>WNFV01000001.1_pt1 | contig 224195 bp, 195 predicted proteins | sample 5400101 | NCBI WGS metagenome assembly WNFV01 (sample SAMN13153361, study PRJNA577476) | soil metagenome | isolation source: 115 cm soil or saprolite under grassland replicate 1 | place: USA:California | collected 2016-06-15 | reverse complement strand
TCGCAATCTTCACTTTGTGAAGCATGAGAATTTCCTCCAGACCGGCCCGTGCTAGACAAGTCGGGTGATAACACGTGAAATTGATTGGTGTTCCGATGCGTCGCGGCCGGCTACGTCGACCGAATCCTCAAGGGCGACAAGCCGGCCGACCTTCCGATGCAGGCGCCGACCAAGTACGAGTTGGTGATGAGTCAGCAGCGGCGAAGGCGTTTTTATCCCTGCATTTTCTTTTCCAGGATTTGACTCAATACCAGGAGTGATACTGGCCAAACACCGACCCAAATTCCCAACCGCTCTGCGTGGGCTTCTTGCAAAGCCGCTCTTAAAGCAGGATCGCTAATACTGGCAAGGACTGGCCTTAGGACTTCAAGCTGTGGCCCAAAGTACCATACCAGCCATGCGAACGGGATAGAAATTAGTCCCAACCAAAACAAGACTTGAGGTAACATTTTCATTTTTTCCTCCTTTGGACGTGTTGCAGAGTCTAGTCATTCAGCGCGAGTGCCTTTGAACGGAGGCTCCCTACTAGACCATCTTGCTAGGCTCCTCGCCACCAATTTCACGAGTGGCTCAACCGATCCCGGATAAAATCCATTATGGACACGGGCGGCCCACGACCAATGTCTCAGATGGGTCACAACAGGAGACATCACCACCGCGCTCTCTCACTCATTCTGACGGCTGGCGCTACGCTGATCCGCCCCACGCGCGCCGGGCTGTTTGGCGTCCCCGCGGCTTCCCCCCGATCCTCTCCGCTTGCTACTATCCGTAGGTCTCTTGCATCAAGCCGGGGATGCGGGAGCTGCGACGATCGAAATAAAAGAATCGTGGTCGGCCGGCAGCCACGCCATCGTGTACGGGAGGACATCATCATGATACGCGCGATTACGACTATTGTTGCGCTGCTCGCTGTGGGCTTCACCGCCATTCAGCTTGCGCCGCAGGCGGTAGGCCAGACCGGCCCGGGCTGGGTTCAGCTGTTCGATGGAAAGACCATGGGCGACTGGACCTCAACCGGTGAGGCGAATTGGCGCGTCGAGGACGGCGCACTCGTCGCCGACAAGGGCAAGGGCGGCCACCTGGTCACCAAGGACTCGTACAAGAACTTCATGATCTATTCCGAGTTCTGGTCGGACGAGAAAGCCAACAGCGGCATCTTCATCCGCTGCAAAGATCCCAAGGCCATCGGCGCCAGGACCTGCTACGAGGTGAACATCTTCGACGCGCGTCCTGACCCGAGCTATGGCACCGGCGCGATCGTCTATTTCGCCGAGGTCAACCCGATGCCCAAGGCCGCCAACAAGTGGAACACCTACGAGATCACCGCCGACGGGCGGCATCTCGTCGTGACGCTCAACGGCCAGAAGACCGTCGACATCCGCAACGGCATGTTCGAGGAGGGTCACCTCACGCTGCAATACGGCGCGGGCGTGATCAAGTTCCGCAAGGTTGCGGTCAAGCCGCTCTAGGACAAGGCCGGGTTACCAAGCGCAGCGCGCAGGTCGGGTTGGTGCGGCCTGCGCGCCCCTGTTGGCTCATGTCGTCTTCGGGTCGAACCGAGAAAACCTCACGCCGAGTATATATATTATGGGCCGGGCGGGGGCTGAGGATTGCTCATGGTGAGACGACGGCAATTCATCACGCTCATCGGCGGCGCGACAGTGGCGTGGCCGCTCGCCGCGTACGCGCAGCAGCCCGGCCGAGTGCGCCAGATCGGCGTTCTGATGGGCGTGACGGAGCGCGACCCCGATGCGCGGCCCCGTATCGCAGCATTTGAGCAGGCGCTTCAGGACCTCGGCTGGATCAATACCCGCAATATCCGCATCGACTACCGTTGGCCCACCGGGGACATGGACCGAATGCAGAAAGTTGCGAAAGATCTTGTCGAGTCGGGCCCGGACATCGTCGTCGCTACGGGCACTGCCTGGGTTGCGGCGCTGTTGCGGGAAACCAGCACGATACCGATCGTGTTCGTGCTGGTTTCCGACCCGGTCGAAAACGGCTTCGTCGCAAGCCTGTCCCAGCCTGGCGGCAACGTCACCGGCTTTTCCAATCTGGTAGGGTCGATCGGCGGCAAGTGGGTGGAGACGCTCAGGGACCTTGCACCTCGATTGAAACGAGCCGCCATGCTGTTCAATCCAGGCACGACGACCGGTCGCGGTTCATTTTTCTTGCGTTCGTTCGAGGGAGCAGCTCGCTCCTTTGGCTTGACGCCGATCGCGGCTCCCGTTCGCTCGGCCGCCGACATCGACGCTGCCATATCGGCGCTGGGCCATGAGCCGGACAGCGGCCTCGTCGTGATGACCGACCAGTTCTTGACAATACATCGCGAGCTCATCGTCACGCTGGCGGCACAAAACCGTGTTCCCGCCATCTACCCGTTCCGTTACTTTGTCGCCGACGGCGGCCTGATGTCATACGGCGTTTCCGCGGTCGACCTGTATCGCCGCTCGGCCGCATACGTCGACCGCATCCTGCGTGGACAGAAGCCGAGCGAGCTCCCGGTCCAAGCGCCAACCACCTTCGAGCTGGTCATCAACCTCAAGACTGCCAAGGCGCTCGGCCTCGAAGTCCCCCCAATACTGCTCGCGGTCGCCGACGAGGTGATCGAGTAGCGGTGCTGTTCGCTCCATAGCCCGCGAAGACGGGCGTAAACGCCCTTAATTTAAGGCGGGTTACGATCGACGATCGCTAGAACGCCGCTGCCAAGTCCTTGGCGCCTTGCAATTGCGAGGCGTGGTCCATTTTGGCGTCGATCGCCGCGAACAGCGCTGCGACCACGCCAGTCCGCCGGGCGATCGGGTTGCGTTCGTAGCCTTGCTGCTGGAAAAAATTCGCGGTCGGGACCCGCTGGCGCAGCGCCGGCGGCATCATGACGATATCGATCCCGTTGCCGTCGCCGGTGAGATTCATCATCTCGAGCTCGGCCGCGGTCAACGGCGCCTTGTGACCCTTGCTGCGCGCGAATAGCACCGAATTGAGCAGCTTCTGGGTCTGCAGCAACGGGCCGATGTCGCGATCCAGGATCGCCGCGTGGACGCCGAAACCTCCGGGCGTGTTCTTGGCGAGGTGGTCGTGCTCGCTCCAGACGTTCGGCACCGTTCGGCAAAACGCCACCATGCGGCGGACCGCCTCGATCTTCTGCTCCATCGCCGTTTTCGGATCGCCGGTCAGCTCCTGCGCCTTTCGTCGCAGCGCAGCGATGAATTGATCGCCGTGCTCGGCCATCAGCGAGACGCTGTTGGTGCTCAACAGCTGGTTGTAGCCGATCGCCGGCGAGATCGCGCGCGCGCCGGGCCGCGGATGCGTCAATCCGGCCTGGGCGTCGTAGGTGCCGTTGCCGCCGGTCTCGAAGGCATAGATCCGAACGACCTGATCCCTGGTCAGGCCGGCGGCCGCCGCGAGCTTCGCATAGGCGCGCTTGAACGCGAGCTCGCTTTCCGGCTTTTGCGGCACGAAGCGGAATTGCTCGGCTGCCGCATTGAGAAAATCGGCCACCACCGGAATGTCCGGCTTGCGCGGCTCGGTCGGGTCGCGATCCGGGGCGGCAGGATCGACCGGCCGTGGCGGCCCCTGATAGACCGGCGGCTGGGTCAGCACGTAGTCGTCGAGCTCGATCGGCTCATTGCCGCGGCGCTTGGCAATGCGCACGCGCCGCTTCTCGACGATCGATCGCCAGTAGGCGCCGGACGCTTCCTCGAAGGCGCGACGCGCGCGGGCGTATTGCTCGGCCTTGGCCTGATAGTCGCCGGCGGTTGTCGCCTTCGGTGCAGCGCTTTCGGCGAAGGACGACTCGGCCGCCATCAGCAAGCCAGCGGCAAGCAGCCACGCGGATGATCCGGGAAATAAACGGAACCGCATGTCTTGTCCTTGTCGGCCGTTTTCCTGCACTTGCGCCCGTACGCGTAACCCGACGTGACGGGTGGAGATGTTGGGTTACACGCGGAGCAATGGTCAAGCAACACCCACGCACCGGTCGCGCTAGTGCCGTTTCAGCTGTGATGGAGATGGATTACCGAACGGGCGGCGAACTCGGTCTGCTCCCTCTCCCATTGGGAGAGGGGTGGGGTGAGGGGTTAAGGTCTCTCGATAGGCTTCGAACCCCCTCACCCCAACCCTCTCCCCAAAAGGGGAGAGGGAGCGCACCGAGTCCGCGGCACCTTGGTTACTTCGACATCATTGATGAAACGACTCTAGACTAATCCACCCTGCATTCGTTGTAGAAATTCCGGATGAAATCCTCCACGGCATCCCCCAGACCCCCAGCCAACGGTGCCGTTGCCGGAATCGGATTGATGCTGGCCGGCATCGCCCTGTTCTCGGTCAACGACGCGCTCGGCAAGTGGCTGCTGGCGACCTATTCGGTGGGAGAGCTTCTGCTCGTCCGTAGCGCCGCGGCGCTGATCCTGCTGGCACCGTTCGTCCGCCGGGCGGGGATCGCCGCCTTCACGAGCGCACCGCGGCCGGGACTGCAAATCGTGCGCGTGGTCCTCTCCACGCTCGAAGTGGCGATGTTCTTCTGGGCGGTGTCGTATCTGCCGCTGGCGGATACCGTGACCTTCTATCTCGCCGCTCCGATCTACGTGACGGCGCTGTCGGTCATCCTGCTTGGCGAAACGGTCGGCTGGCGCCGCTGGACCGCCGTCCTCGTCGGCTTCGCCGGCGTCGTGCTGGCCTTGCGCCCGTCGGCGGCGAGCCTCACCCTGCCGGCGCTGATCGCGCTGACCGGCAGCGTTTTCTTTGCCTTCCTCATGATCACCACGCGGCATTTGCGCGAGACATCGAATACGGTGCTGATCGCCGGACAGATCCTCGGCACATTGCTGTTCGGCGCCGTGATCGCGCCGTTCGGGTGGGTGTTGCCGTCGCCGCGCGACTTCGCGCTGCTGTCGCTGTTCGGCGTGCTGTCGATCATGGCGCTCGCCTGCGTCAACCTCTCGCTGAAGCTCACGGCGGCGAGCGTGGTCGTGCCCTATCAATACACCCTCATCGTCTGGGCGATCGTGTTGGGCTATGCGGTGTTCGGCGACGTGCCCGATCCCTTTACGCTCTGCGGCGCGGCCGTCATCATCGCCGCCGGGCTTTACATCTTCTGGCGCGAGCAGATGCAGGGCGAACCGGAAGCGCCGCCGCCGCTTCACCCGTAAGCCGGGCTCATCGCATGCTCGGAGGGCGATAGAGCGGGACCAGCCCTCGTCTCTCGCGCTCCTGGTCGTAAGCTGTGCGCCGATGCAACTCGTTGCAATAGCAAGAACCTGTGCCTGCCTCGAGGCGTTCGTGGCACCTGGGGCATTGCATGCGCGTCTTGAAGCCCATGGGCGCGGCATTCAGGCACGGGACGGCGGCCATGGCGTCATGCTCCTGTCGTCGAACGCACCGCGTTCCGATGACAGGGAGGCTAGACGCGGGCCGTTGCGGCCGATGTGTTCGCCGTCACCAAATGGTCGATTTCAAATTGAGGAAACCCCGGCTTCCTGGCGGCTAGAGCGGATTTCGGTCTCTCCATCGTCATGCCCGGACTTGTTCCGGGCATCCACGTCTTTCGTGCAGCAACAAAGACGTGGATGGCATCGGAAGTCGGGTAAACCCGACTTGCGCACTTAATGAAGTGCCGCAAGTCGGGTAAACCCGACTTGCGGTGCCAAGCCCGGCCATGACGACGGATAGATTCTACACGACCGGAACAGGCTCTAGGAACCTCTAACCGATGCCGGCGGTATGGAACTCGGAGATCGGGCGATAGACGCCGACTTGGACACCGGAGGGCACGGATCGCGGCGGCGAAGATTGCGCTTTCGCCGGGTCGGGAAACCGTCGCAAGCCGATCATCGGGGTATGGCGATCGAGGCCGGCCGAAGCAAACCACATCGTATCGGCGAGGTCCGCCAGCAACGCCCGCGCCGCGTCGGCGCGCGCCCCGTCCATTCCGTCGAATGAGATCAGCTGCAGGGCGCCGTGCATCGACACGGCAAGATCAGCATCCTGGGCGCTCGTCGCGTCGAAAATATCGCGGCTCCAATCCGCGATGTACGGGCGCCATTCGAAGAAGCCCCAGTCGGACGTGTACTCGGAGGTGTTGAACGCGTCCGGCGAGGCGACCTGCCAGAGCGCAACGTAGTTGCGACCGCTACCGGACGACAATCGAAACCGCTGGACGGCGCGGAACATCGGCTTGGCCAGCAATTGCCGAATCTTCTGCCCGCCATACCAGTCGTTCCAGGACTGCTCGAGATCGGCCCTGGTGAAGTTGCAGCGCACGACATAGAGATAGGACATTCGACAAATTCCCCGCATCGACAGGGTCCGGACTCGATCGACATTCCCCGCGACCTGCCGTGCCTTCATTCGATCACCTCGTCGGCGCGCAGGAGGAGCGCGGTTGGGATGGTGACGCCCGCCGCTTTGGCGGTCTTGAGATTGATCACCAGCTCGAATTTGGTGGGCAGCATGACCGGCAGATCGGCGGGCTTGGCGCCCTTGAGGACTTGTCCGGTGTAGATACCGGCCTGCCGCTGCACATCCGGGTAGTTTGTTCCGTAGCTCATCAGGCCGCCGGCTTCGGCGAACTCGCGATTCGAGTAGATCGCAGGCAGCGCGTGCCGGGCCGTCAACGCAACCAACTGATCGCGCCGGGTGCCGAAGTACGGATCGTCACTCACGAGGAGCGCCGCAGCCTGCTGTTGAGCTGCGGTTGCGAACGCGGTCGCGAAGTCGCGTTCGCTGCTGGCGCTCACGATGTGGATTTGCTGCCCGATCGCGTGTGCCGCCTCCTGCACGTCTTTCAACCGGGTCTCGGCATTGCGATTGTCGGGGTTGACGAGCACGGCGATCTTGCCGGTCGCCGGCACCAGCTCGCGCAGCAGCTCCAGCCGTTTTACAAACAATGTGCCGGAAAACATGGTCAACCCGGTCAGGTTGCCCCCCGGTCGGCTGATGCTCGCAACGAGGCCCACCGTGACCGGGTCGCCGCCGATCGTGAAGACGATCGGGATCGTTGCGGTTGCCGACTTGGCCGCAAGTGCCGCGTTGAGGGCGTTCGCGAAAATCACCGCCACGGGGCGGCGAACAAGGTCGGCCGCAAGCCCCGGCAGTCGGTCATAGTGACCCTCCGCCCAGCGGTATTCGATCGCCACGTTCTTACCCTCGACATAGCCGGCTTGACCCAGGCCGCGGCGGAACGCTGCAATCAGGTCCGCCGCCTCGTTGGGCGACCTGCTGCTGAGAAACCCGATCACCGGCATCGCCGGCTGCTGCGCGCGCGCGGCGAGCGGCCAGGCCGCCGCGCCGCCGAGCAGGGCGATGAACTCGCGCCGCCTCATCAGCCACCCGTTCGAGGACCAGGATTCCAACCTGAAGACATAACACATTGCGGTTTCGGCTGTATGTGAATCAAGTCACATAGCGGCCGCGCCGGGGCGGCCGGCGGCGCCGACGCGGCTTCGCCTGGTTCGGGCGGAAGGACTAAAGCCCGCGCGGGTCAGCGACCGTACAGACAGGCTCATTCGCGTCGGCTATGGTCCGCTTCCTCGGAGATGCGGCGGGCGGTCTTCGGGTTCTGTGATGCCGATACTCTCACTGGTTGCCAAGGCGGCGGCGTTCGACGCCGCCCAGACGCGTGCGATCTGCGACGCCTTCGATGGCGCTTGGGCCTCGTTGCAGGAGGCCGGCAGCGCTTTCACCGATCCGGCCAAGGCGCTGGCGGCGCGGGAAATCCTCGCCAAGCGCATCATCGACATGGCGCAGGGCGGGCTGTTGGACGTGACGAAACTCCGCGACGACGCGCTCGCGCACCTGCAAACCCATCCGCCCGCAACGTGAGGCGTTCCGGCGATCGCCTGCCGCGGACGTGATCCGCGGTGGGACCCGGCTTGCCGCAGAAATCATGTCAACCGCAATAACGTTGCAGCGGTTTCCGATTCCACCGGAACGGAAACCGCTCTAGCGTCGGCCCGAGACAAGCCATGGAAGCGAGGTCAAGACATGCGAACCAAGCCGGCGATGACGCTCGATGACGCCAAGAAGCTGATGGCCGCCGCCGAGGCGGAAGCGGCCCGCAACGAATGGGAGGTGGTGATCGCCATTCTCAACGATGGCGGACGCATCGTGGCGGTGCACCGGATGGACGGCGCGCGGCCGGGCAACGACCAGATCGCCATCGCCAAGGCGACCACCTCCGCGATGACATGCCGCCCCTCGGTGGTGTGGGAGAAGTGGATCGAGGGGCCGCACAAGGCCTATGCTACCTTTCCGTTCATCGCCGCGCAGGGCGGACTGCCGATCATCATCGACGGCGACCTGATCGGCGCCATCGGGGTGTCGGGCGTGCGCGCCTCGCAGGACGAGCAGATCGCGATGGCGGCGATCGGGGCGGTGTTTCCGCAGGCCAAGACCGCGCGTGCCGGCGAGGAAAACGACGCGCGCGACTTTTGAGATGTCGCAAGCAGGGAGGAGCAACAATGCCGCATCATGGACGGTTTCTTCGCCAGCGCAGCCGCCGCGGTGCATGTCGTGCGGCCGTGATGGCATTGGTCATCGGCGCGGCGGGCGTGCTGTCCGCGCCGGCGCTGGCGCAATCGAGCTACCCGAGCAAGCCGATCCACATGGTGGTCGGATTTTCCGCCGGCGGGCCGGCCGACATCGTGGCCCGCGTGGTCGGCGCCAAGCTCGGCGATATCCTGGGACAGCAGGTCGTGGTCGAGAACCGGACCGGCGCCGGCGGCACCATCGCGACCGAAGCCGTGGCGCGCGCCGACGCCGACGGCTATACGCTGTTGATCACGCCACTCTCCAATGCGGTGAACGAAACCCTGGTCAAGAATTATCGCTACCGGCTGGGCGAGCATTTCGTGGCGGTCGCGTCGCTGGCCGAGACCGCGAACGTGCTGGTCGTGCATCCATCGCTCGAACCGAAAAGCGTGCCCGAGTTCATCGCGCTCGCCAAGGCGAAGCCGGGCGAGATCTTTTATGCGACCGCCGGCCGGGGCACGGGCACCCATTTGACCGCTGAGCTGTTCAACATGATGGCCGGCACCAAGCTCGTTCCGGTGCACTACCGGGGCGGCGCCGACACCGTCAAGGATCTGTTGTCGGGTCAGGTCAAGGTGATGTTCTCGAGCATCGCGCCGGTGCTGAACTTCGTGAGGAACGGGCAACTGCGTGGGCTCGCCACCACCGGGCCCAAGCGCGACAACGCCCTGCCCGAGCTTCCGACGATCGCCGAATCGGGCCTCGCCGGTTTCGACGTGCGGCTGTGGATCGGGCTCACCGCGCCGGCCGGCACCCCGCGCGGCGCCATCGACCGGTTGTCGGCCGCCACCGCGCAGGCGCTCGGCCTGCCGGAGATCAAGGCCGCGCTCGCGGCGCAAGGGTTTGCGCCGATGATCGCGACGGCGGCGCAATTCGACGCCTTCTACCGCGGCGAGGTCGACAAATGGGGCAAGGTCATCCAGGCGACCGGCATGACCAGCCAATAGCGGTCGAGACGCTGGATCGTCGCCGTTGCCCGGCTTATTCGCGGGCTTGGATACCGGCCGCAGCAAGTCCGCGCCCTAGCGTGTCGGTCGACGCCCCGTCTGGGGTCGAGCCAGGATATTTCGGACCGAGGTTGCGGTTGGCCGATGATGGCGCGAAAGCGAGATAGAGAGCCACAGCGATCGGCGTGATCGCCCCTATTGCGACCACGCATTCGAACCAGATCGGATCGAGCAACATGTGCGTGCCCCCCGTGCCCCACACACGATGCGAACCGAATCGTTAATAGATCGTTTCCATCGATCATTTCCCGGCTTCGCGCCAGCCAACAGCTGACCTCCTCGAAAGGCCCGGCAGGACGGGCGGATCAGCGGCAAAGAGGGCCGCCTGCGGGGGTCGAGCGGCGACGATCAATCCGTCCTGGGCGGGCTCGACCCGGATCCGGTCGGCCACCAAACGGGGTGTGCGATTTCGCACATGCGGCCGGCCACGACGCGCCTACCTTCCCCATGCCCGGTGCCGAAAACGCGACCGCAAATGCAGGAGACTCACATGAGCACCCCAGTGAGGAAATATGCGGCGGTACTTCGACCGCCCAGATATGTCGGCGCCATCATCGCGGCCCTGCTCGGCGCGTTGGCGATCGGCGGCTGGGCCAAATTGACGACGTTCCCGACCCATGCCGTGGGGGCCGAGGATCGGTTTCCGGCCGGGGTCAATCTCGGCGGCGGACTCTACGAGCAGCCGCTGCTCTTTTAGGGTGCCGGCGCCATCCCTCACCGGCGCGCCGGACAATGACCGCACCGAATCCCAGGACCGTTCTCGCCGAGCTGTGGCGCGCCGGCGGCCACCCGGAAGCGGCGCTCGACGGCATCGAGCTCACCGGTGCGGAGCCGGCGCTGCCGTCCTCGTTCGCGGTCGGCGTCGCCGCGCAAGCAAGCATTGCGGCCGCGGCCTTGGCCGCCGCCGAGCTGTGGCACCTGCGCACCGGTCGACGCCAAGGCGTGCGCGTCGACATGCGCGATGCGGCGGTCGAGTTTCGCAGCGAGCGCTACTTGTGCGTCGAGGGCAAGCGCGTCTGGGAGGGCTGGGACAAGATCGCCGGCCTCTACCGCTGCGGCGATGGCCGGTGGGTGCGGCTGCACACCAATCTGCCGCATCACCGCGCCGGGATGCTGGCGCTGCTCGGCTGCGACTATGACCGCGCGGCGGTGCAGCGTGCGCTCGATCGCTGGCAGGCGGAGCGCCTGGAAACCGCGGCCGCCGAGGCCGGCCTCGTCGCCACCGCCTGCCGGTCGTTCGCCGAATGGGACGCGCACGCGCAGGGACGCGCGATCGCCGACCTGCCGCTGTTTCGCATCGACCGCATCGGCGACGCGCCGCCCAACTCGCTGCCCGCGGGCGATCGTCCGCTCGCCGGCGTCAAGGTGTTGGACCTGACCCGCGTCATCGCCGGCCCGGTCTGCGGGCGCACGCTGGCGGCGCATGGCGCCGACGTGCTGCTGGTCAGCGCACCGCATCTTCCGCAGATGCAGCCGCTGGTCATCGACACCGGACGCGGAAAGCTGTCGACCTCGATCGACCTGCGCGACGCCCAAGGGCGCGCGACGCTCGCCGCGCTGCTGCGCGACGCCGACATTTTCGTGCAAGGCTATCGGCCGGGCGCCATCGCGGCGCATGGCTTCGGCCCGCAGGATGCGGCGCGCATCCGGCCCGGGATCGTCTACCTTTCGCTCTGCGCCTACGGGCATGAAGGACCGTGGGCGAGCCGGCGCGGCTTCGACTCGCTGGTGCAGAACGCCAGCGGCCTCAACGTGGCGGAGGCCGACGCGGCCGGCGCCGGCGAGCCGAAACCGCTGCCGGGTCAGGCGCTCGATCACGCCACCGGCCACCTGATGGCGTTCGCCGCCATGTCGGCGCTGGCGCGCCGCGCGCGGCAAGGCGGCAGCTGGCACGTGCGCGCCTCGCTCGCCCAAACCGGCTTCTGGCTGCGCCGGCTCGGACGCATCGACGGTTTGGCCTGTCCCGATCCCGGCTTCGAGGACGTGCGCGATCGTCTCGACGACAGCGCGTCCGGCTTCGGTCGGCTGACCGCCGTGCGCCACGCCGCCGTCATGACGGAAACGCCGCCTTGCTGGGTGCGACCGTCGGTGCCGCTCGGCACGCATCAGCCGGCCTGGCCCGACTAGCACCCGGAATTCGACTCGCGCTTCAACGACGGGGGGTATCAGCCCACGAAACGACGTGTGCGATTTCGCACATGCGGCCGATGGCGACGCGCCTACCCTTCCCGCATTCGGTGCGCAAGGACGCCAGCAAGCATAGGAGACACGAATGTACAAATTGCTCGCAACCGTCGAGGCGCCACTGCCGCTGCTTGTCGCGGTGGCGGCCGCGCAGGCGGTGACACTGTCCCTGGCGATGATTCTCGCAGCGGCGGCCGCGCAGGCTTTCTAGCAGCGTCAGCCGCAATCGCATTGGAGCTTGTTCTGCAACGCCGTCCGGCGGTGGTCGGAGGCATCCGTGCCCGCCCCGGTGCGCTGCGAACTCCGGTTGTGGCCGACAAGTCGGAGCCGTCCGGGTTTCGCAGGCCGAAATCGACCCCCGCCGGCATTTCCCTCGGACCGCTACGAGGACGTCTCTCCGACATCGCCTGCAACGTGTTGTGAAGGCATGCGGCTCGTGCCAAGGATTGGGCAGCGAGCGTGCCGACCGGCGCCGTTCGGGCCGGTCCGGTGCGCGCGCGGCAAGCGGCCGGGCGCTCGGCACCAAACAAGCGCTCGGCACCACGACAAGCGCCTGGCATGAACATCAACGAGCGAACATCGCCGACCCGCACTGGATCGATGCGCGAGCGCATCGCCATGCACAACGCCAATGCGCTTAAGATCGGCGTGTTCGGCGCCAACTGCTCGTCGTCGCGCACCGCCACCCGGGTGCCGGAGCGCTGGTCGGCGAGCTGGCCCGACTGCCTCGCGCTCGGGCGCCTGGCGGACGACGCCGGCGTCGATTTCATGCTGCCGATCGGCCGCTGGAAGGGCTATGGCGGGGTGACCGACTTCCACGGCACCACGCTCGAGACCGTGACCTGGGCCTGCGGCCTGCTGGCGGCGACCCGGCGCATCACCGTGTTCGGCACCGTGCACGCGCCGCTGTTCCATCCGCTGATCGCCGCCAAGGAATTCGTCACCGCCGACCATATCGGCGAAGGCCGCTTCGGGCTCAACATCGTCGCCGGCTGGAACGAAGGCGAATTCGAGATGTTCGGCGTCAAGCAGCACGACCACGAGACGCGCTACGAATTCGCCCAGGAGTGGGTCGACGTGGTCAAGCGCGCCTGGTCCGATGGCGACGAGTTCGATTTCGAGGGCAGATTTTTTGAGCTCCACGGCGTGCGCGCCAAGCCGAAGCCGTTCGGCGGGACGCGGCCGATCATCATGAACGCCGGCTCCTCGGGCACCGGCCAAGCCTTCGCGCTGCGCAATTGCGACGCGTTCTTCACCGCCACCGTCGCCACCCGCACGTCGCTCGAAGCCAACGCGACCCGGGTCGCCGAGGTGAAGCGCGAGGCCCGCGAGCTCGGCCGCGATATCGAGGTCTACACCATCGGCCAGGTGATCTGCCGGCCGAGCCAGCAGGAGGCCGACGACTACTACCGCCACGCCAATATCGATGAGGCGGACTGGGGCGCGATCGAGCGCATGCTGGCGTTGCGGGGCATGACGCCGCAGACCATGAAGCCTGAGGACTACGCCGCCAAGCGGCAATATTTCGCCGCCAACGCCATCGGCGGCTACCCGTTCGTCGGAACGCCCGACCGGGTGGCGGAGGAGCTGGCGAATATCAGCCGGGCCGGCGTGCGCGGGATCGCGGTTTCGTTCGTCAATTATCTCGAGGAGCTGCCGTATTTCTGCGACGAGGTGCTGCCGCGGCTGGCGCGGATGGGGCTGCGGGAGCGAGCGTAGGGCGCAATAGCGAAGCGTATTCCGCCTACGAAGGAGAGGGCGTTGCCGGAGTGGCGCAATATGCTGCGCTATTGCGCCCTACACGGACCGACCGCGGAGCCGCGCGAGCGCGCGCGCCCAGACTCCCGGAGCCTCGACCCGCTCGCTCGCGGGCGCGGAGGCTGGCGAAATGGGCGGCGCCGGATGCACCGGCACCTGCTCGGCAGGGCCTAGCGCAGCTTCGGCGGGGCTCGGCCCCACGGGTCTAGCGAAGACAAGCCGCCGTTCGACGTCATAGCAGGCCGAGCACATCAAGGTGTGGTGCTCGAAGCCGGCCACCGCCATGGTGTCGTCCTGGACCACGTTCATCAAGAGCATCTCTGCCCCGCACGCCATACAACGCATCGCACGCGCTCACTCACGACCTACACAGCACCCATAGTAGCCATTGCGCCCCGGATTGTCCTCCGCCCGCATTAACAATGTCTGACAGGCCGGGAGCCGACCGCCTACTGCTCCACCGTGATATTGGCGGCGCGGATCACGTCGCCCCAGAGCTTTGCCTCGGCCTTCACGAACTCGCCCATCTCCCTCACGTCCAGCTTGCTCGCCTCGACGAAGATCGCTTTGAGCTTGGCCTGCACCTCGGGCGTCTGCATGGCGGCGACGATCGCGGTGTTCAGCTTCACCCGAATCTCCAAGGGCGTCTTGGGCGGCGCCATCAACGAGAAGAACGTCGTCGAGCTGAACCCTTTGACCCCGCTCTCGTCGACCGTCGGCGCGGCGGGAATTTGCGGCAGCCGGTGCAACGTCGCGGCCGCGATGATCCTGACCTTGCCAGCGAGGTGCAGCGGCAGGATGGTGCCCAAGTCGCTGAACATCGTGTCCACGTGTCCGCCGGCGAGGTCGTTCACCGCCGGCGCCGCCCCCCGGTAGGGGACGTGAACGAGCTTGATGCCGGTCCGGCTCGAGAACAGCTCGGCGGTGAGATGGGTGGTCGAGCCGTTGCCCTGCGAGGCGTAGCTCATTTTCCCCGGATTGGCCTTGGCGAGCGCGATCAGGTCGGCGACGGTCTTGGCCGGCGAGTCGTTCTTCACCGCCAAGACGTTGGGGGCCAGCGCCATGATCGCCACCGGTTCGAGCGCGGCCGGATCGTAGGCGAGCTGCTTGAACAGCACCGCATTGGCGGTCAGCGTGCCGGGCGGCGTGGCGAGCAGGGTGTAGCCGTCGGGCTCCGCTTTCGCGACCGCCTCGCCGGCGATGTTGTTGCTGCCGCCGGTACGGTTCTCCACCGTGACCGGCTGGCCCCACAGCTTCTGCAACTGATCGGCGATGATCCGTGCCGACAGGTCGACGCCGCCGCCCGCCGGCGAGGAGCTGATGATCTTGATCGGCCGGGCCGGAAAGCCCGGCGCCTGCGCGCTCGCTTGCCCGGCAAGCAACCCGGCCGCCAGACCGAAGAGTGCTACGACGCGGCTGGTCCTATGCACGTGACGTCTCCCCGTTGAATTTGATCGACCTTGGCATGCTATTTCTTTTCGCCGGCCATGACATAGGCCCACAACGCTTCGATGTCGGCGGACTGCAACACGTCGCCCCACGGCGGCATGTTGTTCTTTCCCTTGATCACCGCATTTGCAAAGCGCGCGAACTGCCCGGGCGGAAAGGCGCGCAGGTCGAAGCTGCCTCCCGGGTAGTCCATTTGCCACCCATGACACGCCACGCAATAGGTCGTGTAGAGCGCGGCGCCGTTGCTGATCTGCTCGGCAGCGAATGGCTGCGCCTCGGCGCTCGTGCAGGCGAGCACGAGGCCGAGGCCGCTGATGTTGCGAAGCTTCATCGTTGCCGCGGCCGCTTCGGCTATTGCGGCATCAACGCGAACGTCCACACCGAGCCGCCGGTGGGGACCTTGTCGACCGCCATTCGCCGGGCCACGCTGCCGCCCAGCCCCGACGCGATGCTCACGTATTGCTGGCCCTTGTGGGTGTAGGTGATCGCCGTGGAATTGACGCTCGAGCCGGTCTTGAACTGCCACAGCGTCTTGCCGGTGTCGGCGTCGAGCGCAATGAACTCGCCCGTCATTTTGCCGGTGAACACGAGCCCGCCATCGGTCACCAGCGTGCCGGCCGCGCTCGGCAGATCGGTCAACGGCACCTCCCACTTCTTCTCGGCGGTGAGCGGATTGATCGCCACGAAGTGACCGACGACGTCGCCGGGCTTGATGACCGGGGTCCTGCCGATGACGCCGGTGGACGGTGCGCCGAGCACCTGCGGCTTCGGCGGTGCGAGCTTCTGGATGCGCGGCAGGTTCCACGTGCTCATGTAGATCAGTCCGGTCGCCGGATTGAACGCGATCGGCACCGCGTTGGTGCCGCGCTGCGGCCAGACTTCGACCTCTTCACCGGCGACGAAGCGCTTGTAGACGTCGGTCAAGACCGGCCGGCCGGTCGCGAGATCGTAATGCGTGGCCCAGTTGACCTTGACGTATGGATTGGCGGCAATCAGCTTGCAATTGGTGCGGTCCAACACGAACAGGAAGCCGTTCTTGTTGGCCTGGATCATCACCTTTCGCGTCTGGCCGCCGATCTGCATATCGACGAGCACAAGCTCGTCGGCGCCATCGACGTCGTACACGTCGTTCGGCGTATATTGGAAATAGCAGACCAGCTCGCCGGTCTTGGGCCGAATCGCGAGCACGCTGGACGTGTACAAGCTGTCCATGCCGCCGCGCGGCCTGGGATCATAGGGCTCCGCATTGCCGGTGCCCCAATAGACCAGGTCGAGTTGCGGATCATACGAGCCGGAGCGCCAGGTCGGCCCGCCGCCGCGCGTCCAGGCGTCGCTGTCCTGCGGCCAAGTCTCGGAACCGGGCGCGCCGGGCTCCGGGATGGTGTATCGGCGCCACAACTTTTTCCCGGTTTCGGGATCCCAGCCGTCGAGGAACCCGCGCGTGGTCGACTCGCCACCGGCCATTCCTGAAATCAGCACGCCGTTTGCGATGATCGGCGCGCCGGTGGCGTAGTAGCCCTCGCGCCAGTCGGCGAATTTCTGCTTCCAGATCTCCTTGCCGGTCTTCATGTCGAGCGCGAGCACGTGATTGTCGATGGTCACGCGATAGAGCCTGCCGTTGTAGAGCGTCGGCGCGCCTCTGGTGAACGCGCCGAAGGTCGCGACCCGCGTCACGCCCGGCTCGGTCTCCACCGGCGTGCGCCAGATCGGCTTGCCGGTCTCGACGTCGATGGCGAAGGTCCACTTGCCGTTGATGGCGTACATGACGCCGTTGTAGATCGCGGGCGCCGACAGCTCGCCCGCGTCGTTCATCAGGCTGGTGCTCCAGATCGGAACCAGCCGCTTGATGTTGGATTTGTCGATTTGCTTGAGCGGGCTGTGGCTCTTGCGCGCGTTGCCCATGCTGTGGATGAGCACGTTGTCGGTGTTCTTGCCGTCGTTGATGAGCTCGTCCGCCGTTTGGCTCGATCCCGGCACCGGCCAGAGCGCCAGCGAGGTCGCCAGCAGCCAGATTTTTTTCATGATGACCCTCCCTAGGTTGCAGCAATCGTAGCCCGGATGGAGCGAAGCGCAATCCGGGATTCCCTCCGCGCGGGAATACCGCCCCGCATTACGCTCCGCTCCATGCGGGCTACGGTCGCTGCCTCTCCGGCCGAGCACGCTCGGAAAGCGCGTCGTCGGGCGATACCCTCGCCGCCGGTCGTGGTAGCCTCCTGCTTCCCGTCAAGAATGTGAGGCAGGCCTGCCATGAGCGATGTCAAATTCACCACCGCCCTCATCGTCGGCGCCGGCTCGGGGCTGAGCGCCTCGCTCGCCCGCGCGCTCACCAAGGACGGCATCAAGGTCGCGCTCGCGGCGCGCTCAACCGGCGATCTCGATGTGCTCGCCAAGGAAACCGGCGCGCGCACCTTCGCCTGCGACGCCAGCCGGCGCACGCAAGTCGACGAGCTGTTCGCCGAGCTCGACGCTTCTTTCGGCGCCCCCGAGATCGTGATCTACAATGCAAGCTTCCGCACCCGCGGTCCGCTCACCGAGCTCGATCCGGCCGACGTCGAGAAATCGATCGCCGTCTCCGCCTATGGCGGCTTCCTCGTCGCCCAGCAGGCGGCGCGGCGGATGCTGGCGAAGCAGCACGGCGCGATCCTGTTCACCGGCGCCTCCGCGAGCGTGAAGGGTTACGCCCAGTCGGCGCCCTTCGCGATGGGCAAGTTCGCGCTGCGCGGGCTGGCGCAAAGCCTGGCGCGCGAGCTGCACCCGCAGGGCATCCACGTCGCCCATATCGTGATCGACGGCGGCATCCGGAGCGAGCGCCGCGCCGAGCCTTCCGACAAGCCCGACAGCATGCTCGACCCCAATGCGATCGCCGCGAGCTATCTGCAGCTCATCCATCAGCACCGCAGCGCCTGGGCCTGGGAGATCGAGCTGCGGCCGTGGCTGGAGCGGTTTTAGCCCTACTCCCTCGCCCTGATGGAGTTTGGTGAATTTCTCGGCGCCACGCATCAAACCGGACGAATGGGCGGTATCATCGCCCGTGGAGCGGTGGACCGCGAAACGTTTCGTGGCAGGAGAGGCAATTTCGGCCGACATTGCGGAAGGCGACCTTGAACGTCTCGAGGTCCGTGGTATGAGCGCGCGCCTCATCAGTGTCGGCGCCAAACTTGTCGATGGCCGCCTTCCACTCGGCCGGCTTTTCCCAAATTGCCGGCCGCGCGCGCGTCTCGCCCGTTCTCGAGTCGTCCGGGAACAGGTTCGGCAACTTGGCCGCCTTGTCGGCGAAGGTCGCAAAGATGGCGTGCGCCTTTGCCAATTCGAAAGCAATCTCACTCCGCATCATCAAGCTGCCGATCTTGGCCTGCTCGCCGCTGCGTTTCATCAGCGACTGGCGTTCCGAGATGTCGCGCTTATGGGCGGCGACGGCAGTGACGCCGATGGCGAGCGCCGCAAGGGCGAGCACGATACGAAGCATGTCCTGGTCTCCCTTCAGTTGCGGCGGCCACGGTTGCAGCGAACGTCAGTCTTGCGAGGGCGGGGAGTTGGAGCGCGCCTCACGTCGTTCCGGGGGCGGCGATTGACCGGCCGCAACGGCGGCCGCATTGGCTAGATGCAGAGCCTCATCCAGCAGAGCCATGGTCTTCTCGGAATTGTGGATGCCGTCGCTTCCATCCAGGACGACGATGTTCACCTTGGCGTTGGCCTGATCGACCAACGTCCTGGTTTCGGCAGTCTGCGGCTCCCAGCCCGCGAGCGCTTTGCGCACGGCCTTGATCGCGGCCCTGACCGACGCCTTTTTTTCCTCCATCTTTGCGATCAGCTCGTCGTTCGTGTAGGGCTCCTGATCGACCCAATGGTAGACATCGTCGAGCATGTCCACGCCCTTGGTGTGGCAAGATTCGCATGCCGATCGCAGGCCGCTCGACTTCTTCAGGTGCGGCGTGGCAGTCATGAAGGTGTGCGAAGAGCCGTCTCCGGTGAGCCGGTCGGTCTTGGCCGTTTGCGTGGAGCGGAAGGCGATCCTCGGCATGTGGCAGTTGATGCAAGTGACGCCCGCCTGCTCCATCGGACTGCCGGCATACATTTCGGCATTCGGCCTGCGGGCGTCGCCGGTCGCCGTGTGACAGCCGACGCAAAGCTGCTGCGGCTTCATGCGTAGCTGGGCATCCTCCCATTTGCCGTGGAATGTGTGGCAGGTGACGCAGCTCATCTGCGCCTTGTTGAAATGCATGCTCTTGGTGAAATCCTGCCACTGCTGGCGGTTTCGTTTGGCCCAGTCATTGGGATAGAAGTATTTGTACTCATCCGGGCTCGATGATCCCGAATACGACCAGAAGCGGTGCCGATCCGTGATGTCGCGGTCACCCGGTCTAAAGCCGAGAGGAAAGGCGAGATCGCTGATCGTCTTGTTGGTGCCTCGCCCGTGACATTGTCCGCAGACCTGGGTCTGCTGGTTGAAGTCGAGGTCCTTCAGCATGTGGACGATGTGTCGTTTGTCCGGATCGAGCGCTTTACCGGCCGCCCGGGCCGCCTCGGCGGCCTGCACGTGCTTGCTCGCCGGTCCATGGCACTGCTCGCAAGCGACCCCGAGCTCCGCCTGCCCGCCGGACCGGGGGCGCGATTTCCATAGTCCGGCGTTTTCGTCCTTGTAATATTCGAATCCGGTCGTATGGCAGCCCTGGCACTTGCCCTCGGCCGCGCGCCCGCGCGGCAGTTCCTCGGGCCGGCGGGGACGACCGTCCGGCGTTCCATCTGCGATGACCCAGTGCTCCGGATGGAATTGCCTGATCAGCCAGCCTTTGTTCTTGACCGAATACCGCAGCACGGCCGGAAAGTAGTTGTCGCCGATCTTGACCTCGTAACCCTGATCCCATTTGCCGCCCAGCGTCTTGGCGATCTTGTAGGTCTGGTTGTTTTCCGGCCGGTCATTGTCGAGCACGGTGAAGAAGAACTCGTCGCCTTCGCGGTGCGCTCTCACCTGATAGGTGACCTTGTGCCTTGCCCCGTTCTCGTCGGTCGCATTGACATCGGCGTAGGTGATGATCCGGTTGTCGAACTCGCCCAGGACGGTTTCCGGCGTGGCCCATTGCTCCATCTTGGAGTGCCAGGTCTTGTGCCACTCCTCGACCTCCTTCTGGTGACAGCTTGCACAAGCCTGCGCTCCGACATAGGTCGCGCCCTTGAAGAACTCCTGGCCGCTCTCCACCTGCAGCGCGCGCTCGAGCAGCGCATACACGTCCGATGGCGACCGGGTCGGCATGCTTTCGGCGTTGCCGCATGCCGCCTGATTGCAGTCGTACCAAGGCTGAGGAGTTAGCCGCGCGAGCTCGTGTGCCGTATTCGGATGAACGGTCTTTGCATGCTCCGCTTCGGCAGCCAATGGCCCGATTTGAGCGGTGGCCTCCAGCGGCCCGACCGTCCTGCTTCCTGCCCAAACCAACGCCACGACACTGGTCAATGCGATGGCTGCGAGCCAGCCCTTGAGCACTTGCGCCACGTGATCCGTTCCTCAGAATCGGCTGGCGGCCGCAAATCCATGCGCGGATGGCCAGCATCGATCGGACAGTACGAGCTGTTCCGTCTGATTCATGGCCCTCCCTACGAGATTGGGCGAGCGAGCTGATAAACGCATGAATCAGGCCACCCGGGTGTGACGTGGTTCACAGACGAAAGCCCGTAGGTCGGGTTAGCGCGGCCGCACTCGACGATTCCTGCCGAGCTCTCGGACCGCGCGTAACCCGACGTGACGGGCGAAGCGCTGGGTGATGCACACTCTCCCGACGGCATGCCCGTCGCGCAGTCGTGGCGCGTGCAGTATGATTGTGAGGGGGAACGCCATGAAACTTCCGCGCCGTCGATTTCTGCATCTGGCCGCGGGGGCTGCCATGCTCCCGGCGGTCTCGCGCGTCGCGCAAGCGCAAGCCTATCCGTCGCGTCCGATCACGATGATCGTACCGTTCCCCGCCGGCGGTCCGGCGGACACGGTCGGGCGCATCTTGGCCGAGCGCTTGCGGGTATCGCTCGGTCAATCCGTCATCGTCGAAAACGTGGGTGGCGCTTCCGGCAGCATCGGGGTCGGCCGGCTCGCGCGCGCGGCGCCGGACGGCTACACGATCGGCCACGGCGGTCTGCCCACGCACGTTCTCAACGGCGCTGTCTTCAATCTCCCCTATGACCTTGCAAAAGATTTCCAACCGATCTCCCCGATCGGAAGCGCGCCGCTCCTGATCGTCGCCAAAAAAGCCATGCCGGCGGCCGACTTGAAGGAATTGATCGCCTGGCTGAAAGCGCACCCGGACCGGGCATCGCAGGGCACCGGCGGCGTGGGCGCCACGTCGCATGTCGCCGGCGTGTTCTTCCAGCAAGTGTCCGGCACGCGCTTCGGGCTGGTGCCCTATCGCGGCGCCGGCCCGGCGATGCAGGACTTGGTCGCCGGACAGATCGACATGATGATCGACCCGGCATCCAACACGTTGCCGCAGGTGCGCGCCGGCCACATCAAGGCCTACGCCGTCACCGCCGAGCACCGCCTGGCGGCGGCGCCCGATATCCCGACCGTGGATGAGGCCGGCCTGCCCGGGTTTCACATCTTGAACTGGCAGGCGTTTTTTGCACCGAAGGGCGTCCCGGCGGCCGTCGTCGTCAGGCTCAATGCCGCGGTCGTGGATGCCTTGGCCGATCCGGCGGTGCGGGCGCGGCTCGCCGATCTCGGGCAGGAGATTTTCCCGCGCGATCAACAGACGCCCGCGGCGTTGGCCGCCCACCACAAGGCCGAGATCGAGAAATGGTGGCCGATCATCAAGGCGGCCGGCATCAAGGGCGAGTGATCCGGAGACCGCCGGCATGACGGAGAAATGTCGTGAACAAGAAACATCAGGTCGTGATCGTGGGCGGCGGGCCGGTCGGGGTGGCGCTGGCGGTGGAGCTCGGCCTGCGTGACGTGTCGTGCGCGCTGGTCGAGCGCTACCGCGAGCCGCAGCGGATTCCCAAGGGCCAAAACCTCACGCAGCGCACGCTGGAGCACTTCTATTTCTGGGGCATCGTGGATGAATTGCGGGCCGCGCGCGTCATGCCCCCCGGCTACCCGATCAGCGGGATCATTGCCTACGGAAATCTGATGAGCGCGTACTGGTACGCGCCGCCGCAACGGGAGCTCGTGCGCCCGTACTACTTCCAAGCCAATGACAGGCTGCCCCAGTATCGGATGGAAGCGGTGCTGCGGAAGAAATTGGCCGATCTTCCCGCCGTGCAGAGCCAATTCGGATGGTCGGCGCAGACGATCGAGCAGGACGACGACGGCGTGCGGGTCACCATCGTCGAGCACGGGGGGAGCGGGCGGCACGTTCTGGAGGCGGACTATGTCGTGGGTTGTGACGGGGCTCGCTCCACCGTTCGTGAACAGGTCGGCATCGGGCGCCGCGGCTCGGACTTCGACCAACTCATGGTGCTGGCGGTGTTCCGTTCACGCGAGCTGCACGAGCGCCTCAAGCGTTTCCCCGAGCGCTCGACCTACAATGCGCTGCACCCGGAGCTGAAAGGCTACTGGCAGTTCTTCGGCCGAGTCGACGTCGGCGAGGGTTGGTTTTTCCACGCCCCGGTGCCGGCGGACACCAGGACCGACAACTACGACTTCGATGCCCTGATCCGGAAGGCCGCCGGTTTCGAGTTCTCCTGCGAGTTCGAGCATGTGGGGTTCTGGGATCTGCGCGTCGCGGTTGCCGACAGGTATCAAGTGGGGCGTGTCTTCATCGCCGGCGATGCCGCCCACAGCCACCCGCCCTATGGCGGCTTCGGCCTCAACAATGGACTGGAGGACGTGACCAACCTCGGGTGGAAATTGGCGGCGATGTTCGCAGGTTGGGGAAGCGACGCCTTGCTGCAGTCGTACAGCGAAGAGCGCCGCCCGATTTTTCAGGAAACCGGCGAAGACTTCATCGCCGGCCGAATCACGTCGGACCGGGAGTTCCTGGATCGCTACAGCCCGGATCGCGACCGGGAGGAATTCGAACGGGCGTGGAAGGCGCGCGAGGTCGTCGCAAGCACCCGCATTCTGACCTATGAGCCGCATTATGAAGGTTCGTCGGTGGTGCTGGGTCCTGCCAATGGTGCTTGCAGCGCCCACGGGACCCACACGTTCAAGGCCAGGGCCGGGCATCACCTCGCGCCACAGACCTTGTCGACCGGCCGCAATGTGTTCGAGGAGCTCGGCAAGGGCTTTGCGCTGCTGGCCTTCGATGCGCAAGACCGCACCGTACCGGCCTTCGAGCAGGCGGCGACCGCGCTCGGCGTCCCGCTGAAAGTCATCCGCGACTCCTATCGCGATGGACGGACGGCATATGAATCGCGCCTCGTCCTCGTTCGGCCGGACCAGTACGTGGTGTGGACCGGCGACCGCCATCCCGATGACGTGGGCAGCCTGATGCGCAAGGTCATCGGCCGCACCTGGCGCTCTGGAGTGTCGGGCCGCAGCCCTCGATCCGGCAGCCGTAGGTTGGGTTAGGTTAGCGCGGCCTCTGCTCCGACGATTCCTGCCGCGCTCGCGGACCGCGCGTAACCCAACGTTGCGCGCCGACCCGTTGGCTCAACCCATCACGACGCGCTCGAACATTTGTTCGAGAGTCCCGAAAATCCGATCTGTGAGAGACAAATCCTCGAGGATGGGGATTTCGAGAAGCATCGCGGCCTGATATCATCCACCACGCGACGGTCCCTTGCGCGACCGCGTGAGGGCATTTTTGTATCGGGTCGTGGCGGCCGCATCGGCACCTTGTTCGATGCCACGGCGCGCATGGTCGATCGCAGCGTCTATCCGCCGTAACTGGGAGGCCGGCGTCTAACATCGCCAACAATCAAAAGTTCAATCAAGCGAGACAAGGGAGGAAACAATGAACACGAAGCATCGTTCTTCCGTACGCATGGCCGCGCTGTCCGGCGCCGCCGTGCTGGCGGCTTGGCCGGCCTTCGCCGGCGAGGTCACTCCGGATCGGCTGGTCAATGCCGACAAGGAGCCGCACAACTGGCTGATGAACCACCGCACCTACGACGCCCAGCGTTATTCACCGCTCGACAAGATCAACAAGGACAACGTCAAGAATCTCAAGCTCGCCTATGCGCTCGCCATCGGCGGCACGGCGGCCAACGAGAACCTGCAGGCGACGCCGCTCGCCGAGGACGGCTTCCTCTACATCGTCGATCAGTGGGGCGTGGTCTACAAGATCGACGTGCGCTCGGGCGACCTGGGCCGCATCGTCTGGCGCATGGACCCGGGGCAGGAGAAGCTGCCGCTGTCGAACCGCGGCGCGGCCTTGTGGGGCAACCTGGTGCTTTCGACCGCCAACTATCCGGCCCGCGTCATCGCCACCAACAAGGACAACGGCAAGGTGGTCTGGGAAACCAACCTGCACGATCAGCCGGATGTCCAGATCACCGCCGCCGTCCTGCCGGTGAAGGACAAGATCATCGTGGGCGCGGCCGGCGGCGACCGCGGCGTGCGCGACTGGATCGCGGCGCTCGACGCTGCGACCGGCAAGGTCGTCTGGCGCAAATACGTGATCCCGGCGCCCGGCGAGCCCGGCAGCGAGACCTGGAAGGACAAGAACAATGCCTGGCAGATCGGCGGCGGCGCGATGTGGATCACCGGCTCCTACGATCCGGCTACCAATCAGGTGATCTGGGGCACCGGCAATCCGGTGCCGATGTTCGACCCGACCTACCGGCCGGGCGACAACCTCTTCACCAACAGCATGATCTCGTGGAATCCCGACAGCGGGCACATGAACTGGTATTTCCAGTACACGCCCGGCGACCATTGGGACTACGATGAATCCCACACGCACATCTTGATCGACGGCCAGGTCGCCGGCCAGCAGCGCAAGCTGATCACGCACTCGGCGCGCAACGGCTTCCTCTACACGTTCGAGCGCAGCAACGGACAGACGCTGCTGGCGAAGCCTTATGTCCAAAACATCAACTGGACGGCGGGCATCGACCAGAAGACCGGCAAGCCCGTGGACTACGATCCCACCAAGGACATCCAGACCTATAACGGCAAGATGAACCAGACGCTGGCGGAGCCCACCAAGAAGCTGTGCCCGTCGATGTCGGGCGGCAACAACTATTGGCCGGCGGCCTACAGCCAGCGGACCAAGCTGCTCTACATCCCGTCGAACTCGTCTTGCAACGAGGTGACGCTCGACCCGAAACTGTCCAACAAGGCCGGGGACTGGAAAGGCGCTACGTTCCGGAACATCGAGCGGGTCGAAACCGACTTCTTCATCGCCGATCCGTTCACCGGCGAGGTCAAGAAGCAGATCCGCATCCCGTACCCGAACGTCAGCGGCGCGCTGACGACCGGCGGCGGTCTCGTGTTCACGGGCTATACCGACGGCACCTTCACGGCCTACGACGACGTGACCTTGGAGCAGCTCTGGAAGATCAATGTCGGCACCGGCTTCAATGCGCCGCCGATGACGTTCGAGGTCAACGGCAAGCAATATATCGCGATCCTGTCGGGGCTGAGCCCGATCTCCAAGCGCCGGCATTCGCATACGCCGGAGCTGCGCGAGATGCGCAACCAGACCATGTTGTTCGTATTCGCCCTGTAAGGCGGCAACACGCTCGAATGGAGGGAGCCGGCGGCGTCGGCTCCCTCTCTCGTCTCGACCAGCGTACATCGGCAACAACGCGTGCGACATCAGCTTCCCATTGCCGCCATCGCGCTCCTCGTCCTGTCGGGCACGACCCGCGCCCAGGACGTCTCCTTTGGCGACCGCTTGTTTCACGAGAAGGCAGATTGCCAATTCTGCCATGGGATCAACGGCGACGGTCACGGCGATCCGCGCTCGCCCGGAAAGGCGTCGGACCTGCACGCGACCAAGCTCGATCGTGAGCAATTGATCGAAGTCATCAGGTGCGGACGACCCGGATCGGAAATGCCGTACTTCGACAAATATGCTTTCGAGGACAACAGCTGTTACGGCCTCTCCGCCGCCGATCTCGGCAAGCTGCTACCGCCCGAGCCGCACTCGACCAGCCTGACCAGGCGGGAAATCGAGGCGCTGGCCGATTACATCTTGATCGCATACAAGGGCAAATAGGGCGGCCGGCATCGGATACGAAGGCTATTTGGCGCGGACGAGCTCGAACCGCACGGCGCTTTCGAATTGGCCCTTGGTCTCCCTCCCGGACTGCGGATCGAGCTGGCTCTGGCCCGGCTTTCGCAAATGGCGCGTCGAGAGCGACGCCGTGGTCCGCTCGTCGATTTGCTTGCGGCATTGCTGTTTGACGAAAATGCCCGCGACCGAAGTTTCGCCCTCCGCCGGCGGCAAATCCTCGCAGTCCCAACCGTTTCTCCCGAGCCGCGCGGTGAGGAAATTACGCAGCAGATAAGCCTCGTCGCGGTCTTCGCCCCTCGGGTCACTGACGATGCGGATGCCGCTCACGATGCCGTCGGCGCCGAACAGAGCAGAAGCGATGATGGGAAAGCCGTAGGTTTTCGTGCCGGAATATTGCTCCATTTGGGACAACAGGTTGTTGGCTCTCGCCCAATATTCGAGCTCGTCGTCATAGCGGAAATAGACTTCGCGCAAGCCGGACGGCTCCGGTCGGCAACGATGAAACTCGCGCCAGCCATCGAGCGGCCGCGACGGCGGACCGCCGGCCGTGCCGCAGGCGTAATCGACGAATTCGTCGGGCAATTGGTCGACGGCCGCTCCGAGTTGCAGGTCCCAGATTTCGAGACGGCGGGGGCGCTCTTCGGCAGCGGAAAAAACTCCCGACGCGCAGACGAGACCCAATAGACAGACGACGAGAACGAGCGGAAAACGGGCCATGATGAGATATAATAGCGGGGACCCGGATGGTGGAAGAGGTGCAACATCATGATTGCGCATCGGCACTCCAAAGCATCGGTTGGACCGTTGCTGGTGCTCGGCTCGTGCTTGTTCCTCGGCATGGAGTCGTGGGCCGAGGGTGAGGCCGAATTTCTTGCCGGCACGTCGAAGGCATGTCCAAAGTGTTCCTTGCAACAGGCCGCATTGAAGCGAAGAGACCTGTCGGGCGCGGATTTGTCCGGCGCAAATCTCGCGCGAGCGGTGTTGCATCGGGCGCGTCTGGCACGAGCGAAATTCACCGGCGCGGATCTGACCGAAGCGAACCTGAACAAGACCGATTTGAAATACGCGTCTTTCGTAGGGGCAAAGCTGGAGGGGGTCATGCTTTACGAGGCGGATCTGGGGCTGGCCGATCTGACCGACGCGGCTCTTTCCGGCGCCAAGATGGGAAAGGCGCGATTGGTCCGGGCCATACTCGACCGCGCGCAAATGAAGGAGGCCATCCTGACGGGAGCGCGCTTGGACGACGCCTCGTTGCGCGGAGCGCAACTGCCGAGCGCGAACCTCGTGGGGGCTTCGCTGCGGAGGGCCAATCTCGAAGGCGCCGACCTCAACAATGCCGGCCTTCTGGACGCCGTGCTGACGAATGCGAATCTCAAAGGCGCAAACCTCGCGGATGCGGACCTGATGGGAGCCGATTTGACGGGAGCAAATCTCGCGGGGGCGGATTTGTCGGAGGCGCGCCTCACGCGCGCCATCCTCACCGATGCGGTGCTCGATGGCGCAAAGCTCACTGGCACCCTCATGCCGGACGGCCGCGTGCACGATTAGGGTTTCGACGGACGCGGGCTCTGCCTTCAGAAGACCGTAGGTTGGGTTGGCGCGGCCCGCGCTCCGACGATTCCTGCCGAGCTCTCGGCCCGCGTACCCCAAGGTCACTGGCGGACATGTTCGGCGACGCGCGGAACACGGGTCGCGCCCCAGCCCCCAGCCGCCGTGCCGACCCTACTTGTCAGCTCCGCGGCATATTGGCCTATGCCGGTCGCGTCACCACATGATGGCGGGGCTGCTGATCGGAGGCGCCTAACTTGAAGGTTCACCTCCGGCGACACGCGGCGCTTTGATCTGCAACGACAGACTCTCGCGGCGCTTCCAACGGCCGGATCGCGAAGCCGACGAAGCGTGGCAGACGTCGTCCCGACACGAGGAATCGATGACCGACGACCAACGCACGCATGACGATGCGGTTGCCGCGGCGCGTTCGCCGACATTGCGGACCCGCTATGATCAGATGTTTCCGGTCCTGACGCCGCAGGAAATCGGACGCCTGCGACGGTTCGGATCGATCCGCCGCTACGCCGACGGCGAGCGCCTGTTCGAGACCGGACAACTCGGGCGCGGCATGTTCGTGATCATCAGCGGGCATGTCGCCATCACCCAGCGCGACGGCTTGGGACACGTCACTCCGGTCGTGGATGAGGGACCCGGGCAGTTCCTGGCGGAGGTCGGATCGCTGTCCGGCCGGGCCGCGCCGGTCGACGGCCACGCGGAAGGCGATGTCGAGGGGCTGCTGATCGCGCCCGAGGAGCTGCGCCGACTGCTGGTCGCCGAGGCGGAGCTGGGCGAGCGTATCGTGCGCGCGCTGATCCTTCGCCGCGTTGGTTTGATCGAGAGCGAAGCCGGCGGTGCAGTGCTGATCGGCTCGCCGACCTCCGCCGAGGTGATCCGATTGCAGAATTTTCTCAGCCGCAACGCGCATCCTCACCATGTCCTCGACCCGGCGACCGATCGGGAAGCCGGCGAATTGATCGCCAGATATGCGCCCGGAGCAGGCGAGCTGCCGCTGGTCATCGGTCCGGACGGCGCGGTACTGCGCAACCCGCAGATCGCCGAGCTCGCCCGCGCCCTCGGCATGATTGCGCAATCGGCTGGCAAGAAGCTCTATGACGTCGCGGTCGTCGGCAGTGGCCCTGCCGGCCTCGCGACCGCGGTTTACGCAGCCTCCGAAGGTTTATCCGTTGTCGTATTGGACACCCGCGCTTATGGCGGGCAGGCCGGCGCCAGCGCCCGTATCGAAAACTACCTCGGCTTTCCCACCGGCATCTCCGGCCAGGCCCTCGCCGGCCGAGCATTCGTGCAGGCGCAGAAGTTTGGAGCCGAAATCATGATCCCGGTCGACGTGAAAGCCGTCGACTGCAGCCGCCCCGACGGGGCCTTGGCGTTGGACGTGGGCGACGGCGGCAGAATTCGTGCGCGATCGCTGGTGATCGCGACCGGCGCGCGTTACCGAAGACCCGCCATCGAGAACCTGGCAAGTTTCGAGGGCCGCGGCGTGTGGTATTGGGCCTCGCCGATCGAGGCACGGCTCTGCAGCGGTGAGGAGGTCATCCTCGTCGGCGGCGGCAACTCGGCGGGACAGGCTGCGGTCTTCCTGTCCGGGCACGCCGCCAAGGTGACGATCATGGTGCGCGGTGACGGCTTGGCGCAAAGCATGTCGCGTTATCTGATCGATCGCATCGCCGCTGCCGCGAACATCGAGGTGATGCCCCAGACCGAGATCGTCGCGCTCAGCGGCAGCCTCGAAGCAGGTCTCAAACAGGTGCGCTGGCGCAATCGACGCAGTGGCGTCGAGACCGCCGGCGCCGTCCGCAACGTCTTCCTGTTCGTCGGCGCCGACCCGGCGACGGGCTGGCTTGCCGGCTGCGGAATCGAGCTCGACCAGGCCGGCTTCGTGGTCACCGGCGCCAAGCGATGTGAGCTCGCTTCGGAAGGCGCCGTGAATGCGCTGGAGTCCAGCGTCCCGGGCGTCTTCGCCGTCGGCGACGTCCGTTCCGGCTCGGTCAAGCGCGTCGGCGCCGCGATCGGCGAAGGCGCCCAGGTCGTGCAGGCTCTGCACGGCTTCCTGGCGGAACCTGCACCGATTTACCATGACCGTTGATCCGCGTGCCCTCCCGGGCGAGCTCGCCGCAAATCCAGCGGTGAACCGATTGACCTCGCCGTCCGGGTTGCTACTCTCGCTCGATCGCTCGACAGCGACCCAAGACCGCAACAGGCATCTTCCGCAATGGGCATCTTGCGAAGAAAAGCACCGAGTCACTTGATCCCGGTCCATCCGGATAACGCCGCGAAGAAGGACTGGGTTATCCTGTTGGAGGCCGGAACCATCGTCGGTCCGTCGCCCGAAAGGCTCCGTGTTGCCCGCTCCACGCTGGAGCGAAAAATTGTAAAAAAATACAACATATTGCTGAGAGCGGAGCACTTCCTCGTCGTGGAAGGATATGATCCACGAATTCATGCCCTGTATTTCTGTCCCCAACTCTACCGGTATGACCCTGACAAGAAGCTCGTGCCTCTGCAAGGCGAAGAAATCGGAAGGTTGATTGCGCAAGCACTCGAGGGCGGAGTGACCGAGCGACGACCATGGTATGAACCATCGGAGCAATCGCCGGATCAGCCGATCATCAGCACTCAAATGCAAACGGAATTTGACAGTGTCGTTGTTGAAATGCCCGGCGTGCGGAATTCCGCCGCGACCGCCTCATAACGGCCCCGCGCCTCGTCGGCGGGGACGGAGGTTGCCTGATTTATGCTCAGAGTTGCAAGGGCCGGAATAGCCTTTTGCGCCATCCGGAAATACGCCGGGTCCTTTTCCAGGCCAATGCTCGCGTATCCGACGGCATCTGCAGCCGCGAGCGTGGAGCCCGAGCCCGCGAATGGATCGAGAATGGTCCCCACGCCAAGCGGCAGCGATGCACGTATCAGCTTTCGCAAGAACTCCTGCGGCTTCAGAGAGGGGTGCGGAGCGATGTTTCGTTCCGCTTTCGGCGTAGGATTCGAGCGGATCACGTCCCCAAAAGGCTGGTCCGCGGAAGGCCGCCGAAACCCGCCGGTCTTCCACTTCCGCAGATTATCCTGTACGCGTCCTTCCAGCGGTCGCCGAAGGATCACCCAAGGCTCCCACATGGAGCGCGGCATTACACTCACGCCGTCGAACTCGCGATGTGCATTCTTCGGCCGGTCGCCGCCTCGCATGGTCATGGTGAGACGGCAGATATAGCCGCGCAGCTCCAATCCGCCTTCTGACATGGCAGACGCAACGATGTGGGACAGCAGCGGATTGCTCGCGACGACCACGTTTGCACCGGGCACTGTCGCCCGAGTGAGCAATGCGGCAAAGCGCTTGAAAAAATCGTAAAGCTCGCGCCTATCGTCATCATCGAGAACTGTGAAGCGCGGCAACGGTGCTCGTTTGTGGCCGTCAAACGAGGGCGGAATGCGCCACACGCCGCCGCGACCGTTGCGAAGTTTGCCTTGCTCTATCTCGGTATATTCAACCAGCCCATAAGGCGGGTCCGTGATGACCGCATGTATCGACGAAGGCTTGCATTGCGCGAGCCACTCGAAGCAATCGACATTGAGGATGATCGACTTGGCCGCCGTAGCAGAAGCAGTCACCCGTTCATGCCGGTTCACTGGGTTTTTTTTGAGCCGATAAGTTCCGCGTCCTGTACGCTCGAAAACATCTGGTGTGTTCAGGTTCATGTACGAACGCACTGACGACGAAGACACTTCGCCCAGCTTGGCCACGACCGCCTGTCGGATTTCAGCCAGCGACGCTTCCCAATCCGCATCGGACAAGTAGCCGAGGATGGCGTCTCGAACGCTTCCGGGGGCCCGCGCCATCATTTTCTCTCCCGCGAATCTCCTACTAGCGCGAAAGACGTCTAGACGTCAATCTGTCCTGTGGAAACCCCAGCGCAAGCGTCGGGTCTCACCAGCGCGCCTTGGCGCAGCTCAATCCGCGCCGACGAATCATGGGCCGCGCGCGCGACGATAATGTTTCTGGTGAGCGCAAGGAACTCCGAGCCAGTCTCGACACGCACGACCTCGCCCGAATTTCATATGAGTAGAACAAAAGGAGAGCGAAAGGTCTATTACTCGCGCGAATTTGCCGACATCGGCGGACTGATCAGCTACGGAACGGACGTTGACAATACGTTCGAATTGGTCGGCATCTATACGGGCCGCATCCTCAAAGGCGAGAAACCGGCCGACCTGCCGGTCGTGCAGCCGACGAAATTCGAAATGGTCATAAACCTCACAACCGCCAAGGCGCTCGGCATTGCCGTTCCGCCGACGCTGCTCGCGCTGGCCGACGAGGTGATCGAATAATGCCCGGGCGGATCGGTATGGGCCGCGCGGACTGCGCAGCCCGATCGAGGTCGGCTTGGTGCCAAGACCCGACATCCCGCCGCCGCTGGCGTGGGCTCCTCCGTTATCCCCTCCGCACCAGCTCGACGAATTTCTGAACTTCTACATCGAGGCGATGGCTCTCGCTTGATAGCGACTGTGCCGAGGCTAAAACCTGGGCGGAGGCCGCACCGGTCGCCGAGGCTCCGCGGTTTACGTCCGCGATGCTGGTCGCGACTTGGTCCGTGCCGCGGGCGGCATGCTGAACACTACATGCAATCTCTTGTATTGCCGCGCTTTGCTCCTCGACCGCAGCGGCAATTACCGATGCGATCTCGGAAACACGGTCGATGGTCCCGCTGATCTCCTCTATCGCTGCCACCGAGTCGTGTGCGGCCGACTGCATGCCGGATATTTGCCGGCCAATGTCATCGGTGGCTCTCGCCGTTTGTGCGGCGAGTGCCTTCACCTCGTGCGCGACGATTGCAAAACCCCTGCCGGCTTCGCCGGCGCGGGCCGCTTCAATTGTCGCGTTGAGAGCAAGGAGATTGGTTTGATCCGCGATCGAGGTGATGAGCTTGACCACGTCGCCGATACGTTGAGCGGCCTGAAAGCATTCGGTTATGCGCAGGTCGGTCTTGGTGGCCTGCTGCACGGCGTCGCCGGCAATCTGTCTGCTTTCCTGCACCTGCCGTCCGACTTCGGCGAGGGAAGTGGAAAGCTCCTGGGCGGCAGAAGCGACAGACCGCACGCTGGATGAGGCTTCGTCGGACGCAGTCGTAACGACCCCGGAGAGTTGCTCTGTCGTCTTTGCAGTCTTCGTCAACGTGCTCGCCGCGGCTTCAAGGCAAGCGGAGGCAGATGACACCGTTCTGACGACGCTGCCAACCGCGGCCTCGAACTTGTCGGCGAGGTTATGCATTGCTTCCTTGCGATCGGCGTCCGCGCGTTCTCGCGCCGCCTTTTGCTCGATCTCCAGTCGCTCGACGCGCAGGAGATTGTCCTTGAAGATGCGCGCGGCTCGGGCGGTATCACCCACCTCATCACGGCGATTGGCATACGGAATATCTATCGCCTTGTTGCCCCTGGCCAACTCCATCAAAACGTCACCTATTCGGTGAATCGGTTTGCCGATCGTCAAAGAGGCGAATACGGCCGTGCCGATCAGAACGAGACCCACGATCAAGCCAACCGCAATTCGAATGCGGCCGGCTTGCCTCACTCCAGCCGCGGCTTCGCTGGTAGCCGCATCGCTGCGTTCGTTCGCTGCGGCGGTGGCTTGACCCAGCAACTCGCGCATTTCGAGCTCCGCGGGGGTCGCCCGCTCGCTCTGAACCCGGTTCTGAAGATCTACGGTGTCGGTCGTTGCCTTCAGTATGTCCGTGTACTCCGGGACAATCGCAAGCAATGCGTCCATTTCCGCGATGATCGCCTTGTCATTGATCGTTCGGCGCGCGTAATTGAGTTTTTGCGTAGCCTGATCCGCCGACGCTGATATCCGCCTGATTTGCGATTCCTCATGCAGCACGAAGAAGCGCCAAGCCGCCGTGCGCGCATCCTTGAACGCGGAGACCGCCTCATTGACGAAGGAGTCGACCTCGGTGTAATTGGCCAGGTTGGCAAAGGGCGCCGAGTTCACCGCGCGGTTTACGCTACGGGTCCATTTCAGCTCGACTTGGTCGAGACTGCTGAAGAGCAAGAGAATTTTGTCTTGCTTTTCACCGATCTCGAGGAGGGCTGCTATATATTTTTGGAATGACTCCTTGATCTTCTTGAAGCGCTCTCGATTGATAGGACTGACCGTTTGCACTTCGAGCGCCGACAGCATCTTGTATCCGTCGGCACTGATTTGTCGGAGCTCGTCGAGAATTTTCCCGACCTCGGCTGAAGTGCGGGCCATACGAAGGTCACGGCTGGCAATCCGAGCCCATTGCAGCACGACTTCGGTCTTGATGCTCTCGCTCACGATCGCCTGTTGGAGGTCGGCAGCCTCCGTCAGAGTCTTGATGGAGTTGCTGCTGATTTGCTCGTTGACGATCATTCCCGCAACGAGGAACCCACCGAAGCCGACGCAAATGCCGAGCTTCGCACCAATACGAATTCTGGAGAGAAAATCGAAGGGACGCATCCGGGTCTCTTAACCAAAACTATTGGATGAATGGCTTTGGTAAACGAATAGTAAATAATTGCGCCCGGCGGCCATCCGGCCAGCTTATTCGCAGGAAGCATGTGATGCGCGGATACGCCTCGCGCGGGTGATCCTTACGCTTGTCCGGGACGGTGAACGCGACCCCTGCCGGCTCCGAGATGGTGCGGTTGCCTGCCTCGCCTTCCCTGGAGACCGAAGAGAGGTTGGGACCGCAACTTTAGCCGGTCGCCACCCCCTCACCGGCAAACCGGTGGCGGGTGAGCGTGCCTTGCGGCCGCGGAGGTAGGTGGCTAACGCTCCGACTTGCGTTTTGGTATGTTCTTGTCGTCGACACGGTTTGTCGGCGGAGGGAGTGGCTATGGTCGCATCGAAGCTGATCGGTCGGCTGCTGGTGGCAGCCGGCGCCGTGCTCGGGCTCGGGGTGCCGGACACGCCGGCGCAGGCGCCGGAGAAGGTCACCTATCTGTTCCCGGCGCCGCCGATATTGCCGGCGTTCGGGCCGATCCAACTCGCCAAGGGCAAGGGCTATTTCACCGAGGCGGGTCTCGACGTGAGCTTCGCCGTCGGTCGCGGCGGCATCGACGTGGCCAAGCAGGTGGGCGCCGGCAACGCGCCGCTCGGCGGCATCGTGGCGGATGGACCGATCATGGTCCGCGGCAACGGCGTTCCGGTCAAGATCGTCGCCGTGTTCGGCGGCAAGGGCTTCATGCAGCTGGTGGTGCGCGAGGATTCCGGCATCGAAAAGCCGGCCGACCTCAAGGGCAAGACGATCACCGTGATGTCGTTCCAGGATACGACGTTCTATGCGCTGCTCGGGCTGATGGCGAGCGTCGGGCTCTCGCAGAACGACGTCAACATCCAATCGGTCGGCCCGACCGGCGTGTGGGAGTTCGTCGCCGCCGGCAAAGCGGCCGGCATGGCCGGGGTGCCCGACTGGATACCGCCGATCCAGGCGGCGGGCGTCAAGGTGAAGGTGATCCCGAGCGACGAGTTCTTCCCGCACATGGCGCAGGGTATCGCGGTCTCCGACGACGTCATCAAGCAGAAGCCGGAGATGGTCCGCAAGTTCGTGCGGGCTGCGCTGCGCGGCATGAAAGACATCATGGACAACCCGGACAGCGCGGCCGACGACTTCGTGAGGTTCGTGCCGGAATGGAAGGGTAAGGAGGGCGCGGTCAAGTTTGCGCTCAACATGTACGCCAAGCTGGTCTATCCCGGACAGAAGACTCTGGGCGAGGTCGATGTCGCGCGGCTGTCCAGCCTGCAGGACTTCTACGTCTCCAAGGGCTTGATCCAGAAGGCGTCGCCGGTCGAAGATCTCTACAGCAACGCCTTTGTCAAATAGCGGTCGCGCATTCGATCATGACTCGAGGCCGCGAGCCTCGCATCTTTACCGAAGCCTGAGGACAATCGATACCCCGCTGCGGGGCTTCGCCTGACGAGGGACGCGACGATGGACAAGATCGTGGAAGGGCTTTCGCAGTACCTGCAACCCGGTCGCGTGCATCGCCGGCTCTATACGGATCCGGCGATCTTCGAGCTGGAGATGGACCGCATTTTCCATACCGCCTGGGTCTACGTCGGCCACGAGAGCCAGATCAAGCAGCCGGGCGATTATTTCGCCACGCATATGGGTCCCCGGCCGGTCATCCTGGTTCGCGACATGGACGGCACGGTGCGCGTGATCCACAACCAGTGCGCCCACCGCGGCGCCATGGTGGTCGCGATCGAGAAAGGCAACGCACCGGAATTCACCTGCTGCTATCACGGCTGGACCTATCATCTCGACGGCAAGCTCAAGGCGGTGCCGCTCAACCACGGCTACCCGCGCGACTTCGATCCGAGCAATCCGAAGACCGCCATGCGGGCGGTGCCGCGCGTCACCAGCTACCGCGGATTTGTGTTCGCGAGCGGAGCGGCCGACGGTCCGAGCCTCGACGAGACGCTCGGTCACATGACGACGTCGCTCGACGACCTCATCGATCGCGCTCCCGATGGCGAGATCGAGGTCGCCGGCGGCGTGTTCAAGCACGCCTACAACGCCAACTGGAAGGTCTACTTCGAGAACCTCTGCGACGCGGCGCATCCGTTGTTCGTGCACCGGTCCTCGATCGAGGCCGCGCAACAGCAATCCGACGACGTCTATTCCGACGGCTCGGGCGAGATCGCCATCCGCCAGATGCGGCAGAACGGAGCGCCTTACAGCTTCTGGGAAACGCAGGTCGGCATCTGGACCTATCCCAACGGCCACAGCTATCTCGGCGACTACCACGACGATTCCAAGCTCGTCGCCGCCCTCCAGGACCCGGTATTTCGGGAGTACATTGCGGCCTTGGAGCGGAAGAAGGGCAAGGCCGAAGCCAAGCGGATTCTGGAAGTCCGCCGCTGGAACAGCATCATCTATCCGAATGTCTCGTTCATGAGTCAGTTCCAGCAATTGCGCGTGGTGCATCCGATTGCGGTCAACCGTACCGTCGTGCACACCTATAATTTCCGGCTCAAAGGCGCGCCGGAGCAGATGTTCCGCAACACCATCAGCTTCGCCAATACCGTCAATGGCACCGGCTCGCTGGTGCTGACCGACGACCTGGAAATCTACAACCGCATCGAGATGGGGCTCTCGAGCCAAGGCACCGAGTGGTTGCAGATCGGGCGCGGCTATCAGAGCGACGTGCCGGATGCGCACGGCGGCCGGCGCGGAAAGAACTCGACCAGCGAGGTCTATATCCGCAACATGTTCGACGCCTGGCTGGGCTATATGACGAGCGGTCACGCCGCAACGGTGCGCGCCGCCTCCTGACGACATCAGATGGCAAAGCGACGGAAGTCCAAGGCCAGAAGTGCGGTCCCCGACCGGCGCCGCGCGAGCGCGCCGCGCAGGCGGGTTGCCGGCCCGGCCGTCGATCCGCTCGACGTCGCGCGCTGCGAACGGTTTCTCATGCACGAGGCGCGGTTGCTCGATGACGCGAGGTTCGACGATTGGCTCGCGCTGTTCACCGCCGACGGCTGGTACTGGGTGCCGAGCGAGCCCGAGCAAGGCAATCCCCATGACACGGTCTCGTTGATGTACGACGACCGGCGGCTGCTCGAGACGCGGGTGCGGCGGCTCGCAAGCCCGCGCATCTATTCGCAGGAGCCGCGCTCGCGCACGAGCCGCATGGTCAGCAACGTGTCGATCGAGGACGGCGGCAGCAACGCCTGCACCGTGAGATCCAAGTTTCTGATGATCGAGTACCGCCGCGAAAGCCAACGCGTTTTCGCCGGCACCGCATTCCATCGCCTGGTGCTGGCGGACGGCGGCATCCGAATCGCCTGGAAGCGCGTCAATCTCGTCGACTGCGACGCGCCACACGACGGCCTCGTCGTGCCGTTCTGAAGGCGGCAACAAGCGATGGCATGCGGACCGAAATTTGCCTCTCATGCCAAAGCAGATCCGGGCAAGCTCAGCTATGGGCACGTCGGCGTCGGAGTGCCTCATTACCTGACGATGGAGTGCATTGCTGATCGAGGGCGCGCGCACGCCGTTCACGGATCAATATGGCGCACTGGCGAGGCGGGCCTCGTGCCGGGCACGATTCTCCGTCAGAGATGACAATGCTCATCGCGGCAGCGAGATTTTGGCGCGCAGGCCTCCCGCCGGCCGATTGCTGAGCGTGAGCTCGCCGCCATGGGCGTGCACGATCGATTGGGCGATGGCCAAGCCGAGGCCGGCACCGCCGCTCTCCCTGCTGCGTGATTCTTCGACGCGATAGAATGGTTCGAATGCACGAGCGATCTCTCCTTGCGGGATCCCCGGTCCCTCGTCATCGATGGTGATTTCGACAGCGGTCGGCGTCGCGCCGACGGCCGCGTCGGCCCGTTTCCCGTATTTGACGGCGTTGTCGACGAGATTGCGGACCGCACGCTTGAGTGCATTCGGTCGACATTCATGCACGACGGCTTCGGCAGCCCCCATCGCCACCGGCAACCCGGCGTCGGCCTGGTCGTCGACGATGCTCTGGACGAGCGCCGCGATGTCCGTAGATCGCGGCGGCTCCATTGTTGCTTCGTCCCGGGCGAACTGCAGCGTCGCGCCGATCATGGAATCCATCTCGGCGATGGTGGACAGCATCTTCTCCCGCTCCGGCGCGTTCTGGACGTTCTCGGCCCGCAGGCGCAGAAGCGTCAACGGCGTGCGCAGGTCGTGCGAGATGGCGGCCAGCATTCGGGTGCGATTTTCGATCAGGTTGCGCAGGCGCGCCTGCATGTCGTTGAAGGCACGCGAAGCCTGCCGGGTTTCGATGCTGCCGGTCTCCGGCAACGGCGGCGCGGTCACATCCCGTCCCAGCCGATCCGCCGCAACGGCCAATGCCGCCAACGGCGCAGTCACGCGCCGGACCGCCCAGATCGATACGCCGAGGATGATGATGGCCATGAGCACCATCGAGACGAGGAACTGACGAGAGAACGCCGGCCCGGTGTCGGGGAGGGCCGTGGCGAACGCGAGCCACTGGCCGCCCGGCAGAGGCATTGCCACCTGAAGGTCACGAAAGCCGCCGAGGCCATGCATCATCGGTCCGCGCCCGCCCATCATCATGGGATGCCAGCCCCCGAACCATGGACCCGCCGGAGCGGAGACGGCAACGCGCGGCTGGCGTCCGGGGTCGGTCGACACTTGCTCGGCAAGGAAGTCCTTGATGGCTTGCGCACCTGCGTCGCCGGCCATGGCGCTCGTCATCGCCGGAGGTTCGGTCGAAAGCGAAACTCGCAAGGTTTGGTCGCTCAATACGGCAACGATCCGATCCCGCCATTCCCTCGGAGCTTCCTGGACGAGTCGGGTCAAGTTGGCGATGCGCTGGGCCGCCGCGAAACCGCCGACGGCGCGCACGGCCTGCTCGCGGTCGGCGGTGTAGATCCATGATCCCGCCACATGCGAGACGATCAGACCCGCGACCAGAATGAGCAGGGTTTGCCCGAACAGGCTTTTCGGAAGAGCTCGGCTCATTCGTGGCTCACCGCGGGCGTGAACATGTAGCCGCCGCCCCATACCGTCCTGATGATCTTGGGGTCGCCGGGGTCGCGCTCGAGTTTCTTGCGCAGCCGGCTGACCTGAGTGTCGATGCTCCGGTCGAGGGCGTTCGCGGCTCGGCCGCGAGCCAAGTCGAGCAGCTGATCGCGGCTCAGCACGCGCTGCGGTCGCTCGACCAAGGCAAGCAGGAGGTCGTATTCGCCGGTGCTGAGCGGCACCGTCACGCCGTCGTCGCGAACAAGCTCGCGCGCGCCGGTATCGAGGCGCCAACGATCGAAGTGATAACGCTTGGGGCGGCGCTCCGAGCTTGCCGTGACGACGGTCTCTTGGGTGCGGCGCAGGACGGCCTTGATACGTGCGGCGAGCTCGCGGCTGCCGAAGGGCTTCGGCAGGTAATCGTCGGCGCCCATCTCCAAGCCGATGACGCGGTCGACCTCGTCGCCCTTGGCGGTCAGCATGATGATCGGGATGTTCGACTCGGCGCGGAGCGCCCGGCAGAGCGCGAGGCCATCCTCGCCCGGCAACATCAAATCGAGGAGGATGAGATCGATCCTGCTGTCGGCCAACACCTTGCGCATGGCCCGGCCGTCCGCCGCCCCGCTGACGCGGAAGCCGTCCTTGGACAGCGCCCGCGAGACCAGGTCGCGAATCTCGCGGTGATCGTCGACGATCAGGATGTGCGGCGCCGCTTGCATGCTCGAAGTATAGACCGGCGCTGCAAGCGAGTTTCCTCAAATGTATGACGGATTGTTGCGGCTGCCGGCAGCTGACACACTTTGTCACAAAAAAAGCCGCCTCTGAAAAACTTGGGTGAAATCCGCGGTTCTCAATGGGCACGAGCAACGGACTTCGCTGTTGCCCAGGCATTGGAGACGGACATGAAGAAGAAAGTTCTGGTGATCGGCGCCATCGCGGCAACTGCCGTGCTGGCGGGCGGCTGGGCTTTGGCGCAGACCGCGGGCCATGTCCCCGGCGGCTTCGGACCCCCGTTCATGCGGGGCGAAGGCGGTGGCATGGGGCCGGGCATGATGCAGCACATGGGCGGGGGAATGGCGCCCGGAATGGCGAAGGGCATGATGCACAAGGGCGGGGGAATGGGCCCCGGCATGATGCATGGCGGCCTTGGCCCGAGCCAATTCGATCCGACGCGGATCGAGACGCTGAAGACCGAGTTGGGCATCACTCCTGCCCAGGAGCCAGCCTGGATCAAGTACACCAAGGCACTGCAAGACGCGGCGACCGCGATGAAGACGACGCGCGAGGGCGTCGATCCCGACGCCGTCAGCAAGATGACCGCGCAGGACCGCTTCGCATTCGTCACCAAGATGCGGGAGCAGGCGCAGAGGCAATTCGAGACCGTGAAGACGGCGGCGGACGAGCTTCTCGCCACGCTGGACGACGCCCAGAAGGCCAAGGCCAAGGACACTCTGCCAGGGCTCGCCGCGTTCGGCCACGGCCCGATGCATGGTGCGGGCATGGCCGGCCCGCAGCACCGGCACTAACGGCGGTAACGCTTCCCGACGGCGCCATGTGATTGTGAGCCGCATCGCTTCCTCACCCTCTGGACGCTTCCAGCGTCCAGAGGGTGCCGTCGGCCGGGCTGGATGATCCTGTCCGAACCGACTCCCGCGAGCGGTCGCCCATATTGCGACACGAAAAGATTTCGTCCACCGATGGCAAAGGCAAAGTGGACCGTTTCGAACGTGTCATCCGACTGACAGGCGACCTGACGGATGAGCAGAGAGCTCGTCTGCTTGCGATCGCCGAAAAATGCCCTGTGAGCCAGACTCTGCAGCGCCATCGTGTTGTCCCGCCTCGTCGATATTGGCGCTCCAATTCCGGGGTAGATGGCGGCAACCGTCCTACGGTCGGATCACGAATCTAGAATGGTTTCGCCCCGCCATTACCGCCGGTAACAATATTTCGCAATTAGTCCCCCACGGCCCGGGTTTCGTGGTAGAATTCACCATGAATCCCATAAGGAGAGGTGACCGAGCCCGCCGCGGCGGCGGGCGGCAAGCCTTTTCTGCAGCACGGAGAACGACTTGAGCGACCACAAATTCAAGATCGGACAGAGCGTCCTGTACACCTCCGGGCCCTACGGCCGCGGCGGCGGCGTCTACAAGATTACGCAGCTGCTCCCGCCCGAGGGCGACGACCGGCAATATCGCATCAAGAGCGCCAGCGAGCCGCACGAGCGGGTCGTCAAAGAAAGTCAACTCAACCGCGACTCCTGAGCGGGCTTCGACGGTCAAGAGGTAAGGCGCTAGCCCGCCGAAGCTTTAGCGAAGGCGGGTGACCGGTCTGCGGGCAGGTTCGCACAGGTTGTGTTACATTTGCCTGCGAGCCGCGTGACGCGCGCAGTTGCAGCCCGGCGCAGGGCTTGCCCGCCGAAGCTTTGGCGAAGGCGGGCCGAAGCGAGATGATGATGGTGTTCGATTACGGCGCACCGGCCGAGCTGTTCATGGCGAAGCGCAAAGGCGGCGCCCGCCAGCCGCTCGGCTATCGCCGCTTCGCGACCGCGGCGGAGGCCATTCGTTTCGCGGTCGAGGATTTTCCCGCCGTGCGCACGCTCGGCGCCTGGATGCAGATCGGCGACGAACGGTTCGATAGCGACGACATCCAACGTCTCTACGACAGCAGCGATTATCCGTTAAAACGCGCCGCAACGAATTAACGCTTCGGGCAACGGGTGGGTTTGACGTCCGGGCCCCCCTCCCCTATATTTCGGGCGCAACCAGGTTTTCGGTCCGCCTTGCTACGCTCCCGATTTTAGGGTGCTCAGCTAGCTCCCAAAACTCGGATGACCCGGCGCGCGATGCCCGCGCGATCGGTTTAACTCAAGCGTACAACGCAAGGAGGCCATGATGGCCACAGGTACCGTGAAGTTCTTCAATACCCAGAAGGGATTCGGATTCATCCAGCCGACCGACGGCAGCAAAGACGTGTTCGTGCATATCAGCGCGGTCGAGCGCGCCGGGCTGGGCACGCTGGTCGAAGGCCAGAAGGTCAGCTACGACGTGGTGACCGAGCGCGGCAAGCAGGCCGCCGGCAATCTCAAGGCGGCCTAACCGGCATCCGAAGTCCAATGAACAAAACGCCCGGCGTCCACGATGCCGGGCGTTTTGCTTTTGCAATCACCGCACCGGAAAATTGAAATAGGTGTCCGGGAACGGCTCGTTGGCGAGCGTGTAGTGCCACCACTCCTTATGATACGGCTTGAACCCGCCGCGCGTCATGACGGCGACCAGCAGCGCGCGGTTTTTTCGCGCCTCCTCGCTCACCCGCTTGTCCGACAGCCATGATTGCGGGCCGGAAAAATCGTACGGCGTGCCCATGTCCAATTCCCGCCCGTCGAGCTCGGCGCCGTCGGCGCGCCGCACCAGCGTGAGGTCGACGGTCGAGCCGCGCGAGTGGCCCGAGCGCGAGGCCAGATAACCGAGCTTGAACAGGTCGCGCTTGTCGATATCGGGATAGAACTCGGCCTTGCGCTTGATGTCGTCGATCCTTTGCGCCCAGCGGATGAAATGGGCGACCGCGCGGGTCGGCCGGTAGCAGTCGAACATTTTCAGGCCGAGGCCGCGGCCGGCCAGATCGCGCTGGATGGCGGCGAGCGCGTTGGCGGCCTGCCTGGTCAGCAGGCAGCGCGGCCGCTCGTAGCCGTCGATGCGGGTGCCGACGAAATTGTTGTCGCCGAAATAGCGCATGTCGACGACCAGCCCCTCGATCACGGCGGCGGCGTCGACGAAGCCCGCGGGCGGCGCCTCCTGCGCGGGCGCCGGTGACGGCAGGAGGGACAGCAGGATAAAGAAGAGTGCGCTTGTGGCGGCGGCACGCATGACCGGTCCGTGCACCGCTATGTGCGCGAATTTGAGGCGAATTCGGTATCAGACGACGGAGAACGGACAACCGAGGGCGGATAAGAGCGAAATAATGACCATCTGTCGTCAGTCGTCCGCCATCCGTCCTCCGCTTCGGCATGGAACTTTGCCCCTGCCGGCCGGTTGTAGGGACGCGGCAAACCGGCCGGAGGGCGGTCATGCGCCAGTGCACAATTGCCATTGTCGGTGCGGTCGCGTTGTCGATCGCAGTTCCCGACACCGCGAACGCGCGTCCCAGGTTCGGGCCGGGCATGATCTTCGGCGCATTCGGGGCGATTTTGGGCGGCTTGCGGCCGGCGATCGGGCACCGCAGCGGGCGTGAGAGCACCGGATCGCGCGAGAACTCCGGATCGCGCGAGACCGGACGCGCATCCACGCGGGCGACCGGCGACGAGGACGCCGTCGAGCGACGGCCGGTCGTGGCCAATAGAGCGGTCGCCACGAGGCATATCGGTTGGCGGGGGCCGGTGTTCTGGCCGCACGCGTCCGACGACATAGTCGACTATGCCTTGTTTCCGAGCGCCGCCGACAACCGGTTTTGGGCTTACGGCTTCGGCGACATCCTGGACGGCGTTTTCGCGCCGTCCGTTGGGCGCGGCGGTGCGGTCGTCGCCGCAACCGACAATGACGCAGCGTCCGAAGCAAAAGCGTCGGCCGTCGAGGCGGATGTTTGCGGCGGTGCCGCGGCCTCGGGCGGCGCCGATCGGGTGATCGAGCGGATCGAGCAAGCGCTGCACCCGGGCGCCGCGAAGGACGGGACGCTCGCGGCGCTGCGGACCGCCTTGGTGCGCGCCGGCGACACCATCAAGGCTGCTTGCCGCACCGCGATGCCGGCAACGCCTTCGGAGCGGCTCGACGCGATGCTGGAACGCATCTGGGCGATGCGCGACGCGACGCTCACGATCCGGATCCCGCTGGAGACGTTCTACCAATCGCTCACCGACGAGCAGAAGGCGCGCTTGGACGGCAGCGATTGGGCGCTCATGGGAATTGCGGTCGAGGCCACCGACGACCGGGCCGGCGCGCAACCGCGCATGTGCGGGGAGCCGGCGCCCGCGCTCATGGAGTGGCCGAAGCGTGCGATCGAGCGCGTGCTGCGGCCGAGCGAGCAACAGCGCGCCAGCTTGGAAGAGCTGCGGATGCGATTGATGGGGATGGCGCAGCTGATCATGAGCTCGTGCCCGGCGCCCAGCTCCGCCACCCCGTTGGGCAGGCTCGCCGCCACCATGGACCGGCTCGACGTCATGTTGTTTGCGGTGATGAGCTTGGGTCCGGCGGTGCAGCAATTCTACGACTCGCTCGGCGACAAGCAGAAGGCGGACCTGCACAAGGTGATGCTGCAGCAAGCACGCCGTGCCGGTGGGGACTCCTAGTCCCTCCCCTCGGCGATCCCGGATGACGCCAGCGCCGGGATGTGCCAAATCTCCCGCCCAAGTTAACGACCGAAGTCGCGACCTCCACGCGGCGGTAATCCGGTAGGGTCACCCGGGCCCGGGGCGACGGATCGATCCATGGACGCAGACGCAACGCGCAGACAGCTGGTCGCTGCCATCTCGCGCGTCGCCGGCGGCGACCGCCGGGCGTTGCGCATCGTCTACCAGGATACCTCGGCGAAGCTTTTCGGCGTCTGCCTGCGTATCTTGAACGATAGAAGCGAGGCCGAGGACGTGCTCCAGGAGGTCTACGTGACGGTGTGGCGCAAGGCCGCCACCTTCGACCCCGCCCGCGCGAGTCCGATCACTTGGCTGGTGGCGATCGCGCGCAACCGCGCCATCGACCGGTTGCGGGCCACCGCGGTCAGCCGCCGCATGGAGCCGATCGAAGCCGCCGAGGCGGTGAGCGACCCCGCCCCGGCCGCGGTCGAGCGGGTCGAGCTGGCGCAGCAGCATGCGCGCCTCGCCGGCTGCCTGGAGGAGCTGGAAGCGCGCCACTCCGCCGCCATCCGGGCCGCGTTTCTCGACGGCGCCACCTATGAGGAATTGGCTGAGCGCATGCGCGTGCCGCTCGGCACGATGAAGAGCTGGATCAGGCGCGGCCTGTTGAAACTCAGAGCCTGTCTCGAAGGATGAGCGACGACCCCACCATAGACCCCGCCGACGGCCACAGCCTCGTCGCCGCCGAATACGTGCTGGGCGTGCTCGGCGCCGAGGAGCGGCGCGAGGTCGAGCGGCGGTTGGCGCTGGAGCCGGCGCTCGCCGACGAGGTGGCATTCTGGGAGGAGCGTCTCGGCGGACTGGCCGACGCGGTGGCGCCGGTCGCGCCGCCGCCGCAAGGCTGGTCGCGGATCGACGCGGCGATCAGCGCGGCGGTGCCGACCCTGGCGCCGAGCCGCCCGTCGCTCTGGCAAAGCCTCGAATTCTGGCGCGCCTTCGGCATCGGCGCCGGCGCGCTCGCCACCGCCAGCGTCGCGGCGCTGACCTATCTCGGGGTCGCGCCGACGGCGCGCGCGCCGCTGATGGCGACGCTCGGCGGCAGCACCGGCCAGCCGAACTTCGTCGCCGCCATCACCGCGACCGGCGACGGTCTCGTGGTGGTGCCCGCGGCGCTGCTGACCAACGACCCGCGCGCCTTCGAGCTGTGGCTGATCCCGGTCGGCGAAACCCGGCCGCGCTCGCTCGGGCTCATTCAACCGGGCCAGCCGATCCGGCTCACCATCCCGCCCGAGCTCGCCGGCCGCCTCACCCCGGACGCGACGCTGGCGGTCTCGCTCGAGCCGCCCGGCGGCTCGCCGACCGGCGCGCCCACCGGCCCGGTTATCGCCGCCGGCAAGCTGACGAGCCTGTGAGTCGGCCCGCGACGCGCTCGCGTTTTTTCTGCATCCATCCGCCGCGTTCTCCGTATCTGAAGTCGCAAGCCGCTGCGGGGCACGACTCAAAGCATATGGAGAACGACATGAAACTCTCAACGACTACCCTGCCGACGGCGGTCGCCGTCGCGGCGCTCGCCTTCGGCGCGCTCGCCGCAACGCCGACGCTCGCGCAGATGAAGAAGGAACAGACCGTCACGGTCGGCGGCGCGCTGATGTATCCGTCGAAGAACATCGTCCAGAACGCGGTCAACTCGAAGGACCACACCACGCTGGTCGCCGCCGTGAAGGCTGCCGGTCTGGTCGACACCTTGCAGGGCCCCGGTCCGTTCACGGTGTTCGCGCCGGTCAACAAGGCGTTCGACAAGCTGCCCAAGGGCACGGTCGAGACGCTGCTCAAGGCCGAGAACAAGCCGAAGCTGGTCGCCGTGCTCACCTACCACGTGGTGCCCGGCCGGCTCTCCGCCAAGGACCTGATGGACGCCGCCAAGAAGAACGGCGGCCAGGCCAAGCTCAAGACCGTCGAGGGCGAGGAGCTCACGGTCGAGAGCAAGGGCAACATGCTCACGATCTGGGACAGCAAGGGCAACACCTCGAAGGTCACGATCCAGAACGTGTTCCAGTCGAACGGCGTCATCCACGTGATCGACACCGTGCTGCTTCCGAGCTGATCGCGCTCCCGCGGGTGATCGGCGCAGCCCCGTCCCCCGCATCTGCATCGATCGCCCGGAGGGCCCGCCGCGGAAACGCGGCGGGTTTTCCTCATCGGAATATGGCGTTTTGCTAGCTTCGATCCCCCTCGCCGTCCGGCAAGGCCTGCTGGCCCATCACCTCGGGCGGCATCGGCTCCGACTCGCTCTCTTCATCGGCGGCCCCGGCCTTGGCTTTATAGTCTTCGGCCATGGCCAGCAGGCGGGTGGCGAGCTCGGGATCGGTGGCGATCAGCGACAGCCGAAGGCAGATATCGGCTTGTCGGCGGAAATACGCGGCACTTGCCATTTTTCATTTCCCCCATTGCCTAGGCGCAAACGCCCAACTCTCGGTACGGTTCCCGACAAACGGCGGCGCGCCGCACTTTTTTCGGGGGACCAGCTGCGGCAAATTTTCCGGGTGGCGACGCGCCGCGGGCAACGGTGCAACGCCCGTCGGCATGAGGCGCGGTCGTTCGGGCACGCGCGCATTCACGCGCTACACTCCGCTACCTCTTGGCGCCTAGGGACCGAGGGCGGAAGCCGGTCACTTCGCGATGCCCATCGCCTCCTCGAAGGCGCGGCGGATCTCCGGCGGCTGGCCGTAGCAGTGCCGGAAGCCGGTCAGGCGCGTGTTGAGCAGCGGATACTTCTTGTGCTCCTCGAGCGTGATGCCTTCGGTGCTCTCCTTTTTCTGGAAATACGGCAGCTCGACGAATCTCGCGACGTTGGAGTTGCGGATCACTCCCTTCGGGTCCTCGCCGCGCGCGATCGCGTCGAGATCGTCGAAGAAGCGCTTGCGGATCATCGCAATGCCGAGGTCGCTGGCGCCGATATTCTCCTTGGTGCGGTCGGCGATACGGCCCTGCCCGACCCAGGCGATGATGTCCTGGTTGATGACGTGGCTCGAGATCCAGCGGCCGTTGTCGTCCTTGATCGGGCTATGCCAGGTCGGCACCGCGCCTTGCACGTAAGGCTCGCGCCCCTTCGGCACCCGCATGAAGAACCAGGCGACGCTGAGCGTGTTCTCGTCGTCGACCGGCACCCGCCATTCGAAGTGGTTGCCGAGGTAGAAGCCATTCGGCCAAAGCGCGATGCGCCCCACCGTCCAATACGGATTGCGCTCGTCGGAGTCGTCGCGCACGCGCTTGTAGATGAAGCCGTAGTCGAACTCCTCGAACTTGAGCTTGAGATGCTTGGAAGCATAGGGGCCGGTGCCGCCCTTGAGGCGCATGCTCCAGTTGTCGTGCATCCATTCGAAGTGCACGGGATCGCAGGAATTCTCCTGGCACTGGAACCAATTGCACGGCACGTCGGAGAGCACGATCTCGCGAAATCCGTTCTCCCAGGTGAACGGCTCCCACACCGGCAGCTCGGGCGCCGGCTGCGGTCCCATATAGGCCCAAAGCAGCCCGGCGCATTCCTTGACCGGATAGGCCTTGGTGGCGCAGCGCTCCTTGGCGCGCGAGCGCGGGTTGACGGTGTCGTCGTAGGGCTGCTCGATGCAGGCGCCGGTCTCGCTCATCAGCCAGCCGTGATAGTTGCAGCGGATGCCGGTCTCCTCGACCATGCCGTAGGAGAGGTCGGCGCGGCGGTGCGGGCAATGCCGGTCGAGCAGCCCAAAGGTGCCGCCGAGATCCTTGTAGAGCACCAGGTCCTCGCCCATCAGGCGGATCGCCTTGATCGGGTTCTGGTCGAGCTCGCTGGCGCCGCCAATCGGCTGCCAGTAGCGCCGCAGATAGTCGCCCATCGGCGTTCCGGGGCCGACCTGGGTGAGAATGCGGTTCTTTTCAGCGCTCAGCACGTGTTACCTCGCCGATGGTTATTGCTCTTGCCGGAATCTTATTGGAATTTCGAAACTGGGCAACGGCCAATTAGTGCCTTTGGCCCCTTCCCTATCACAGACTGGCCGGCGCCCACGGCAAGACATTGGGGCGCCGGCGCCTGAGCATTGTGTAGGCGAGGCTCGCGGATGTCTGGCCACGGCAGTAAGCCAGAAACTCGATCGCGGTGCACAACCAGGACGATCGCGAAGCGCCATGGGAACGGTTTCATGACACCCTTGATCGGCTGCTCGCTGGATCGACTGCCGGAGTCGGGCAACGGCCAGCGCAAGCGCTGGCGAGATCCACGCAATTGCGATCAGCTGCCGAGCAATTTTGGCAACAGCAGACTCAACATTGGGAATGCGACGATAAGGGTGACGCGCACCGCGTCCGACATGAGATATGGAACCACTCCGCGGAACGTGTCGATCATCGGCACATCCCTGGCGAGCGAGTTGATCAGGAACACATTCAATCCGACGGGTGGAGTGATAAGCCCGATTTCGACAACCATCAGGACAATGATTCCGAACCAGAGCTTCAAATCGTCGGGCTGCAAGCCGAAGTCGAGCGCGCCGACGATCGGCCAGAAGATCGGAATGGTGATCAGGATCATGGCGAGCGAGTCCATGATGCATCCCAGAACCAAATAGAGGCCGATCATCCCGATAACGACGGCGTAGGGCGGCAAGCCGGAGTTTTGGAACAGCTCGGCGGCCCAATTGGGCAGTTGCGAGAAGCCGAGGAAGGCATTGAAAACCCCGGCGCCCAGCAGGATCAGAAAGATCATCGCCGACGTCGTCGCGGTTTCGATCAGCGCGTCGAGGAAGCCTTGCAGCCGCATTCCGCCGTAGAATATCGCGACCAGGAACGTCCCCATCGCGCCGATGCCGGCGCCTTCCGTCGGTGTGAAGATGCCGGAATAAATCCCTCCCATGACGACGACGAAGATGAGGACGACGGACCAGATATCGCGCAACGCCGTCCAACGCTCCGCCGAACTTGCGCGATCGCCGGCGGGGCCGGCGGCCGGGTCGATGCGGACGACGATGCCGATGACGGTGAGGTAGCCGATGGTGGCCAGGATTCCCGGCACGAAGGCGGCCTGGAACAGCTGGACGATGTTTCCTTCCACCATGATCGCGTAGATGATCAGCGGGATCGACGGCGGAATCAGAATGCCGAGCGTGCCACCGGCGGCGAGCGTCCCGGTGGCGAAGGATGCCGAATACTTGTAGCGGCGCAATTCGGGCAGCGAGACCTGCCCCATCATGGCAGCGGTTGCGAGCGACGAGCCGCTGATCGTCCCGAAGGCGGCGCATCCAGCGATCGCGGCCATCGCCAGGCCGCCGCGGAAATGGCCGATAAAGGCACTCGCCGCGCGAAATAGGGCCTTGGTGATTCCGGCGCGCGTCGCGAAGTGGCCCATCATCAAAAACAGCGGAATCACCGACAGATCGAACGACGAGAACCGCCAATACATCTCGGTCTTGAGAAAACTGAGCAGCGCGGTGGTACCGGCGATCGACACGTAGCCGACCATGCCGACCACGAGCATGGCGACGCCGATCGGCACCCGCAGGCCGATCAGGACAAGCATCACTGCAAATCCGGTTAGGCCGATCGCGAGGTCGCTCATCGCGTCACTCTCCCCGCACGCTTTGATGAGCGGTCGATCGGCCGGCTTTCGCGTCAGCGATGTCGAGGGTGAGCGTGTAGACGATCACGGCGATCAGGACGAGCATGCAGAAAATATCGAAGGGGAGCGTCCACCATCGATAGAAATTGAAGGCGGCGATCACCTCGGACGACTGACGCAGCTCGATCGCGCCGTGATACAGCCGCCAGGTGAACATGATCGCGGCGGCGAGATACAAAACCGTGCCGATCGCATCGAGCGTGGCCCGAAACCGCGGCGACGCACCGGCCGTGAAGAAATCCACGATCACGTTGCCGCGGATGAGCTGGCAGTAGGGCAGGAAGGCGAATATCGCGCAGCCGCAGAGAATGCCGATGATGTCATAGTCGCCGGGAACCGGCCGACTGAAAAAATAGCGGCCGCATACGCTGACCGTCACGATGGCGGCCATCGCACAGCTCAACAGCCCGCCGAATATCGCCAGGACTCTCGCGGTACCGAAAAGGGCCCGGCCGACCGGATCGGTCGGCCGGGCCATCCGGTCGCTGCTCTCGGCCATTGCCGGCGCCCGCTGCTGAAGCTCGATCGAGCCAGGCCTTGGCTACTTCGAGTATTTGGCCTCCAGGGCCTCGACCTCGGCGAGCAACTTCGCGCCGTTGTCACCGGAATCGTCGAGCAGCTTCTTGAAGCGATCGAACACCGGTTGCACCTTCTGCTTGAACTTCGCGGTCTCCTCGGCGCTGAGCTGGACGAATTTGTTCTTCGTTTTGGTGTGCATCACCTGCTCGCCGTCCACCTCGATCTGATCCCAGGTGGCAATGGCGAACGGGGCGAGGTTGCGGCCGGAGTTGTCGTCGATCACTTTCTTCAAGTCGGGCGGCAGGCTCTCGTACTTCTTCTTGTTCATCAGGAGCGTGAAGATGGCCGTGCTCAGCCGCGGCTGCGGTGGCGCGAGCGTGGTGAAATAGTTGGTGAGATCCTGCATCTTGACCGAGGGCGCAATCTCGTACGGCAGGATGGAGCCGCTGACCGTGCCTTTGCTGAGCATCGGCGCAAGCTCGGGCAGCGCCACTTGCAACGGAGTGGCACCCAGCGCCTCGAGAATCCAGGCATTGGTGCGCGAATACGAACGTAGCTTCATGCCCTGGAAGTCTTCGACCTTGTTGACCGGGTCTTTGGTCATGAACAGGGCGCCGGCGTGACAATGCACCAGCAGCACGTGATAGGGCTCGAAATCCTTCTGCATGTGCTTTTCGATGTAGTCCTGCAGCGACATGACCGTGGCATGGGTGCTTCGGTGCAGGAACGGCAGCTCGAAGATTTCGAGCTTCGGCATCAGGCCGGGCTGGAATCCGGGCAGCGCCCAGACGACGTCGACCACGCCGTCGCGCACCTGCGAGAGCAACTGCTCGGCTTTGCCGCCGAGCTGCATGGACGGATAGATTTGGACCTTGATACGTCCATTCGAGGCCTTTTCGACCTTCTCGGCCCATGGGACCATGAAATGCTTCACCGGATTGGCCACCGGCGGCAGGAACGTATGCAGGCGCAGCGTGACCTCCTGCGACGCCGCCGGTGTCGGCCCGAGTGCAAAACCTGACACCAGCCAGCCGGCCAGCGCGGCCATGACGAATTTTCTCATCGGCGTTTCCCTCCCTCTGGACAGTTGGGACATGCCCCGGCGCTATCTTCGCAATAGCTTCGATGGAAGGCAATGCGCCGCATGGGAGCAAGTAGAAAGCCGCGCAGGGCTATCGAGGCTCAATGCCCTTCCACCTTGATGTTGGCCGCCTTGATGATCGGCCACCACTTCGCGATCTCGGCCTTGTGGAAGGCGGCAAGCGCCTCCGGCGTCTGCTGATCGCGCGTCGCAATGACCTGGCCGAGATCGGTGAGACGCTGCCGCACGGTCGGATCGGCCGAGCTGTCCACGACCGCGCCGTTGCGCTTGGCGATCACGTCCCTTGCGCATGCACGCAGATAGCGCACCCGCACGCCGCCGCGAGCGCGACCGCACACGACACCGTCTTCATCGATTCCCTCGTGGCTTTTGCAACCACGATGACATGAGCCCGGACGACGCGAAAAGTCAGCAGTACTGTCATTACTGCGCAAATTGCCGCGACATTTTGCAGCCTGCCCGCGCGCGGCCGAGCATCGTTGCAGAGGCCACCGATCTATCGTCTGCCGTCTCCGCAGAGGAAAGAGAGGACGCGTCGATCGTCTCGCCTGCCGGTCTCCGTGCCGGTCGCCCATCGCGGCCTTCAGCGCATTGGGGAAAAGTCCGCAGGGAGGTAGATGTCGGACTGCATCACCTTCAAATGATCCGGGCCGCCAGGCGGCGGCCACAGCTTGTCCGCGACCGATTTTGCGCGCAGCCGCGCCCGCTCATCGAGGCCGGCATAGGGCCAAATGTGCATGAATCGCGTCACCGTGCCCGTGATCGAATGCATGGCGGCGAGCAGCGGCGACAGTCTTGCGCGGCCCGGCACCCACTTGCGCCACAGCTCGATGGTCGCCGGCACGCCGTGCGGCTTGAGGACATAGCTGCGCACCTCGAATACCGGGCCGTATTGTCCGGCTTTCATGGGCTGCATGAACGGGAACGAGACATAGGTGTCCATGCTCATGCCCGCGACGTATTCGCCGATGCCGAAAGGATTCTCAGCCCCCAACATCTTCTCCCGATCGGCATGGATGCGCATGATGTCGGGAGCGGCTCGGATCAACAGGATCCGATTGAGGGCGCCGATATCGGAACGCCAACAGGCCAACAGCTCATCGCCCATCAAGGACGGGAGCGTCTTCTCGAGGCGCGCGAGGGCCTTATGCTCGGTACCGGGCCGCACTGTGATGATCGTTACGTCGTAATGCATTCCGGCATCTCCCGTGGCCGCTCGTGAAGCGTCCGTGATTGACAGCTTTTCCGCCCCTTTATACCGTGCTCGGACATCCGACCAAAGACGCTGGCCGCGGTCGGTTGTCGTCGCAAGGCAGGCCGCGCCGGGCGCGGATGCGAGACGCAAGCGCGCCGCGCGGCCCCGGTTGAAAATAATCAAAGCACCCAGGGGAGGAAATCATGCACACATCGCGGATGATCGCGCTCGCGATCGGACTCATCGTCGGGCTTTCCGCCCCGGCTCTGGCGCAGGGCAAGGTCGTGCGCGTCTGGCACACGGAGACCGAGCCGCAAACGATCAAGGCGTTCAATGACATCGCCCGCCGCTTCGAGGCAAAGAATCCGGGCATCAAGATCGAAGCCGAGGGGCTCGCCTGGACCGATCTGGAAGGCAAGATCATGGCATCGCTCGCCGCGGGATCGCCGCCGGAATTGTCGCACGGCCAGCCGATCACCTGCACGGCCCTGCAATCGAAAGGTTTGCTCAACCCGCTCGACGAGGTCGTGAAAGCGATCGGCGAGAACAATATCTGGGAGCAGGTCAGGCGCGTCTGCAATGTCGGCGGCAAGCAATTCGGCCTCGTGCATGCCGCCGGAACGTCGCTTCTGATTTATCGCAAGGATATGGCCGACAAGGCGGGCTTGAAACCGCCGAAGACCTGGAACGATCTCCTCGCCAATGCCAAGGCGTTGACGCAATCGACCAAGGGCGACGGCAAGATCGACGTGTACGGGATCACGCTGCCGGGCGACAATCTCTTCATCAACATCCTGATGGGCGAGCTGATCAAGTCGAATGGCGGCGCCCTGTTCGACAAGAATAACAAGCCGCTCCTCACCGACAAGAAGATGATCGAAGTGCTGGAGTTTTGGCGCGAGCTCGTCAAATACGCCCCGCCCGGTTGGGAAGGGCATGGCTATCTGCAGACCTTCCAAAACGTCTACGGCCAGAAGGCGGCGATGATGTTCCAGGGCTATGGACGCGGCGCCGGACTGATCGAAAAATTCGCGCCGAAGGAAATGGCGAATGACAAGACGTTCGACGTCTGGTCAAAGCCTGTCGGACCCAGCGGCAAGGAGCCGGGCGTGCAGGTCGATGAAGAACCGTGGATGCTTTTCAAGGACGCAAAACATCAAAAAGAGGCGATCGAGTTTCTGAAGTTCTTCTATCAAGACGACAACTACCTCGAATATGTCTCGACCGTCCCCATCCACCTCTTCCCCATCACCAAGTCGCTGCGAGCGTCGCCGAAATATCAGAACCTCGAAATGATCCAGCGCTGGAAGGGCTGGATCGAGGTGCAACAGGGCTATCTCGACAAGGACCAGGGCAAACCCACCCTTGTCGTCGATTGGTCGGATATGACCGAGAAACCCTATCTGCTCGAAGTACTCGGCTCCGGCATCCTCCGCGACATGGTCATGGATGTCGTGCTGGAGAAGTGGGAGCCGCAAAAGGCCGCCGAGAAGGCGCAGAAGCGGCTCGAAGACCTGCTGCGCAGCAAGGGCTATCTGAAGGGCTGAGCTGTTGCGCAAGCCAGGCGAAGCGTGAGTGGCGGGCGTGCATTGAGCGAGCCCTTGCCGAGCACGGGCTCGAGGCCATTCCGACTGCCGGAGGCGGCGGTCGGAATGCTGCTGATGCTGCCCGCCGTTCTCCTCTTGCTTTTGCTCACGCTTTATCCGGTGCTTTACGGCGTCTGGATCAGCTTCTTCAACAAGCACTCGTTCTTTCCGCAGCAGACCTTCATCGGACTCGATAATTACATTTTCCTTTTGCGCGATCCGGAATTCTGGGCGGCGGTATGGCGCGGCACGGTCTATGCGCTTTCGACGATCGCGCTGCAAATCATATTGGGTGTCGCTGCGGCTCTGCTGCTCAACGAGCGCTTTCCGGGCCGCAATATCCTGCGTGCGATCGTGATCTTTCCCTATGTGGTGCCGACCGTGGTCGCGGTGATCATCTGGAAATGGCTGCTCAACAGCCAGTTCGGCCTCATCAATTACCTTATCGAGACGGCAGGCCTCGTCGACCAGCCGATCAGCTTCATGGGCAAGGACTGGATCATGGTGTCGCTGATCGTCGTCAGCGTATGGCAATTCTTTCCCTTCGTCGTGATCGGGGTATTGGCGCGGCTGCAGACCATTCCGGAGGAGCTTTACGACGCGGCCAAGGTCGATGGCGGCAATGCCTGGCAACGCTTCATTCATGTCACGCTGCCGCAGCTCAAGAGCGTGCTGTTCGTCATCGTGCTGTTACGCTCGATCTGGATGTTCACGAAATTCGATACGCCATGGCTGATGATCCTGGGCGGCGGTGCCGAGACCTACATCCGCACGCTGCCGATCTACATCTACATGCGCACGTTCGCCTACTACGAGGCGGGCCTCGGATCAGCCATGGCAGTGGTCATGTTCCTCGCCCTTGCAGGCGCGGCCACGCTCTACTTTCGCATCTGGCGGCGCGAGGAAAATTTATGAACCGTTCCTACGGTTTGCTGAGCCCGCGCGGCCAGGCGGTGATGTTCGCGGCATTGGCGCTGCTCATTTTCACGGCCTTCCCTTTCGCGTGGATGGCCTCGACCGCGTTGAAGCCTTCGCGGGAGATTTTCGTTACGCCGCCGACGCTCTGGCCCACACACGTCACTCTCGACAATGTCAGCCGACTGTTCGTCGAGACGCGCTTTCTCACCTATTTCCGCAACAGCCTGGCAGTGTCGTTCGCCACCGTTGCATTGACTTTGCTTGTTTCGGTGCCCGCCGCCTACAGCCTCACGCGCTTTCGCTTCCATGCGCGGGAGAAGATCGCCGGGCTGATCCTGTTCACCTACATGTTCGCGCCGATCATGATCATCATTCCGTTCTATGTGGTCATGCGTTTTCTCGGGCTGACCAACACGCATGTCGGATTGATCCTCGCCTATACCGCCTTCTGCCTCCCGTTCAATCTTTGGCTGCTGCGCACCTTCTTTCAGAGCATCCCCCGCGAGCTCGAGGAGGCGGCGATGCTCGACGGCAGCCGCTTGCAGGCGGTCATCCATGTCGTCTTGCCGCTTGCGGCGCCGGGCGTCGTCGCGACCGGCATTTTTACGTTCATCCTGGCTTGGAACGACTACATTTTCGCGCGCGTGCTGCTGAGCGCCGATGAATTGAAAACGCTGCCGGTCGGAATCGCCGATCTTTACAATGCCAGCGTGGTCGACTGGGGGATGATCATGGCGGCTGGCCTCTTGGTGATCGCGCCGGTGGCGGCCGTTTTCGTTTTCATTCAGAAATTTCTCGTCGCCGGCTGGGGTTCAGGCGGAGTGAAAGGCTGATCATCACGGCGATATCGGTAATCGCCAGGAACTTTCGACCCCTGGATCGATTTAGGCAAATCGCTGCATGTGCGGTTCGGACTCCGCCAGGAACTCGGCTACCGACCAACCGACGGGGGCTCCTCTTGCCGAGCATTCAAGCTCGCGCCATCGACGCGCAACGAACCGCAGCCCGCACCAGCACGTCGAACCGGCCGTCTTCCGACTTACGCCGCGCGGGCAACGTCCCGTCCGTTGTGGATGATGCGCAAGTTCGGCTCGGTCGGCGTCTTGGAAGCGGCGTGCAGATAGCAGGTGCGCGCGGCGATGGTCAGCAACTGCAAGTGCGTCTCCTCCGGCGCCTCGCCGTTGAGAAAGAGGTGTGTATCGATCGGCTCGACCGCAGCGGCCGGCCCGGCGATGTAAGAGTTGAACTGAACCAGCCGCACGCCGTGAATGTTCATCTTCATGTTCTCTATATAGCGGGAAAGTTGCGTCATGTAGCAGAACGCAATGCCGGCCGAGAGCAGCGCGAGGCCGCAGGGCGCAACGTCGGCGCCACCCTCGTCGCTCACCAGCCTGAAGTGGCTGGTCCCGGGCATGCCGAGCCAAGTGTCCACCTCGTACATCCCGTCACGGCCCGGTGACTTGCCCTCGCCGAGGACGTTGCGGATGAGCTTGTTGGTGACCGTCGCCGAAGCCGGCTCGGACGTGCCTTGCTCCACGCGGCCGGTTTTTCGATCAGGTCGCGACGCGCGTCGGGGTCGAGCGGTCGCGGCGCGCGCGCATAGACCCGATAGGGATCGCCGGCATCGGCGCTCGGAGAGTTGGCGACCCCTTCGACCGGTCGCCGCCGGCCGTTGATATGGAGTGCGAAGGTGTTGCAAGCCAGCGGCGCGCGCAGGAATGCGATCGCAGGCGACGCGTCCGTCGCCGCGGCGACCAGTGCCTTGACGGTCTCGGTCGAGGCGCCGCTGTGCACGCGTACGTCGATGTCCGGCGCCTCGGCATGTCCTTCGCCGGTGCCGTGGATGAACGAGCCCGTGAGCCAGTAGTGGTTTGCGACGCGGATCTCGACATCGTCGAGCACGATGTTACGGGTCGCGGCGAGCGTTCGAATGCGGCCGTAAAGGTCGCTCTGCATGCCGGCGTTGAAGAAGCCGAGCGGGAACGGGGCGAGATCGGTGCCGCGCAGATGTCTGCCCTCGTCCGAGGTCAGCCGCCAGGCGCTTCCCTTCGCGCCCGCGGTGACCACCGCTTCCTTCTGGTGCCCGCCCATCTGCCGGGCCTCGACTTTGATCACGTCCCGCCCGCCGGCGGCAAGCAGCGGCGACGGGCCGGTTCCCTGCCGTAGCTTGAAACCCAGCGGGTCGCCGTGCATGTCGATCGTATCGGTCAAGGTCGGAGCCATGGGTGGTGCCTTCTGCGGTCGTTGATTGAAGTGAGCTGCGTCATGCAGCTATTCCGCAATCATCCAAGATAGAAGCACAGATACGTTCGTTCGGCGAGCCGGTCGGAACCGTCGAGGCCACCTGCAGGGACGGCAAGCCAGTGATCCACGACGTCACCTTCGCTTGCGTGCTCACCGGGGTCGAGGCACACTCTTTTCGTGCTGCGCGACGCGCGGCCGCCTCATGTGATCGATCGAATTGTCTTGTTGATAATCGGAAAAGCCGCCGGCGCTCGATTGCCGCTCGATGTCGTCCTGCGTACATAGCGCTTGAGCGGAGGGAGGGAACCGATCCTTGGTCGGTCGGCACGACGTCCGCGAGGCCGTCCGGCCCTACGAGATCCCGGACGGCCTTTTTGCGTGCCGAGCCCGGCGTCGGGACGATCATGATCACACGCGTACTGGCGTATCGTGCGCGAAATTCGGCTTGATCCGGTCGGCCGATCGTTCCCGTTTGGCCGGCACGTGTTGTGCCCGCAACAGCGCGACGGGAAGCCCGTCGAACAGCTCCGACACGACCAGTTTTGGTCCTGTGATCGTCTTGCCGGCCGCAAGCACATTGCTGATGCCGGAAAATCCTTCGACCGCCAGCGTCGCGTCCCACGCATCGCCGGATGGCCATCGCCGCCCGTCATTCGTCGCGCGACCGAACAACCGGCCGCAGGCCACGATGACGGCATCTCGGCCGCTGATCCGCGCGAACGCCACGATCTCATTCCCATGCGCCCCCGCGACTTCAAGCGGACGATAGGAGCCGCTGGTGAAGACCTCCGGCCATTGCTGCCGCAGCGCAAGGTGCCGGCGAATGAGCGCCAATTTGATGCGGCCGTCCGGCCAGGTGGCCGCCAGAGCGCGCCAATCCGGCGCTTCGCCAATCGACTCGAGCAGGGATGCTCGCGCGCCCAAGTCGACCGGCCGTCGATTGTCGGGATCGACCAACGACAGATCCCAAAGCTCGGTACCCTGATAGAAATCCGGGACGCCGGGCATGGCGATTTTCAAGACCAGCTGCGTCAAGCTGTTCAACGCGCCCATCAATGCCGCCCGGCGCGCGAAGGCATCGAAGGCGGTGATGAACCTTTGCGAATGGAAGGGATCGAGCAGGCGAACGAGAAACTGCTCGAGACTGGTCTCGTAGCTCTCGTTGGGAGCGAGCCAACTGGTTTGCTGCTTGCCTTCGCGCGCCGCCTTGACGGCGTAGGCGGCCATCCGCTCGACGAAGCTCGCGTCCAAGCCGGCAAACGGCCAGGCGCCGAGCAGCGCCTGATAGAGCATGTATTCGTGCGCGGAAGACGGAATTCGCGACGATCCCGAAGCGGCGATCAAATGCGCATTGAGCTCTCGCCACTGCCGAACGTTCTGCGTCCACTCCTCGGCAAGCTCCGAGAGGGCGATCAGGCGCGTGCGCGCATCTTCGCCGCGCTTCGTGTCGTGGGTTGCGGTTGAAGTGAGACCATGCGGAGCTTTGGCGGCTCGCTCCTGCATCCGTTCGTGAAAGTCGGCGACCGACAACGCGGCGGCGGCAGCATCGCCGCCGACCTCGTTGAGGGCCAGCAGCCGGTGATAGCGGTAGAAGGCGGTATCCTCCAGCGACTTGGCCATCATCGGGCCGGTGAATTGCTGAACCTTGAACGCGAAACGGCGGGCACGCGCGATGCTGTATCCCGCCCGGCCCGGAACGACGAGGTCGAGCGTCAACACGTCGCGCAGAAAGTCGAAAATGCCGATGTCGGGCCCGAACCACTCAGCGCGAGCCTTGGCGAGCGCGGTCTCGATGATCGCGCGATCTTCCCGGCTCGGACCCGAAGGCGTGACGTAGGTGCGGTAGATCGGGAAATGCAAGATGAACAATTCGAATGCGGCGCGCAGACGCTCGCCCGCGTAGTCGCGGGTGGTGTAGTGCCCGGCCGCGATGCGCGCGATGAGACGCGTCAATACGGTGAACTCACTGGCCAGGATGTTCGCGATCACCCGCCGCTTGGCCTCGATCAGAATCTCGTCGAAGCCGCGTCGATCACCGCTCACCTCGCGCCACGTCTGCTCGAGCGTGCCAAGACCACGATCATCGGCAAGGACGCGTGAGATCACATTGAGCCATTCGTAACCGGTAGTGCCGGCGACGCCGGCAAAGCGCGGAAGCCGCTCCCGGTCGGCGAGAATCTTTTCGATGACCACATAGAACTCGCGGCTGCCCGAGGGTTGATTCACCTCGATCAACCGCTGCAGCCGGCGGAAATATTGATGCGGATCGCGCAGCCCGTCGATGTGGTCGAGCCGCAGACCATGCAGCCGCCCTTGCGCGATCAGGCGGCGGACGAGGGCGTGAACGGCGTGGAAGGTGGCGGCATCTTCGATTCTGAGGCCCGCCAACGAATTGATATCAAAAAATCGCCGGTAGTTGATATCGCTGACGGCCAGACGCCAATGCGCCAGCCGATAATGCTGGCGTTCGAGCAAATGATGCAGGGCAAGCGTCGCTCCCCCTTCGCCTGACTTCGGCTGATAGGCGCGCAGCCCGCGGCCGATCACATCGTCGCCGCCGGCGATCGCGGCCAGCTCGGCCTTGAAGGCGGGCGCCTGGTGGCGCGGCGGATTGTGCGGGCCGCGATATCGCGCCGCCAATTCGAGCAGCTTGCGGCCCACAGGCGTTTCGCTCGCGCCGGCTTCGGTCACGACCTTCTGCAGGATTTCGCCGTACCGGCTCGGACCGATCGGAAGCCGATGCTCGTAGTACCAGGCGGAGAAACTGCCCTCCGCGGCATCATATCGAAGCTCGATTTCGCCGCCTTCGAGCGCTTCGGCGTACGAACCTCCGAGAATCGGAACCAGGACGCCGACGCGCGGGTGGCCGGGCAAGGGCTGCCAATCGATGTCGAACGATGCTGCGTAGGGAGACCTCGGTCCCCACTCGAGGACGTCGAGCCACCAGGGATTGTCGGCGTAGTGGATGCCCATGTGGTTGGGCACGAAATCGAGAATGAGGCCGATATCCGCCTGATCGAGCGCTCGGCACAAACGGTTGAAGGCGTCTTCGCCGCCGAGCTCCGGATTGAGCGCATTGTGGTCCACGACGTCATAGCCGTGGCTACTGCCCGAGCGCGCCTTGAGAAAGGGCGATGCATAGAGGTGACTGATGCCGAGCGCCTTGAGGTAAGGGACCGCGGCGGCCGCCTCATCAAATCCGAAGCCCGGGGTGAATTGCAGACGATAGGTGGCGATCGGGAGGGTGGGCGGCATCATTCCGCTCCGATGCTCCAGAACACCGCCCAAGGCGATAACTTGCCCGTCGGTTCACCACCCCAGATCGACCGTCCCGATCGAAAGTGCCGGTGGAGGTCCGCGCCGGCATCGGACAAATTGGCCAGCAGGATCAGCGAACCTCCACCGGCGAGCGACCAATTGGCCGTCAGCACCTTGTCGTCGCACCGCGCCGCCCCGAACCTTGCACCTGAGAGATGCGGCGCGATCTCGCGGCGCCGGACAGCAAGCAGGTCGCGGACGAAGCCCAGCCGCCTCTGACCCGCGGGCGTCGACCGTGCACCCCAATCGAGCACGGCCGAGCGAAAGGTCGCTTCCGAAAGCGGATCGGGAATGTCGTCGCCCAGCCCGGCATAAGCCGATTTGAACTCCTCGCGTCGGCCTTTGCGGACCGCTGTCGCCAGCGGTTCGGGGAAATCGCAAAAAAACGGAAACGGCTGGGTGGCTCCCCATTCCTCGCCCATGAACAAGAGCGGCGGCATCGGGGCGAGCAGCGTGACGGCAAGCGCCGCTTCGAGCGGAATTTCGTCCACCTGCGTTGCCAAGCGATTGCCCAACGGTCGATTGCCGATCTGGTCGTGATTCTGCAGGAAATCGACGAAAGCCAGCGGCGACAGCAGGCCGGAGGGTTCGCCGCGCTGCCGACCCCGGCGGTGCGGAGAGACTTCGCCCTGATAGGCGAAGCCCGAGGACAACGCGCGCGCGATGTGGCGGCGGGGGTCCGCCGCATAGTCCTGATAGTAGGCTTTGGTCTCGCCGGTCAGGAGAACGTGCCAGGCGTGGTGGTAGTCATCATTCCACTGGGCTCGATATTTTCCCTGCGGGGGGTCCGTGCGCGGATCGAGCAGGCTCGCACGATTGTCGTCGTTCTCGAGCACGAGATGGATCGTGCGTCCGGTGGCGGCAGCGAGGTGCCCGATGACGCGGCTGAGATCGTGCAGGATCGAGGGCTGCCCAGGCTCGACGATGGCGTGAACGGCATCGAGCCGCAGGCCGTCGAAGCGATAGCGTTGCAGCCAATGCAGCGCATTCCCGATCGCGAATGCGCGCACCTGCGGAATGCGATAATCGATGGCATGTCCCCACGGCGTATGCGCCGAGGCGAAGAACGCCGGCGCATAGCGGTTGAGATAGTTCCCTTCAGGACCGAAGTGATTGTAGACGACGTCGAGCAGGACCATGAGCCCGCGCCCATGCGCTTCGTCGATCAGGGCGCGCAGATCGTCCGGGCCTCCATAGGCGCTGTCGGGCGCATAGAGCAGGACGCCGTCGTAGCCCCAGTTGCGCCGGCCCGCGAAGTCGGCGATCGGCATCAATTCGATCGCGGTCATTCCAGTTTCAACGAGGTGGTCGAGCTTCTCGATCGCGGATCGAAACGTGCCGCCGGGCGTGAACGTGCCGACGTGAAGCTCCACGACGACGGCTTCCTGCCATGGCCGACCACGCCATTCCCGGTTGCGCCACTCGAAGCGCTCGTGATCGATCACCTCGCTTGGTCCGAGCACGTCCCGCGGCTGAAAATGCGAGGCCGGATCCGGCACCTCGATCTCGCCTTCGATCCGGTACTTGTAGAGCGTGCCCGCGCGCAGATCCGGTATCGTGGTTTCGAACCAACCTTCCGCCAGCGCCGGCATCGGATGCGCACGATCGAGCATGATCTCGACGCGCTTGGCCGCCGGCGCCCAGAAGCGGAAGGTCACGCCGCCCTGATGCAATTCGGCGCCAAAGCGCGCACTGGCCATCATGCCGTCCCCGCGAATGCCAGCACCGAGCGCGGCGGAGCTTGCAGGGCCGCGCCGGACGGGAGCTCCTCGCCGACGCGCGGCGTCGCCGCAGAGTCGAGAAGCACCGTCCAGCGTCCGTATTCGGGGAGCGTGGGGAGCTTGACCTCGATCGTCTCGGGGGCGGCGTTGAGCACGATATAGAGCGGCGGCTCGCCCTGCTCCGTTGCGCCGAGGACGTAGGACAGGAACCGTCCCTCCGGAAAATTCCAGTCCTGCTCCGTCATCTCGGTGGCCTGTGGCGTCAACCAGAGGACGTCGAAGGAGCCGTCCGCGCGGCGCCCTTCGACCCAGCGCCGCGGGCGAAGCTGCGGAAAGCGCCGACGCAACGCCGTGAGCCGTGCCACCAAGGCGCTCATATCCTCGCCGTCGCGTCCCAGCGCGGACCAGTCGACCCACCCGATCGGATTGTCCTGGCAATAGGCATTGTTGTTGCCGTTCTGGCTGTTGCCGACCTCATCGCCTGCCAGCAGCAGAGGCACGCCCTGCGCCAGCATCAGGCTCGACAGGTAATTGCGCCGCAATTGCCGTCGCAATTCGAGAATGTCGGGATCGCTGGTCGGTCCTTCGACGCCGCAATTCGTGCTGTGATTGTCGTCGGAGCCGTCGCGGCTGTCCTCGCCGTTGGCTTCGTTGTGCTTGCGCTCGTAGCTGACGAGATCGGCAAGCGTGAATCCGTCATGAACCGTGACGTGGTTGATGCTCGAGCGCGGGCGGCGACCGTCGTGGTCGAACAGGTCGGCGGAGCCGGTCATTCGGCTGCCGAGCTCGCCGATGCGATTGCCTTCGCCGGACCAGTAGCGCCGCAGCGTGCGACGAAAATGATCGTTCCACTCCGACCAGCCCGTGGGAAAGCCGCCGACCTGGTAGCCGCCCGGTCCGAGGTCCCAAGGCTCCGCAATCAGCTTGGTCGCGGCCAAAGCCGGGTCTTGCCGGATCGCGGCGAAGAATGCGGCGCCGCGATCGAAGCCGGCAGGCCCGCGCCCGAGCGTCGTCGCGAGATCGAAGCGGAATCCGTCGACGTGGCACGCCTCGACCCAATAGCGCAGCGAATCCATCACCATCTGCAGCACGCGCGGATGGGTGAGATTGAGCGCGTTGCCGCAACCGGTAAAGTCTTCGTAGTAGCGGGGTTGATCCGGCAAAAGCCGGTAGTACGAGGTATTGTCGATGCCGCGGAAGCTCAGGGTCGGACCGAGGTGATTGCCCTCGGCGGTGTGGTTGTAGACGATGTCGAGGATGATTTCGATGCCGGCATCGTGCAGCCGCGAGACCGTGGAGCGAAACTCGTCGAGCGGGCCGTCCAAGGAGTAACGCCGCTCGGGCGCGAAAAAGCCCAAGGTACTGTAGCCCCAATAGTTGCTGAGCCCGCGCTCGATCAGATGCCGGTCGTCGACGAAAGCGTGGATCGGAAGCAGCTCGATCGCCGTCACGCCGAGCCGCTTGAGATGATCCACCACCGCCGGCGTCGTGAGCCCGCGGAACGTGCCGCGCCACGCGGGCGGCACGTCCTCGCGCTGCTGCGTCAGTCCTTTGACATGCGCCTCATAGATGATGGTGTCTTCCCAGGGGATCGAGGGTCCGCGCTCCTGGCTCCACGTGAAGGCTTCGTCGATGACCACGCCTTTCGGCATTCCGCGCGAATTATCCCGCCGATCGAAGGAGAGGTCGGCGCGCGCGCTGTCGGCGCGATAGCCGAAATGCGCGTCGCTCCAGATGAGCCGTCCGATGAGCTGCTTTGCATATGGATCGACGAGCAACTTGTGCGGATTGAAACGAAACCCGCGCTCGGGCTCATAGGGTCCGTAGACGCGGTATCCGTAGGGCTGTCCGGGCGCAACATCGTTCAGATAGCCGTGCCAGACGTCCTCGGTCCGTTCGGGCAGCGCGAGGCGCTCGATCTCGCGGCGGCCCTGGCGGTCGAAAAGGCAAAGCTCGACTTTTTCGGCGTTCGCCGAAAACAACGCGAAATTCGTTCCGCGCCCATCCCAAGTGGCCCCGAGCGGATGCGGCGCGCCGGCCGAAAGGCGCGTATTACCGCTCCGGGACGAGAAAAATTGCAGCAAGGGGCGGAATGACAAGGCTGACCTCGGGAATCATGCCTTCGTCCAACGTGCGGACGGCGCCGGCGTTCCCGACATTGCCGCCGCCATAGAGGCCGGAATCGGTGTTGAGAACCTCGCGCCAGACTCCGGAGAATGGAACCTTGATCCGGTAATCCCGGTAGAGCTCGGGCGTGAAATTGATCACCACCAGGCAGCGCTCATGGGTCCGGCGTCCCTTGCGCAGCCAGGCGAAAACGCTGCGCGCGGCATCGTGCATGACCAGCCACTCGAATCCGGCGGCGTCACAGTCGAGCTCGTGCAGCGCCGGCAAGGTCCGGTAGAGATGGTTGAGGTCGCGGATCAAGGCCTGAATGCCCGCATGCCGCGGGCGCTCGGTGAGATGCCAATCGAGCGAGTGGTCGTGACGCCATTCGTTCTCCTGGCCGAACTCGCCGCCCATGAACAGAAGCTTCTTGCCGGGATGGCCGAACAGGAAACCGTAATAGGCGCGCAGGTTCGCGAAGCGCTGCCATTCGTCGCCCGGCATGCGGCCGAGGATGGAGCGCTTGCCGTGCACGACCTCGTCGTGCGAGAGCGGCAGGATGAAATTTTCGGAGAACGCGTAATGCAGGCCGAACAGGATTTGACCGTGATGATGCCTGCGGTAGATCGAGTCCTTGGCGATGTATTCGAGCGTGTCGTGCATCCATCCCATGTTCCACTTGTAGCCGAATCCCAGCCCGCCCCAATCGACCGGCTTCGAGACCATGGGAAAGGCCGTCGATTCCTCGGCCGCCGTGGTGGCGTTGGGAAAGCGCGAAAACAGCTCGGTATTGAAGCGGCGAAGCAGGCTGATGGCCTCGAGGTTCTCTCGGCCACCATATTTGTTCGGGACCCAGCCGCCCTCCGGCCGGCTGTAGTCGAGGTAGAGCATCGAAGCGACGGCATCGACACGCAACCCGTCGATGCGATATCGATCGAGCCAGAACAAACCATTGGCGAGGAGGAAGTTGGCGACCTCGGTGCGTCCGTAATTGTAGACCAGCGTGTCCCAATCGAGATGGCGTCCCTGCATCGGATTGGCATGCTCGTACAGCGCGGTCCCGTCGAATTGACTGAGCCCGTGCGGGTCGTCCGGAAAATGTCCGGGCACCCAATCGAGAATGACGCCCAAGTCGGCGCGGTGGCAGGCATCCACCAAAGCAGCAAAGTCGGCCGGGGTGCCGAATCGGCTGGTGGGAGCGAATAGACCGGTGGGCTGGTAGCCCCAGGAGCCGTCGAACGGATGCTCATTGACGGGCAGCAATTCGACATGGGTGAAGCCCAGGTCGCGCGCATAGGCCGGCAATTCCTCCGCCAGCTCACGGTATGTCAGCCAGCGACCCGCCTCTTGCGGCCGGCGCCGCCATGAGCCGAGATGCACCTCGTAGATCGACATCGGCGCATTCAGCGCATTGATGTTGGCGGGCGCGGGCTGCGGACGCGGGATCGCCTCCTGGTCCACCACGATCGACGCCGTTTGCGGCCGCAGCTCCGCCGCGAATGCCAGCGGATCTGATTTCAACGGCAGCATGCGGCCATCCGGCCCGATGATCTCGTATTTGTATCTGTCGCCGGGCCCGGCTCCGGGAACGAAGATTTCCCAGAACCCGTTGCCGCGCACCCGCATGGCGTGGCGCCGTCCGTCCCAGGCATTGAAGTCGCCCACCACGCTGACGCGCCGGGCCGACGGTGCGAACACCGCGAAGGCGACGCCCGACACCTCGTCCAGCACCATCGGATGGGCGCCGAGCGTGTCGTAGAGATGCATGTGCGTCCCTTCCCCGAGGAGATAGAGATCGAAATCGGACAGGATCGGAGGGAAGCGATAGGGGTCTTCGATCTCGAGCCGCCGTTCGCCGTATCGCGCGCGCACGCGATAGCGTCGCGAGCCGTTGGCGACCCGGCCCTCGAACAAGCCGGCGTCATGGATGCGCTCGAGATCGCGTTCGTGTCCCAGATCGTCGACGATGGCGACGCCCTCGGCGTCCGGAAGAAAGATGCGGACCAGTGACACGTCGCCCTCGACGTGCGGGCCGAGATAGTGGAAGGGATCGGAATGGCGACCCTCGATGACGGCATAAGCTTCAGGCGAGAGCGAGCTCATTCCGGCGTAGCCTCCGAACGGGTGAGGATGCGCCAGGTGCCGGCCAGCGGCACCCGCAGCCAATCGGGCCGATGCGCAAGCTCGTATTCGATTTCGTAGAACGCCTTCTCCAACAGGAAGAAATCGAGAAGGCGGTCGGCGTCCTTCGGCGATCGCGGCCAAAGCCTGGCATCGCCCATCGATTGCCGATAGGCGGCAAGAAAGGCGGCGACCGAGTGCTCGCGCCATCCGTCGAGCGCGCGGGCGAGCCTGCCCTGCTCGTCGGGCGCTGACTTGAGCGCGCGCTCCAGCGCGGCGGTCGCGGAATAATCGATCGAGCGGATGAGGCCGGCGACGTCGCGCGCGGCCGGCGCCTTGCGCCGGCGATCCTCAAGGCTTCGCCGGGGCTCGCCTTCGAAGTCGATGATGAAGATGTCGTCCTTGACGATCAGCATCTGTCCGAGATGAAAGTCTCCATGATGCCGAATCTTCAAGGTGTCGAGGCTCGCGGGCAACAGTTCGCCCAATCGATCGGGCAACTTCCGGCGCCGGGACAGGAGCTCGTCGACGAGCTGGCCGTCATTGTCCTTCAGTTCCGATCGGCGACGCGCCAGCTCGTCGAGCGTCCGGTTGGCGCGTTGCAGGACGCGATTGGTCCAGCTGCGGACGTCGGCGGCGGTGATCGGCTCAGGCGCGAAATCGATCACGTCGTCCCGGCTCGCGAGCGCGAGCTGCAGCTCGGCCACGCGCCGTCCCACCTGCTCCATGCGCCGTGCGTAGGCCGCCTCCTCGTCGCTATGTTCCGCCGCTTCGGCGGTCAGCAGGCGTTGCTCTTCGACGAAACGGTCCAGATAGGCGCTCGTCACCGTCCAGGCATCACCTTGGTTCTGGATGAAGCGATGCACGACGGCAACGGCGCTGCGAACGCCTTTGTCCTCCAGCTCGATCGCTCCCAGGAGCGGTGGCATGTTCGGGAACGCGACCGTATCGGTCAGAAACCGGCCGAGCTCGATTTCCGGATTGACGCCGGCTTCGAGCCGACGAAACAGCTTCACGACGTAATCGCTGCCGACGAGTGCGGTCGTGTTCGACTGCTCGGTGTCCACCGCGCGCACGTTCTGGATCGTGACCCGATCGCTCCCCGAAAACCTGTCCGTCGGCCGGAATTCGAGACGGCGTTGCTCGTCCTCGATCGTCCGGGAGGCGCGCAGGTTCTCTAGGACAAACGAGATGAAGCCCGCATCGGCGGCGGCGTCGAGCAAAGTCCCTTGCCGCGGGCCCCGGCGCACGGCGGCAAGCGCGGTTGGATTCGGCCGCATCGGATCGAAGCGGGTCCATTTGATGGTCAGCGGCAATAGGTAGTTTGCAGCCTCGTGCCGGCCTTTGGCTTCGACGATCGCGACCCCGAGATCCTGGTCGGCGGCGTCGAGCGGAAAGGCGCCGACGATATGGGTATTGATCGACGCATTACCGCGCTCCGCGAACCAGCGCCGGCCGGCCAGAAAGGCGGGAAGCACGTCGCGCTCGAGGGTCGATCTCGAACGGCCATGCAACAGCGACCGCCAGCCGTGGGTGACGACCAGCGTCTCGAATTCCGCGGAGGTGCTCTGGGCTTCGATCGCCGATCCGACCGTCTCGCGGAGCTGGAACCAATAGAAGCCATAGGGGGCGAGCGTGACGATATAGGGGCCTTCGCCGATCGGCGGGAAGCTCGTGCGCCCAAGCATCTCGAAGGGAGTGCGTCCGCGCCAGGGCGAGAGGTCGATCTCGGCGGCCTGTGCCGAGCGCGACATATTGGCGACGCAGAGCAATACCTCGTTCTGGTACTGCCGCACGTAGACGAACACCGAGCGGTTCGCCGGCCGGATGAAGCTGAGCGAGCCCCGCCCGAAAATCTTGCTGGACTTGCGCACCGATATCAGTCGCTTGGTCCAGCTCAACAGCGAAGCGAGACTGCGGGATTGCGCTTCGACATTGACCGCCTCGTAGCCGTAGACCGGGTCCATGATCATCGGCAGGAAGAGGCGCGCCGGATCGCAGCGGGAGAAGCCGCCGTTGCGATCGGGCGTCCATTGCATGGGCGTGCGCACACCGTTGCGATCGCCGAGATAGATGTTGTCGCCCATGCCGATCTCATCGCCGTAATAGATGATCGGCGTGCCCGGGAACGACATCAGAAGGGAGTTCATGAGCTCGATCTTGCGCCGGTCACTGTCCATCAGCGAGGCCAGCCGGCGCCGGATCCCGAGGTTGATGCGAGCCCGCGGGTCGGTGGCGTAAGTGGACCAGAGATAATCGCGCTCGACGTCGGTCACCATTTCGAGCGTGAGCTCGTCGTGGTTGCGCAGGAACATGGCCCATTGGCAGTTCTCCGGAATGTCCGGGGTCTGCCGCAGGATGTCGGTGATGGGAAAGCGGTCTTCCTGGGCGATCGCCATGTAAATCCGCGGCATCAGCGGAAAGTGGTAGGCCATGTGGCACTCGTCGCCGTCGCCGAAATAGGCGCTGACGTCCTCGGGCCACTGATTGGCTTCGGCGAGCAGCACCTTGCCCGGCGCATAGGAATCGAGCGCGGCCCTGATCTTCTTGATGGCGGCATGGGTTTCAGGAAGATTCTCGCTGTTGGTTCCTTCGCGCTCGCAGAGATACGGAATCGCATCCAGTCGGAAGCCGTCGACGCCCAGATCGAGCCAGCGCCGCATGACCTGGATCATCGCCATGAGCACGCGCGGATTGTCGAAGTTGAGGTCCGGCTGGTGCGAGAAGAAGCGGTGCCAGTAATAGGCCTCCGCTTGGGGGTCCCAGGTCCAGTTCGATTTCTCGGTGTCGTTGAAGATGACGCGGGTTCCCGCGTATTTCTGATCGCTGTCGCTCCAGACGTACCAGTTGCGGGCATCGGACGTCGGTTTGCTACGCCGAGCCCGCTCGAACCAAGGGTGTCGATCCGAGGTGTGGTTGATCACGAGCTCGATGATCACCCGAAGCTTTCGGCGTCTGGCTTCCTGCATGAAACGCCGGAAATCCTGCATGGTGCCGAAATCGGGATTGATGTGGTGATAGTCCGAGATGTCGTAACCGTCGTCGCGGCCGGGGGACGGATAGAACGGCAGCAACCAGAGCGCGGTGACGCCGAGGTCCTGCAGGTAGTCGAGCTTTTCGGTCAGGCCGGCGAAGTCGCCGATACCGTCATTGTTGCTGTCGGCAAACGCCTTGACGTGCAGCTGATAAACGATCGCGTCCTTGAACCATAGCTCGTCGCCCTCGAGCTTGGCATCGACCCTGATGTCGGGTGCCACGTTCACGACACGACCTTCACGCCAAGCAGCGAAACAACAGCGCAGGATCCTGCTGCTGGTCGATGCGCAAGCGGGCTCCGCCCCATTCGAGGATGTGCCGCTCGCCGGTGATCAGGTTTTCGATTGCCTTGACGCGCTGCCGCAGGTCCCGAGCACCGATCTCGATGTCGCCGAAATGGAACCAGAACTCGCGCGGGCCCGCATTCGCCAGCGCCACCGCGACCGCCACCGCGTTGGCGCCGTCGCTCGACTCCTTGACGAAGCCGATGACGCCCTTGTCGTCGACTTGCGCGAAGCGCAGCTTGCTGGTCTGCAGCAAAGCAGGATTGCGCCGCCGGATTCGATTAAGGCGGCCGATATAGTTCTTGATATTGCCCGGCTTGTTCCAGTCGCGGACCTTCAGCTCGTATTTTTCGGAGTTGAGGTATTCCTCCTTACCCGGGATCGGCTCGTGCTCGAGCAACTCGAATCCATTGTAGACGCCGTAGTTTCCCGACAAAGTGGCGGCGAGCGCAACGCGTGCCTTGAACATCCACGGCTCGCCGGTCTGCAGATGGAAGGGCAGGATGTCGGGCGTGTTGACGAAGAAATTGGGCCGGAAATATTCGCGTTCCGGATAACCCGTGAGCTCGCTCAAATAGGCTTGCAGCTCCTCCTTGCCGGTGCGCCACGTGAAGTAGGTATAGGACTGGGAGAAGCCGAGCTTGGCGAGCGCCTTCATGACCTTCGGTCGGGTAAAGGCTTCCGACAGGAAGATGACGTTCGGATCGACCGACTGGACGTCTCGGATCAGCCATTCCCAGAACGGAAACGGCTTGGTGTGCGGATTGTCGACCCGAAAGATGCGGACACCTTGCCGGACCCAGAACAGCACGACATCGCGCAAGGCTCGCCAAAGTCCTTCGCTGTCGACGCCGTAGAAGTCCGGATTGACGATGTCCTCGTATTTCTTCGGGGGGTTTTCCGCATATTGGATCGAGCCGTCGGGCCTGCGCTTGAACCATTCCGGATGCTCGCTGAGCCACGGATGGTCCGGTGCGCATTGGATGGCGAAATCGAGCGCGACTTCCATTCCTCGGTTCGCGCACGCCTTCACCAGCCGGTGAAAGTCCTCGATCGTGCCGAGCTCGGGGTGCACGGCGTCGTGGCCGCCGTCGGCGGAGCCGATGGCATAGGGGCTGCCGGGGTCGCCGGCCGCGGCCGTGAGCGCATTGTTGCGCCCCTTGCGGTTGGTGCGGCCGATCGGGTGGATAGGCGGGAGATAAAGAACATCGAAGCCCAGCGCAGCGATTTCGGGCAGCCGAGCGATACAGTCGTCGAATGTGCCATGGCGGTTGCGGATGCGCCCTTGGCTGCGCGGCATCATTTCGTACCAGGCGCCGGCCCGTGCGATTGCCCGGTCGGCCACCAGCGGATAACTCGCACTGCGTGTAAGATCGGCCTGCAGGCCCTTGGTCGCCGCGGCCGCCAACTGCTCCGATAACAATGGAGCTGCATCGTCGGCCGACGTGGAGGCGCGACATATCTCACGGACCACGCGAGCCTGTGCCTCGTCGCGCGGCTTCAGGACCGCCAGCAGATGACGGCCCTCCGCGAGCTCCAGCTTGACGTCCATACCGGCTTGGCGTTTGGCGAGAAAATCACGGCGCCAGGTCCCGAACAGGTCGGTCCAGGCCTCGATGGCGTAGAGGTAGCGGCCCGCTGACGGAGGCGTGAAGCTCGCCGTCCAGCGGTCGTTCTCGGACGGCCGCATGGGACTGCGCGACCATTTGTCGGATGCTTCCGGCCGCCATAACAACTCCGCCGCCAGCACGGCGTGGCCGTCGCGAAAGATGTCCGCCCACACCTCCACCGGCTCGCCGATGATGCGTTTGACCGGAAAACGTCCGGCGTCGACGAGCGGATAGACGTCCTCGATATGGATGCGGCGGCCGGAAAGGCTATCGACGGACGGGATGCTCACTTTCGCCGTTGCGGCTCGGTCGTGCATTACCATCCTGTCAGACCGCTGGACGACAGACGAGCACATGCTATGGAACCGATACCTCCCGGCTTTGGTTCCGAATCGCCCGACGGCTGAGAGCACGCCTGCACGGCAGAAATGCGCGAAATCCCCTCGATCAGACTTCCTGCGTGAGGAACAAACCGTAATCGGCCCGGTTGTCGCTCTGGAAATCGGTATGGGGACGATTTTGCACTGCACGCAGGCTCGGATTCCGTTGACCATAGAGCGCGTTTCGCGATGGACCGGATTTTTGAACGCGCGGCACTTTGGGGCATCGAGACGCAATATCAGGACGGTTTCGGGCGTGTGCGGAGCGTCGAGCCGGAGGTTCTTTCGCGACTGCTCGGCGCCGTCGCGCCCGACCTCGAATGCGCCGCGCGGTTCTTGCCACGGACGGTCGTCATCCGTGCGCATGGCGATCGCGGCGTTCGTGTTGCCGCCCGCGAGGGACTGGCGCTTCGATGGGAAATCTTCGCGGAGCAAAAAATCGCAGAGGGCAGCGCCGTTTCGCCCCGGGTGATGCTACCGCAAGCGCTGCCGATCGGCCTGTTTCGCCTGCGTGTAACGACCGGTGACCTGACCGAGGACGCATCTCTCATCGTCTGCCCAGATCGGGCCTATCAAGGCGGCGAATCCGCGCCGCGGCGGACGTGGATGCTGGCGGTGCAGCTGTACAGCGTCCGCTCGGCCCGCAATTGGGGCCATGGCGACTTCACCGATTTGCTGGCGCTCGTCGACCTTGCGGCCGATCTCGGCGCCTCCGGCGTCGGGCTCAACCCGCTGCACGCTTTGTTCGATAACCGGCCGTCGGAGCCAAGTCCTTATTTCCCGAACAGCCGTCTATTTCTCAACCCACTGTACGTCGACCTGGACGCGGTGCCGGAATTTCCCGGCCTGCGGGCGGCCGGATTGGAGGCGAGCATCGAGCGGCTCCGAAACGAGGGCATGGTCAACTACGGCGCTGTGGCGGACGTGAAGCTGCGGGCGCTCAAGCTCGCGCACGCCAACTTTCGCCGGGCAGGCAGCGCGGAACGGCGCGACACCTTTGATCGGTTTCGGCGCGATCGTTCCGCATTGGCGAAATTTGCGTGCTTCGAGGTGATACGCCGCAGATTCGATCGCCCGTGGTGGGAATGGCCCCCGCCATGGCGAAGCGCGGATGACGAAGCGGTCGACAGGCTTCGGCGAACCGAGGAGGCCGACGTCGGGTTCTTCGAGTTCGTCCAATGGTTGGCGCACGAGCAGCTCGATCGTTGTCGCGCGCGCGCGCGAGAGCGGGGGCTGGCGATCGGGCTTTATCTCGACGTCGCCGTAGGAGTTCGCCGCGACGGCTTCGATGCCTGGTGCGACCAGGATGTCATCGTCCCCGGGATGGCGATTGGGGCGCCACCGGACGCGCTCAATAGGTCGGGCCAGGATTGGGGTTTGGCCGCATTCAATCCCGTCGCGCTCGAGGACAGGCAATTCGAGCCGTTTCGCCGCATGCTGCAGGCGTCGATGCACTATGCTGGCGCAATTCGATTGGACCACGTCCTGGGCTTGAACCGTCTTTTCCTGGTTCCCGACGGCATGTCGGCCGAGAAAGGTGTCTACATTCGCTGTCCGTTCGAGGCGCTGCTGGCCGTGACGGCATTATCGAGCGCCGAGTCCAAGTGCATCGTCATCGGCGAAGACCTCGGCACAGTCCCGGAAAATTTTCGCGAAACGCTCGCCGACTGGGGCCTATGGTCGTATCAGGTCATGCTGTTCGAGCGCTCGCCGGACGGGGAGTTTTCCGCTCCCGAAAGCTATCGAGAGAACGCCTTGGTCACGTTCGCGACGCACGATCTGCCGACTTATGCGGGTTGGCGGGAGAAGCGCGACATGGCGCTCAAGCAGACGCTCGGCATCGATCCCGGCGAGAGCGACGACGAGCGGGCCGGCGCCTTCGATGCGCTGAGCCGGGCGCTGACGCAGCGCGGATTGGAAGCGAGCGGCTTTGCGTCGGTGGCCCGCTATCTGGCCGATGCGCCATCGCGGCTGCTGATCGTATCGATCGAGGACCTTTTGGGCCTGAAGGAGCAGGTCAATCTGCCGGGAACGATCGACGAGCATCCAAATTGGCGCTATCGCCTCCCAATCACCTTGGAAGATTTGAGGACGCAGGAAGGCGTCATCGCCGTGGCGGACACCATGAGGTCAGCGGGACGGAGCCGCGCTCGCGGCTGATCGCGCCATGGTAAACAACGACATACTCCTCCTATTTCTCGACTGGGCGGTCTGCTCGCCCTGCACGTGAAACCGTTCTGGCGGCCGATCGTTGATGATCTGCCCCTGACCTTGGTCGACTGCGCATGCCGCCCCGCCCCGCCCAACCCCGGCTCGACAATCTCATGTCGTGGTTCGCCGCTTCCGTGCTGGTGACCGCCGGCGTCATCTACGCGCTCAAGCTCCAGAACGGTAGCCGCAAGCCCGAGCCCGCCTGCGTTCCCCCGCGCGCAACGCCCGCGCAGGAGCCGCTGACCTTGCAGGAATTGCGCGCCGCCGAGCACGGCCGTGGCCGGCGGGCGCATGCGCCGGTGCAGATTCCCTGGCGCGGCTGGAAGGACGTTCTCGTCCGCACCTATCACGAAATCCAGAACGACCGCCTGCTGGCGCTTGCCGCCGGGGTGGCGTTCTATTCGCTGGTCGCCTTGTTTCCGGCGATCGCCGCGGGGGTTTCCTCATATGCGCTGTTCGCCGATGCCGGCACCATCGCCAAGCATCTGTCGATCGCCGCCGACGTCGTCCCGGCCGGAACGCTCGACTTGTTGAGCGAGGAGATCACGCGCATCGCGGCGAAAAGCGATGGCAGGCTCACGTTCGGCTTTGTCTTCGGGCTCGGCGTGGCGCTGTGGAGCGCCAATGCCGGCATGAAGTCGATCTTCGATGCGCTCAACATCATCTACGACGAAGACGAAAAGCGCAGCCTCATCTGGCTCAACCTGGTGTCGCTGTTTTTCACCGTCTGCGCTATTGCCGCAGCCGGACTGGCCATCGCGCTGGTGGTGGTGTTTCCGCTGCTGCTAGCCGCTTTCGGCCTCACGAGCTTGGACTATCCGCTGGTCGGCTATTTGCGGTGGCCGGTGATGTTCGTGCTGATCATTCTCGGGCTGGCGGTGCTCTCCCGCTATGGACCGAGCCGGCGGTCGGCGAAGTGGCGCTGGATCAGTGTCGGCAGCGTCTTTGCCGCGCTTGCATGGCTGGCGGTCTCCTCGCTGTTCTCCTGGTATCTTGCCAGTTTCGCCAATTACAATGCGACTTACGGCGCGCTCGGCGCAGTGGTTGGCCTGATGATGTGGATGTGGCTTTCGACCATCGTGGTGCTGGTCGGGGCCGAGCTCAATTCCGAAATCGAGCACCAGACCGCGCAGGATTCGACTGTCGGCCCGCCTAAGCCGCTCGGCACCCGCGGCGCGGTCATGGCCGATACCGTCGGTCCCGCCGTGGGGTGATCGCCGCAGCCTACTCCGCCTTGATGTTGGCCGCCCGGATCACCTTGCCCCACTTCTCGGTTTCATCCGCGACGAGCTTGCCGAAGTCGGCGGGCGAGCCCGTAAGCGTCATGCCGCCCAGATCGGCGAGCCGCGCCTTCATCTTGGGGTCGGCGAGCGCGGCGTTGATCTCTTTGTTGAGCTGGTCGACGATTGCGGCGGGCGTGCTCTTGGGCGCGCCGACGCCCCACCAGTTGCTCGCCTCGTAGCCCGGCACGAAATCGGCCACGGTCGGCAGCTCCGGCAGCGCCTCCGAGCGCGTCGCCGTGGTGACCGCGAGCGCGCGCACCTTGCCGGCCTTGATGTACTCGATCGACGAGGTGATGGCGGAGAACAGCACCTGCACCTGTCCGGCGATGAGATCGGTCAGCGCCGGCGCGGCGCCGCGATAGGGGACGTGCACCATCCGCACCCCGGTCATCATCTTGAACAGCTCGCCGGAAACATGATTCGAGGAGCCGGTGCCGGCCGAGCCCATGTTGATCTTGTCCGGATTGGCCTTGGCGTAGGCGATGAACTCGGGAACCGTTTTTACCGGAACCGATGGGTTCATCTGCATGACGTTCGGCACCCGGATGATGCCGGCAACCGGCGCAACGTCGCGGACGAAATCGTAATTGAGCTTGTCGTAGAGCCACGCGTTGATCGCTGCCCCCGGATTGACCAGGAGGAGCGTGTGGCCATCGGGGCTCGCATTCACGACCGCCTCGGTGGCGATATTGCCGCCGGCGCCCGGCCGGTTCTCGACCACGAATGCCTGACCGAGCCGCTCCGACAGCCATTGCCCGATCAGGCGCGCGCTGATGTCGGCCGCGCCGCCGGCCGGAAAGCCGACGATGATGCGTACCGGCCGCGCCGGATAGGTCTGCGCGCGCGCGGTTCGGGAGAGCACCGGGAGCGCGGCAGCACACGCTGCCAGCTGCAGAAATCGACGGCGCGGAAGCTTCATGGCGTTCCCCTCTCCGAATGCCGGGCGGCACGGCTGAGCACCGCGCCCATGTGCAGACCGATCCCACCCGCAAAACAGATGAAGGATTTTCAGAGCGCTCGCCGGCCGGCGGCATTGGCGCTGCCGCAAAAAAACAGGACCTCAGCACGCCTTGCCGGCAGCTCGCGCAACTCAATGTCCGGGTGTAGAGAATACAAGGTTGGTCAGGCTGTCGGAAGGGGTGCACCGCCGACTCCTAACCATCAGCTTTATTGACAAGTCGTAGAGCGCCGCGTTCTGCGGCGCTGCGACCGAGCCGCAACATGGACCGAGAAGCAGAGCTCGCCGTAATATGTCGCGCGTGCTCAACAATCCAGGAAGGACATTGAGGTGCCAAACCTAAACAGGCGTTCCCAAGTCATCACCGCGGGCGTCGCCCGCTCGCCCAACCGTGCGATGTTGCGGGCCGTGGGCTTCAAAGACGGCGACTTCGAAAAGCCCATCGTCGGCGTGGCGAATGGTCACTCGACGATGAACCCCTGCAACGCCGGCATCCAGACGCTCGTCGACCGCGTGATGGCGGCCCTCAAGGAAACCGGAGCAATGCCACAAGTCTTCGGTTTCCCGACGGTGACCGACGGCATCGGCATGGGCACCGAAGGCATGAAGTATTCGCTGGTATCGCGCGAGGTCATTGCCGATTCGATCGAAGTCGCGGTCAACGGGCAACGCATGGACGGCGTGGTTGCGGTCGGCGGCTGCGACAAGAACATGCCGGGAAGCGTGATGGCGATGGCGCGCATGAACGTGCCGGGAATCTTCGTGTATGCCGGCACCATCAAGCCGGGCTTCTGGAAAGGAGAGAAGCTCACCATCGTGAGCCCGTTCGAGGCCGTGGGCGCGTTCATCGCCGGCAAGATGTCGCAGGAAGACTTCGACGGCATCGAGAAAAACGCCTGCCCGTCGGTGGGCGCCTGCGGCGGCCAGTACACCGCAAACACGATGTCGTCCTCGTTCGAAGCGCTCGGCATGAGCCTGCTCGGCTCATCGCAGATGGCATCGCCTGACGGCGAGAAGGCCGACTCCGCGGCCGAGTCTGCTCGCGTGCTGGTCGAGGCGATCCGCACGAACCTCAAGCCGCGCGACATCATCACCAGAAAGTCGATCGAGAATGCGGTCGCGCTCGTCATGGCGACCGGCGGCTCGACCAATGCGGTGCTCCATTATCTTGCCATCGCCAGCGCGGCGGGCGTCAAATGGGGCATCGACGACTTCGAGCGCATGCGGCGCAAAGTGCCGGTGCTATGCAATCTCAAACCCTCGGGCCTGTACGTGGCGACGGATTTCCATGCCGCCGGAGGCGTACCGCAGGTGCTGAAGATCCTGCTGGTCAATGGCGTCCTGCATGGTGATTGCATGACCATCCACGGCAAGACCATGGCCGAGATGCTCAGCGACGTTCCTGGGGAACCGCGGAAGGACCAGGACGTGATCCGTCCCTGGTCGAATCCGATGTACAAGCAAGGGCATCTCACGATTCTGAAGGGCAATCTCTCGCCCGAAGGCTGCGTCGCCAAGATCACCGGGTTGAAGCAAACGTCGATCACCGGCCCTGCACGCGTGTTCGATTCCGAGCCCAAATGCATGCAAGCGATCCTGGCCAAGAAGATCAAGTCGGGCGACGTGGTGGTGATCCGCTACGAGGGCCCAAAGGGCGGACCCGGCATGCAGGAAATGCTGGCGCCGACCTCCGCCCTCATCGGACAGGGGCTCGGCGCATCGGTCGGCCTGCTCACGGACGGGCGCTTTTCCGGCGGCACCTGGGGCATGGTCGTCGGTCACGTCGCACCGGAAGCCTACGAGGGCGGGTTGATCGCACTGGTGCGGGAAGGCGATTCGATCACCATCGACGCCAAGAAGCGTCTCATCCAGCTGAACGTCCCGGCGAAGGAGCTCGCCAAACGAAGGAGACTATGGAAGGCGCCCAAGCCTCGCCACACCACCGGCGTGCTCGCCAAGTACATCAAGCTCGTGTCGACCGCCAGCCGTGGGGCAATTACCGACTGATTGGTCGTCGCCCCACCTTGTCCCGGCACCAGCTTCTCGGGTGTCGGTCAAGGCCCGCGCACGCAGTCGAGCTTGCGCAGACGGCATGAACTTGTCTGCGGGTGCGCGCCTCAGGGAACCGAACCAAGTGCGAGGATCACCTTGAGACCGTCGAGGTCTTCCGACATCAGGACCTGGCAAGCGAGCCGGGAAGTGGCTCGCAGAGGCCAGGCGACCGCCCGAAAATGTTGTTGGAACAAGCGCTTGAGCGGCAATGGCCACCCGCGTACCGCCGTTGCGGCGGCGCGCGAAAGCTGCCCGGATCGCGCCGCGGCGTCGGTCAATTAGTTGCTAGTGGGGAATTGCTGCGATCTGGCACGCTTCCCGCATGACCGGCAGCGAGGCTTTGCGCAGGGACGTGCCGTGAATCCAACCGAGATCCGCCTCGATCGCAACCGCACCCGGCTCCGGGTGACCTGGGAAAATGGTGCGACCGCTTCTTACGCGGCGGCGCTGCTGCGCGATCGGGCACGCGATGCGACCTCCGTACGCATTGCGGTTGATGATTGGGCGGTGCCGGCGGCCTCCGATCTGACCATCACAAAGGTCGAGCCGGTCGGCAATTATGGCATTCGGCTCGCGTTTTCCGATGGCCATGATCGCGCAATCTTTCCCTGGGCCTACCTCGCCGAGATCGCCGCGTCCGGCTCCAACACGTCCGCCGACGCAATGACCAGCTGACGCCGGCGAGGAAGGAATAGAAGATGGACGAGATTCGCGGCGGCTTGTCGGAAGTTCAATGCGACGTGCTGGTGATCGGTGGCGGCACCGCCGGCCCGATGGCGGCGATCAGGGCGCGCAAGAAGGACCCGACCGCGAACGTCGTCCTGCTCGAAAAAGCCAATGTGAAGCGGTCCGGCGCGATCTCCATGGGCATGGACGGGCTCAACAACACGGTCATTCCCGGATACGCGACACCCGAGCAGTACACCAAGGAAATCACCATCGCCAACGACGGCATCGTCGATCAGGCGCCGGTCTACAAGTACGCGCGGAGCTGCTTCGGCATCATCGAGGAGCTCGATCGCTTCGGCATCCGCTTCCAGAAGAACCAGAACGGCGATTTTGCCGTGAAGAAGGTGCACCACCTCGGCACCTACGTCCTGCCGATGCCCAATGGCGACACCGTCAAGAAAGCGCTCTACCGGCAATTGCGCCGCGAGCGGGTGCTGATCTCCAACCGTTTCATGGCGACCCGCCTTCTCACCGGCAAGGACGGCCGGGTCGCCGGCGCGATCTGCGTCAACACCAGGTCGGCGGAATTCCTGGTGATCCGCGCCAAGGCGGTAATTCTGTGCATGGGCGCCGCCGGCCGCCTCGGCCTGCCGACATCGGGCTATCTGTTCGGCACGTATGAAAATGCCGCCAATGCCGGCGACGGCTATGCGATGGCGTACCACGCCGGCGCCGGGCTTGCGAACCTCGAGTGCTTTCAGATCAATCCGCTGATCAAGGATTACAACGGCCCATCCTGTGCCTACGTTGCCGGCCCGTTCGGCGGCTACACCGCCAACAACGAAGGCCGCCGTTTCATCGAATGCGACTACTGGTCGGGCCAGATGATGCAGGAATTCTACAACGAGCTGCAGTCCGGCAAGGGCCCGGTGTTCCTCAAGCTCGACCATCTCGCGCCCGAAACGGTCGCCGAGATCGAGCGCGTCCTGCACGTCGTCGAGCGGCCGACGCGCGGCCGGTTCCATGCCAATCGCGGCACCGACTACCGGGAGACGATGATCGAGATGCACATCTCGGAAATCGGATTCTGCTCGGGCCATTCGGCCTCCGGCGTCTATGTCGACGAATTTGCCCGCACCACGGTCGAGGGCCTCTATGCCGCCGGCGACATGGCGAGCGTGCCGCACAATTACATGCTCGGCGCCTTCACCAACGGCGCGGTTGCCGGCGAGCACGCGGTCGATTTCGTCAAGGAGGTGGATTTCGCCGACTATGATCCGGGCGCCATCGTCGCCGAGCAGGAACGGGTGACGGCACCGACCAGGCGCGAGGACGGCATTCCGCCGAACCAGATCGAATACAAGACCAGGCGGCTCGTGAACGACTATCTGCAGCCGCCCAAGGTCACGCGCAAGATGGAGCTGGCGCAGCAGCGCTTCGCCGAGGTGCGCGAAGACATGAGCACGGCCATGTATGCTCGCGACAGCCACGAGCTGATGCGGGCTTTGGAAGCATACTCCATCATCGATTGCGCCGACATGGCGGCTGCGGCCTCGCTGTTCCGCACCGAGAGCCGTTGGGGCCTCTATCACAACCGCGTCGAATATGCCGGCAAGGACGACGCGAACTGGTTTTGCCATTCGATCCTGACGAAAGGGGCCGATGGCGCACCGTCGCTGACCAAGAAGCCAGTCGCCCCGTACATCATCGAGATCGAGGAGCACGAGCGCGACGCCTACGACAAGCAGCGCATTCGCGCCATCGAAGCGGCCGAGTGATCGTTACCAGCAACACGATATCAGGAGACGATTATGCCCTTGGCCAATACCTCGACCATGGTTCCCGTCGTCGTCGACGAAGAAAAATGCATCGCCGACAAGGGTTGCACGGTTTGCGTCGAAGTCTGCCCGCTCGATGTGCTGCGCATCTCCGAGCTGACCGGCAAGGCCTACATGAAATACGACGAGTGCTGGTACTGTATGCCGTGCGAAGCGGACTGCCCGACCGGCGCCGTCACCGTCAATATTCCATACCTCCTGAAGTAAGGGCAAAAGATGGGCGCATTCGAGCCGTTCGAGAAATTCGGCGACGTCGACAGCATTGCCGCCGGTCTCGATGATCCCGATCGGGGGACCCGCCGGGTCACGGTGATGGATTTGGCGGATACCGCGACGCCCGAAGCGATCCTGTACCTTGCCCGCGCGATTGCCGACCCAGCGCCCGAAGTCCGGCTGCAGGCGGCGATTGCGTTGAGCGGTTTCGACGGTCCGGATGTGGCGGCGGCACTGGCGGGCGCGTTGTCCGACACCGACGATGCGGTGGCGCGCGCCGCGTCCGATAGCCTGACCGAATTGAAGGACCCGAAAGCGGCCGACCCCCTGTTCGCATTTCTCACGCACGAGAAACCGTTCGTGCGCATGTCGGGGTTTCGCGGCATCAAGGAATTGCGCCGGCCGGAATCGCTCAAGCCTGCCGTGGCGGCATTGCAAGATGCCGATGCGTCGGTGCGCGAGCAGGCGGTAGCCGTGATCGGCTGGCTGAAGCTGGAGGAATCCCTGCCGGCCTTGATCAGCGCCAGCCGCGACCCGGAACCGGTGGTGCGCCGCTCGGCGGTGTCGGCGCTCGGCTTTTCGGTGAGCGCGCATGCCGCCAATGCGGTGATCGCAGCGCTCGATGATGCCGACTGGATGGTGCGAGAGATCGCCGCCGAGACGCTTGCCCGCACCAAAGGCGCGGATGCCGGCAGGCGCCTGATCGCCGCGCTCGCCGATGAATACTGGCAAGTGACGCTGAAGGCGGCCCACAGCCTAGGCAAGCTCCGCGTCACGGAATCCGTTGCGACGATGGGCCCGTTGCTCGATCATGAAGTCAGCAATCTGCGCAAGGAGGTTGCCGCCGCATTGGGCGAGATCGGGCATCCTTCCGCGCTCGCTTATCTGCAGAAACACGTCGATGATCCGGATCCGGATGTCCGCAAGAACGTCCGTTGGGCGATCGGCCGGTTGCGCGCCGACTGAAACGGCAAGCCTGACACGGGAAGACTGCAAGGTTCGCACCGAGGAGACCGCCGGATGATGCCGCTGCCGCGTTCCGGACCTGCCCTGCGCTTCATTGAACCGGCGCCGACGGCCGACGGTGCCGTCGCCAGGTCGCCGGTGCCGAAATACATCCGCATCCGCGATTGGCTGATGGACCGCATCCTGTCGGCGGGATTTGCGCACGGCGACAAGCTGCCCTCGGAAAGCGATCTGGTCCGCCAGTTCGACGTCAGCCGCGTCACCGTGCGCCAGGCGTTGGCAGCCTTGCGTGCCGATGGCATCATCGAGAGCCGTCAGGGCAAGGGCTGGTTTCTGCGCCGCGTCCGCGCCGTACAAAATCTCGGTCGCCTCCAGGGCTTCGGCGAAATGCTGGCGCCGATGGGGGTCGATGCGCGCTCCGAGGTGCTGGATTTGACCGAGCGCGCGGCGCCTGCGGCGGTGTCGAGCGCTTTCGGCCTGCCCGACGGCAGCAACGTGGTGCGGATCGCGCGGCTGCGGCTCGCCGGTGGCCGGGTCATGTCCTACGATCTCAGCTATTTCCCGCCCGACATCGGCCGGCGCCTGCTGGAGCAGGACCTCGCCCGGCAGGACATTTTCGTCCTGCTCGAGCGCGCGCTCGGAATGCAGCTCGGCTTCGCCGATGTCACCATCGAGGTTGCGCCGGCCGAGGACGATCCGGCACGGCGGCTCGGCGTAGCGGCCGCGACGCCGATCTTCAAGCTGACCCGGCTGACCCATGACCGCCGCGGCTTTCCGATCGATTTCGAATATGTCTACGGTCTGCTGGAGACCCACCTGTTCAAGGTCCGGGTGCCGCGCCGATGAGGATAATCGACCGGCGCCGGTTGTTGTCGCTGCTGGCAGCGACAGCGCTGCCGGCGCCTGCGTCGGCGGAGACGCTTCCGCTCATCGAGCTTCCCGGCGGCGTCGAGGCACCGGACTTCGCGCTTCCGGATCTCACCGGCACCGTTCACCGTCTGTCGGATCATCGGGGCCGGGTGGTGCTCGTCGGCTTCTGGGCGGTGTGGTGTGCACCGTGCCGACGTGAGCTTCCGGTACTCGCAGATCTGCGCGCGCGATTCGGCAAGGCGACCATCGAGATGTTTGCGATCAATCTCGGCGACAGCGCCGATCGAGTCGCCGCCTTTCTTGCCGAGCATCCGGCGCCGAACCTTCCGGTTCTTCTCGACCGCCGGCGGTCGGCTGCCGCGCCTTGGCATGTGCGTGGCTTGCCGGTCGCTTATGTGGTCGATCCCGGCGGCGTGTTGCGGCTCGGCGCGATCGGCGAGCGGGACTGGCGTGCCGCCGTGATCGAGGGGCAGCTTCGTTCATTATTGTGAAAGCCTCGGCGGCTTCGTTCCCGCGCGAGCCAAGCAGCGCGCAATCTGCGCGTACTACAATCTCCGATAGCATGTCGGCGGCAGCGCGGCCATCAACTTGTATTATCGGGGTCTCACTTGTCTGCCTGCGGCTTCCGCTGTGGCCCCAAAAGTCGCCCAAGCACTGAGCAGCGCCGGACCCCAGCGCACCCCGGCGGGCCGCCCGCAGATTAGAAAAATATAATAACAACAAATACTTATATCGACCAGCAAAAACGCCCACGAGATTGGCACGCCGTTTGCGGCGCTCGATTTCGAGCTGAGAACAAGTTGCGGCTCGAAACAAGAGGAATGATCAATGACAAGGTCCAAAGTCCTGCTCGCGGCAGCCTTTGCGCTTTCGGTCGCGGCGCCGGCGAATGCCAAGACCATTCAGATCGGCATCGGTCACCAGAGCATGTGCACCGATACCTACACCGCCGGCATCGTGATCAAGGAGCTGAAGCTCCTCGAAAAGCACCTGCCGAAGGACGGCAAGTACAAGGGTGTCGAGTTCGACATCAAATGGAGCGACTACAGCTCCGGTGGTCCGATCACCAGCCAGATGCTGGCCAACAAGCTCAACATCGGCGTGATGGGCGATTACCCGCTGGTCGTCAACGGCGCGAAGTTTCAAGCCACCAACAGCCTGCGCACCGTCTACGTGTCCGGCACCGGCTACAATCTGAAAGGTTCGGGCAACGCGATCGTGGTGCCGGTCGGCTCCAGCCTCTACTCGATCGACGATCTCAAGGGCAAATCGGTGTCGACCCCGGTCGGCTCGGCATCCTGGGGCATGTTGCTCAAGGCGATGCAGGACAGCAACATTCCGACCAGTGCCTACGAGCTCAAGAACCAGGCGCCGTCAGTCGGTGCCGCCAACATTGCGGCCAGCAAGGTCGACGCCCATGCCGACTTCTGCCCGTGGTCGGAAATCATGGAATTCCGCGGCACCGGCCGGAAGATCTATGACGGCTCGGAAACCGGCGTGCCCTACCTGCACGGCGTCGTGGTGCGCGAGGACTTCGCCAAGGAATATCCCGAGGTCGTGGTCGCGTTCGTCAAGGCGATCTATGACGCCGGTGAATGGATCAAGGCCGATCCGATGCGGGCTGTCGAGCTGATGGAGAAATGGAGCGGGGTCGAGAAGGAGGTGCTCTATCTCTACTTCTCCAAGGGCGGCTATCTCACGCTCGATCCGACCATCAAACCGGCGTGGGTCGATGCTCTGAAGCTCGACCACAACGTTCTGCAGAAGGAACAGGCGGTCCCGCCGCTCGATTTCGACGCCTGGATCACCGAAACCTATGTCAAGGCCGCCTACAAGGAGTTCGGCCTGAACTACGATTCCGACAAGGCCAAGATCGTCGACCCGGTGAAAGCTAATGCCGATCTGCCGATGGAGATCTGGCATGCTCGAGACGGAATCCAGACCTATGCGACGATGGCCGAGTTCCTGAAAGCGGTCGCCGACTTCAATGCCACCGGCGCCAAGCTGAATGCCACCTATGTCTATGACAAGGAAACCGGGCTCAAGCTGTTCGGCAAGACCGCCTTCTACGTGAAGGCGTCCGACGGCACGTTCGCCACGTTCCTGCGCAAGCGCGAGGCGGAGGCCTACGCCAAGAAGGTCGGCGGCGCGCTCGTCAGCTTCGATCAGGCGTGGGGCTCGTTCTCCTCGTGACCTGACACGATCCGGGCCCACCGCGACGGCGGTGAGCCCGGTCCCTCTCCCTATCGAATTGGATCCGAACCAGGGCATGGCGAGGTCGCCGCAAATGAAGAATTCGACGCTTGCCGTGGTGGCGGAGACCGAGCGCAACGGCGCCGTAGAGCCGTCCGGCGCGCCGGTGGCCGCCCTGACTCAGCGCGCGGTCGGCGATGCCGCAGCACCACCCGATACGCCGAATTCGCTGCTCGAGGCCGTGGCCGAGGTCGATTGGGGCGGCCACGCGCTGAGCTGGTTGGTGGGTCTGCTGTCGCTTGCGGCCGGCATGCTGATTTGGCACCTGATGTCCATCAATCAGGTCAAATTCTTCATCAGTTTCGAGAACGTGCCGCCGCCGCTGGTCGTGCTCAACGCGCTGATCCAGCACGCGCACGACAAGACGTTCTATGTGCACATCCTCGTCAGCATGGAGCGTATCGTGCTCGGTTTCGCGCTGGCGACCGTCATCGGCATTTTTCTCGGCGTCCTCATGGCCCGCTCGAAGGTCGTGCGCTCCATGGTGGTTCCCTATATCGAGATCCTGCGGCCGATCCCGGCGGTGGCGTGGATTCCGCTCGCCATCCTGATGTGGCCGACGGAAGAATCCTCCATCGTCTACATCACGTTTCTCGGCGCGCTGTTCCCGATCGTGCTCAATACCGTGCATGGTGTCGAGCAGACGCCGGAGGTGCTGGTGCGCGCGGCGCAATCGCTCGGCGCCTCGCGCGTTCACATCTTCTGGCATGTGGTGATGCCGGCGGCGTTGCCCTCGATCGCCACCGGCCTCGCCATCGGCATGGGCGTGTCGTGGTTCTCGCTGCTCGCCGGCGAGATCATCTCCGGCCAGTACGGCATCGGCTATTTCACCTGGAACGCCTACTCGCTGATCAAATACCCGGACATCGTGGTCGGCATGCTGATGATCGGCATCCTCGGTACGCTTTCGACGCTGTTTGTTCGCAAGATCACCCAGCCCTTGCTGTCCTGGCAGAGGAAATCCCGATGAGCGTCATGGCCGCGCGCGAGACGCAGGGCGAGATCCGGGCGCGTTGCGATGACAATGTCGTCGGTAGCGTGCTGGCAGCTGTGACGCGCCGACGCGGCTTGTTCCTGTCGATTACGTTGGGCTTTCCGCTGCTCTTTTACCTCTCCTTATTGGGACTGTTGGTGGCGCGCTTCGGCAATACGCCGAACTACGTCATCCCCTATGACTGGTTCGGCAACGTGTCCCGCATCGTCGCCGGCACCAGCTCGGTCTCCGACATGCTGCCGATCATTCTGAACGAGTGGCTGCTCGAGATCGGCTACATGAACTACGCTTATGGTCATGGCGTCTCCGAATGGAGCCTGTTGATCATTCCGCACAAGCTCACGATGGTAACGGCGATCGGCGCGCTGGTCGGCCTCAACTTCGCGCTGGTCGCGGAGCAACGGCCGGCCGGCACGCTCTCACGGCAATACATCCAGTCGATGCGCTCCGGGCTGCTGGCGAGCGTCGGCGCCGTCTGCGCAGGCCTGACCAGCATCACGCTGTTCTGGGTGGTGTGCCACTCGAGCCCGTCATGGGTGGTCAGCTTGGCCATTTTGGGTTTCGAGGTCTCGACGTCGCTCGCGCTCGAGCCGGTCGGGCCTGCCGTGTCGCTCGCCGGCGTTGCGATGCTCGTGTTGTCCGCGCTGCTGATCGTCCGCGACGGCCGGGTCGCGGCGGAGTCCGCTCCATCGCGACATGGCGAGGAGGCCGCGTCGTGCTGAGCAGCGTGATCTCCATGCAGGCCAAGCCTGTTGACAAGCCTTTGCGCCAGCGGACGCGCCCCGGTGTCGATACCGGACTGGTCGAGATCGATCGCGTCTCCATCGTATTCGGCAAGGGCCGTCGGGCGCACAAGGCGGTCGAGGAAACCTCGATTCGGGTTGCGCCCGGCGAGTTCGTCTGCATCCTCGGACCGTCGGGCTGCGGCAAGTCCACCTTGCTCAACACGGTTGCCGGCTACGTCAAGCCCAACAGCGGCGAGGTCCGCGTCGACGGCGATCTGGTGACCCGGCCCGGACCCGACCGCGGCATGGTGTTTCAGCAGTATTCGCTGTTTCCTTGGAAGACGGTGAAGGAGAACGTCGCTTTCGGCCCGAAGGTCGCCGGCCTGCCGGCAGACGCAGTGGCCAATACCTTCCTCGACATGGTCGGTCTGACGCGCTTCGCCAACCGCTATCCGGCCGAGTTGTCCGGCGGCATGCAGCAGCGGGTCGGAATCGCGAGGGCGCTCGCCAATTATCCGCGCGTTCTCTTGATGGACGAACCGTTCGGCGCGCTCGATGCGCAGACCCGCGTCATGATGCAGGAAAACCTGTTGAAGATCTGGAACGAATTCGGCACAACCGTGCTGTTCGTCACCCATGACGTCGATGAAGCCATCTTTCTCGCCGACTGCGTGCTGATCATGAGCGCGAGTCCCGGCCGCATCATCGCCGATCTCGCCGTCCAGTTGCCGCGACCGCGGATGCCCGAGGTGACGGCGGAGCCGGCCTTCGCCGAGCTAAGGCGGCAATGCATTGCCCAGATACGGGCCGAAAGCCTTAAGGCCTTCGAGCAGCAGAATCGCTGAGGCCATGCGGGCCGGTTCGTATCTGCGGCGATTTCTTGTGGCAGCGGCCGCTATCGTGCTCGGCGCGACACTGATGGTCACGTCGGCGGGTGCCGACATGATGGATATGACCGGCATCGAGCCGTGGGAGGTGTGCGGCGGTTGTCACGGCCTGGACGGCGCCGGCAACCACATCAAGTTTCCGCGCATCGCCGGCCAGAGACCCGATTACATCGTCAAGCAGCTCGAGGACTTTCGCGGCGAGCGTCGCCACAATGACGGCGGCCAAATGCAGATGATGGCAAGCGAACTGAAAGAGCCGGACATCGCCCGCGTTGCAAAATGGTTCGCTGCGCAGAGACCGGCGTGGCCAAAAGCCACGCTGCCCGCGCCCGCTGATCCCGCCCGCCCGCGCAAGCTGGCGACCGCGGGAGCCGACGGAATCCCGGCCTGTCTCTCCTGCCACAGTGCCGCCTCACCGGCATTGGCCGAACGGGCGATCATAGCGCCGCGGCTGGCCGGACAGCGCGACTTCTACATCGCCAAGCAACTCGCCGATTTCCGCGACGGCCGTCGCGGCAATGATGCGCGCAAGGTGATGCGGATGGTCGCGCAAAAGCTCACCGATGCCGACATTGCCGGCCTCGCGGTGTTCCTGTCGCAGCATCCGAACCTGCACGAGACCGCGCCATGAACCGCCCGCAACCGCCGGCCGCCATGACGACAAAATCGGTCGCGGTTGCGGCAACCGAGCCAGCCCTGTTTCTGGCCGAGGCCATCGACGATCTCAACCAGGGCGCCAATTTCTTGGCGCGGCTGTCCGACCAGGCCTGGGACGTGCTCCGCCGCAAAGGCACGTCGATCACCCTCGAGGCCGGCGGCGACGTGTTCACTCAGGGCGATCAGCACGAAGGCATCTGGCTGATCGAGGACGGCGTCGTGCGTACCTTCTATGCCGCGCCGTCGGGCCGTGAGATCACGCTGGCGTATTGGACCGCGGGGCATTTCGTCGGCGGCCCGGAGATTTTCGGCGGCGGCCAGCATATCTGGTCGGCGGACGTGACGCAGAATTGCCGGCTGCTCTATCTGCCGGCCGCCGCGATCCGTGGGCTCATCGAGACGCAGCCCTCGTTCGCGCTGAGCCTGATCGAAGGACTGGTCGCCAAAGGCAAATGCTATTCCGCGCTCGCCCAGATGCTCGGCACCCGTTCGGTCGTCGAACGGCTGGCGCAGCTGCTCGTGATTCTCGCCGAAAACCACGGCCGCCGCGACGGCAATCGCCTGGTCATCGAGCGCAAAATCACGCACGACCAGATCGCGACCATCGTCGGATCGACGCGGCAATGGGTAACGATGACGCTCGACAGGTTTCAGAAGAAGGGCATCATTTCCGTTGCCCGGCACTCCATCGTCGTTGAACGGTACGATCTGCTGATGGCGCAGATCAGAGCCGACTGAGCGCCAAAACGCCGGTGGGTCCAAGCCCAGCGCGCTCGACATTGCGCACCAGAACGAGCTGCGCCTGCGGCTCGGCTGGAGCGCGTTCCGCTCGCGGCGCGGCAAGGACATCGGCGCGCTGGCGCCGGAGAGGTTCCACGCGTTGACCGAGGAAGCGGTGACGTCTGCAATTGCCGACCGCTAGCGGCGTCGCACGCGCCGCCGCGGTCCGCCGGTCAGTTCGTCGGCGCGATGTGCGCGTCCTTGCCGAGCTTGACCGCGGCCGCGAGATCGTCCCGGAAGAACTTGTCGAATTCGTCCACGCTCATCGGCTGCGGCTGCACGCCCAGTTTGGCCAATCGCTCCTGAATGGCCGGCATGTTCAGGGCCTTTTGCGTCTCATGGTGCAGCTTGTCGATGATGGCGCGCGGCGTTTTCGCCGGCACGGACAGCCCGCCCCAGAACAGGTACACCGCGTCGGGATAGCCGGCTTCGGCCGTGGTCGGCACGTTCGGCAGGGCAGGCGCGCGTTTCGGCGTGCTCACCGCGAGCGCCACAACCTTGCCGTCCCCGATCACCGGGAGCGCCGGCGCGATCGGGAGGAAATAGTAGTCGATGCGTCCCGACATCACTTCGGTGAACGCCTCGACCGGCCCGCGGAATGGAATGTGCTGGACGTTGATCCCCGCGGCGAGCCGCAGACGCTCGGCGGCCATGTGCGAGGCTGAGCCGATGCCCGCGGAGGCATAGTTCAACACGCCGGGTTTTGCTTTGGCCGCCGCAACGAGGGCGGCAACCGTCTTGAAGCCCTTCGACGGAGCGGCCACGAGCACACTCGGCTGAATTCCGAACAGGATCACCGGCGCGAAATCGCGGAGCGGATCGTAAGGCAGGGTCTTGTGGAGCACGACCTGAGAGCTCAGCGAGGATGAGTGCAGCAGGATCGTGTAGCCGTCCGGCTCGGCGTTGGCGACCATGGCGGCACCGATGGTCCCTCCGCCGCCCGGCCGGTTCTCGATGATGAAGGTTTGGCCAAGCTGCCGCGACACTTGGTCGAGCACGACACGCGCGACGATGTCGTTGGCGTTGCCCGCGGTGAACGGGCTGATCACCTGCATCGCCCGGGTGGGCCATCCCTCTGCAACGGCCGTCGACGCGCCGGCCATGACAACGGCGCCCGCGATGGCGCCGCACAACGCGCGAAGTGTCGTCATCTGAACCTCCTGGAGGTGTGACGTGTGTCGAAGCTCTCATCGACTTCGTTGTTACGGGTCGCTTTGGGCCGGCGGGCAGCATCTCTTGCGAGATTCCCAAGCTGCCCATCGTCCGTTTGTCAGGATGATCCTCTCCGACCATGCTGGCAACGAAGGGCGAGCATCCCGCCTGCGGTAGCACGTCGCAGGCGCCCGACCTCGCAAGGCCACCCTCGTCGAAGGCTTCGACGGGATTGGACCCGAACGACACGGTGACCGCGCCCGAAACGAATCCGTCCACGCGCTCACCCGGCCGGCGTCACGCCGACGTTCGCCATGACCGGGCTCACATCGAGGAAGACAGGACGCGCTTGAAGCGCGCAATCTCCGACAGCAGGCGTTGGCGCGACTCGGAGGCGAGCGACAGGCCGGCCGGCCCCGGGATCTCCGCCGCGCGATGGCCGACCGGCGCCGCGATGGACGCAGAGTCCGCTTGCTGGTCGGACCGCAGCTCCTCGGCCCATTGATCGAGCTTGTCGAGAGTAGTGTCGAGCATCGCGAGCTCGGCGCGGGAGAGCAGCTCGCCGAGCCGCGCGTGCCGCCAGCGGGCAAATTCCGAAACCTCCGCGTGCAGTCGGCGTCCGCCGGCCGTCAGCACGATCGCCTGCCGCCGTTTGTGGCCGGGATCCTGCACGCGTCTCACCAGATCCAGGCGCTCGAGGGCCGCCACCGCCCGGCTGATGGCTCCCCTATCCATCTCGGCGAGCTCGGCGATGCGGATCGACGGCAACGGACCGAACTGGCCCAACATGCCAAGGGTACGCCATTCCGGCAGCCCGATCCCGAAGCGGGCCGTGTAGGTGTTGATGAAACCCTGCGTCAATTTACCCGCGATGCCCAGCAGCCGGAACGTGACCGTCTTGCGCAGATCGATCGGTTGCTGTCGGCTCCGGGTCGAGGATTGCTTTGGACGCTTCATTCGGGACTTTGCCTGATATCCGAGGTCTGGGCGCGACCGACCTCACTACGGCCGAATGCGGCCAGACGCCCATCGCACGATTGCACTGCGGGAACGATGGGACTTGACATTGCAGCGTTGATAGCATGAAGATGTTGTTAACACAACATCAAGGCGCAATGGCTTAGCAGAGCGGCGATCGAAGCCGCCCTCGTCACCGGCAAGCCGATCGCCGCGCGGGCGAGCCCAGAGCACGCGGCCATGGCAGAGCAATACGACACGATCGTCGTGGGTGGCGGGTCGGCCGGGTGCGTGATCGCCGGTCGGCTCTCCGCCGACGAACGGCGCCGAGTGCTGCTGCTGGAAGCGGGTCGCGACGACGTTCCGGGGAACGAGCCGGCCCATATCCGGGACACGTTTTTCGTCGCGCCTTATCATCCCGACAATGTGTGGCCGGACTTGCGGGTCAACTGGCAGCCGCCGAGCTCGGCGGGATCGCACCCCCGTCCCTACATCCAGGCGCGGGTCATCGGCGGCGGGTCCAGCATCAATGCCATGGGCGCGATCCGCGGGCTACCGGAGGATTACGACCAGTGGCAGCAGCAGGGCGCTGCAGGATGGGGCTGGTCGGGGGTGCTGCCCTATTTCAGGACGCTCGAGCACGATCTCGACTTTGCTGGCGAGTTGCACGGCAACAGCGGGCCGATGCGGATTCGCCGCGTCGCGCAGGATGTCTGGCCGCCGTTCGCGCGAGCAGTAGCAGCCGCGCTGCAGGCGCGGGACGTGCCGTTGCGAAACGACATGAACGGCGAGCACGAAGACGGCGTCTATCCGTTTCCGCTCAACAATTCCGCGCAATCGCGGCTCACCGCCGCGATGGCCTATCTGCCCGCGGAAGTCCGGGCACGGCCGAATTTGACCGTGCGCGGCCGAGCGCTGGTCGATCAGGTTCTCATCCGGCAGGGCCGGGTGGCAGGCGTCCGCGCAGCAATACAGGAGGGCACGCAGGAGTACCGGGCCCCGGAAGTCGTGGTCACGGCCGGGACCCTGCACACGCCCGTGCTGCTGATGCGGTCGGGCATCGGAGACGCGCAGCAGCTGCGGTCGCTCGGCATCGACATCCACGCCGACGTGCCCGGGGTCGGAGCCAATCTCCACGACCATCCGTTCGTCAGCATCGCGGGCTATCTGCGCGGCGACGCCTGCCAACCCAAGACGCTGCGATCGCCGACCTGCATCGTGGCGCGGCGTTCCTCACGGACCGCCGACGGGATGCCCTGCGATCAGTTTCTCGGCGTCGCCGGCAAGGCGAGCTGGCATCCCTTCGGCGAGCGGGTCGCCGCCATGAACGTCGTCTTGTACGGACCTCGGTCACGCGGACGCATCAGATTGGTCGGCTCGCCGGATCGTCCGGTACCGTCCATAGAATTCAACCTGTTGCAGGATGAATCGGATCTGAACCGTCTCAAGGAGGGCTTCCGCTTCGTCCACGGCATCATGACCTCCGCGCAGGTGCAGCCGCTGCTTCTGGAAACCTTCGCCGCTAGTTTCACGCCGCGCATGCTGCGGGCCAATCGCCAGACCTTGCGCAACTGGCTGCAAGCCGCCGCGCTGACCGCCGCCATGGATCTGGCCGGACCGTTTCGCCGCACAATCCTGAGCCGGCTGGTCAGCCCGGCGCCTCCGCTCGAGCAACTCATCACCGACGATGAACTACTGGGGACGTGGCTGCGCCGGAACGCGACCGGTTTTTTCCACCCCGTCGGCACCTGCCGCATGGGAGCCGCGACCGACCCGCATGCGGTCGTCGATCCCGCCGGCCGCGTCCGCGGCGTCGCCGGGCTGCTGGTGGCCGATGCATCGGTGATGCCGACCATCACGCGCGCGCCGACCAATCTCACCACGCTCATGATCGCCGAGAAGATCGTTGACGCGATGAGCGGCAATACGGCCCCTACCCGCTGCTCCCACCCGACTGCGGGCAAGGTCCAGCACTGATCAAATGGAGGCTCCCATGAAAGCAGGATCGAATGGATTGGTGCGTCTGATCGCCGGTGCCGGCATCGCGATCCTGCTGGGCGGTTACGCGCCGCTCGCAGTTGGCCAAGTCCCCAAATCGGGACCGGTGGGACAGATCGTCGTCGGCGTGCCGCCCGGGTCCAACTTGGACGCCACCGCGCGCTTTCTCGCCGAGCACATGTCCGAGACCGGCGGGCAACGCTACATCGTGCTGAATCGTCCGGGTGCCGGCGGCGCCATCGGCGCCGAGGTCGTGGCGCGCTCTCCCGCCGACGGAATGACGCTGATTCTGTCGCCGATCTCGACCATGGTGACCGAGCCGCAGGTCAACAAGCAGAACGTTCGGTACGATCCGCTCAAGGATTTCGCGCCGATATCGATTATCGCAACCATCGACCTCGCGCTCGCGGTCGGCCCGGCGCTGCCGGTCGGCAGCCTCGCCGAATATCTCGCGGCGGCACGCACCGACTCGGCAAAAGGATTCTTTACCAGCCCCGGCGTAAACGGGCTGCCGCATTTCTTCGGGATGCTGATCGGCCGGCAGTCCGGGGTGCCGCTCACGCACGTCCCGTTCGGCGGGCCCGCGCCGGCGGTGCAGGCGGTGCTCGGCGGCCATGTGCCGGCGCTGATCGTCGGGTATTCGGACTTGGTCGCCCTGCACCGCGCCCGCGAGGTCAGAATTCTCGCCACCTCCGGGCCGACGCGCGTCGGCCTCACGCCCGAGGTGCCGACGTTCGTGGAGCTCGGTTATCCGCTCGAAGTATCGGTCTGGTACGGATTGTTTGCGCCCGCCGGCACGCCAGCCGACGCGATCGAGCGCATCAATAAGCTCGCGGTCGAGGCGGTGCGCTCCAAGCGGATGAACGATTACCTCACCAACAGCGGCCACCGGATCGTCGGCTCCACGCCGCAGGAGCTCGCGGCCACACATCGAAAGGACTTTGAACGGTGGGGCGATTTCATTCGCAGCGCTGCGATCACCGTCCATTGAGCCTGAGCCGACGAGGACACCTGCCATGATCGAGCTCTATCATCACGGTTCGTCGGTGTGCGCGGCCAAGGTCCGCTTCGCCCTGTACGAGAAGGGTCTGCAATGGACCGGCCGCTACATCGACATTCTCACCGGGGAGCAGTTCGACCCCGCGTATCGCCGGATCAATCCGAAAGCGGTCGTGCCCACCCTGGTGCACGATGGCCAGATCATCACCGAGTCGACGGTCATCTGCGAATATATCGACGAGGTTTGGCGCGACCCTCCGCTGGCGCCGGCGGATGCCGTCGGCCGTGCGAAGATGCGGCTCTGGACCAAGGCGGTGGATGAAGACATTCATCCGATCTGCGCCGAAATTACCTTCGTCTCGTGTCACCGGCACATCATCAATCGGTTGTCGCCCCCCAAGCTGCAGGAATTCCTCGATTCCACGCCGCCCCAGTCGGTGACGCCGACTTGGCATTCGCGCAAGAAGGAGCTGGTCACGCGCGGACTTGCAGCGCCGAACATCGCGGCAAGCTTCCGCCTGCACGATTGGTATCTGCAGAAGATGGAGGCGGCCTTGCAGGAGTCGCGCTGGCTGGCGGGGGCCGATTTTTCCCTGGCAGACGTCGGCGTCACTCCCTACGTCAACCGGCTCGACATGATGGGCATGTCGGAGCTGTGGGCAAAGCGTCCCCGGCTATCCGACTGGTGGGACCGCATCCGGGCGCGGCCGACGTTCAAGCCGGCGTTCCTCGAATGGTGCCCGCCGGATCTGACCTCCGACCTCAAGGTCTTCGGCACGCAAACCTGGCCCGACGTCAAGCGCCTGCTGCAGGCCTGAGCGGCGCTCGCGCCCCACCGGAGCCGGGCGCGCCGCCCGCGCCGAAAGACGAGAACGCCGATTGTTCGAATGGTGTGAAGGGAATGCACATGCTCAAGCTCTACCATCACGGATCGTCGACCTGCGCATCGAAGGTGCGCTTCGTTCTCGGCGAGAAACAGCTGCCCTACGAATCGCATTACGTGGACCTGCTGAAAGGCGAGCAATTCCGGCCGGAATATCTGAAGCTCAATCCGCTCGCCGTCGTGCCGACGCTGGTGCATGACGGGGTCGTGCTGCTGGAGTCCACGGTGATCTGTGAATACCTGGACGACGAATTTCCCGACCCGCCGCTCAAGCCGCGCGCATCGATGGAACGCGCGCGAATGCGGCTGTGGACCAAGGTGGTGGACGAGCAGCTCCAGCCGGCCGCGAAGTACATCACCTATGCCGCCTGTCACCGGCATATCCTCAAGCGCCTGCCGCCGGAAAAATTCGAGCAGTTCATGAAAGGTCCCGAAGGCGTCGCCGATACCAGGGTCGCCGGAGACCCCGCTTGGGTCGAGAGCAAGCGGGCGATCGTCGAGCTCGGCGTATCCGCGCCCGGCGTGGCGCAGAAGTTCCGCATGTACGACCGCTATCTGCAAAACATGGAGGATGCGCTGGCGCAGGGGCCGTGGCTCGCGGGAGCTTCGTTCTCGCTCGCCGACATTTCGCTCACGCCCTATGTGAACCGGCTCGACATGCTGGGCATGTCCGAGCTGTGGACCCGATCCCGTCCCCGCCTGACCAACTGGTTCGAGCGCATCAAGGCGCGGCCGTCGTTCAAGCCCTGCTTCCCGGATTTCTGCCCGCCCGATCTGACGCGCGACCTCAAGACCTATGGATCGCAGACCTGGCCGGAGGTCAAACGCATGCTCGAGCTGGGTGCCTAGGAGCGAATGGCGAGTGGCGAATAGCGAATAGAGAGCCATTCGCTACTCGCTATTCGCCCACGACATGGTGTTGAACTTGCACGCGTCGCCGAATTTCATCTTCATTCTCGCCGACGACCTCGGTTACGCGGATCTGGGGTGCTACGGTGCGCGCATCAACCGAACGCCGGCCATTGACGGGCTCGCTGCATCCGGACTGCGGTTCACGCAAGGCTATTCGAACTCCCCGGTCTGCTCTCCGACGCGATACGCGCTGCTCACCGGGCGCTATCAGTACCGTTTCCGGGGCGGCGCCGAAGAGCCGATCAGCGCAGAGCGTCAGTCCGAGCCGGAAATGGCGGTGCCGCCCGGTCACCCCACGCTGCCGTCGCTGTTGCGCGCAGCCGGCTACTCGACCGCGTTGATCGGAAAATGGCATCTCGGGCTCCCTCCCCACTCCGGACCCTTGAACAGCGGCTACCAGGAATTTTTCGGACCGCTCGGCGGAGCCGTCGATTACTTCACCCACCGGGGCCGCAACGGCGAGCCGGATCTCCACGAAGGCGAGAGCGCGGTCGAGGTCGAGGGATATCTGACCGACTTGCTGTCCGACCGCGCGGTGCAATACGTCCACCGGCAAGCGCGCAGCTCCCGACCATTCCTGCTGAGCCTGCATTACACGGCGCCGCATTGGCCCTGGCAAACACGCGAATGGGCCGACCGCCCCGACAGGTCGCCCGACTCGATCACTCACACCGATGGCGGGTCGGTCGAAATCTACTATCGAATGATCAAGGCCATGGACGAAGGCATCGGACGCTTGATCGATGCGCTGACTCAGACCGGGCAGAACCGGAATACGCTGATCGTATTCAGCAGCGACAACGGCGGCGAGCGGTATTCCGACGTCTGGCCATTGGTCGGTCAGAAAATGGACCTGCTCGAAGGCGGCATCCGGGTTCCGATGATCGCGAGCTGGCCGGCACGCATCGCCGCCGGCGGCGTCACCGGGCAGGTGGCGATCAGCATGGACTGGGTGGCGACATTCCTCGCCGCCGCGGGCGTCACCCCCGACCCGCGCTTTGCTCCCGACGGGATGTCCCTGCTCGACGTCTTCGACCGCCCGGGGATCGCCAGGGAACGCGACCTGTTTTGGCGCATGCTCTACCGGCACCAGGGTGCGCTACGATCCGGTGACTGGAAGTACCTTCGCATCGGCGGCAACGAGTATCTGTTCGACCTTGGCGCCGATATGCGGGAGCGGGCGAATATCGCGCGGCACCACCCACAACGCATGGCGGATATGAAACGCCGCTACGCGGCCTGGGAGGCGACAATGCCCGCCGTTCCCGAGGATGCCCGGTTTCGCCTTGCGTATACCGAGAACGATCTGCCCGCCGCTCCCAAGTAGCCCGTGGCGGCGTTCGCCGCGTTCCAGTTTGCCGCAGGAAGCCCGAATGGCTACTCTGACAACCGGAACCGAGGTTGATCCGGGGACTGTCGGCGCCGCTCCATTTCATCGGACAACAAGAAAAGCGACGGCTGGGGGACACGATGTCGAACCATGCATATCCCAATCCATTGGCGGCCGACAGGACCGATGTTGATTTCAGCGTGTTTGCACTGCTGCTCGGCCGCGTGTGCTTCGCATCGGATTTCCTGCTGTTCGGCAGCCGGAAATTCGCCAACCCCTCGATCATCTACAATCTCATCGAGGCCCATCATCTCCCCGGCCAACTGGTCTACCCGACGATCGTTCTGCAGCTCGGGTGCGGACTGCTGGTGCTGTTGGGCTTTCAGACGCGATTGGCGGCGGCCACGTTGGCCTGGTTCTGCATCGTCGCGCCGTCGATCTTCTGGCTCGATAATCTGGAAAATCTGTCGCGGGATTACGCGGCGGCCGGAGGCCTGATGCTGCTGTGCCTGTTCGGGCCGGGGCCGCTCTCGCTCGACGCGCGATTCCGCAACGTCCGCGATCTCGTCGCCTCGATCATCCCGGCCGTCGTCGACAACGCAGCTCTCATCAATCGCGTCATGCTCGCCGCCCGGGCCCTGATCGCGTTTCCGTTCCTGGCGGATGTGGTGAAGAAGCTTCTCTACCTCGGTCCGCAGCGTGCTCTGCTCGAAAAAAGCGGCATACCCGGCGATGCCATTTATCTCGTGCTGCTGATCGAGCTGGTTTTCGGGTCGGCGGTCTTGCTCGGCTATCGCACGCGGCTGGCCGCGGTCGTGCTGCTCGCATGGGCGGTGGTTCTCGGCTTCGTGATCCACAATCCCGGCTATGAATTCTCGATCGCGGCCAAAGGGTTCGGCGAGGTGGTCGCGGCCAATTTTTATAATCGCGGAGCCGCGACGTTCTTCAAGGACATCACGACGATCGGGGCATTGCTCATGCTGCTGGTGTACGGCCCGGGCGCGATATCGTGCGAGGCTCGAGACCGGCGATCGAGTTGACTTGCCGGTCTCCCGGCGCCGCTGCGCAGCGGAACCCCTCGTCTCTGGTCTTAACCAGCTCCCTCGACCTCGCGATCGCGCGTTTACGTTATCGACAGAGATTGGTTGGCGCCCCGGCGGCAATTCGGTATGCGTGCTCATCGTTGCGGGCGTAGCTCAATGGCAGAGTGCGGCCTTCCGAGGCTGAGACGGGGGTTCGATCCCTTCCGCCCGCTCGGTGGCCCGGTGGCGGAATGGCGACGCTATGGACGGGGCACCGTCCTACATCCTGGTTCAAGTCCAGGCCGGGCCTCCAATCCAAGGGCGCAATGACAGCGAACAGAATTGCACGCGTGAGCGGGTGGCTTCTGGTATTCGCGGCCGTGTTCCTCACGCTTGCGCCCAGGACATTTCGACCCCAAACCGGGCTCGAGCATCATCTGGAGCACGTTCTGGCCTTCGCGCTTCTGGGCCTGGCGTTTGGGCTTGGGTATCCCGGCCGCCGCCTGCTGCTGGCGCTTGCGGGCGTGGTCATGGCCGGCTTGCTCGAGACGTTTCAGTCATGGGCGCCGGGGCGGCATGCCAATCTCAGCGACTTCGGGATGAATGCGATTGGAATGTGGGTCGGGCTCGCGGCCGCCGCTTTCGTCGACTGGATGCGACGCGAGCGACGCGATGCCAAGTGACAACGGTCGGCCAGCGCGTGCGTTGATGCGAGCAGCGCCGTCACATCACGGTTCTTGATCACTGCGAGCGCACCGTCGGCCGTGGGCGGGGTGCGAATCCATCCCCCAGGAGGGCATGGATGATCGCCTCGTCCGGGATTTCGCGATCTGCGACCCGGCGCACGAAACCAAAACCATCCGCGTAGTCCCAATGCGCCCAACCGATGCAGCACGCCTCGGCCGCGCGACGGACCGCCGCGATCCAGCGCGCGCGATCCGCGGCAGGAGCCTTCCAGCCGAGGACCCCGAACTCATTGAGGATGACCGGCCGCCGGTGCCGCTCGGCCCAATCGGCGGCGCGCGCGACGATGCCGGCAATGCGATCCTCGCTCCACGGCAGGCGCAGCTGCGACTTCAAGAGGGCCGCGGACTCGTCGCGGCCGACTCGGGTGAGACTGTCGACCAGCCATACGATCGCCGGATCCGTCGAACGCGCCGGGAATGGGACCCCATCGAGGAAGCGCAGCGGATCGTTGCTCCAGTCGAGCCCCTGATGGGTAAAGACCATCGGCTCGTAGAAATGCACCGCGTAGACAAGATTCGGATCGTCGAGCGGCGCAAGGTCCACGAGCGCGCCGATCTGCTGATAGTTTGCCGGGCCGTAGATGATGGTGTGGTTCGGGGCTTCCCGCCGGATCGTCCGCACCAGGCGAGGTCCTTGGTCGTTCCAGAGCGCAGGAGCGATCGTGGGCTCATTGAGCACTTCGAAGAACAGCCGGTCGGGCGAACGGCCGGCATAGCGCCGTGCCAGCATTTGCCAGAGTGTTTCGATGAGCGCAAAGCCGCGATCGGGATCGGAAACATGGAGGCGGCCAAATCGATCGCCGGGATGCAGATCGAGGCTCACGCCGAAGCCGAGGCCGATGAGGGTGTCGACGGCGGTGTCCAACTCCGCGAGCTGCCGCGCCACGGCATCGCCGCTGCCGAAGGCGGTGAGCAGACGTTCCGCCGCCACCGGAAGCCGGATATGCGTGAAGCCGCGGGCACGCAGGCCCGCCAGGGCCGCTCGATCCGGGCGCCGTGTGGTTTCGCCGCTCATCCAACTCGTGAGATTGAAGCCGCGCGAAAGGGTCGCGAGTCGCTCACTCGCCACGCTGGTGGACGGGCGCTGCTCGCAAGCGCGGCGCTCGGCCGCCTGGGTCGGCCCGGCGGCCGAAACGAAAAGTAGCGCGATCGCCGCGGCCGAAAAGAAACAACGGTATGCACGAGGCGCAGCTCTCGCTCGCATTAGAGATGGAGATGGATCACTGAACGGGCGGCGAACTCGGTCTGCTCCCTCTCCCATTGGGAGAGGGGTAGGGTGAGGGGTTAAAGTCTCTCGATAGGCTTCGACCCCCCTCACCCCAACCCTCTCCCCTGCCGAAGTCGGATATATCCGACTTCGGCCACTCCAAAATGCCGAACTCGGGTAAACCCGAGTTCGGGTGGGGAGAGGGAGCGCACCGAGTTCGCGGTACCTTGGATATCTCCACATCATTGATGAAACTACTCTCCGATCAGCCGCGATCCGTGCGCCAGCGCGCCGGCAGATAATCCGGCGGCCGCGAGCTGCCGGTGAGCAGAAGAAACAGTGCGTGCGGATTGGTCGTCAGATAGCGATGGAACAATCGTCGCGGCTCGAGCGCTAATCGATAGAGCCACTCCAATCCCGCCGATTGCATCCATATCGGCGCGCGTCGATTCCTTCCGGACAAAAAATCGAACAGGCCACCCGACGTCTTGATGATGCCGACGCTGGTCAGCCGCGTGCGGAGATGCAATGCGAGCGCAAGCTCGCCCGGCGCCCCCATTCCGATCCACAGAACGTCGGGGCCGAGAGCGTTGATCTCGGCGATGATGTCGTTCGTTTCCTCGCGATGAAAATAGCCGTGCCTGAAACCGGCAATCGTCAATTGCGGATAACTTTCCCGCACCTTGCACACGGCCTGATCGATCACCGCGGGCGCGCCGCCCAATAGATAGAACGTCGCGCCACGTGACTGGGCGACGCGCGCGACATCGTGGAACAGGTCGGTGGTCGCGACCCGCTCGGGCAGCGGCATGCGGCACTTCAACCGAGAGGCGAATACCAGGGGCATGCCGTCGGCATGGATCAGATCGGCCGCCAAAAACAGCGCGCGAACCTCGGCGTCGCGCGCGCACATCGATATCACCTGGCCATTCGCCGAGGTGATGACGAGCGGCTGCCGCCCGCTTGCGCGTCTCGCCAGCGCGGCGTCGATCATGAGCCGCGCCGACTGCTCGCAATCGATCGCGGCGATCGGCAGGCCCCCGATCGGCATCCACGGGACCTTCAAATCGATTGTCGGGGAAACATCCGGTGCATGCATAGGCGACGGTGCTCGGTGAGCGGCCGCGCGGTGCGCCGACCAGCCGCGATCCACGAGGAACATTGCAGTTTATGCAAATCGCCACAAATTCGACCGAGCGTTATCCTTAATGGGCAATCCGACTTTGCACGCGGTCAGCTTTTTCTTAGTTCTAACCTTGGCTCCCGGGGCAGGTGCCGTCGATAAACCAATTAGTGAAGAATTCATTGCTAGGCGGCCACCGTCCGTCTCATGTGACTAGTCTCAACGAGGCCGATTGTGTTCTTGGTCCAAGTCGAACCTTCGTTTGATTTTCGCTCCGATGAATATGCGGAGCTTTTTTCGCATTCGCACGCGACCGCGTTCCAAAGTCCCCTGTGGCTCGACCGGCTTTATGCCCGATTGGTCCCTCACGTCGGTGCCCAGCCGCTGGTCATCACCGTTCGGTCGCGCGCGGATGGACGATTGGCGATGGTCCTCCCCTTGCTTCGACAACGCCGCGGCGCGATGCGGGTGGTCGAGCTCGCCGACCTGCGCGTCTCGGACTACGTCGCGCCGGTTTGCAACGAATTCACGTTCGCACGCATTCTCCGCGACAAGACGGCCTGCGAGGAGATTCGACGGGCGCTGATGCCGTACGACCTGATCAGGGTTCAAAAAATGATCGACGGCTCGATGGCGCTCGAGCAGCTCCTCGATGTGAAGTCGCGCACCGCAATGAAAATGAACGCTTATGCGGTTCCGCTCTCGGCCCCATTCGCACGATGGCGCGCGGAAAGCATCAGTCGTTCATACGGAAAGGAGCTCGACAAAAAGGGGCGCCAGCTGCGGCGCAAAGGAGAGGTTCGGTTCGAATGTTCCGCCGACCCGGAAGCGATCAAGGGCACCTTTCATGCCATGCGCGAATACCGGCGAGCGAGATTCCAGGACGACGACTTGTTGCAGAAAGATCCCTATTTCGATTTCTACGTCGACACCGCAATACGCGGGGCACAGGCCGGGCTGTCGCGCACCTACACGCTGTTTCTCGACGGTCGGCCGATTGCGGGGGTTTGGGGCCTCCTGCACAAACACGAGTTCCTGGTCATTCTCGGAGGGTTCGACCTTGCCGGCTACAAGAACTACTCGATCGGCGCGCTGGTGTTCGAGCAAGTCGCGCGCGACTGCATCGAGCGAGGAGACATCAGCCTCGATTTCACGATCGGCGATGAGCCCTACAAGCGGCTGTTCGGAGCGCAGCCGACCAGCCTGTGGATGATCACCCGGCCGGGCAGCCGGCTGGGCTCGATCGCCAACTTCGTCGTCGACCAGCTGCCGTGGGCCAAGCGCATCGCCAAGCGGCTGCCGTGAAAGATCGGCGAATAGCGAATGGCCATTGACTACTCGTTACTCGCTACTCGCTACTCCCTACTCGCCACTCGCTCTTTGACCCACCCCAGCACGCGCCGGCGCAGATAGGCTTGGCCGCGGCGAGCTTTCCAGCGCAAGCTGTCGTCGATGGTCAGTGAGCGGCGGTAGTGCGCCAGCCGGCTCGAGCGGCCGTCGGACGCTCGTTTGACCGGATCGGCGTAAAACTGCGCGATCTTGCCGCGCTCCATTCCATCGCTCGCGAACCATCGCGGAACATGCACGTTGCACAGCTGATGAACGTCGGTCAGCAGCCGACTGACGCCCGTTCCGGCCGCCGGGCACGAGGTCTGGAACGCGTCGCCGATGAGCACCACGCCATCGCGCAGATAGTCCTCGAGAACGTAGAGATCCATCGTCCAATTCTGCACCTTGCCGACGACCTCGAAAGCTCCGAGAAACCGCTGCAGACCGGGCATCGTCTCGACCAGGGTGATTGCCGGCTGCCGTCGCAGATCGCGCGCCCAGGGATCGCGGTGGTCGCGAAAGGTGAACAGGTTGCCGCGCATCACGTCCCCGATCGGAAAAAGACTCAAATAGTCGATACAGTCGGACACCTGCTCGCCGTAATAGGTCAGCGCGGGAAAATCGAAGGCGGCGGCCCGCCCCGGTGCGATGTTGAAGCCGAAGGAGATCGAGTGCTTTTCGAAGGTATCTCTGCGGACGATCCCGAGCTTGTGGCGGAGCGCGCCGGCCATGCCGGTCGCGAGCACGACGAGCCTCGCATCGACGACCGCCTGGTCGGTGAAAATGACCTGCGGGCGTTCGGTATCGGCTTTGACATCGACCACCTGCCCGACAATGAGCTTCACGGACTTCGGCAGCTGAGCGCGAACGACGTTGACGAAGTCCTGGTAGAAGATGCCGTAATGCGGCGTGTTGGTCCGGTCGATGATCCGGCCATGACGGGCGTTGACCACCTGATTGAACCGCGTCGATGCCGCTGCGACGCAATCGAACAGCCCCAGCCGGCGCAGCAGCTCGACCTGATCACCGCCGATCTTCTCGACGCGAAACTCCGGCGGATACGCGCGATATCGATCGATGAGCGCAACACGATAACCAGCGCGACCGAGAACCGCCGCGGCGAGCGATCCGCTCAGTCCGGCACCGATGATCGCGACATCGGTCTCATGCGCGCGGCGCGGCGCGTGGCGAACCGCTGCGCTCGTCAGCTCACCACTCGATAGATCATGGCGGGGTTGTTCGGTCATGGCTGGTGCGATGCGGTGTCGACAAAGGTGGGTGCGATCATCAAGTGGGTTGCGGTCCCTGAAATACCGCTAAGAAGCGGCGGCTCTTCCTTGCGGATTCGGGAGACCATTCCCATATGCGTAGTAGCCGCGATACCGGCCGTTGTCGAAAATGCGGTACCAGTCGGCCGGTACCTTGTTCAAAACCACCCCTGCGACTTTCCGCGCATGCGCGCCCAGCGTGCCCAACGCCTCGATGACCGCTTGCCGTTCGGTCCGCGCCCATTCGACCACCATGATGGCGCGGTCTGCGCACTCGATAAACGGCATGCTGCCGGGGCTCGACAAGATCGCGGGGCTGTCGACGACCACGAGGTCGAAATGCTTGCTGCAGTCGCGCAAGAGATTGGCAACAACGGCCTCAGGGATGTCATCGAGCTCGGAAGGAACATTCGACGCGTCGCGAGCGTTCATGATCGTCAATGAGCTTTCCGCGTCCTGCGTGATCACGTTCCAGAACGACTTCTTCCCGCGCAAGACCTCCCACAGCCCTGCTCCTGTCAGCTGAAAAGCCCGACTGGCGGACGCATTGTAGATGTCGCCGTCGATCAGGAGCGTCCGGGTGCCCGCCGACGCTGCCGAAAGCGCATAGTTGCAGGCGAACGTCGACTTGCCTTCGCCGGGAAGCGCGGAGATGACCACCAGGATCTCGCTGCGCCGCGCTGGGGTCGCGCGGCGCAAGCGGGTGCGCAGAACGTGCAGACTTCTGGTGTAGGCCGATAGCGGAGCATTGCGGGTAAAGAGAGCAGCGTCGGCGGGCCGCTCGGCATTGCCGCGCGGCGAACGCCGAACGAGGAGGCCGCGCCGAGCGGGCGGGTCTTTCGTCTCGGCCGGCAGAGTGGCTATGCACGGCAGCGCCAACAGCTCCTCGATTTCCGCCCCGGTCCGCAGGCCGCGGGCCATTTGCTCCATGATCAAGACCAGCGCCAGTCCCAGAATGCCGCCGCCGACCACCGATGCGATGAGCAGGACGAAAGTCGGCGGACGATCTTGCTTGAGAGGAACCAGCGCCGGCGAGATGATCCGCGCGTCGGCGATCTGCAGACTCTGCTGTTCGCCGGTTTCCTTCGCCCGGTTGAGAAACTGCTCGAATAGCGCGCGCGTCGCCTGGGCTTCCCGCTCGAGTTCATGCAGCCGGACATTGGCCTGGGAGGCCTCGCCGAACTTCTCTTTCAGATTCGTGAGCTCGCTCTCGAGCGATTTCTCGCGATCATTCGCAACCTGATAGTCACTGCGCACGCCGGCCACGATCCGCGCCAGCTCGTTGTCGATCTGCCGGCGGATGCCTTCGAGCTGCGCGCGAGCCGCGACGCGGGAGGGATGTTTGTTGCCGTACAGAGCATTGTTTTCCGCCTCGGCGCGCGCTACTTCTGCAAGTTGCGTGCGCAAATTTGCAATGGTCTGGGACTGCAAGGCTTCCGCGAGTACGGCCGGATCGGTGGTCTGTTTGGTAACCTGCTCGACCCGCTCACGCCTCGCCCACGCGTCAGCCGTACGCGTTCGCGCCAAGGCGAGCTGTTGCGTCAGATCCTCGATTTGGCGGCTTATCAGCTTGTTGCCCTGGGTGACATCGACCATGCTGTTGGCCGATTTGTAGTCGGCGACCGCGCGCTCGGCATCGCGGACCTGACCGCGCATCGCTTCGATGCGCTCACCGAGCCAACCCGACGCTCGCGCCGTAACATCGGCCTTGGCGGCCCGCTGATCATCGAGGTAGGCGTCGGCGACGGCGCCGGAGATCAACGCGGCCTTTGCGGGAGTCTTGGCGACGTAACTCATCTCGAGAACATAGGTGAGGCCGCGGCGCCGCACGGTAAGGCCGCTCTGAAATTTGTAGACCAGGCGATTGAGTCGCTTCTCTTCCGTGTTCGCGGGTGCATGTCCCAACAGCGCGAACAACCCTTCGCCGATCTGCTCCAGGATCGAGGTGGTGGCGAAATCGGGATCCCCGGCGAGCTTCAATCGGTCGATGACCTTCCTGGCCAATGCCGACGATTCGATGAGCTCGACCTGGCTTTCGACCGCCGCCGCATCGGCTCCGATACCCGCAAGCACGGCCTCGCTATTAGTCACGCGCGGCTGTCGCGGATCGACCAGCACAACCGTGGTCGCCTTGTAGCGCGGCGGTATGACGATGAGGGTGCTACCGGCAACAAGCACGGTTGCCAAAGTCACAATCGCGATCAGCCAAGCGCGCCAACGCAGGACGAGCCAGAAGCTGCGAAAACTGCCGGCGGCAGGATTCGACCCGACATGGTCCCGCGGCCGACGATCGGTGAAATTGCCGGGGGGATCTTCGTCGAGCGTCGAATAGCTTTCGCTGTTCGGTACTAGCATCTGTGGGGCCTCTTGCGCGGACGCATTTGTCCCCACGACAATTCACATTTAAGCGCTTCAATCCAATTTTATGTGACTTCAGCGTTAATCGCCGAACGCGCGGCAACGCCGTATTCACGACACATTTTCCGCTCCCGCGCGCGAGAAGGTAAACGCTCCGCCGCGACCGCGGGCTGCTGGCACGTTCTGCTGGCACGTTTCTCGCGAGAGTGACGACGGCAGTGGGCCGTCGTGTCCCGTTTCGGCGCAAACCGGCCCGCGGCCGCCGGCACGTTAACCGTGGCTACGCGGAAGCTCCATGAGTACGGTCCAGAATTACACGCTCACGTCCAGATCTGAAACAGGGCCGTTGGTGCGGGCCTGGACCGCGCTCGTCAGAAGCATGCTGCCGGCGCTCATCCTGCTCGGAGATGTTGCCATCATCGTTTCGATGTCGTGCTTCACCGGCATCGGCTATCATCTGGTCGTTTACAACGAAATCGGCGATATCCTCACGTTTCTCAACGTCGGCGCGCTGGCGGCGACGGTTTTCGTCGTTCCGAACACGTTGCTCAAAGAGTACCGCCTATCGAGCTTCTTATCGTTGAACCCACATTTTAGCCGGGCATGGCGTCATTGGAACATCGCGTGCCTGTGCCTGCTGGTTCTGGCCTTCCTCGCCAAGACCACGGTCGTGTACTCGCGTGGCTGGTTCGTCCTGTTCTATGTTTCGACCCTGGCGATTCTGTTTCTGCTGCGCTACCTGCTCGTGCAGATCGCCCTGCATGCGAGCCGGTCCGGATTGATTTCCACGCAGCGGACGTTTCTGGTCGGAACAGGTCAGCAAATCGGCGCGTTCGTCCAACGTTATGAAACGTGGAAGATTGGCATCAACATCGTCGGATGCCGCTTCTTGACGCCGCTGCCGAATGACGCGTCGGCCGAGACACGACGTGCGACGCTCGATCGCGATCTCGTCGAGGCGGTCGAGAGCGCGCGCTATCTCGAACCTGAAGCCATCTATCTGCTGCTGCCCTGGTCCGATACGCCGCTGATCACCCGGTGCGCCGAGATGTTCCTGGCCCTTCCGGCCGAAATCCACCTCGGACCCGAGCAAATTCTGCACCGGTTCGACACCACGCAGCTGTCGAGACGCGGGCCGATGTCCAGTCTCCAGCTGACCAGGCTTCCGCTGTCGCGGTTCGAAATGCTGCAAAAGCGGCTTTTGGACCTGTTGTTCGCGGGGTCGGCCCTCACGCTGCTGACTCCGCTTCTCCTCATGATCATGCTGTTGATAAAACTCGACAGCTCGGGCCCGGTTTTCTTTCTGCAACGCCGATACGGATTCAATCAGCGGGAATTTCGCATCGTCAAGTTTCGCACCATGACTACGCTCGACGATGGCAACGAGATTCGTCAAGCGGTGCGTGACGATCCCCGCATTACCCGGCTCGGGCGCTGGTTGCGTCGTTGGAACGTCGATGAAATTCCCCAGCTGTTCAACGTGCTCGTCGGCGACATGTCGCTCGTCGGCCCGCGCCCGCACGCGTTGACGCACAACCACGACTATGAGCGCAAGATTTCGCTCTATGCCCGCCGGCACAACGTGAAACCCGGCATCACCGGCTGGGCGCAAATCCATGGATTTCGCGGTGAAACCAACACCGACGACAAGATGCGACAACGCGTCGAGCACGACCTCTACTACATCGATAATTGGTCGATCTGGCTCGATCTGCGCATCTTGATTCAAACCGTGCTCTCGCCGGTGGCGTATCGCAATGCCTACTAGATCGCGCGGCGCACAAGCGAGGTCGAGCATGGACGTTTCGGCGCTTCGCGCCGGCACGTCTGCCTTGCCGGCGGACTCCACCGGCTGGGCTCCGGGGCCCCTCGCAACGATCGCGCTGGCCGCGGCCGTCACCGGCGTTCCGGTCGCGCTGCACCTGGCGGGAGCCGCGGCGGGCATCGCCACGTGCGTCGTGCTCGCGCTGCTGGTGGCGACTTTTGCCGCTCCGGCGGTGCCGATCGCGCTGATCTTTTCGTATTTGTTTCAGAATCTCTTCGTCGCGCTGGTGTCGCCCGCGATCGGCGACATCGATCAGTTCAACGCGATTCGAGCGTACAACTTCATCTTGACGGCCGTGACCTGGATCGTCGTTGCGTGGACGTTCTGGACCGCGCGCGCGAGCTTCGACCGACGTTTTCGCGCTCTCATGGACGTTACGACCGTCGCGCTTGTCGCTATCGGCATCTATTTTGTCGTCGGGCTCGCCGCGAACCCCTCCGGAGCGATCATCTATCTACGCAATATCGTCGCGCCGTTCCTGCTGCTGCAGATATTCGCGGTCGTCGCTTACCGCCATCGCATATCGATGTCGAGCGCGTTCATTGCGATCGCGAGCGTCACTCTGCTGTACGGTTATCTCGAACTGTTTACCCACGACAGCCTTTTGCGCTTGGTGAACGGGGATACCTACATCAATTGGCGAACGAAGGAGAGCTACGATGCGGGCGTGTGGCTGAAGGAGCTGCATGAGACCGGGCGTGTCATGCGCAGCTATCTCGATACGTTGGAAATCGATTTTCTCAATACGCCGCTGTTTCGCGGTCTTGGATTGAGCATTTATCGCATTATCGGTCCGAATTTCCATTTCATCAGCTACGCCTATGCGCTGGCATTTTTCAGTGTCGTGCTGGCCGCGCTCGGACGCTGGTGGTACGTGATCGTTGCGCTGCCGATGCTGCTGGTGGTGGGGTCGAAGGGAGCACTGATCGTCACGGTGCTGGTGACGTCGGCGATCGCGGCCCTGCCCTATTTACGCGGCCGCGCCCCGCTGTGGATCTTCATGGCGGTGCTTGCGATCTATGCCGCCGCCGGGATCATGACCGGCATCCAAGTGCAGGACTACCACGTGATCGGCTTTGTCGGCGGCGTGATTGGTCTCATGAACAATCCCATCGGTCGCGGCATCGGCGTCGGCGGCAACCTTGCGGTCGACGCCGCGACCATCGACTGGAGCCGATCACAGCAGCTCGGCCAAATCGATCCCGTGGTGGAAAGCGCCGTCGGGGTGCTGTTCTATCAGATGGGAATATTCGCAGTCGTGCTGCTGGCCGTCCTGGTTTGGCTGGCCGTCAAGCTGTGGGGTCTCTACATGGGCTCCCGCGATCGGCTTTTTGCGGCCGGGGCATTCTCGCTCCTGACGGTTACGGTCAACGGGATTTTTCAGGAAGAGGCGCTGTTTTCTCCGCTGGCGATCGGCGTGGTCGTCGCACTGGCCGGATTGCTGCTCGGACGCGCCTACCGCACCATGCCGGCGGGGGCCGCGGCGGTGCGGCACGCCGCCACACCGGCGCGAGTGCGGGCGCGTTGACGATGCACCGCCGGCGCGGTTCGCAGCGCGAGCCCACGGCGGATGCGGATCAAGCGGCGAGCGACGGGAGACCGGCACAATCCGCATATACCAAGATTGCAATTCGCTCTTTCACGCGGCGCAGAACCTGCAATTAGTTGCCCGGCGGCCGCTCGAATCTCGATCCGCAGCAATTGTCGGCCGCGCCCGGCATTCATGAACCGGCAAATGCAGGCAACATGGTTAAGAAGATCGCGCAATACTTCTTGCAAAGCCATGTGTTGAAGGGCAGCGCGGCGGCGTTCACCCTCAAATTCTCGGCATCCATTCTGGGCTTTACCATGTTCGCGCTGGCGTCGCGGTCCATGGAGCCGGCCAGCTTCGGTTCGCTCGCCATCGTTTTCAACGCAATGTCGTTTCTTTCCGTTGTCGCGCTCTGCGGCCAGGAAACTCTCATCGTCCGCTCATGGAGCGAGTACAGCGGGTCCGGCCGTCCGGCGCTGGCACGCGGCGTGCTGACGTTCGGCGCACAAGTGGTATTCGGCACGGCCCTGGTTCTGGCCGTCATCGTGGCGAGCACCTGGTTGCTGTGGGACCGCGCGGTTTCGGTCCACTTGGTGCTGGCGGCATGTACATTTCTGTTCATGCACTCTCTCATGCAGTTCACCGGTCAGTTTTCGCGCGTTGCGGCCGGCGTGATCATCGGAGAGACCCCCCGTGAATTCCTGTGGCGTTTCTTCGTGGTGGTGGCGGTGCTCGTTCATCACGCGGTCGACATCGACCTGGGGGCCGCCGAATTCCTGCTGACGATGGCGGCGGCGATTTTCATCGCAATCGCGCTTCAGATCTGGCGGGTCAAGCAATCGATTCCCGAACCGGTGAAGCAGGCAACGCCGGAATACGACATCGCGGCGTGGATTCCCCGCTCATTCAAAATGTGGATATCCGCGCTGCTGGATACCACCAGTCAATATCTGGAGGTCGTCATCATCGGACTTATTCTCGGTCCGGCGGCGGCCGGCTTCTATTTCGTTGCAACCAGGATCACGAACGTCTTTGCGATGATCACCGGGGGCATCAGCGTTTACGCGACGTCGCAGATCAGTGCGCTGTTTTATTCAAGTGCGAAGACCGAGCTTCAGAACATGCTTCGCGCGCTCGCGATCATCAGTGCAATCCTCAACGGCACCGCGTTGGTGGCGATCATATTGGCCGGCAAGTTGTTGCTGTGGGCATTCGGCGCCGTGTACGTCTCGGCCTATCCCGCATTGATCGTTTTGGCGATCGGCGCGTCGATCGGCGCGCTCGTCGGCCCGGCCGCTCATGTCCTGCTGTTGACGGGGCATGAGGGCGCTTATCCGCGCATCATGGCATCGGTGCTTTTGGTGCGGATTCTCTTGATCGCGATCTTGGGACCGAGCCTCGGGCTGATGGGAGCCGTGATCGCCTGGAGCATCTCGACGGTGATCTTGACGCTGGCGCTGATCATCGCATGTCGCCGACTGGTCGGCCTCGATCCATCCCTCGGCTTCACGCTCCGGCGCGCGCAGCCGCCGGCGGTCAGGCTCGAGGAGGGCGCGCCCTGATGCACGAGCAGGTGTTGAACCAAGATCCGCGCACGAATGAGATTGCGGCGCCGCGCTCCCGATCCGCTGCTGCACGGGCCAGCGTCGTCCTGCTGCAAACGCAGGCCGAGGCCGCCGGGGCCCAGGAAATCTCGCGCATCCTCGGGCGTGGGCTGGCGGCTCAGGGATACGACGTTCATTACGGATTTTTCTTCCGCCGCACCGCCGCCTACGATGCTCAACCCAATACGTTCTTTTGCGCGCGCGAGCGCCCCGCTTCGCCGTGGCAACTGGTGCGGATGTTCATGGCCCTCGTTCGCCACCTCAGGCATGTGCAACCTGATGCGGTCATGTGCTTCCAACATTACGGCAACGTCGTAGGGACGCTGGCGGCACGCCTGGCCGGTGTGCGTACGGTCATCGTCAATCGCAACTCGCCGAAATCGCTGGTTCCCCAGTGGCTTCACACGCTCGATCTGACGCTCGGCGTCGCCGGCTGGTTTGCGGCCGTCGTGGTCAACTCGAGCTCGGTCGAGAAGGAATACGGCAGCTATCCGCGCCGATACCGCGAGCGAGTTGTGCGGATCGATCATGGGTTCGAGAGCAAGGCGACCGGTCTCAGCCGCGACCAAGCACGCAAAGGCTTTGGGCTTCCTGCCGACGTCGTGCTGCTGGGCAGCGCGGCGCGGCTTCACCCGACCAAGAACCTTGCGGCTGCCGTACGGCTGCTGGCCGTCCGTAACTGGCATTTGGCCCTCGCCGGACAAGGCGCCGCACGTGAGCAACTCATCGACCTTGCCCGCTCGCTCGGCGTTCTCGACCGATTTCATCTGGTCGGAGAGTTGCCCGCAAATCGAATCGGCGACTTCTTGGGCGCGCTCGACGTTTTTGTCTTCCCCTCGCTGGCCGAAACGTTCGGGCTCGCGGTGGTCGAGGCCGCGCAGGCCGGCATTCCGGTCGTGGCCAATGATCTGGACGTATTGCGCGAGGTCCTCGCGGTCGACGGAGAACCATGCGCGCTGTTCGCAGATGTGAACGACACGAAGGCCTTCGCCGAGAGGGTTCAACGCGTCATCGAGGACAAGGATCTCAGGAAGCACTTGACGTCGCGCGCGCCGAAGCTCTCGAGTCGGTATTCTCTCGATGTGATGGTCGGTCGATATGCGGCATTGATCGAGGCGGCACTCTCTCGGCCCAATTCCCCTGCGCAACATGAACCGGCAACGCGTCATGCAAATTGACTCTCTCACCACGGCGCTTGATTCCCGGACTGTCGAAGCGGAGGCGAGGAGAAAGGGCTCCTCGCGCGCAAGCATGGCGACTTTGCGGGCGGGAACGCCGATCCGGCAGGTCGCGCTTGTCGTCGATCCATCGTGCTCACGCCTTGCCCATTCCGAGCTGGCGCGGCGACTGGCCGAACAAGCCGGGATTCGCGTGACCGTCATCCGCGGTCGATCCCAGCAGCCCCTGCCTCGGTCCGCCGACCTTCTGCTCGAATTGGAACGGGTGACCCAACGCGTCGCGGGGTCGCGCCTGACCGATCGGATCGATTTCCGTCGGCTGACGCCGGCCGACGTCCGCCCGCAGGATCCGCCGGAGCTGGTCATCGATCTTTGCGGAGACCAAGCCGCGACTCCACGCCGCCGAACCGTTCGCGTCCTTTATGACGGCGCGTCAGGCGAGACCTCTCTCATGGCCGCGCTTCTCGCTGGCCGGATGCCCACCATCGAAATCGAAGAGGCGGGAACCGGCGCGATATTGGCGAGCGGCATTCCATGCGCCGACAATGCCGGCACGATCTTGGAAGCTTTCGAGTGCGTGCTGGCCAGGGTCGTGACCTTGCTGTTGTCGGTCACGCGCAATCCGACGCCGCTCGCCGCCGCCGGTCGAGCGGCCCATTCCGTCCGGATGCGATCTTTGGTGGCGTTCGAAGCCAAGGCGGTTGCGCATGCGATCATCCGGCGCCTCTATGCGTTGTGCTTCCATACCCCGCATTGGCGCACCTGTTGGCGCTTCGTGAACGGTCCGGATCTTTGGCAGACGAGGACGCTCGACGGCACCGCATGGAGCATCCTTCCCGATCCCGGCTTTCGCTTCTATGCCGATCCGTTTCCGTTCGTGCATCGCGCGCAGACCTATGTCTTTGTCGAGGATTGGGATCATCGTCGCAACAAGGCCGTGATCTCGGTGGTGCCGTTCGATGCGACCGGCCCGAGCGGACCGGCCGAGCCGGTGCTCGAGGAGCCTTGGCACCTGTCCTATCCATTCATGCTCGCGCACGGCGGTCAAATCTGGATGATCCCCGAGAGCTCGGCGAACCGTAGCATCACACTCTACCGCGGCGACCCGTTTCCCACCCGTTGGGTCCCGGAAGCAGTCCTCGTGACCGACATCGAGGCGAGCGATGCGACGGTGGCTTACCGGAACGGTTACTTCTGGATGTTCGCTGCAACACGCGATGGTCGAGGATCCTGGTCGGATACCCTGTCGATCTTCTACGCCCGTGATCTGCGCGGGCCGTGGCAAGCCCACCAAGGCAACCCCATTCTGGTCGACCAGGCGTCTGCCCGGCCGGCCGGCGCCGTCGTCGAGCGCGATGGAAGCCTATGGCGGCCGGTGCAGAATTGCAGCGAGGGCTATGGGACCGGAATTGGGCTGGCGGAGATCACCCGGCTCGACCACGACGGCTTCGAGCAGAAGGTCCATGCCGTGCTGCGCCCGTGCCCGGATTGGCCGGGGCGACGCCTCCATACCTTGAACCGGGCGGGACGGCTCGAATGCATCGACGGTGCGGCCTATTCGCCGCGCAGCCGGCGTCTGGCCCGTCGACTGCAGACCTGGTCTGGGCGGCGCGAGATACCCGGGGATTGGTCGTTCGCGAGAGAACCAGCAGTCGAACGATCTGAGCCTAATGGATGAAATAAGCGATCGCGGTGACCGCGCCCGCGATGACCAGTCCGGTCGACAACCACAAAGTGGCGATGAGGAGCCAAACCGCGTGCGGTCTTCGCGACTTCACCTTTTCGGTTCGTGGTTTGACCCCGGTTTCGAGCGCCGGCTCCGCCTGCCGCAAGGCGGCGGATGCCTGCTCGATCTCGGCAATGGCTCGCGCGAACTCTTCGGGATCGGCAACACCGGTATCGTTGACCCGATCCGTGACTCTTGGAGCCGCAACGGACGGGCCAGCCCATTCCGCCGGTTTGTCGGTTGCGACGTCGGCGAGAATTTCGCGACGCGCCGACGCAAGCCGAGAGACGATGTGCCAAGCCTGGTCCCACTCCCGCGTCGGGAGGGGCGTCGAGCCAATAGGTTTGTTGGACATGGTCCCTCTTCCCATTAACAATCTATTAATTATGCGATGCGCGATGGCAATGCGACGTCAATCAATGAATAACCTTAATGGCGCGCGCCGCGCCTTCATGTCTTTGTCACAATGGAAAACGGCGGGAGGCGAGGAAGCTTGCGCTTGAATCAGCTCTCTAATCCGGTCGGCACGTTCTTGTTCTCGCTTTGGAGCTTCATGCCGGAGGCGAACGCCATGGTCTCCATCAGGGCGGCGAAATCCTTCTGCAGATATTCGTCCGGATTGGATTTGAGCGTGGCCGCGCCGAAGTGGCTCTGCAGCACCTCGCGCGTCGCCGCCGTCACCGGCATCGGCACGTCCCAGTCGCGGCCGAGCGCCAGGCCGAGGTCGAGGTCCTTGCGCAACAGCTCCGGCGTGAAGGTGGTGGTCCAGTCGAGATTGACCAGCGCCGGCGATTTGTAGCGCGTGAACATCGAGCCCATGACGCTGTTGTTCATGAACGCGAGGAACGCGTGCCGGGGCACGCCCATCTTGTTGGCCAGCAGCGTGATCTCGATCAGGTTCTCGATCACCACGCCGAGCATGACGTTGTGGGCGATCTTGCAGACGCGCGCGAGCTCGCCGTCGCCCACATAAGAGACGCCCTGCGGCGCCACCACCTCCATCAACGGCGCCACGGTCTTGCAGGCGGCCTCGCTGCCGGAGAGCACGGCGGAGAGCTTGCCGGCCTTGATCACCTTGGCATTGCCGCTCACCGGCGCCGCGACGTATTCGGCGCCGAGCTTCTTGAGCCGGTCGCGGATCGCGGCCGACTCCTCGACCGCGATGGTCGAGCAATCGACGAAGATTTTCGGGATCTTGCCGCCGTGGCCGGTGACGCCGTCCTTGCCGAAATAGATCTGCTCCAGGTCCTTTCCGGTCGAGACGATCGAGAACAGCACGTCGACGTCCTGGAGGTCGGACAGCTTGTCGGCCACCTTGCCGCCGATCTTGGTCAGCGGCTCCGCCTTGGCGCGGGTTCGGTTCCAGACCGCGACGTCGTAGCCGGCCTTGAGCAGGCGCTCGGCCATGGGATACCCCATGCGGCCTGTGCCGATCCAGCCGATCTTTTGCTTGTTCTGCGCCATTCCAGCTCTCCTCGATCCGAACCGCTCGAATTCGGCGGTCTCCTAACCAGGCATCAGAAATCAGTGTTCAGTAATCAGGTCGATGGTCCGAGACTCGTGATGACCTTTCTGATCACTGATCACTGACTCCTGTCAATCCGGCGGCTTGCCGTAGATCTCGTCGGCGACCCTTCTGAAAAGGACGAGCGCGGTGCGGGTCCAGATCAGCACGATGATGATGCGCATCAGCTGGAAGCCCGCGATCATGGTCGAATCGAGCCCGAGCACCTTGCCGGTGAGCACCATCTCGGCGATGCCGGCGGGCGCCATGGCCAACACCATGGTCGGCACCGGATATCCCATGACCCAGGCGATCGCCGCGCCGAACAACGCCATCGATCCGGCCGAAAACAGCACGACCAGGAACGAGGCCCACAGCAGGCCGAACAGCCGCGTGAGAAATTCGGGCCTGAACTGGGCGCCGAGCGCGCTGCCGATGACGACCTGGGCGGCGATCAGCAGGACATCGGGCATGCGGCCTTCCATCCAGCCGATGTTGCTGACCAGGGCGGCGATGAACAGCGGCGCCATCAGCCAGGCATTGGGCGAGCGCGTGCGCGAGAGCAGCGTCGCGACACCCGCCGACAGCGCGAGCAGTCCGAGCACCGGCATCCAGGGCACGACCGGCACGGCGAGAAGCGGGTTCTGGACCCCGCTGCCGGCCAACGAGATCACCAGGAACGGCGCGAACACCACGATGAGGGCGACCCGCGTGGTCTGCGCCACCATGATCGGCTCGACCTGTCCGCCATATTGCGGCGCCACGTTCAGGGTTTCGACCACGCCGCCCGGCACCGTGGCAAAGAACGCGGTGGTGCGGTCGACGCCGGTGAACCGCATGTAAAGGAGCCCGCCGATCGCGCCGACGATGGTCGAAAGAAATGCGGCGGCGATGATCAGTGGCAGCAGCGTGACGAGCTTCGCGACCACGGTCGCGGTGAATTGCAGGCCGGTCGAGGCGCCGACCACGACCGTCCCCGCCGGCCGGCCCCACGGCATCAGGCGCACCGGCGCGCCCGCGAGCGACAGCGCCATGATGCTGAACAGCGAACCGAGCAGCCACGGCAGCGGCAACCGCAAGTATCGCGCCGCATAGCCGCCCGCGATGCCGGCGGCGAGCGTGCCCGCCATGGCGAGCGCGGCCGTGAGGTTTTTCGGCATCCGGGTGGTCATTCCGTGCATGCGGCGATGGCGTTGGTAACAGCCCCTCGCCCGCAAATCCATCGCCGGGCGGGCGCGGCAGGCATGCGGATGGTGCCGACGACGACCTGGCTTGTGTTTGCGGCAGGGATGGGCGACGGTTCGTGAAATCGTCCGCGACAAAGCGAATGCCGGCCGCGCCGGCAATCGAATACGGGAGGACAGGATGCGATCACATTTGAACGGCTTCATCATCGCCGCCGCCGGCGTCCTGCTCGCCGCCCCCGCCGCGGCGCAGGACTATCCGAGCCGGCAGCTGCAGATGATCGTTCCGTTCCCGCCCGGCGGCAACACGGACTTGATGGCGCGCGCATTCCAGCCCGAATTGGCGAAGGCGCTCGGCCAGCCGGTCGTGGTCGTCAACAAGGGCGGCGCCGGCGGCACCATCGGTAATATTGAAGTCGCCAATGCGCGCCCCGACGGCTACATGATCGGGCTCACGCCCAACAACCCGCTCACCGCCCAGCCGCACGTGCAGAAGCTGCCCTATGGCATGGACAGCTTCCGGTTCGTCTGCCTCACCTATTACGTGCCCTATGTGTTGATCGGATCGCCCAAGGCGCCGTTCTCGAACTTCGCCGACTTCGTCAAATTCGCCAAGGCGAAGAACGACAATCTGATCTATGCCTCGCCCGGTCCGGGCACCCAGCCGCATCTCGGCATCCTCTCGGCGCTGAGCGCGATCAAGGCCGAGGGCGTGCACGTGCCGTTCACCGGCGCCGGCCCGATGACGCAGGCCATGCTCGCCGGCACCGTGATGGCGATGTCGGAATCGACCGCGGTCGCCAAGGCCGGCAACCTGGTGGTGCTGGCGGCGCAAACCAAGGAGCGGATCCCGGCGCTGCCCAGCGTCCCGACCATGCAGGAACTCGGCTATCCGTCCGAGGCCTTTAGCGCCGGCGGCCTGGTGGTGCCGGCGAAGACGCCCGACACCGTGGTGACGCGCCTGCAGAAGGCCTGCGGCGAGGCGGTCGCAAGCGAAGGCTATAAAGCCGCGACCGAGCGGCTCAACGCCACCGCGCGTTATCTGCCGGAAGCCGAGTTCAAGGCGATGTTCGCGGCCGACTCGCTGCACAACGCCGAAGCGGTCAAGAAGGCCGGCATCGCGCAGTAGCCGGGAGCACGCGGCGTGAGCGAGCAAGGCACGCCCGCTGCCGCCTCGCGCCGCAGCCGGCTCGTCGGCCATGCCGTGCTCGCGGCCGTTAGCGTGATCGCGCTCGTGATCTCGCTGCGGCTCGGCCTATGGCGGCAGAACTCGCCAGGCGAAGGGCTGTTTCCCTTCCTGATGGCGCTCGCCATGGCGGCGTTCAGCGCGGTCGGCCTGATCGGCGATTTGAGGGAACGCGCATCCACGCATGGCCCCTTGTTCGGCGACCGCGCCGGGCTCATGCGGGTCGCCGCCTATCTCGGCGCGCTCGTGTTCTATGCCGGCTCGCTCGAATTTCTCGGCTTCAACGTCGCATCCGCGATCACGCTGGTCTTCATCCTGCGCTTCGCCGAGCGCTATTCGTGGCTGGCGACGGTCGCGCTGACCGCCGCCACGGTGATCGGCTGCCAAATCCTGTTCGTGTTCTGGCTCGGCGCCATCCTGCCGACCGGGACGCTGTGGGCGGATTTGTTTCAGTGGTGATGACCGCAATCATCAATTCGTATGACGGCCGAGAGATGAGTTGATCGGCGATGGATATTCTGCACTCGATCGCGCTCGGATTTGCCACCGCGCTGACCTGGCAGAACATCCTCTATTGCTTCATCGGCGTTTTCGTCGGCACCGTGATCGGCGTGCTGCCGGGGCTCGGTCCGGTGCCGACGATCTCGCTGCTGCTGCCGTTCTCGTTCACGATGGACGTCGCCTCGGCCGTCATCCTGATGGCCGGCATCTACTATGGCGCGCAATACGGCGGCTCGATCACCGCGATCCTGGTGCGCATTCCGGGCGAGGCCTCCTCGGTGGTCACCTGTCTCGACGGCTACGCCATGGCGCGACAAGGCCGCGCCGGCGCGGCGCTCGGGATCGCCGCCTTCGGATCGTTCATCGCCGGCGTGCTGGTGACGATCGCGCTGTTCATCGTCGGGCCGGCGCTCGCCGGCTTCGCGCTGGCCTTCGGGCCGGCGGAATACACCGCACTGGTGCTGCTCGGCCTGCTGCTGGTGACGCAGCTTTCGTCGGGGTCGCAGATCGACGCGCTGCTGATGGTCGCCTTCGGGCTGCTGCTCTCGACCGTCGGCAAGGACCCGATCTACGGCGCCGAGCGCTTCACCTTCGGCGTATTCAGCCTGTTCGACGGGCTCAACATCGCGCTGCTCGCCATGGGCGTGTTCGGCGTCGCCGAGCTTCTGGTCATGGCCGAGGCCGGCAGCGCGGGCGCGCAGCCGGTGGTGCAGCCCAAGCGGCTCATCGAGTTGCTGCCGAACCGGGCCGATTGGCGCTTGAGCGCGCTGCCGATCCTGCGCGGCACCGGACTCGGGTTCTTTCTCGGGCTCCTGCCGGGGGGCGGCGCCACGCTGTCGTCGTTCACCTCTTACGTGCTGGAGCGGCGCCTCGCCGCCAAGCCCGAGCGCTTCGGCCACGGCGCCATCGAGGGCGTCGCCGGCCCGGAATCGGCCAACAATGCCGCCGCGCAGTCGGCCTTCGTGCCGCTCCTGAGCCTCGGCATTCCCGCCAATGCGGTGATGGGCGTGATCCTCGGCGCGCTCCTGATCCAGGGCATCACCCCCGGCCCCACGCTGGTGGCAAACAGGCCCGACATCTTCTTCGGCGTCATCGCCAGCATGATCATCGGCAACCTGATGCTGATCGTGCTCAACGTGCCGCTGATCTCGATCTTCGTGCAGATCCTGCGCCTGCCGGGCTCGATCCTCGCCCCGCTCATCATCGTGTTCTGCGTGGTCGGCGCCTACACGCTCTCCAACAACGTCGTCGAGGTGATCATCATGATCGGCTTCGGCATCGCCGGCTACCTGATGCGCAAGGTCGAGCTCGACCCGGCGCCGCTGGTGCTCGCCTTCGTGCTCGGCAACATCCTGGAGACCAACTTCCGGCAGGCGCTGCTGGTGGGCAAGGGCACGCTCGCCTTGTTCTACACCCGCCCGATCGCGGCCTTGCTGCTGGCGTGCAGCGTGGCGCTGATCGCGCTGCAGGTCGGGCGGGCGATCGTCAGCAGCCGGCGCGGCAGGGTTTCGTAGGGCGTGGTCAACGTTTGAAGAGCCCCATGATCGCCGCCTTGGCCAGGGTATTGAAATGGAGCTGAAAGCCGATGACGGCCGCCGAGGTGTCCGCGGTCACCGGCAGCCTGTCGGTGCCGACCGCGAACACCGTGAACAGATAACGGTGCGGGTGATCGCCCTGCGGCGGGCACGGACCGCCATAGCCCGGCGCACCGAAGTCGGTCCGGGTCTGCAGCGCTCCCGCCGGCAGCCTCGGATTCTTCAGGTTGCCGGCATCGAGAGGCAGCTCGGTCACGTTCGGCGGGATATTCACCACCAGCCAATGCCAGAACCCGCTGCCCGTGGGTGCATCCGGATCGAAACAGGTGACGGCAAAGCTCTTCGTGCCGGCGGGCGCCCCCGACCAGGCAAGATGCGGAGATTGGTTGTTGCCCTCGCAGCCGAACCCGAAGTCGGCCGACAGAATATGCGTCTTGGCGAGATAGTCCCCATCCTTGAAGCTGTTGCTGCTGACTGTAAACGCCATGCATCTTCTCCCGTCGTGTCTGCGGGGCCGTTGTCCGCGCCGTCGGCAACCCGCGTGCGAGTCTTGATGGTCTCGAAGGCGGCCCATCGGCTCGATCACATTTCGGCAAGCTTATCACAGCGGCGCGCAGCTTGCGCGACGGCGCGCGACGCCTCCACCAGGATGCTCGGGGCAACATTTCGCGCCTGAAGGCGTCATTTTCGAAACAACCCATGCTTGTCCAAGCGGATGCGCCCGCATATCGTGACCGCATGTCCGAGCTCGCGCCCGCCGTATCCGCCCAGGTCCTCGCCGGGACGTCGGCAGCGCATCGGGAAAGTCGATGGCGGGTGATCGCGCGCACCGCCTTTCCGTTCCTGGTCGTCGCGCTGTTGTGGGAGCTCACGGCGCATCTCGGCGTCTTTCCAAAGCGGCTGTTTCCGCCGCTGGAGGAGATCGCCGCGGCATTCGTCCGCCTCACCGCCGCGGGGATTCTGCCGCACCACGTGCTCGACACGCTCATTCGCCTCTTGGCCGGCTTCGCGCTCGCCGCGGTGGTGGGCGTGGCGATCGGCTTCGCCATGGGGCGCTCGCGCCGGGCCGAGGACATCTTTCTGCCGCTGGTGAGCATCGGCGCGCCGATCCCGGGGCTCGCCTATGCGCCGTTGTTCCTGCTCTGGTTCGGGCTCGGCAACAAGACGGCGATCCTGCTGGTCGGTTTCGTGTCCGCCTTCCCGATCATCTTCAACACCTGGACCGGCGTGAAGGCGGTCAAGGAAATCTGGGTGCGCTCGGCGCAGGCCATGGGCGCCGACAATCGGCGGCTGTTCCGCCACGTGATCCTGCCTGGCGCCCTGCCCTACACTCTCACCGGCCTGCGGCTTGGCCTCGCGCAAGCTTGGCGCATCCTGGTCGGGGTGGAAATGCTCGCCGCCGTGCCGTGGGGCCTCGGCTGGATGATCTTCGGGGCGCGCGAGTTCCTCAACACCGACGTGATGCTGGCGGGCGTGGTGGTGATCGGCGCCATCGGGCTCGCGCTGGAGAAGCTCGTGTTCCAGCGGCTCGAGACCTACACCGTCGTGCGCTGGGGGATGATGTCGTGAGCGCCAACGGAGATCGCGCACGCTCGGCCTACCGCGCAGGGATCACGCTGCTGCTGGCAGCGGCGGTCTACGAGGCGGTCGCGCGCAGCGGCGCGTTCCCGGCGGCGCTGTTGCCCACGCTGCCGAAAGTGGCGGATTCTTTGGTCACCATGCTGCTCGACGGCACCATGCTGCACCATGCGGCGAGCACGATGTACCGGGTGGCGGTCGGGCTTGCGCTCGCGGTCGCGGTCGGGCTGCCGCTCGGCATCCTGATGGGCCGCTTCCGCCCGGTCGAGAGCTTCTTCCTGCCGCTTGCCAGCGCGCTGATGCCGATCCCGTCGCTCGCCTGGGTACCGTTGTTCATTCTCTGGTTCGGACTCGGCAACACGGTCGCGATCCTGATCGTGTTCTATGCGGCGTTGTTTCCGATGCTGCTCAATGCCTGGTCGGGCGTGCGCGCCGTCAACCCGCTGTGGCTGCGCGCCGCCGGCGCCATGGGCGCGGACGAGCGCGCGCTGTTCTGGAAGGTGATCATTCCGGGCGCGTCGCCATTCATCATCACCGGGCTGCGGCAGGCGTTCCTGCGGTCGTGGATCGCGGTCGTCGGCGCCGAGATGCTCGCCGCCTCCGACTGGGGCCTCGGCTGGGTGATCTTCGACGCCAAGGAATTCCTCAACGCCGACGTGATGCTCGCTTCGCTCGCCGTGATCGGCTGCGTCGGCTTCGTGTTCGAGCGGCTGGTGTTCGGCTCGCTCGAGCGCGCGACCGTGATGCGCTGGGGCATGGTGCGGGCGGCGAAGAGTTAGAAGACCAACAGAAAAAGCAGGTGCGAATGCAAATCTGAAGGCGTGTAGTCCATGGGAGGGAAGCCATGAAGCTCGGACGTGTTTTTCTGCTGGCGCTTGCCGGCTTGCTGTCCAGTCCAGCCGCCGTCGCTCAGGACTATCCCACGCGGCAGATCAACTTGATCGCGCCGTGGCCGCCCGGCGGGGCGGTGGACACGCTCTGCCGCATTCTCGGGCAGAAGCTGGCGGATCGCCTCGGCAAGACCGTCGTCATCGAGAATCGGCCGGGCGCCGGCTCGGTGGTGGGGGTCGCCGCGACCGCGCGGGCCGCCCCGGATGGATACACGCTGGTGATGGCCGGCAGCGCCTCGCTCGCCACCAGCGTCACGATCTACAAGAAGCTGCCCTACGATCCGACCAAGGACTTCGCGCCGGTGGCGCTCATCACCCGCATCCCGTTCGTGCTCGTGGTGCATCCGTCCTTGCCGGTGCGCTCGGTGGCGGAGCTGATCAAGTTGGCGAAGGACAAGCCGGGCCAGCTGTCCTATGCGTCGGGCGGGCCCGGCTCGCCCCATCATCTCTATACCGAGCTGTTCAAGACCATGGCCGGCATCGAGATGACGCACGTCCCATACAAGGGCAGCGCGCCGGCCCTGACCGACGTCATCGCCGGACACATCCCGTTGATGTTCGGCGACGTCGTTGCGTCGCTGCCGCTGATCAAGGAAGGAAAGGTGCGGGCGCTCGCCGTGTCCTCGATCGCCCGGGTGCCGTCCGCACCCGAGATCCCGACGATCGCCGAAACGGCTGTTCCCGGCTACCAGGCGGCCGGCTGGGTCATGATCGTGGCGCCGGCGAACACGCCGAAGGGAATCGTCAACCGACTGCACGCCGAGCTCAAAGGCATCGTGGGCTTGCCCGACATCCAGTCCCAGCTGGTCAAGCTCGGCACCATTCCCGCCGACAGCCCGTCGCCCGAGGAGCAGCAGCGCTACATCAATTCCGAGATCGTCCGCTGGGCCAAGGTCGTGCACCAGGCCGGCATAGCCGGAACGGAATAACGATCGCCTTCGATGCCAAGAAATCCAGGCAACAGTAATCGGAAGTCAGTGATCAGGAATATGGGTCCGGTCTTGACCTTTGACTTCCGATGACTGATCGCTGAACGCGCATAGTGGGAGAAAGCCATGAAGCTCGGACGTTTTTCCACGCTGCTGCTTGCCGCCGTGATCGTGGGCCTGCAGGCAGTCCCCACACTGGCGCAGGACTATCCCTCGCGGCAGATCACCCTGATCGCACCGTGGCCGGCGGGCGGAGCCGTGGATGTGCTCTGCCGCGGGGTGGCGCCACATCTGTCGGACCGGTTAGGTAAGCCAGTCGTAGTCGAGAACCGCCCGGGCGCCGGCTCGGTAATCGGAACCGCCGCCGGCGCCAAGGCCTCGCCGGACGGATACACCCTGGTGATGGCCGGCAGCGGATCGCTCGCCATCAGCGCCACGCTCTACAAGAAGCTGCCCTACGATCCGACCAAGGACTTCGCGCCGCTCCTGCTGTCCGCCAAGATTCCATTCTTCCTCGTGGTCAATCCCTCGCTGCCGGTGCACTCGGTCGCGGAGCTGGTGAAATACGCCAAGGACAATCCGGGCAAGCTGTCCTTTGCGTCGGGCGGGGCCGGCTCACCGCACCATCTCTACGCCGAATTGTTCAAGAGCCTGACCGGTATCGAGATGACCCACGTTCCCTACAAAGGCAGCGCGCCGGCGCTGACAGACGTCGTCGCCGGCCACGTGCCCCTGCTGTTCTCCGACCCCGTTCCGTCGCTGCCGCTGATCAGGGAGGGCAAGGTGCGCGCGCTCGGCGTGACCACGGCCGCCCGCTCGCCGTCCGCGCCCGAGATCGTGCCGATTGCGGAATCGGGCGTACCCGGATTCGACGTCGCCGGCTGGGGCATGATCACGGCACCGACCGGCACGCCGAAGCAGATTGTGACCAGGCTCAATGCCGAGCTCAGCAACGTCGCCGCGTTGCCGGACGTACAGCAACAGATCATCAAGCTCGGCATGATCCCCGGCGGCAGCGCTTCGCCCGAGGAACTGCAGGCCTTCATCAACTCCGAGATCGTGCGCTGGGGCAAGGTCGTGCAACAGGCCGGCCTGGCGGGATCGGAGTAACCAAAAAAACAGCAGTCATCAGCCCGGCCAGAGAGGTGATTGAATACCGGCCGTAGTCGGGGCATGGTGCGTGCGGCAGGAGCCGGATGCCTGGGACGGGTGTCATGACCGCGCCGACCATGACGGATGAGTAGGACGGATGAGTAGCGTGGGGGGTACGCAAGCAGTGGTCGAGACAATCGAGTTGACGCAGGGCCTCGGCCGTGCCGGGGCCCCGCAGAGTGGCTATAAGCGGTTCGTTCGCAACGTCACCCATTTCCTCTCCTATCATTTCATCCTGAAGCGGCGCCGGACCACGGTCGTGCGGGCCGCCGGCTTCGAGCTGGTGGTGCGGCCCACGGTGTTTCATCCGCGCATCTTCCTGACCAGCGAGTTCTTCGCCAGCTTCGTGGCGCGGCTCGACCTCGAGGGCAAACGCGTCGCGGACGTGGGCACCGGGTCGGGTATCATCGCGCTGGCGGCGGCGCGCGCGGGGGCGGCGAGCGTGGTGGCGGTCGACATCAACCCGAATGCCGCGCGGGCAGCCCTCGACAATGCGCGCGCCAACGGCCTCAACGGACGGGTGTCGGCGGTATGCTCGAATCTGCTCTCCGCGCTGGCGCCGCACCCGCAGTTCGACGTGATCCTGTCGAACCCGCCCTACTTCCCGGACGAGCCGCTCGATCTCGCCGATCGCGCCTGGAACGCCGGTCCAGGCTACCGCGACATCGCGCCGCTGTTCGAGCAGGCGCGCGCCAGACTCAGCCCCGGCGGCTCGATGTATCTTCTGATCTCGTCGGAGTCGGACTTCGGGCTGCTCGGCGCTCTGATCGAGCGGGCGGGCTTTCGTGCGCGTCCGGTGCAGGAGCGTTCGATCCTGATCGAGTCTCTGCTCATCTACGAGCTGCGCCCGAAATAGCATCGCGAACGCTCCGGGAAAGCGCCGATGCCTCACATCGAGGTTCGCAACGTCTCGCTGGTCTATGACACGCCCGCCGGCCGGGTCGCCGGCGTCGAGGATGTCAGCTTCGACATCGAGGCCTCCGAATTCCTCTGCCTGGTCGGCCCGTCGGGCTGCGGCAAGACCACGCTGCTCAACATCATCGCCGGTTTTCTCGCGCCCACCGCCGGCGAGATCCGCATCGGCGGAAAGCCCATCACCGGCCACGGCATGGATCGCGGCATCGTGTTCCAGGATTTCGCCCAGCTGTTCCCGTGGCGCACCGCGCTCGGCAACGTGACCTTCGGCCTGGAGATGAAGGGGGTCGGCAAGGCCGAGCGCGAGAACATCGCGCGGGAGCAGCTCAAGCTGGTGAAGCTCGAGAAGTTCGTGCAAGCCTACCCGCACCATCTGTCGGGCGGGATGCAGCAGCGGGTCGCCATCGCGCGCGCGCTCGCCTACAATCCGGCGGTGCTGCTGATGGATGAGCCCTTCGCGGCGCTCGACGCGCTGACCAGGGACGACATGCAGCGGCTGCTCGCGGAGGTGTGGCGGGAGACGCGCAAGACCGTGGTCTACGTGACCCACAACGTGGCCGAGGCCGTCTATCTGGCGGATCGCGTGGTCGTCATGAGCCCGCATCCCGGGACGGTGAAGACCGAGGTGCCGATCCGCCTCGCCCGGCCGCGCGACCCGCTCAGCGTCGATTTCCTGGACTATCAAAAGCAGCTCTTGCGCCAGCTCGGGCAGACAGCAATCAATCAGTGATCCGTAGTCAGTGGCAGAAAGGAAATCGCAGCCTCCTCCGATGCCACTGATTACTGATCACTGACATCCGATCCCTGTTCAGGCGAGGCGAACCGTCACAGCCGCCATCGAGCTGCGTATCGCTATAATGGGGATGATGAGGGCAAGGATGACTATGGCGCACATGATTCCGGGATTCTGCTGGGTCCTCGCCGCGCTCATGCTCGGTACCGTTGGCGCGGCGAACGCGGCCGACCCCTATCCGACGCGGCCGATCCGGCTGGTGGTCGGCTTCGGCGCCGGCGGGCCGACCGACATTCCGGCCCGCTTCATCGCCGACAAGCTCGGCGACGCGCTCGGCCAGCGCGTGGTGGTGGAGAACAAGCCGGCGGCGGCCGGCATGATCGCGACCCGGGAGGTGCTGGCGCAGCCGCGCGACGGCTACAACCTCCTGCTCTGCACCCATTTCGAGCCGATCAACGTCGCCGTCTACAAGAACGCCCAGTTCAAGCTGAGCGATCTCGCCCCGATCTCGCTGATCGCAAAATACTATTACGGTCTTGCGCTGGCCAATGCGATTCCGGCCGATGACTTCGACGCGTTCGTACAATACGCGAAGGCGCGTCCCGGCGAGGTCAGTTACGCCACCATCGGCGCCGGCTCGGCGCAGGAGATCCTGGCACGCCAGCTCGAGAAGCTCGCCGGCATCTCGATGAACCGCATCCCGTTCCGGGGCGGCCCGCAGGTCGTCCAAGAGCTGGTCGCCGGCCGCGTCCACTTCTACGTCTCGCCAACGCTGGCGATCATGCAGCAATACCAGAGCAAGCTCCTCAAGATCCTCGCGGTGTCGAGCCCGCAGCGGCTCAAGAGCGCGTCGGAAATCCCGACGCTCATCGAGAAGGGCATGAACTATGTGCGGTTCGGCTGGCTCGGGATTTGCGCCGGCGCCGGCACCCCGCAGCCGATCATCGATCTGCTCCAGCGTCATGTCGCGGCGATCGTCGATTCGTCCGAGTACCGCGCCTTGATCGAGAAGGCCGGCTCGCTCCCGGTGTCGTCGACACCGGACGAGCTGCGGCAAGTGATCACGCAGACATTGGACGATGTCGCTGCCAGCATCCGCGAGTTCGGGATGCAGCAGGAGCAATGACCTCGAAATCTCCCAACATGGAGGAAACCGCCATGACCAAGCACGTTGCAATGACCCGTCGACACTATCTGGCCGCGGCCGGCGCCGGCGTGCTCACGGCGGGGTTCGGGCTGCCGCGTCCGGCGGCGGCGCTGGAGACCATCCGGCAGGGCTACCAGACCAACATCTGGGGGATGCCGACCTATTATCTGCTCAGATCGGGGCTGCTCGAAAAGCGCGGCATCAAGTTCGAGGAGTTCGCGGTGCCGTCCGGCAACCTGACCATGCAGCAGATGGTGGCGCGCCAGGTCGACATGGGCACCTATGCGGGCCCCTCCTTCACCATCGGCCACGACAAGGGCGGGCTCGTCGCCATCGCGGTGATCGAGTATGTCGGCAAGACCGCCCAGATCGTGACCCGCAAGGACCTCAACATCAGCAAGGTCGGTGAGCTCAGGGGATTGAAGGTCGCCAACCAGACCGGCTCATCCGTGGGCAACATTTTCGTGGACATCGTCGCACCCAAAGCGGGCCTCAAGAAGGGCGACTACCAGGAGGTCCGCATGAACGTGAACGACATGGTGGCGGCCCTGGTCGCCAAGACGGTCGACGCCATGGTCAACGTTGAGCCCTACAACGAGATCGCGGTCGCCGACGGCATCGGGACCTCGATCATGGACTTCGGTGGCGTCGACCGGATGCCGGTGTTCATGGCGGCGACGCCCGATTTCGTCGACAAGAACGCCGACACCGTCGTCGCCTATCTCAAAGCCTGGCAGGAGGTCGCGCGCGACTTCAAGGACAACCCGGGCAAGGTGGCCGATGTGATCTACTCGTTCTTCGCCTCGAAGGGTTACTCGATGTCGCGGCAGACCTTCGCCAAGGCGCTGGCTCGCGTCGAGGTCAGTCCGGGCTTCCCCTCCGATCTGCAGCCGCAGTTGCAGAAGGACGCGGAAGTGCTGCTGCGGGAGAAGAAGATCTCCGCCATTCCGGACTGGAAGAAGGCGCTGCGGCCCGATCTGTGGGCGAAGGCCAGCGCGTAGCGCCAGCGTTTTGCACCCCTGTTACCAGTGGCCGGCGTATTCGCGCCGGCCATTTCATTGGCAACCGAAACGCGCTAAGTCCTCCCCCCACCGCCAAAGCCTTAGGAGCACGAAATGGCCGTCACCGAACGGAGCCCCCTGCAGAAGGGCTCGTACGAACCCGTCACCTGGAACTTCAAGCTGCTCGCCCAGCACGAGCTCGACGGCTTCGGCGGCATGGGCGAAGGCATGTCGATCCAGATCGCGCCCGACGGCCGCCGCATCCTCTGGCTCGCGCACGAGAGCGCGCCGAAGAATTTCACCGCCGTCGACGTCTCCGACCCGCGCAAGCCGAGGGTGGTGGTGCAGACCGACCTGCCGCAGTCGCACATGCGCTCGAACTCGCTCGAGACCTGCGGCAACCTGATGGCGGTCGCCTACCAGACCCAGAAAAAGGGCCTGCAGCCGGCCGGGTTCGAGCTGTTCGACATTTCGGTGCCGGAGAAGCCGAAGTCGATCTCCTTCTTCGATTGCTCGGGACCGACCTCGCGCGGCGTGCACCAGCTCTGGTTCTGCGACGGCGAATACGTCCATTGCGCGTCGGGTTCGCGCGACTTCACGCCGACGCACCCATCGGACGACCAGTTCTATCGCTGCGTCGACGTGCGCAACCCGTCGAAGCCAGTCGAGGTCGGCCGCTGGTGGATGCCCGGCACCCGCCAGGGCGACAACGTGATGCCGCCGCCGCGCCACGCGTTGGACAAGGGCTACCGCGCCCACAACACCAACGTCTATCCGCAGCGGCCGGATCGCTGCTACCTCGCCTATATCGACGGCGGCATGTTCGTGCTCGACATTTCCGACAAGGCCAACCCGAAGAAGGTCTCGTCCTGGACCAATTCGCCGCCCTATACCGGATTCATGCACACGGTCGTGCCGCTGTTCGACCGCGGGCTCATGCTGGTGACCGACGAGGCCACCGAGAACAACTGCAAGGATTGGCCGAAGCTCATTTGGGTGCTCGACGCGCGCGAGGAAACCAATCTGGTTCCGATCGCGACCTGCCCGTTGCCGGATCACCAGCCCTATGCGGCGGCCGGCCGCTTCGGCGCCCACAACATTCACGAGAACGTGCCGCTGCCGACCGCCTGGCAGTCCGACCAGATCGTGCTCGGCACCTTCTTCAACGGCGGGCTTCGCGCCTACGACATCGCCAATCCCTACCAGCCCAAGGAAGTCGGGATATTCCTCCCGCCGGCGCCGGCGCTGGCGCCGACCGGCACCATCCAGCTCAACGACGTGTTCGTCGATGAGCGCGAGATCGTCTACACGGTCGACCGCCACATCGGCGGACTCTATATTTTGGAGATGGAGTTCTAGGGCGCCAGCGCCTGTAGGGTGGGCAAAGGCGCGCGTCGGTAATGGTACCGCGTGGGCAAAATCGCGCGCGCGCCGTGCCCACCTGAAGCAGCACAGCGGGCGATTTTGCCCACCCTACAGCGCTGCATCCGAGGCGCGCGAGATGCTCGACCTCTTCCCTTCCCGCGACGCCGGCCCATTCGGGCGAAGGCTCAAGCGTGCGCGCGGCGCGCGCATCCCGGTGACCATCGTCACCGGCTTCCTCGGCGCCGGCAAGACCACCTTGGTGCGCCGTTTCCTGGCGGCGCCGGAAGGCCAGCACACCGCGGTCGTCATCAACGAATACGGCGCCGTTGGCATCGACGACGCGCTGGTGCGCGACAGCGCCGACGAGATCACGCTGCTCGGCAACGGCTGCCTGTGCTGCAACACCCGCTCCGACCTGCAGGTGGCGCTGCGCCGCCTGGTCGCCGAGCGCGAGCGCGGCGCGGTGCCGGCGTTCGGGCGGATCGTGATCGAGACCAGCGGGCTCGCCGATCCGGGGCCGATCCTGCAGACGTTCTCGACCGATCGCGCGCTCGGCGGCGAATTCTTCGTCGAGGTGGTGCTGGCGGTGGTCGGCGCGATCGGCGGCCTCGATACGCTCGAATGGTCCGCGGAAGCACGCAAGCAGGTGATCCTCGCCGACCGGCTGGTGATCTCGAAGACCGACCTCGCCGAGCCGCAAGCCGTGGAGCGCCTGCGCGAGCGATTGCGCGCGCTCAATCCGCGCGCCGCCATCAGCACGGCGGTCGCCGGCGACCTCGAACCGCGCTGCCTGATCGAGGCGGAGGTGGACCAAGGGCCGCGCGCGCACCATTCCGGCTTCGTCGCCGAGGCCGAGCACAGCGACGGCATTCTGAGCTTCGTGTGGACCGACGATGCGCCGCTCCCCTGGGACGCCTTCGCGCGCGCCATGGAGACGCTGATGGCGCTGCGCGGGCCCGATCTCTTACGGGTCAAAGGCTTCCTCAACGTCGCCGGCTGCCGCGGGCCCGTTCTGGTGCAAGTCGTGCAGCACCTCGCCCATCCGCCGGTCGAGCTCGCCTCATGGCCGGACCAAAACCATGCCAGCCGGCTCGTCTTCATCACCCGCAACATCCCAGAAACCCAGGTGCGGAACCTTTTGACCTCGGTGCGCACCCTGGCCGCCGGCGGCGGTTCCAGTTAGCACCGTTTGGGACCGTGCCGCAGAAACCTGTGCGAGGGGTGTTCCCAATAGCGGCAGGTTGAACTAGCCTGCCAGCCTAGAATAATTCGCAATTACAGCGAACGAAGCGGCGGCCGGTGCACGATCGGTCGCAGCGATGTGGCATCGCAAGGGAGACACGCCCCCATGGCTCGAATAAACCTCGACGTGAACGGCAAGGTCCATACGATCGACGCCGATCCGGACATGCCGCTGCTCTATGCGTTGAAGAACGACATCGGGCTCAACAATCCGCAATTCGGCTGCGGGCTGGCGCAATGCGGCGCCTGCACCGTGCATCGCGACGGCCAGCCGGTCCGCTCCTGCATCACGCCGGTCTCGGCGGTGGGCAACGCCAAAGTGGTGACGCTCTCCGGCCTCGGCACGCCCGAGAAGCCGCACCCACTGCAGACCGCCTATGTCGAAGAGCAGGTGACGCAGTGCGGCTACTGCATCAACGGCTGGATCATGACCGCCGCGGCCTTTTTGCGCGACAACAAGAAGCCGACGGAGGCGCAGATCAAGCAAGCGCTGGAGGGGATCAAGTGTCGCTGCGGCACGCACATGAACATTCTGCGCGCGGTGAAACGCGCCGCGACGATGATGGGTTGAGGGAGACGGTCATGACGAAGATGGACAAGCTCTCGACGTTCTCCCGCCGCGCGGTGCTCAAGGGCGCCGGCGCCGTGGTGGTATCGGTCGGCATGCCGATCGGTCTCGATACCGTGCTGGCGATCAATTCGGCCTTCGCGCAGGGCGCCCGCCCGCCATTGGTGCCGGACCAGCTCTCCTCCTATATCGCCATCAACGCCGACGGCTCGGTCTCCGCCTTTTTCGGCAAGATGGACATGGGCCAGGGACTCTATGTCTCGATCGGCCAGATGGTGGCGGAAGAGCTCGACGTGCCGTTCGACCGGGTCAAGGTGCTCATGGCCGACACCCGCACCAGCGTGAACCAGGGCGGCGCCTCCGGCTCGACCGGCATCCAGAACGGCGGCAAGCAGATGCGTGCCGCTTCCGCCGAGGCGCGCCGCGTGCTGGTCGAGATGGCGGCGCAGAAGCTCAGCCTTCCGGCCGAGGCGCTCACCGTCACCGACGGCGTCGTCCACGCCAAGGGCGATGCGGCGAAGAAGGCGAGCTACGCCGAGCTGATCGGCGGGCGCTACTTCAACGTCCAGCTCGAATGGAACAAGCAGACCGGCAATCCGCTCTACGCCCCCGGCAAGGCCAAGCCGAAGGACCCGAAGGACTACAAGATCGTCGGCCAGCCGATCAAACGCACCGACATCGCGCCCAAGGTGTTCTGCCAGGAGCCGTTCGTCACCGACATGAAGCTTCCGGGCATGGTGCATGCCCGGGTGATCCGCCCGCCGGTCGCGGGCGCGACCCCGGTCAAGATCGACGAATCCTCGATCAAGGACATTCCGGGCGCGCGGGTGGTGCGGGAGAACAACTTCCTCGCGGTGGTCGCCGACAAGGAATGGGACGCGATCAAGGCGTTCCGGACGCTCGAGGTCGAATGGTCCGATGCCAAGCCGCCATTCCCGACCCAGGCCGAGCTCTACGACCACATCCGCAAGGCGCCGGTGCGCAAGCGCGAGGACGTCAAGCCGGTCGGCAACGTCGACGAGGCGTTCAAGACCGCGGCGCGGGTGATCGAGGCCGAATACGAGTGGCCGTTCCAGTCGCATGCCTGCATGGGGCCGGCCTGCGCGGTGGTCGAGATCAAGGACGGCCATGCGACCTGCTGGTCCGGCTCGCAGAAGCCGCATTTCGTCCGCGACGGCATCGCCGCCACGCTCGGCATGCCGACCGACAAGGTGGACTGCATCTGGGTGGTCGGCCCCGGCTCCTACGGCCGCAACGACGCCGACGATTGCGCCATGGACACCGCCGTGCTCGCCAAGATGGTCGGCCGCCCGGTGCGGCTGCAATACATGCGCGAGCAGGGCACCGGCTGGGACCCGAAGGGCCCGGCCTCGATCCACCGCGCCCGCGCGGCGATCGACGCCTCCGGCAAGATCGTCGCCTATGAGTTCTCGAGCAAGGGCTTCTCGCGCTTCGACGTGCTCACCAACGGCAGCAAGCCGCCCGACACGCTCGCCGGCCATTTCCGCGGCGTGCCGCTCAAGGTGAACGATGCCTTCGGCGTCCCCGCCGAATCCTACCAGTTCGACAACAAGCGCACCGCCTGGGAGACGATCGCGCCGCTGCTCGAGCGCGCCTCGCCGCTGCGCAGCGCGCATCTGCGCGACCCGGTCGGGCCGCAGATTCACTTCGCCAGCGAGTCGTTCATGGACGAGGTCGCCGCCGCGCTCGGCGTCGATCCGCTGGAGCTGCGGCTGCGCCACGTCAAGGACCCGCGCGACATCGCGGTGCTCAAGGCGGCGGCCGAGAAGTCGGGCTGGCAGTCGCGGCCGTCGCCGCGCAAGGACCAGACCGGCAATACGGTCAGCGGCCGCGGCATCGCCTACTCGCAGCGCAACGGCACCACCTGCGCGATCGTCGCCGAAGTCGACGTCGACCGCCGTAGCGGCAGGATCTGGGCGCGCAAGTTCACGGTCGCGCACGATTGCGGCCAGATCATCAACCCGGATGGGCTCAAGCACACGATCGAGGGCAACCTCATCCAGGGCATCAGCCGCACGCTGTGGGAGGAGGTCAAGTTCGACCCGAAGAACGTCACCAGCGTCGATTGGGCGACCTATCCGATCCTCGACATCACCGAAGCGCCGGAGACGATCGAGTGCGTCTACATCAACCGGCCCGAGGTGGCCCCCACCGGCGCCGGCGAGCCGTCGATCCGCCCGGTGGCGGCGGCGATCGCCAACGCCATCTTCGACGCCACCGGCGTGCGAATGCGGCGCGTGCCGTTCTCGCCCGACCGGGTGAAGGGCGCGCTGTCGTAAGTGAACCAGCCCGTATGGCGGATTAGCGTAGCGTAATCCGCCATTTCGCCGCCGAGGAGCGGCGGGTTACGCCTTCGGCTAACCCGCCCTACGTCTCGTTGCGGCTCTTTCCATGGTAAGCTCCACGCATGATCGCCCGCACCCTCGATGAAGCCCTGGCGCCGATCACCGACGGCTGCGTGCTGGCGGTGCCGCGCGAGGTGTCCGGGGTCGCGATGGCGGCGACGCGGGCGCTGATCCGGCGCGGCATCCGCCGCCTCTCGCTCGTGGCGCTACCGACGTCGAGCCTGCAGGCGGATCTGCTGATCGGCGCCGGCTGCGTCGAGACGCTGGAAACGTCTGCCGTAAGTCTAGGGGAATTCGGGCCGGCGCCGCGTTTCACCGCGGCGGTCATGTCGCGCGCGATCCGGATCAAGGACGCAACCTGTCCGGCGCTGCACGCCGCGTTCCAGGCGGCCGAGAAGGGCGTTCCGTTCATGCCGCTGCGCGGGCTGATCGGCTCCGACGTGCTGGCGCACCGGCCGGACTGGAAGGTCATCGACAATCCATTCGGCAACCATGACCCGATCGTGCTGCTGCCTGCGCTCAAGCCCGATGTCGCGCTGTTCCATGTGCCGCTGGCCGACCGCGAGGGCAATGTCTGGATCGGACGCGACCGCGAACTCGCCACCATGGCGCACGCGGCGGCGACGACGGTGGTGACGGTGGAGAAGCTCCACGACGGCAGCCTGCTCGACGATCCGCTGCTGGCCGCCGGGACGCTGCCGGGGTTCTACGTCGAGACCGTTGCGATCGAGCCGCGCGGCGCCTGGCCGCTGCCGCTGCCGGATCATTATCCGCTGGACGAGGCGCACCTCAAGGAATACGCGCACATGGCCGCCACCGCGGAAGGCTTCGCCAGCTATCTCGACCGCTACGTTCATGCGCAGCGCGCCGCCTGACAATTTCCGCGACGAGGAGCTGCTCGCCGACGTGATCGCCGGGCTGATCGCCGATGCGCGGCACGCCGCCATCGGCGCCGCCTCGCCGATTCCCGCGGCGGCCGCGATGCTGGCGCGCGAGCGCGGCAATGGGCGGCCCCGCGTGTCGCTGCTCGGCAGCCGGCGGCACAACTTCTTCACCGACGGCGGGCGCGAGCTGTTCGACTGCGCCGGCCAGGGACGGATCGACGTGTTCTTTCTCTCGGGTGGCCAGATCGACGGCGCGGGCAACGTCAATCTGGTCAGCGTCGGCGACTATGAGCGGCCGAAGGCGCGTTTCCCCGGCTCGTTCGGCTCGACCTACATGTATTACGTGGTGCCGAAGGTGATCCTGTTTCGGCTCGAGCACACGCGCCGCACGCTGGTCCCGAAGGTCGACTTTATCAGCGCGCCGGGCACCGGCCCCGACAATGTCTTTCGGCCAGGCGGCCCGATCGCGCTGATCACAACTCGCTGCCTGTTCGGCTTCGACCGCGAGCGCCGCCGCTTCCGGCTCGCCAGCGTGCATCCCGGGCACACCGTCGCGGAGGTGGTGGAGAACACCGGCTTCGAGTTCGACCGGCCGCCGGACGTGCCGGTGACGGCAGCGCCCTCTCCCGAGACGCTGCGCCTGCTGCGGTCCGTGGTCGCACCGCAGCTTGTGGAGGTCTATCCGCAGTTCGCGGCGAACGTGTTCGGTATTCAGACCTAGCACGACGTCGGCAAAGACCATTTGCAGAGGCTGCGCCGGCATGGTCTTTATGCGCCGCCAGCCAATCCGGCTGAATCGGCTGAAGGGGTACATTGGTGAAGCAAGTCGAAGTCGCGGTGATCGGCACCGGCTGGTGCGGCGGCATCCGTGCCGAAACCCTGTCGCGCTCCGCGCTGGTGGACAAGCTGCACATCTGCGAGATCCGCCCGGACCGCCTGGCCGAGGTCAAGACGCTCACCAGGCCGGCGACGGCGACGCTCGACTACCAGGACATCGTCAGCAACCCGAACATTTCGGTGGTCTATGTCTGCACCACGCCGGAGCAGAATCACTACCCGATCACGCGCGACTGCTTGAAAGCCGGCAAGCACGTGCTGCTCGAGAAGCCGATCGCCATGGAGCTGTGGGAGGCGGACGAATTGATCACGCTCGCCCGGCGCGCGGGACTCAAATTCACCATTGGCTATTCGCAGCGCTTCAACACCAAGTTCGCCTTCGCCAAGAAGAAGATCACCGACGGCACGCTCGGCAAGGTGGTCTCGGTGATGGTGAGCCGCCACATCAACCGCGGTCTCGGCACCAAGATCGCCAAGCGCGTGAAGCTTTCGCCGGTGGTGATGGAGTCGACCCACGACCTCGATTTCGTGTTCTGGCTGCTCGAGCCCGCCAAGCCGGTGCGCGTCTACTCGCAGGGCGCCTACGGCTACATGCAGTCGCTCAACGGCTCCTACGACGTGATGTGGACGATCGTCACCATGGACAACGGGATGCTGGTGACCATCGGCGGCGGCTGGAATCTGCCGCCGAGCTATCCCAACTATTGCTCCACCTGGGTCGAGATCACCGGCACCGAAGGCGCGCTGATCCTCGACGACACCCACCGCGACAACTGGCTCAACACCGTGTCCGAGGGCACGCGGTTTCCGATGTCGACCATGCCGGGCGAGCAGGTCGATCACGTATTCGCCGGCCAGATGGGACCGGAGACCATCCACTTTCTGGAGGCGTGCATCCTGGACCGGCCGGTGATGGTGACGCCCGAGAGCGCGCGCCTGGTGATGGAGACCTACACGGCGGCGGACCTGTCCGCCGAGCGCAACGAACCGGTCGACCTGCCGCTGTCGAACGAGGCGCTCTCCGCAGTCGCCGAAATGGTGGGAGGCAAGCGATGAGACGAAAGGCCAACGGGATCGGGCTCGCCATCGTCGGCGCCGGCCGGGTCGGGCTGTTTCGCGGCGAGGTCGCCGCTCGCCATCCGGCCGTGCAATGGATCGGCATCGCCGAGAAGAACCACAACCGCGGTCTCTACGTGGCGGAAAAGATCGGCGCCGACTTCGTCACGCCCGACCATCGCGAGCTGCTCAAGCGCCCGGAGGTGACCTGCGCCGTCATCGCCACCGACGAGCACCTGCACGTCGATCCGATCATGGCGGCGGTCGAGCGCGGCGTGCCGATGCTGATCGAGAAGCCGCTGGCGACCGATCTCGGCGAGTCGGCGCGCGTGCTCCAGGCGATCACCGACGCCAAGCTCGACGCGGTCGTCGGCTACACCCAGCGCTTCCGCCGCAAATGGCTCGGCGCCAAGGAAAAGGTGCGCACCGGCGCGCTCGGCGACGTGACCCTGGTGACCTCGCGCGCCTTCATGAACCGGCTGGTCGCAATCGACAATTACAAGCGCACCGACGACCCCGCGACCATCTCGCCGATGGTGATCTCCGGCACCCACGCGCTCGACATCGTGATGTGGTGCATGGAGGCGAAGACGCCGGTCGAATGCTACGCGCGCTCGATCGACAAGGTACTGGGGCCTACCTATCAGGGCATCGACGCCACCGCCGGCATGATCATGTTCTCGGACGGCAGCGTCTACCATCTCAACATCTCCTGGGCGCTGCCGGTGACCTGGCCGGGCGCGGTCTACAGCCTCGAAGTCGGCATCAACGGCACCCACGGCGTGCTCACCATCGACGACACCCACCGCGACATGGTGCTCGCGGTCTCCGCGCCGCAGGAGGAAGGCTATGCGCCCGACAAAAGCCGCCTGGTCGATTTCATGGGCAGCTATCCGCCCGGCGATATGGCGCTCGGCGAGCTGCGCGGGCCAATGCGCGAGGAGACCGATTCCTGGCTCAACCGGATCGCACTCGGCCTGCCGACGCAGGCGGCCACCGCCGCCGAGGCGCACAACCGGCTGATGCTGACCAAGGCGCTCGACCTGTCCGCCAAGCGCAAGCAGCCGGTCCGCTTGCCGCTCGAGCCCGGCGAGGAGCGCGCGGCGGCATAGGAGCAGCTTTGACCAGACCAGGCGTATTGCGCGGTCGATGCGCGCTGCGGCATTTTGACGGCCGTGCATGAAATCAAAGAGCCCGTCATGTTGTTCATGGTAATCGAGAGCTTTCGCAATCAGGATGCGAATTTAGGTTGGAGTCCGGCGTCAATGAAGAATGCTTTGCTCGCCCTCGTCGCGCTGCTCCTTACCGGTGCGCCGGCGCTCGCGCAGGAAGACGTCGCCGCCTTCTACAAGGGCAAGACCATACGCCTGGTGGTCGGCATCGGCGTCGGCTCGGGCTACGACATCAACGCGCGCATCCTCGCACGCCACATGGCCGCGCATATTCCGGGCAACCCGACCGTCATCGTGCAGAACCAGCCGGGTGCCGGCAGCCTCACCATGACCAACGCGCTCTACAATGCCGGCCCGTTCGACGGCACGGTAATCGGCGCCTCCTTCAACGGCATGCCCACCACGCCGCTGCTGCAGCCCGGCGGCGCGCGCTTCGATCCGGTGAAGATCAACTGGCTCGGCAGCACTAACCGGGAAACGCAGGCGATGTATGTATGGCACACCGCGCCGGTGCAGAGCCTCGCCGAGGTCGCGAAAACCGAGGTCGTGATGGGGGCGCAGGCGCCGGGATCGACCCAGTACGATTATCCGATGCTCGCCAACTCGCTGTTCGGCCTCAAGTTCAAGGTGATCACCGGCTACGAGAGCACGCCGAAGATCCACCTGGCGATGGAGCGCGGCGAGGTGCACGGCACCTTGGCGAACTGGTCGACGCTCAAGGCGATCAACCTCAACTGGGTCACCGAGAAGAAGGTGAAGATGCTGGCGCAATGGGCGCTGAAGAAGCATCCCGACCTCGCCGAGGTGCCGCTCGCGCTCGATCTGGCCACGACCGACGCCGATAAGCAGGCGATGCTGCTGGCGCTGGCGCGGCTCGAATACGGCCGGCCGTTCTTCCTGCCGCCGAACGTTCCTGCGGATCGCGTGCAGGCGTTGCGGCGCGCCTTCGACGCCACCATGAAGGACCCGGCCTATCTGGCGGAAGCCGACAAGCTCAAGATCGACGTCGATCCGCTCACCGGCGAGCAGGTCGCCGCCTTGGTCGAGCAGGTCTCCCGCACGCCCGGCGACACCGTCGCCCGCGTACGCGCGGCGATGGAGCATCGGTAGTCGCCGTCATTCCAGGCGAGCGGCAAAGCCGCGGGGCCCGGAATCCATCACCGCCACAGCTGCCGGATGCGCTCGACCCGTGCGATATCGCAACGGCTGCGATCATGGATTCCGGACCGTGGGGACGCATTTGAATAAAATTTCGCGGTTACGGGAACCGCATCTGTAGAGGGTTCTTGTCGTATTGCCGTTGCTTCGAGCACGTATCTGGACCCCGCGGCTGGACCCTCCCGACTCGATGGAACCCCTCCTCGTCAAGATTTTCGCGACCGCCCTGGCGCTCAGTCAGGTCACGACCGCGCCGGACGCGGTGAAAACCCAGTTCGACCGCGCGCGCGACCAGCAGCAGGTCGCCCGGCTGCTGCAGGCCGGCTGCACCCATATGCGCAAAGCCTTCGACATCGAGGACGTCAACCTCGACGAGCTCATCGCCACTGCACTGGACGACCCGCAGGCGCTCAGCGGCGAGATCAAGGCGTTCCGCGGCATCAATTTCGCCGATCTGCAAACCGCTTACCGGCAGTTCTGCAAGAATGAGAAGGTCCCCAAGCCGGCCGTCGACCTCGGCGAGGTGATCGATTTCTACAACAAGGCGGCCGGAGATTTGCCGGATCACGACAAGCTTCGGGGGCTCAAGCTTCCCGGCGCCAGCGTCGTGCTCGACGGCAAGGGCGCCCGCTTCGCCGACGTGTTCGAGGAGAACCAGCGTCGGCTCTGGGTCTCGCTCGCCGACATTCCCGACGAGGTGCAAAAAGCGTTCATCGCAGCCGAGGACAAGCGCTTCCACGCGCACAAGGGCATCGACGAGCGCGGCCTGATCCGCGCCTTCATCGGCAACCTGGCCGGATCGGGGCGCCCGCAGGGCGGCTCCACCATCACCCAGCAGGTGGTGAAGAACCTGCTGGTGGGCGAGAACCTGACCTATGAGCGCAAGATTCGCGAGATGATCGTCGCGACCCGGCTCGAGCGGGCGCTCAGCAAGGACGAGATCCTCGAGCTGTATCTCAACTTCGTCTTTCTCGGCCGCGGCGCCTGGGGGATCGAGATGGCGGCGCACAGCTATTTCGGCAAGCCGGCGAAGGAGCTCACGCTCGAAGAAGGCGCGCTGCTCGCGGGCCTGACCAAGGGGCCAAACTATTACAGTCCCGACCGCCACCCAGGGCGGGCGCAGGAACGGCTCGCCTATGTGCTCAGCCGCCTGCAGGACGACGGCGTCACCGTTCCCGAGCAGGACGGCAAGCGGCTGCCGGCATTGCCGGCGCTCATCGCCTATCAGCCGCGCCGCGACATCGGCTTCCACTTCGTCGACCAGGTCGCCCGCGAGGCCAAGGCGGCGGCCGGGATCGAGGCGATCACCGCCAACTCCTACACGGTGCGCTCCACCATCAACACGCAATTGCAGCGGGTCGTCGAGGAAGCGCTGCAGGAGGGCCTGTCGCGCTACGAGCGCAACGCCGGCCGGGTCCAGTTCCGCGGCGCCGAGGCGAGCCTCGCGCAAGCCGTTCAACGGATCGAAGCGGGTAAGAAGACCGACAAGCGGCCGCCCTGGCAGCAGGCGCTCGCGAACGCGCGGCTGCCGCTCTATGACGTGCATTGGACCCCGGCCGTGATTGTTGAAAAGCCCGGCGGCAAGAAGGGCGAGACCTGGCGGGTCGGTTTGAGCGACGGCCGCATCCTGCCGCTGTCGATCGACAACGGCACCGCGCAACGCAAGCTTACGCTTTACGACGTGGTCTTCGTTCGGGTGACCGAGGCCAAGAGCGAAGCCAAGAACGAAGCGAAGAACAAGACCGCGGCGCGCGCAGAGCTCAGAGTCCGGCCGGTCGTGCAGGGCACGGCGGTGGTACTCGAAAACAAGACCGGCCGCATCCTCGCCATGGCCGGCGGTTTTTCCTATCCGCTCAGCCAGCTCAACCGCGCGATGCAGGCGCAGCGCCAACCAGGCTCCGCCATCAAGCCGTTGAGCTACCTGGCGGCGCTGCGCAGCCTGCAACCGAATACGCTCATCAGCGACGAGTCGATCACGTTCCCGCCGATCGGCAACGGCAGCCGCGCCCGCGAGCAGGACTATTGGTCGCCGAAAAACTACGACGGCGGCGGCGGCGGCACGCTGACGTTACGCCGGGCGCTGGAGAATTCGCGCAATCTGGCGACCGTGCACCTGCTCGACGGCGGCATCGAGAGCAAGCCGGAGGCGAGCCTTGATCGGCTTTGCGCGATCGCGCTGGAAGCCCAGATCTACCGCGAATGCGTGCGGTTCTACCCGTTCGTACTGGGCGCCCAGCCGGTGCGGCCGGTCGATCTGGCGGCCTTCTATGCGACGATCGCCAATGAAGGCGTGCGTCCCGAGCCGCACGTCATCGACGCCATCGAGCATAACGGCCTCATCATCTATCGGCACGATCCGGGCTCGTCGGTCACGGTCGGCGGCGCCGATCGCGCCGCCTTCTATCAGCTCAAGACCATGCTGCAGGGCGTGCTGCAGCGGGGCACGGCGCGATCGATGGCGGGGCTGGCGCCATTCGTCGCCGGCAAGACCGGCACCTCCGATAACGAGAACGACGCCTGGTTCGTGGGCTTCACCAACGACGTCACGGTGGCGGTCTGGGTCGGCTACGACAACGCCGACGGCAAGCGGCGCACCCTCGGCGGCGGTGCCACCGGCGGCCACACCGCGGTTCCGATCTTCGAGCCGATCATGCAGGCGGTGTGGGCCAATGTGACGCCCAGGACCGCGCTGGCGCCGCCCTCGCCCGAGGCCAAGCGTCTGCTCTCGTGCAAGTCGATCGACGTCGAATCGGGCGACGCCCGCAATGGCGGCAAGTCGATCAGCGAGTGCTTCCGCGTCGACGCCAAAGGCAAGATCGTCGACACCCAATACAAGTTGATCTCGCGCGAGAGCGCCTATGCGGCGCGCGAGCCGCGCGAAACGCGCAATCCGAACGCGGGTTACGGCTGGGGCTGGTCCAACGGCGGCTGGTACCCTTACCAGGAGCAGCGCCGCTACTACGGCTACGACGGCTATCAGCGCGGGCCCTATTGGGGCAATTCCTGGAACCGCTGGTAGCGACCAACGGTCTCATTCTGGGCAAGCGGCTTTTGGCCGCGAGGCTTGGCATTTCGAGAGTCCCCCTCACCCCAACCCTCTCAGCCGAAGTCGGATATATCCGACTTCGGCCACTTAATAGTGACCGAACTCGAGTAAACCCGAGTTCGGTTGCAAGCGGGGAGAGGGAGCCCACCGAGATCGCGGCACCGCCAGCGGATCACTCGCCGTTGGTGTCCCGAGAAACGGACTCCCGTCCGCTCCGCTTTCGGCTATAAACGGGCTCCCGCAAAACCCCTCCCCCCAGTTTCGGAAGCCAACATGGATTCAAAGACCGTTGCAAGCCGCGCGCAGCACCAGCCACGCTTGGAGGACGATCCGTTGGTGCGCGGGCTGGGACGCTATGCAGCCGATGTGCCGCTGACCGGTCAAGCCCAGGCCTATTTCGTGCGCTCCCCGCACGCCTTTGCGGATATCCGTTCGATCGACACCGACGCGGCGAAGGCGGTGCCGGGTGTGGTTGCGGTGCTCACCGCCGCCGACATGGAGGGGATCGGCAACGTCTCCCAGCACCCGCTGCTCGTCGGGCGCGGCGGGGCGAAGCTCATCGTGCCCCCTCGCCCCGCGCTCGCCGGCAAGACCGTGCGGCACGTCGGCGAGGCGGTCGCGGTGGTGATCGCCGAGACGCTCACCGCCGCGCAGGACGCCGCCGAGCTGGTCACCGTCGATTACCAGGAGCGCACGCCCGCGGTCGACGTGCGCGAGGCGGTGCGCGCAGGCGCGCCGCAAGTCTGGCCGGAGGCGCCGGGCAATATCGCGGTCGACTGGCCCGGGCTGGCGCCCGATCCCGACGCCAATGCCAAGGAGGTCGAGCGCGTCATCGCATCGGCCAAGCACGTCGCCAAGGTTGCCGTCGTCCATCAAAGGATCATGGTCCATTCGATGGAGCCGCGCGGCGCCACCGCGAGCTACGATCAATCCGCCGACAGCTACCTGCTGCGCTGCTGCTCGCAAAGCGCGCGGGCGCTGCGCGACGGGCTGGCGCCGATCCTGGGCGTTCCCAACCAGCGGCTCCGCGTCGTCACCGAAGACGTCGGCGGCGCGTTCGGACTGAAGACCGGACCTTATCCGGAATACCTCGCCATCCTCGTGGCGGCGCGTAAGCTCGGCCGGCCGGTGCACTGGATGTCGAACCGCGCCGAGGCCTTCCTCAGCGATAATCACGCGCGCGACGCCTACAGCGACGTCGAGCTGGCGCTCGATGAACGGGGGAGATTTCTGGCGCTGCGCGTGCGTCACCTCGGCAATATGGGCGCCTATATCGGCGCCGTCGGCGCCAACATCCAGACCGTCAATCTCACGCGCTGCCTGCCCGGCATGTACGACATCAAGCTGATCGACATCGGCGTGCGCTGCGTATTCACCACTACGACGCCAACGGCGCCCTACCGCGGCGCCGGACGGCCAGAGGCGAACTTCATGCTCGAACGGGTGATCGACGAGGCCGCGCGGGTGACCGGCATCGACCCGGTCAAGCTGCGCCGGCGCAACCTGATCAAGCCCAAGGCGATGCCGTACAAGACCGCGGTCGGCACCACCATCGACAGCGGCGAGTTCGAGACCATCCTCGACAAGGCGCTGGCGCTGGCCGACGTCGACGGCTTCAAGCAGCGCCGGCGCGAGGCCGGCAAGCGCGGCAAATATCGCGGCCTCGGCATTTCCTGCATGCTCGAGCACGCCGGCGGCTTTCCGCTCGAGGGGACATGGCTGAGCTTTCCCGGCGGCGACACGCTGGTGCTCGGGCTCAACGTGCAGTCGACCGGGCAAGGCCACGCCACCACGTTCAATCCGATGCTGGCCGAGCGGCTCGGCATCAAGCCCGAGCAGATCGAGCACCGGCACGGCGATTCGGCAATGGAGATCGCCGGCTATGCGTCGGTCGGGTCGCGTTCCGCCATGACGGTGAGCCACGCCATGATCAAGACCGTCGAGGCGCTGCTCACCAAAGGCAAGGCGATCGCCGCGACCGTGCTGGAAACCGCGGAATCCGATATCGAATATCGCGGCGGACGTTTCAGCGTGGTGGGAACGGATCGTAATATCTCGCTGTTCGACCTCGCCGCCCGCGCCAAGGAGATGAAGAAGCGCGGCGAGATCCCCGAGGATCTCGACACCAAGACCAACGCGGAGACGCCGCTGACCTTTCCCAACGGTTGCCACATCGCCGAGGTCGAGATCGATCCCAATACCGGTCAACTGGCGCTGGTCGCCTATTCGGCGGTCGACGATTGCGGCAATGCGCTCAACCCGATGATCGTCAAGGGCCAGACCCACGGCTCGATCGCCCAGGGCGTCGGCCAGGCGATGATGGAGAACACCGTATTCGACACATCGGGTGGGCAGCTGATCACCGGCTCGTTCATGGACTACGCCATGCCGCGCGCCGACGACATGCCCTCGTTCAAGGACGCCATGCATCTGGTGCCGGCCAAAACCAACCCGCTCGGCGTCAAGGGCGCGGGCGAGGCCGGCACTACGGCGGCGATCGCGGCGGTGATGAACGCCGTCGCCGACGCGATTCCGGGCGGCGCCGGCGCCAATCTCGACATGCCGGTGACGGCGGAGAAGCTGTGGCAGGCGTGCCAGAGGGCGAATGCCTGACCCATTGCGGCAGGGGTTTGGCCGCCACACAGTCCACGCCAGGTGAGACAGCCCGGGTGATGCCGCTGAGACAGCGTAAATCCTGCAAAAACAATGACTTGATGGCACTGTCTCGCTGTCTCAGCCCCCTAGGCACTGAGACACTGAGACAGCCTGCCTCTCGATCTCCTCATCCCAGCCTCCGCCAGAGACGGAATCGGAACAGCGCCAGCGCTTACCCCTGCGAGATGAATTTCGTGTTGAGGTAGGCGCCGAGCCCCTCGATGCCGCCTTCGCTGCCGTGGCCGGACTCCTTGACGCCGCCGAACGGCGTCTCGGGCGTCGAGACCGCGACGCTGTTGACGCCGACCATGCCCGACTCGATGGCGTCGCCGATCGCCGCCGCGGTCGCGTTCGACGAGGTGAACGCATAGGCGGCGAGCCCGTATTCGAGCGAGTTCGCCCGCGCCACCACCTCATCGAAGGTCTTGAAGGTGACGATCGGGGCGATCGGCCCGAACGGCTCCTGCGTCATCACCTTGGAATCGTCGGGCACGTCGGTCACCACCGTCGGCTCGTAGAAATAGCCCTGGTTGCCGCGCCGCTTGCCGCCGGTGACGACCTTGCCGCCGCGGTTCTTGGCATCCGCCACGAAGCTCTCCATGGCGTCGATGCGGCGCGAGTTCGCCATCGGCCCCATGGTGATGCCCTTCTCCAGCCCGTCGCCGAGCTTGACGCCGTTGGCGTATTCGGTGAAGCGGGCGAGGAAGCGCTTGTAGACCGGCTCCTGCACGTAGAAGCGCGTCGGCGAGATGCAGACCTGCCCGGCATTGCGGTACTTGAACGCCGCGATCGTGTCGGCGGCCTTTTCAGGGTCGGCGTCGTCGAACACCACCACCGGCGAGTGGCCGCCGAGCTCCATGGTGGTGCGCTTCATGCCTTTCGCCGCCAGCGCCGCGAGATGCTTGCCGACCGGGATCGAGCCGGTGAAGGAAATTTTCTTCACCGCGTCCTTGGCCAACAGATGCTCGGAGACTTCCGCCGGCACCCCGAACACCAGGTTGAGCACGCCCGCCGGCAGCCCGGCATCGGCGAAGCAGCGCACCGTTTCGATGCAGGCGCCAGGCGTCTCCTCGGAGGCCTTGAGAATGAGCGAGCAGCCGGCGGCCAGCGCCCCGCCGATCTTACGCGCCGGCGTGAGCACCGGGAAGTTCCATGGCGTGAAGGCGGCGACCACGCCGACCGGCTCCTGCAGCACCAGCTGGCGCGTGCCCTTGGCGCGGCCCGGCACGATGCGGCCGTAGCTGCGGCGGCCCTCCTCGGCGTACCACTCGATGATGTCGGCCGAGGTCATCACCTCGGCGCGCGCCTCGACGTAGACCTTGCCCTGCTCCTGCACCATGATTTTCGAGATGGCGTCGTGGCGCTCGCGGATGAGGTCGGCCGCCTTGCGCATGATCTTGGCGCGGTCATAGGCCGAGGTCGCCCGCCAGACCGCAAAGCCCTTCTGGGCGGCTTCCAGCGCCTGGTCGAGGTCGGCCTTGCTGGCATGCGGCAGGTGCGCCAGCGGCTTCTCGGTCGCCGGATTGAGCACGTCCTCGCCCTTGCGGCCGCTGCCGTTGTGCCACTTGCCGGCGATGTAGAGCGCGAGATCGGAATACATGGGGTCCTCGTTGTTTTCATCGTTGCTGATATTTCGTTGCGACGGAATTAGCACCTTTCCGGATCGAATTCACCCCTCCCCCGCTTCAGAGCCTCACCCCAAAAACGTCCCACCGTTCACCTGGATGTTCTGCCCGGTGATGAAGCTCGCGCCGGGGCCGCACAGGAAGCGCACGGCGGCGGCGATGTCGTCGGGCTGACCGCGGCGGCCGACCAGCGCATGCACCAGCGCGTGGTGCTGCGGCTCCGGCTGCCCCGCCGGCCGCGGCGCTGCCATCACGCCCGGCGTCACCGTGTTCACCCTGATCTTGTCGGGCGCGAGCTCGTGCGCCAGCGCGCGGGTGAAGCCGATGAGGCCGGCCTTGGCGGTCACCACATGCGGGCGGCGGGCCGCGCCGGTATGAGCGGAGAGGCCGCCGATATTGACGATCACACCGGCGCCGCTCTGTTTGAGATAGGGCAGGCAGGACTGGGCGCAGTTGAAGGCGCCGTCCAGGATGATGGAAGTGACCGCACGCCACTGCGCGAGCGTCATGTTCTCGAATGCCTGCTCCGCGCGCACCGCCGCGTTGTTGACGAGGATATCGACACGGCTGAACGTCTCAGCCGCCGCAGCGACCATCTTCTGCACCGCCGCGGCGTCGGCGACGTCGGCGGTGACGGCGAGCGCCTTGCCCCCCGCCCGCTCGATCTCGCCGGCGACCGCCTCGGCTTCCTTAAGGTTCGAGCGCGCATTGACGACCACCGCCGCGCCACCGTCGGCGAGCGCGAGCGCGATGCCGCGACCGATGTTGCGCCCGGCGCCGGTGACGATCGCGACGCGGCCGGAGAGTTCTTGGGTCATTGGTTCGGGTCCTCGAGTGAACGTTGTTCGGAGCGGTAGGGTGGGCAAAGCGAAGCGTGCCCACGCGTCTTTCTTTCAACCGCACGAGTACCGCGTGGGCACGGCGCACGCGCCAGCGGGGACCGGGCGACGGCACCGCGCGCGCCTTTGCCCACCCTACTTACCCTCGCAAAGACGAAAGATCGATCTTGCCATCATAGAGCGTTCGCATCAGCGCCAATGCCGTCTTGGCGCGCGCATCGTCCCATCCGCCGTGGCGCGCATTCAGCACGAACTTGTCCTCGATGTCGCCTCGCGCCAGCGGCATATGCGCGCCGCCGCGCATATGCGGCTGGCGCTCCTCGACCACGCGGCCGTCGGCCAGCACGGCGCGGATGTGGCCGGTGAAATTGTTCGGATAGGGATTCTGCGGATCGATCTCATAGCGCACCTTGGCGGCGAGCGCGACCACGGCCGGATCATGCACGGCGGCGTCGGAAAAATCGCTCAAGCCGACATTGCCGCGCACGAAGCCCGCGGCGATGCAATAGGGCGTCGAGAATTTCCCGGCATAGCCGTTGGGCGGGCGCTGCTTGGCGGCGAGCGGCTCCCACAGGCGATGCACCGTGCCCTCGCCGACCTCGCAGACGATCTCCTTGATCTCGTCCGCCTTGATCCCTTTCCCCGCGAGCCGCCGCGCGCAGTCGATATAGGGGTGGGTCATGGTCCCGCACGGATAGGGCTTGAAGGCGAGCGTTTCGGTCACCCACCGTTCGCCGAAATCGCCGGTGAGCGCGTCGTAGTCGCCCTCGGTGGTGTGGGCGAAGCCATGGAACAGCCCGTGCACGCCCTCGAGCACCGTGCGCGGCCCCGAGAAGCCTTCGCGCCCGAGCAACGCCGCGCGCAGGCCCGATTGCGCCGCCCAACCGGCGTGCATGCGCTTGGTCCAAGTGCCTTCCGCGAGATACTCGATGATGCCGCCGGCCATCGAGCCGACCACGCCGAGCGCATCGACCAGTCGGCGCCGATCGAGCGCGAGCGCGGCGCCGACCCCGGCCGCCGCCGCCATGGCGCCGAACACCGCGGTCGGGTGGAAGCCCGCCTTGTGCACCGCCTTCGGCACCACGACGCTGAGCCGACAGATCGTCTCGACGCCGACCGCGATGCCGAGCAGCGCGCGGCGCCCGTCGGGATTGTGCCGCTCGCAGGCTGCCAGCACCGCCGGCACGATCACCGCGCCGGCATGCACCGGGCCGCCCTCGAAGGTGTCGTCGAAATCCTCGCCGTGCGCGGCAGTGCCGTTGACGAAGGCGGCGCCGGCCGCGCTCATCGTGCGGGCATGGCCGATCGCCGTGCAGGGACCGTCGTCGTCCCAGCCGGCGAGCGCCGCCTTGACGTAATCCTCGTTGCGCGCGGTGAGGCAAAGCCCGACGACGTCGATCAGCAAATCCTCGCATTTGCGGCGCACCGCGGGAGGCAGCCGCGCGGGATCGAGCGCCGCGATCTTGTCCGCCAAAATCTCGGCGACCGCTGTCTTGGGAAGCTCAGCGTCCATGTGCGCTCAGGTGCTGTTCCGCCCTCATCCTGAGGAGCGCGCGTAACAAGGCGGTGCCCCGCACTCCATACGCGTGCGCGCGCGTCTCGAAGGCAACCGATCTCGGGTTTACCCGAGATCGGCACTTTAAGTGCGCAAGTCGGCAACAGCCGACTTGCGATGGCGGCCCGGACCGGGGCGGCCTCATGCTTCGAGACGCATCGCAGCGCGGCCGCGCTCGTGGAAGCGCACGTGTCCACGTCGCGCTGCGATGCTCCTCAGCATGAGGCCGATCGAGTGTCGTCATTGGCATGTCACGTGTTTCGCAGGCGCACGCCGCCAAAGCCGGGAATCCGATTAACCGCGATGACCACCGTGAAGGTGATGACCAGCATGATGATGCCGAGCACCGAGATGGCGCCAAGGTCGCCGGACTCGTTGAGGTCGAAGATCAGGACCGAGATCACCTTCGTTTCCGAGGTGAACAGCATGATGGCGGCGGACAACTCGCGGATCACGCCGACGAAGATGAAGCACCAGGTCGCGATCACGCTGGTGCGCAGCAGCGGCGCGGTGATGTCGCGCAGCGTGCGCAGGCGCGTGGCGCCGAGAATCCGGCCGGCGTCCTCCAGGTCGGTATGCACGGAGCGGAACGCCGATTGCAGCTGCTGGTAGGCGGCCGGCAGCGCGATGGTCACGAAGGCGAGGAACAGGATCCACAAGGTCCCGTAGAGCACGAACGGCGGGCGCGCGTAGCTGAGAAACAGGCCGACGCCCAGCACGATGCCGGGGATCGCGACCGGCGCGGTGGCGAGGAAGCCGAGCGTGCGGTGGCCGGCGATCGCGCGGCGCGTGGTCAGGTAGCTGATCACCAGCGCCAGCAGGGTGCCGACGGTCGCCGACCAGATGCCGAGGATGAAGGTGTTCTTCACCGCGAGCTTGGTCGCCGACAGCTCGAAGAACACGAAGTGGATGTTGTGGAGGGTGAAGTTGTCGAACCAGACGAACGACGAGGCCACCCGCGAGAAGGTGGCATTGAGCAGCGCGCCATAAGGCAGGAACACCGGACACATCAGCACCACGAACACGAACGCGAGCGCCGCCCATTTGAGCCAACCGAGCCGCACCAGCCGCGGGTCGCCCTGCTTGCCGCCGACCACCGAATAGCCGCGGCGGCCGAGGATGAAGTGCTCGGCGCGTAAGAGCGCGACGGTGAGCACCAGCAGCGGGATCGAGGCCGCGGCCGCCAGCTCCGGCTTGGGCGGGTAATTGAACAGGCTCCAGATCTTGGTGGTCATGGTGTGGAAGCCAGCCGGGATCGCGAGGATCGCCGGCGAGCCGAACAAGGTCATCGCCTGCAGGAAGGCGACCAGCGCGCCGGCCAGCAAGGCAGGCAATGCAAGAGGAATGGTCACGCGGCGCGCGGTGGTCCAAGTGCGGCCGCCGAGAATCGAGGAGGCGTCCTCGAGGTCGCCCGGAATGCGGTCGAGCGCGTTGGCGAGCAGCACGAACACGTAGGGGAAGGTGTAGCAGGAGATGACAAAGATGAGGCCGGAGAGCGAATAGATGTTGAACAGGTGCTCGTCCAGGGGCATGCCGGTGAGCGCGCGCCAGGTCTTGTTGATGAGGCCTGAATTGGGCGCCGCCAACAGCTCCCAGGCGATGGCGCCGAGGAACGGCGGCGTCACGAACGAGGCGGTCACCAGCGCGCGCACGGTGCGCCGCAGCGGCATGTCGGTGCGCGCGACCAGCCAGCCCATGGGCGCCGCGGCGATGCAACAGATCACGCTCGAGCTGGTCGCCAGGATCACGGTGGTGATCAGCGGATCGACGAAGGACTGATCGCTCACCAGCTTGCGGAAATTGTCGAGCGTGAAGGCGCCGGCGCGGTCGACGAAGCTGTAGTAGAACAGCCACGACATCGGCAGGATGATCAGCACGCACAATATCGCGGCGAACAGGATCAGGATCGGCCACGACAGATCGATCTTGTGCGGCCGCGGGGCGCTCTCTGCCGGCAACGCGATGGTCATGGTCGCCACCACCCGAATCTATCCGTCGTCATGGCCGGGCTTGTCCCGGCCATCCACGTCTTTGATCGACGCAAGCAAGACGTGGATGCCCGGCACCGCAGACAAGTCTACGCAGTCTGCGCATGCTTGACTGCGTTGCCGGGCATGACGGAGGAGAGATGGTGCGACTGAAGTTCATGGCTCGTTGCACAGAATCCCCATCACACTCCGAAATACTTGGTGTAGCGCGCCTTGATCTCCTCGGCCTGCGCCTCGACCGCCACCGGATCGTCCTTCATCACCTTGATCTTGGCGAGCGGCGTGCGCCCCGGCTTCTCGACGACCTGGGGATGGGCCGAGTGCTGGGCGGCGAAGTCGCACAGCACCTGCTGGCCTTCGCGCGAGAACAGGTAGCTCTGGAACAAGCGGGCGGCGTTCGGATCGGGCGCCGCCTTGAGCACGGCATTGGGGCATACGATCAGCGGCGCGCCCTCGGCGGGATAGACCACCTCGACCGGCTGGCCCGCCTCCTTGAACTGAATCAGGTTGAAGTCGTTGCCGTCGGCCATGACCGCACGCTCGCCGAGCGCCAGCTTCTTCGGCGGATCGACCGACGACTGCACCTGCAACACCCTCTGCTTGCCGAGCTTCTCGAAATACTCCCAGCCGAGCTCGCGCGCGATCTGGAACGTCGCGGTCATGATGGTGCCGCTATAGGCCGGGTGCGCCTTGACCATCTTGCCCAGCCATTTCGGATGCAGCAGGTCCGGGAAGCTCTTGGGCGCATCCTCCGCCTTCACCAGATTGGTGTTGTAGCCGAGCGACGACACGTAGACGCGCGAGGTGGCGTAGAGACCGTCCGGATCGCGATGCTCGCCGGGGTAGAAGCGCGCGACCTCCTCGGGCACGAACGGGGCGAGCCAGCCGTTGCGCTTCCAGGCGACGAAGTGGGCGGCATCGGAGGCGTTGATGATGTCGGGGGCGTGGATGTTGGCGGCGTATTCCTGGGCCAGCCGCTGGAACTGGCGCTCGGAGCCGGTGCGCTCGATCCGCACCGCGATGCCGGGATATTTCGCCTCGAAGGCGCGGGCGACCCGTTCGGACACCGGCAGGTCCATCGCCGCATACCAGACGACCTTGCCCTCCTTCTTCGCCGCCTCGATCAAGGCACCCGTGACCGCCGTCGGCTCCGGCGCCGCCGCCCGTACCCGAGTCGCGGCGAACGCGCTCGCGACCGCAGCCGCCTTGAGAACGCCCCTGCGCGTGAGCGGCAGTCTGTGCATCACTCGTTCCCTCGGGAGATCACCGGCTCACACCTTGAAGATCTGCGCGTAGCGGGTCTTGATCTCCTCGCTCGCCTTGTCGACGCCCTCGGGATCCTCTTTCATCAGCTTGATCTCGGAGAGCTTGCGGACGCCGGGCTTTTCCACGGTCTGTTGGTGCGGCGAATACTGGCGGGCCCAATCGACCAGAACCTGCTGAGCCTCGCGCGAGTGCATCCAATTCTGGAACAGGCGCGCAGCGTTCGGGTTGGGAGCCGCCTTGAACACCGCGCTCGGCGAGGCGGCGAGCGGCGTCCCCTCCTCCGGATAGACGATCTCCACCGGCTGGCCTTCTTCCTTGTAGCGGATGACAAGATAGCCCGCGCCGTCAACCATGACCGCGCGTTCGCCAAGCGCGATCTTCTTGGGCGTGTCGGTCGCCGACTGGACCTGCAAGATCCGCTGCTTGGCGAGCTTCGCGAGATATTCCCAGCCGAGCTCGCGCGCGATCTGGAACGTCGCATTCATGATCGTGCCGCTATAGGCCGGATGCGCCTTGACCATCTTGCCGGCCCATTTCGGATCGAGCAGGTCGGCAAAGCTCCTCGGCGCCTCCTCCTTCTTCACCAGGTTGGTATTGTAGGCGAGCGGAGAGATCAGGATCCGCGTCGTTATATGCATCCCGTCCGGGTCATAGTATTTCGGGTCGAAATGCTTCGCGACCTCCTCCGGTAGGTACGGCGCGAGCCAACCGTCGCGCTTCCACACGATGCAATGCGCCTGGTCCGCCGTGTTGACCACATCGACGACGTGGATGTTGCTGCCGTACTCCTGGCCGATACGGGTGAAGACGCGCTCGGCGCCGGAGCGCTCCACGCGGACGGCGATGCCGGGAAATTTCTCCTCGAATGTCTTCGCCAGCCGTTGCGCAAACGCCAGATCCATGGCGGTGTAGAAGGCGAGCTTGCCCTCCTTCTTGGCCGCCTCCACCAGCGCCGGCGTGATGGCCGACGGCTCGGGCGCGGCGGCGCGCAGCGGTTGGGCGAAGCAGCCGGCGGCGATCGCGGTCGACGCCTTGAGGACATCACGCCTGGAGAATCGAATCTTGCTCATTGTTTTCCTCCCGATGCAGTCACTCGTAGGGTGGGCAAAGGCGCGCTGCGCGGTTCTGCCGCGTGGGCAAAATCGTGCGCGCGCCGTGCCCACGCGGCGACAATACGGCAGACGATTTTGCCCACCCTACAATTGCTTCCTCCCAATGCCGGCCGGGCGTCGCCCTCACACCCCGAACAGCTTGCTGTAGCGCGCCTTGATCTCCTCGCTCATCCGCTCGACGCCGGCGGCATCTTCCTTCATGGTCTTGATCTCGCGGAACGGCTTGCGGCCGGCCTTCTCCTTGACCTGCGGATGCATCGAGCGCAACCCGCCGAGGTCGGAGATCAGCTGCTGGCATTCGGCGGTGAACCCGTAGCACTGGAACAGCCGCGCCGCATTCGGATTGGGCGCGTTCTTGAAGACGCCGTTCGGGCCGATGACCATCGGCATGCCTTCGGTCGGATAGACGATCTCGACCGGCCCGCCCGCCTCCTTGATCTGGAGCAAATTGTACTCGCCGCCGTCCGCCATCACCGCGCGCTCGCCGAGCGCCAGCTTCTTGGGCGGATCGGTCGCGGACTGCACTTGCATGACCTTTTGCTTGGCGAGCTTTTCGAAATAGCCCCAGCCGAGCTCACGCACGATCTGGAACGTCGCCGTCATGATCGTGCCGCTGTAGCTCGGATGCGCCTTGACGATCTTGCCGAACCATTTCGGATCGAGCAGGTCGGCGAAGCCCTTCGGCGCCTCCTCGGCCTTGACCAGATTGGTGTTGTAGCCGATGGCGCTCAAAGTCACGCGGAAGCTTGCGAACATTCCGTCGGGGTCCTTATGCTCCGCCGGATAATGCCGGGCGACGTCCTCCGGCACGAAGGGCGCGAGCAGCCCGTCGCGCTTCCAGACGATGAAGTGGGCGGCGTCCGACGAATTGACCACGTCGACCGCGTAGATGCGGCTCGCATATTCCTGGCCGATGCGCTGGAACACGCGCTCGGCGCCGGTGCGCTCGACGCGCACGGCAATGCCGGGGAATTTCGCCTCGAAGGCTCTTGCGATCTTCTCGGCGAGCGGCAGGTCGATCGAGGTGTAATAATGAACCTTGCCCTCTTTTTTCGCCGCCTCGATCAACGCCGGCGTGATCGCCGTCGGTTCGGGCGCCGCCGCCCGCACCTGCGCTTGCGCAGGCTGCGTAAACTTGCCTGCGGGTGGTGACGCAAAGCAGCCGGCGGCGACCGCGGTCGACGCCCTGAGCAGGTCGCGCCTGGAGAAGCGAATCCTTCTCATTGTTTCCTCCCGATCGCGATCGGGTGTCCGCTATCGCACCCGGTCGATCACACCTTGAAAATCTGCGTGTAGCGCGCCTTGATGGCCTCGCTCTCCCTCTCGACGGCGGCGGGATCGTCCTTCATGACCTTGATCTGGGCGAGCGGCGTGCGCCCTGCCTTCTCCTTGGTCAGCGCATGAACCGAGCGCATGCCGCCGACATCGATGCTGAGCTGTTGGCACTCCGCCGACAGCATGTAGCTCTGCAGCAGGCGCGCGGCGTTCGGGTTCGGCGCATTCTTGAAGATGGCGTTCGGGCCCACGATCAGCGGCGTGCCTTCGGTTGGATAGACGATCTCGACCGGCTTGCCGCTCTCCTTGAGCTGGAACATGCCGTACTCGATGCCGTCGGCCATGATCGCGCGCTCGCCGAGCGCCAACTTCTTGGGCGGGTCGGAGGCGGACTGCACCTGCATGATCCTCTGCTGGGCGAGCTTCTCGAAATACGGCCAGCCGAGGTCGCGCGCGGTCTGGAAGGTCGCGGTCAGGATGGTGCCGCTGTAGCTCGGATGCGCCTTGACGATCTTGCCGGTCCATTTCGGATCGAGCAGGTCGGCGAAGCTCTTCGGCGCGTCCTGCGCCTTCACCAGATCGGTGTTGTAGCCGATGACGCAGAGGAAGACCCGGAAGCTCGCGAACATCCCGTCCGGGTCCTTGTGCTCGGGCGGGTAGTGCTTGGCCACGTCCTCCGGAACGTAAGGGGCGAGCCAGCCGTTGCGCTTCCATACGATCAGGTGGGCGGCATCCGAGGAGTTGACGATATCGACCGCGAAGATGTTGCTCGAATATTCCTGGCCGATGCGGGTGAACACGCGCTCGGCGCCGGTACGATCGACGCGCACCGCAACGCCCGGATACTTGGCCTCGAACGCGCGCGCCACCTTCTCGGCCAGCGGCAGGTCGACCGAGGTGTACCAGACGACCTTGCCCTCCTTCTTGGCCGCCTCGACCAGGGCCGGCGTGATCGCGCTGGCCGGGGGAGCGGCGGACACCACCTGCGCTTGCGCCGGCTGCGTAAGCTTGCCGGGGCCCGAAGCGGCGAGCACGCCCGAGGCCGCCAGCGCGGTCGAGCCCTTCAGGACGTCGCGCCTGGACAATGTCGGCATCTTCATCGTTCCGCTCCTGTCGAATCCTTGTTCTGTCGTCGTGCCACCGCTGCGCTGCTCATCCGCTCAACACCCGGCAGCGCTCGGGCGGCAGATAGAGCCAGACCGGCGCGCCCTGGGGGATATTCTCGGCCGGCGACGTGATGACGCGCAGCTGCGTTCCGTCCGCCGTCTCCACCATGTAATCGCGGCTCGAGCCGAGAAAAACCTGCCGCACCACGGTTCCCGGCACGACATTGTCCATCGAGTGCGGCTGGGCGGCCCACAGCCGGATGACGTGCTGGCGCACCGAGATGGCGCCGTCGACGCCCGCCACCAGCTTGTCGCCGGTGCAGCGCAACACCGCTTCGCCGCAGGCGATGTGGGTCTCGTCGACCGCCTTGCCCTTGATCACGTTGCTGGCGCCGATGAAACGGGCGACGAATTCCGAGCGCGGCCGGTCGTAGATGTCCTCCGGCGTACCGGCCTGCTCGATCCTGCCGGCGTTCATCACCGCGATCACGTCGGCGGTGGTCATCGCCTCCGACTGGTCGTGGGTGACGTAGACCGTGGTGTAGCGATACTCGTCGTGCAGGCGGCGCACCTCGAAGCGCATCTCCTCGCGCAGATTGGCGTCGAGATTGGACAGCGGCTCGTCGAGGAGCAGCGTCTCGGGCTCGACGATCAGTGCGCGCGCGAGCGCCACGCGCTGCTGCTGGCCGCCGGAGAGCTCACCCGGATAGCGGTCGGCGAGCTGCGTCAGGTGCGTGGTGTCCAGGATCGCGGCGAGCTTGCGATTGATCGTGTCGCGATCGATCTTGCGCAGCTCGAGCCCGTAGGCGACGTTCTGGGTGACGGTCATATGCGGCCACAGCGCGTAGCTCTGGAAGATCATCGACATGTTGCGCCGCTCGGGCGGCACAGTGCGCGCCGGCGAGGACAGCAGCTGGTTGCCGACGCGGATTTCGCCGGCCGAAGGCTCGACGAAACCGGCGATCAGGCGCAGCGTGGTGGTCTTGCCGCAACCCGACGGCCCGAGCAGGCAAACCAGGCGCCCGTGCTCGATGGTCAGCGACACGTCGTCGACCACCGCCAACTGGTCGTAACGCTTGGTCAGACCGCGCAATTCAACGGACGCCACGCCTTTCCCTCCCCGCCGCTCGCCGCGGTTTCCCGCCGCTCCCGGCGTTAGACCTATTGAAACACCAAATCGTGGATCGGCATCCGCGACAGCTTGCCGCCGCTGGCTGGGTTCTCGGTCACGTCCCGGTGAACGCGGGCTTGCGCTTCTCCATGAAGGCCCTGCGGCCCTCGGTATAGTCGTTGCTGGCGAAGCATTGCTCGACCAGTTCCCGACAGCGTGCCAGGTCGCGCTTGCTCTCGTCTTTCATGGCTTCGTTGACGATCTGTTTGGCGGTTTTCACCGTCAGCGGCGCGTTGATGGCGATCGTGTCGGCATAGGATTTGACATAGTCCTCGAGCTCCGCTTCCGGCACGATGCGATTGACCAGCCCCATTATTCGCGCCTCCTCGGCGTCGAACTGGCGCGCGGTGTAGAAGATCTCCTTGGCGAAGGCCGGTCCGACGACGTCGGTCAGCCGCTTCACGCCCGGATACCCGTAGCCGAGCCCGAGCTTGGCGGCCGGGATCGCAAAGCGCGAATTGTCGGAGCAGATGCGCAGGTCGCAGCAGACCGCGAGCCCCAGCCCGCCGCCGATGCAGTAGCCGCGGATCATCGCGATGGTCGGCTTGGGAAATTCGTAGATGCTCGCATTGGCCTTCTCGACCGTGAGATTGTAGACCTTGGCGGCGTCGACCGACGCACGCTCGCTCTCGAAGCGAGACACGTCCGCGCCGGAGACGAACGCCTTGCCGCCGGCGCCGGTGAGGACGACGACGCGCACCTCGTCATCGCGCGCGAAGTCGGCGAGGATTTCGGTGGTCCTCGCCCACATGTCCAGCGACACGGCATTGCGCCGCTCGGGATTGTTGAAGATCACGTAGCCGACGCGCCCATCCTTGCGCGAGAGCATCTTGTCGGTCCTGGTCTTGTCATCCATCTTTCGTCTCCCGTGCGCGCTCCACGAGCGCGCAATCAGATTGCCTCGGCCTTGCGCAGCGCGGCGATTTCCTTGGCGCTGAACCCGAATTCCTTGAGCACCGCGTCGGTATGCTCGCCGAGCCCGGGCGGCGGCGCCACCAGCTTGCTCGGCGTGCGCGACAGCGACATCGGCTGGCCCGCCATGCGCATCGTTTTCTTGTCTTTCGTCTTCACCGGCTGCGCCATGCCCAGGTGCACGACCTGCGGGTCGGCATAGACCTGGTCGACCGAGTAGATCGGGCCGCACGGCACGCCCGCCCGGTTGAACCGCTCGACCCAGTCGGCGCTGGTGCGCTTTGGCGTGTGCCGGCCGATCTCGGCGTTGAGCGCGTCGCGGTTCTTCGAGCGCTCGGCGGCGCTCTTGTATTCCGGCCGATGCATCAGCTCGGGCGTCTCCAACGTGTTGCAGAACCGCTCCCAGATCTTCTGGCCGGCCGCGGCGATGTTGATGTGGCCGTCGGCGGTCTTGAACACGCCGGTCGGGATGCTGGTGGGGTGGTTGTTGCCGGCCTGCTTGGGCACCTCGCCGTTGATCAGCCAGCGGGAGCCCTGGAAGTCGAGCATGAAAATCTGCGCCTGCAACAGCGAAGTCGCGACGTGCTGGCCCTTCTTCGACGTCTCGCGCTCGAGCAGCGCCACCAGGATGCCGAGCGCGCAAAACAGGCCGGCGCAGAGATCGGCGACCGGGATGCCGACGCGCACCGGGCCCTGCCCGGGGAGCCCGGTGATCGACATCAGCCCGCCCATGCCCTGCGCGATCTGGTCGAAGCCCGGCCGGTTGGCATAGGGGCCGGTCTGCCCGAAACCCGAAATGCTGCCGTAGATGAGCTTCGGGTTGATCTTGGCGAGCGTCTTGTAATCGATGCCGAGGCGGCGCTTCACGTCCGGGCGGAAATTCTCGACCACCACGTCGGCTTTCTTCACCATGCGCTTGAAGGCGGCGAGGCCCTCCTTGGACTTGAGGTTCAGCGTCATGCTGCGCTTGTTGCGGTGCAGGTTCTGGAAGTCGGAGCCCTCGCGCGGGCCGCCCATGCCCTCGCCGGCTTCCGGATCGGGCGGCAGCTCGATCTTGATGACATTAGCGCCCCAGTCGGCGAGCTGGCGCACGCAGGTCGGCCCGGCGCGGACCCGGGTCAGATCGAGGACGGTGAAGCGTTCGAGCGCGCGCGAGGCCCTGGGAAACGGCATTATTGGCACCCTGTCGAGGCGTCTTTGGTGGCCCGGCGGGGTGCCGGACGGCCCGACATTCCCCGATATCCCGCGTATTGTCTACCGAGGAACGGGTTGAGCAGCCCGGCTGATATCGGTTCCCTCTTCGCCGGGAAACACTATATGGTGCCGGCGAGCCCGGGGGGCGCCCGAACTGCCCAGGACGCCCATAAATGTCTTTTCCGAACACGACGAAGCTGAGCCGTCTGCTGCTGGCGCTGCTCTTTGCCGGCGCCAGCACCATGGCGGTGGCGCAGGAGCGCCCGCGCCGCCCTCAGCCGCAGCAGAGCGAGCAGCGGCAGACCGAACAGCGGCCGGCCGAATCGCGAGAAAGCGTGTTACGGCTGCTGCCGGCCGACGCGGTGACCCAGCACAGCGTGGACATCGCCGGCAGCAAGCTCGCCTATACGGCGACCGCCGGAACGCTCTCGCTGTTCGATCAATCGGGCGAGCGCTCGGCGGCGATCTTCTACACCGCCTACGTCGCCAAGGGCGCCGACACCGCGAGCCGTCCGATCACCTTTGTGTTCAACGGCGGACCGGGCGCGGCCTCGGCGTTCCTCAATCTGGGCGCGGTCGGCCCGCGCATCGTCGAGTTCGGAGCCAGCGGCCGCGACGGTGCGGCCGCCCGGCTCACCGACAATCCGGACACCTGGCTCGCCTTCACCGATCTGGTCATGATCGACCCGGTGGGCTCGGGCTGGAGCCGGGCCGCCAAGCCCGACGGCGGCAGCGCGTTCTGGGGCGTGCAGCGCGACGCCGAGGCCATGGCCAAGACCATCGCGCTCTACATCTCGAGGAACGGCCGCTCGGGCTCGCCGAAATACATTCTCGGCGAAAGCTATGGCGGCTTCCGCGCCGCCAAGGTGGCGCGCGCGCTGCAGCGCGAGCAGGGCATCGTCGTCTCCGGCATCGTGATGGTCTCGCCGCTGATCGAGGGCTCCTTCCTGTTCGGCGGCACCCGGTTTCCGCTGGGCGCGGCGCTGCACCTACCCTCGCTGGCGGCCAGCGAGCTCGAGCGCAAGGGCACTTTCACCACCGAGGCATTGGCGCAAGCCGAGCGTTTCGCGCTCACCGAATATCTCACCACGCTCGCCGGCCCCACCCCGCGGGGCGAGGCCGCGCGCAGCTTCTACAGGCGCGTCGCCGAGATCAGCGGCCTGCCCGAGGAGGTGGTCGCCAAATCGCGCGGCTTCATCCGCGATGCCTACATCAAACATCTGCGCGCCGCCGAGGGCAAGATCGTCAGCCGCTATGACGCGACCTTCGCGGTCACCGACCCGTATCCCGACCAGGAGTCGGCGCGCGGACCGGATCCGCTGCTCGACGGGCTGGTGCGGGCCTATGGCGGGGCGTTCGCCGCCTATGCGCGCGACGAGCTCGGTTTCAGCACCGAGATGACCTATGTTCTGCTGTCCTCCGAGGTGTCCGGCAAATGGGATTGGGGCGAGCATTCCGGACGGGCAAGCGCCAGCATCAGCGATGATCTGCAGGCGCTGCTGGCGCTGAGCCCGTCGTTCCGGATGCTGATCACCCATGGCTACAGCGACATGGTGACGCCCTACGCGGCGAGCCGCTACGTGCTCGACCATCTTCCGAATATCGGCGACCCGGCGCGCGCGCAGCTTCGCCTCTATCGCGGCGGGCACATGTACTACATCGACGCGCAATCCCGCAAAGCGTTCAGCAACGACGCCAGGGCGTTTTATCAGGAACCGTGACGCCGATTCGGTCCATGACAAGCGCATCTGGAGACAGCCGGGCCGAGACGATCGACGAAGGCGACCAGTTCATCCCCGTCCGCAAGACCGACATCCTCGACGCCCTGGTCGAGCACGGCAGGTTCGGCAGCGAGGAGGAGCGCGACCAGTTCCGCCAGATCTGCCGGCTGCTGGCCGCGATCTACCACTACCAATATTTCGACGAGCTCGAAAAGCTGCGCCAGGCCTACTTCTATTTCGATCCCGAGCTCGACCCTCACGCACGCCTCGACCAGACCGCGCTCGAACGCAATTACGCCGAGCTGACCGAAGCGTTCAGCGAGGTGCTCAAGGGCGCCAACTTCGTGGAAATGTCCCATGCCGAGGTCGAGCAGGCGCACCGCGAACGCAAGGTGATGCGGGTCGAGGTCGAGGCGCCGGTCGACGATTTCCGCGAGATCCGCTTCTTCCGCCGCGGCCATCACACCGAAGCGGTAGAGGTTTCGAATTGGTTCGGGCTGCGCAAGCGGGCGATCGAGACCTTGGTCTATGACGACATCGTGCTGTTCGTGGCCCTGAAGCCGGAGGCCGAGATCGGCTCGAAGCGGGAAAGGAAGCGGCTGGCGCAGCGCAAGATCAGGCCGGGCTCGGTGCTGATCAAGTATTTCCGCAACATCGCGAGCACGGACCTCAACGCCTTGTTTCCCAACGTCCGTGTCGTGATGAGCACGTTCGACAAGTTTTTCCTCAGCGTGCCGGCGCTGGCCGGCGCCATCCCGATCCTGCTCAACCTCGCCTCGACCGTGACGGTGCTGTTCCTCGTCGCCGGCTTTTATCTCGGAATCGTCGCAGCGGTGGAGCACGACGAGATCAAGACCGCGTTCGCGGCCATGAGCGGTCTGGTCGCGCTCGTCGGATTCATCTTGCGGCAATGGCTGCGCTACCAGCGCCAGTCGCTCAAGTACCAGAAGGAGCTCACCGACAACATCTATTTCCGCAACGTCAACAACAATGCCGGCATCTTCGATTACATGATCGGCGCCGCCGAGGAGCAGGAATGCAAGGAGGCGTTCCTCGCCTATTACTTCCTGCGCATGGCCACGACGCCGCCGACGCAGGCCGAGCTCGACGCCCGCATCGAGCAATGGCTCGAGGCGACTTTCGCCGTCGACGTCGATTTCGAGGTGGACGACGCGCTGGCCAAGCTCGAGCGGCTCCGCCTGCTCATGCGCGACGGCGAGCGGCTCTCGGTGCCGCCGCCGAAGGAGACGCTCGCCCGGCTCGACCGGGTGTGGGACGATTATTTCCAGTTCAGCGCGGCGGCGACGGCGGCAACTTGAGGCTCGTGTCCCGGGCGCTCTGCTTCGTGTCCCGGATGCGGTGCAGCGCGAAGCGCCACTTGGCGCGGAGCGATGCACCGCTGATCCGGGACCGCCACGGACCGGAACGGTCCCGGGTCTGCAGCGCATCACTTCGCAACCGCTCCGTGCTGCGCTGCGCCCGGGACACAGCATTTCACCCCTGAAATTCCAGCACATCGAATCCGACGTGGCGGTCCACCACGTAGATCAACCCGCGGCTGTCGAGCGCCACGTCGTTGCTCTGCGGCGCGGATTTGCCGCCCACCGGCTCCGGGATGAAGTGGCCGACCTCGCGCGGGCTGAGCGGATCGGCGACATCGATGATACGAAGCCCGCCGCCGAACCACACCGCGTGCACCAGCGTGCCCGACATCCGCTCGCAGAACTGGTGCGCACCGAAGCGGGCACCGGGCGTGCGGCTGAACGGCGAGTCGGCCTCGCTCACCTGGAACTGCGCCAGCGGCTTGATCGCGCCGAGGTCGGTCACGTCGAAGGTCAAGATGCAGGCATGCGCGCGCCCGCGCCGGGCTTCCTCCTCGCTGGCGCTCTGGGCGTGGTCCTCCTCGTCGATGGCGAGCGCGACGCGCCGGCCGCCGACGCGGCCCGGCACCGGCATCACGGTATGCGTCGGCTCCGGGAACAACGGGTGGTAGTTGTAGCTGCCGGCGCCTTTCGGCTTCGACAGGTCCGCAACGTCCACCACCCAGAAGCCCGCGTGCCAGCAGCTCGCCCACATCTCGCTGCCGAAGCGCAGCGCGTGATGCAGGCGATGCCGGCGGCCCGACCAGGTCGGCGTCTCCCCGCTCGCGACGTGCTGGCCGGGCATCCACCAGCGCGACACCTCCTCGGGCTTTTGCGGATCGTGCAGGTCGTAGATGACGAGAATATTGCCGACATAGCCTTGCATCTCGGTCGAGATATAGGCGTAACGCTCGTCCATATCGAAGCGGTGGACGCCGATGCCGCCGGTCTTCTGATAGCGGACGAGCTTCGGCTGCGCCGGCTTCGAGACGTCATAGATCTTGAAGCCGCCGTTGTGATAACCGCGTTGCTCGAACTCCTCGAGCATACGCAGGTCGTCCTCGGTCACGCTCATCTTGGCGGCGATTTCCTGGCGCGTGGGCTCGCGCTTGAGCGCTTCCGTCAGCGCGCGGCGCGCGGCCGGCAACTGCTCGGCGCGGCGTCCGATCTTGCTCATGTTGCGCTCGTGATTGACCACCAAAATGTCCCCCGCCACCCGCGCCTTGTGACTGTGCGACTCGGGGTCGTCGAGCGTGATGGTTGCGACCACGCGCGGGTGCTTCGGATCGGAGACGTCCACGATCGAGGTGCCGAGATGATCGGCATTCGGGATGTGCCCGACATAGGCGTGGGAGCCGACCACGGCGACCTGGCCGGCGCCGGGAAGATCGAGGTGGCCGTGGCGGCGCACGTTGCGGGCAAGCGCCGTGTTCTGCCGTTCCACGATGTTCATCGTCGCATCCCTTTCCGTCTCTTTTCAATCCAGCTTCGCTCCCGACGCCTTCACGATGGCGGTCCATTTGGGGATTTCGGACTTGATATAGGCGGCGAAATTCTCCGGGCTGCCGCCCAAGATGTCGACGCCGAGATCGGCGAGCGACTTCTTCACCCCGGCATCGTCGAGCGCCGCCGTGAGCGCGCGGTTGAGCGTCGCGACGACGTCCTTCGGAGTGCGCGCCGGCGCCACCAGCCCGTGCCAGGTGGTGGCATCGAAGCCCTTGATGCCGAGCTCGTCGATGGTCGCAATGTCGGGCAAGACCGCCGTGCGCTTGAGCGTGGTGACCGCGAGCGCCCGCACTTTTCCGTCCTGGATGTGGGCCACGACGGACGAGGCGGTGGCGAACATCATCTGCACGTGGCCGGCGATGACGTCCTGCAAGGCCGGCGCCGCGCCCTTGTAGGGCACATGGATGAGGTCGATCTTGGCCTCGACCTTGAACAGCTCGCCCGCCAGATGCGCGGCCAGGCCGTGGCCGGACGAGGCGAAATTGAGCTTGCCCGGGTTGGCCTTGGCGAGCGCGATCAGCTCGGCGATCGACTTCACCGGCAGGCCCGGGTTCACCACCAGGATATTGGCCTGCGACCCGATCAGGCCGATCGGCGCGAAGTCGGTCTCCGCATCGAAATTGAGCTTCTTGTAGAGCGCCGCGTTGGTGGCAAGGATGGCGTTGTTGCCGGCGAGCAGCGTGTAGCCGTCGGGCGCGGCATGGGCGACGGCCTCGGCCGCGACATTGCCGCCGGCACCCGGCCGGTTGTCGATCACCAGCGGCTGCCCGAGGATTTGCTCCATCTTGCGGCCGAGGATGCGGGCGAGCACGTCGCTCGCCCCGCCCGGCGGGAAGGCAACCACCAGGACAATCGGCCGTGTCGGGTAGTCTGCCGTGCGTGCCGCCGGCATTGTGCACAGCAGCGCAAGCAAGCCGACCAGCAAGGTCAGTCCCTTCCTGAGCATCGCTCCTCCCGCCTTTTGCCGTCGTTGGCGGCTCCATAGCCCGGCCGCAGAATCGAGCATACCCGCGAATTGGCCGCGAGAATATCGGTGACAACGCGCCGGTAGCGCTGGCGCGTTGCAACGAAGCAACAGTGCCCGGCAGTCATTGCCGGATCGGGCCACGGCCGCTGGATGTGCCGGCGGCAAATGGTTAATGTCTCCAGGAGTGACCATGCCAAGGGGCCGTGTCGTGGTTGGCGTATTGTTCGTAGGCGTCTTTTGCGCGGTTCTGTTCGCGTATGCCTGCACCGAATATCTGCTCGTCCGCTTCGATCTGCGCCGGCGCGTCATGGTGGGCGAGTGCGGCGTGCTCACCCTGCTCGCGGTCAACATCGCGAGCCTCGCGGTGGTGTGGATCACCAGCGCGATCCTGGTCGCGGCCAGCGGTCAAAATCTCCATCTTCAGGCCGCCGTGATCGCAGTCGGGGCGCAAATGGTGTGGTTGACGCAGCTGCTGTGGTTTTACTATCGCGACCATCTGCGCGTGCGATACGAAAACTGACCGCGCATCGTCCGGTGACCGCCTTCGCGATTAGATGAACTGCACCGCGATGCCGCCGAGCGGGCCGAAGTCGGCGTGCAGGGTGTCGCCCTTGTGCGCGAACACCACCCGCGTGAACGAGCCGGCGAGCACGATATGGCCGGGCTCGAGCGGCACGCCATGCGATCCGAGCTTGTTGGCGAGCCACGCCACGCCGAGCGCCGGATGGCCGAGCACGCCGGCGGCGACGCCGGTCTCCTCGATCTCGGAGTTCTTGTACATGATGCCGCCGACCCAGCGCAGGTCGACGTCCATCGGCCCGACCGGCCGGCCGCCGATCACGATCCCGGCGGCGGCGCCGTTGTCCGCCACCGTGTCGAAGATCTTGCGCGGGTCCTGAAGGCGCGCATCGACGATCTCGATCGCCGGCACCACGTATTCGGTCGCCCGCAGCACCTCGGGCAGCCCGATGCCGGGGCCCTTGAGCTCCCTGCCGAGGATGAAGGCCAGCTCGATCTCGACCCGCGGCCGGCAATAGGTCGCATGCGCGATCTTGGAGCCGTCCGGGATCATCATGTAGTCGAGCAGGTGCCCGTAATCCGGCTCGTCGATCTGCGAGGAGCGCTGCATGGCTTTGGAGGTGAGCCCGACCTTGTGGCCGATCAGCTTGGCGCCGGCGGCGATCTTGCGGTTGGCCACCTCGGTCGAGATCGCATAGGCGTCCTCGATGGTGATATTCGGCCAAGTGGTGGACAGCTGGACCGCCTGTTTGCGCGTCTTTTCCGCATCCATCAGAATGTCGGCGGCTTTCTTGCGGTCGGAGTCGGACAGCATGGTTGGTTCCTTTGCGACAAGGGTCGATTCATCGCGACCGGCACGTCGAGCCGATCAGGCTTCACCCGGCGCCTTCCCGTGGTGTATCAAATTTCGCTCGAGCTTGGCCATCGAGACATGACCATGATTGTCGATTTGCCAGCGGCCCAATTTTGCCAGTCGAAGGATATCGGCGAATTTATCGGCACCGATTTGCCAGCCAGCCACGCGAAATTGTTCATGTTCAAGTTCCACGACTGCTGGGTGGACATGGACAAGCTGTTTCCGATCGGCGCCGGGCTCAAAACCTGCAAGGCTTTGTTTCGCACCTACGCCGACCACAAATACGCCGAATATTATTCTCCGCCATTTGCCGGTCAGCTGCGGGCACATGCGGCCTCGGACTACGACAACGCGTTCGTGCTCGGCGGCGTCGACAATTATTGGCACTTCCTCGTCGACCATTTGGCGAAGACGCCGCTGCTGCGCCATTTCAACGGCGGCTTGCCGACCGTCGTAGTGAACGACCGACTCACGAATGGCTTTGTGCAGTTGGTGGAGCGAGCGTGCTCGTTCTTGAACCTCGCGCAACCGGCGCTGGTGACGGAGTCGAGGCCGATTTTGAAGCTCAAGAATTCATTCGTTCCCTGCGTGAATGACGCCGCTCCCAGGCTGCGCTTCCTGCGCGAGCTCGGCGCCTCGATTCAAGCCGCCGACCGCTCGGCGGCGCCGGAACGGATCTTCTTTCGCCGCGGAGCCGTGTCGCAGCGGCGCGTGCTGAACGAAAGCGAAGTGGAGCAAAAGCTGGTCGACAAATTCGGCTTCGTGGCCGTGGAGTCGGGGGCCATGACGGTGTTCGAGCAAATCAACCTGGTCAAGAACGCGAAGATCATCGTCGGAGGCCACGGGGCCGCGCTCACCAATCTCATCTTCGCGACCAAGCTCAACAGCATGGTCGAGCTCTACGTCTGGCACACGCAGGCGTTCTTGAAGGCGGCGTGCGGTCATTTGGGCGTCGGCCACCACTTCCTGCAAGGCAACCCGGTCGGCAACCAGCCGGCTTCCGGCAGCTATGCCCGGTGGGACAACCAAGATTATACTGTGCCGGTCGATCAACTGTTGAAGCTGGTCGATGCGATTGCAGGTCACCGGGCATAAGCCAGGGAACAAGAGCGCGCTGCGGCGCCAAGTCGTCCGCGAATACTCGCGTGAGGGGGGATATATGCGGCGCCATCTTGCGGAGCGCGTTCTGGTGACCGGGGGCTCGGGCTTTTTGGGTTCGCATCTCTGCGACCGCCTGCTCGCCGAGGAAGCCGAGGTTCTCTGCGTCGACAATTTCTTCACCGGCGCGCGGCGCAACATCGAGCATCTCATCGGTCACTCCCGCTTCGAATTGATGCGTCACGACATCACCATCCCGCTCTTCGTGGAGGTCGATCAGATCTACAATCTCGCCTGCCCGGCGTCGCCGATCCACTACCAGCACGATCCGGTGCAGACCACCAAGACCAGCGTGAACGGCGCCATCAACATGCTCGGCCTCGCCAAGCGGCTGAAAATCCGAATTCTCCAGGCCTCGACCTCGGAGGTCTATGGCGACCCGACCACGCATCCGCAGACCGAGGACTATTGGGGCAACGTCAACCCGATCGGGATGCGCTCGTGCTACGACGAGGGCAAGCGCTGCGCCGAAACCCTGTTCTTCGACTATTGGCGCCAGCACCGGCTGCCGATCAAGGTCGCACGCATCTTCAACACCTATGGGCCGCGCATGCACCCGAACGACGGGCGCGTGGTGTCGAACTTCATCGTCCAGGCGCTGCTCGGGCAGGACATCACGATCTACGGCGACGGCTCGCAGAGCCGCGCGTTCTGCTACGTCGACGACATGATCGACGGTCTCATGCGGCTGATGAAAACGCCCGAGGACGTCACCGGCCCGTTGAACATCGGCAATCCCCATGAGGTCGCGATCCGCGATCTGGCGGCGCAGATCATCGAGCTCACCGGCTCGCGCTCGCGCATCGTCGCGCGGCCGCTGCCCGAGGGCGACCCGCGCCAGCGGCAACCGGACATTTCGCGCGCCCGCGCGCTGTTGGATTGGGCGCCGCAGACGTCCCTCGCGGAGGGCCTCACCCGCACTATCTCCTATTTCGAAAGCCTGCTGGCCGAGCCGGGCATTCGCGCCTCGTTGACCGGCTGACGCCGGAGGAACGGCGCGTGATAGACAGCTCCGCGTGAACTGTGCTCTATTCCGGACACGCACCAAAGCTCTTCATTTTTCACCGGAGACCCATCGAAATCCGTCATGGCCGATCCGTTTCGTGTCTATATCGGCTGGGACCAGCGCGAGCCCATCGCCTATGACGTGGCGAAGTTCTCGCTGGAGCGTCGTGCCTCCATTCCGGTCTCCGTCACGCCGATCAAGCTCGACGAGCTGCGCGCACGCGGCCTTTACCGGCGCGACCAGGATCCGCTGGCTGCGACCGAGTTCACCTATTCGCGCTTCCTCACGCCGGCGCTCGCCGGCTACCACGGCTGGGCGCTGTTCTGCGATTGCGATTTCCTCTGGCTCGGCGACATCGCCGGGCTCGTCGAGTACACGCGGATCCCGAAGGCGCTCTATTGCGTTCAGCACGACTATCGTCCGAAGGAGAAGACCAAGATGGACGGCGCGCTGCAGACGGTCTATCCGCGCAAGAACTGGTCGTCATTGATGCTGTTCAACTGCGATCATCCATCGGTGCGCGGCCTCACCCCCGGGATCGCCAATACCCAGACCGGCGCCTATCTGCATCGCATGCAGTGGGTGGCGGACAAGGACATCGGCGCGCTGCCGGTCGAATGGAACTGGCTCGAAGGCTGGAACGAGAAGCCGGCGCATGGTACGCCGAAAGCCGTGCACTTCACGCGCGGCGGCCCGTGGTTCGAGAACTGGCGGAACGTCGACTACGGCGAGCTGTGGCTGGCCGAACGCGACGCCCTCGCCGCCAAGCGATAGGCCTTTACTTTCAGCGTAGGAGTTCCAGCGTGGCCGCCACAGAACGCGAGGATCTGGCACGCGCGGTCGAGCTGCATCGGCGCGGCCAATTGGCCGAGGCGATCCGCTCCTACCAGGAGCTGGTTCGGCAGGCGCCCGACAACGCGGTCGCGCTCAATCTGCTCGGGCTCGCCTACTTTCAGCACGGCGACGGCCAGCAGGGCGTGGCCAGCGTCAAGCAGGCGCTCGAGCTCAACCCCGATCTGCCCGGGGGATTTTTCAATCTCGGCACCATGCTGCAGGCGCTCGGTCAGCATGAGGACGCGATCGCGCAATACCAGAAGGCGGTCGCGGTCAATCCGGACGACTGCGACGCCTACAATAATATCGGAACGGCGCTGAAGGCGCTCGATCGCCACGCCGATGCGGTCGAGAGCTTTGCGCGGGCGGTCGCGATCCAGCCGCATCGTGCGGATCTCTATTACAACCTCGCCAACGCCTTGCCGGCGCTCGGCCGCCATGACGAGGCCATACGACACTACGAACGCGCCATCGCGCTCAAGCCCGGCTTCGCCGAGGCGCACTTCAATCTCGCGACCGCGCTGCAGGCGCTCGGCCGCCAGGCCGACGCCGTGCAGCAATACCAGCAGGCGGTGGCGGCGAAACCGCAATTCGTCGACGCGCAGCTGGGCCTCGGAAAATTGCTGGCGACGCTCGAGCGGCACGAGGAGGCGGCCCGCGCGTTCGAAGCGGCGCTCGCCGTGAGGGCCAACGACCCCGAGACCCAAGTCCGACTCGGCAACGCGCTGAACGCGCTCGGTCGTCCGCAGGACGCCATCGAACGCTACGAGATCGCCTTGTCGCTCGCCCCCAATTTCGTGGAGGCCCACCACAACCTGGCTGTCACCTTGCAGGCGCTCAATCGCAACGCCGAAGCTGTTCCGCACTATGAGCGCGTCATCGCGATCGAACCCGGCTACCCCAACGTGCACATGAATCTCGGCAACGCTCTGCACGAGCTCGACCGGCATGCCGAGGCGCTGGCGCCGCTCGAAAGAGCCCTCGCGCTCAAGCCCGACTACGCCCACGCCCACACCAACTATGCCAATACGCTCGCCGCGCTCGGCCGCCACCAGGACGCGATCCGCCACTACGACCAGGCGATCGCGCTCGAGCCCGACAATGCCGGCTTGAAATTCAACAAGAGCCAGTTGTGCCTGGCGCTGGGACTTTTCCGCGAGGGCTGGGAGCTCTACGAGCAGCGCTGGGCGGCGCTCAAAAGCAATCAACCGCGCCCCTATCGGCAGCCGGTTTGGGACGGCGGCAAGACCGGGACGCTGCTGGCCTGGGCCGAGCAAGGCCTCGGCGACCAAATCCTGCAATCCGGCATGGTCGCGGAGCTCGCCGGCCATGCCGAGCGCGTGGTGCTGGAAGTGGAGCCGCGACTGGTCGACCTGTTCGCGCGCTCGTTTCCGGGCGTGCGGGTCGTCGGGCTCGCCGACACGCTCTATCCGGAGCCCATCGACGCGCAGATCCCGCTCGGCAGCCTGGGCCGGCATTTCAGGCCGAGCTGGGACGCGTTCCCGCGCCGCGAGCGCGGCTACCTGGCGGCGGACGCCGCGCGCACCAGCGGGCTGCGCCAGCGGCTCAAGCAAGACGAGCGCGCCGTCGTCGGCTTGTCCTGGGTCAGCCACAACCCGCGCACGGGGAAATCCAAGAGCGCACGGCTGAGCGATTTCGAGAGCATCCTGCGGCTGCCGAGCTGCCGCTTCGTCGACCTGCAATATGGCGACACCCGCGCCGAACGGGAGGCGGTGGAGCGCGAGCTCGGCATCCGGGTCGAGCGGCTCGACGACATCGACAACACCAGCGACATCGACGGGCTGGCGGCGTTGATCAGCGCCTGCGACGCGGTGGTGTCGGTCAGCAACACCACCGCGCATCTGGCGGGCGCGCTCGGCACGCCGACCTGGACGCTGGTGCCGCACGGCCATTCACGCATCTGGTATTGGTTCAAGGAGGGCGACAACAGCCCCTGGTATCCGCGGGTGCGCGTGCGCCGGCAGGCGAACGGACAGCCCTGGCGCGATCTGGCCGCGTCTTGCGTAGATGACGTCTCGAAGCATTTGAAACATTCGTAGGCTGCGCAAGTCGCCGGCTCGAAACGGCCACGCGAGGGGCTCATGGCATTCGCTTCCACCGCCGCGCTGCGCGCCGAGGTGCTCACCGCCTGCCGGGTGCTGACCCACTTCCGGATCGCGGAAGGCTTCGGCCATGTCAGCGCCCGCGTTCGGGGCGGCGCGCGCATCCTGATCACGCCGCGGCGGGCGCTCGCCTTGGTGACCGAACGCGAGCTGGTCGAGCTCGACCTCGACGGCCGGCAGCTCGCCGGCGACGGCAATCCGCCGCTCGAAGTCGCGATGCATCTCGCGGTCTACCGCCGCCGCCCCGAAATCATGGCGATCGCGCGCGGCCATCCCCGCCACGTGGCGGCCTATGCCTGCGCGGGCGAGCCGCTCAAGGTGGCGCACGGCTTCGGCGCCAATCTGGGCGCGCTCGTGCCGGTGTTCGGCAAGCCGTACTTGGTGGCAACCGCCGAGCGGGCCGAAGGCATCGCCGACGCGCTCGGAGATTCGCAGGCCCTGATCTTCCAGTCGAACGGCATGCTGGCGGTCGGGCAGTCGGTCCCGCACGCCTGCGTGCAGGCGCTGTTCCTGGAGGAAACCGCGCAGGTGCAGCTCATGGCGCAGGCGGCCGGCTTCACGCCGCGGTTCTACTCGCCGGAGGACGCCGCGCGCCGCCACGGCGACGACCGCGTGCACGAGCCGCTGCGGGCGTGGGAGTATTACGTGGCGGTGGCGGAGGGGAAGCTCGACCGGGGCCGCGGATGATTTCGCTATTCTTTCCGGGTGGGCACGGCGCTGCGCGCCGTTGCCCACCCCACGGACCTGTATCGGTGAGGGCTGACGCCCGATTCTAAGCGCGCAGGCGTTGACGTTCAGCCGTCACACGCGACCGGCTGCGGAGCAATTTGATTCCGCGCGGCTTAGCAATCTTACGGGAGTACATATCCGCGTCTGCGCGCTCTACTACTTTGCTTGCGCTGTCATCGGCGCCAAGCATGGCGACGCCCGCCGTCGCGTGAGCGCGCAGCGTTTTGTCCGCGAACGGAACCTGCAGCGAGGCAATCATTGCTTCGTGCTCGTGCGCCTTTGCACGAACGTGTCGTTCGGTTGCATTCCACAGAAGGAGGACAAATTCATCTCCGCCGAAACGACCGACCACGTCCGAAGCGCGCGTATGACTGTTGAGAACCGCTGCAACGGCTTTCAAGATTGCATCCCCGGCCAAATGCCCATAGCGATCGTTGATCGCTTTGAAATTATTCAGGTCAATAAAGATGAGTCCGGCTGCTGTTCGATACCGCTTCACATGTGCGAGGGCTCGATTGAGCTCTCGTTCAAAACCTCGGCGGTTGAGGATATTGAGGAGCGGATCAGTTTCGATCTGTTCCTCCAGATGACTAATCCGCTCGCGCGCAGCGTGGAGCTCAGCATCGAATTTCTTGAGCCGATCCAAGATCAGCGCCATAGAAACGTTTTTCATCGCACCGCCGGCGATTTCTATCGGGACGCATGTTAGACGTAAGTCGTTGCCGTTCCGCTAAGGCCGAAGCGCGAGAGCGGAACTTTCGTTAGCGGCGAGTTAAAAGTCTGGTCTACTTCAAATAGAAAATTTACAAGCGGTGCTGGTAGAACTGGAAACCAAGATTGTTCATGCGGACGGCCTGGGAAGTGGCGGCAGGCAGGATCGGCCACCGCCAAGGCCAAGCGTCTGGCTTGGGGAAGCCGCCGCCGCCAACCGCAGAGCGAAAAAGCTGCGGCCTATTCCAACTCGGCGTGGTCGCGCGCCGGATAGGCCCAGCACAAAGCCGGCGGCAGCACGACGTCGATGTCGATGCCGACCGGATAACGCACGCCGGTGCCGAGCTCGAGCGCCTCGATCCGGCCGCCCAGCATGGCGAGCTCATAGACGGTCTGCGTGCCCTGGTAGCGATGGCCGGAAACGCGCGCGATGAAGCGATTGGGCTCGGCCGCGCCGTTGACGCCGAGCCGTATGTTCTCCGGCCGCACCGCGATCCTGACCGCGTCGCCCGCCTGTACGCCCGCTGGCAACCAGGCGGTGAGCCGGTGGCCGCCCGCCTCGATGGTGCCGAACTCGCCCTCGCGCGCCAGCACGCGGCCGGCGAGCATATTGGACGCGCCGGTGAAGTTGGCGACGAACAGATCGCCGGGGCGGTTATAGATCTCGTCCGGCGAGCCCATCTGCAACAGCTTGCCTTCGCGCATCACGCCGATGCGGTCGCCGAGCACCACGGCTTCCGCCTGGTCGTGGGTCACGTAGAGCGCGGTGACGCCGGTCTGCTTGATGATGCGGCGCAGGTCGTCGCGCAGACGCACCCGCAGCTTGGCGTCGAGATTGCTGAGCGGCTCGTCGAGCAGAAGCAGCTGCGGCTGGTAGACCAGGCTCCTGGCCAGCGCGACCCGCTGCATCTGCCCGCCGGAGAGCGCCACCACCGGCCGCTCGGCATATTCGGCGAGCCCCACCAGCGCCAGCACCTCGTCGACCTTGCGGTCGATCTCGGCGCGCGGCAGCCGGCGATGGCGCAGCGGGTAGGCGACGTTCTGGCGCACCGTCATGTGCGGCCATACCGCGTAGGACTGGAACACCATGCCGATGTTGCGCAGGCGCGGCGGCACCTGCACGCCCTCCGCCGGCGCCGACACCACCTGCGCCCCGATGCTGATCCGCCCGCCGCTCGCATGCTCGAGCCCGGCGACGCAGCGCAAGGTCGTGGTCTTGCCGCAACCGGACGGCCCGAGCAGGACCACGATCTCGCCGGCCGACACGTGGAAGCTCACGCCGTCCACGGCCGGCCGGCCGATGCTGAACTGCTTGCGCAGATCGCTGACGTTGAGCGGCGCCGACATACGAAACGTTACTGCCGGTAGCCGTAGGTCTTGTTCCACTCCTCGACCCAAGGACCGTGCAGCTTCACGTACTGCTCGAAGTTCGGCACCCAGACCTTGACCACTTTGGGATCGAAGCCCTCCGGATAGAGCGGCGCCTTCTTGAGCGAGGTCAGGTTGCCCTGATCCTTGATCAGGAAGGCCTGGCCCTCCTCGGACAGGCACCAGTTGAGAAACAGCTTGGCCGCGTTCGGATGCGCCGCGGTCTTCGGGACCCCGCTGGCGTAAGGATTGGTCGGCGCGCCCTCGGGCGCAAAGAAGATCCCGAGCGGGGCGCCGTCGCGCTTCTTCGGATAGACGATGTTGTAGAGCAACGGCGCGATCGAGATGTCCCCGCGCACCAGCGCATCGGAGGCCGGCGCGCCCGATGGATAGAGCACCGGGTTGGTCGCCGCCTGCTTCTTCCAGTAATCCTCGCCGAGCACCTGCCGCTCGAACATGGCCCGCGTCCAGGTGGTGCCGCCCGACGGCGCGATCACCTGGCCGATCTGCTTGTTGCCGTATTCCGGCTTGGTGAGGTCCATCCAGGATTTCGGCGGGTTCTTCACCAGCGCCGCGTTGTAGGCGATCGACCAGACCAAGGTGACGCGCGGCCACAGCTTGGGCGAGATCAGCACGTCCGGGTTATAGTCGGCGGCGTTGGGCGGCGCGTAGTCCTGGAACAGGTCCACCAGATCCTTCATCAGCGCGCGGTCGGAATGGTCGATGACGTCGGCGGCGAGCTTGCCGGCGGCAGCCTCGGTCTTCACGCGGGTGATGAGCTGGCCGCCCGGCGCGCGCACCATCTCCACCTTCACGAACGGGAAGCGCTTGTTGAACGCCTTGATGACGTCCTGCTCGACCTCGGCGAAGTTCGCCGTGTAGTAGACGAACCTGCCTTCCTTCTTGGCGGCTTCGATCAGCTCGGGCGGTCCGAAGCTCTGGGCCGCCGCCGGCGTTGCTAGCGCGGCCGCCAGGCCGAGCGTGGTCAGGATCGATTTCATGGCCGGTACTCCTCCCGTTATGGTCTGCATCGTCATCATCCCGCGCGGCCATAGCTGCTGTTGGCGCCGCCGCGGGACAGCCAGTTGGCGAAGCCGATCAGCACCGCCAGCAACCCCGTCTGCACCAGGCTGAAGGCGGCCGCCTTGCCGGTATTGCCGCCCTCGTAGTAATCGAGCAGCAGCACCGCCATCACGGTCGTGTTGCTGGTGTACAGGAACAGCGAGGAGCCGAGCTCGCGGATCGCCAGGATGAACAACAGCGTCATGGCAGCGATCGTGCCGGGGCGTGCCAGAGGAAGCACGATGGTGCGGATGGTGCCGAGGAGGCCCTTGCCGCACACCCAGGCCGCTTCCTCGAGCTCCTTGTGAATCTGCAGAAACGAGGTGGACAGCGACTTCGTGGTGTCGGGCATGAAGCGCGCCATGAAGGCAAGCGCGAGAATCCAGATCGTGCCGTAGAGCCCGCCCGGCAGCCCGATCCAGGCCCATAGATAGGCGACGCCGATCACCAGGCCCGGGATCGCCACCGGCAGCGTGGCGATCACGTCGATCGCGCGGCGTCCGGGCGCGCGGCTGCGGTGAATGGTGTAGCCGATCGCGAAGGCGAGCACGCCGCCGGCGACCGCGGTGATCAGGCCGACCTCCATGGTGTTCCAGATCGACCGCATGGTCAGCGGGTTGTCGAAGATGCTGTCGAAATGCACCAGCGAGTAATGCCGCATGTCGAACAGGCTGGCCGCGCTCGGAATGAACAGGAACCGGCGGAACGCGGCCACGATCAGCGCCAGCAACGGCAGCAGGACCACGACGAACAGGTAGCAGAGGGCGAGGCCGAAGGTGAGCCAGCGCCAGGGCCCGAGGTCCAGGCTTCGCGGCCGGAACGCTTTGCCGGCGACGGTCGTGAAGCTGCGGCCCGACAGCAGGTATTGCTGCAACACCACCAGCGCGCCGGTCACCACCATCAGGATGATCGCCACCGCGGCGGCGGTCGAGTAGAGCGGCGGGCTCCAATTGGTGAGCTTGAAGATGTAGGTCGTCAGCACGTTGATGTTGGCCGGCGCGCCCAGCACCGCCGGGATGCCGTAGATGCCGAGCATCACGATGAACGACAGCAGCATGCTGGAGATGATCGCCGGCGCGATCAGCGGGAAGGTGACGGTGAACAGCGTGCGGACCGGGCCGGCGCCGGTGATCTCCGCCGCCTCCTCCAGGTTCGGGTCCATGTTGCGCAGCGCCGAGGCGGTGAACATGTAGACGTAGGGCGCGTAATACATGCCGAACACGATGATCAGCCCGGTCATCGAGTAGACGTCGAGCCGCCAGTCGAGGCCCGCCCATTTCATCATCGTGTTGATGAGGCCGGACTTCGCCGAGCCGAGGATCGACCAGGCGATCCCGGCGACCAGCGGCGGCACGAACAGCGGGATCAGGCTCGCCGCCCCGATGAAGCCCTTGCACGGCGTGTTGGTGCGCACCACGATCCACGAGAAGGCGAGCCCGATCGCCACCGCCAGCGCCGTGCCGCCGGTGCAGGCGATCAGCGTATTGGCGAGGGCATCGTGCACATTGGGGTTGCCCAGAACCGTGAGGAAGTTGTCGAGCGACAAATCGAACACGCCGAACCCGTCCACCACCGGATTGGTGTTGGTCAGCGCGCCGAGCAGCAGCATCGCGACCGGATAGAGGACGAGAAACGCCAGCACGACCAGCAACGCGCCCGACCATAGCCGGCCGGCGGCCACACGAAGCTGTGCCGTGCGCTCCACCTGCCCGACCGGCGCGGCAAACGTGGCGGTCTCTGCGGTCACCACTATCCCCTCAGGCTCGGCGTCGGTCGCCCCGGACGATGCCTGTTGTTATTCATCTTATCCGTACCATAAAGGGCGCCGCGGTCGCACCTCGCCTTATGGCTAATTTCGAGGGAAGGCCCCGCGACCAAGCGCCGCCGATACCGATTTTGCCGACCCGATTCAGCTAATGCGCGCCCGGCTTACGGCGGCCGAGATACTTGGCGAGGTTCGCCAAATTGCTGCGGATCGCCTCCGCGTCGACCGTATGGGGATCGAAGTCGGGATCATCCCATTCGATCATGCCGTCGTGGTGAAGGTGCCCGGGGTCGGCGATCGCGCGCAGATAAGTCTCGTAGCCGAAAGCTCCGCCGATATCCGCTGGCGGACAGCGGCCTTCGGCGCTGACGAGGCGCGGGTAGGTCGTGTCGGGCGCGGCCGCCGCGATCGTCTCGAGCTCGACCGTGTGCGCCCAATCCTCGCCGTAGACGTAGTCGTATTTGAAGGTGCGGCCGCGCGCCAACAGGTCGGCGAGCGTCGCCGTCTCGGCGGCGAGCGGGCTTGCTTCCGGGTTGTCGCGATCAATGAGACCCCACGCGGTGTCGCCGGCGCGGAACTCGAACGGATGGCAGTTCTGCCAACCGATCGCGATCTGCAGCACGAAATGCAGGTCGTCGAGGCGGATGGTGAGCGGCACCTCGACGCGGCGGATCACCGCCGGCGTCACCTCGTCGATCTCGATCCGCAGCAGCGCGATCTCGGCCATACGTGACGGCTCCGCACAGAGGGCAGAGCCGTCATTCCGCCGCCTGCTGGAACGTCAGCAGCTCGTCGCGCGGGTCGAGGTCGACGATCCTGCCGTCCTTGATCACCCACGAGAGGTGCTTGCCGCCCTGCAGCACCGTGATGTCGGCGATCGGGTCCTTGTCGAGCACGATCAGGTCGGCGAGCTTGCCGGGGGCGAGCTCACCCACCTGCCCTTCGAGACCGACCGCATAGGCGTTGTCGCGGGTCGCCGCAACGATCGCCTCCATCGGCGTGTAGCCGCCGTATTTGACGAAAATCTCCAGCTCCTTGGCGTGCAGCTCGCCGTAGCGGGTGAACGAGTTGTTGCCGGTATCGGTGCCGACCAGCAGCTTGATGCCGAGCTTGCGCGCCTTGTGCATCAGCTCGCAAAGCAGGTCGAAGTGCCGCTTCATGCGGGTGATGTCGAGCTGCACCTCCTCGGCGCCGACCTTGCTGCCAAGCTCGACCACCTCGGCCAGGAAGGTCGCGGTCGGGATGATCGGCATGCCGCCCTTCGCCACCGCCTCGAGATCGCGGTCGGTGGCGAGATCGGCGTGGATGATCCAGTCGACGCCGGCCTCGGCGGCGGCGCGCGTCGAGCCCGCGCCGCGCGAGTGGATGCCGACCCGCAGGTTGCGGCGGTGCGCCTCGCCGACGACCGCGGCGATCTCGTCCTTGGCGAGCATCTGCGACTCGCCGCCGCGGCTATCGGCCATCTTGATGAAGTTGACGCCGTGCTTGCCTTGCCGGCGCACCTCGGTGACCATCTCGTCGGCGGTATTGCAGAGCTTGCCGATCGAATGATCGGGCGTTCCTTCCCACGACGGCTCGTCGTCCTCGATGCAGCCGTAGGTGACGATCATGCGGCCCGCGACGTACATGCGCGGGCCCTCCATCAAGCCGAGCTTGATGGCGTCGCGGATGCCGACGTCGGTGAACCAGGTGCCGCCCGGCACCGAGATGCTGGTGACGCCCGAGCGCAGCACCTTCTGCACGCTGCGCGCCGACTTCAACGTGGAGAATTCCGGCCGGGTGGTGCCCTTGCCTTTGCCTTCGCCCTTGATCAGCGGGTAGCCGTAGGAGACGTGGCAGTGGGCGTCGATCAGGCCGGGCATGATCCACTGCCCGCCGGCGTCGATCACCTGGACTTGTCTGCGGTCCTCGAGCTGCAGGTCCGGCGGCAGCGTGCCGACGCTCTTGATCCGGTTGCCCTCGATGACGATCGCATCGTTGCGGCCGCCGGGCTTGCCCGATCCGTCGATCAGGGTGCCGTTGCGGATCACCAGGGTTTTCCTGCTGCTGGCGCTCATGGTGCGGCTCTCCCGGTTGTCGGTCGGAGCCTGAATTTACCGCCAACGTGCCGGCATGTAAACGGGTGTTTAAATCCCAGCCTATGACGTCGTAAGCCCGCTTCACTCGACATCGGTCGGATTGACATTTCCGGCGAAGCATGCGGCTAAGGGCCCCGAACAAGCGTGGCGAAATTCCATGGACAAGGCGGATTCGAGGCGCGGTACGGCGCAACCGGCGACCAGAGCCGTCGCCGCCGACGAAGAGGATGGCACGCGCGACCGCATCTTGCGAACCGCCGAGCGGCTGTTCGCCGAGCGCGGGTTCAACGGCGTCTCGGTGCGCGAGCTCGCCGCTGCCGCGCAAGTCAACATCGCCAGCATCGGCTATCACTTCGACAACAAGGAAGGCCTGCTGTCGGAGGTCTACCGCCGCCATTGCGAGCCGATGATCGAGGAACGGCTGCGCGGCCTCGAAGCTGCGTCGCGCCTGCGCGGCAAGGCCAGGGTCATGGCGATCATCGAGGCGTTCATTCGCCCGGCACTGCAGCAGGTGGAGGTGGAGGAAGGCGAGACCTTCATCCGGCTGCGCGCCGTGCTGTCGGGCGAGAACTCGGAGCTACTGGAAAAGCTGGTGGCGCAAAACTTCGACCAGTCGAGCACCGCGTTCATCGACGAGCTGTGCGAGTGCCTCCCGCACCTGTCGCGAACCGACGTCTGCTGGCGTTTCCACTTCCTGCTCGGCACCATCTATTACACGGCGGCGGGCCCGCACCGCATCCACGCGTTCTCCAACGGCCGCTGCGATCCCGCCGACACCGAGGAGGTGATCAAAGAGCTGGTCCCGTTCATGACGCGGGCGTTTTATGCGCCGGCGACCAAGCCGCAGCGGGCAGCGCGTAAGCGACGCTGAGCTGCTAACAGCCGCGGCAAATCATCAGCTTGCCGCTGGGCGCCCGGTCCAGCCGCTCCAGTTCAGCATCGGCATCTCGTTTTTTTGGCTGTTCAACCGAAATGTCTTCGGCGCGAGGCTGGCGGTGACCGACTGGCGCCGGCCATGGCGTCCGGTGCACATCGAGGCCATGCTGCGTCCGTGCGAACAGCTCACTGACGGCGGTGGCGCCGGTCTGGAGTGACCCGCCGTGCCAAGCCGCATCATGCGCCAATGCGACCGAGCCTGATGCAAGGGTCAGCGCAACGACCAAAGCTTCTCCGATATGGGTGAACATCGGCGTTGTTATCCGGCGCTGACCGGCAGCACGTGCATTGCCAGCAGAACCACGGCCAAAATGAATACGCTGAAGGCGGTGGCTCCGAGCCCTGCCTTCATGGCCTCGTCCATGTGGTGGATGCGGCGGCCGAACGACCCGGCGCTTGTTGCATTCCTTTTCGCGGGCATCTGGTGCGTCCTCTTGTGGGCCGTCGAGCCACGCTCGGCGGGTGGGCATGGCGGTATGAAACCCCGCAGAGCGCCAGAACTGAAATGCCGTTGGCTGATGACATCGATAGCCACGGTGCATGCAAAACGCGGTGCCCCCGGGGGCGGGCGGCCCGAATGAAGCAATTGATCCGAATGCCGTAACAGCGATTTAAGGGTTCGCGCATAAGCTCCACACCGCACAAATGGAGCCGGACCGATGCTTCGACAGCTGCAGAACCACGCCGTTCGCATTGTCATCGGCGTAGCATTCTTCATCTTCGGTTTCTTCGTGGTGGCCAACACTCTCGAGCTCACAGAGCGGGAGATCGTCATCGGCCTCGTTGGGGGCGCGATCGGCGGCATCACCATGTTGGTTGCCGTCATACGTGACGAGCGGAAGCTCAACTATTCGGCGAGCCCCTCCGCCTCCTAGGCGAAGCGTCCTTTTCCCAAAAAACCTTTCGATCCGCTCCCGCGCCTTTCTGCGCGCCTCATGCAGGCTGCCGCCTGCCCATTCCGATTTCCTCAGCCCTGTCGCGCATTCACCCCGCGCCGCGTCTTCGTCATTGCCGGGCGTGATCCACTCATCCATCATTGTTTGCACGAGGCCGTAGACCTCGGAATTGATTGTCGGGAAGGAAGTGGAAATGGCGATGAGCGACGAAGCGGGCACGCTTGACGATCGAGCCACTTGGGCGGTGCATTTTCCAGGAAACCTGCGCTGGAGCAACGCCATGCAGATCGTCAAGGGCATGGTGCCTTACGCGGCCGTCGCCATGGCCGAGGTTGACCTGATCGCGCAGCGGCTCGACGCGCGCGCCGGCGAAGCCGATCCCGATCGCGTCTGGCGCGAGGAATGGGCCGCGGAGGCGGACCGTGTCGCCGCGGTCGCCGACAAGGCCGCCGCGGAAGGTCGCGAGATCACCGCCGGCAATCACTACATGCGCGCCGGCAACTACTATTACAGCGCCGAACGCTTCATCCCGCCCGGCCCCGAGAAGATGGCGATGTATCACCAGGCGCTGCGCTGCTATCAGGCGGCGATGGCGCGCCTTTATCCGGAGATCGAGCGCGTCGAGGTGCCGTACGAGAACGCCAGCCTGCCGGCCTATTTCGTGAAGGGCCGCGGCAGCGGCCGGCGCCCGACCGTCGTGCTGTTCGACGGCATGGACAACGCCAAGGAGATGAGCGTGATCTTCGTGGGCCTCGATTTCGCCAAGCGCGGGATCAACACGCTCGCGATCGACGGCCCCGGCCAGGCCGAGACGCTGCGGCTGCGCAACATCCACAGCCGTCACGACTACGAGGTGCCGGGCACGGCGGCTTACGACTATGTCGCGTCACGCCCGGAGGTCGATCCCAAGCGGGTCGCCGTCATGGGCTACAGCTTCGGCGGCTACCAGGCGCCGCGCATCGTCGCCTTCGAGAAGCGCTACGCCGCCGCGGTGGCGTTCGGGGCGATGCACTGGAGCATCTACGACTGGGTGGCGGGCAACAAGGCCAGGCTCGCGGTCGACCCCAGGACCAGCTTCACCTCGATCTTCCAGTTCCGCTGGGTGGTGGGCGCGCCGGACAACGAGACCGCGCTCGAATGGGCGAAGAAGTTCACGCTCGAAGGCGTCGCGCAGAACATCGAATGCGCATTCCTGGTGCTGCACGGCGAGAACGACCGCATCGTCCCGCTCGACGCGGCGCGCACGCTCTACGAAAAGGTCGGCTCGAAGCAAAAACACCTCAAGATTTTCACCGCCGCGGAAGGCGGCGCCGAGCACTGCCAGGTCGATCACCGCCAGTTGGGCGTCGACTATATCGGCGACTGGCTGCTGGCGAATATGTGAGGCGCGTGTGTCCCGGATGCGGTGCAGCGCGAAGCGCCTTCGCGGAGCGGTGCACCGCTGACCCGGGACCGCCACGGACTGAACGGTCCCGGGTCTGCACCCGCTCTTCGCTAAAGCTTCGGCGGGCAAGCGGGCAAGCCCGCCATAGCCTTGGCGACGGCGGGCAGCGCACCACGCCGCTATCGCTCCGTGTTGCGCCGCGCCCGGGACACAAGGCCCTATCGACGCCATGGCCCGTCCGTGTTCGAATGGGCGCATGGTCCACCGGCAATCCGGGGAGAGGCATTATGCATGTCATCCGATGGTGTTCGATCGCCTGCGGCCTCATGGGCGCGCGCGCCCTGGCGCGAGCGGAAAATGCGCAATCCTATCCCGATCGGCCGGTCCGGTTGGTGATCGCGTTCCCGCCCGGCGGCGCCACCGACACCATGACCCGCCAGATCACCCAGGAGCTGGGCGAGGCGCTGGGCCAGTCGATCGTCATCGAGAACAAGCCGGGCGCCGGCGGCTACATCGCCTGGAACTACGTCGCGTCGTCGGACCCCGACGGCTATACGCTGCTGATGGCGGAGAACGCCATCGGCATCAGCCAGGCGCTCTACAAGAAGCACTCGTCCAACTTCGATCCGCTCAAGCAATACGACGCAATCGCCACGGTCGCGACCTCGCCGCTGGTGCTGGCCGCCGCCAGCAACGTGAACGCCAACTCGGTGGCGGAGCTGATCGCCTATTCACGCACGGTGCCGCAGAAAATGAACTACGCGTCGGCCGGCATCGGCAGCGTCGCGCATTTGACCTTCGAGGTGGTCAAGGCCGGCACCGGGATGGAAGCGGTTCACGTGCCCTACAAGGGCGGCGGGCCCGCCATGAACGACCTGATCGCCGGGCACGTGGCGCTTACCATGGCGGCGATCCAGGTCGCCAAGGGTCTGGTCGAGACCGGCAAGATCAAGGGACTCGCGGTGACGAGCGCGGAGCGTTCGCCGGTGCTGCCGAACGTCCCGACCCTAAAGGAAGCGGGCGTCAAGACCGCCGATGTGGACCTGCGCTTCTGGTTCGCGATCTTCGGTCCGAAAGGCATTCCGGATGTCGTCAAGGCCAAGCTGGAAAAGGCCGTTTCGACGACGCTCGCGCTTCCGCGCGTACGCGAGCGGCTCGCCAAGCTCGACATCGAGCCGGCCTACGCCCCCGGCCCTGCCCTGAAGACTAAGCTCGAAAACGAGATCACGAACTGGAGCAAGTTCATCGACGAGCGCGGCATCAAGCCGGAATGAGGCCGCGGAGGAGACGTCAATGCTGCATCTCTTGCGTTGCTGCGCGGTCGCCTGCGCCGTGCTGGGCGATGCCGGCTGGGCGCAGGCGCAGACTCCCGCCTCCTATCCCGACCGCCCGATCCGGCTGGTGGTCGCATTCGTGGCCGGCGGCGCGACCGACACGCTGGCACGGCAGATTTCGAACGATCTGAAGGAGGCGCTCGGCCAGGCCGTGGTGGTGGAAAACCGCCCCGGAGCGAACGGCTATCTCGCGTGGAACCACGTCGCCACCTCGGAGCCCGACGGCTACACGCTCCTCCTCGCCGAAAACGCGCTCGGTATCAGCCAGGCGCTGCACAAGAAGGCCACGTCGAGCTTCGATCCGCTGACCCAATACGACGCCATCGCCGCGCTCGCGACCTCGCCGTCGGCGCTGGTCGTCGCCAACAACGTGCCCGCCAACACGGTGGCGGAGCTGGTGGCGTTCTCGCGCACCGTGCCGCAGAAAATGAACTACGCATCGGCCGGCGTCGGCAGCGTCTCGCACCTGAACTTCGAGGTGTTCAAGGACGGCGTCGGAATGGAGGCCATCCATATTCCCTACAAGGGCGGCGGCCAGGCGATCGGCGACGTGATCGCCGGCCACGTCCCGATGACGATATCGTCGGTGCAGGCGACCAAGAGCCTGGTCGAGAGCGGCAAGATCAAGGGATTGGCGGTGACCAGCCCGGCGCGGTCGCCGGCGATGCCGAACGTTCCGACCATGCGGGAGGCCGGCGTGAAGAGCGCGGATGTGGAGCTGCGCTTCTGGTTCGCCATCTTCGGCCCGAAGGGCATGCCGGACGCCGTCAAGGCCAAGCTGGAGCAGGCGGTGTCGACCGTCATGGCCGACCCGCGCGTGCGCGAACGGCTCGCCAAGCTCGATATCACGCCCGACTTCGCGCCCGCCCCGCTGCTGCGCAGCAAGCTCGAAAACGAGATCAAGAACTGGACCAGGTTCATCGACGCGAAGGGCATCAAGCCGGAATGAGCGGAGGATACGACCTCGTCGTCAACGGCAAGTCCGTTCATGTCGATAACGATGGGACGACGCCGCTCTTGTCGGTGCTGCGCGACGACCTTGCGTTGCGCGGCAGCCGGCTCGGCTGCGGCACCGAGCAGTGCGGCGCCTGCATGGTGCTGGTCGACGGCGAGCCGGCCTACTCGTGCACTCGCGAAGTCGCGACCGTCGCCGGCAAGACCATAACCACCGTCGAGGGACTTTCGGATAACGGCGCGCTGCACCCGTTGCAGCAGGCCTTCCTGGACGAGCAGGCCGGCCAATGCGGCTATTGCCTGTCGGGCATTTTGATCTCCGCGGCGGCGCTGCTCGCGCGCAACCCAACGCCGACCCGGGCGGACATCATCAGCGCGCTCGACCCGCATCTTTGCCGCTGCGGCATGCACAACCGGGTCATTCGCGCGGTCGAGCGGGCAGGCGCCATGATCGGGGCGTCCGCATGATCGCGAACACGCTGCCGCAGAGCCTGATCGACAACCCGCTGTTGTCGCAATGGGTCGCTTTCGAGGAGCCGGGCCGGGTCCGCATCGCCACCGGCAAGGTCGAGATCGGGCAAGGCATTCTCACCGCGCTCACCCAGATTGCCGCCGAGGAGCTCGACGTTGCGCCGGAGCGGTTGCGCATCGTGTCGGGTGAGACCGACGTCAGCCCTTCTGAGGGTTTCACCTCGGGCAGCTATTCGATCGCCGTGGGCGGCGCCTCGATCCGCCTGGTTTGCGCCGAGGTGCGCTCGCTGTTCCTCGATCGCCTCGCCGATCTGCTCGGCTGCCCGGCCGGCGAGCTGTCGATCGAGGATGGAAAATTCCTGCGCGCCGGTCGCGAGACCGGCCGCGACTATTGGTCGGTCGCGGGCGAGGTCGCGCTCGAGCGCCGGGCGAGCGGCACCGCGCCGACCAAGCTGCCGTCGACCTATCGTATCGTGGGACGCAACCTGCCGCGCCTCGACCTGCCGGTGAAGCTCACCGGCGCGGCCTTCATCCACGACATCGCGCCCGCGCACGTCGTACATGCGCGCGTGCTGCGGCGACCCTGGCGCGGCGCCCGCCTCGCCGCGCTCGACTGGAACGCCGTGCGCAAGGCCGCGCAGGCGCCGATCGAGATCCTGCGCGAGGGCGATTTCGTGGCGTTCACGGCGGACACCGAAATCGCCGTGATGCGCGCCGCCGCGGCCGCCCGCGCGCTGGCGCGCTGGGAGGGCGGCGAGCCGGCACCGGCCGACGTCGACGAGCCGGACTGGCTCAAAGCGCAGCCATCGCGCGACCGCACGGTCGAGACCGGGCTTGCGGGCCGCGCCCAGCAAGGCCCGGTGGTCGAGGCGCGTTATTCGCGGCCGTTTCTCACCTACGCGTCGATCGGTCCGTCCTGCGCGCTGGCCGAGCTCGCGGACGGCGCGCTCAAAGTGTGGTCGCACAGCCAGGGCCCGGCCGTGCTGCGCGACTGGCTCGCGCGCGCACTCGGCCTCGAGCGTTCGCAGGTCACCGTGTTCCACCGCCAGGGCGCCGGCGCCTACGGCCACAACACCGCCGACGATGCGGCCTTCGACGCCGCGTACCTCGCCACCCGGATGCCCGGGCGGACCGTGCGGGTGCAATGGTCGCGGGAGGACGAGTTCTTGTCCGCGCCGATCAGCACCGCCGCCATGGCGATCGAGTTGCGCGCCGTGCTCGACGACGACAACCGGCCGGCCGACTGGTCGATCGAGATCTGGAGCCCGCCGCACGCCCAGCGTCCGGGCATGAACGGCAATTCGAACCTGATCGGCGCCGAGGCGCTTCCCAATGCGCCGCCGCGCAACGAGCTCAATGACGTTCCGGACGAGCGCGGCGGCGGCGCGACCCGCAATGCCTACGCGATCTACGACCTGCCGCGCCACCGCCTGATCCATCATCTGCTGCCGCAGGTGCCGCTGCGCACCTCGTCGCTGCGCGGGCTCGGCGCCTGGGCCAATGTGTTCGCGATCGAATCCTTCCTGGACGAGTTGGCGGACCTGGCCGGCGAGGACCCGGTGAGCTACCGCCTGTCGCTCCTGTCCGACCCGCGCGCGCGGCGCGTGGTCGAGACCGCGGCGCAGATGAGCGGCTGGTTCGAAGGCCGCGATCTCCATGAAGGCCGGGCGCGCGGCTTCGGCTTCGCCCGCTACAAGAACATCGCCTCCTTCGCGGCCGTGGTGGCCGAGGTCGAGGTCGACGAAGCGGTTCACCTCAGGCGGATCTGGTGCTGCGCCGACGCCGGCCTGGTGATCACGCCGGACGGAGCCAGGAACCAGCTCGAGGGCGGCATCATCCAGGGCGCGAGCTTCGTGCTGAAGGAGCGCGTGCGTTTCGAGGACGGCAGGGTCGCCGCCACCACCTGGGAGGACTACCCGATTCTGCGCTTCTCGGAGGTACCGGAGATCGACATCCACTTGATCGACGCGCCGAACGAGCCGGCGCTGGGCTTAGGCGAAGCCGCGGTCGGGCCGACCGGGGCGGCGATCGGCAATGCGGTCGCGCGCGCGCTCGGCAAGCGCATCCGCGATTTGCCATTGACGCGCGAGCGCATCATGGCGACGCTGCTGGCCGAATAACCGCACAAAGGAGGAAACGATGACGTCGCGCATCATGGGATCGGCCCTGGCATTGCTCGCAGGCGCGCTGCTGCTCGCATCGAGCCCGAAACCCGCGCCGGCGCAGGACCTGTCCGGCAGGCCGATCCGCCTGATCGTCGGCCTTTCCGCCGGCGGCGCGACCGACGTCATGGCGCGGCTGATGGCGCAGAAGATGAGCGAGAGCATGCGCACGACGGTCTTCGTCGAGAACAAGGTCGGCGGCAATTTCATCCCGGCGCTGCGCGAGCTCACGGGCTCGCCGCCCGACGGCCACACCCTGTTCTTCATCTCGACCAGCGCGCTGATCACCCAGCCGCTGCACCCGGATTATCCGTTCGATCTCACCAAGCTCACCCCCGTCACCCAGGTGGCGACCGGACCGCTGATCCTGGTTGCGCGCAACGATCTCGGAGTCAAAAGCGTGCGCGAGCTGATCGACCACGCCAAGAAGAATCCGGACAAGCTCAGGTTCGGCGTCGGCGGCGGAACCGGCAGCTCGCTCTATCTGGCGACCGAGCTGTTGAAGGCCCGGACCGACATAACGGTGACCATCGTTCCCTACCGGGGAGCGGCACCCGCGCTCAATGATCTCCTGGGTGGGCATATCGACGCGATGTTCGACGCGATGCCCGTCATGGTGACGCAGGCCAAGGCCGGCAAAGTCACGCCGCTGGCGGTCACCGGCACCAAGCGTTCATCGACGCTGCCCGACGTGCCGACCATCCTGGAGGCGGGCGTGAACTACGAGATCGCCGGATGGTTCGGGATTCTCGCCCCCACCGGCACGCCGCCGGCCATCGTCAAGCGCCTGCGCGACGAGGTCGCGAAGGCGGTGGCGGCGCCGGACGTCATTGCGCAACTCGACGGCCAGGGCATGCTGCCGGTCGGCAGCCAACCCGAGGAGTGGCGCGCCTATCTGCAGTCCGAGCTCGACACCTATTCGAAGATCATCAAGGACGCGAACATCAAGCCGTAGAATAGACGACGCGCTTGGCTAGACGCGCCGACATCGAGGCTGCTCTGCGCCGACTGGCGCCGAAAATTCCGTCCCATGAATTCGGAGCGGTGGTCGACCATGCGGTCGATAGCCGTGGGTTGCGCCAAGCCTCGCCCGAAGCGGCGGCGTGGCTGTCGTTGGTCGCCTATGTCCGGCACGTCTTCACCGAATACGACGATCTGCTGCAGCAGGGATATGATGAGGCGAGCGCCCGCCACTTCGTGGCGGCCGATATCGAGGCGGTGCTGAGCGGATGGGGCGTGCGGCGCCGACTGACGGCCCACGACTAGAATGGCCGGACAATGACCGACACGCCCAAACGCATCCGTATCTACGTCGACGCCGACGCCTGCCCGGTGAAGGACGAGATCTATCGGGTCGCCGTCCGTCACCATGTCCCGGTCACCGTGGTGGCAGTCGGCTTCATCCGCGTGCCGCAGGACCCGCTGATCGAGCGGGTCGCCGCGGGCGCGGATCTCGACGCCGCCGACAACTGGATCGCCGAGCGCGCCGGGGCCGGCGACGTCGTGGTCACCGCCGACATTCCGCTGGCCAGCCGCTGCGTGAAGGCGGGCGCCGAGGTGATCGCCCCGAACGGCCGGGCGTTCACCGAGCAGGACATCGGCATGACCTTGGCGGTCCGCAACCTGATGCACGACCTGCGCTCGGCCGGCGAGGTGACGGGCGGGCCGCCGCCATTCGGGCCGCGGGATCGCTCGACTTTCCTGTCCGCGCTCGATCAGGCGATCCGGCGCCTGCAACGCGCCCGCCCGCAAGGTTGAGAATGGCCCCTCCGCTCGTCCAGCTCAAAGACATCGCGTTGACCTTCGGCGGCACGCCGCTGCTGGCCGGCGTCGAATTGACCGTCTCGGCCGGCGAGCGCGTGTGCCTAGTCGGCCGCAACGGATCGGGCAAGTCGACCTTGCTCAAGATCGCCGCCGGGCTGATCGAGCCCGACCGCGGCACCCGCTTCATGCAGCCCGGCGCGACCGTTCGCTATCTGCCGCAGGAGCCTGATTTCGCCGGCGCGGCGACGACGCTCGCTTACGTGGAGGCCGGATTGGGCCCCGGCGATGATCGCCACCAAGCGCGCTATCTTCTGGAGCAACTCGGGCTCGACGGCAGCGAGGATCCGGCCCGCCTCTCGGGCGGCGAGGCGCGGCGGGCGGCGCTGGCGCGCGTGCTCGCCCCCGCGCCCGACATCCTGCTGCTCGACGAGCCCACCAATCATCTCGATCTGACCACCATCGAATGGCTCGAGCGCGAGCTCGCCGGGCGTCGCGCCGCGCTGGTCATGATCAGCCACGACCGGCGGTTTCTGGCCAATTTATCTCGCAGTACCGTGTGGCTCGATCGCGGGCAGACGCGGCGCATCGAGCGCGGCTTCGCGGCGTTCGAGGCCTGGCGCGACGAGGTGCTGGCCGAGGAAGAACGCGATCAGCGCAAGCTCGATCGCAAGATCGTCGCCGAGGAGGATTGGCTCCGCTACGGCGTCACGGCGCGCCGCAAGCGCAATATCCGCCGGCTCGGCGCTTTGCAGGCGTTGCGCGAGGCTCGCCGCAGCTACCGCGCGGCGGCCGGCAAGGCCACCCTCACGGCCGCCGCCGCAGACCAATCAGGCACGCTGGTCATCGAGGCCGATCGAATCGGCAAATCGTATGAAGGGCGGCCGATCGTCAGCGATTTCTCCATCCGCATCCAGCGCGGCGACCGCATCGGCATCGTCGGACCGAACGGCAGCGGCAAGACGACGCTGATCGATCTCATCACCGGCGGGCTGGCGCCCGACACCGGCGCCGTGCGGCTCGGCGCCAACCTCGCGATGGCGACGCTCGATCAGCACCGCGAGAGTCTCGATCCGACCGCGACCGTCGCCGAGGCGTTGACCGGCGGCCGCGGCGATACGGTCATGATCGGCGGACAGCCGCGACATGTGGTCGGCTTCATGAAGGACTTCCTGTTCGCGCCCGAACAGGCGCGCACCCCGCTCGGCGTGTTGTCGGGCGGTGAACGCGGTCGCATCATGCTGGCACGGGCGTTGGCCAAGCGCTCGAACGTGCTGGTGCTCGACGAGCCGACCAACGATCTCGACCTCGAGACCCTCGATGTGCTCGAGGAGATGCTCGGCGATTATGCCGGCACCGTCATCCTCATCAGCCACGATCGCGATTTCCTCGACCGCGTGGTCAACGCGGTGATCGCTCCAGAAGGCGGCGGCCGCTGGCTCGAATATGCCGGCGGCTACACCGACATGCTGGCGCAGCGCGGCGAAGACTTGTCTCGCGAGCCCGACAAGCCGGCGACGCCGAAAGAATCCAAAGAGGTGAAGACGCCGCAGCCGAGCACGCCGGGCAAGCGGCGGCTGAGCTTTCACGAGAAGCACGCGCTCGAGACGCTGCCGAGAACGATCGCCGCGCTGCAGGCCAAGGTCCGCGCGCTGCGCGACCGTCTGGATGATCCGGCCCTCTATGCGCGCGACCGCAAGGCGTTCGACGAGGCCTCGGCCGCACTCGCCGCCGCCCAAGCCGAATTGACCGCCGCCGAAGAGAGATGGCTGGAGCTGGAAATCTTGCGTGAGGAAGTCGCCGGCGGGTGACTTTGGGCCCTCCGGGTCCCGACGGTTGAGAGAAGCTTTACGTCTTGGTCGCACACTGCCCGCACCGATGGGGCGCGGGGGTGCGCGATGACAGTATCGGCGTGGCGGGCGGAGAAGAACCAGCAGGCACTCAGGCGGCTGCGAAGGTCCTTGCCGGAGACCTTTCCGGTCCCGGTGCTGACCCACGCGCTCAACCGCCCATTCACGCCGCCGACGCCACGGCTGGCGATCGACGCCTATTGGCGCGCCCACCCGCTACGGGCCGATCGGCTCGCGCGCGCTCTCGCGGCCGAGAGCGGCGCCCCGGCGGGCTGGACCTGGCGCCTGAGTGCCGGTCGGAACGACGGACTGCCGGCCAGCTTTCGAAGCCCGCCGGCGCCCTACCGCGAGGCGGCTTTTTCACGCGGCCCGGGCTATTGCTGCGTCTGTGGGCAACCGGTCTACCGCTTCGGCTGGCATGTCGACCTGTGGGACCGCGGACCCAACGGCAACGCGGGCTGGCACACCGCCTGCGTGGTGGCATGGCGTTTGTGGAATGCGCCGAGCGATTACGTCCGGCTGCTCAAACGGCTGCAGTCGCGGCGTTGCGCCACCACCGGAAAGCGGCTGTGGAAGACCGCGGAGGTCGACCATCGCATGCCGCTGTTCCGGGTCTGGCGCGAGCACCGCGACAACTCCTGGCCGTCGCTGCTCGCGTTCTGGGGACTTCCCAACCTGCAGGTCATCAACCGCGAGATTCATGCGGCCAAATGCGCCGACGAGGCGACGTATCGAGGACGCAGCCGGACCGCCGCCGGCGATGACGCACTCGCGGAAAGTGCCGACCCCTTCTGAGCGCGTTTACGCTGTTCGCAGATGGGGTGTGCTTTGCCCCACGGGCTTGTTTTGAACGGCGTCCAGGCGTGATTGAATAGGCGGTTGCCACCAAATAGCGAGGGGCCTTCGATGCAACCGCTCACGATAGGCATTACCAAGGCCGGTACCGGCATTGACGGCATCGTCTGGAACATTCTCGGGCAGACCTACGTGCCGAAGCAGGTGTCCGAAAACTCGTTCGCCTGGCACGCCACGTTCCCGCCCGGCACCTTCGTGCCGCCCCACATCCATCCGACCCAGGACGAGTTCATCTACATGTTCGAAGGCCGGCTCGACGCCGTGCTCGACGGCAAGGATTTCGTCGCCAATGCGGGCGATCTGCTGCGGCTGCCGATGGGCATCCCGCATGGCTTGTTCAACAAGTCCGACCAGCCGATCAAATGCCTGTTCTGGGTGACGCCGACGCGCAAGCTCTACGATCTGTTCTGGGCGATCCACAGCATGAAGGAGCAGAAACCCGACGAGGTGGTGGCGCTGTCGGCCAAGCACGAGGTCCTGTTCCTGCCGCCGCCGCCTGCGCAGTAAAAGCGCGTGTAGGGTGGGCAAAGGCGCGGCCGATGCGCTCTCCGCGTGGGCAAAATCTATCGTACCATAGCCCGCGAAGACGGGCGTAAACGCCCTGAGGGTGCCCACGCGGGATGATACGGCAAGCGATTTTGCCCACCCTGCGGTTCTGCTGATCCGCTCACGCCGCGCGGCCGACCGCACGGTTGACCTGCTCGCGTGCATAGCCCGCCGTCGACGCATAGCCGCGCACGATCGCCTTGCGCTCCTCGTAGGACAGCACGTCGTCGATATTCTTGAACCCGTCGGGAGCGCGCTCCTCGACCGCATCGATGACGCCTTCCGGACCGCCCTTGCGGTTCATCCGCACGATCTGGGCGGTGACCGGCAGCCGCTCCTGCTCGTATTCCCACAGCGCATGCAGGGAGTGCTCCGCCGAGCGCAGCCGGTCGGCGAGACAGCGCGCATCGAGAATGGCCTGCGATGCGCCGTTCGAGCCGACCGGATACATCGGGTGCGCGGCGTCGCCGAGCAGGGTGACGCGGCCGTGCGACCAGCGCGGCAACGGGTCGCGGTCGCACATCGGATATTCCCAGAATTCCGGCGTCTCCACGATCAGCGCCTGCGCGTCCACATAGGGTATCTCGAAGCGCTGCAGGTGCGGCATCAACTCGTCGAACCGCCCCGGCCGCGACCAGTCCTCCTTGCGCGGCGGCTCCGTCGCGTCGGCGCCGATCTTGGCGGCCACCGCCCAATTGGTCAGCCGTCGGTCGGCGCGCGTGCCCTCAGCGATCGGATAGACGACGAGCTTCGCCGCCAAGCCGCCCGCCACGACCATCGAGCGTCCGTCGAGAAACACCGGCCAATCGATGGCGCCGCGCCACAGCATGATGCCGTTCCAGCGCGCCGGCCCCTCGTTCGGATAGAGCGCCTCGCGCACGAACGAGTTGATGCCGTCGGCGCCGACCAGCACGTCGCCGTGCGCGGTGTGGCGGTGCGCGCCATGGCGGTCGAAGAAGTAGGCGGTCACGCCGCTCTCGTCCTGGCGAAAAGCGCCGAGCCGATGTCCGGTGTGAATGCGCGACTCTCCGAGCCGCGCCCGCACCGCGTGATAGATGACGCCCTGCAGCCGGCCGCGATGGATGGAGAATTGCGGCACGTCGTAGCCCGCGTCGGTGCCGCGCGGCTCGCGCCACACCTCCTGGCCGAAGCGGTTGGTGTAGATCAGCTCGTAGGTCCTGATCGCCACGGCATCGAGACGATCGAGCAGGCCAAGCCCCGCCAGCTCCTTGATCGCATGCGGCAGCGTGTTGATGCCGACGCCGAGCTCGCGAATGCCGTCGGCCTGCTCGTAGACCTCGCAGTCGATCCCGCGCGCATGCAGCATGAGCGCGGTGGTGAGCCCACCGATGCCGCCGCCGACGATGATGACCTTCATGACGTCACGCCCGGATCGCTTCTATTTCTATCCAGAAGCCGATCATAATGACCCGCGATATTAACTATGCAACAGCTTCCGCTCGGTTTGGTTGACGGACCGGCCCATAGACCTGTTTGCATATCAGGCTTCATAAAGGCCACCGGGTCTCGGCCTCGTGTCCCGGATGCGGCGCAGCACGAGCGCGAAGCGCGAGTGGTGCACCGCTGATCCGGGACCGCCACAGACTGGAACGGTCTCGGGTCTGCAGCGCACCACTTCGCTGCGCTCCGTGCTGCGCCGCGCCCGGGACACGAGTCAGGAACTGCCCGGACTTGTTTCACGGGTGCGTGCAGCCGCCATCCACCGTCAGGGCCTGGCCGGTGACGAACGCCGACGCGTCCGAGGCCAGGAACAACAGGGTGCCGACCAGATCCTCCGGCACTTCCGGCCGCGGGATGCACTGCTGCCCGACGATCCGCTGCTTCTGCTCCGGCGTGACGGTCTTTCGGTCGATCTCCGTGAAAGTCGCGCCCGGCAGAATGGAATTGACCGTGATGCCGTCGCTGCCGAGCTCCCGCGCCATCGAACGGGTCATGCCGACGAGCGCCGCCTTCGAGGTGATGTAGTGCAGGTAGTTGGGACGGCCGAGCGTGACGGCGCCCGACGCCATGTTGATGATCCGCCCCCATTTGGCGCGGCGCATGGCGGGCAGGACCGCGCGCGAGCACAGGAACGGACCGGTCACGTTGACCCGCAAGACCTCGTCCCATTCGGCGAGCGGGATCTGCTCGAACGGACGCATCTCCAGCGTCGAGAAGATTCCCGCATTGTTGACCAGGATGTCGACGCGCCGAAACCGCTGGTCGACCGCCGCCACCATGCGGTCGATCGACGCCGGGTCGGCGACGTCGGTGTGAATCGCCAGCGCGGCGCCGCCGATCTCGGCCGCAACCGCCTTGCCCTTGTCGTGGTTGCGCTCGGCGATCACCGGAATGGCGCCCGCCAGCGCGAATGCCTTGGCGAAGACGCGGCCCAGTCCTTGTCCCGCCCCCGTGATGATCGCGACCCGGCCGCGCAGCGACGGCTCGACGACGTGGCGCAGATCGGCGGCCTGCTGGATGCTCATCAGCGCCTCACGCGGCTTGCGGCACGGCTGCGAGCGCCGCGCGCGCGTCCCAGGGCTTCCACCAGAGCTCGAGCCCGAGATCGCGTGCTATGAGTCCCGCGCTGATGTAGCCCGGCCCGCCCGAGATGGCGCCGCCCGGATGCGCGGCCGATCCCGCATAGTACAGATTCGGGATCGGCGTGCGGTAGCCGAAGTGGTTGTACATCACCTGCTCGGCGTTGAACGCCCCCATGAAGATGTCGCCGCCGCGCATGTTGGGAAACTCCGCTACGTATTCGCGCGCCGTATAGGCGTATTTCCCGATGACGTTCTTCACCGTCATGTTCGGGCAGTAGCGCGCCCAGGTTTGCAAGATCTTGTCGGAGAAGTCCTCCTTGAAGGTCTCGTAGTCCTTGCCGCCGGTATCCGGGTCGAGCGGCATCACGTGCCACGCATAGGTGGTATGCTTGCCGGGCGGCGCCTGGGTCGGATCGATCAGGCTCAACGGGCCCGCGCCGAATTGCACCCGCGAGGGCACGCGTCCGGCCTGCACGTCGCGGTGCGCCGCGAACAAATCCGCCATGGTGTCGGCGCCGATGCTCCATTTGAGCGCGCGGTTGATGTTCGGGTCGAACGCCGCGGCGGCAAAGCGCGGGCGTTCGTGCAACGCCAGGTGAAGCCCGAACAGCGTCCAGGCGGTGTATTGGAAGGCGTCGAGCCTCCCACACAGGTGCTGCGGCAGCTGCGCGCGACCGATCAGGCTCTCGAACGTCTGATGCACGTCGAGGGTGCTGGCGACGAACCCGCTCGCCCGCACCATACGCCCATCATCGAGCGCGATCCCGGTCGCGCGTCCGCCCTCGATCACGATACGGTCGACACGGACCTGCGGCGCGTAGGTCCCGCCGGCCGCGATGAAGGTCTCCATCAGGCCGCGCGCCAAATTGAACGAGCCGCCGCGGCAAAGCTGGTAGCCGCTTTGCAGGTCGAAGGCGCGGATCACCGATCCCATCGGGCTCGTCTTCGACAGCGTGTCGGTCAGCCAGGTGCCGAACAGCGACACCTTGAACAGGAAGAGGAGCTTGACGTGCTCGTTCTCGAACAGCTCGTCGACCACGTCGAGCGGCTGCCGGCGGGTGACCTCGAGGAAATCGCGGCCGAGCGCGGTCTCCCCCAGCAACGCCTCGCGCTCCGCTTGCGGCAGCGGCTCGGCATAGCGCTCCGGCAGCAGGATCCGGCTGGTGATCTCCTCGGCCTTGCGGTTCCATTCGCGGAATGTCGCCGCGTCCTTCGGCGAGAGGCGCGCGATGTTCGCGACGGTCTCCTCGAGGTCGCGACCCAGCACCAGCGCGGTGCCGTCGAGATGCGCCTGGCCGAACTCGTAGCGCGGCGTGATGTAGCTCACCCGGGACTCGAGCCCGAGATCCTGGAACCAGGGCGTTTCGGTGATGTGGAAATGGTTGATCGAATGCAGGTTGTGATAAAAGCCCGGCTTGGTCACTTCCCGGGTCGAAAGCCCGCCCCCATAGGTTAGGCGGCGCTCGACCAGCAGCACCTGCAAGCCCGCCCGGGCGAGATACGAGCCCAGCACGAGGCCGTGCTGGCCGGCCCCGATGATGATGCCGTCGTAGCTTCTGTCGAGCGCTTGCACCCCGCTTCCTCCGACCGTTGTTGGTCCGCGACCTATGGGCGCAGCCTATATCATCGCGCTGCGGGCGACGCGGAGCCCCTTATTTCGGCTTTTGGCCATTGTTGTAACTGTGTATTCTGACGCATTGCCAAGACGACCGCTATCGTCGTCACCTCAAGAAGGGGAAACTGACATGAAACGGCATCACGCGCTCAAGGCGACCTTGACGTCGCTCCTGCTTCTGGGAGCGACCGGCCTTGTGCAAGCGCAGGAGGTCAAGGTCGGCATCAACTTGCCGTATACCGGCATCGGCGCCGAGTTCGCCCAGCAGATCGACCGCGGCATGGAGCTCTATCTCAAGCTCAATCCCGACGCGGTCAAGCCCTACTCGATCAAGATGATCAAGCGCGACGTCAAGAATCCGGGCGGCGCCGACGCCAAGATCGCCGTGCAGGAGCTGCTCACGCAGGACAAGGTCGACGCGCTCGGCGGCTGGGTCTATTCCCCCAACGCGATCGCATCGGCGCCGATCGTCGCCGCCGGCAAGAAGCTCGCGGTGATCATGAACGCCGGCACGGCGTTCATCACCAACCTGGCGCCCGAATATGTGCGCACCTCGTTCAGCATGTGGCATGCGGGTTACGCCATGGGCGAGGCCGCCGCCAAGATCATGAAGGTGAAGACCGCCGTCGTCGGCTACTCCGACTTCCCGCCCGGCAAGGACAGCCTCGACGCCTTCAAGCGCGGCTTCGAGGCCAACGGCGGCAAGATCCTCGACGCCATCCCGATGGGCGGCGCCGGCGCCGTGCCCGATTTCACGCCGTTCTTCCAGCGCGCCAAGGACCACAAGCCGGACGTGTTCTTCGTCTTCGTCCCGGCCGGCGATCACGCGGCCGCGGTGGTCAAGACCTATGGCGCGCTCGGCATGCGCGCGGCCGGCATCAAGCTGATCGGTCCCGGCGACATCACCCAGGACACCAAGCTGCAGGCCATGGGTCCGGCCGCGGTCGGCCTCGTCACCATGCACCACTACAACGCCGATCTCGACAATCCCGAGAACAAGAAGTTCGTCGCCGCCTGGAAGAAAGACTTCGGCGCCGACTCGACGCCCGATTTCATGGCGGTGGGCGGCTACAACGGCATGGCGGCGATCGTGCATGCGGTTAAGGCGACCAAAGGCAAGATGGGCGGCGACGAGGCGGTGGCCTCGCTCAAGGGCTGGAAGTTCAACAGCCCGCAGGGTCCGATCTCGATCGACCCCGCCACCCGCGACATCGTCATGAACGAGTATTTGGCCGAAGTGGTGATGGGCAGCGACAACAAGCTGCATCAGAAGGTGATCGGCCAGATCGACAACGTGAAGGACACCTGCAAGGAGCTGAAGATCGGCCCGTGCGCCCCGAAGAATTGATTGGCGATTGTGTCCCGGATGCGGTGCGGCGCGCAGCAGCGCAGACAAGTATACGCAGTCTGCGCAAGCTTGACTGCGCTGCGGAGCGGTGCACCGCTGATCCGGGACCGCTCCAAAGCCGGAATTCGTAACGGTCCCGGGTCTGCAGCGCACCGCGGTCCGTAGTCTCTGGCGCGATGCCACCGCGTTGCCCGCGCTGCGCTGCGCCCGGGACACGCGTCCGCGAAGCCCGGCATGAGGGGTCGGGATATCATCCGTGATCTTCGGCACTGACGTCGTCAGCATCGTGTTGGGCGGGCTGTCCGCCGGCATGGTGCTGTTCATCGTGTCGGTCGGCCTTTCCGTGACCATGGGCCTGATGGGCTTCGTCAACCTCGCCCACGGCGCGTTCGCGATGCTCGGCGGCTACGTGATCGTGCTGGCGATGAACCGCTGGAATTTCGGGTTCGCCCCGGCGCTGGCGCTCGGCTTCCTCGTCACCGCGGCTGTAAGCGTGGTCCTGGAGCGCCTGCTCTATCGGCGACTCTACCGGGCGGCCGAGCTCGACCAGGTCTTGTTCACCATCGGGCTCGTCTTCGTCTTCATCGCCTCGATCACGCTCGTCATCGGCCCGGAGAATCAGCCGCTCACCCTGCCGCGCGCGCTGCAAGGGCAGCTCGATCTCGGCTTCACCCGCTACCGCACCTACAGCATCTTCCTGGTCGTGGTCGGGGTGGTGATCGCGCTCGGGCTCTGGCTCGGCTTCGAGCGCACCCGGATCGGCGCCCAGATCCGCGCTACCGTCGACAACCGGCGCATGGCCGAGTCGATCGGCATCAATGTCGATCGCCTGTTCACGCTCACATTTGCCTTTGGAAGCGGCATGGCGGCGCTCGGCGGCGGGCTCGGCGCCGAGTTCCTCGGCCTCGATCCGCAATACGCGCTCAAGTATCTGGTCTATTTCCTGATCGTGGTCGCGGTCGGCGGGCTGGGCCAGGTGACCGGCGTGTTCTATGCATCGCTCTTGATCGGGGTGCTCGACTTCGCGCTCAAGCTCTACCTGCCGAAGGGCGGCACGCTGTTCATCTTCGCGCTGACCATCCTGCTGCTGCTGTGGCGACCGCAAGGCCTGTTCGGACGGAGCACGTCATGACCGCGCTCACGCAGGCCCCGGTGCCCACGGCCGTGCATCCGGCGGCGCGCGCCCTGATCGAACGGCACCGGCTGCGGATCTGGGAGCCGCTGCCTTGGCTCCTGGCGATCGCCGGCTATTTCGCGTTTCCGAACTATCTGGGCTTCGGCACCGAGCTGCTGGTCGCGATCCTGTTCGCGCTCTCGCTCGATCTCGCGCTCGGCTATGCGGGGATCATCACGCTCGGTCACGCGGCGTTCTTCGGCGCCGGCGCCTACACGGTCGGGATGCTGGCCCATCACGGCATCTGGACCGAGCCGATCAGCAGCCTCATCCTCGGCGCGGCGGTGGCGGCGATCATCGGCCTGGCGTCGGGCCTCGTTTTGCTGCGCACCTCGGGCCTCACGCTGCTCATGCTCACGCTCTGCACCATGGCGCTGCTCGAGGAGGCAGCCAACTTGGGCCACGAATACACCGGCGGCTTCGATGGTCTGCCCAGCCTGCCGATCGCCCCGATTTTCGGCCGGTTCGAGTTCAATCCGCTCTATTCGAACACGCAGTATCTCTACGCGCTGGCGGTCCTGTTCCTCTGCTTCGTGTTCGTGCGCACCCTGGTCTATTCGCCGTTCGGCCAGAGCCTGACCGGAATTCGCGAGAACATGTGGCGCATGCACGCGGTCGGCTCGCCGGTGCGCGCGCGGCTGGTCACTTGCTACACCATCTCGGCCGCCATTGCGGGGATCGCGGGCGGGCTGTGGGCGCAAGCCTCGGCTTACGTCAATTTGAGCGCGCTCAGCCTCGATCGCGCCGCCGCCGTGCTGATCATTCTCATTCTCGGCGGCTACGGCCGGCTCTACGGCGCCTTCGTGGGCGCCGTCGCCTATATGGTGCTGTCGCACTTCTTGGCGAGGTTTTATCCGACCGCCTGGCAATTGGGGCTCGGGCTCCTGCTCGTCGTGATCGCGCTGTTCGCCCGCAACGGCATTCTGGGCATCGCCGAAGCGTTTCTCCGCCGCTTCCGCGTCAAGCATACCGTGCCATGAGCCCGCCGCTGCTCGAGACCCGCAACCTGTGCCGGAACTTCGGCGCGCTCGCGGCGACGCGCGACGTCAATTTCCGGCTCGAGCGGGGCGCGCGCCACGCGCTGATCGGTCCCAACGGCGCCGGCAAGACCACGTTCGTCAATCTGCTCACCGGCGTGCTGCCGCCGAGCATGGGCGAGGTGCTGCTCAACGGCCGCGACATCACCGCGGTCTCGCAGGCCGGCCGCGTCAAGCTCGGCATCGCCCGCACCTTCCAGATCAACCGGCTGTTCCGCGGGCTCTCGGTGCTCGAGAACGTCTATATCGCGGTCGCCGAGCGCCTCGGCGCCGCCTCCTCGATGATCCAGCCGGCTGGCAGCCGCAAGGACGTGATCGACGAGTCGATGCAGCTGTTGGCGACCGTGAAGCTCCATGCCGATGCGGGCGAGCGCGTGTCCGAATTGCCCTATGGCCGCCAACGCCTGGTCGAGCTGGCGATCGCGCTCGGGCTGAAGCCCGAAGTTCTCCTCCTCGACGAGCCCGCCGCCGGCGTGCCCAGCACCGAGAGCCACATCATTCTCGACGCCATCGAGGCGCTGCCCGCGCATATCGGCGTGCTGATCATCGAGCACGACATGGACGTGGTGTTCCGCTTCGCCCAGCGCATCACCGTGATGGTGGAAGGCGTCATCCTCACCGAGGGCATCCCGCAGGAGATCGCGGCCGACGAGCGCGTGCGCGCCGTCTATCTCGGCCAGGCGCACGAGGCGCGACACGAGGCGCGGCCGTGACCGCGCCGCTCGCGCTCGAGCTCGCCGACGTCTCCGCCGGCTACGGCGAGACCGTGGTGCTCGAACGGGTGAGCCTCGCGCTCAAGGACGGCGAGACGCTGGCGATCATCGGCCGCAACGGCGTCGGCAAGACCACGCTGCTGGCGACGATCATGGGCCACACCACGCGTCACGGCGGCCGCTTGCGCCTGCACGGCCAGGACATCGCACATCTGCAGCCGTATCGGCGGGCCTTGGCGGGCTTGGGCTATGTGCCGCAGGAGCGCGAGATCTTCCCCTCGCTGACATTGCGCGAGAACCTCGAGGTGGCGGCGCGTCCCGGGCGCTGGACGCTCGAGGAAGTGTTCGGGCTGTTTCCGAAGCTCAAGGCGCGCCAGGACAATCGCGGCAACCAGCTCTCCGGCGGCGAGCAGCAGATGCTGGCGATCGGCCGCGCCCTCATCGGCAACCCGTCGGTGCTGCTGATGGACGAGCCGTCCGAGGGCCTGGCGCCGGTGATCGTCGAGGAGCTGATGCGGGCGGTGAAGCAGCTGGCGCAATCCGACGGCCTCACGCTGCTGCTGGTCGAGCAGAACACGCGGCTCGCGCTCGACGTCTCGCCGCGCACCGTGGTGATGGACCGCGGGCGCATCGTGTATGACGGGCCGAGCGAGACGTTGAAGCACGATGCCGCCAAGCTCGATCGACTGATCGGGTTGGCGAAGATGTGAGCGACGGCTGGCCCCACGCACCTGTTGCCGCCAGCGCGCTGGCGCCGCTTGCGCCCTCTCCCATCCGAACTCGGGTTTACCCGAGTTCGGCATTTTTAAGTGGCCGAAGTCGGATAAATCCGACTTCGGCTCGGGCTACCCAACGCAGTGTCGTGTCCAGTGTGGAGCCTAGGGTTTTCTCCCGTGATGGAATGTCGATGCAAGCCCGCTCTCGGTTCCTAACGCGCCGGGGGCGAGGCCGGGGCGCTGTCCGGCATGCCCTCCATGCCGACAAAGACGGCAAGAATCTTCACCGGGTTCTGGCCCGCGTTGCGGCCGTTATGCGCCTCGTTCATCGCCTCGGCGAGGCCGTCGCCCTTTCGATAGATGCGCTGTCCCTTCGGTCCATAATCGACCGTGAGCTCGCCCTCGAGGATATAGCCGAAGAGCGGCACCGGATGGGTGTGCCATCCGGTCTGTTGCCCCGGCTGGAGCGTGATCTCCATGGCGGTGATCCGGGCGGGCGCGCCGGACGGATACCGGATCGGCTCGCCGGTGACGGTCGTGCCGGTCGACAGAACCGTGCGCACCCCCGGATCCACATGGGCGGGCGGCGGCGGCGAGACGGTCTCGGCGACCGCCGCGGTCAACGACAGCGACAACCCGAGCAGCAGACCGGCGGCCACGCTTGGTGACAGCCGCGGCCGCCGTTTCGGGTGGGTGAAGGATTGCGACATGACGGCTCCTCCGCGACAGATATCAACCCGCGTTTGCTGAAGTGATCGACCGACCTTCGCCGCCGTAGGCTACTCAAAGAAGCACGCCCGAACTTGAACGCACGACGCTATTCCAACGTCGGCCGCCGATAAACCCCCGGGGCGCGCAGGCGCGCGACTCATCGGAAGACAAAATAATTTTTCCGACGTATCAAGAATGGCTCTGTTGAGCCATATTGCGCAAACCACGGATGTGACGTTCGATCGCTCCAGCCGCTTCAACCGCACTAAGTTCGGACACGTCTAGCGTCATTTGGTTGGCGTGGCGTGGATCAAGAATCCTTAGTGCTCGATTCCTTTCAGTAGCGACAAATGAATCGATCTCTTTGAGCCTGCCCTTACGCTCGGGCATTACTATGCGGCGAGCCAGTTCTTTCTCCGAACACAAAAGCCTTACCGGAACAAACAACGCCTTGCGCCGTTCTGCTGCCCCTTGCATCAGATCGTAGCTTTGACGGTCGTATAAATCGCCTTCAAGCCCAACATAAGTGAATATGAAGGAAGAGTTCGGGCGAGAGAGAGACGCTATCGTGTCCAATACAGCTTCGCGCACCTTTTGGATTTGATCCCAAATTGACGAGTGCAACGGCGTATGTCCATCGGTGTCGATCACACCAAAAATCGGGTTATTAATCCAATGATTATCCACGATCTTGGCCCCAATGGCTGGAGCCAAGGATTGAGCAATCGTTAGCTTTCCGGTCCCAGCGAAACCCAACAACAGCACGAATGTGTTCGAATGTATGATTAAGATGGTTGGGCGTCAGCCATCCTCCCCAGCGTTCCTCAGACAATTTGCCTCGGCGAGATTTCTAAGGCAGCGGCTTTATCTCTACAAGGCTGATCAGCTTGGACGGTCACCTCCTCGTAGGTACGGAAGACCTGTTCGAGTCGGCTTACGAACCTTGGATCATCAACGACGCGAGGCAGCGGGCGCGAAGCGCCCGATGACAGGCTCCGCGTTGTGCACATGCCGAGAGTCCGGCTGCGCGCCGTTGCCCACCCTACCGTCTATTCGATTCCGTGGAACGATACGCGCGCTTGTTCGTTAAACAAAATTGGGGTTCCGTACCCCAATCTCAGCCCAAGCAGCGACGGACTTGGCTGCATCTCCCGAAGCGATGCGGAAGGAGGCTGCCATGACGAGGGACCTTAGCCGGCATAACCGGCCCATTTACAACCGGCTTCATCCAATCGTCTACGCGGCTGCCGTCGGCCTGGTGCTGTGGTTCGTGGTATCCGCCTGGGCCTTTTTCGGCGGTGAGGACACGGAACTTTTGCTCGCGGTGGTGAGCGGCTTCTTTCTCATCGCGGTGGCGATCCCGGCTGCGCTGTGGCTGGTCTGGCGGAGCCAGCAGGATTCGGACGCGGCGCGAGGCGAGCACATTTCTTTGCACGACTGGGCATCGGGCGAGCTCAACACGTCGCAGGGGCGGCGAAAGGCGACGGATGCGACCGTCGAGATTCTCTTGCCCATTGCCGCCGTCGCGTTCGGCATCACGGCACTCGGGATCGTCTTCCACTTCGCCGCCGCCAGCGCAGCGCACCTGTAGGGACCATATTCGGTCCGCGGCCAGCGGCTCCCGGGGGTCGCTCGGCCGGAATGCCAACCGCGCCCCATTTGATGGTCGCTCCGCAGGTTACCCGAGCCGCCGATAAGCCCAGCGCGCGCAGGCGAACAGCCCGCGGTCGTCGTGGCGCCTGGCGATGAGCTGCGCGCCGACCGGCATGCCGGCCGGGCCCTTGAACACCGGCAAGGTGACCGACGGCACGTGCAGCGCAGTCCAGATCTGATAGAGCGGCGCGCCGACGAAGGCGTTGCGGCCCACCGGCGCCTCGCCGAAGGCCGCCGCGGTCAGCAGCACGTCGTGATCCTGCCACACGCGATCGAGCTGCCCGCGGCACTGTGCGGCGAACTCCTTGGCCGCGACATAGCGATCGAAGCTGCAGACGAGGCCGTCGGCGAGCCGCCCCTTGCGCAGCGTCTCGCTGATCTCCTGCCAGTGACGCTCGATCTCAAAGGTGAAGGTGCGGGCGAACTCGAAGCTCGAAATCCAGCGGTGGGCGTCGTTGAGCCGCTCGAACTCGCCGGGCAGCGTCACGTCGCCGAGCCTGGCGCCGGCGCGGGCGAGCGTTTGCGCCGCGTCCTCGACCAACTTGCGGGTCGCCGGCTCGATCGCGTCCCACACATGCGTTCGGCAGAGCCCGATGCGCGGCGGCCGTTCGAGGTCGACGATCGGCGCGGGCGGCACGCCGAGCAGCACATCGCGATAGAGCGCGACGTCCTCGATCGAGCGCGCCAGGATGCCGAGCGTGTCGAGCGAGCCGGACGCTTCCATGACGCCGTGCATGCGGTGCTCGCCGTAAGTCGGGCGATAGCCGAACACGCCGCAGAACGAGGCCGGGCGGATGGTCGAGCCGGTGGTTTGCGTGCCGAGCGCGATCGGCACCATCAAATCCGCCACCGCCGCGGCCGAGCCGCTCGAGGAGCCGGCCGGCGTGCGCGCCGGGTCATGCGGGTTGCGAGTCTTGCCCGGATGCAGGTTGGCGAACTCGGTGGTGACGGTCTTGCCCAGCAGCAGGCCGCCGGCCTTGCGGGTGAGCGCGACGCAAGCCGCGTCCCGTCGCGGGCGGCGGCCGCGATGGATCGGCGTGCCCCACTCGGTCGGCATGTCGTGGGTGTCGATGATATCCTTGACTCCGAACGGCACGCCGGCGAGCGGCCCCTGCCGGCCGCTCCTGTCGAAAGCGCGCGCGGCCGCGATCGCCGCATCGGGATCGAGATATTGCCAAGCCTGCACCTCGCTTTCGCGCGCCGCGATCCGATCGAGGCAGGCGCGCACCACCTCCTCGCAGCTGGTGCGGTCGGCAGCGATCGCGGCGGCGATCTCGGTGGCGGTGAGCTCGTTCAAAGGCTTGCTATGAACCATCCGGCCGCTCTCTGTTCCATCCCGATGAGCTTCGCCCGGCGAGCGACATGGGTCGGCAGTACGGATATATTCGAGACATCTGCGAAAGGCTCCTCGATGTCCTCCGCCAAAGGTCAATCCTACTATGCCGACTACCTGAAGCTCGATCGGCTCCTTTCCGTGCAGGAGCCCGAGAGCATACGACACGGCCGGCCGGCGCACGACGAGATGCTCTTCATCATCGTGCACCAGGCCTACGAATTATGGTTCAAACAAATTCTGCATGAACTCGACCGCATCCAGGCCGATTTCGGCGGCGACGTGGTGGAGGACGAGTATCTTGGCCGCATCGTGCACGGGCTCGACCGCATCAACGAGATCCTCAAGCTCCTGATCCAGCAGCTCGAGGTGTTGGAGACGATGACGCCGCTCGACTTCCTCGACTTCCGTGACTTCCTCTTTCCTGCTTCGGGCTTCCAATCGGCGCAGTTCCGATTGATCGAGATCAGGCTCGGGCTCGCGCGGGACGCGCGGTTGAACTACGCCGGCAAGCCGTTCGACGATACGCTCGTTGAAGCCGACAAATCCCGCGTCGCCATGGCCGAGCGCGGCCCGAAGCTGATCGACCAGCTCGACTCGTGGCTTTCGCGCACGCCGTTCGTCCACCGGCCCGATTACGACTTCTCGCTCGAGTACCGCAAGGCGGTGAAACAGATGCTTGAAGACGACGCCGCGCGCGTGCGCCAGAACGAGTCCATGAGCCGCGAGCAGAGGGAGACCGAAGCCGAGCGCATCGAAGCATCGCTCGAGGAGTTCCAGGCGATATTCGCACCGGCAGGGGGCCCGTCGCCGTGGCAGATGTCGCGTGCGGCCGTGCAGGCGGCGTTGTTCATCATCGTCTATCGCGACCGGCCGGTGTTGCAACTGCCCTTCCGGCTGCTTGCTGCCTTGATGAACGTCGACGAATTGCTGACGTTGTGGCGATACCGGCACGCGCTCATGGTGCAGCGGATGATCGGCGTCAAGATCGGTACCGGCGGATCCGCGGGCCATGACTATTTGCGCGATACCGCCGCAAGGCACCGCATCTTCTCCGACCTGTTCCGGCTGTCGACCTATCTCATTCCGCGCTCGCGGCTACCCAAGCTGCCGCGCGACCTTGAGGACGCAATGGGTTACCGGTACACGGCAAGGCCGACAGTGTAGTGACGAATGACACTTGATCTGCGCGGTCATTTCACCGAGTTTCTTGCGGCTCAACCGGGGCGCATCCATCTCGCGGCGCACAGCCATCATTTTTGGCCGGACGCGGCGTGCGATGCCCATCGCCGGGCGCTCAGCGACGCCGCGCGGCTGGCGGACAATAAATGGGACACGATCTTTGGTGCGCTGATGCCGCGCGTGCAACGCGGCATTGCCGGCATTCTTGCTTTGCCCGATCCGGCGACCATCGCGTTCGCGCCCAACACGCACGATTTTGTCCGACGCCTCATCTCCGCGCTGCCGGCGGATTCGCGGCTGCGCATTCTCACGAGCGACAGCGAATTCCACTCCTTCAGGCGTCAAATTGCCCGCCTCGAAGAGGACGGACTCGTCGCCGTCGAGCGGATCGCCGCCGAACCATTCGCAAGCTTTCCCGAACGCTTCGCATCGGCTGTGCGCCGCGGCGGCCATGATCTCGTCTTCGTCAGCCAGATCTTTTTCAATTCGGCCGGAGCGAGTGGATCGCTCGACGACATCGCCGGTGCGGCTCCCGACCCGCAAACACTGGTCGCGTTCGACGGCTATCATGGCTTCATGGCGCTGCCGACCGCCTTCGCCGCCAGTGCCGGTCGCGCGTTCTATCTTGCCGGCGGCTACAAATATGCGATGGCGGGCGAAGGCATCTGCTTCATGCATTGCCCTCCGGGCCAAGCCACACGGCCGCGCGACACCGGCTGGTTCGCCGAATTCGGCGCGCTTTCCAGCAGCGGCGGGGGCGCCGTCGCCTACGGCCCGGACGGGACCCGGTTCATGGGCGCAACGTTCGATCCGAGCGGGCTTTACCGCCTGGCCGCCGTGTTCGACTGGATGAATGAGATCGGGCTGACCGTTGATGCGATCCATGATCACGTGCTCGCGCTGCAAGACCTGTTCCGCGCGGAGGTCGCGCGCGCCAAGGTGCGGCCGCTGTGCGATGCCCGATTGGTCACGCCGGTCACGGCCGGAATCGCCCGTGGTCATTTCCTCACCTTCGAATTGACCGACGCGCAAGCGATCCACGACCGGCTCACGCGCGCAAACATCATCACCGACGTGCGCGGAGAGCGCATCCGCTTTGGATTCGGTTGCTATCACACCGCGGAAGAGATTGAGGCTGCGGTCGCCGCGATCGCGCCGGCGATCGAGTGACCAGGCTCCGCCGTCGAAGACAGAGCGTAGCCCGCCTTAGGCGTTCACGCCCGTCCATAGCCGGCGAAGCCGGCGTCGACGCCCTTAAGGCGGACTATCGAGCGGAGCGCAATGCGGGGAACTGCAACGACCGTCGAGAGGAGAAATGCCGTAAGAAATTTCATCGACGATCTCCGTTCTCATCTCCCTGCATGGCAGCAGCGCCAATCTTCACTGATCAGCATGGAAAACAAATAGTTAATGTCCTTCAACAAGCTGCAAACTTGGAGTATGGACATCCCCTGGCCCGTATCAGCGGTGCTGGGGAATAGCGTATCGAATTTCCAAATAATCCAACAGCAAATTGGTCAGCTCGAACTCAATGGCGCGCATTCTTGTAACTGGCGGAAGCGGCTTCATCGGCGGCGGCGTCGTCAAGGCGCTGGCCGAGCGCGATGATCATGTCATTGCTTTCGATATCGCACGCACGCAACGTCTCGACGCGATGCTCGCGCAACACGGCAACGTCGAATTCATTCAGGGTGAAATCACCGAGTGGCCACAGGTGATGACCATCGTGCAGGCCAAGAAGCCGGATGCCGTGATCCACTGTGCGGCCATCGTCGGCGTTACCAACTCGCTGGCCAGCCCGATCGGCACCTTTCGCGTCAACGTCGAAGGTTCGCTTAACGTGTTCGAGGCGATGCGGTTGTTCGGCGTCAAGCGCGCGATCAACCTCTCATCGGAGGAAACCTACGGCGTCTTCGAGAAGGATCTGATTGACGAAACCCATGCAAACCGGCCGATCAAACCCTACGGCATTTCCAAATACGCGGTCGAACGGCTCGCCTGCGACTACGCCTTCGCCTATGGCCTTGAGATCATTCACGCGCGGACGTGCTGGGTGTATGGCCCCGGTCTGCCGCGGCCGCGGGTACCGAAAATTTTCGTGGACGCTGCTGTCGCCGGGCGCAAGCTCCACCTTCTCAGCGGTGGCGACTTTCGCGTCGACCACGTCTACATCGACGATTGCGTGGATGGGATCGTGAAGGCGCTCGACAAACCGAAGCACTCCTACGACATCTATCACATCGCAACCGGAGAGGCGCCGTCACTCGCCGAGATCGTCCAGATTGTCAAAGAACTGGTGCCGGGCGCCAACCTCGCCATCGAACCAGGTCCCTACCGGTTCATCGACGGCACCGAAGCAGTGCACAAAGGTGCGCTCGATATCAGCCGTGCGCGCGCAGAACTCGGCTACCAGCCACGCTATCCGATCCGAAAGGGCCTCGCCGCCTATATCGATGCGACGCGCGCCGGTCGTGGTTGAACGCTTACTTTGAGCGGTCTTGTGCAACTGCCCGCGCGTAACCCAGTGCCGCAAGCTTGTCTAGACTCGAGAGAATGTCGCGATCAGGCTGCTGGGAGATGATTTCAAGCACCGGCAGCCGGCTGTAGCCGATCTCCTTGAGCACCGCTGGGACCGCGTCAAACGGAACCGTCCCCATTCCAACGGGATCATGACGATAGGTATGCTGGCCAATGTCGGACAGGTGCACGAGTTTCAGACGCGTGCGGCACCGGCGGAGCGCCTCGGCAAGAGCCTCGTGGATGAAATGCCCGTTGGCGACGTCATAGACCACCCCGATATGATCATTGCCGTAGCGTTCGAGTTCATCCATCACCTCGTTCATGCTCGGCAGAAACGCGAACGGCATGTTCTCGACCCATACCTGCGTTCCAACTTTTCGCGCGAGCGGCACCAGCGCGTCCAGCGCAGCGTAGAAATGATCGATGAGGTGCCGGCGCGGGGCGGGAAACAGCGGGTTTGCCTTGCCAGGGCCGATCACCACTCCCGCGACACCAAGGTCGCCGGCAAGCGCCAAGACGCCACTGAGCAGATCGAGGCTATAGCGCCGCATCTCGGCTGATGCGCCCGCGATGTTGATGTCGATGTTGGGCATGTTCAGCGAAACGATCCGAAGCCCGCTCTCCTCCGTAAAGCGGCGCAGTGCCGCCCGTTCCCCCGCGCTTGCGGCTGGGGGCCAAAGATGTCCCGGATAGATCATCAGTTCGAATTCGCGGAAGCCGAGATCGGCGAGATGCGCAACGCAGGACCGGGCATCGTGCGAAAGCGTGTATGCGTAGCTGTTGCAGGCGAAGGATGCGGCGGCCCTCATCTTGCTTTCCTGGTCCTTGCTGGCGGCCTGAGACACAATGCGGTCGAGCTTCGTGCGCTGCGGTATCCGAGGCCGAAGGACCCCGGCCGGGTCTCGCCGGCGTGCATGGCCCCCCAGCCGGCAGCGCATTCAGCATGGTGAGTTGACATTTTACAATACGAAATATGTAATGGTCGACCCGCGGAGAGGGGCCCTGGGCATGGCCATGAGAACGACAGCCAAGCGGATCGAATCCGCCAAGCCGGCCCGTCCATCACGCGCTGAAGCCGCCAAGCCGGCGTTTAGTATCGAAGCTGTCGATCATAACCTTGAGCCACAACGTGGTGGCGTCCAGTCGATCGGGCGCGCGTTTGCCATTCTGGAGGAGGTGGCGCGCAACCGCGACGGGATCGCGCTTGCCGACTTGAGCAAGCGGGTCGGGCTCCACAACAGCACGACCTTCCACCTGGTCAGGACCATGGTTTCGCTCGGCTACATCCGCCAGATGAAAGATACCAAGCGGTACCGGATCGGCTCCCCCTTGTTCCTGCTTGCGGCGGCCTGCCTGGACGAAATCGAGATGGTGAGCCTCGCAACTCCGGTGCTTGAACGCCTCTCCCGTGAGACGGGAGAAAGCGGCCATTTCGCAATCCGTATGGGCGATTCGGTTGTTGTCGTCGCCCGCACGTCCGGGCCCGGCGCGTTTCAGTTGGCTGACCGCGTCGGGGTCATTCGCCCGGCACATTGCACGGCGCTCGGCAAGGTCCTCCTTGCTGCGCTGCGCCCGGAGCAACTCGATCATCATCTCGCACGCAGCGAGCTCAAACCATTCACTGCCAAATCGGTTATCGAACCCGATCGCTTACGCCGTGAGATCGAGGAGGTCCGCCGCACCGGTGTCGCCTTTGATGATGGCGAGTTCGATGCCGAAGTGCGTTGCGCGGCGGTGCCCGTGCGCGATTTCACCGGACAGGTGGTCGGCGCGATTGGAATATCCGGCCCTGTCTGGCGCCTCTCGCTCCAGGCGCTGCAAGGCCGGGCTCGTTCTGTGCGCGAAGCCGCTACGAAACTGTCAGCTGAGTTCGGATATCGGGCAGCTATGCCGTGAGCTAGCCGGGGCAGAGGACTGGGGGCTGCCGGCTGTCCGAGGACGGAAACTGCTGAACCAAGTCGACTTCTGAGGGAGACGAGTGCGTGGCACTTTTGGTAACCGGAGCGATGGGCCATGTCGGCCTTGAGATCGTCCGGCAAGCGGCTGCCGCTGGCGAACCAGTCGTTGCACAGTACCGAACGACGTTTCGCGACGCGGACACGCGCGGCGTGGAGGGAGATGTCAGCTGGGTGAGTTGTGACCTGTCGGATCCGGCGGCCGCCGAGGCCCTGTGCTTTCAGCATCCGATCCGCGGCTGCATCCATTCGGCGGCTGTCTCCAATGAGAAATATGCCCGGCCACAGCCGCTGCGGGCCACCCAATCCAACGTGGGAGCGACCTCGAACTTGCTCGACGTGGCGCGGCGCTCTGCTTGGCGTCGCTTTCTGTTCGTCAGCACCGGTTCGGTGTTCCAGAACGCTACTGATATTTCCAAGCCGATCTTGGAGGACGCGCAGCCGTCGGTCAGCAACATCTACAGCACAACCAAATACTGCGGAGAGCTGCTGACGCGTATGTATCGGTCGCAGTTCGGCTTGTCGGCCGCAATCGTGCGCATTTCCTGGGTCTATGGGCCGCCTTTGGTAACTGAGGATCCGCCGCGCGGTCCGGTGCCTGCCTTGCTCAAGGCGGCGGTGAGCGGCAAGCCGATCCGGTTGCCGAGCGGTGCCGATTTCGCCGCCAGTTTCACTTACGTCAACGACGTGGCGGCCGGATTGGTGGCGGCATGGCGTGCACCGGAGCTTCGTCACGACGTCTATCATCTTGGTCCTGGTGTGAACTACACGGGGAGACAGGTGGTGGACGCGGTGCGTGCCGCCGTGCCAGGCGCTTCGCTCGAGCTTGGACCGGGTACCGAACCCTGGACGATCCACACACGCATGCGTGGGCCGCTCGCGGGCGATCGATTGCGACGCGATGTCGGCTTCACGGTCGGGCATTCGCTTGAACAGGGCGTTCGGGCTTATGCCGATTGGATGCGCGCGCATCCGGAGCTGGCGCGATGAACGACACGGCTGCACATCCTCCGCAACTGGTTCAACACGCACCGCTGGTGCAAGCGGCGATTCATGCACCGGGAGCGCTTTATCTCCTCGCAGTCATGGGCGTGATCCTGACGCTCGGGACGCCGGGGTTCTTTACTGCGGCTAACCTGACGAATGTCGCGTTGCAGGTGGCGGTCCTGACGATCGTTGCCCTTGGCATGACGCTGATCATTCTCACCGAAGGAATCGACCTCAGCCTCGGTCCGGTGCTGGGGTTGTGTGGGGTGGCAGCGAGCCTGATGATCGTCGCGGGTTATCCGCTTGCTGTCGGCATCGGCCTCGCCGTCATGATCGGGATATGTTTCGGGCTATTGAACGGGAGTTTGATTGCCGTCGTCGGCATGCCGCCATTCATTGTGACGCTCGGCTCCTTCGGCATCGCCCAAAGCATCGCTACGGTCCTCACGCAAGGAGATTCGGTCGTCAATCTTCCGGCCTATTTCCGCTGGTTCAACGACGGCATATTCCTCGATGTCCCGGTGCCGATTTGGGCGACCTTTGCGGCATTCGTGGTCACGGCGGTGCTTCTGTACCGCACCAAGTTCGGTCGTTATGTCTTCGCCATCGGCGGCAATCGCCAAGCCCTGCTTCTTGCCGGCACGCGGGTGCGGCTCTACCACGTCGCTGTCTACGTCTACGCCGGCATTCTGACCGCGCTCGCCTCGTTCATCATGACCGCGCGCATGAATGCCGCGCACCCGACTATCGGCGTCGGCCTTGAATTCGACGCCATCGCCGCCGTCATTCTCGGCGGCACGTCGTTCGAGAAGGGTCGCGGCGGGATCGCCGGTACCGTTCTGGGCGCTCTGGCGGTCGGCGTGCTGCGCAACGGACTCAACCTGCTGGGTGTCGGCACCGAATGGCAGGTTGCGATCGTCGGGATGGTCATCATTGCGACCGTCGGGCTCGATTCGCTGCGGAGACTGAATGCATGAGCGCCGACGCGAACCAGCTTGCCGCGCGGATCGGCACCATACCGTCCGATCGTATTTTTTTGATCGTCTCTCGGCTCGTAGCCTTGATCCTGCTGATAACCGTGCTGTCGATTCTGAGTCCATATTTTCTGACCGTGGGCAACTTCATCAATGTGATACGGCAGGCGGCGCTGCAATTCATGATGGCAGCCGGATTGACGATCGTGGTGCTGACCGGCGGCATCGACCTTGCCGTTGGAGCGATTCTCGGGCTTGCGGCCTGCCTATCCGCGTCGCTGATCAGCCAAGGTTATTTGATGCTCGGCGCAGCCTCCGCGCTGCTTTGCGGTCTTGCGTGCGGCCTAGTCAATGGTGTGCTGGTCAGCTACGGCCGCATTCCGGCTTTCATCGCCACTTACGGCATGCTCTGGATCGCCCATGGCCTTGGCTACGTCTTCATGAAGGGCGAAGTCATCTACGGCCTACCCGACGGATTCCGCTTTATTGGCGCCGGCTTTCTGTGGGGCATCCCGGCCCCCGTCCTGATCGCAACGGCACTCCTCGTCGTCCTGCACGTCCTGCTGCACATGACCGTGCTCGGTCGCGCGATCTATGCGATCGGCGGCAATGCAACCGCTGCCCGGCTGTCGGGCATGCCGGTGTCGCGCCGCCTGGTCATGGTCTATGCGCTGAGCGGATTTCTATCGGGTCTTGCCGCCCTGGTGGTGATCGCGCGCGTCAATGCGGCGGATTCCAGCCTGGGGGAGGATCTCCTGTTGCCGGCGATCGCTGCGGTCTGCCTCGGCGGCACCTCGCTGTTCGGCGGCGTTGGCGGCATCGCCGGCACGGCAATTGGCTCGATCATCCTCGCGCTCATAATCAACGGCCTAAACCTGCTCGGCGTCCAGACGTTCTGGCAGAATGCCGTCATGGGCGCGATTATTTTGCTGTCGGTTCTTGCGGATCAGCTCGGGGGAGCGCGGCTGATCCGGCAATAGAAATACCGTTCCCGAACCTCAGAGGAGGAAGCTCATGGATCGCAGAACTTTCCTGAAGACTTCGCTCGCCGCGACGACCTCGTTCGCTGCGATCGGAGCCCTAGCTGAACTTGCAAACGCGCAGGCCGCCAAGCCGGCGACCGTCGCTTTCTTCATCAAGAATGTGACCAATCCGTTCTGGAAAGCCTGCCGGATTGGCGCCGAGAAGGCCGGCAAGGAATTGGGCGTCACCATCGAGACGGTGGCTCCGACCAAACCTGACAACATCGAGGAGCAGACGCGCCTCGTCGAAGACTGGATCGTCAAGAAACCAGACGCATTCGTGTTCGTTCCGGTCGACTACAAGGCCCTCGTGCCATCGATTCAGAAGGTGAACAAGGCTGGCATCCCGGTGATCGGTTATGTCAACCGCATGACCGACGTCGATCTCGTCAGCTATGTCGGTTCGGATGACGAAACGCTGCAGTACGAGCTGTGCAAGTACCTGTTCAAGGCCATGAACGGGAAGGGCAAAGTCGTGCACATCGATGGAGTGCCTGCAGCCATAACCGCCCAAAACCGCAAGAAAGGCTTCGAGCGAGCGACGAAGGAAACAGCAGGCATCGAAGTCTTGGCCTCGCAGCCCGGCAATTACCGGCGGCTGCCTGCGGTGCAGGTGTTCGAGAACCTGATGCAACGGTTCCCGGTGATCGACGCGGTTGTCTGCGCCAATGACGATATGGCGGTTGGCATCGCCGAGGCGCTGATTGCAGCCGGCCGTGGCGGTCAGACCAAGGTCGTCGGCATTGACGGTATTCCGGATGCAACGGCTGCGATCGCCGCTGGCAAGATGTTCGCGACCGCCGATTTCAGCGGCCACGATCAGGCTTACCTCGCGGTCACCGCCGCTGTCCGTCATCTCCGCCGGCAGCCGGTGCCAAAGGATGTCGCGTTGCCGGTCGTGATCATTGACAAGGCCAACGTGCAAAACTTCATGAAAACGCCAGAAGAGCGCGCAGTCCCCAATTGGGAAAAAACCGTTAGCGGCCAGAAGGCCTGACACGCGTTGTCGTGCGGGAGGCGGGGACATCCGCCTCCCGCGATAAAGCTACCCACCACGGATGCTCTGGCCGGATCATGGCTGACGATATGAAACCTCTCGTCGAGATGCGCGGCATCTCGAAATGCTATGGCGGCGTGCAGGCGCTGCAGGGCGTCGACCTCGATATCTTTCTGGGCGAGGTGCATGCGCTCGTCGGTGACAATGCGGCCGGCAAGTCGACGCTCGTCAAGACGCTCGCCGGCGCCGTGATCAAGGACGAAGGCACGATTACCTTCGATGGACAGCCGGTGCACATCGCCGCGCCGCGCGATGCCAAGGCGCTCGGCATCGAGACCGTTTACCAGGATCTCGCCCTTGCGGACAATCTCGACGTGCCGGCTAACGTTTTCCTCGGCCGTGAGGCGACCAAGGGAGGGCTGCTCGCATGGTTTCTCGATAAGCGGCACATGGAAGAGGAATCGCGCAAGCTTCTGAGCAAGCTCAAAATCAACATCCCGAGAATCCGACAACAGGTTCGGTTCATGTCAGGCGGACAACGGCAATCGATCGCGCTGGCCCGCTGCGTCTGTTTCAATGCGCGTGTGGTGATCCTGGACGAACCGACGGCGGCGCTCGGGGTCGAAGAAACCCGCAAAGTCTTTGGGCTTATCCGCGACATGCGCGAGCACCGGCTGGCGGTGCTGCTGATCTGCCACAATCTCAATCATGTCTTCGAGAATTGCGACCGTATCACGGTGCTCAAGACCGGACGGCTGGTCGGTTCGCGCCGGGTCAAAGACACGACCCAAGAGGAAATTCTACGCATGATCGTCAGCGGGAGCACCGGTAGTGGCGTGCAGGCGCTGCCGAACCCGGTGCGCATGGCCGCGGAATAGCGCCAGCGTCCATCAGCACATCCGTGGCAATGTGCGCTGTAATTTGCATCGGAAAATGAGATTCGAACGGGTTCTGATTACCGGAGCGGGCGGACAGCTTGGCAGCTATGTCGCCGCCGAGATTGACGGGCATTGCCAGATCTCGGGTTTCGACCTCGTGCCGGCGCGGGCGCAAATCCCGCATCGCATCGGCGATATCACCGACGCGGCCGCCCTCACCGAAGCCTGCCGCGGCATGGATGCCGTCGTCCACATCGCGGCGCGACCGAACATCTGGAGCGGCAGCAGCGGCGACATCTTGCGCATCAACACTGTCGGCGTGTGGAACGTGCTGAGCGCTGCCGAAGCAGAGGACGTCAAGCGCGTCGTGCTTTGCTCAAGCGATTCGGTGGTCGGCTTTACGGTCGCGTCCGGCTCTCTGCGGCCGCCGGACTACCTGCCGATCGATGCTGCGCATCCGCTGCGGCCCACGGAGGCGTATGGGATCAGCAAGCTGCTCGGAGAAGAGATCGGCCGGGGCTTCGCCAATCGCGGCAAGGTCGAGATTGTCGTGCTGCGTCCCGTTTTCGTACTCTATCCGCAAATGCAAGGCGAGGTGCGGGCGCGCGCCGCCGACCCGGAAGCCTATCGGGGTCCACAAGCGGGCGGTCCGAATCCGGCGGGCGGCGGGCCGCTGTGGCATTACGTCGATCCGCGCGACGCCGCACGGGCATTTCGCTTGGCGCTCGAGATCCAACGCCCGCGCTTTGCCTGCTACTTCATCAGCAGCCGGACCACGCTGGCACCCGCGCCTACGCTTGAACGGTTGCGCCATTATCTTGGCCGAGAGACGCCCGTGCAGCGGCCGCAAGTTTACCAGCGCAATCCGTTTGCGCCGCTCTATGACATCGAGTCGGCGCGTCACGATCTCGGTTACGAAGCGCAGCATGATTTCCGACCGCTGCTTTACCCCGACACATCAGCCGCGGCAGCTTCGGAGAGGTAAAGAGCATGACGATCTTTCACACTGCCCATCTCCGTGTGCGGCCTGACATCGTCGAGTCTTTTCGTGAACGCGTTTTGCGCCATGCCCGAACCTGTCTTGCGACAGAGCCGGGCTGTCACCAATTCGACATTCATCAGGAGACCAGCGATCCGACGTTGTTCCTGCTCATTGAGATCTATGCTGACGGCGACGCCTTGAAGACGCATCGTGCATCGCCCACCTATCTTCAGTGGCGGGAAGACACAAAGGACTGGATCGTGGACCGGACTTGGTGGATCTGGAGTAAGATGGGGCCGAACGGCACGAAATGACTGGCTACCCCCGGACTCAAAATGGGCACCAGCGACGGGTTGCCAAATTTCCGCTCCGGGTCAATCGCTTCGTTTCGAGTATGCGTCAGTCGCTTCCGGTGCAGCCTCGGGATTCCGATCACGGGAGTTTGCGTTTCACTCAAGATAGCTCGGCGCGTCACTAGAGAGGTGGGCTGAGCCACTGCTCAATTTGTCCCGTCGACTGCCCCCACAGGCGAGCATTGCATCGCGCTCGACGAGGGTGCATCATTCGTCTGCTCGCAACCCAGGAGCAGCTTCCATGCACGACATGGTCATTCGCGGCGGCACCATCATCGATGGCACCGGCCAGGCGGCCTTTACCGGCGACGTAGCGATCGCGGGTCAGCGCATCGCGGGCGTCGGCGGCAAGCAAGGTCCCGCTCGTCGCGAGATCGACGCAATGGGCCTGCTGGTCACGCCCGGCTGGGTCGACGTGCACACGCATTATGACGGGCAGGCGATGTGGGACCCGCTGCTGGCGCCCTCGTGCTGGCACGGCGTCACCACCGCGATGTTCGGCAACTGCGGCGTCGGCTTCGCCCCGGTGCGGGCGGAGCATCGCGGGGCGCTGATGGATCTGATGGAAGGCGTCGAGGAGATCCCGGGCGTCGTGCTGGCCGACGGATTGACCTGGGATTGGGAGAGCTTTGCCGATTTCCTCGATGCGCTGGAGCGCCGGCCGCGCGCGATCGACATCGCCGCCCAGATCGCGCATCTGCCGTTGCGCGTTTACGTCATGGGCGACCGCGCCATTCGGCTCGAACCGGCCAAGCCCGAGGACATCGCCGAGATGCGCCGCCTGTCGATCGACGCGTTGCGGGCCGGCGCCTTCGGGTTCACCACCTCGCGCACCGACTCCCACAAGACGCCGGTCGGCGACATGGTGCCGTCGCGGCATGCCGGGAGCGACGAGCTGTTGGGCATCGGCTCCGCGCTCGGCGCAGTCGGCGCCGGCGCCTTCGGCATGAACAGCGATTTCGACGACGAAGAAGCGGAGCTCGCGTGGATGACGCAGCTCGCCCGGGAGACCGGCCGGCCGGTCTGGTTCCTGCTGACCGACCGCTACGAGGACCCGGCCCGCTGGCGGCGCCTGCTGGCGGCGGTGCACGCCGCCCGCGCCGAGGGTGTGCAGTTGACGGCGCAGATCGCCGGCCGGCCGATCGGGGTCATGCTCGGCATCGGCACCGCGCTCAACCCGTTCTCGGTGCGGCCGAGCTACCGCCAGCTCGACGGCCTGAGCATCGCCGCGACGCGCGAGCGTTTGCGCGACCCGGCGCTGCGGCGTCAGATTCTGTCCGAGAAGCCGTCCGAGGCGGAAGTGAGCAAGCTGGCGCAGTTCCGCCAGCTCATCACCACGCGTTGGGACAAGTTCTTCGTCATGGGCGACCCGCCGGACTACGAGCCGCCGGACGAGATGAGCATTGCGGCGATCGCCGCCCGCGAGGGACGCACGCCGGACGAGGTCGCCTACGACTACCTGACCGAGGCCGAGAACCGGTTCCTGTTCTTCCCGGTGGTGAACTACGTTCACGGCGACCACGGGACGATCCACGAGATGCTGACCGATCCGACGACGCTGCTCGGATTGAGCGACGGCGGTGCGCACTGCGCATCGATCGTCGACGCGGGCGTGCCGAGCTACATGCTGATGCATTGGGGCCGCGACCGGCGGCGCGGGCCGCGGCTACCGCTCGAGCTCTTGGTCAAGCGCCAGACCAGCGAGACCGCCGAGTTCTTCGGCTTGCACGACCGCGGCCGGCTGGCGCCGGGCCTGCGCGCCGATGTCAACCTGATCGATTTCGACCGCCTGCGGCTCTACCAGCCCGAACTGGTCAACGACATGCCGGCCGGCGGCCGGCGTTTCGTGCAGCGGGTCGACGGCTACGAGGCCACGCTAGTCGCCGGCACGCCGATCTTCGAGCGCGGCGAGCACACCGGCGCGATGCCGGGTCGCCTGGTGCGTGCCGGCCGCGCGTAGGAACGGATCTCGAAAGCGTAAAGCCCGGCCATGCGCCGGGCCGAGCAGCTCAAGCCACTGCTATACGAACACGAGCCTCCAGAGCAGGGCGGCAAATATCCCGGTCAACGCGGTCGCCGCCACGACCAGAATGTTGGTCACGGTGGTACGCCATAGCCTGAACGAAACGGCCTGTGCTGGCTTCATTGGTTAGTAGGTATAGGCAATAGGCAGGGAAAGATAGCCCCCGCAAGAGTTGCAGAGCAGGTCGGCTGCCTCTCGGCACCACCTAGAGCGGCTCAACGATTACTGTAGCCACCGGCCTTCGAGTGATCGAGCGAGACCGCCGCACGCTGACCGCTGCCGCTTGCGCCCTCTCCCGAGCCGAAGTCGGATTTATCCGACTTCGGCCACTTAAAAATGCCGAACTCGGGTAAACCCGAGTTCGGATGGGAGAGGGCACAGGCAGCGACAGCGCCTGCAAGGCGAGACCGTCTCCTCGTGGGCGGCCGGCTTTTTCGACGCGCGTGAATGCGTTAGCATCCGCGCCAGCCGCCTCGACGCAATTGCTACGATAACGAGGCGCGGTCTCGGGAGGACACCATGACCGAATGGACTCGCCGCCACATCCTCACCGGCGCGGTCGCGGCCACCGCCGCGCTCACGCCGTTCGCCGCCGCACCGGCGCATGCCGCCGCGCCGCCCGCCGGCAAGCAGGCGCCGAGCTTCTATCGCTCGAAGCTCGGCGATTTCGAGATCACCGTCGTCAATGACGGCGCCCGCGCCATTCCGCTGCCGCCCACCTTCGTGCGCAACGTCGCCATCGACCAGGTGCTGGCGGTCGCCGAGGCCGCCTATATGCCGAAGGGCAGCATCGTCGCGCCGTTCAATCCGATCGTGGTCAATACCGGCGCCAAGCTGGTGCTGATCGATACCGGTTATGGCCCCGGCATCGCGCCGACGGTCGGGCTGCTGCCGTCGACCTTGGCTGCCGCCGGCATCGACCCGAAGTCGATCGACATCGTGCTGATCTCGCACATGCACGGCGACCATATCCTGGGGCTGAAGACCCCCGACGGGGCGCTGGCTTTTCCGAATGCCGAGATCAAGGTGCCGGCGGTCGACTGGGCGTTCTGGATGAGCGACGACAATATGAGCAAGGCGCCGGAGGGTTTCCAAAAGGCGTCGTTCGGGTTCAATCGCAAGATCTTCTCCAATCTCGTCGACAAGGTGACGCGCTACGACTGGGGCAAGGAGGTCGCCCCCGGCATCACCGCGGTCGACTCCCGCGGCCATACCCCCGGTCACAGCTCGTTCGTCATCGCGTCGGAGGCGGGACGGCTGTTCTTCCAGGGCGACGTCAGCATCGTCCCGGACTTGTTCCTGCGCAATCCCGAGTGGCAGGTGATGTTCGACAGCGAGCCGGACAAGGCGGTGCAGACGCGCCGGCGCATCTACGACATGGCGTCGGCCGAGAAGATCCTGGTCGCCGGCTATCACTTCCCGTTCCCCGGGCTTGGCTATATCGAGAAGGCCGGCAGCGGCTATCGGTTGGTGCCGGCGGCCTGGAACCCGGTGCTTTGAACGCGACGTTGCGTTGCGGCGAGCGGATTTCGTCCGTAGTGCATCCGCGAGCAGTCGTGACCGCGTGCGGCTGCGCTATGCTGAACGCCGCGCAGACCTTGCTGCCCACCGGCGCGCGCACGCCGATCGGATGTGATCTATTTCACACACGATCCGCTCGGCGTGTGCTATTTTTGCGGATTGCACGCAAGATCGGTCCTCAGCCTCGGGGCTGCGATGAGACGTCGCGATTTCGTTACGTTGCTCGGCGGCGCGGCCGCGTGGCCGCTGGCCGCGCGTGCGCAGCAGCCGGGGAAACCGGTGATCGGATTCCTCGTCAGCGCAACACGCGAGGGCTATGCGCGACCCGTGCTTGAGGTCCAAGCCGGCCTCAACGACGACGGCTTCGTCGAGGGCCGCAATCTGGCGATCGAATACCGATACGCCGACGAACAGTATGATCGGCTGCCGGTGCTCGCGGCCGATCTGGTTCGGCGCCAAGTGGCGGCGATCTTCTCAACCGGAGGCGTGATCTCGCCGCTCACCGCCAAGGCCGCGACCACGACCATTCCGGTCGTCTTCGCCATGGGCAGCGACCCGGTCAAATACGGCCTCGTCGCCAGCCTCAGCCGACCCGGCGGCAATATCACCGGCGTCACGTTCTACAACAGTGCGCTGGCGCCCAAACGGTTGCAGCTCCTGCGCGAGATGCTACCCACGGCCGCCGTGGTCGCCATGCTGGTGAATCCGAACAATCCCAACGTCCAGTCCGATACGGCCGAGATGCAGGCGGCGGCCCGCGTGATCGGGGTCGAGATCGCCATCGCGAGCGCCGCCAGCGAACGCGACTTCGATGCCGCCTTCGCGACCGTCGCCCGGCTACGGGCCGATGCCCTGCTCGTCCACATCGATGCGCTGTTCCAGAGCCGGGCCGGGCAAATCACCGCGCTGGCGGCGCGCCAGGGGGTGCCCACGATGGGGTCGGGACGTTCGTTCACCGCGGCGGGCGGCCTGATCAGCTACGGGACCGACGCTGTTGCGATGTACCGGCAGGCAGGCCGCTACCTTGGCCGCATCCTCAAGGGCGAGAAACCGGCTCAGCTACCGGTTCTGCAGCCGACCAAGTTCGAGTTGATCATCAACCTCAAGACCGCCAAGGCGCTCGGTCTCACGATCTCCGAGTCGTTCCTCTTGCGCGCCGACGAGTTGATCGAGTGAGACGGCGGGAGTTCATATCGCTGCTCGGCGCGGCAGCCGCGTGGCCGCTCGCCGCGCGCGCGCAGCAGCCGGCGAAGGTCTACCGCGTCGGTTTTCTGTGGGACAGTCCGGCCGTGTGGCCGCACGCTCTCGAAGGTTTCCGTGGACAGCTGCGCCATCTCGGTTGGGTCGAAGGTCAGAACATCGTCACCGAATACCGTTGGGCCGAGGGTCGGTTCGATCGGCTCCCCGAGCTGGCGGAGGAACTGGTCCGGCTCAAGGTCGATGTCATCGTCGCACCGACTTCCATCTACACCGCGGCGGCCAAGCGAGCGACCTCGACGATTCCCATCGTATTCGCGAGCCACGCCGACCCGATCGGCAGCGGCCACGTGGCTAGCCTCGCGCGGCCAGGCGGCAATATCACCGGTTTCACCATCATGATGAGTGAGACGACCGCTAAAGGCCTGGAGATTCTCAAGGAGGTCGTTCCGGGGCTCTCGCGGGTCGCCGTGCTCTGGGACCCGGCCACGCCTTCGCATCGACCGGGCTTGAATGCGATCGAAGTCATGGCCCAGGCGCTGGGGCTCCGGCTGCAAACCTTGGCCGTGCCCGGCGTGACCGAGTTCGACGGCGCCTTTGCGGCCATGGTGCGAGAGCGCGCCGGCGCGGTCGTCGTGCTTTCAACCCCCCTGTTCATGGGCGGGGCAAGTCGGCTCGCAGAACTCGCGCTCAAGCACAAGCTACCGACGATGTTCGGGCCGCGAGAGCACGTGGAAGCCGGGGGTCTCCTGAGCTACAGCCCCGACCGTGCAGATCTCTATCGCCGCGCCGCCACCTATGTGGACAGGATCCTGAGGGGCGAAAAGCCGGCCGACCTGCCGGTGCAGCAGCCCACGAAGTTTGAACTCGTCATCAATCTCAAGACCGCGAAGACGCTCGGGATCGACGTGCCACCGACGCTCATCGCGCGCGCCGACGAGGTGATCGAATGAAGCGGCGGGAGTTCATCTCGCTGCTCGGAGGTGCGGCAGCGTGGCCGCTCGCCGCGCGCGCGCAGCAGCCGGCGAGAGTCCCCAGGATCGGTTTCTTACATTACGGCTCGCCCGGACCCTCGCCGGAAGTCGACGCCTTCCGGCAAGGGTTACGCGACCTCGGTTACAGCGAGGGGCAGAACATCACCATCGAGTATCGATTCGCAGGCGGGCGGGTGGGACAACTGGCCGAGCTCGCGGCCGAGTTGGTCGGTCTCAAGCCGGATGTCATCGTCACCCCAACCACGCCGGCGTCTGTGGCCGCCAAGCAGGCGACCAGCACGATTCCCATCGTCATCGCGGGCGTTGCGGATGCGGTCGGCGCCGGGCTCGTCGCCAACTTCGCACGACCGGGTGGAAACATCACGGGGTTGACCAGCATCAGCGCCGAATTGGGCGGGAAACGGTTGGAGCTCCTGAGGGGAGTTGCCCCCAACTGCTCCCGCGTGGCGGTCCTCCATAATCCAGCCGACCGATCCAATGTGCTGGTAGTGAAGCAGCTGCAGGAGGCGGCCCCGGCACTGGGCCTGACACTGCAAACCCTCGAGGTGCGAGAACCTGGCGAATTCGAGGGCGCCTTTGCCGCGATGACCCGGGAGCGCGCCGACGCGCTGTTCGGAGCTGCGGGTGTTCTGACCTATGAGCACCGCAACGCCGTCGTGGACCTCGCTGCCAAGAGTCGGATACCCGCGATGTGGGGCCACCGGCAGTTTGTGGACGCCGGCGGCCTCATGTCTTATGCGGTGAACTTTTACGACCAGTGCCGACAGGCCGCGACCTACGTGGATCAGATCCTCAAAGGGGCCAAGCCGGGCGACTTGCCCGTGCAGCAGCCGACCAAGTTCGAGTTCATTATCAATCTCAAGACCGCCAAGACGCTCGGCCTCGAATTTCCGCCGACGCTGCTCGCGCTCGCCGACGAGGTGATCGAATGAAAAACGTAGGGTGGGTCAAGGCGCGGGGCAGGGCCGGCGTAATTGCGAAGGCTCGTGCGCGCCGCGACCCACCGTCGTGCGGCAGGGACGATGGTGGGTCGCGTCGCGAGCGAGCTCGGCAGGAAGCCGACAGCACGTCAGGCGACTTGACCCACCCTACAATTTGCCGACGAGGTGATCGAATGAAGCGGCGCGAGTTCATAGCGCTGCTCGGCGGCGCGGCGGCGGCGCCCTTGATTCTTCGGCCGCTCGCGGCGGGCGCGCAGCAGGCAATTCCGACCGTCGGCTTCTTGACCAGCGGGTCGCTCGATGCGTTTGCGGGCTTGATGGCGCCGTTGCGTCAAGGCCTCAAGGAGACCAGTTTCGTCGAAGGTCGCAACCTGGTGATCGAGGCGCGCGGGGCGGACGGGCAATTCGACCGCACGCCGCGGCTGGCGGCCGATCTGGTGCAGAGGAACGTGGCGGTCATCGTCACGACCGGGCGCGGCTCGGCGCAGGCGGCGCGCTCGGCCACCATGACGATCCCGCTGGTCTTCCTCAGTCAGGACGATCCGGTCAAGTTCGGTCTGGTCGCCAGCTTGAACCGGCCGGGCGGCACTGCCACCGGCATCGCGCTCCTGGCGACCGACCTGCTTT
>WNFV01000009.1_pt1 | contig 233767 bp, 221 predicted proteins | sample 5400101 | NCBI WGS metagenome assembly WNFV01 (sample SAMN13153361, study PRJNA577476) | soil metagenome | isolation source: 115 cm soil or saprolite under grassland replicate 1 | place: USA:California | collected 2016-06-15 | reverse complement strand
GTGAACAGGCTGGTGAGCGCGGAGTTCGCCGGCCGGGCGGCGGGGAGGTCGAGGTCCTGGACCTCCTGGCGCTCCACGGACACCGGCAGGCCCTCCAGGAACCGGATCCGGGTCAGCACGTCGAACCAACTGGCCGGCTCCGGCCCGGCCAGGTGGTAGGTCCCGAACCGCTCTGTCAGCACCAGCGGGAGGAGCCGCTCCGCCAGGTGGCGGACGAACGTCGGCGTCCCCACCCGGTCGGCCAGGGCCCGCCCGGACTCGCCCTCGCGCATCGCGGCGACGGTCCGCGACAGGTGGTCGTTCCCGCCGCCGAACAACCAGCCGGTCCGCACCACGAAGTGCTCGGGGACGTGCCGGCGGACCATGACCTCGCCGCCCAGCTTGGTCCGGGCGTACACGGAGATCGGATTCGGGCGGTCCAGCTCGTCGTACGGCGAGCCCTTCTCGCCGTCGAACACGTAGTCGGTGGACACATGCAGGAGCACGGCCCCGCACCGCCGGGCCGCCAGGGCCAGGTTGTGCGGGCCGATCGTGTTCGACCGGTACGCCTCCTCCCGCTCGGTCTCGCAGTCGTCCACGCGGGTCATCGCGGCGAGGTTCACGATCGCGTCCGGCTTCACCGGGACCACGCGCTGCATCACGGCGTGGTGGTCGCCCACGTCGAGCTCGGCGTGCGCGAACGGGTGGACGTCGTGGTGGCCGGGGACCTCCGCCAGGAAGGCCCGGGCCACGGCGCCGCCGGAGCCGGTGACCACCAGCCTCATCGCCGGCCTCCCTCCAGCCGTGCGGCGTTCTCGCGGTACCAGTCCACGGTCCGGGCCAGCCCGTCGGCGAACCTGATCTCGGGCTTCCACCCCAGCTCGGCCAGGCGGGTCCAGTCCAGGGCGTAGCGGAAGTCGTGCCCCGGGCGATCCGGGACGAACTCGATGAGCGACGGCGACGCGCCGGCCATCCGGCACACCTCCCGGGCCAGCTCCAGGTTCGTGATCTCGTGACCTCCGCCGATGTTGTACGTCTCCCCCGCCCTTCCGGCGTCCTGCACGGTGAGCACCGCCCGGGCGAAGTCCAGCACGTGGAGCCATTCCCGGCGGTTCGACCCGTCGCCGTAGACGGGGACCTCCAGCCCGGCCAGGGCCGCCCGGGCGAACGTGGGAATGGCCTTCTCGGGATGCTGGCGGGGCCCGAACGCGTTCGTCCCCCGGACCAGGGTCACCGGCATCGCGTGGGTGACACGGTAGGCCCGGCACAGCAGGTCGGCCCCGGCCTTCGTGGCCGCGTACGGGCTGTTCGGCAGGAGCGGGTCGTCCTCGGTGAACGCGCCCCGGCGGACCGAGCCGTACACCTCGTCGGTGGACACCACCAGCAGCGGCTTCTCCGCCCGGCGGCACGCCTCCAGCACCACCTGCGACCCGAGCACGTTGGTCCGGACGAACTCGCTGGAGTCCGCGATGCTCCGGTCCACGAACGACTCCGCCGCTGCGTGGATCACCGACGTGGACCGCGCCACCAGGCGCGCCACGGCGTCGGCGTCGACCACGTCGCCCTTCACGAAGTCGAACCGGGGGTTGCCGCGGTGCTGGGACAGGTTGTCGACGTTCCCGGCGTAGGTCAGCCGGTCGAGCACCGTGACGCGCAAGCCATCCCGTTCCAGCAGGAGGTCCACGACGTGGGATCCCACGAACCCCGCCCCACCGGTCACCAGGACGTGTTCGGAGCGCGTGCGCTCGACGGCCGGTCCCCGGGCGGTCACTTGAACACCATGTCCCAGGAGTAGGGAACGTCGGGCGAGTTCCAGGGGACCCGGAACTCGTCGGGCTGCTCGTGGTGGTAGGGCTCGTTCGGCGCGTTGATGACCAGCGCCTCCTCCTGCGAGACGCACTTCCACCCGTGCAGGACGCCCGCCGGGACCCGGATCAGCACCGGGTTGTGCTCCCCGATGTGGTACTCGGACAGCTTCCCGCGGGTCGGCGAGCCCTCCCGGCCGTCGTACAGCACCAGCTTGACCATTCCCCTCACGCAGCAGAAGTTGTCGTCCTGGACCTTGTGCAGGTGCCAGGCCTTGACCACGCCAGGGTAGGTCGTGGACAGGTACACCTGCCCGAACTTCGTGAAACCTTCATCGTCGGCCCGCAGGATCTCCATCAGGCGGCCCCGCTCGTCGGGGATCACCCGGAGGGGCTTGATCCACACGCCGTCGATGAGATCGCTCATTGGCTGGGTCCCGGTGGGTCGGTGGTCGCTCGTCGCTCGTGGTGGCGAGAAAATGGCCTCGGACCAGCGAAGTCTAGCAGCGCGGACCCTCGATCCCGGGAATCTCGGGCTCCGGCCCCGGCCAACAGGGGCCTGCTACAGTGCCCCCCATGCCCAAGCATCGCGACCTCGCGAAGAAGCTCCTTCCCGACCGGTTCGTGGACTGGTACCGGGCTCGCCGCGTCGCCATCCTGGAATCGGCCGGGGGGGCCACCAGGATCACCCCCGGGCTGTTGGTGCGCATGTTCTGGCGGAAGCTCTCCCCGATCCGCGATTTCTTCCGCCGGATCGTGGTCAGGATCCTGCCGAAGTCGGTGGTGAACAAGCTCAGGGCCCGCCGGGCCCGCAAGCGGTACCTGAAGGCCCTGGGATACGAGCTGCTGGAGCGGGAGACCCGGCTCGACTACCTCGAGGGTCGGGTGGCGGCACGGCGCGACGGGTTCTACGAGCGGATCGTGAAGGACGTCCTGGAGCGGACCGAGCTCATCCTGCAGGAGCTCGACCGGCGCATCGAGGGCGTGTCGGCCCGTACCGGCGAGCGGCTGAACGCCGTGGAGGAGCAGCTCGTGCAGCTCCGCGAGGAGATCGGCCGGCTCCGCCAGCTGTCCGACCCCGCGCTCCGCGACGTCGGGGACAGGGCTCGGGCGGAGATTCCGGAGATCGCGTCCGTCGAAGGACACGAGGATGCCGAGGCCGGCGAGCGCTCCCGGCCCGGGGATCGCGACGGAGGCGAGAGCGGAGGACCCGCGAGCGGCACCGGGAGCGGAACCGGCAACGGCCGGATCGCCGCCGGTGCCCCCGCGATCACCCCGGCGGCGCCCCGGCCCGAGTAGGCAGGGAGCCCGATCGTTGAAGCTGGCCTGGTTCAGCCCGTTGCCGCCGATGCCGTCGGGCATCTCGGACTACACGACGGAGATCGTCCCGTACCTCGCGGAGAAGGTGGACATCGACGTGGTGTGCCCCCGGCCCGGCGTGTTCCGCAAGCCCCAGGTGCCGGCCGGGGCCAGGCTCCGGGACCCCGCGATCTTCTACCGGCACGCCTACGACGCCGTCTACTACCACCTGGGCAACAACCCGTATCACGAGTTCGTCTACACGCTGGCCCGCAAGAACCCCGAGATCGCCGTGTTCCACGACGCTGTCCTTCATCACCTCATCGCCCACGTTACGATCGAGGCCGGCGGTGACGACGCCCGGTACGAGGGCATCCTCCACGGCGAGTACGGCGAGCGGGGGACCCGCCTGGCCAACCTCCGGCGGAACGCCATCGCCACCGACTACGAGAAGTTCCTGTTCCCGCTCACCGCGCACGTCGCCCAGATGGCGCGCGGGATCGTCGTCCACAGCCAGGACGCGGCCGACCGCATGCGCGAGGCCGCACCGAACGTGCCGCTGGTGGTCATCCCCCACCACGCCGGCGAGCCCCCCAAGGCCGTGGAGGGAATCGACCGGGACGAGGCCCGCCGGCGGCTGAAGATCCCGCCGGAGGCGTTCGTGGTGGGGCACTTCGGCTTCATCACCAGGCCCAAGCAGCCCGCGGCCGTGGTCCGGGGGTTCGGGGCCCTGCACGGGGAGTTCCCGGACTCCATGCTGATGATGGTGGGGGCCGACCACACCGGCGGGGCCCTGGGCCGGCTGGTGGACCAGATGAAGCTCCGCGACGCCGTGCGGATGGCGGGCTACGTGGACCTCGAGAAGCTCTACATCTCGATACGGGCCTGCGACGCGATGATCAACCTGCGGTACCCGACGGCCGGGGAGACCTCGGGTACGCTGGCCCGGTCGCTCGCCGAGGGCCGGGCGGTGATCGTGAACAACTACGCCTCGTGGGCGGAGCTCCCTTCCGATGTCGCGCTCAAGGTCGAGATCGACGGTCCGCAGGACGAGCAGGTCGGCCAGCACCTGCTCGACCTGGCCCGCGACCCCGCGTTCCGGGCGGGCATCGAGGAGCGGGCCCGAGCCTACGCCCACGAGTTCCTGGACCCCGACCGGTGCAGGGACCAGTACATCTCGTTCGCCCGCGAGGTCGGCGGGCAGGAGAACCCCGCGACCATGATCCTGCCGGAGGAGCACCGCCCGGGACGGCCCCTGACGTGGGCCGAGCAGCAGTCCCTGCACGCCCGGCAGCGCCCCCGGATCGACGACCTGGCCGGGGCCACCCTGGGCCAGGACGGCGTGACGGCGTACGTGGACCTGCTGTACCGCATGATCCTTCGCCGGCCGGCCGAGCCCGAGGCCCTCCGGCACGCCCACGCCGAGCTGTCGTTCGGCGGCAAGCTGACCCGGGCCGGGCTGGTCCGGCGCCTGTTGACCAGCCGGGAGTTCCAGGAGGTCCTGACTCTGGAGCAGATCCTCCGGGACAGGGCCCACTCCCAGCACCCGTTCAGCATCCCGCCCGGCGAGACGCTGGCCGCGCCGAACACCACGGAGCGGGCGGTGGAGATCCCGTGGATGATCTCGCGGTACGAGGGGGAGCGGCGGGTGCTGGACATGGGCTACGCGTTCGCCTCCGGTGTGTACCTCACCGCGCTGCTCGAGCTGAAGATCCCCTCGCTGCACGGGCTGGACCTGGCCGTGCTGTCGGTCCCCGGCATGCACCGCGTGAGGGCGGACATGCGGGACCTCCCGTACCGGAGTGGCTCGTTCGACCTGCTGTGCTGCCTGTCCACGCTGGAACACATCGGCTTCGACAACACGCGCTACGGGCTGCCGTTCCAGCAGAAGGACCCCGGCGCCGCGGCTCGCTCCCTGGAGGAGATGGCCCGGATCCTGGCGCCGTCCGGCCGCGTGCTCATCTCGGTCCCCTTCGGGCGCCGCGAGGAGCGGGGGTGGATGTTCCAGTACGACGCCGACGCGTGGGAGGAGCTGATCAGGCGGAGCCCGTTCCGGATCCTCGAGCAGGAGACGTTCCGCCTCAATTCGGACGGGTGGACCCGGGTGAACGACCCCAGGGCCATGGGCCTGCTGTCCTACGGCGAGGAGGCCCCGGCCGCCACCGGTGTCCTCTGCGCGGTCCTGGCTCTGCGCTGACCCTCACTCGGCGTCGGGCAGCTTGGCGGCGAGCAGGCGGCCGCACTCGCCACAGAACAGCCAGATCACCTCTCTGCTCCGGTCCCCGCCCTGCTCCCTGACCGACCCGAACCGCGACCGCGCCGACTCGGTGAGGTCCGCGCGGCACGACGGGCAGCTCGGGGGCATCTCGGCTTCCTCCGGCGGCGGCTGTGCCGCACCGCCGCGTCGTTCCGTGCGCAGGAACCCCGCGGGGCGACCGCTCTCACCACGGCGGCGGCCGGCTCGGATGCGTCCGGTGCTCGGGTCAGCCTCCCCGGTCGCGAGGAGCTCGACCACCTTCTGCCGGACCGCCTTCAGCGTCACCCCCTGCCTCCGCAGGGCCTGCGCCGCGACGCCCTCTCCCTCCCGGACCAGGCCCAGCAGAAGGTGCTCCGTCCCGATGTAGTGGTGGCCGAGCTCGAGCGCCTCCCGCAGCGACATCTCCAGGACCTTCTTGGCCCGGGGCGTGAAGGGGATGTGGCCGGTCGGGGGGCTGTCACCCTGCCCGACGATCTCCAGGACGAGCTCCCGGACGGCGACCAGCTCCACGCCCAGCGACTCGAGAGCGTTCGCTGCCACTCCCACGCCATCGTGGATGAGGCCGAGCAGGAGATGCTCGGTCCCGATGTAGGCGTGGTTGAGCATCCTCGCCTCGGTCTGCGCGAGGACCACGACCCTCCGGGCCCGTTCGGTGAACCGTTCGAACACCTCGGGTCGAGGATACGGCCGGACGGCTCGGTTGGGGAAGGGTCTCTGCCCTCTCAGGTGACCTGGACCTGGCCGTGGTCGCCCACGATGAGGCGGTGGGCGCCCGGCCCTTCGGCCCGGCGGACCTCGACCTCCTTGCCCAGGATGGACCCGGCCAGGCCCCGGACGTCCTCGATCGAGCACTGCTCCATGACGATCGAGTCCTCGACCCTCGAGCCGCGCACGGTGCACCCGTAGGAGACCGATGCGAACGGCCCGATCACCGAGTCCTCCACCACCGAGCCCTCGCCGACGATCGACGGGCCGCGGACCTCCGACCGGATGACCTTCGCCCCCCGCTCCACGACCACGATGCCGGTGAGGCGCGACGCCGTGTCGACATCGCCGTCCACGCGGGTCCGGAGCTGCTGGAGCATCATCCGGTTGGCCTCCAGAAGGTCCTCGGGGCGGCCGGTGTCCTTCCACCACCCGTTGACCATCGAGGCCCGGACCGGCTTCCCGTCGTCGATGAGCCGCTGGATGGCGTCGGTGATCTCGAGCTCGCCCCGCCACGACGGCTGCAGGGTCTTCGCGGCCTCCACGATGGAGCGGTCGAACAGGTACACGCCGACCAGGGCGAGGTCGGAGATGTGCTCCCTGGGCTTCTCCACCAGCCTCGTGACGTGGTCGCCGTCGAGGACCGCAACGCCGAACCGCTCCGGCTCCGGCACCCTCGCCAGGAAGATCTGCGCGGCCGGCCGGTGGCGTTCGAACTCCTCCACGAACGCCCGCAGCCCCTCGAGGAGCACGTTGTCCCCGAGGTACATCACGAACGGCTCGTCGCCCAGGTAGTCCTCGGCCGTGAGGACGGCGTGGGCCAGCCCCAGCGGAGCCTCCTGCGGCAGGTACGTGACGGCGAGACCCCAGGACGAGCCATCCGCCACTGCCGCCTTGACCTCCTCGGCCGTGTGCCCCACAACGATGCCCACCTCGCGGATCCCCGCATCGGCGATGTGCTGGAGCGCGTGGAACAGGATCGGCGTGTTCGCGATCGGGATCAGCTGCTTGGCGTTCGTGTGCGTGATCGGCCGGAGGCGCGACCCCTCCCCTCCCGAGAGGACCAGCGCCTTCACGGGCTCATCCGCAGCCGCTCGTGCCGCCCCCGGAGCTTGGCGGCGCCGGTGTGGAGATCGGTTGCCCCGCGTACGTGCTCGGCACGACCACAGCCACGTCGAGTCCTCCCATCGTCCCGGGCGGCGCCGGCTGCTCCGGCACGGATCCGAGGAACCCGTGCACCACGTCCGCCGCGGCTTTCCCCTGGGGCGACCGTGCGAAGAGTATGGCGGGGCCCGTGACCCCGAACGGGTTGGACGTCGTCAGCGTCTGGAGGTCGAACCCGGACGTCTTCAGGTAGTCGTTGACCCGTTGCGCGACCCCGTTCGAGGTGCTGTCCACGACACCCACCCTGACCACGGCAGGGGAGGGCGGAGAGTTCTGCCCGGCCAGCCCCAGCTTGCCGAGTGGTTTTCCCTGCCGGATCCGCTTGAACAGCTCCTTGGCCTTCGGCAGCAGCGTGACGACGTCTCTGTTGCCCTCCGGCGTCTCAACGGACCCGAAGGGGTTCCCCGGCACCGAACGGAAGTCAACCGCGCCCGTGCTGATCCCCTGGAGCTTCTTGACGAGGTACATGAGCTCGGGGAGGCCTTTGTCCTTCAGGCCCTGGTCCACGAAGATGTTGCCGAGAACGGCCGAGATGATCTCCTCGGCGCGCACGACCATGGAGGGCTGCAGGGACCTGACCAGCACGGCCCGGAGGAACTGCTGCTGCCGAGAGATGCGGTTGAAATCCGGCGGGCCACTCTCGCACTCGACGTGGCGCGCCCGGACGAACGCCAGGGCCTGGACCGGATCGAGGTTGTAACAGCCGGCGTGCGGAAGGTTCAGACCCGTGAATTCGGTGTCGATCAGCGGTCGGTCGACGCAGATCGGAACTCCCCCGACGGCCTCGACCACGTGCTGGAACCCCGCCAGGTTCACCACGATGAAGTGATCCACCTTGATGCCGGTCAGGTTCCTGACCACCTGCGCGGTGCGGTACGGGCCATCCTCGAACGCAGACGTGATCTTGCCCATCCCATGGCCGGGGATGTGCACCCAGAGGTCCCGCGGGAACGACAGCACGATGGCCTTCTGCTGCCGCGGGTCGAGCCGCATCAACAGGATGGTGTCCGACCTGCGCCCAGCCACTCGCGGGTCGTCCGGCGATCCCCACAGCTCCTGCTGCTCTTTCGACAGGCCCGCTCGAGAGTCGCTCCCGAGCACCATGTACGTGCAGGTGTGCTCGCAGTCGCCGGTGATCACATCGCCGGGAGGCGGCGTAGGAAGCACACCGTTCGGCCCCCCGAGCGGCTGCTTCCACTCACGGAGGCTGTGGTCGGCCTTCTTGTACAGGAAGATGCCGTACGCGGACCCAGCAGCTACCGCCAGCGAGGCCAGCATCGAGAACACCAGGAAGATGGCGATGGGCCAGCGGCGCCGGTGACGCTCGGGGGCGGCCGGTTTCGGGGCGGTGTCGTCCGCCTGCCCGGGTCGCAGTTGCGTAGTCTTGGCCAAGCCGGGTTCAAGCCTACAGGTCGAGCAGTGGAAGGGTCGGCCGGCTCATGGACATCGTGTGGAATCCGTCCGGGGAGTACGTCGAGCGGGCCAATGTGACCAGGTTCATGCGGGCCCACGGCATCGGGTCGTACGAGGAGCTGGTCCAGCGGTCACAGGACGACGTCGAATGGTTCTGGGACGCCGTGGTGAAGGATCTCGGCATCGAGTTCTTCGAGCCTTACGCCCAGGTCCTCGACACGTCCGACGGCATCCCCTGGTCGACGTGGTTCACCGGCGGGACGGTGAACCTCGCACACAACTGCGTGGACCGGTGGGCCGAGCGCACGCCCGGCAAGGCGGCCGTGCTGTGGGAGGGCGAGGACGGGGCGGTCCGGAGCGTCACGTACGCGGAGCTCCGCGAGATGTCCGACCGCGCCGCCCACGGCCTCCGCGAGCTCGGCGTGGGCGCCGGCGACACCGTGGGGATCTTCATGCCCATGGCCCCGGAGACCGTGGCGGCCACACTGGCCTGCGCCAAGATCGGCGCCCCGTACCTCCCGATCTTCTCCGGGTTCGGCGCCGACGCGGTGGCCAAGCGACTCCAGGACGCCGGCGCCAGGGTGCTGTTCACCGCCGACGGCTTCTCCCGCAGGGGCGGGGCGGTGGACATGAAGTCGATCGCCGACGAGGCGTGCGCGGAGTCTCCGACCGTCGAGCACCGGATCGTGTGGGCGCGGCTGGGCGACGCCGCCCCGAAGCAGGCCTGGGACGAATCCCGGGACGTCGACTGGGACGAGCTCCTGGTGAGGCAGCCGGCCCGTTTCGAGACGGAGCGGCTCGACCCCGAGCACCCCCTGATGCTGGCGTACACCAGCGGCACCACCGGCCGGCCCAAGGGGTCGGTGCACGTCCACGGCGGGTTCCTGGTGAAGATCGCCTCGGAGGTGGCCTACCAGACCGACCTCCACCCAGACGAGACCCTGTTCTGGGTGAGCGACCTGGGCTGGATCATGGGGGCGTGGGAGATCGTGGGGGCCGGCGCCCTCGGTGCCACGGTGTTCCTGTACGAGGGCGCACCGAACCACCCTGGGCCCGACCGCATCTGGGACATGGTGGAACGCCACCGCATCACCACGCTGGGGATCTCCCCGACGCTGATCCGGGCCCTCATCCCGGCCGGGGAGGAGCACGTTCGCCGGCACGATCTCTCCTCGCTCCGGATCCTGGGATCCACCGGCGAGCCCTGGAACCCCGAGCCGTACATGTGGTTCCTGAACGAGGTCGGCGGCGGGCGGTGCCCGATCATCAACATCTCGGGGGGCACGGAGGTCGGGGCGTGCTTCCTGTCGCCCCTGCCCATCACGTCGCTGAAGCCGACCACGCTGCGGGGGCCGTCGCTGGGGATGGCGGTGGAGGTGTGGGGGCTAGACGGCCGGCCGGTGGCGCCCGGCGAGGTCGGCGAGCTGGTGTGCACGAAGCCGTGGCCGGGCATGACCCGCGGGGTGTGGGGCGACCCTCAGCGGTACCTCGATACGTACTGGAGCCGGTGGCCGGGCGTGTGGGTCCACGGCGATTGGGCCACGATCGACGAGGACGGCTTCTGGTTCCTCCTCGGGCGATCCGACGACACGATGAACATCGCCGGCAAGCGGTTGGGCCCGGCGGAGGTCGAGAGCGCGCTCATCGAGCATCCGTCGGTGGCGGAGTCGGCGGCGGTCGGCGTCCCCCACGACGTCAAGGGCGAGGCCATCTGGTGCTTCGTGGTGACGAAGCCCGGCTGGGAACGGGACGACGAGCTCGCCGCCGAGCTGAAGTCGACGGTGGCCGACCAGCTCGGAAAGTCCTTCAAGCCCGACCGGATCGTGTTCGTGGAGGAGCTCCCCCGGACCCGTTCGGCCAAGATCCTGCGCCGGGCCATCCGGTCCACCGTCCTGCACACCGATCCCGGCGACCTGTCCAGCCTGGAGAACCCGAGCGCCATCGAGGGGATCCGGCAGCGGCTCGGGGCCGCCACGAGCTGACGCGGGGAGCCCTTGGGTTGGGGCCGAGCGGGCCGATAGGGTATGGCCGACGATGGAGATGGCCGGACAGCGCTGCGCGCAGCGTGATCCGGGGCAGGAGCGACCACGAATGAAGTGCGGACCTCCGCGATCGGAGCGCCGTGTCTTGCCCCGTCGAACTCACGACCCCCGGCGGCGAGTCCCTGGTCGTGGTGCCGGTGCCGGCCGACGTGTCCGCGGCCTCCCTCATGGCGGTCACCGTCGAACAGGGCCGGGTCGGCGCTCCGACGTCCGACCCCATCTTCACCGCGCCGATCCAGGCGTGAGGCGTCAGGCGCCGACGGCCCTGCGGGAAATGTCTTCCCCGGGGGCGATCCGATCGGTCCCGGGCCGCGAACAGCAGGGGGGTGGTTGCCCGCGCGACCCCGGCGGGATGGTCCGACACGATGGTCCGAGAGGGGGGTCATCCGGCCGGGGTCGACCACGGTCGGGAGGTCGGCTCCGGAAAATCCATGTGCCGGAGCACGCCCCGCTTCTCACCCTCGCTGATGGTCTTCCCGCGTCTCCTGGACCTCGTGACGGCCCCGGGCGTCCTTGATGGCCGCCCCGCGGGCCATGCGGTTCTCCCGCCGGAGCTTCGCCTCGTGCTGGCGCTGCCGCTCCTCCTCGGTCGCCACCAGGACCGGCGGGACGGGTCGGGGCTTCCCGTCGGCGTCGAGCGCCACGAACACCAGGTAGGCGCTGGAGGAGTGGACCTTCCGGCCGGACACCGTGTTCTCGGCCTCCACCCGGACGCCGACCTCCATCGAGGTGCGTCCTACGTCGTTCACCATGGCCTTGATCGTGACCAGGTCCCCCACGTAGACGGGCTCGATGAACGACATCTCGTCCATGGCCGCGGTCACGACGAGCCCCCTGCTGTGCTTGGCCGCCGCCAGCCCCGCCGCGGTGTCCACCAGCTTCATGATCGAGCCCCCGTGCACGTTCCCGACGTTGTTCGCGTCGAGGATGGTCATGAGCTGCACCAGCTCCACTTCCGAGTCGGCCGCCCGCCTGGGCGTGAGGTCGTCGTCCATCGAGCGGGGATGCTAGCGCACCGTCCCCGGCCGGCCTCAGATGATCGTCGTCGGGCTACTGCCTCGCCGCGGCATCCGCGAGTCCGGGCTCGGCGTCGGAGCGGCGGATCGTGCTCCCCCTCGGCGACTTCGTCACCTCCAAACGGACAGGGAGGATGTCGGCGAGCTCGCGGACATGGGTGATGACCCCGACCATCCGGCCGTCGCCGCCGAGCTGCTCGATGGCCTCCACCACCACCTCCAGCGTCTCGGGGTCGAGCGTCCCGAAGCCCTCGTCCAGGAACAGGCTGTCCAGCGATGCGTGCTCCGTGACGGCCAGGCTGGAGACCTGTTCCGCCAGGGCCAGCGCGAGGGCCAGCGAAGCCAGGAAGGTCTCCCCGCCGGACAGCGTGCGGACGCTCCTGGTCTCGTCCCCGTTCCACCGGTCGATCACCTGGAACTCGTCGTCGGCGTACTCCAGCTCGTACCGGCCGCTCGACAGGGCGGCGAGCCGCTGTGATCCGTCCACCGCCAGCAGGCGAAGGGCCTCAGCCTGCAGGAACGCGATGAGGCGGTCCGCCCTGAGCTCCTGGGCCAGCTGGTGGAACAGCGTGGCCCGGATCCGCAGCCCCCGGACCTGCTCGCGGAGCTCGGCAACCGCCGCGAGATCGCGCTCGAGCCGCTTCACCTCCTCCTGCTTCCTCGTCGCCTCGGCCACCTCCTCCCGCGACCGGCGATCCACCTCCGCCGCGAGGTCGTCCAGTGACGCGGCCTCGATCCCGAGGCCCTCGACCGCGTCGGCTGCCTGGGCCAGGAACCCATCCTCGGACGCAGCGCGGTCGTCCGCGGCCCTGCCAAGCGCCTCGCCGTATTCCGCCAGCGCGGTCGCCACGTTCCGGGCGGAGGCTGCCAGCGCCGGGGCGTCGTCGGACGCGGGGAGCTCGGGTGGGCCGGGCGCCGTGACATCGGCGACAATCGCGCCCACGCGTTCCGCCAGGCCTGCGGTGGAGATGCCCTCCAGCGCAGCCCGGGTCGTGGCCGCGTCGGCCCGAAGGCGCTCCCGGGTCCCCCGCGCCTCTTGCACCCGGCGATCGGCGTCGGCCGCCCCCCGCTCCGCGTCGCGCTCCGCGGCCACCAGCCAGTCCAGGCGGTCGGCCCGGGACGCCAGCTCGGCCACCGCGTCGTCGACCGGCTGGGCCAGGAACTTCGCCACGGCCTTCTCCTGCTTCGCGGACTCTCCGCGGCACCGAGCGACCTCCTCCGCCGCCGCGTCGCGTTCCCTCGCAACCGACTCCACACGCCCGCGAGCCCGCCCCACGGCGAGCTCTCGCTCCCTCACGGCCGCGGCGGCGGTCTCAGCTGCTGCCCGAACCCCGGCCTCCGCGCGCTCCGCATCCCGCAGCGCCCTCGCCCCCGGGGCGTGGGGCAGCGTGACCAGGGGCTCCCCGCACACCGGACACGGGTCACCGACGGCGAGGGTCGAGACCAGGGCGGCGATCCGGTCGGCGTGCCGGACCTCCTCGAGCCGGGCCACCGAGGCCCGATGCTCGGCGGCACGGCGTTCGGCGTCCGCCGTCGCGGCCGCCAGCTCCCGCTCCGAGTCGGCCACCGCAGCGGCGGCCTCCGGGACGACGCCCTCCTTCTCCGCCAGGATCCGTTCCCGGCGCCCCACCTCGGTCCGGGCCTCGGCCAGCCGTACAGCCTCGCCGTGGGCCCGCGCCAGGTCCGCGATCGTGCCCCACTCACGCTCGGCCGCCTCCCGCGCTGTGGAGGCGCGGCCGGCTGCCGCTCGAGCCCGGGCCGCAGCGATGTCGGCCTGCTGGAGGGCGCGGACTGCCCCGGCCGAGGCGGCGGCGAGGCCGTCCAGCGTCTCGACGTGCCTGGCTGCGGTTCGGGCCAGGGCAGCCGCCTCCGCCGCGCACGAGCGGAGGTCGCGAACCTCGTTCGCCACGACCCGCCACCGGTCCACGATCCCTCGGACCCGCTCGGTGGCAGCGGTCAGGGCCTCCTGGCGTTCGGTTGCCTCCCTGGCGGCCTGTCGCGCCGCGTCCAGGGCTTCCGGCGTCGCGCCGGCGTACTGCGAGCCGATGAGCTCCTCGACGGTGTCGGCCCTGTCCTTCGACTCCTTCGCGATCTGGCGGCCCCGCCTGGCCATCCGGTCGAACAGTGAGAGCCCCAGGAGATCGGTGAGGATCTCCCGGCGCTGCGCCGCGTCGCCGGACATGAACGCGGAGAACTTCCCCTGGGGAAGCAGCACCGAGCGGGTGAATCCGTCGAAGTCGAGGCCGATGAGCTCGCGGAGGGCCCGGTTCGCGTCGCGGACCCGGTCGGCGCCCTCGCCGGCCTGCCGCCACTCCCCGCCGTCCCACCGCTGCAGCAGGATCCTCGTGGCGCCGGCCCGGGGCATCGACCGGGTGACGCGGTACCGGTCCGCACCCACCTCGAACTCCAGGGCCACGGCCATCCGGGGCTGGCCCTGGCTGACGATCTCCCGCATCGGGGTCTCGCTGCCCTTGACCCGGTCCACCTCGCCGAACAGCGCGTAGGTCATGGCGTCGAGGACGCTGGACTTCCCCGACCCGGTTGGCCCGACGATCGCGAACAGGTCGAGGCCCTCGAAGTCCACGACCTGCTCGTCGCGGAACGACGTGAACCCCTTGATCTCGAGCTTGATCGGGCGCACCGGTCAGCCCTCCTCGGCCTCGGCCACCTCGTCGAAGGCGGACATCAGCGCGGGGTCGGGGTCGGCGCCGTGCTCGGCGCGGTAGTACGCCTCGAACTGCTCGCGGGGCTTGAGGCTCGACAGCGGCGGGCCCTGGGCCTCCTGCTCGTCCCGGTCGTACCTGAGATGGACGTCGACCGCGTTCGGCAGGAGCTCCCGGACCTGGTCGGCGATGCCCGGGACCGGGCCGTCGGTGTCCACGAAAACGCGGAGGTACGCGTCGCCGAGGTCGGCCGCCAGGATGTGGAGCCGGTCGATGGAGCCCTCGACGTCGACCAGCCGGCGGCCGGCGGTGATCGCGATCTCGCGGACCCTGGCCGGCTTGCCCGGTACCGCCTCGATCACCGCCACGGACTTGTCCTGCTCGGTCTCGCCGAAGTCCAGCTGGATCAGCGAGCCCGCGTAGCGCGCCGGGGCCCGGCTCCCCGGGATGCGCTGGGGACGGTGGATGTGCCCGAGGGCCAGGTACGACGCGTTCGCCGGCAGTCGGGAGGCAGGCACGGCGTAGTCCATTCCCACCGTGACCTCCCGCTCCCCGCCCCCGAGCTTCGCGCCCGCCGCGTACAGGTGCGCGAGGACCACGTTCACCGCGTCGGGCCCGAACCCGGCGGCCATGGCGTCCAGGACGCCGCCCATCCCGTCGGCGTAGGACTGGAACCACGCCTCGGTGGACTGGAACAGCTCGACGGCGCTCCCGAACCGCCGCTCCGGGACGAACGGCACGCACGCCACGCGGAGGGTCTGCGACCCGTCGCGGGAGCCGATGGTCACCATCCCGCCCTGATCCGGCGGCAGGACCCTGGCCGCCATGTCGACGTCCACCGCTTTCAGCAAGCCGGCGAACGCCTCCAGGCGGGCCGAGGAGTCGTGGTTTCCCGGGATGGCCACCACCGGGATCCCGTGGCCGTGCAGGCGAAGGAGCGTCTCGAACACCAGCCGGTCCGCATCCGGCGCCGCGCTCCGGTGCTCGTACAGGTCGCCGGCGATCAGGACCGCGTCCGCCCGCTCGTCGACGGCGATGCCGACCACCTGGTCCAGGGCCCGCTCGAACTCGTCCATCCGGGATCGCCCCCGGATGGCCTTCCCGACGTGCCAGTCCCCCGTGTGCAGGAACCTCATCGCACCGCCGAGCCTACCCCGGGCCTGTGACGCAAGTCACACTGGTGTCATTCGGTCCGCCTCAGCACAGCGTGCCCCAGGTACCGCCGCTCGGTCTTCATGAATTCCGCGAGGGCCTGGGGTGTCAAGCTCCTTCCGAGCACGGCCCTTCGCAGACGCGAGCACGTCTTGTCGGCCGCCGGCACGATGTACGCGTTGTCAGCCCGGCCGATCGACTCGACGACCTCGGCGGTACCGGGACCATCCGCCACGCTGGAACCGCAGGCCGCGGCCGCGTCATCCGACCCGATTGATCGATCGTCAGTCGTCGCGGAAGGCGGCGAAGGGGTCGGTGGTCGGCCCTGTGGCTGCTTCGTCGGCTCTCGTGGCCCACGAAGGGAACGGGAAGCGGACCTGGATGGGGATGGGGATGTGGGGCTGCTGCAGGATCATGCTTCCGGGCTTGAGGATCGAGGCCCGGGCCCTGGTCACCGCGGGGAGGAAGCCGTACTCGCTGCGCTGGGCCTCGGCGGTGTCGAGGCGGCCGACCACCCGGAACGCTGAGTTCGCGATGACGCGGCGTTCGACCTCGGACGCCGTCTGCTCGGCGCCGATGAGGATCATGCCGAGCGACCGGCCCCGCTCGGCGACGTCCAGCAGGACCTCCTTGATCGGTGACCAGCCCTCCCGGGGCGCGTAGCGGTTCAGCTCGTCGAGGACCAGGAAGTGCAGGGGCTCCCGGTGGCCCATGCGCTCCTTCTGTTCGAACAGGCGCTTGATCACCACGCCGGTGACGAATCGCTTGGCCCGGTCGTGGAGGTTGTGGATGTCCACCACCGTGACCTGGGTCGATTCCCAGTCGATGCGATGGCGCTCGGGGTGCTCGGCCTCGCGGCCCCAGATCAGGTGGTTCTGGTTCAGCCGGAACCGCCCGGCCTGCAGACGCCGGATGAACGCGGCCACAGTCGCGTCGGAGAGCCGGCCCCTCCATGCCGAGGCGTCGTCCTCGACGTTCGCCTCGATGACCTCGCACAACTCATCGAACGACCGGATGGCGTGGCCGGCGTGGACCACCGTGGCGTCGTGCTCGGGGTCGTCCCCGCACTCGCGGTCCATGTACGACTCAACCCGCGCCACCAGGTCGGCGATCTGCGACCGTTCGTCCTCGGCCTCCGCGAACATGAACCGCAGGAACTTCTCCCGGACGAACTCCCTGACGGTCCAGTAGTAGGCCTGCACGCCGTCGGCCCGGCCCTCCACCTGGGGCACGGCCGAGCCGCCGGTCCCGCCCCGGGTCGGCGCCCACAACCCCACCGACTCGAACGCGCCCGCCGGCAGGCCCAGCCGCCCGTAGTCCTCGCGGTCGGCCTCGGTGAGCCGGGCGTTGGCCCGGTCCAGCCACAGCAGGTCCTCCCCCTTCACGTTGAACACGATGGCCTTCGTGTTCACCCGAGCAGGCCCCAGGACGTCGGAGTGGAACAGCGCGTACAGCAGGAACAACGCGTATGTCGTCTTGGTGGCCACGCCGCTGATCCCGCTGATGTTCACGTGCGCGCCGCGGCTGCCGTCCAGGAAGTCGAGGTCGAGGAAGATCGGCTCGCCGTCCCGGGAGAGGCCGGCTGGGACGCGGCGAGCCATCTGGTCGAAGTACAGCGCCTCGTCGCGGTCCTTGCCCCGGGCCCGATAGGCGGGGAGCCCCGGCATCGGCGGCACGAAGATCTCGGGTTCGAACCGTGTGGCCACCACCTGCGCGGCCACCGCGGTGTCCACCGGCAGCACGCCCTTGTCCACCAGGAACACGTCGGTGTCGAACTGCGCCCCCTCATGCCGCGCGCGCACGTCCTGGACGATCCCGGCGATCCGCAGGGGACCGCGCCCGGGGACCTCGGTGTCGACGATCACGGCGTCGTCCAGCTGGAGGTAGGACTCCGGCTGGACCCCCACCCAGAACTCGAGCGGCGTGGCGTCCTCCGTGCCGAGGACCATCCCGACCCGCTCGCTGACCTCCTCGACGCTCACGCAGCCTCCCGGGAGAGCCGTTCCATCAGGGCTCGCCGGATGATCCCCGCGTGCCCCAACCGGTGCCGGAGCCACGCCTCCAGGCCGCCGACCGGGGCCAGGTTCTGCGGGGCTCGCGGGTCGCTGGGTCGCCCCGCGTACCGCGGGAGCAGGCCGCTCACCGCACCAGCCACGTCCACGGCCTGCGCCAGCCCCAGCCCGGCCGGGACCTCGCACCGCACCACCGCGGCGTGGTCGTGCCACGGCGCCCGCCACGGCACCACGCGCGTGTACCACGCATAGCGCTGGACCGGTTCGGCCGGCAACCCCAGGCCGAACAGCGGCGTCCGCTCACCGGGCTTCAGGCGTCCGATCAGCGACTCCTCCTCGGGGCCGAGGTACTGGTGCTGGTACCGCTTCACCACACCCACCACCGGGCACTTCGTGGCGTCGAGCCGCGTCAGCGGGCCGTCCACCAGCACCAGGCGGCCGGACTCCGCGGCCAGATTCGCCGCCATGCCGGCCTCCGCGTGCCGCATCTCCTGCTGCAGCCGCCACAGCGGAGCCTCGGGCGTGTCGCCCGGTTCGCATACCGCCCGGAAGGCGAGCGTCGCCTTCCCCACCTCGATCTCGATCGGGTCGGGCTGCACTCCCCCGCCCATCACCAGCACCCTCCCCACGCGGTGGTCACCGAACGTGGCCTTGCCGTCCGAGCACACCGATCCCACCGCGTGCGACCCGAACAGCCCCGCCACACGGCGTCCGTCCGCATCCGCGATCACCCGGACCTCCACCCGACGGACCCCGTCCACGAACCACACCGCGCCGGACTGTTCCGGCGGCTCGGCCGGCACGGCCTCCGACCAGTCCTCCCGCTCCACGAACGGGCTGGCCCGGGCCGACGGCTCCTCTTCCACCGCCGCCTGGAACCCCATCCCGAAATCCGGCATCCACGGATCGGCCCGCAGCCTCAGCATCGAGGCGAAGCATAGAGGCGGGGACCGACAGGCCGAAGGAGCCCGGCCGGAAACCCCCGCCCGATCCGTCTCCGGATCGATGCGGAAGACGACATCCCGGTCCAACACCCAGACGGCACCATTGCCCACGGCGATCGATTGCGCATCGGGGCCGATCTCGATCGTTGCCGTCACGGTGTTCGACTCCGGGTCGATCCGCGAGACGAGCCCGGAGTCCCCCACTGTCCAGACGGAGCCCTCCCCGATCGCGATGGAACCGGCGTCCTTCACCCGGATCGCCTGCGCCTCGCTCGTTCGCGCAGCGGCGCGGATGACGGCATCGCCCTGGGACGCCGTCGTCCGGCCGCGCGGGTCGCAGTGGCCTCCTCCGGTCCCGCGGCCGTCCCCGGCGTGAGCTCGCGGCCTCGAGATGACCGCAGGAGGCCCCAGCGGCGTTCGTGGCGGTGGTGGGAGGTGGCCAGGTTCAGCGCCGTGCGGTAGGCGAACCGCAGGGCATGGTTCTCGGTCTCGAATGAGGCCCACCGCTCGAACAGGCGCGTGAAGGACTCGGCCGCGATCTGCTCACCGAGGTCGCGGTCGCGGACCGCCAGCATCATGGCCCGGGCCACCTCCGCGAACCGGGACCGGAAGAACGGTTCGAACTCCCCTGGACCCCCGGACACCGTCGCGTGCCCCGCTCGAGCGTGCTGACGCATGGTCGGCGCATCGTCCACACCGCCGTGTATACGCCGGAGGTCCACGTCCTGCGTACACCGCCCGCGAAAACCAGGGTTGCCAGACACGGCCAGCAGGGCGACCATGGACACACGTGGCGAGGAAGGTCGAGAGCAGCGCTCGGATCAATGGCGAGCGCCACGAGGGGGTCGCCGAGCTCGAGTCCACTGAGCTCCTGTTCCGGGCGCCCAACGTCAAGCTGCAGATCCCGTTCGCGCGGATCACGGGCCTGCAGGCGAGCGGCGCCCGGCTCACGGTCGAGCACCCCGGCGGGACGGTCGTGTTCGAGCTGGGGCCGGAGGCCAAGCGGTGGGCCGAGCGGATCCGCAACCCCCCCACGCTCATCGACAAGCTCGGCGTGAAGACCGGCTCCAAGGTGGCCGTGCTGAGCATCCAGGATCCCGAGTTCCTGGGTCAGCTCGCGGCCCGGACCCCCGACGTCCACATCCAGGCCCGGCGGGTGGGCTGCGACCTCATCTTCCTCGGCGTCCGGGACCGCACCGACCTTCGCCGGATCCGGACCCAGCGGAGCTTCATCGTCCCGAACGGCGCCGTGTGGGTGGTGTGGAAGAAGGGCTCGCCGGACGTCAACGAGAACGACATCCGCGACGCGGCCCTCGCCGCCGGGCTGGTCGACGTGAAGGTGGTGAGCTTCTCGCCGACCCATTCGGCGCTGAAGCTCGTGATCCGGGTGGCCGACCGCCACCGTGACCACCGCTGACCGGGGCAGCCCTACGGCGTCACGACGTCGCCGTACACCAGGCGCGAGCGCTCGGACCCGAGGTCCTCGTGCTCCCGGAAGACCAGCGCAGCGGCTTCGTCCCCACCTTGAACCCGAACTTCAGCGACTGGGGCCCCCACCGGATCAGCCCGTCCGATGGGCCGTTCGGGGGCAGCGATGTCCCCCGTGGCACGCGCAGACACTCGATCGAACCGGCCCGTCCCTCAGGGGTCGGCTCGTGGTTCTGGCCGGACAAGGACGGGCCCCCGAATTGGGCCAGGGACACCGGCTACCGGCAGGACGACCGGCAGCTCTGGGCGAAACGGGTGCCCCGGCCACAGACCATCTGCATCGTCTGGCCCGACCACGTCGAGCGATGGCCCCGAGCCGACTTCGCCTGCGCGTGACTACCGCTTCTTGTGGTCCACCGCGCGCTGGAGCTGGGCCTTGTTCATCTTCGACCGGCCGGCGATGCCCATCTGCCGGGCCTCGTTGTAGAGCTGCTCGCGGGTCCGGCCCCGTGGGCCGCTGGTCCCGGACCGCTGCCCGCCTCGCTGCGACGACGGCTTGTCGCGCACGGACGACCCCGAGGCAGTCTTGCTCTGGCCCCGCTGGGCCCGCTCCTTGTTCACAGTCCGGGCCGCGATCTCCTTGGCCCGCTTGGTGGGCGTCCCGCGCGACTTGGCGCTGCCCTTGATGTGCTCGTACTTCCGTTCCTGCTTGTCGGTCCACTCGCTCCTCGGCACGAGCCTCACCTCCTCGGGGCGCGTCGACTCACACTCCAATCGTTCCCCCCTGGCAGTCTGGGCTACCCGGCGAGGGACTTCAGGATGCTCCTGGCGATCACCACGCGCTGGATCTGGTTGGTGCCCTCGTAGATCTGGGTGATCTTGGCGTCGCGCATGTAGCGCTCGACGGGGTACTCGCGCATGTAGCCGTAGCCGCCGAGGATCTGCACGGCGTCGGTGGTGACCTTCATGGCGGCGTCGCTCGCGTAGCACTTGGCGATGGAGGCGAACAGCGTCATGCGGGGGTCCTTCGCATCGACCAGCGCGGCGGCCTTGTAGACCAGCACCCTCGCGGCCTCGATCTCCATGGCCATGTCCGCGAGCATGAACTGCAGGCCCTGGAACTCGGCGATCTTCTTGCCGAACTGCTCGCGTTGGGTCATGTAGCGGGCGGCGAAGTCGAAGGCTCCCTGGGCGATCCCGAGGGCCTGCGCGCCGATGGTCGGGCGCGAGTAGTCGAGGGTTCGCATGGCGATCCTGAAGCCCTCGCCGTAGGAACCGACCAGCCGGTCGCCCGGGATCTCGGTGTTCTCGAGGTACACCTCGCGGGTCGGGGACCCGTGGATCCCCATCTTGTGCTCCTCCTTGCCGAACGAGACCCCGGGGTCGTCCCGGTACACCAGGAAGCACGAGATGCCGTCGCCGCGGAGGGCCGGGTCTTTCGTGGCGAAGACGGTGTACGCGTCGGACACGCCGGCGCCCGTGATGAACCGCTTCGTGCCGGTGAGCCGGTAGCCGTCGGCGGTGGACTCGTAGCGGGTCTTCATGGCCACCGCGTCACTCCCGGAACCCGGCTCGGTCAGGCAGTACGACATGAGGTGCCGGCCCTCGGCGATGCCGCCGAACAGCTCCTTCTTCTGCTCGTCGGAGCCGGCCAGCATCACCGGGATCGCCCCCAGCCGGGCCACCAGCGGGGTCAACGTCACGCCAGCCGAGACCCGCGACAGCTCCTCGGTCATCACGGCGAACGTCAGCGACCCTCCGCCACCGCCGCCGAACTCCTCCGGATACCCGACGCCCATCAGGCCGTGCTCGACCATGAGCTCCCACAGGTCCTTGGGCCACTCGTCGGTCTCGTCCACCTCGGCGGCGCGGGGGGCGATCCGCTCCTCGGCGATCTCCCGCACGAGCTTGCGGAACTCCTCGATCTCCTCGGGCAGGTCGAACAGTCGCTCGGTCATGTCTCGCTCCTCGGTCCGTTCCGCCGTGGAGTCTAGGCAACGGCGAGCGGACAGGAATGCGGGCATGGGCAGTCCCCCTTCTTCGGACACGGGCGTCCGGGGAAGGAACGTGCCCTGTCGCGGGGGCGCGCTAACCCTGCATTTCTAGGCGGCGGGGTTCCTGATGATCAGGGCGTCGCCCTGGCCTCCCCCGCCACACAGGGAAGCGCCGCCGTACTCCACCCCGCGCCGGCGCATCTCGTTCGCCAGGGTGAACACGAGCCGGGCGCCGCTCGCCCCGATGGGGTGCCCCAGGGCCACGGCCCCGCCGTTGGGGTTCACGATGGCCTCGTCCACCCCCAGCATCCGGGTGGCGTTCAGGGCCACCGAGGCGAAGGCCTCGTTGATCTCCACCACGCCCAGGTCGTGGACGTCCCTGCCCGCCTTCTTCAGGGCGTTCTGCATGGCGATTGCCGGGACGGTGTGCAGCCATGCGTAGCGCTCGGCGCACATCCCGTGGGCCACGATCTCGGCCAGGGGCTCGATCCCCAGCTCCTCGGCCCTGGCCGCTGACATCACCACCACCGCGGCGGCCCCGTCGGAGATCTGGGAGGCGTTCCCGGCGGTGATGGTCCCTTCGGGGATGAACGCCGGCTTCAGCTTCGACAGGGACTCGGCGGTGGTCCCTTCCCGGATCCCCTCGTCCTGCTCCACCACCACGGGGTCCCCCTTGCGCCGGGGGACCTCCACCGGGACGACCTCCTCGGCGAACCGGCCGGAGGACCAGGCCTCGGCGGCCCGGGCGTGGGACCGGGCGGCCCAGGCGTCCTGGTCCTCCCGGGTGATCTGAAGCTCCGCGTTGACCTCGTCGGAGCTCTCCCCCATGTGCTGGTCGGTGAACGTCGACCACAGCCCGTCGTAGACCATGGTGTCCACCATCTCGGTGTTTCCCATCCGGGCCCCGAACCGGGCCGAGGGCACGACGTAGGGGGCACCCGTCATGGACTCCATCCCCCCGGCCACGGCCACGGAGATCTCCCCGGCCCGGATCAGCTGATCGGCCAGGGCGATGGCGTTCAGGCCCGACAGGCACACCTTGTTGATGGTGATGGCCGGGACCTCCTTGGGCACCCCCGCCTTGATGGCGGCCTGCCGGGCGGTGATCTGGCCGGCCCCGGCCTGCAGGACCTGGCCCATGATCACGTAGTCGATCGACTCACCGGGGACTCCGGAGCGGGACAGGGCCTCGCGGATGGCCACGGCCCCCAGGTCCACGGCTTTGAGGTCGGTGAACCCCCCGGCGAACCGCCCGATGGGGGTCCGGGCCCCGGAGACGATGACGGAACGGGTGGATGCGGCCATGGCGTTCTCCCTTCGGTCGGTTCCCGACAGTCTACGGTCCGGCGGATTTCGCCGACGAACGGCCCTTCAGGGGCTCGTCGCGTAGCTGGCCTCCGCCCCCTCCGGGTGGCCAGGATCAACCGCGCCCCCACGAGGGAGGAGACCGCCTCCCGGCTGATCCGGGAGCCTGGCCGGGATGATCGGCCAGATCATCTGGGGCCTGGGCGGCTGCTGCCGATCACCCGGGTGGGCGGACCCCCGCCCCTCCTACCCGCGGGAGGCGGTTGCTCGGCGTGGCGAGCGGAAGCTGCTGGGGCCAGTCGGCGCGCCCCGCCAGGGCCCCGTCGATGACCTCGGTGATGGCCACGCCGACCAGTTCGTCGCGGGCGATGAGCGCGTCGCGGAGCGCGTGCACCACGTCCGCGTTCTCCTCGAGCAGCGCGGCGACCCGCTCCTTCTGGCGGTCCAGGATGTCCTCCACCCGGCGCTTCCCCTCGGCGTCGCCGAGGACCTTCGAGACTAGGTTCGACGAGTTGATGGGGCCGTCGGCGATGGCTTCGAACGAGACCAGCGTGCCGGCCATCCCCAGCGCCCCGACCATGGTGGCGGCGACCTCGGTGGCATTGGCCAGGTCGTTGGCCGGGCCGGTGCCGCTCTCCCCCAGGAACGTCTCCTCGGAGACCAGGCCCCCCAGCGCGATGGCCACGGAGGCCTCCAGCTCGCTGCGGGACCGGGTGAACCGCTCCTCGATGTCGCCGTGGGCCAGCATCCCCAGCGAGCCGCTCCGCTTGATGATCGACAGGACCTCCAGACGCCGGCCGATGCCCAGGAAGTACGCGACGGTGGCGTGGCCGGCCTCGTGGGTGGCCACGGCCCGGCGCTCCTCGTCGGTGTAGGTGACGGGCTGGCGGAGACCGACCTCTTCGGTGATCCGGGCCTCGTACACGTCCTCCAGGTTCATGGCCCGGCGCCCGTCCCGCAGGGCCACCAGCAGGGCCTCGTCGAAGAGGTGTTCGATCATGACCGGCGTGTAGCCGAGCGTGTCGTGGGCCAGGCGGTCGCGGACCCCGTCGTCGTCGAGCTGCTCATGGTGGGACTTCCGGTCCATGAAGAAGTCGATGAGGTCTCGACGGCCGTGCTTGGTCGGGAGGTCGAAGTACAGCCGGCGGTCGAACCGGCCCGGGCGGAGCAGCGCGGCGTCGAGGTCGTCGGCCCGGTTCGTCGCGGCGATGACCATGATGTTCGAGTACTCGAGCTTCTTCGTGCTGATCCGCTTGCCCTCGGGGAGATATCCGTTGATCCATTCGATGACCCGGTGGCGCATGCGCTTGCCGAACGGGGCCTGGTCGAACGACTGCATCTGGATCAGCAGCTCGTTGAGGGTCCCGCCGCTCCCGCTCGAGAACCGGGACACGCTCAGGGCCCCCTGCGGCTGCGGCGTCGGGGACATGGACACCGAGCCGCGGCTCGTGCCGATCGCGTCGATCTCCTCGATAAACCCGACCGCCCCGCCCTCCCGGCGAGCGGCCTTGCGGAGGGCCCGGAAGAACGCCCGGATCCGCACCCCGGTCATGCCGTAGAACTGCGACTGGAAGGCCGGCGACGACACGAACAGGAACGGCACGCCGGCCTGCTTCGCCAGGGCCTTGGCCATGTACGTCTTGCCGGTCCCCGGCGGCCCTTCGAACAGGATGCCGCGGCGGGGGTTCCCGCCCAGCTGGTCCCGGAAGGTCGCGTATCCCAGGAAGACGTCGAGCGTGTGCTGGACCTCCTGGACCTGCGGGTCCAGCCCCCGGAGCCCGTCCAGGCCCACCTCGATGTCCTGGGGACGGATGAGGATGTGCGGGGAACGCGACAGCAGCAGGAACGGCACGATCGTGCTGGTGCCGAGCAGCACGATCAGGACGATCGCCGGGAGGTAGTCGCCGACCCAGGACGGGACGCTCGGGGCCAGCCAGTTCTTCGTCGCGAACCGGTACCACAGGTACCCGTCGATCGCGCCGAACAGCACGACGAAGCGGATCACCCGGCGGCGCCACGTGCGGGCCCGGGCCCTGGCGACGTCCGCTCGACCCGCTCGAAGGATCGCCGAACCCTCGCCAGCGCTCACGCCCGAATTCCCTCCCGACACCTTGGACACGTGGCCCCCCCTCGCGACCCTGCGGCGAGAAGCCTACTCATGCTCGCCGGGGCGAACATCGGCCTTTTGGCCGGAAACGCGGGCCGAACGGCTCTGGTCGGGCGATCGGCTCGCCGGCGGGGATGCCGCCGGCCCGACGGGGGACTCACGCGCCGATGTCCTCGCGTTGGGCGATGCCGCGGCCGGGACCAGCGGCTATGGTGCTGCCGCGGGCGGGCCCCGACCAAGGATTCGAATGGCCAGGAAGAAGCTGGAACCGGTGGACCGAGCCACGGCCGAGACCATCGGCGGGCTGCTGCGCGGCCTCCGCCGGGCGGCCGGCTACCGGGCCGTGCGCGACGCCGCGGCGCGGCCGGGGTGCCCGGCGGCCCAGCAGACCATCTACGCGTACGAACGCGGGGGGTTGGTGCCGTCGCTGAGGCAGTTCATGGAGCTGGTGGAGTTCTACGCGTTCCGGGCCCGGGACAGCCTCGCCGACGCCGACCGGCTGGCCCTCCGGTACCAGGCCGTGGCGGCCATGGTCCAGGCCCTGTCGCTGCCGGCCTACCATGTGACCGAGGCCCTCGACCTGGTGGCCCGGCTCCAGCCCGAGCCGGCCCGGGGCCGCCGGCGGCCGGAGCCCTGATCGCCTGCGCTGGAGGACACGAGATGATCCCTGGGGAGACGCTGGCCGGCCTCGGCATCGGGGCGACCGACATCGACCACGTCGGGATCGCGGTGCGCGACCTGGACGCCGCGGTCCGGCACTACCGGATGGTCCTGGGCGCCGAGCCCGTCCACCGCGAGACCATCGAGTCCGACGGCGTGGACGAGGCCCTGTTCGCCGTGGGCGGCTCGTTCGTGCAGCTGCTCGCCCCGACCGGGCCGGACACGCCGGTCGGCCGGTTCCTGGAGCGCCGGGGCGAGGGCGTGCACCACGTCGGGTACCGGGTCCGCGACGTGGCCGGCGCGTTGGAGCACCTCCGGGAGCACGGCGTGCAACTGGCCGACCAGCACCCCAGGCGAGGTTCCAGAGGGACCACCGTGGCGTTCGCCCACCCCAAGGGGTTCGCCGGCGTGTTGGTGGAGCTGGTCGAGGAGGGATCGGCCACCGAAGCCCTCGGGGAGGACGAACAGTGACCTACTCGATCGGGGCCCTGGATCGGGAGACCGGGGAGCTGGGGGTGGCGGTGACCCGGCCCTGATGGACGCCATCGCGCCGCTCGCGGAGGGGGCCCGGTGATCAGCTCCGATGCCGTGAAGGACGCCGCCCGCGCTCGCGTCGACGCGCTGCGGGACCGGTTGATCGAGCTCTCGCACCGGATCCACGCCAGTCCCGAGCTCGGATACCAGGAGGAACGGGCCGCGGAGTGGATATGCGGAGCGCTCGACGAGGCCGGGCTGGCGGTGGAGCGCGGCGTGGCCGGGCTGTCCACGGCGTTCACGGCTCGGGCCGGCTCGGGGCCGCTGCACGTGGCGATCTGCGCCGAGTACGACGCGCTCCCGGGGATCGGCCACGCCTGCGGCCACAACGTGATCGCGGCGGCGGCCGTCGGGGCCGGCGCCGCCCTGGGCCGGGTGGCCGAGGACGCCGGGCTCACGGTGACGGTGATCGGCACGCCGGCCGAAGAGGGCGGTGGGGGGAAGATCGTCCTGCTGGAGCACGGCGTGTTCGACGGCGTGCACGCCGCGATGATGGTCCACCCCACGCCGTTCGAGGCGCCGCAGTTCCCGATCATCGCGGCCACCTCGTTCGACGTCCGCTACACGGGGCGGGAGGCCCACGCGTCGGCGTTCCCGGAGCTCGGCATCAACGCCGCCGACGCGCTGGTCGTCGCCCAGACCGCGATCGGGCTGCTCCGCCAGCACATCCGGTCCACGGACCGGATCCACGGGATCGTGACGAAGGGCGGCGACGCGGAGAACGTGGTCCCCGCGGACACGTCCGGGAAGTGGATGGCCCGGGCCACCACGCTGGGGGACCTGGAGGACCTCCTGCCCAAGGTGCTGCGGTGCTTCGAGGCCGGGGCCTTGGCCACCGGCGCCACCCTCGACGTCACCAGGTACCCGCCGTACGCCGAGATGCGCCACGACCCGGATCTGGTGGAGGCGTACCGGCGCAACGCAGAAGCCGTGGGGCGGGTGTTCCCGGACCTCGGCGAGCTCCTCCAACGGGCCACGGCCTCCACCGACATGGGGAACGTCTCGCACGTGATTCCGTCGATCCACCCGGCGCTCGCAGTGGACGCGGCAGGCGCGGTGAACCACCAGCCGGCGTTCGCCGCGGCCTGCGCCACGCCGGCGGCCGACCGCGCCGCGATCGACGGCGCCGTGGCCATGGCGTGGACCGCCATCGACGCCGCGGCGGAGGGCTCGCTCCGGGACCGCCTCCTGGCCCGGGCGGGCTCCCGGCAGGAGGGTTCCCCGGCCCGATGACGACCGAGCCCGCGCTCACCGGCCCGGGAGGCGAGGACCTCAGCCGGCCCCTGGTCGATCCCGAGGCGGTGGAGCGGTTCCTGGACGAACGCCTCCCCGGCCCGGGGCGGGTGGAGGTCGAACGCCACACGGCCGGCCATTCGAACGAGACGTTCTTCGTCCGGCGGGCCGACGATCACTGGGTGCTTCGCCGGCCGCCCCGGGGAGCCTTCCTGCCCACCGCGCACGACGTGATGCGGGAGTTCCGGGTCCTGTCCGCGCTCGACGGGACGGGGGTGCGCGCGCCCCGGCCCGTGCTGGCCTGCGAGGACACGGCGGTGATCGGGGTCCCGTTCTATCTGATGGAGCGGGCCGAGGGAGACGTGATCCGGGACGCGCTGCCGCCGGGGTTCCGGGACGACGAACCGGCCCGGGCGGAGATCGGGGACGAGCTGGTGGACGCGCTGGTCGAGCTGCACTCCGTGGACTGGCGGGCCGTCGGCCTGGAGGGATGGGGCAGGCCCACCGGCTACCTCGAGCGGCAGGTCCGGCGGTGGCGGGGGCAGCTCCAGCTGGCCACGCAGTTCTCCCGGCCCCTCCCCGACCTGGTCCGGATCGGCGAATGGCTGGCCGAGCATCTCCCGGAGTCCGGCCCCGCGGCCATCGTCCACGGGGACTACAAGCTGGACAACGTGGCCATCGCGACGGAGCCGCCGGCGCGGCTCACCGCGATCCTCGACTGGGAGATGTCGACGATCGGCGACCCCCTGGCCGACGTGGGCTGGATGATCTCGTTCTGGCGGGAGCCCGGCGACCCCGTGGACGTCCTGGAACGCGACACCAACGTGACCCGCCTGCCGGGTTTCCGGCCTCGGGGCGACCTCCTGGAGCGGTACGCCTCACGGACGGGACGTTCGCTGGGCGACCTCACCTTCTACACGGTGCTCGCGGTGTGGAAGCTGGCCATCCTCCTGGAGGGGTCCTACGCCCGGCACCTGGCCGGCGTGACCGACGACCCGTTCTTCGCCGAGCTGGAGGAGGGAGTCCCGGCGCTGGCCCTCCGCGCCCAGGAGCTGATCGACACTGGGTGACACCGGGGAAGCCGGGGTCGCCGGCGCGCGCCGGTTCCGCGGCCTGCTCGTGGACTACGGCGGCGTGATGACCTCGTCCACGGGACGGGCCTTCGCCGCGTTCGCCGTGGAGGCGGGGGTCGACCCCGAACGGTTCAAGGCGGTGGTCGAGGAGGCCTACGGCCCCGGCGGCGGCGACCCCGGCGGCATGGTGGCCAGCATGGAGACCGGCCGGATGCCCGTGGAGGAGTTCGAACGGTGGCTGGCCGGACGCCTGTCGGAAGGTCGTCCCGAGCCGCTGGACCCCGACGGGATCAAGGCCCGGCTGTTCGCCGGGATGGTGCCCGACGAGTCCATGGTGGAGGCCGTCGCCCGGGCCCGAGCCGCCGGGATCCGCACCGGACTCGTCTCGAACTCGTGGGGCAACACCGGATACGAGCGAACACGGTTCGGCGAGCTGTTCGACGCGGTGGTCATCTCCGCCGAGGTGGGACTGCGCAAGCCCGAGCCGGAGATCTACCTGCTGGCGGCGGACCGGATCGCGGTCCCCCCGGCGGAGTGCGTCTTCGTCGACGACCTCCTCCCCAACGCCGACGGAGCCCGGGCGGTGGGTATGGAGGCCATGGTCCACCGCAGCGCGGAGTTCACCATCCCCAAGCTCGAGGCCCTGCTCGGTGTACCCTTGGGCTGACCCGCAAATCCGGAGGGGGAACGACACCATACCCGCGTCTTCGCTCGCGACCGATTCCGGCTCGCCGTACCGGCCGGTGGCCTCGTGCTCCCACACCCGGAAGGACCCCGACTCCGACGACCCCCACCAGGAATGGGTCACGTTCGTCAAGCAGACCGGCGGCCCCCCGTTGTTCCCGAAGTAGGCGCCGCGCGTCACCTGCTACATCTCCGGGCGGCCGCCCGGCCCCTCGAGCAGCGCTCTCACCTGTCGGGCGATCTCGAGATCCTCGCGAGCCCGGACCACGAACACGCGGACCTGGGCCTTGCCGGCGCCGATGTCCGCCTCCGGGTCCCGTGCGGTGCTGGCATCCTCGTCGATCTCCACCCCGAGGAATCCCAGGCCACGGGCGGTTCGCGAGCGGATGACGGGAGAACCCTCGCCCACTCCGCCGGTGAACACCAGGGCGTCGAGGCCGTCCATGGCTGCGGCCATCGCCGCGATGCCGGCCCGGAGGCGGTGCAGGTACACCTCGATGGCGGTTGCGGCCTCTTCGGATCCGTCCGCCTCGGCCTGGAGGATCGATCGCATGTCGGCCGTTCCGGTCAGTCCGAGAAGCCCCGAACGATGCTCGAGCGTGGACGCCAGCTCGGACGGAGGCATGCCCACGTGCTCCTCCAGCCACAGCAGCAGGCCGGGGTCGACCGTGCCGGATCTCGTCGCCATGACGAGACCTTCGAGCGGCGTGAACCCCATGGTGGTGTCCACCGAACGACCCCCGCGTACCGCGCACAGCGAGGCCCCCGCGCCCAGGTGACACGTCACCACCCGGATGGCCTCCACGGGCCGCCCCATGAGATCCGCCGCCCGCCGAGACGCCCACGCGTGGGAGAGCCCGTGGAAACCGAACCGCCGGAGGTCCCAGCGTTTCCGCCATTCCGGCGGGATGGCATAGGTCGAGGCCGCCGCCGGCATCCCGGCGTGGAAGGCGGTGTCGAAGCAGGCCACCGCCGGGACGCCCGGGAGGGCCCGGGAGACCACCTCCACCCCGCGGAGCGACTTGGGCTGGTGGAGCGGGGCGAGGTCGGTGAGCGCCTGGAGGCGCTGCACGACGCCGGGATCGAGAGGCGTCGCCTCCACGAACTCCGTCCCGCCGTGCACGATGCGGTGACCGACGGCCTCGATCGGGGCGCACCTCTCGATGGCCTGCCGGAGCGCGGTCTCGTCCACCCGGCCGCGCGGGGCGGGGAGGTTCTCCGAGGCCACCACCCGGTCGCCGTCGTCCAGCACGGAGAGTTTCAGGCTGCTCGAGCCGGCGTTCACGACGAGGATTCGCACTGCACTAGTGGGGCCAGGTCCAGGCCCGGACGTCCGGGTGGTCCTCGCCCTCCAGGCGGGTGTACGCGCGGCACCGGACACGCTCGTCGGCCATGTGCTGGCGGAGGAGCGCCGCGCGCGACCCCAGCGAGGGGACCCGGTCGATCACGTCCATCACCAGGTGAAACCGGTCCAGGTCGTTCAGCATGACCATGTCGAACGGCGTGGTGGTGGTCCCTTCCTCCTTGTAGCCCCGCACGTGGATGTTTCGGTGGTTCGTCCGCCGGTAGGTCAGCCGATGGATCAGCCACGGATAGCCGTGGTAGGCGAACACGACGGGCCGGTCGGCCGTGAACAGGGTGTCGAACTCCCGGTCCGACAGTCCGTGGGGGTGCTCGGCGTCCGGCTGGAGCCGCATGAGGTCGACGACGTTCACCACACGGACCTTCAGCCCCCGGAACTCGCGGCGGAGGATGTCCACCGCGGCGAGGGTCTCCAGCGTGGGGATGTCGCCGCAGCAGGCCATGACCACGTCGGGGTCACCGTCCTCGTTCGACGCCCATTCCCAGATGCCGACTCCCCGCGTGCAGTGGAGGACGGCGTCCTCCATCGACAGGTAGTCGAGCGACGGCTGCTTGCCGGCCACGATCAGGTTCACGTAGTGCCGGCTGCGCAGGCAGTGGTCGGCCACCGACAGCAGGCAGTTCGCGTCGGGCGGCAGGTACACCCGGATGATCTCGGCCTTCTTGTTCACCACGTGGTCGATGAACCCCGGGTCCTGGTGGCTGAACCCGTTGTGGTCCTGGCGCCACACGTGCGAGGAGAGCAGGTAGTTGAGCGAGGCCACCGGCCGCCGCCACGGGATGGCCTGGGTGGTCTTCAGCCACTTCGCGTGCTGGTTGAACATCGAGTCGATGATGTGGATGAACGCCTCGTAGCAGTTGAACAGGCCGTGGCGTCCGGTCAGCAGGTAGCCCTCCAGCCACCCCTGGCACTGGTGCTCGGACAGCACTTCCATGACCCGACCGTCGGGCGAGAGGTGGTCGTCGGTGTCGAGGGTCTCGGCCGTCCAGGTTCTGTCCGTGACCTCGAACACGGGCGAAAGCCGGTTCGACGCGGTCTCGTCGGGCCCGAACAGACGGAACCGGGTCCGGTTCTCGCGGATGACGTCCCGCAGGTACGCGCCCAGGACGCGGGTGGCCTCGCTGAACGTGGTCCCGGGCTTCGCCACCGGCACCGCATAGTCGCGGAAGTCGGGGAGCACGAGGTCCTGCACCAGCAGGCCGCCGTTGGAGTGCGGGTTCGCGCTCATGCGGCGGTTCGCCTTCGGCGGGAGCGTCGCCAATTCGGCGACGAGCGTCCCTTCCTCGTCGAACAGCTCCTCCGGCCGGTAGCTCCGCATCCACGCCTCGAGGATCGCGAGGTGCTCGGGGTTCGTCCGGACCTCGCCCATGGGGACCTGGTGCGAGCGCCATGTTCCCTCGGTGGGAAGGCCGTCCACGGACTTCGGACCGGTCCAGCCCTTCGGCGTGCGGAGCACGATCGCCGGCCACCGCGGGCGCCCCGCCCGGCCTCCCGTGCGGGCCCGGCGCTGGATCTCGGTGATCTCCTCGACCACTGCGTCGAGCGTCGAGGCCATGGCCCGGTGCATGGTGGCCGGGTCGTCGCCGTCCACCCAGTGGACCGCGTGCCCGTACCCGTCCAGCAGCGAGGTCAGCTCGTCGTGCCCGATCCTGGCCAGCACCGTTGGGCTCGCGATCTTGTAGCCGTTCAGGTGCAGGATCGGCAGGACGGCGCCGTCGGTGACCGGGTTCAGGAACTTGTTCGAGTGCCACCCCGTGGCCAGGGGCCCGGTCTCGGCCTCGCCGTCGCCGACGATGCAGCACACCAGGAGGTCGGGATTGTCGAACGCGGCCCCGTACGCGTGAGACAGCGCGTAGCCGAGCTCGCCGCCCTCGTGGATCGAGCCGGGCGTCTCCGGAGCCACGTGCGACGGGATGCCGCCGGGGAACGAGAACTGGCGGAACAGCTTCCGCAGGCCCTCCTCGTCGGGCGTGATGTGCGGGTAGACCTCCGTGTAGGTCCCCTCGAGGTAGGCGTTCGCCACCGCGGCGGGGCCGCCGTGGCCGGGCCCCATCACGTAGATGGCGTCCAGGTCCCAGTTGCGGATCACCCGGTTCATGTGGGCGTACACGAAGTTGAGGCCGGGAGTGGTCCCCCAATGTCCGAGCAACCGGGATTTCACGTGCTCCGGCTCGAGGGACCGCCTGAGGAGCGGATTGTCCAGCAGGTAGATCTGCCCGACGGAGAGGTAGTTGGCGGCGCGCCAGTACGCGTCGAGAAGGGCCACCTCCTCCTCGGAGAGCTCCCGCCGGGAACCGGACCGGCCCGGTTCGGACGTCGCCGTCATGCGCCCAATGTACCCACCGCGGGCCGTCGCGCGAACGGCCGAGTCGTCGGGAACGTGTGCGCGACGTGGTCGGAGCGCAACAAGGCGTCGAAGCGCACCGACATCTACTTCCCGTCGAGCACGGACCGGGGCGCCGTGTGGACCACCGACGACCTCCACACGCCGAAGGACCCCGACTCCGACGACCCCCACGGAACGGGTCACGTTCGTCAAGCAGACCGGCGGCCCCCCGCTGTTCCCGAAGTCGGCGCCGCGGCCTCCGGCGCCGCTCCGGCGGCTGCGGGGTACGCTGGCGCCCGATGCTCGGGGACCAGGAGGCCATCGTCCTGGAGGTCCGGCCGTTCGACCTCCACGGCGTCACTTACCACGACGTCACGGTGACGTTCCCCGACCAGACCGTCGAACAGGCCCGCCTCGGCCCCGAGGGAGTCCCCGCGAACCTCCAACCCGGCGAACGGGTCCTGGCCACCCGCGTCGCCAACATGGTCATCTCCCTCCGCCGTCCCTGACTCGGGGCGCACCCGCCCGGGCACGTCTCGGAAGGCTCCCGGTCGCCCATCCAATGAGTACAACCCCGACATCGCCGCGGCGCAGATCGCCGCGGCTCAGGCAGCTTCCCGCCGATCCGCTTCGGCGTGTGCGGGCTCGGCATCGGGTGCCTCAGGTCTCGCCGTCTCGAGGCGGTCGAGATTCTCGATCCGGGCGAGAGGCTTCTGGGGAAGGACGCCATTCCTCTCGTCTGCAATGAGGGCCTGGATCTGAGCCAGCCGTCGGCGAAGCTCCGGCAGCGTCCAATCCGTCCTTCCCTCGGCCGCCCAGATCGCGTCCTGGAGGCTCCATGCCCAGTCCCGCAGTCCATGCAGGATCGGGTCCCTCCGCTGGCGCGATGCTCGATCCGGAGCTTCGGGCGGCTCCGCGATCGACACCGGCGGCCGGCCAGGTTCGGGCCGCCGCCATGATGCCACCTGAACAGCCACCAGCCCCACCCCTGCTCGGGTGGCCCCCGCCTGTTCGCGAGAGCTTCGCGTTCCTCCGGGCTCACCCCACGTCATCGCGGCCCCCCCTGCGCCATCTGGTCGGGGTTCGCCGGAGCGACCAGACGCTCAGATCCGGGACCCCCGTTCTCGCCCCCTTCCGTCATGGAGCCCGATCTCACACCGGCAGCCCTGCTTCCAGGTGGGCCAAGCCCGCGTCCATCAGCGCGATCAGGTCCGCGCTCGGGTCTTCGGCGGCGGCGATCATCACCGACATCGAGATCCCGATCACCGCGCCGGCGAAGTTGCGGACCTCGAACTCGTCCGCGCTGCGCCCCACCCGCTCGGCCACCAGCTCGGCGATCTGCGGGATCGTCCCGGTGAACTGGTGCAGCATCGCCGCGCGGAGCTCGGGAACCGCCAGGATGAGATTCATCCTCATCCGCTGCTCCGCCCACTGTTCGGGGGTGAGCTGGTCGAACACCGTCGGGAACGAGGCCCGCAGGGCCTGGATCGGGCTGACGCCCGGCGGCTGGGCCCTGAACGCCTGGATGAGCATCGGGTCGAACTCGTCCCACAGCACCAGGTCTTCCTTCGTCGGGAAATATCGGAAGAGCGTGCTCTCCGAGACCTCGGCGGCCTCGGCGATCTGCTCGATGGTGGTGGCGTCGTAGCCCTGCTCTCGGAACAGCCGCAGGGCGTGATGCTGGATCGCCCCGCGGGTCCTGGCCTTCTTGCGCTCGCGCAGCCCCACTCGCGGTCCCTCACCCGGCGACGACAATTCGCGCCTCCTTCTCTTCCGCGTCCTCCTCGCCCTCGATCGGAGCCCGCCGGGGCAGGAAGGCCACGGCGAGCACGAGCCCGGCCAGAGCGATCCCGGCCGACACGACGAGCGCAACGTCCATGCCCTGGACGAAGGCGGAGCGCACCGAGCGGAGCAGCGACGGCGAGCCCAGCTGGTGGGCCACCGCCACCCCACCGAACACGCTCTCCCGCACGGTCTTCGCAGCCGCCGCGGGGAGCCCGGCGAGGTGCAACCTGGCCTGGTAGGAAGAGGCGAGCACGCTCCCCAGGATCGCCGCACCGAACGGTGCCCCGATCTTCTGGAAGGCCTGCATCAGCGCGGACCCCATGCCGCTACGTTCCTCGGAGAGCTCACGGAGCGCGGCCGAGGCCGCGGTGGCCATGGCGAGGCCCATACCGGCCCCCACCAGAGCCATCCACATGGCGACGAAACCGTCGCCTGAGCCCAGGGTCGTGTTCGCCCCGGTCGCCATCCCGGCGACGAGGAGGCCGAAGCCCAGCCCCACCGTGACCTTCGGCCCCACGCGGGCCGCGATCCGGTCGGCGGGCACGACGCCCAACACCAGACCCCCGATCAACGGGAGCAGGCGCAGGCCGCTTCCCATCGCCGTCGTCCCCAGGACCCCCTGGAAGTACTGCGGCATCGTGAACAGCACGCCGACCATGGCGAGGATCCCGACCGCGGCCAGGATCACCCCCCACGTGAAGGCCGGTGACCGGAAGAGGTCCAGGTCGACCAGGGGTCGGCCGCGCGGACGAGAGGCCAGCCGACGCTGCCACTGGACGAACGCCCCGAGGACGACCACTCCAGCGAGCATCGGCACGATGGCGCCCGCCGATCCCCAACCGTTCTCGCCCGCTTCGATCAGCCCGTAGGTCACCGCGACCAGCCCGGCGCTCGGGGCCGCTACGCCGACCGGGTCGAGGCCGGGGCGCTCGGGCGCACGGGACTCCGGGACGAGCAGGAGGACTGCGCAGAGCCCGACCATGGCGACCGGCACGTTCATGAGGAACACCCACCCCCACCAGAAGTGGGTGAGGAGCCACCCGCCCAGGATCGGCCCGATCGGAAAGGCCACGAAGTTGGCGGCTGCCCAGACCCCCACAGCTCGGGGCCGCTCCTGCTCCGTGAACAGCACCGTCAAGGCGGACAGGGCCATCACGATCACGCCCGCCCCCGCGATCCCGAGCAGGGCGCGAGCCGCGATGAAGGCCTCCGGAGAACTGGAGAAGGCGCAGGCCACCGAGCCGACCCCGAACAGGGCCACCGATCCGAGCAACACCCGCCTTCTGCCGTACCGGTCGCCGAGCAGCCCGGCCGGGAGCATCGCCGCTGCCAGCACCAGCAGGTACCCGGAGGAGAACCACTGGAGGTCGGACTCCGTCGCCCGAAGTTTCCGGGCTAGCGTGGGAATGGCCACGCTGAGCACGGTCCCGTCGAGGCCGACCGCCAGCACGGCCAGAGTGATGGCTCCGAGCGCCCACCACCTGCGGCTTCCGAGTTCTTTCATGGCAGTCGCCTCCGTTTCATAGCTGCTCTCATATGAGGGTAGCTCCTGGAGAGCCGGAAGGAGGAGCCGTTGGTCCCGCCAGAGGGGGGACCTTCGGGGGCGAGCCCCGAGCACGCCAGCGCCTGACTGCGCGATCAGGCGCACGTCACACGATGCAGACGATGCGCACGGCCACGTTGGCGCCCGCGGGGACGACGACGAGCGCCCGAGGCGGGCACAGCGTCGGCCCCCGGGTCAGTGGGTCCCGCTCCCGGTTCGAGCTCGATGGCGAACTCCACGCCCGAGCCGGCTGGGGAGGTGAGGGGAGATCGCCGAGCGGCTCGACCAGGCCATCTGTTTCGGCCTCGTCGCTTCCCCAGTCGGGCTGCGCGCGCGGGGACGGGCTGACCCGAGGGGAGATCCCAGGACGTACGGCTGCGTGCGGCCGATCGGGGTGCGGTGGGATGCTCGGCGACCCCGTGCAGGACGCGGACACGAGCGTGGCGACCACGAAGCCAACGGCGGCGGTGCGAATGGTTCGCGTGGCCATGGGTCCCCGACGCGCTCGTCGACGTTCCGGCTGAACGAGACAGGCGGGGCGTGTTCCTTCCGAGCTACTGCGCTTCCGGGACGTCCGTGAGACCCTCTCGGGGGGCGCTCACCAGGGCGGCCATGTTGCCGTCGCTGTGGCGGTTCTCTCGCATGACCTGGTGGGCCTCACCGATGTCGGCGAACGAGAAGACCTGGGAGAGACAGGGATCGATCCGGCCGTCCACCACCAGCTGGTTGAACGCCGCGGCCTGGTCGTCGTTCGCGAAGTGGGAGCCCTGGAAGCGCTTCTGGCGCATCCACAGGTACCGGAGATCCACGACCGCGTTGTAGCCACTGGTCCCGGCGCAGATCACGACCATGCCGCCGGTGTCGCACAGGAAGATCGACGTGGGGACGGTGTCCTCGCCGGGGTGCTCGAACACGATCCTCGGCGCGCTTTTCTCCCCCAGCGCGTCCCAGAAGGCCTTGCCGAACGCCTTGGCCCCGGCGAACCACTCCCCGAAGGCCTCGGTGTCCTTCCAGTGCGGGAGCATCCCCCAGTGGTCGAAGGAGCGGCGGTTGATCGCGCCGACCGCACCGAGCTTGATGCAGAACTCCGCCTTGTCCTCGCTCGACACCACGGCCACCGGCTTGCCGCCCATCTCCCTCACGATCTGGACGGCCATCGAACCGAGCCCGCCGGCCCCGCCCCAGATCAGCACGGCGTCGCCCTCCTGCACGGTGTTCGGGGGCCACCCCATGAGCATCCGGTACGCCGTAGCGCCGACCAGGGTCGGCGCGGCGGCCTGCTCCCACGTCAGCTGGGGAGCCTTGGGCAGGCACTGGTGGGCCTGGACCTTGGTGAACTGGGCGAACGAGCCCCAGTTCGTCTCGTAGCCCCAGATCCGGTAGGAGTCGTGGAACCCGGGGTCGAGGCCTTCCCGGATCTCATCGTCCTCCACGTCCCACTGCCCGCAGTGGATCACCACGTGGTCGCCGACGGCCACGTTCTCCACCTCGTCCCCCACGGCGTACACGATGCCGGAGGCGTCGCTGCCGCCGATGTGAAAGTCGCTGGGCTCGCCGAACTTCCCGTGGACCCTGGTGACGTCCACCGGGATGCCCAGGGCGGCCCACACGTTGTTGTAGTTGATCCCAGCGGCCATCACGAGCACCAGCGCATCGTTGGCGCCCACCTCGGGAACCTCGATGTCCTCGACCTGAAACGCGTCCCGGGGCTCCCCGAACCGGTCGGGGCGGATGACCTGCGCGTACATGCGGGCCGGCACCTCGCCCAGCGGCGGGATCTCACCGATCTCGTAGAGGTCCTTCGGCATCTCGAACGCTCCTTTGCGAACCGGGCCGGGACGGCGGCGGAACACGGCGTGGCGCGAGGCGGCCCCTCACAACCTACCCGACAGTAGGTCAATCAAACGCGCCAGGCAACCGGCCCGCAGTCTGCATTCAGGTCCGACTCCGATGCCACGCCGGACGACGGGCCCGGACCGGGAGCGACGTCCATGCCGGACGCCGGGCCCGGCCTGGAGCGAAATCCCGCTCGGTCCTCGGTTAGCGACCCCAGACCCCGCGCTTCGGCCGGAACGTCCCGTTCAGATCGTCGGCGCTGAACCCGCCGGCCGCCTCGCCGGTAGTGGCGAAGCGGTAGAGGGCAGCGTTGAACACGCCCGACAGCGCCGATCCGATCGCCGCCAGCAGCCCCAGGGCCACGACGGCGAATGCGATCCCCAGCCATGGCGCCACCGCGCCCAACCCCACCGCGACGACGATCACGGGATCGCCACCAGGAACATGGCCAGGCCGATCCCGATGGTCCCGGTGAACTGCTCGCCCCACCGTTGCTTGAACAGCGAGGCGGAGCGCTTCAGGCCGCTCCCCACGCCGACGGGCTCGAACAGCAGCACCGGGACCACGAAGAACGTCACGGCGCTCCATGCGGCCCCCACGATCCCGATCACGATCCGGCCGAAGATCCCGGCCCGCTCCTCCAGCGAGCGCAGGATCAGCCCGACCGTGGCGGCCACCGCGGCCCACCCGGCGATCTTGCCCACCTTGGTCCGGGCCAGCCGGAGGCCGTCCCGGACGGTCGGGTCGCCACCCCGCAGGCGGATCATGGCCGCCCCGATCACCGCGGCGTTGAAGTAGATCGAGATGAAGTACGTCACGAAGTAGAAGCCGAAGGCGAGCACGTAGGTCACGGGCGTGTTCGATACCTCGCCCTCGTGGAACAGCCCCGCGGCCCACCCCAGGCCACCGAGGCCGGTGGCCGCCACCACGATCAGGGCGAACGACAGCACCGGCAACACGAGTAGCTCCCTGTCCTGCTTCAGGACCTCCCAGCTCGTGCGCAGCAGGCGGAAGCCCCTGGAGATGCGGTCCATGTCGACTGGTCCCTCCCCTCGGCGCCGCCTCGATCGGGCGGCTCGCCGGCGGCACCATTCTCCCACCCCGGGACCACGTTGCGAACCCTCACGACGGCGCCTCGGCGCGCTCCGCTGCGGGCGCGCGACCCGCCGGGACCGCCGGGCATCCCACGCTCCGGGGGCACCAACGGCAGTGCGGACCCGGCCGGAGCTCGGGGTCCGAGCCGGAGGCCAGCGCCGCGGCGGTGCGTGCCGCGACCACCACCCGATCCGCCGCCAGGTCCAGGGTCTCCTCGGTGACGTCCTCGACTATTGGCCCCATTTGGAAACTCAGCGAGGTCTTCTTGCCCGTGAGGGGCAGGTGGCCCTCGGCCACCCCAGGGTGCCGGATTGACACCAGGCCGGAAACCCGCGCCAGCTGCCAGCACCCATCAGGGTGTACGGTCACCCACGAAGGCTCATTCGGATTAGGCTCAGACCATGAGAACTCGAACGAAGGCGACCGTTGCCGCGGCGGGCCTGATTCTGGTTGCGGTGGGCGTCTTCACGTTGTGGCCAAGCCCGGCCCCCGACTCGGGGATCTGGGGTACGGTGGTCGTCGGGCCGCTGTGTGCTGGGCCGCCTCGTCCAGACTGCCCGGATGATCCCCTGCCAGTCGCTCCTCTGGAAGTCGTTGCCAACCGCCGAATTGTGGCGAGGACGACTTCCAGTGAGCGCGGTGAGTTCATCTTGCGTCTGCCGCCGGGCGACTACGTCGTCCGGCCGGTCAGTTTCAATCCGAAGGTCGGTCCTCACGCGACGATCGGCTCGCCGACACTGGACGGTGTGAGCAGGTTTGTAGTCGTGCAGCCGCATGCGTTCACGAGGATGACCGTCGGCTACGACACTGGAATACGCTGAGGCCCACAGCTTCGAGGCGTCATTCTGCTCGTAGTCGACGGCCCCCGCTTTCATGGCCTCGCGGCATGAGCCCTAACGACTCGGTCGCGTCCTCGGCCTGCCACTCCATGGACTGCAGGAACACGGTGGCCACGCGATACGGGACGCGGCCGAACACGAGCGTGCAGAGCAGCGCGTAGAACCGCATGTCCTCGGCGTGCGCCGAGCCCCGTTAGGCCCGTGTAGCCGGGACCCCCTTCATCCCAGCCCGATTCTGCTCCGGCCGGGCCTCTCCAGCACCGTCCACCGTCAGCACTCCAGGTCGGCACCTCAGCGGCCCGTACAGCGCGCTCCTCGGGCCCTTCAGCCCTCCGGCGGCACCAGGACCGGGGGCGGGGGCGGTCGGCCGGTGCCGCGGACCATTACCCGCACGTGGTCCGACTTCGGCCCAATGGTCACCACGTCCCACCCGCCCTCAGCCCCGGCGACGTTCAGCACCTGGAGCCGGTCCCGGTCCACGATCGCCGTCCCCAGCGGGAGCCGCACCGACGCCGTCACCCCCTGGCCCTCCCCCCCTCGGATCAACCCTCGATGGCTCCCACGCCCTGCCCTGAACGTCGTAGGGGCCCATGCCGACCCACGGCCTCCGGGTCCTTCCTGACGGGGTCCGTGCGCCAGGTCGTTCAGGTCGAGTCCTCCCGTAGACTCGCGGACGTGCCCCGACCGCCTCTCTTCCCTCCGATGCTGCTCTCTCGCGGAACGTTGCCATCGGGGACCGGCTGGGTGTTCGAGCCCAAGTTCGACGGGTTCCGGCGAGGGCTACTCCATCCCCCGCCCAGCGGGAGGCGTGCCTTCGCCACATCGCCGAACGAGGTTGGAACGTCGCCGATGAGTTGATCGACGCCGGAGACCGTGTCCGAGATTCTTCGCGCTGGCGCTCACGCTGTGCGAGCGGCCCCCCCCCCGGCGCTTGCGAGTACGGCACCACCCCGGCTCGCCTTCGCTGGGCATGAGGGCATACCATCCGGCGTACCGGTCCGGCGCTACGGCTGGGCCCACGACGAGGAGGAGACATCATGCCCACCGTAATCGCCCATCACGACGTGAAGGACACGAAGCATTGGCTTGCCTCGCCAAAGCGCGAAGAGGTCTTCGGACCCCTCGGCGTCACCAACATCCGGACGTTCGTTGACCCGGAGAACCCAACCCGAGTGGCGGTGCTCATGGACGTTGCCGACATGGACGTCGTCATGGCCGCGATGCAGAACGAGGCGATGGCCGAGGCGATGGCATATGACGGCGTGCTGCCCGAGACCTTGGTGATCCTCGTCGAGGCGTAGTTCTCAACCCAAGATTCAGCGGGTTCCACACCCTTCCCCGAGGAAGCCATGACGAAGGCCGCGACTCGCGGCCTGTTCGATCAATGCCCGGCCGACATTGCCGTTGCCGCACCGATCACCAGCGTGTTGCCAGCATTGGGGACATCGCCCGCGGCCTGGAAGATCCCCGAGCGCCCGCGCGATCGCCAGCTCCTCCGAGTAGGCGCGCTTGGCCTGGGCCGGGCGGGCGTCGCCGGACTTGAAGTCGATCAGGAGGTGCGACCGCCGGCCGAGCACGAGGTCGAGCCGGCCCGACAGGACCACCATCCCGCCGCCCACCCTGGCCTTGAGGGTCTGTTCGGAGTCGGGCTGCCAGGCCCGCGAGATCGGCGGGAACATCTCTCGAAGCGCGAGCGAGGCCGCGGCATCCGCCAGCCGCTCCGCGCGATCGAGGTCGTCCAGCCCGCTCCAGTACGGCGCGAACGAGGGGTCCTGCTCGATCAGCCGCGCCCCGGCTCGCTCCACGACGGTCCGAACGTCGACCCCCCGCTCGGCGGCCACGTCGAGCTGGATGGCCCGGTGCATCAGCGTTCCCGTCGCCGTCTGCGCGGTGTGGGCGAATCCCTCCCCCTCCCCCGCGAGGGCCGCTTGGAGGAGCCCCTCGCACTGCGCGAGCTCCTCGAGCCGCCGCTTCGAGAGCCACAGGGGCCCGGACAGTGTCAGGCAGGACAGCCCTGCCTCCAGCCGCGACCGCACCCGTTCCGGCGCCCCCGGCGGGATGCCCGGGGCCTCGCCCGCCCGATGAGCCGGTCGAGGGTCCGCCGCTGGCCTGCGGTAAGTTCCATTGGCCGGATGCTAGGACCGGCCATTCACATCGACGTTCGGCCGCCGCTCGGCGCCGGCGGGCCATTCGGGGAGCGTGAGGACCATGCGGATCTATCCGTCCGAGGACAAGAAGGCCGCCTTCGTCCGCCTGGAGCGCGGCTCGGACCTCCTGGACTCGCTGAACGAGGCCGCGGCGGAGTTGGGGATGGAGGCCGCGACGCTGCAGATCGTGGGGGCGGTGGAGCGGCTGGCCGTCGCGTACTACCGGCAGGACACGAAGGAGTACGAGCCCCACGAGTACGAGGCTCCGCACGAGATCTCGGGCGGCGTGGGGAACGTCTCGCTGAAGGACGGCGAGCCCTTCGTGCACATCCACGTGACGGGCAGCGGCGCCGACGGGAAGGCCGTGGCCGGCCACCTCACCCGGGGAACCCGCGTGTTCCTGATCGAGGCGTACTTCCGCCGCCTGGACGGCCCGGCGCCGGTCCGGCAGTTCGAGGAGGACCTCGGCCTTCCGGTCTGGCAATGAGAGAACGGACGGGACCCTCGCCGACGTGACCGGGACCCCCGACGAAGTCCTCCGGGCGTTGGCCGACCCCGAGCGCCTGGCCGTGGCCGGCGTGCTGGCGATCGGCGACCGCACCGCGGAGCAGCTGGCGGAGACGTGCGAGCTCACCGTCGCGCGGGTCCGGCGCCACCTCGGCCGGCTCACCGCGACCGGCATCGTCGCCGTCGACGCCGACCGCCGGACCTACCGCCTGGCCGTCGACGTGCTCCGCGAGGCGGCGCGCGAGGCCGGACCGTCCCGCGAAGGCGGCGAGTACTGGCGCACCGGCGGCCCCGTCGTCCTCGCAGACTGACCGAACGGCGTTCACCGCCACGTTGAGGGATCGTGGCGTGAGGTTCGACATGCTCGGCTTGTCGTTCCGCCGTCCGGCCCAATACGGTTCGCGGCCGGAGGTGATCGGCCCATGCCACTGCCTGACTACCCGATCCACACGACGATCCCGGCCTCGGACCTCGACCGGGCTCGGGCGTTCTACGAGGAGACGCTGGGGTTCACACCCGCCAGCGTGGCCCCGGGGGGCGTGTTCTACGAGTCCGCCGGCGGGACCCGCTTCCTGGTCTACCCGAGCCAGAGCGCCGGGACGAACCAGGCCACCACCGCGGGGTGGGCGGTGGAGGACATCGAGGCCACGGTGGCGGACCTGTCGGACAGGGGCGTGGCGATGGAGCGCTACGAGGGGACCACCGACGAGCGCGGCATCGCCACGTTCGGGCCGCTCCGCTCGGCGTGGTTCAAGGACACCGAGGGGAACATCCTCGGGGTCGTCCAGCTCCCCTCGTAGACCCTTCGACTTGCCGAACATCGGGCGTGGCGCGTACGTTCGCCGTGGGAGGTGAGTGCCGATGTTGGAGAGTTATCCGGTTGCAGCGACGATCGCCACCGGCGATCTCGCTCGCGCCCGCAGCTTCTACGAGGAGACCCTCGGGCTCAAGGTCGACATGGAGGACGAGGGCGGCATTCTGTACGAGTCCGGAGGGGCCAGACTGCTGGTGTACCCGAGCCAGTTCGCCGGGACGTCGCAGGCGACCGCGGCCACCTGGTTGGTGGACGACCTCGACCGCGTGGTGGACGAGCTCACGGCGAAGGGAATCACGTTCGAGCAGTACGACTTCCCGGGGCTGAAGACCGACGAACGCGGCATCGCGGACGCTGGAACCTTCAAGGGGGCCTGGTTCAAGGACCCCGACGGCAACATCCTGAACGTGGGCCAGCAGACGCCCACGTCCTAGCATCGTTTCGCCAGCCGGAGGCCGGGTCCCGCGAGTCGGGGCTAGACTCGCGGGACCATGGCCACCACCGAAGAGGAGCGCGCCGCCAAGAGCGGCCGCCCCGCCCCGCGTTCCATCACGGAGCGGATCGAGGAGCTGCGCCGGCGCAAGGCCGAGACCCTCGCCGGGGGCGGTGAAGAGGCCGTCCGCAAGCAGCACGCCCGGGGGAAGCTCACCGCCCGGGAGCGGCTGGATCTGCTGCTGGACAAGGGGTCGTTCGTCGAGACCGACGCACTGACCCGGCACCGGGCCCACGACTTCGGCATGGAGCGGAACCGTCCCTACGGTGACGGCGTGGTGACCGGCTGGGGGACCATCGACGGCCGCAAGGTGTTCTTGTTCTCCCAGGACTTCACGGTGTTCGGGGGGTCGCTGGGCGAGGTCTTCGCCGAGAAGGTGTGCAAGATCATGGACCTCGCGGTGGCCACCGGCGCCCCGGTCATCGGGATCAACGACTCCGGCGGCGCGCGGATCCAGGAGGGGGCCACCTCGCTGGCCGGGTACGGCTACATCTTCGACCGCAACGTCCGGGCCTCCGGGGTGATCCCGCAGATCTCGATGATCATGGGCCCGTGCGCGGGCGGCGCGGTGTACTCCCCGGCCATCACGGACTTCGTGTACATGGTCCGCGACACGTCCCACATGTTCATCACCGGCCCGGAGGTCATCAAGACGGTGACCGGCGAGGACGTGTCGTTCGAACAGCTCGGGGGCGCCGTCACGCACAACACGCGGTCCGGGGTGGCGCAGTTCATGGCGGAGGACGAGGAGGACTGCCTGGCCCAGGTCCGGTACCTGCTGTCGTTCCTGCCGTCGAACAACCTGGAGGACCCGCCGGCGTTCTCTCCCGCCGAGGATCCCGACGCCCGGGACGAGTCCCTGAATAGCATCGTGCCGCCGTCGGCCCGGGCCGCCTACGACATGCGGGCCGTCATCCAGAAGGTCGTCGACGACGGCGACTTCTACGAGGTCCACGCGCTGTACGCGATGTCGATCCTCACCGGATTCGCCCGCCTGGACGGCCGGTCCATCGGGATCATCGCGAACCAGCCCAAGGTCCTGGCGGGGACGCTCGACATCGAATCGAGCGAGAAGGCGGCGCGGTTCGTGCGGTTCTGCGACGCGTTCAACATCCCGCTGCTGGTGTTCGAGGACGTCCCGGGGTTCCTGCCGGGGACCGCGCAGGAGTTCGGGGGGATCATCCGCCACGGGGCGAAGCTGCTCTACGCGTTCGCGGAGGCCACCGTGCCCAAGATGACCGTGATCACCCGCAAGGCCTACGGCGGCGCGTACGTGGTCATGAACTCCAAGCACCTCCGGGCCGACGTGTGCTACGCGTGGCCCACCGCGGAGATCGCTGTCATGGGCCCGGAGGGCGCGGTGAACATCGTCATGCGCCGGGACATCGAGGCCGCGGAGGACAAGGAAGCGAAGCGCAGGGACCTCATCGCGGACTACGAGCGCAAGTTCGCGAACCCGTACATCGCCGCCGAGCGAGGGTACGTGGACGACGTCATCGAGCCGGCGGAGACACGTGGCCGCCTGATCCAGTCCCTGCGCATGCTCTCCACCAAGCGCGAGGCCGTTCCGCCCCGCAAGCACGGGAACATCCCCCTGTGACCCCCAAGCGGTTCGAGGTTCCCGAAGGGCTCTCGCCGCTCGAGGAGCAGGGCGTGCTGGCGGCCCTGGAGCGCTACTTCGCCGAGGACCAGGGACCGCCGTCGTTGTGGGCGCTGGCCGGACGGATCGACGCGTCCGGCATGGGGGCCCTGCAGGCCCGACGGATCACCGGCGGCAACTGGCCGGCCGGGGCCAGGATGCCGTTCGCCCGCCGCGGCACCCCACCCCTCCACGGCCGTGGCGACGCTCGGTAACCCCACGAGGCCGCGTGCCCCGTCCGCGCCGGGTGGGGTCGGCTACCCTGGTTCGTCGTGACGGACGAGGATCTCAACGCCGTCGGTGGGCACTGCCCGGCGTGCGGTCAGGAATACCGCCCCGGCTTCACGGTCTGCGCCGACGACGGCACGGAGCTGGTCCCCGGCCCGGCTCCCCGGTCCGAAGTTGAGCCGGGGCCCCGCGGGGTGGCCCGGCCAAACCTGCCCCCGGAGGTGGACGACGTCCGTGGCCTGGGCGAGGCGCCCGCGGTCCTCGGGTCCTGGCCGCTGCAGGATGCGCTGCTCCTGGCCGGGAACCTCCGGTCGCACGGGGTGCGGGCCGCGGCGGAGACCGACCTGATGGACGACCCGTATCGTTTCTCGACCCGGCTGGTTCGGGTCCTCGTGATTCCCGAGGACCTGGAGCGGGCCCGCCGGATCGCCGAGCGCATCCTGTCCCGATGACCGACCCCAGTCGACTGCCCCTGGACGGTGTTCGAGTGCTCGACATCGCCACGGTCATCGCGGGGCCGGGGACCACGGCGCGGCTGTCCGACTTCGGGGCCGACGTCATCAAGGTGGAGCACCCCCGGACCGGCGACACGTCCCGGGACCTCGGGTGGAAGAAGGGCGACGTGTCGCTGCTGTGGAAGCACGTCGGGCGGAACAAGCGCCCGGTCACGCTGGACCTGTCGCACCCGAAGGGGCAGGAGCTGCTGCTCCGGCTGGTGGACGGGGCCGACGTGCTGGCCGAATCCTTCCGCCCGGGCACCCTGGAGCGGTGGAACCTGGCCCCGGCCCGCCTCCTGGAGCGGAACCCGCGGCTGGTGATCCTGCGGACCAGCGGGTTCGGCCAGACCGGCCCGTACTCGCCCCGGCCGGGATTCGGCTCCCTGGCGGAGTCGCTGTCGGGCCTGGCCCACATGACCGGGTTCCCGGACGGCCCGCCGGTCCTCCCGGCGGTGGCCCTGGCCGACGAGGTGGCCGGTCTTTTGGGAGCCTTCGCCGTGATGGTCGCCCTGTACCACCGGGACGCCCGCGGGGGCCGGGGGCAGGTCATCGACCTCTCGCTGGTGGAGTCGCTGTTCGGCCTGGTGGGGCCCATCGCCGCGGTGTACGACACCCTCGGCGTGATCCCGGGGAGGATCGGCAACCGCATCGTGTACTCGGCGCCCCGGGGCGCGTTCCGGACCAAGGATGGTACGTGGGTGACGATCTCCGGCACGTCGCAATCGGTGGCCGAGCGGATCCTCACCGCGATCGGACGGGGCGAGCTGATGCAGGACCCCCGGTTCGCCACGAACCAGGACCGCCTGGCCAACGTCGACGAGCTCGACGCGGTGATCGAGGCGTGGTTCGCCGAGCACACCCTGGACGAGGTCCTGGAGGCGATGGAGTCGCACCACGCCGCGGCCGCCCCGATCCTCGACGCCGCCGGGATCGTGGCCGATCCGCACTACGCCGCCCGGGAGACGTTGCAGCGCCTGGCGGACGACGAGCTGGGGTCGGTCCTGCTGGCCCGGCCCCACCCGGTCTTCTCCGAGACGCCCGGCCGGATCGCCCACCCGGGCGCCGCGATAGGCTCCGCGAACGACGACGTGTACCGGGGCGAGCTGGGGCTCTCCGGGGACCAGCTCGCAGGGCTTCGCGCCGAAGGGGTCGTGTAGGGCGATGGGCGCCGCCCTCGTCCGGGCTGCCGTGGAGAGCCGGCAGGGCGCGCTGGAGGCGTTCGCCGCGGAGGGGACGTCCGGGCCGCGGTTCTGGGGCAACGGACCCGGCGACCGCTACGGCCGGCACTCCCACGGGTACCACAAGGTGCTGTTCTGCCTGGACGGCTCGATCACCTTCCATCTCGACGATGGCGACGTGACGCTGGGGCCCGGGGACCGGCTGGACCTCGAGCCGGGGACCGCGCACGCCGCCACGGTCGGGTCCGACGGGTGCTCCTGCGTGGAGGCGACGCGGAGATGACCTCCGTGGCGTTCCACGTCGACCAGCTGTTCTCCCCGGCTCCCGGGGGGATCGGGACGTACGTCCGCAACCTGGTCCCCGCCCTGACCCGTCGGGACCCCTCGCTGGAGGTCACGCTGTTCCACGCCCGCTTCCCGTCGGCCCCGCCGGACGAGCCGTGGACCAGCGGGTTCCCCGTCGAGGAGCTGCCCCGAGGGAGCCGGTCGATGTATCCGCGGTGGAACCTCACCGGGCGCCCTCCGCTCCCCGCACGCCTGGCCGGGTGCGATCTGGTCCACGCGCCGTCGTCGGTCGCGGTGCCGCCGGTCGGCCGGGGACAGAAGCTGGTGGTGACCGTCCACGACCTGGCGTTCCTGACGGTGCCGTCCCACTTCCCCCGCCAGTGGCGCCAGGTGTACCGAACCGGGCTCCGCGCCGCGGTCCGGCGGGCCGACGCCATCGTCACGCCGTCGCGGTACACGGCCGAGGACCTCCTGTCCCGGACCAGGGTCGATCCGTCCCGGGTCCACGTGATCCCCGAGGCCGCCGCCCTCCCGGAGCTCTCCGGCGAGGCCGACCCCGACAGGGTCCTGGCCCGGCTGAAGGTGCCGAGCCCCTACGCCCTGTTCGTGGGGACGCTCGAGCCGAGGAAGAACCTGGTTCGCCTGGTCCGGGCGTACCGCCGCGTCGCCACCACGGGGCTCCCCCACGCGCTGGTGCTGGCCGGCCCCCTGGGATGGCACGGGCAGACGCTGCTCCGCGAGCTGGCCCTGGCCGGGCCCGGCGACATCGTCCTCACCGGCGCGCTCGACCCGCAGGAGCTGGACGCCCTGTACCGGCGGGCGGACGTGTTCGTGTACCCGGCGGTGTACGAGGGGTTCGGCCTCCCGGTCCTGGAGGCCATGGCCCGGGGGATCCCCACGGTGTGCTCGAACACGACGTCGCTCCCCGAGGTGGCCGGGGACGCCGCGGTGGGGGTGGACCCCGGCTCGATCCGGGAGATCGCCGCGGCCATGGAGTCCGTGCTGGGCGACCCCGCGCTGTCCGACCGGCTGGCGCTTCGGGGGAGGGCCCGGGCCGAGCGGTTCTCGTGGGACGAGACCGCCCGGCTGACCTTGCAGGTCTACGAGAAGGCCCTGGGCCGATGACGGGGGCCGGCCAGGCGGCGCCCCGCACGGCAGCGGGCCCGGAGTCGAAGGTCTCGCTGGTGGCGACGGTGAAGGACGCCGCGGGCGCGGTGCAGGAGTTCCTGGATTCGGTGGCCGCGCAGACCCGCCCCCCGGACGAGGTGATCGTCGCCGACGGCGGGTCCACCGACGGGACGCTCGACGTCCTCCACCGGGCCGAGGGGGTCACGCTTGTGGAGGAGCCGGGGGCGAACATCGCGCGGGGCCGGAACCTCGCCGTGGCGGGGGCCACCCACGACGTCATCGCCGTCTCGGACGCGGACTGCGTGCTCGATCCCGGCTGGCTGGAGGCCCTGGTGGACGCCGTCGAGCGGGGGGCCGACGTCGCCATGGGGGTGTCGATGCCCCTCACCACCACCTTCTTCCAGGACATCGCTGCCGCCATCGCGGTGCCCGATCCGTCCGAGCTGCGCGAGGAGCGGTTCATGCCGTCGTCGCGTTCGGTGGCGTTCCGCCGGGAGGCGTTCCTGGCCGCGGGGGGATACCCGGAGTGGCTGGCGATCGGGGAGGACATGTTCCTCGACCACCGGTGGCGGGAGGCCGGGGCCCGGATGGAGCTCGTCCCGGAGGCGGTGGCGTGCTGGCGGGCCCGGGACGACCTCGCCGGGCATTGGCGGCAGTACGTGGCCTACGCTCGGGGCGACGCGGTCGCCGGGATGCACCCCCGCCGGCACGCGCTCCGCTTCGGGGTGTACGGCGGGCTGGCGGCCGCGCTCCTCGCTCGCCGGCGGGGGGCGCTGGCGCTGGCCGCGGCAGGCGGGGCGGCCTACGCGGCACGGCCTGTGGCCCGGGCCTTCCGCCGGCTCCGTGGGCCCCGCGAACGGGCCGCCGCCGCGGTCGCGATCCCCGCCCTCATGGCCCTCACCGACGTGGCGAAGATGGCCGGCTACCTGCAGGGGCTGGCCGCTCGCCGCGGCGCCCGGACCTGATGCCTCGGGTCCGCCCGCGCGTCCGCTCGCGCCGCGCCGACCCGAGCGGGCCCGTGTTCACGGACAGGGGCACGGGCCCGCCGCCCCCGCTGCCGCCCCGCCCCGACGGGCCGCCCCCTCCTCCGCTCGATCACGTCACGGCCGGGATGTTCCTGCCCCCGCCGCGGGCGGATCACCTCCCGCAGCACGTCGCCGCCAGGGTCCGGGCCTACGTCCGGCGCCGGGTGTGGCGGCCCATGCTCGTGATGTTCGGCCTGCTGTTGCTGGGGGTGGCGGGAGGCCTCGCCACGACCATCGGGATGTCCCGGCCCCACGCCATCTCGCAGGGCCGCCTGTACAGCGGGAACCTTCCGGCGGACTTCACGGTCCTCGGGATCTTCACGCACAACGTCCTGATCGTGCTGGTGCCGCTGGCGCTGTTCCCACTCCTGTTCTGGGGCCCCGGGCCCTCAGCGGCGGCCACCGGGTTCCTTGTTGGGCGGCTGACGGGGATCTGGCAGGCCCTGCACCTGCCCACCGGAGAGCTGATCGCGGCCCTGATCCCCCACGGGGTCATCGAGGTCCCGTCGATCCTGCTGGGAGGGACCCTGGCCTGGCGGATCGGGCTCGCGTCCTGGGACAGCGCCCGGTTCGGCGGGTCGTGGTGGTTGCGGACGAGATCGGCGTTGCTGGCGGCCCTGCCGGTCGTCGCGGTGGTCGTCGCCGCCCTGGCGGTGGCCGCGACCATCGAGGTGAAGGTGACCCCGGACCTGGTCCGGGCACTGTACGGCTGACCTCCTCACGGACCGCCTGCGGCCGAGGCCGCCAAGACCGTCTCGGGTGAAGCCTCAGGGACGGGGGCTACAGACCGAGCAGGCGGGTGGCGTTCCCGTACAGGATCGGTTCGGCCGCGCCGTCCGGGAGGCCAAGCTCGTCGAACTCGCGGAACCACCGGTCGAGGTCGATGAACGGGTAGTCGCTGCCGAACAGCGTCTGCGCGTTGAGCCGCTTGCCGATCTCCCGGCGGACCTCCGGAGGGAGGTACTTCGGCGCCCACCCGGACAGCTCGATGAACACGTTCGACTTGTGCAGGGCGATGGCCAGGCATTCCATGAACCACGGCCATCCGAAGTGCGCCGCGATGAGGGTGAGGCCGGGGAAGTCGGCCCCCACGCCGTCCAGGAACCCGGGGTGGGAGTACCGGATCTTGGTCCCGCCGGCTCCGGGGGTCCCCGCCCCGATCCCGCAGGTCCCGGTGTGGAACAGGCAGATCAGGCCGAGCTCCTCGGCCGCCTGCCACAGGGGATAGTAGCGCGTCTCGCCCGGGTCGAACCGCTGCATCGTGGGATGGAACTTCAGCCCCTTCAGCCCGAGGTCGGCGCACCGGCGCATGACCTGTTCGGCGTCCTCGGCGTGCGGGTCCACGGAGCCGAACCCCATGAGCACGCCCGGGAACCTGGTCTCCAGGGAGGCCAGCCAGTCGTTGCCCATCCACCCCCGGCCGGTCACCGATCCGTCGTCCCAGTCGAGGACCACGCCGAGGATGTCGCGTTCGGCGTACTCGGCGGCCACGTCGTCGATCGTCTTGCGGGGGACCCTGGCCCGGAAATAGGCCTCGGTGGCGTCGAGATGGGGACCGATCGACTGCTGGAGCCACTCCTCGGTGGGCAGGTGGACGTGGAGATCGATGGCTCGCAAGCTAGCCCTCCGTCCCGAGGGTCCCTCGTGCACCGAGGACCCGACGGTGCACTGCTACTTCCCGCCGCCGGAGTAGTCGTAGAACCCCCGGCCGGACTTCCGCCCGAGGTAGCCCGCCGCAACCATGCGCTTCATCAGGGTGGGCGCCGCGTAGATGGGGTCCTTGAACTCGTCGTACAGGACGCCGGAGATGGCCAGGGCGGTGTCGAGCCCGATGAGATCGAGCAGCGTGAGTGGCCCCATGGGGTGGGCCAGGCCGAGCTGAACCGCGGTGTCGATGTCCTCCTTGCTGGCGAAGCCGTCGTCCAGCATCTGCACGGCGCTGTTCAGGTACGGGACCAGCAGGAAGTTCACGATGAACCCGGCCCGGTCCTTCGTCAGCACGGTGGTCTTGCCGATCCGCTCCCCGTAGGCCCTGGCGAACTCGATCGTCTCGTCCGAGGTTTGGAGGCCCCGAACCACCTCGAGGAGCTTGAGCACCGGCGGCGGGTTGAAGAAGTGCATGCCGACCACCTTGTCCGGCCGGCTCGTCTCGGCGGCCAGCTCGGCGATCGGCAGCGAAGAGGTGTTCGTGGCCAGCACGATGTCCTCTCTGGTCAGCGTGTCGAGCTTCGCGAACAGCTCCGTCTTGATGTCGAGGTCCTCCGTGGCCGCCTCGATCACCAGGTCCACGTCGGCCACGGCCTCGATGTCGGTGCCGCCGGTGATGCGCTCCAGGATGCCGTCGCGGTCCTCCGCCGAGAGCTTCCCCTTGTCCACGGCCCGGCGGGTGGACTTCTCCACGGCACCGCGGCCGCTCCCGACCTTGTCGTCCGAGACCTCGACGAACACCACGTCCTGCCCCGAACGGGCCAGGACCTCGATGATCCCCGACCCCATGATCCCCGCCCCGATGACCCCGACCTTCTGAACCTCGTCGGCCTTCATCCGTTCTCTCCAGCGTTCGTCCGAGTGGGCACCCGCGGCCATCCGCCGCGCGAGCAAGGGTAGTGGCGGTCCCTCGTCCCGGCAAAGCGCACGGGCGCCGCTATCCTCTTCCGCCGTATGCCCACGGTGACTTCCAGGGACGGGACGGAGCTGTTCGTCGAGGTGCTCGGCGAGGGGGAGCCGGTCATCCTGCTGGCCCACGGGCTGACCGGGAACCGCAACGAGCTGGCCATCTTCGCGCCGTTCCTCCCCGGGACCAAGATCCTCATGGACTTCCGGGGGCACGGGGAGAGTGGCCGCCCCCCAGCCGGGGCGTACACGTTCGAGCATCTGGCGTGGGACCTGGAGGCGGTGGCCGACGCCCACGGGGCCACGGTGGTGGCCGGCGGGTCGATGGGCGCCGCCGCCACGCTCCGGGTGCTGGAGTCGAAGCCCGACCGGTTCACCAAGCTCATCATCCTGCTGCCGGCCCGGCTGGAGGTCGGCGACGAGACGTACGTGCGCCTGTCGCGGATGGCGGACCTGCTGGAGAAGCACGGGCCCGAGCGAACGGCCGAGATCGTCCTGGCCGAGGAGGAGGCGGCCGGGGCGTTCGAGCAGTTCCCGGCGTCGAGGGACTACCGCCGGGCGGCCATCCTGGCCATGAACTCCGACGGCGTGCCGCACGCCATCCGCGGCGTGATCCACGACCAGGCCATGCGCGATCCCGAGCGGATCCGGCTGGTCACCGCGCCCACCCTGATCATCGCCCAGGAGGGGGACTCGTTCCACAGCACGGACGTGGCCCGGGAGCTGGAGGCCGCGATGCGGAACGCGGAGCTCGTGATCCTCCCGGACCAGCACGCCCTGCTTCGCGAGATCCCGGCGCTGATGATGATGGTCCACAACCTCCTGGCCCCCTGAAGGCGGTCAGAGGCGAACGCACCACTGGACGTCCGTGCGGTACGGAAGGACGAACTCGTCGGCGTCAGAACCGATCTCGGGGTCGGTGTCCAGGAGATGGAGAACCCGTTCGCGGACGACCGCCTGGTCCTGTTCCGGCAGGGCGGCCACGAAGCTGGTGGACAGGACGCGGTCCACGGCGCCGTCCCTGGTGGTGGGGTGCTCGTAGGCGAACGTCCGGGTCCGGAGCTCGGTGAACAGGTCGGTGTCGTCGAACGGGCGGAGCCACGCCATGGTCCGGTGGCTGGGGGTCTCGCCGCGGTAGGGCGCGAGCAGGTCCGAGACCCCGGCCCAGAACTCCGAGCCCTCCTCGTCGCGAACGTTCCACACCAGCGCCAGGCGCCCCTCCGGCCGGAGAACGCGACGGAGCTCGCGGAGGGCGGCCGGACCGTCGAACCAGTGGAAGGCCTGCGCGGCCACCGCGGCGTCGACCGTGGCGTCCGCGAGCGGGATGGCCTCGGCCCGCCCCGCCGCCACCCGGGCTTCCGGGAGGGAAGCGGCCAGGGCCTCCCGCATGGCGTCCACCGGCTCCACCGCGACGACCTCTGCGCCGAACGGGACCAGCAGGCGTGTCAGCTTGCCGGTCCCTGCGCCGAGGTCGAGCATCACGCGGCCCGGCGAGAGGTCGAGCACCTCGGCCAGGAATCCAACGGCCTCGGCCGGGTAGTCGGGTCGTCCGCGACGGTAGGCCTCGGCGGCCCGCTGGAAACCGATGCTCGCGGCCGGGTGGAGAGGGCCGCCGGAGGGAGTCACCGCAGCGGTCGGGGACCCGGGCCGTCGTACCGCACGCTCTGCCAGCCGACGTCGCGGTAGGGCCGCTCGCGGGTCTGCTCCTCGTGCACGTGGGCCACCAGCCCGGGGGCCCGCCCGATCACGTACATCGCCTTCCCCAGGCCGGGGTCCAGGCCCAGCTCGAGCAGGAGCGCGGCCATGGCGCCGTCGATGTTCATCCGCAGGGGCCGGCCGTACACCTCGCGCACCGCGTCCTCGAAGGCCAGGGCCAGCTCGCAGTACCGGCCGAAGAACCCCAGCTCGCGGGCCACCTCGAACAGCCGCCGCCCCCGGGGGTCGGGGTCGTGGACCACGTGGCCGTAGCCCGGGACCCGCAGTCCCTCCTCCTTGTGGCGCGCCGCGACCATGCGGGCGGCCTCGGCGGCGGGGCGCCCGGTGGCCCCTGCCTCCAGCAGCATGTCCGCACCTTCCTCGACGGCGCCGCCGTGGACGTCGCCGAGCCCGATCATCCCCGCGGCGACGGAGGCCTGGAGCGGGACTCCCGCCGACGCGACGAACCGGGCCGCGTTCACCGAGGGCGCCACCACGGAGTGCTCGCAGCATGACACGAGGAGGGCGTCGACCATCCGGCCCTCGTTCCCGGGCGGGAGGTCGCCCGACAGCAGCAGGTAGACGACGTCGCCGAATGAGCGGGTGCCGATGAGGTCCATGAGGTCGTAGCCGCGGACCCGGACCTCGTTCGGCCGGACCTCGGAGATCCCGGTGCGCCAGAACCCGTCGCGCTGCCCTCGTGCGCCCATCGCCGGTCGGGAAGGCTAGCATCCAGGACAGGGCATCTGGACCGGCACCGTCTCGCCTCTTCGGATCAACGAGAAGGGAATCCTCCCGAACTCCGTTCGGTCAACCCAGGACACGCCCCCGGCTCGATCAGGGGAGGAGCATGATCCGTCGAAACCGACCCGCAATCTGTCGGAGCACGAATGTGGCGATTGCCTCTGTGGGGAGGTCAGGACGCGGCTGCGAGGGCCACAAGGTCGGCGATCTCGCCGATCATCTCGGTGAGGTTCTGTTCTTTCGGAGTGAAGACGCGGGCCACGCCCAGCGAGCGGAGCTTCTCGGCGTCGTCGTCGGGGATGACGCCGCCCACCACCACCGGCGTCCGCTCCGGATCCACGCCCTGGGCTCGAAGCAGCTCGAGGATCTCCGGGACCAGGAGGTTGTGGGCGCCGGACAGGATGGACAGCCCGATCACGTGGACGTCCTCGTCGGCCGCCGCGCGGGCGATCTCGGCCGCCGAGAGCCGGATCCCCTGGTAGATGACCTCCATCCCGGCGTCCCGGGCCCGGACCGCGATCTGCTCGGCCGCGTTCGAGTGGCCGTCCAGCCCCGGCTTCCCCACCAGCATCCGGATCCGTTGCACGCCGAGCCGCTCGGCCGCCCGCGACACCCGCTCCCGAACGTCCTCCAGCCGTTCCGCCTCCCCCCCGCCGAGCACCCGGCCGGTCACGCCGGTGGGCGCGCGGTACTCCCCGAACGAGTCGCGCAGGGCCTGGGCCCATTCGCCGGTGGTCACGCCGGCCCGGGCAGCGTCGATCGAGACCTCCACCAGGTTCTCCCCCGAGTCCGCGGCCCGCCGGAGCCCGTCCAGTGCCCGGGCCACGGCCACTTCGTCCCGCTCACGACGCCACTGCTCCAGCCGTTCGAGTTGCTCGACCTCGTCGGCGGGGTCGGCCCGTTCGAAGGCGAACCCGCCCTCGGCCTCGCTCAGCCCCTCCACCAGTGGCGACGGCTCGGTCTCCGTGTACCGGTTCACCCCGACCCACGCCCGCTCGCCGGTCTCGATCTCGCGGAGCCGCTTCGCATGGGCGGCCACGAGCTGCTCCTTCATGTACCCCAGGGCCTCCACCGAGCCCCCTCGGTCCAGCACGCGCTGGAGCTCCTCCACCGCGCCGTCGGCGATCTCGGTGGTGACCTCCTCCACCACCCGTGACCCCTCGAACAGGTCCCCGTACTCGAGGAGGTCGCTCTCGTAGGCCAGGATCTGCTGGGCCCGGAGCGACCACTGCTGGTCCCACGCCCGGGGCAGCCCCAGGGCCTCGTTCCACGCCGGCAGCTGCACCGCCCGGGCCCGGGCATCCTTGGACAGGGCCACCGCCAGCATCTCCAGGAAGATCCGGTACGCGTTGTTCTCCGGCTGGGGCGCCGTGAGCCCCAGCGAGTTCACCTGCACGCCGTACCGGAACCGCCGGAACCTCGGGTCCTCCACTCCGTAGCGTTCGCGGGTCAGCCGGTCCCACAGCCGGGCCAGTGCCCGCATCTTGCACATCTCCTCGACGAACCGGATCCCGGCGTTGCAGAAGAACGAGATCCGCCCCACCAGCCGCGGGATGTCCTCGTCCGGGACCTGACCGGATTCACGGCACGCGTCGAGCACGGCGAACGCGTTGGCCAGCGTGTACGCCACCTCCAGCACGGGGTCGGCTCCGGCCTCCTGGAGGTGGTACGAGCACACGTTGATGGGGTTCCACTTCGGCATCCCCCGCAGGGCCCAGGCCACGAGGTCCACGGTGAGCCGCATCGAGGGCTCCGGCGGGAACGCGTACGTTCCCCGGGCCAGGAACTCCTTCAGGATGTCGTTCTGGGTGGTCCCCGCCAATTCGGCGCGGGGGGCACCGTGCTCGTCGGCCACCGCGACGTACAGCGCGGACAGCCACACCGCCGTGGCGTTGATGGTCATGGACGTGTTCATGTCCTGGACGGGGATGCCGTCGAACACCGTGCGCATGTCGCCGAGCGAGCAGATCGGGACGCCGACCCGGCCCACCTCGCCCCGGGCCATCTGGTGGTCGGAGTCGTAGCCGGTCTGGGTGGGGAGGTCGAACGCGATTGACAGCCCGGTCTGGCCCTTGGCCAGGTTGCGGCGGTATCGCTCGTTCGTGACCCGGGCATTGCCGTAGCCGGCGTAGGTCCGGAAGATCCAGGGCTGGTCTCGGTGGCGTTCGGCCATGTCCGTGTAGCGCAGGTTGCTGACCGGGTTGGGCTCGGGAAGCGAACCGAGTATACCCAGCGCCACCTGCGCGAACGCCCGCACGCCCGCGTCGCGCCGGGGATCAGCGCAGCAGGAGGGCGGATCTCGCCAGGCCCTCCAGGAGGGGGTCGAGCGCCGGCCCGCCGACGTCGGAGGCCGGGGCGGGGATCAGCAGACCTCGTTCAGGTACGGGTACGGATCGACCGCGCTGCCGATCACGGTGTACCCGTAGATGCTGCGGTACGGGTTCGACGGGATCACGTTCGGGTGCCACTCGAAGTGCAGGTGCATCGGGCCGCCCATGGCGTCGCCGGTGTTCCCGACGTAGCCGATGATCTCGCCCTTGCCGACCTGGCCGGTGGCTCCGTAGGCGGACAGGTGCGCGCCGTAGATGTAGCCGTTGGCTCCTGTCTCGATGATGGCGTTCCCGCCCAGGGTGTTGTAGTGCTCCTCGACAACTCCGTCGAACGGCGCCCGGACCGGCGTCCCCTCGTTTGCCATGATGTCGTTCCCGGCGTGAGGGTGGTAGCCACCGGCGTACCGTGGAGCGCCGAACGAGTCGCCGTAAGCTCGGGGCTGGTCCACCGGGCACACGTAGAGCGGTCCGGGGCCGCTGCCCTCGACGGGTCCGCCGTGGGTCGCCGCGCGGGCCCGGGCCAGGGCCTCGGCCCGCAGCTTCTTCTTGTACTTGGAGATGAGGTCCTCGACCTGAGCCTGGTCCCCGGTGAGGCGGTTCAGGATGTCCTGGCGCTCGTTCAGCAACTCCTGCTGCTCGTCGAACTTGGCGTCGATGATCCCCTCCTGCCGCTGGAACTCGACCAGGATGTCGGCCTGCTGCGCCCGGAGGTCCTCGAGGTCGTTCCGCTTGGCCTTGAGAGCGTTGGCCTGGTTCTGGACCTCGTTGGCGAGCCGGGTGTCGCTCTCGGAGACACGCGACATGTACTCCACGGCGTCGGACAGGTCGGAGAGCGAGCCGGAGCCCAGGATGATCGAGAGGTCGCCGGCGGGGCCGTTCTCGTAGGCGCTCCGGGCCCGGGCGTCGAGACGGGCCCGGATCCGGTGGTAGTGGCTCTGGACGTCCGCGTAGGCGATCCGGGTGGCCATGACCTGGCCCTGGATCTGGTCGTACGCGGTCTGGGCGTCGTCGAGCGCGCCGGCCACCCGGTTCAGGTCGGCCTGGACCGCATCCACCTTGGCCTGCTGCTGCTCGAGCTCCTGCTTGGTCCGGTCGATGCGGTCGAGGAGTGCGTCGAGCTCTGCCTGGGCCTTGCTCAGGTTCTTCTTGGTGTCGGCGCGGGCTCCCACGGAGAGGCTGGACAGCAGGAACCCCACGAGCACGGCGACGCCGATCCGCCGTGCGGTCTTCGCTCGTGTTCCGCTGTTCCTGGCCATTCGAAAGCTCCCCCGCTTACCTGCCCTCGGCGTGGTCGTCAACGACCTTGAGCACGAGCGCCGGGCACGAACCGATCCGGCGTCCACGCGTCGCGCCACGCCTTTGGGCTGGGACAGCCTCTCCCGTTGGGGCCGGCGATGCAAGTAACCGGCCCCTCCCGGCCGGCCCGACCGTCCGAGATGCGCCATTCGACTCGGTTTGATGGGGAGACGGCTGTCCCCGTAGCATCGCCCGGTGAGACAACGACCGCGATCCCCGCGCTCCGTCGCGAGGCGAGCCGTCCCCGCCGCGGCTGGCGTCCGGCTGATCGCCGCGGTGGCGGTGGTGGTCGCGCCGACGGCGTGGAGTGGGCGGGTCTCTGCGGCCCCGGCCACCACCGGTTCGCGATCCGGCAGCGCCGTGATCCGGGTGGCCCGGCCCTCGCTCGCGGTCGCCCCCACCCGGGGCACGGGCCCCGGCGCTCGGGAGTCTCGGACTCCCCCGTACCTCCTCCCCGACCCGGACGCGTATGCGCGCGGGAAGCTCCGCGCGTCCCGCCGGGCCGGCCTCGCTGCCGGTCCCGGATCGCCCGGCGTGCGCGGCGGTGCGCCCACCCCGCCGGAGATCCAGGTGACCCGCAACGGCGTGTTCGATCCCCGGGGGACACCCTCGGACTCCACCGGCGCCGTGGGGCTGACCCGCTACGTCGAGATGATCAACACGAAGTTCGGGATCTACCGGCGGGACGGCTCCCAGACCTCGGGGGGCACCATCTCCTCGATCGCGCACCTCGGGCAGAGCTACCCGTACCTGACCGACCCCCAGGTGATCTGGGACCCCACCACCGAGCGGTTCTACTTCGTGATCCTGGACTTCGACGTGTTCGTCCGGTTCGACACGAACGGCTTCGACTACGTGTTCGGCTACAGCAAGTCCTCGGCGCCGAACGACGGGGGCGACTGGTGCGCGTACACGGCGTCCTTCGGCTACGACGACCCCGACCGCGGCCGGCGCCGGATCCCCGACCAGCCCCACATGGGCGACACCCGCCATTACCTGATGTGGGGCGTGAACGCCTTCAACGCCGACACCCAGCGGTTCATCGGGGCCGAGGTGAACTGGATCTCGAAGCCGAAGGCCGGGCACAAGTGCCAGTCGGCGTCGGCGTTCCGGACCGGCGATGAGGGACCGCTCAAGACGTCGACGGGGTCCCGGATCTTCACACCGGTGGCGGCGAACCAGACCGATCCCGGCGCGGTCGGGTACCTCATGGGGACCCGTCCGGTGGGTGGGACGAGCGCCCACAAGCTGTTCGTGTACCGGGCCACGGAGCGCCACGACGGCACGCTGGGGATCGGGATCAAGGGTCGGGGGGTCTCGGTGCCCCCCTACCGCATGCCACCCCCCGCGCCGCAGAAGGCCGGCCAGGGCAAGCTGCTCGACACGCTGGACACCCGGCTGACCCAGGCGGTGTCGGCCCAGGACCCGGCGAAGCGGCGCCTGGGCCTGTGGACCCAGCACACCGTGGAGGGTGGCGGGGGGTCCGCGGTGAGGTGGTACGAGATCGACCCGGTCCACGCGGAGGTCCTGCAGGTGGGGACGGTCTCGGACCCCGAGCTGTTCGCGTTCAACGGCGCGATCTCGCCCGACCGCCTCCGGCGCGGCCCCACGGCCAAGTTCGGTACCACCGCGGTGATCGGGTTCAACACGTCGTCCTCGGACACCGACGTGGCCATCCAGATGGTGTCGAAGACCCCCCAGGCCGACCAGTCCGAGTTCGTGAAGGTCCGCCAGTCCCCCGGCCCGAACAAGGACTTCTCCTGCACCCCGGTCTGCCGGTGGGGCGACTACTCCGGCGCCACCCCCGACCCCGGCGCGTTCCTCGGCGCCGAGCACGGCCGGGTGTGGCTCACGAACATGTGGAACATCGTCGGGGGCCACAACACCATCGACTGGCGAACCTGGAACTGGCAGGCCAAGCCGTAGCGGCGGCCCCCCGCGCCTGCGTCAGAAGCAGGGGCGCAGGTCTTCGGTGGAGACGGGAGATACGCACGCTCGGCTCCCGGTGTCGCGGTTCGACATTGGACCGGCTCCGGGCGTCCTCTGGTTCCCTACAGCTCGGTGCCGGGGAGACCGAGGTCGCGGGCGATCAGGAGGCGCTGGACCTCGCTCGTGCCCTCGCCGATCTCGAGCACCTTGCTGTCGCGGTAGAACCGGGCCACGGGGAACTCCTCCATGAACCCGTAGCCGCCGTGGACCTGGACGGCCTCGCGGGCGCAGGTCACGGCGATCTCGCTGGCGTAGAGCTTGGCGATGGAGGCCTGGATCTTGTAGGGGCGGCCCTGATCGCGGAGCCACGCGGCGAAGTACGTGTACATGCGCGCCGTCTCCACGGCGACCTTCATGTCGGCGATCTTGAACTGCAGCGACTGGAACGCCCCGATGGGCCGCTTGAACGCGGTCCGCTCGTTCGCGTACTTGACGCTCTCGTCGACGCACCCCTGGGCCAGGCCAACCGACAGCGCGGCGATGGCGATGCGCCCGTCGTCGAGGATCCTCAGGAACTGGGCGAACCCCTTGCCCCGCTCTCCCAGGAGGTTCTCCTCAGGGACCCGGGCGTCGATGAACGAAAGCTCGTGGGTGTCGCTGGCGTGCCACCCGAGCTTCCGGTAGGACCTCCCGACCTCGAATCCGGCGGTGTCCTGGGGCACGATGATCGCGGAGATCTCCTTGTGCCCGCCGGGCTCCTGGCCGGTCACGGCGGTGATCGTGCAGAGCCCGGTGATCGGTGTCCCGGAGTTCGTGATGAACGCCTTCGAGCCGTTGATGACCCACTGGCCGTCCTCCAGCTTCGCGCTGGTCTTGGTGGCCCCGGCGTCTGACCCGCCGCCCGGTTCAGTGAGCCCGAACGACCCGAGGATGTCGCCCCGGGCCATGGGCACCAGCCACCGCTGCTTCTGGTCCTCGGTCCCGAACTCGTAGATCGGATTCGCCCCCAGCCCGACGCCGGCCTCCAGTGTGATGGCGATCGAGGAGTCCACCCGCCCGAGCTCCTCGATCGCGATGCACAGCGTGAGGAAGTCGGCACCCTGCCCCCCGTACTCCTCGGGAAACGGCAACCCGAACAGCCCCATCTCCCCCATCTGCTTCACGATGTCCATGGGGAGCTCGCCCCGCTCATCCATCTCGGCGGCCCGAGGGGCCACGACCTCGTCGGCGAACTCCCGCACCGCCGCCCGGAAGTCCACCTGCTCTTGCGTGAGGTCGAAGTCCATGGCCGAACTGTAGCGCCTCGCCCCCGACATCCTCCGGGGCTGCCGGGCGGTGGGGCACCCCCAGTTCCCTCCCGAGCCCCAGCAAGTCAGAATTGAGACTCGCGGGACGAATGGAGTGACGATGGCGGTGGAACCGGACGAAGTGGTCGACCTCCTGGCGAGCCTGGTGCTGTTCGCCGACCTGTCGCGGCCGCAGCTGGAGGAGGTCTCGCATTCGCTCGAGGAGGAGTGGTTCTCGCAGGGGCAGCGGGTGCTCCGCCAGGGGTTCACGGGGTCCGGCATCTACTTCATCGTCGACGGCGAGGTCGCGGTGGAGATCGACGGCTCGGAGCGGGCCCGCCTGGGCCGGGGGGACTACTTCGGCGAGGTGTCGGTGCTGCTCGGCGAGCCTCCCACGGCCGACGTCGTGGCGGTTGGCCCGCTGCGGTGCCTGGTCCTGGCCGAGCCCGATGCCGAGGGGTTCCTGAAGTCCCACCCCACCGTGATGTATCGGATGATGCAGTCCCAGGCCCGGCGCCTTCGCGCGGCGAACCTGTGGCGGCGCTGACCCCGGGGCCCATGTCCCCCGCCGGCGCCCCCGACGATCGCCCGTTCCCGCCCGGCCGGTATCCGGTGGTCGTGGTGGGGAGCGGCCCCGGCGCGATCCAGAGCAGCTACTCGCTCGGCCGACTCGGCGTGGAGCACGCCGTGATCTCGGCGGACGACGCGCCGGGGGGCATGTTCCGACGGTTCCCGCTGTTCCAGCGGCTCATCACGTGGACCAAGCCGTACGCGCCGGTGGAGCGGGGGACCCGCGAGTACGAGTGGTACGACTGGAACTCGCTCCTCGGCGAGGAGCCCGAGCACCGCGCCGTGATGCCCGGGCTCATGGACGGCGCGTCGTACTTCCCCTCCCGGCCGGAGATGGAGGCCGGGCAGATCGAGTTCGTCCGGCGAACCGCGGTGCGCGTTCGCCTCGGGTGCCGGTGGGAGCGGACCCGGCACGACGAGGAAGCCGGCGAGTTCGTCCTCGAGACCACCGACGGGGAGTACCGGTGCACCGTCGCCGTGTTCGCCCTCGGCATGACCGACCCCTGGGTCGCCCCGGTCCCCGGCCTGGACCAGGTCCCGCACTACGTGGACACGAAGCCGAGCCGGGAGTACGCCGGGAAGCGCGTGTTCATCGTGGGGAAGAGGAACTCGGGATTCGAGATCGCCGACGGCCTGCTGCCCTGGGCCCGCCAGGTCATCCTGGGCTCGCCCCGTCCGGCCCGGCTGTCGATCCTGGTCCACTCCACGGCGGCGGCGCGAGCCCGGTACCTCCAGCCGTACGAGGACCACGTCCTGGGGGGCGGAACGCTGGTGCTCGACGCGGCCATCCAGAACGTGGAACGGCAGGGCGGCGGGTGGCGGGTCCGGGCCAGCGGCACCACCCGGCCCGGCGACCTCGTGTTCGACGTGGACGAGGTCATCGCCGCCACGGGGTTCCGGACGCCGCTGGGAGACCTCCCGGACCTCGGCGTGGCCACGTTCTTCCAGGGCGGCCGGCTGCCGGCCCAGACCCCGTACTGGGAGTCGGCCTCGGTGCCGGGCATCTACTTCGCCGGGAACATCACGCAGGGTTCGATCGGGATGAAGAAGTACGGCATCCCGTCGAACTCCGCCGCCGTCCACGGGTTCCGGTACAACGCCCGCGTGCTTGCCGAACACCTGGCTCGGACGATGTTCGGGATCGAACGGGACCGGCCGGTGCTCCGGCCGCAGGAGGTCGTGCCGTACCTGCTGGCCGAGGCCACCGCGGCCCCGGAGCTGTGGAACCAGCAGTCCTACCTCACCCGCGTGCTGGAGGCGGACCCGGCGCGCGGCATCACGGACGCCGGCATCCATCCGCTGGCCCACTTCGTGGACGCCAGCGGCCCGGACGCCGTGGCGATCGCGGTGGAGACCGACGCCGAGGGCGACCGCCACCCGGCCGTGTACGTTCGCCGGGAGGGCCGGGTGGAGGAGCACCTCCTGGACGGCGATCCCCTGGACGACTTCGCCGGGCCCGGCCACCGCGCCCAGCTCTCGGTGCTGCTGGGGGACTTCGTGGAATAGGGTGCGGTTGACGAGGACAGGACGCGAAAGGAGACCGGGATGGGCGCGACGCTGACCGAGCAGGAGTTCCGCGACTACTACGCCACGGTGAAGACCATCGCGGTGGTGGGGGCGTCGGAGAACCCGACCAAGGCCGCCCATTCGATCCCGGCCTACCTGCAGCGCGAGGGATACCGGATCATCCCGGTGAACCCCAGGGGTGGGACGCTGTTCGGCGAGCGCATGTTCAGCTCGCTCCAGGAGATCGGCGAGCCGGTGGACGCCGTGGACGTGTTCCGTCCGGCCGAGGAGACCCCCGACATCGCCCGGCAGGCCGTGAAGATCGGCGCGAAGACCCTGTGGCTGCAGGAGGGCATCCACTCCGACGAGGCCGAATCCATCGCCCGGGAGGCGGGGCTCACGTTCGTCTCCGACCGGTGCATGGGCGAGACGCACTGGATGCTGTTCCACGCCGACGACGAGGACGCCGGTGGGGACGAGCAGGAGCAGCAGACCGCCGACGAGGGAACCGCCGAGCACATCCACGGCCAGGGAGGCTGAACCCGACCGTCCGGGATGCCTCAGGGAACGAACACCTTCCGCATCGCGTCGTAGGAAGCTCGAGCTTCCGTTGCGCCCGATGGGCGGCGTCGAAGGCCTCGTCCCTGATGGTCAGTTCGCCAGGGCAGTCCGGCCGAGCGCTTCGAGCAACATCTCGGGCTCCCTGACGAACTGGTGCCAGCCGGCTTCCTCGAGGGTTCGGCGGGCGTCCTCGAGAGCCTCCTCGCCGCCGGCGGCGTCGGATCCGAACAGCCGCCCGATCCACCAGGTGGTGGCGGCGACCTCGTTGCGCTTCGCGGCGCGGTGGTGTGTCTCGAACAGTCCCATGGCCCGGTCGCGGGCCGTGTCGGTGCTTCCCTCGGCCAGTGCGACCAGGGCCTCGGACATCAGCAACGATTCGCGGAAGCTGGAGTCGTCGGGGTCGACGGAGGCCACCAGGTCGGCCAGCTCGGCCCGGGCTCCCTGGAGGTCGCCGCGGAGGATCAGGATCAGCACCAGCCGATCCACGGTCCACGTGATCAGGCTCCGCTCGCCGAGCTCGCGCGACATCCTGATGGTCTCCCGGACGTCCTCCTCCGCCGTCTCCAGGTCGCCCATCAGCCGCCGGACGTTCCCCCGGTCCCCCAGCGCGCTGGCCACCTCCCACCGGGCACCGAGCTCGCGGAACGTGAGGACCGCCCGGTCCATGGAGGCCAGGGCCTCGGGCAGCCGGAACATCCGGCGGTAGGAGTTCCCCAGGGACTGCTCCGCGACGGCCTGCGTGAACGGGTCCCGCATCGCCCTCCCCAGCTCCAGGGCCTGTTCGGCCAGGGCCACGCACTCCCGCTCGTCCCCGGTCGGCGAGATCACCGAGGTCAGCGACGTCAGGGCCCGGGCCTCTGCCCACCGGTCGCCCTTCGGGTTGGCCCGGGCGATCTCCAGTGCCTCCTCGAACATGGCCCTGGCGGCCCTGTAGTCGCCCCGCCAGAACGGCACCCAGGCCGCCATGAGCAGGGTCCGGGCCTCGGCCCACAGGTCACCCACCTTCCGCGCGGCCTCCAGGCCCTGCCGGAACAGGTCCTCGGCGGGGTCGGGCTGGCCCCGGACGTTCAGCTCGATGTCGGCCAGGTACCGGGACCCGTGGGCCACGGTCCACTCGTCGTCCTTGCCGAGCTCCAGGGCCCGCGACAGCGACGCCGCGGCCTCGTCGAACCGCCCCAGCCAGTACAGGGCCTCCCCCCGGGTGGAGAGGATCCGGGTCTCTCGCGGCCCCCATCCCAACTCGTTCCCGGCCAGGGCCAGGGCCCGCTCGTACAGGTCGATCGCCGTCCTCGACTCGATGCGCCACCGGGCCACGTCGCCGGCGTGGGCCAGCGCCGAGACGGCCCGATCGGCCAGCGAGCGGTCGTTCGGAGTGAGGTCCAGCGCCGCCCGGGCGGCCTGCTCCAGGTGCCAGGCCACCGTCTGCGGATACCGCCCCGCGGTCCCCGCGGCCTCCAGCCCGTTCACCACCCCGACGTGGAGCCGCTCGCGCTCCCGCTTCGGCAGGCTCTCGTACGCGACCTCGCGGAGCATCTCGTGCCGGAACCGCCATTCCCCGGGCCGGTCGGGGTCGCGGACCAGCAGCTCGGCCTCCTCCAGGGTCTGCAGGACGCCCTCCCGGACCTCGGTCACCAGCGGGAGCTCGGACTCCGAGAACGTCGAGGTGCTGAACACCGCGGCCTTGCGGATGAGGTCTTTCGCGTCCTCCGGGAGGTGGTCGATGCGCGAGGCCACCACGGCCTGCACGGTGGGCGGGAGGAGGTGGCTGTGGGGATAGCCGGCCACGTGCTCGGGGTGCTGGTCGAGCATCATCCCGGTGGTCTCGACGATGAAGAACGGGTTCCCGCCGGCGTGCCGCGCGATCCGGGCCGCGGTGGCCTCGTCGACGGACTCCCCCGCCACCCGGGCCAGCTCGACGGCCTCCTCGTCGGGCAGCGACTCCAGCCGCAGCGCCAGAGCGTCCGGCTGGCTTCCCCACCCGGGGCGGTGCTCCAGCAGGGAGTCCCGGGCCACGGCCACCACCATCACCGGGAGCCGGCGGGCCCCCTGGAGGACCTGCTCCAGGACGTCCAGGAGCGCCGGGCGGGCCGCCTGGAGATCCTCGAGGACCATGACCACCGGGCCGCTCCGGGACAGCCCCTCCAGGAACGCCACCAGGCCGGCCCGGAGCTCGGCGGAGCGGAACTGCCGTTCCTCCCGCGACGGCTCGCTGAGCGCGAGCACGATCCCCAGGCGGGCGGCGGTCTGCTCGACCTCGCTGGGCTCGCAGCACCCCCCGACGACCTCGTCCAGCCGGTCCCGCAGTGCGGGCGCGGGGGCGTCGCGATCCAGCCCCAGCTCGCGCCGGAGCATCTCGGCGAACGGGGCGAACGTGACCTCCTCCTCGTACTCGCCGGTCCGCCCGGCCAGGACCTTCACCTCAGGCGGCAACCCGGCCAGGAACTCCTCGACCAGGCGCGATTTCCCGATCCCGGGCTCCCCCTGCACGGTGACCAGATGGGCGCGCGAGCCGTCGCGGACCCGGTCGAAGGCGTGCTCGAGCAGACGGAGCTCCTGGATCCGGCCCACCATCGGGATGGTCCGCCGCTGGGACCGCGCGGAGAGGGAGGCCACCGGCCAGCCGTGGAGGGGCTCTCCGAACCCCTTGGCCGCCACCGGGCGGACCTCGCCGAACTCGACGGCGTGCCGGGTCAGCTGGCGGGTGGTGTCCCCCACCAGGATCTCGCCGGGCTCGGCGGCCTGCTGCAGCCGGGCCGACATGTTCACGGTGGCCCCCGAGATCAGGGGTCGCAGCGACGCCGACCACACGGCGGCCTCCGGCGCGGCCGCCACCGGACCGGAGGCGATGCCCACGCGGACCCGGAGCGGCACGGGCAGGCCGAGCTCCTCGCCCAGGCGGGCGGCCCGGTCACGGATGATGATCGCCGCCCGGATGGCCCGCAGGGCGTCGTCCTCGTGGGAGTGGGGCACGCCGAACACCGCGAGCACGGCGTCGCCCACGAACTTCTCCGTCCGGCCCCGCAGCGAGCTCAGCTCCCGTTCGACCATCCGGAAGAACGACGACATGACCTCGGAGAACCGTTCGGGGTCGAGGCTCGCCGCGAGCTCGGTGGACCGCACCACGTCGGCGAACAGGACCGTGACCACCTTGCGCTCGGAGATCGCGGCTGGGCCGTCGCCCTGCAGTGACGCGCGCCCGGCCTCCGCCCGATCCATCCGGACCACGGGCGCCCCGCACGTCGGGCAGAACCGCGCGCCCTCGGGCAGCGGCGACCCGCACCAGTCGCACACCGCCACCGCCGGTTCCACCGCGTCCGTCACTCGCTCGCTCCCCATTCGTTTCATCGCAAGCATAGAAACGCCCACGGACACGTGGATCATCCGCCGTCCGGGCGCCGTTCAGTCGTTCAGCCGTCGCGACGCTGGTACTCGATGAACTGGACCGTGTTCCCGTCCGGATCGGAGAACGTGCGGAACCGGGCGAAGCCGGCGACCTCGCCCAGGTGGTCGTGGAACGCGACCCCCCGCTCCTCCAGCGACCGGACCGCGGCATCGAGATCGTCCACCCGGAACACCGCCGTGGCGCCGCCGGGCTCCACCGGATGCCCCTCCACCACGCCGTGCAACGCGAACTGCACCGCTCCGGCGTCGAACAGCGCCCACTGGTCACCGTCCTGCCGGAGCAGGCCCAGGCCCAGGGTGTCCCGGTAGAAGGCCACCGCCCGGTCCATGTCGCGGGTCCAGTAGTAGACGTGGTCGAGCGCGCGGGTCTCGGTCATGGCCGAGTCATACCACACGGTGGCGGTGCCACCGCCGGCCGTTCGACGCCGACGCGCTGGGGAAACCCCCCTGGCCGGCAGGGAAACGAAGGCAAGCAACCGTGCGCCGTGGCGTGGCTGGAGATCATCCCTCGTCGGGAGGGAGCCCCAGGCCCGGGTACCAGGCGTCGAGCGGGGGGAGCATGCGCTTGGCGATGGCTCGCAGGACGTGGCCGGTGGGGGTGTCGGGGAGCTCGGAGGGGTCCGAGGGGAGCGGGACGTCCACCCGGAGCATCGAGCCGTCGTCGTGGCCGGGATAGGCTCCCATGCTGTTGAGCAGCTCCAGCACGGCCTGGTTCTCCTCCAGGACGTAGGCCCGGAACACCTTGATGCCGTTCGACACCGCCGACGTGGCGAGGACCCCCAGCAGGATCGTGCCCAGGCCCAGGCCCTGATGGGAGTCCACCACCGTCACGGCGGCCTCGGCCACCTCCCGCTCCGCGGCCAGCCGGACGTAGCGGGCCACCCCCAGGCCGGGATGATCCGGCTGGCCGGGGTCCAGGGCCACCCAGGCCATGTGGTCGACGTAGTCGACCTCGGTGAGGTACCGGAGCTGTTCGTCGGTGAGCCGCCGCACCGGGGTCCCGAACCGCCGGTACCGGGACTCCTCGGACAGCCGCACGAACCCGTCGATGAGGAGCTGCTTGTCCTCGGGCAGGATCGGGCGGATCAGGACGGGTGCGCCATTGCGGAGCGTGAAGTGGAGCGGTGGGTCCCCCGGGCCGGGCCCGGCCACGGGATCAGCCCCCGCCGAGGAGGCGGGCCTTCTGGGCCTGGTACTCGTCCTCGGTGATCGCGCCTCGGTCGCGGAGGTCGGCCAGGCGCTGCAACTCCTCGGTCATGGACGGCGCCGCCGGGGCCCGCACCCCGCCACCCTGCATCTTCATCGTGTGGACCTCGGCCCGCTCGTAGATGACCTTCTGGACTTTCTCGGGATGGCGGATGTCCTCGAATGCGTTGTCGCCGCGCTCCCCCGCCGACTCGATGATGAGGTCGCCGGCGCCGATCATCCGCTCGAAGACCCCCTGGTGGAAGAGCACGTTCTGGATGCGGTCGAGTGGGATCTCCATGGAGTTCTTCGCCACCAGACCCTGGCGGTGGATGACCCGCTCGTTCGTCACCACGAAGTGCGACGTGGCCCACCGGACGAACGTCCGCAGGACGTACCAGATCAGCAGGAACAGCCCGACGCCCAGGATCCCCCAGAACAGGATGGTGCGGCCGGCGCCGGACTTCGGAATGTGGTCGAGGGCCAGGAAGTAGATCCACGCCACCACCACGAGCAGCGTCACCACCGCCGGGCCGACCAACGCGATCCAGTGGGGACGGAGGTCGAGGACGAGCTCCTCGTCCGTGGTCAGGAGCTTCCTGGGGAACGCCATCGGGCGGACGGTAGCAGCCCCCGCGCACCCGGGGCAAGCACCTGGTCGGGGTCCGACGCCGGACGCCCTAGCTTGGGTTCTCGAACAGCGAATTACACCCTACTCCTGGCCATCTCGAAGCGGAGCGATCGCCCACCCCACCAGGGAACTCGGACGACGGGCAGGTCGGCCTGGCGCAGAACCGGCGAGTAGGTCCGCTGGGAGAGGGTCACCACAACCTCCCGCGGGCCGAGCGTGATCACCCCCTTGGTGCTGACGAACCGCCGCCAGATGGTGTCCGGCGTGGCCTGCTCGTAGCCGGGGAGACGCCGACGCAGGGCGTCGTAGGCGGCCTGGGCCCACACGGTGAGCGTGGTGTCCAGATCCACGTTGAGCGCGACCGCCGAAGACAGGGCGTCGAGGTGGAAGGATCGGATCGACTCGGCCAGGCGCTGCTCGATCGACATCCTCTTGGCGTAGCGATTGACCAGCGCGCCGACCCGGGTCCGGGTGTCGTTGGTGAGGATGAGCGTCGGCTGGTCGTGTCCGAGGCCGCGCACGGCGATCTGGCGAAGCGGACTCGGGCACCCCCGGACGGTCACGGTGTCCTCGTGGACCTGGGGCCGGCGATGGGGGCCGGACCGATCCAGGGTGACGGTGGTCCACGCCGAACCGGGAAGGGCGGCCAGCCCCGCGATCAGCTTGGGGTTTCGCTGGCGAAGGGTGAGGAACCGGATCCCTTCGGCGTGAAGCGTCGCGAGCCCCGCCCCGGTGGTCACCTTCGAATCGAACACCAGCAGCTCGGGCATGGCCCCGGTGGCCCGCTTCCAGTGCCGGGCGAAGGCCACGGCCTCCCCGGTCTGGGTCTCCTTGGAGCACGCGGCGTTGGCGTACACCAGGTTGCGAGTGGTCCCGTCCTGAGCGAAGAACGTCAGGACGGCCTCGGTACGCTGGGATCGTTTCGGCACGTAATGGGTCTGCAGGGCCACGTCATCGCCGTAGTGCATGATGGCGTGGAAGTCCAGGTCGAAGTCATGTCCCGCTGCTTGGCCCGTCCGGGTCATGGACCCCGCCAGCGCCCGGAGCAGCCGCTCGTTCGCCCGGCGGTCCAGCCGGTAGCTGTAGGTGCCGAGGGCGGTGGCCTTGGGCAGGGTCTCCAGTCCGGCGAACGCGGCCAAGCCGGGATCGGTGGCCACGTCGTCCACGTGCGAGGTCCGCCGGTGGGCTGCCGCCTTGAGCCCGAGCAGCGACAGGACCGAGGACAGGGCCGGGACCTCCCGGGTACCCGGAAGCCTTGCGCGCCGGACCGCCCCGGCGATGTCCAGGGCCACCAGTCCGGGCACCAGCAGGAGGGCCCCGGCGAACGAGGTCTTGGCGCTCAGGGGCCGATCCGGCCAGGCCATCCGCCGTACACGGGGCGGGTGATCGCGCATGGGGCCGAACCGCTCGTGGGGGGGCCGGATCGGCAGGCGGCCCTGTCCTTCGTCGCGCAGGATCTCCCACACCCCGGTGGGGTTGAGCGCCGTGGGGCCCGTCGCCAGGGCCGCGGCGATCTCCGTTACCGAGTGCCCGGCCGCCCGGAGCCGGAGCACCTCTTCCCTGGCGGCCATCTTGGCCGGAGCGATCCTCGGCCCCGGCCGGCGATCGAGGAAGAAGGCCCGGTCCCCTCCCCGGAAGTCCCGGACCAACGTGGCCACGGTCGATTCGGTGTACCCGAACCGGTCGGCCACGGCGGCCGCGGTCTCCCCCTCCACGAAATAGGCCCGGAGGGCCTCGTACCGCCGGTGGGCCACCTCGCCCGGGGCGAGGAAGAACTGTCCCTCCCTCCGATGGGGTCGTATCGCTGAACGCATCAAGGGCTATTATGCAATGGTATTGGGGACGATGCAAGCGGCGTAGGCGTCCGGGGTCCCGAATCACACGGCTGTGATTTGGGGTTCTTCGCGATTGCGCCCCGACCGGCCGCCACGGCTAGGGCGGGCATGACCCGGCGCCACTTGCGCAGGCGGGCTCGATGCGTTCAGCGAAAGGGTCTTACCGGCCGTTGCCGGTATGCAGGATCCCCTGGTCAGGGACGGTAGGCCGCGCCCGCGACCCAGGGCTCGCCACTGAACAAGGGTGCGCGAGAATCCAAGCTAGTACGAGCGGAGGGCGCGGACGTCGCCGAGGCCGAGGGTGGCCTCGGAGTTCTGGCAGGGCAGGATCCCCGGGCTCATCGTGAGCAGCGGGTGCTTGGCCTCCGCCACGTGCCCGAGCCCGAACACGTGGCCCCACTCGTGGGTCGCGACGCCTTCCACGCTCCAGCTTCCCACGCAGTCGTCGTGGGGATGGACGGTCCAGCCGTACGCGTCGTTCAGCAGGATGTCCGCCTCCACGGTCTCCCACAGGAGGCGGCCGGGCACGGGCAGGATCGTACGGTTGGGGGCCGGGGAAGTCACCCCCTGATCTCCCACTCGGGGCCATCCTGAGCGGTGAACGGCAGACCGGGCCGGACTCATCGGAGGTGCTCGATCTCGCCGAACCCGACCGCCGCCGGCCCGTGCCCCGTGTCCACCACCAGCGCCCCGGCGTCGTCCACCTCGACGGCGGTCCCCTCCACAGTTCGTCCGTCGGTGGTGGTGGCCCGGACCCGGCGCCCCAGGGTCACGCACCGGGGTCGGTACCGCTCCAGGACCCGGCCGGCGAAGTCCTCCCGGTCGCCGAGGTACGGCCCGGCGAACCCGGCGAGGAACGCCGCCACCAGCGCCACGGGGTCGGTGCCGGGCAGCCCCCCGGCCCCCTCGACGTCGGGTGGGTCCCCGAGGTTGACGCCGACGCCCACCACCACGTGGTCGATCCGGCCCTCGGCCACGGCAGCCTCCGTGAGGATGCCGCCCACCTTGGCCTCCCCCACCAGGAGGTCGTTGGGCCACTTGCACGCCGCCTCGCGCCCGGAGGCGCCGGCGCAGGCCTCCGCCATGGCCGCGCCGGCCAGGAGCGTGAGGAGCACGGCCCGCTCCGGCCGGAGAGCCGGACGCAGGACGAACGAGAACAGCAGGGCCTGGCCCGGCCGGGACACCCACGTCCGGCCCAGCCGCCCGCGGCCGGCGGTCTGGTGCCCCGCGGCGGCCAGCGCCCATTCCGGCGCGCCGTCCCTGGCCCAGGCCAGGGCGGTGGCGTTCGTGGACCCGGTGGCCTCGTCGTAGCGGACGTGCCCGTCGGGGAGGCCGGCGTCCCGAAGCGCCCGGCGCAGCGACGCCTCGCTCAGCTCACCCATTCGTCCATTGTCCTGCTGTCCCGGGGGCCCCGCAATTCTCGCGGGGCGTCAGGGCGGCTACGCTGTGCCGGTCGTGGGCGAACCGAAGGTGCTCATCGCGAACCGCGGCGAGATCGCCGTGCGGGTCATCCGGACCTGCCGGGAGCTCGGCATCCCCACCGTGGGCGTGTACTCCGAGGCCGACCGGAGCTCGCTCCACGTCGAGATGGCCGACGAGGCCTACGCGATCGGCCCGGCCCCGCCCGGGCAGTCCTACCTCAACGTGGAGGCACTGCTGGAAGCGGCTCGCAAGGGCCGGGCCACGCTGGTCCATCCCGGGTACGGGTTCCTGGCCGAGAACGCCGACTTCGCCCGTGCCGTCGGTGAGGCGGGGCTCGCCTTCATCGGCCCACCGCCGGAGGCCATGACCATGATGGGCGACAAGGCCGCCGCCCGCCGGGCCGCCGAGCGGATCGGGGTCCCGGTGGTCCCCGGCACCCCCGACCCCGTGGACGTCGAGAAGGGGACCGAGGAGGCTGAGCGCATCGGCTTCCCCCTGGCGGTGAAGGCCGCGTTCGGCGGGGGCGGGAAGGGGATGCGCGTGGTGTCCGGCCCCGGCGAGCTGGCCGAGGCCCTGGAGCGTTCCGCCCGGGAGGCCGGTGCCTACTTCGGCCGGCCCGAGGTCTACCTGGAGCGCTACATCGAGACGGCCCACCACGTGGAGGCCCAGATCCTGGCCGACACCCACGGCAACGTGTCGTTCCTGGGCGAGCGCGACTGCTCGCTGCAGCGCCGGTACCAGAAGCTCGTGGAGGAGACCCCCTCGCCCATCGTCGACGACGACCTCCGGTCCCGGATCGGCGAGGCCGCGCTGGCCATCGCCAAGGAGGCCGGATATGTCAACGCCGGCACCGTCGAGTTCCTGGTGGAGCGGGACGGTTCGTTCTACTTCATGGAGGTGAATGCCCGGCTTCAGGTGGAGCACCCGGTCACCGAGATGGTCACGGGGCTCGACCTGGTGGCGCTGCAGGTCGCGGTGGCCCTCGGCGAGAAGGTCGAGGTCGACGCGCAGCCGCGAGGCCACGCCATCGAGTGCCGGCTGAACGCCGAGGACCCGTACCGGGACTTCCTGCCCGGTCCTGGGCTCCTCACGGGCTACCGGACGCCGGGAGGGCCGTTCGTCCGCGTGGACACCGGGTTCGCCCAGGGCAAGGAGATCCCCCGCGACTACGACTCCCTGTTCGCGAAGCTCGTGGTGTGGGGGGAGGACCGCGAGACGGCCAGGCGGCGGATGCTCCGGGCGCTGGCGGAGTTCGGGGTGGAAGGGATCCCCACGACGATCCCGTTCCACCGGTGGGTCCTGGACACGGAGGAGTTCCGGGCCGCCACCCACCACACCCGGTTCGTCGAGGCCGCGCTGGCCGAGACGACGCTCCCGGAGTTCGAACGGCCGGAGCTGGGCGAGGTGGCCACGGCGGCGTCCGGCGAGGTGGCCGTGACGACCCTGGTGGTGGAGGTTGAGGGCCGGCGGATCCCGGTGAGGATCCACGACTCGAGCCGCAAGGCCGCCCCGAAGGCCCCCGCCGCGGGAGGCCATGGCGCAGGCGCGGCCGGCGGCGACGCCATCACCGCGCCGATGCAGGGGACCATCCTCCAGGTCCTGGTGGAGGAGGGCGCCGCCGTCACGGCCGGCGACGCCGTCTGCATCCTCGAGGCCATGAAGATGGAGAACCACATCCAGGCCTCGCGCGACGGCGTGGTCGAACAGGTCCTGGTGAAGCCCGGCCAGGTCGTCGACACGAACCAGACCCTGATCGTGATCGGCGACGGGGCGCCCTAGCCCCGCGGAGGACCCATAGAGCACGTCCATCGCCCCGGCGTCCACGAGGGTTCCCACGTCCTCGCCGGGGACACCAGGCCGGCGTACCCGTCCCCGTTGAAGTCGGCTCCCAGGGCGGCTCGCGCATCCTGCGCCTTGCCGCGCGCAAGGCTTCCGGCCCGGATGGGAGGCCCCAGCGCGGTCCCCATGACCAGGACACACGCCACCGCGATCATTTCGGCAGGTAGATGCCGTGATTGCGGCGTTACCGGCGCGCGCCGGCCGGCTGGCTGGTGGCTATGGCATGGCCGTGTTCGTTCCTCCAGCGACGCGGATTGCCATGATCTTCGTACTGTAGACATAGGCGCTGTGCCAGTTGGAGAGGGCCGCGCAGGACAGGGTGACGGCGCTGGCTGATGCGAAGCTGTGGAAAAGCGCAAACGATGCTGATTCCCTGTCGGCGTCGCCGGTAAGGCCGATTTCTGTCGAGTCGTCGTCGGAGCCAGCGGAGAGAAAACACCACACGCCTGACGCCCCGGTGGCGGAGGCATTCCTAATGTTGGTCTTGGCGATGAGCGCGTAGGCGCCAGGGCCGACGTTCAGGGACGCGATCGGACGGAAGGAGCCGTCGTTGGGGACGAAAACCTGCGTGTTGTGGTAGCCGGCGGTGACGCTCGGGAACGGCTTGCCGTTGAACGTGATCGGCGCTTGCCCGGTGTCGGGGCCGCTCATGCCGATGGCGGGGCCGACCGCGCTCTGGGCGAACAGGCCGTAGCCGAAGTTGGAGCAGTCGTGGTGCGCCCACAGGCCCGACTTGTTCGCGGCCCTCGAGCTCGCACGGATGCCGTCGTTCGCTGGCGAGTACCCCTCCAGGCCGGCGCCGGTGGTGCCGTAGAACGAGCCGCCGCGCGTCCCGTTCCCGTACACGCCGAGCCCCTTGGGGCTCCGCCCGCTGACGCCGATGCCAGTGCCCGCGTGGAAGCCGTAGACGCCCTAGCCGCTGAACCCGGTGGCGTTGTTCTGACCGCGGACGGCGGCGGAGCCGGCCCCCGGCGTGGTCGAGTCGATCAGGCCGTAGACCCCGACCGCAGAGTTCTCGGTCGACAGGGAGATCCCCTGCACGCCCGCCCCGGTTCCCCCCTCCGAGCTGTGCAGGCCGTACACCGCCGCACCGTATCCGCCCGCGCTCTCCGCCTTGATCCCGGCGAAGTTGCCGTTCGCGTTGCTCACTTTCAGCTCCGGGCCGGCGGTGTTGCCGGTCAGGAGGCTGGTCGCGTCGGCGCTGTTGGTCTGGCCGAGCTTGAAGAAGTCACCGACCCCGGCGCTCGCGGGCACCGCGGCCGCGGCCAGCGCCAGCACCGCGGCCGCGGCCGCGAACAGGACACGCCGCCGCGTGCGGTTCGTGTCAGTGCTCATCGTTCCTCCCTTCTGGGCTGTTCCGGACGGCTCAACCGAGCCCCGCGAAGTCCGGCCCTCCGGATGCGATGTGCGCATCGCTGCCGCCTTTCGTCGGGATACGCGCGTCACGATGGACCTGGGGCAACCAGAAGTCCATAGGCCCCTCTCGCCTAGAGAACTGGCTCGTGCCCGAATCGGCGCGGGTTCCGGCTGATCGGGGACTTCGCTCGATTCGCCTCTGCCGGCGAACGCCATCAGCTCTGCCTCCCCCGCGTCGGTGCCTAGTGGCGGATCCCCAGTCCGGTAGTTGGATGGAGGATGTTCCGTCGGAACAACAACTGTCGTTACGACCGCAGCCGCGGCCGATGGTCGTTCGGAGCCGGTTCCGAGTGCGCCCAGTGACCGAGCGCGCATCCCTCGCCGGAGACCCAGTGGACCCGCTGGCCGCATCGCTGGCAGTCGAGCACGAAGGCGACGAGCTCATCCTCGACCGCGTGCTTCGTCCGCAGGAGTTCCGAATGCATCATCCGGGGCCTCCGCTATCACCTCCGGAGGAGCGCGGCGGCCCCGGGCTTCCTCCACGAGCCTCGCACCATCTCGGCACAGCTTCGACAGCTGGCGGGCCGTCCGCGTGAGTACCGCGAGGTCGCCGCTTGGCATGAGGCGAAGTGTCATCAGTCTCCCTGGAACTCCGCGACCGCGTCGCTCACGACGTACCTGCCATGAGTGCCCCACACCGTCATCGTGAGGGTGAAGCCGAGGTAGCGAGGAGGAACCGGCACGGTGAAGCTGCACCGGAAAAGGTACCCAGTTGGCTCGCATCCTTCGAACGTCGCCTTCTCGCACCACCGGCGAATCGTATGGCAGCCAAAGAAGAGCTCCACGGCCGCCGGCAAATAGGCGACATCGAGCGCCCTGTTCCGATCTCCGTCCCGCCAGGCTTGAAAGAGGGCCTGGGCGGCGGCTGCTGGTGACTCAGCGGACGGGCTGGGCGCGTTTGGTCTCAGGCCACACCAGATCCCCCCTGGCCGCGGGTGGGAGCACCCGACGGCTGCGGACACAGCGAGCACGGCTGCAATGGTCATGAGGCTCCACCCCGGTCGCACGGGTGACCGCGAGCCGATCTCCAGCTCGCTCAGCGCCTCGCGCTGCTGAGATGGCGGCGAACCCCGGATGGTCCCGAACCCAGCTCTCGACCGGTCAGATCTTGTGCCCGATCCCGCCGATCACGTGCTTGCAGCTGATGACCTGGGTGTCCTCCACCGCTGTCACCTTGTGCTTCTGATTCGGAAGGGCATGGAACGCCATCCCCGGACCCAGCTCGGCGTGCTCGCCGCCCAGGTCGACCGACAGGTGGCCGGAGATGACGTACATCACCTGCTCGTGCGGGTGCTGGTGCTCGACGGCGCCCTCACCCGCTTTGAACGCCAGCCGCCCGACCTCGATGTACTGTCCCGTGACCAGCTCTCCGTACGCCGTCGAGTACTTCGGCGTGACGAACTCCTTCTGGACCTCGTCGAACACGATGAACGGCATGGCTCCCCTTCCTCCTCGGTCGGCGACGTCTTGCCCTCAGCCCAGCTCACCGGTCTTCTCGTAGCGAGGGTCCACGAGGTTCTTGAAGCTCAGCGCGACGGTGTTCTCCAGCGCCACGACGGCATGCTCGGCGTTCGATGGGTTGAACGTCGCCTGGCCCGCCGCAACCTCGTACTCCTCGCCCTCGAGCGTCACTCGGAGCCGCCCGTCGAGCACGTACATGACCTGCTCCTCGGCGTGGCGGTGCGACTCGGCGCCCTGGCCCTTCGGGAAGGAGATCTTCGTGATCTCCATCCGCGCGCTCCGCAGCACCGGTCCACGGCCCCTGGAATACTCGCCCGACACCAGGTTGTCCTCGTCCCGGTCGAACGTCACCAGACCCATCGCTTCGCTCCTTCCTCGCTCCGGTCTTCCTGTCACTCCCGGCTCAAGTCGCCACCAGATCCAGCTCCTCGAACCTCCGCAGCACGTCGGCCTTCATCAGCGCCACCCGGTCGTCGGCCGGATCCCGCGGGAACGGGAGATCGATCTCGAGGTCCTCGCGCAGCTTTCCGCCTCTCGCCAGGATCACGATCCTGTTGGACAGCTCGACCGCCTCGCCGACGTCGTGGGTGACGAACACCACGGTCTTGCCCGTCTCGACCCAGATCGAGTGCAGCTCCCGGCGCAGGCCCCGAGCCGTGATCGCGTCGAGGTGGCTGAAGGGCTCGTCCATCAACAACGCGTGGGGCTCGATCGAGAACGCCCGAGCGATACCGACGCGTTGCTGCATCCCCCCCGACAGCTGCGCCGGATACGCGCGGTGGAACTCGGCGAGACCGACCATGTCGAGGTAGCGTGTGGCTCGCTCGCGAACCTCGTCGCCCTTGTCGCGCTGGACGAACAGCATGTTGTCGAGGACGCTGCGCCAGGGCAGGAGGCGCGGGGCCTGGAAGACGTAGCCGACCCGGGCCCGAGCCTCACCGGCCCGGATCTCCGCCCGCCCCGATGTCGGGGTCTCGATGCCGGCCAGGATGTTGAGGAGCGTCGACTTCCCGCACCCGGACGGTCCCACGATGCTGACGAAGGTGTGTCCCGACGCCTCGAAGGAGACACCGTCCAGCGCGACGACCGAGCGGTCGCGGCCTTCGAAGATCTTCCCGAGGTTCTCTACCTTGACGACCGCCACCGGTTCAGCCCTCCTTGCGGTTCATTGGACCGTTTCCGCCGGCCCCGCCGCCGCCTCCGACGGCCGCCACCGGAACACCCACCGCGACAGGCGACCGAAGACGAGCCGTTCCACGACGATCGAGAACAGGGCGAAGTACAGTGCGAAGCCCACCACGCCCGCGAAGTCCCCTTGCTCGCGCATCTCGTTGATCACGTACCCCGCGCCGGAGGTGGCCGCGAACACCTCCGCCAGGACGACACCCTTCCACCCGTTCGCCAGCCCATACCGGAGCGACGCGAAGAAGAACGGGCTGAGCGATGGGAGGATCAGGTGGCGGATCGCGCGGACGCGGGGGACGCCGTACGACGAGGCCATGTCTCGGAGATCCTTCGGGACGTCTCGCACTCCCTCCGCGAGGTTCAGGGTCACGTAGGGCAGGGCCGCGAGGAACACCACGATCACCGGGCCCTGTCCCCCGAATCCGAACCACATCGCCACGAGGAGCCCCCAGATCAGGTAGGGGAAGTTGAGCCCGATCACGATGAAGTCGTGGAGCAGGGCGGAGACCCGCGCGGACATCCCCATGGCGACGCCGAGGATTCCCCCCGCCCCGAGCGCCAGCACGAACCCGATGAACAGGCGGAGCAGGGTGACCGAGAACGCATGGTAGAGCGTCCCGTCACGCGCCCGGTCGACCATCGCGTCGAGGACCTCGAGGGGCATCGGGAGGATCCTCGTCGGCAGCAGGGGCACGATCAGCTGCCACGCGACCAGGAACAGCACCGGCGACGTGATCCTCGCCGCCCGGGGGTCGAGCAGGACCCGGCGGAGCCGCCGGGAGGCCCCGGCCCGTGTGGGCCCCGCCGTCCGCACGACTCGCTCCTGCACGCTCATCCGAATGCCTTCGGCCGCCAGCGGAAGAACCGTTCCTCGAGTCTCATCAGAACCAGCCGCTCGATGATCAGCGCCAGGCCGATAAGAAAGAATGCCCAGGCCAGCACGCCGGACATGTCGAAGAACTGGAAACGCACCCGGATCTGGATCCCCACCCCGTCGGCCCCGCCGAACAACTCCGTGAGGGCGGTGATCTTCCACGCGATCGCGAACCCGTAGCGGATCGCCGTGAACAGGAACGGGGCCACCGCCGGGAGGAGGATGTGCCGGAACCTCGTCGTCCGGCTCACCCCATAGGCGGTTGCCATGTCGAGCAGGTCCCGGGGTATGGCCTTCACCCCCTCGACCACGTTCACCGTCACGTGGGGTAATGAGGTGAGGACGATCGCCACGATCGGTCCCACCGGGGACAGCCCGAAGATCATCACCGCGATCAGCGCGAACACCAGCCCCGGGGTCGTCAGGGTGAGCATCACGTAGTCGCGGAAGAAGCCATCCCAGTACGCGCTCCGGCCCATCGCGATCCCGATGGCGGAGCCGAGGACGTAGGCGAGGGAGAATCCGATCGCCAGATGCGTGGCCGTGGCGAAGAAGCTCGGCCAGAGCTTCCCCGATCCCAGGATCGACCACATGTCCCGAAGGACCTCGGCCGGGCTGGGAAGGACGACCGGCTCGAACACGAACGCCGCCAGGAGCTGCCACGTGCCCAGGAACAGCCCCCACCCGGCGAGCCTCCATCCCAGGTGCCCCGTCGTCCTCCGCGCTCGTCGTTGCGCTAGCCTCTGGATGGATCTGGCGGCCGTCCGTCGGGCGGTCTGCGTCGTCACGTCGCTCTCTCTCCGATTTTCTCCGAACCTACGGGCGCGGGGCCCGGCCCCGCGCCCGCGTCGGTTCAATCGACGGTGATCAGCCGGTCGACGGCGGCTCCGATTCGACGGCCTCGAACCGCGGGATGGCTGCGTTCTGGTCCATCCACCCTGTCTTCTTCATCAGGTCGTAGACCTTCAACTCGTCCTTGACCCAGTCCTGGCTGAGGTAGACGGTGGGCACGAACCAGTCGTAGTCCTCGAGGTACTGGATGGCGTAATCCACGTCCTTCGGATCCTCCACCGAGAAGTACTGGGGGTAACGGCGGATGATCTCCGTCTTGTGCTGCTCCCACTCCTTGAGCCCGCGTTCCCACAGGGCGAGGAAGAACTGCACCTCATCGGGATGGCTGTTGAACCAGTCCTCCCGAGCGACGAAGTTGTTGCCCATCAGCCCCTTGTGGCCCCGAGCGTACTCGTCCTCGTACAGCTGCCACGGGGCGCTCCTCGGGTCGTACAGTGCCCGCACCTCCCCGGTGCGCAGTGAGGGGAACGCCGCCTCCGGAATGCAGACGCACGCGTCCAGCTCGCCGCGTAGCAGGAGGTCCATATTCGCGAAGTGGTCGCCCTCGCGGAGATCGAAGTCCGAGCAGTCGCTCCCGTCCGGTCGCTCGATGCAGAAGTCGAGGCCGTACCAGTCCTTCGCGAACATGCCCCAGACGATGGTCGAGGAGACTGGCCCGGGGACACCGATCGTCTTCCCCTTGAGGTCCTCGAGGGTCTGATACGGGCTGTCGGCCTGGACGAACACCGGCACGCGCAGGTTGTTGTACTGGCCGAACGTGACCGTCTTGACATCCGTCTCCTGTTCGAGCAGCGGCGTCTCGTACGTGGCCATCGAGACGATGTCGCCGTGACCCCCCGCGAAGAACGAGAACTCGTCCCACGACGCGGTCGTGACCAGCCGGACGTTCCACTGATCCTCGATCTTGGGGATGATCCCCTGGTCGTTCAACCAGTCGAAGACCGGGTCGGGAGCGAACGCGAACCGGACGACCGATCGGCCTTGGTCCTCCTCGGATCCCCCTCCCCCACAGGCCATCGCGACGAGCGCGAAGGCGCTCGCCGCCGCGACCAGCCACACGCGCTTTCTCCTTCGCATCCGCACCTCCTCTTCCTCATCCCCTCCGCGTCTTCGGCGGATCGGTGCCGGCTGCCCCGGCAGGTCGCCGGCTGCAGCTCGACGCTTCCGGGAGCTCCCTTCCGTTCCCGTATCGGCTCCGCCTCGGGGCCGCCCCCCTGGGTGAGGGGTCCGCGCGGGCCTTCCCGGAGGTCCTCGTCCCGCTTCGTTCCGCCCGAGCCGCTCCTCCGTGCGCTGGGAGCCCACCCACCGACCCCATTTAGTGCACAATATCGAATCGTCGTCAAACGGCACCTCCGACCGGGCGCAGATTGTGCATTATCCGTTATCCTGCACTCGCCTTCGGGGTGAGGAGGAACCATGCGGGCGATGGGGGTGACGAGCTACGCGGAGCCCCTGGTCCCGGTGACGCTGCCCGAGCCCGATGTCCCCGCCGGGTACGCCCTCCTGGAGGTCGTCACCTGTGGGGTCTGCTACAGCGACGTGAAGACCGCTCGCGGCCAGATGCCGTACAGCGACCATCTGGCGCTGCCGGCGATCCCCGGCCACGAGGTCTACGGCCGGGTGCTCAGGACCGAGCCCCCGGGCCTGGCCGAGGTGGGGTCGGCCTCGACGGTGTTCCACTACTGGCCGTGCGGGCGCTGCGCGGCCTGCAGGAGGGGCGACGAGACGCTCTGCTCCGCCCTCGTGGCCTGGATGGGGTTCACGCACGCCGGTGGCTTCGCCGAGAGGATCGCGGTTCCGGTCGATCGCCTGATCCAGGTTCCCACGTCGATCGATCCCGTCCACGCCGCTCCCCTGTCGTGCGCGCTCGGCACGGCGTACCGGTCGGTCATCGTCCGGGGCGGGGTCCGCCCGGGCACGCGTGTGGCGATCCTCGGGCTCGGCGGGGTGGGGATCCACGCGGCGCAGATCGCCAGAGCGGCCGGGGCCCAGGCGGTCGGCTTCGACGTCCACGACCCGACGATCGAGGCCGCCCGCGACCTCGGCCTCGACGCCCAGCGGGCGGGCGATCCGGAAGCCGAGGCGGAGGTCCTCTCCCGGAACGGGGGTGAGGGCCTCGACGTCGTGGTCGACACCGTCGGGCACGCCGACACGCTGGCGCTCGCGGATCGCCTCGTCCGGGCGGGCGGGCGGATCGTCGGGGTGGGATATTCCCCGACGACCGCGCTCGCCGTGACGACGCCGCGGTTCGTCCTGGGGGAGCTCGAGCTGGTTGGCTCCCGATACGCCCACCGCGACGACCTCGAGCGGGCCGTGGCGCTGGTCGCCGCCGGTCTGGTCCGCCCGATCGTCGGTCTCGTCCGGCCGTTGGAGGAGGTGAACGAGGTGTTCGACGCCCTGACGTCCGGGGCCGTGGTGGGGCGCGCCGTGCTCGACGTCGCCGGCGTCACGGCCTGACCGGAGGCGGAAGGATCCGGCCCGGAGGGTCCTGTCGCCCGCATTCGATATCGTGTACAAAACCCGGAACGTCGAAAGGAGCCCGAAGCCGTGCGCAGGTCCGAGACGCTGGATCGCCACACCACCGCCAAGGTGGTCGCGGGGCGCTTGCGGCAGGAGATCCAGCACGGCGCGCTGGGTCCCGGCACCAGGCTCCGGCAGAACGAGGTGGCGCGACGGTTCGGTGTGAGCACGACGCCGGTCCGGGAGGCGTTCGCCCAGCTCCAGGCCGAGGGGCTGGTCCGGATCGACCCTCATCGTGGGGCGGTGGTCTTCCACCCGACCATCGAGGACCTGCTGGAGTTCTACGAGATCCGCGAGGCGCTCGAGTCGCTGGCGGTCGCTCGCGCCATCCCGCAACTGCGCCCCGACGTCGTGAAGGACCTCACCGCCCTGATCGAACGGATGCGCCGTACCGAAGACGCCCGCCGCTGGCTCAAGTTGAACGACGAGTTCCACCTCCGCCTGTACGCGTGCGCAGGGCGCCCGCGACTCGCCGCGCTGATCGCGAACCTCCGGGACGCGTCCACGCCCTACATCCACATGTACGTGGCCGGGAAACCCCGGGGGGGGCGGGCCAACGAGGAGCACCAGGCCGTCCTCGATGCTTGCGTTCAGGGCGACGAGGAGGGGGCCAAGGCCGCCATCCGGAACCACCTCCGCTCGGCCGCCGCCGACCTCGCCCGTTCCCTGGGCGGAGATTCCAACCAGCGGGCCGCCGCGCAGAACGGCGCCGTGGCCGCGGCCCGCTGACGACGCTCCGCCGATGCCGGCGCGACCTCGGGCTCCGGCGTGCTACCTCCGGCCGGCCGCGATCTCGTCCGCGTTCACGGCGTACGGCGGGACCTCCCCGCCCAGAGCCGCAACGACCTGCTCCGCCGCCTTCCGCTGCAGCTCGGCCACGGCCTCTTCGCTGTAGAAGGCGGCGTGGGGGGTGAGGACCACGTCCGCTCGCTCCCGCAGTGGGTGGTCCGGCGGCGGAGGCTCGGTCTCCAGCACGTCGAGCCCGGCCCCGCCCAGGCCCCCGGCCTCGAGCGCCTCGAGCAGCGCCCCGGTATCGACGAGCGGGCCCCGAGCGGTGTTCACGAGGATCGCCCCCGGCCGCATGAGAGCGAGCTCCGGAGCGCCGATCAGATGGCGAGTCTCGGGGACGAGTGGCACGTGGATCGAGACGACGTCGGACCCGGCGAGGAGACCCTCGAGATCGCGCGGCTCCGCTCCGTCGGCGGCGATCGACCGATCGGGGACGTACGGGTCGGTCGCCACGATGCGGTACCCGATCGAGGCGGCCTTCTCCGCCAGGCGGCGGGCGATCCGCCCGTAGCCGACCAGACCGAGGGTCCGGCCCCCCAGCCGATGCAGCGGCCGAGCGGCCATCGGGTCCCAGCCTCCGGCGCGAACGCTCCGGTCGAACCTCGCGATCCCCCGTACCAGCGAGAGGATCAGGGCGAGGGCGTGATCCGACACCTCGTCGATGCAGTAGTCCGGCACGTTCGTCACGAAGATGCCCCTCGCCGACGCGGCGGGGATGTCGATCGTGTCGAGGCCGATCCCGTACCGGGCGATCACCCGGCATTCGGTCAGGCCCTCGATCACCTCGGCCGGGATCGGCGCGTAGCAGTTCAGGACCGCGTCGGCCCCGGCCGTCGCCGCCCGGACCTCGTCGGGCGTCACGGCGGGGCCCTCGTAGCGAAGCTCGTGCCCCGCCGCGGCGAGGAGCTGCCGCTCGACCTCCAGGTCCGGGAAGACGTGGTCCGTGACGACGACGATGCCCATCCGCGCCAACCTCAGAGCGCCAGCTTCAGGAGCCGGGCCGCGTTCCCTCCCAGGATCAGCGCGCGCTCCTCGTCGTCGAGGCCCTCGACGCGGACGATCAAGCCGAGGGGATCGTCCTCCCCCATGTCGTAGGGGTAGTCCGTCCCGAGCAGCACGTGGTCGGGGCCGTAGCGGCGGATCAGGGACCCGAGGTCCGTCGGATCGAACACCATCGTGTCGAAGTACAGCCGCCGCAAGTACGAGCTGGGAGGTCGGGAGATGTACTCTCGGCAGTCTTCGCGGGCATGGTAGGCGTGATCGAAGCGCGCCGGATAGAACGGGATGTAGCCGCCCCCGTGCACGACGCAGACCTTGAGGTCGGGGAACCGCTCGAACACCCCGCCGAAGATCATTCGGCCGAGCGCGATCGAGGAGTCGAGCGGCATGCCGATCGTGTTGATCAGGTAGTAGGCCGCCAGCCGCTCCCCGTCCGAGAACCCGTTCGGGTGCAAGACGATCAGCAGGTCGCGATCCTGGATGCGCTGGAAGAGGGGCACGAACACCGGATCGTCGAAGTCCACCCCGTTCACGCTCGTGCAGATCTCGATCCCCGGGAACCTGAGCTCGTCCACGATCCGATCGAGCTCCTCGAGCGAACCCCCGACATCCTGGAGCGGAAGCGTTCCGAGGCCCACGAAGCGATCGGGGCGCTCCGCGACGATCCGCGCCAGGTTGTCGTTCTGGATCCGTGCCAGGCGGCCACCGAGCTCTGGCTCGGTCCAGTAGAAGTACTGGGGCGGGGCCACGGAGATCGCCTGGATGTCGATCCCCATCCGGTCCATGTCTCGCAGCCGCTCCTCCGGCAGGGACAGCTTCGGAACGATCTCGTTGAAGTGCTTCCTGTTGTAGGCGCCGGTCGCCGGGCTCGAGTAGCGGAAGAAGGGATCCTTGTCCGGAGTGAAGATGGGGCGGACCAGCTCCTCGCACTCCAGTGACATCACGTGGCAATGGATGTCGATCGTCACCGCGCCGCTCGGCCGGCGCTCGCCGCTCATCCGGCCCTCCGCCGGGCGTGTACACCCGGTCCGAGCGAACCGACGCCCGCCCGGATCGACGCTTCGCCGGCCTCCCGCGCAGGAAGGACCGAGACCTCGCCCGCGTGGCCGTCGACCGCGACGAGCGTTCCTTCCTCCGCGGCCTCCACGAGACGGGCGACGTCCACCCCGAGCACGGCCGGGACCCCGAGGGATCGGGCCACCTCGAACAGGTGAGCGGCCTGGCTGCCGGACGCCGCAACGAGACCGGCGCGGTTCCAGAGCAGCGGCGCGAGGTGGGGCAGGGGCTCGCGCACGGCGAGGACCGCCCGAGGCAACGGATGCGACCGGACCGTGCGGCCGTCGAGCAGGAACAGGGGCCCGGCCCCCACCCCCGGCGCCGCCGGCGCCCCGGACCTCGAGCGCCCGTGGGTCATGACGGTCTCGAACACCACTGGCTCCCACCGGTCGGGGCCCAGTCGCGCGGGGGGACTCCAAGCGCTCGAGGAAACAGCGCGCTCCAGCTCCTCCGGCGAGAGCCGCCAGACGTGGTGGGAATGGGACAGGCGTCCCCGAGCGAGGAGCTCGTCCCCGATACCTGCGACCAGGCCGAGGAGGCGGCTCGCCTTCGCGGGGTGGACCGGCCGCGATCGAGCGAGCCGGGCCAGGCCGGCCTCTGGCTGCTCGCCGAGGAGGGCGCGGAAGGATGCCGCGACTTCGTCGGCATCACCTCGCTCACCCCACGCGTACGCGGCGAGCTCGTCCGCCAACCGAAGCGCCTCGTCGAGCGCCGCGTTCGGGTCGAGGACGATCGGCTGCCACTCGGGGACCTCCTCGAGCGAGACCGCCCAGGGGAGTACGAGCCGCTCCCCGAGCGGGGCGGGGAACCTGGTCGCGAGCCGGGCGATCCGCTCCATGCCTGCCGGCATGGGGCGAGGGCGTCGAGGCCGAGAGGGCGCGTTCCGGTTCGCTCGGGGCCGGGCCTGGAGGAGCACGATCCTGCCCTCCGACATGCCCCACTCGATCGCGTCGTACCCCGTCGCACGAGCGGTGTCCCGAGCGAGCGACGCCACGGCGCGCAGGACCTCGGGCTTGAGTTGTTCCGGCTCGGCCTCCCCGGTGACAGTCCCATCGGGGGCCACCCCGTAGAGAGCCCCGGGGCGCCGGCCGCGGACGAGGTCCGAGGGGGCCCCCGTCGCCGCCGCGATCCGCACCCACCCGTCGGACGCGATCTCGGCGGTCCCCCCGCCGTCGAACGCCACCCAGGGCTGGACGAGCACGGCGAGCCGCAGGAGCTCCGGCGAGACGCCGAGCGCCGCACCCCTCGCGACGGCGTCGCGCGAGAACGCCGACGCCCAGCATCCGAGCACGGCAGTCGGCACGTCCGCGGAGCCGACGTCGAGGTACGAGGCGAACGCCCCGGCCCACCGGGGATCCGCGTCCCGCTCGGACGAGGATCGGACGATCGCCGATCCCCCGCGGACGTTCAGGACGGCCCGAAGATCGCGCCGGAGGGGCCCGTCGAGCTCGAGCTCGCCGACCGCCAGACAGGCCGCGGCCGGGCCTCGGCGCCGGAGCGCCTCGGCACCGATCCTGCCTGCTTCGTTCCCCTCGCCGGCGGGCACGACCCAGCCGATGAGCGCGGGCAGCCCTGCTACGCGGGCGCGCGCAAGACCGGCGGCCTTGACCCCCACGACCCGGGCGTCGCGGGCCTCGTCCGCATCGAGCGACAGGAGCCGTTCCACGGGCTCAGTCGACGACCGTGATCTCGTCGATCGGGAACGATGTGATCAGCTCGTGCCCGGTTTCGGTCACCACGAGCATCTCCTCCAGCCGCACGCCGAAATCGTGCACCTTCCCGTGCTGGGTCTCCAGGGCGAAGACCATGCCGGGCTGGATCTCGACGGGATGGTCGAGAGACCAGATCCTGGAGATCACCGGCTGGTCGTACTGGGCGAGGCCCAGTCCGTGTCCCCACAGGTTGGCGGCCGCCTGGTCCTCGTCCTCGTACCCCCATGTCTCCATGGCCGATGGCCACTTCGAGGCGATGTCCCGGGTCGTGATACCTGGCCTCACCGCGTCGATCGAGTCCCGGAGCCAGGTGAGGGCCGTGTCGTAGTACCGCCGCATCTCGTCCGTCGGCTTGCCGCCGACGCAGAAGGTGCGGTACACGCAGGACTTGAAGCCGTTCCACGTGAGCGCGGCGACATCGATGATGACGAGTTCGCCGGGCCGGATGATGCGATCCGAGAAGTTCCGCCAGTTGGGCCAGGCGTTCGGGCCCGAGGAGACGATGACGTCCTCGACGTCTTCGGTCCCCGGGAAGCTGTAGAGGTACTCGAAGCCGAAGGCCGCGACCTGGTTCTCGGTCAGGCCGGGCTTCAGGAACCTCGACATCTCGTAGTGGAAGGCGTCGCAGATCGCGCCGACGATCCGCAGCCCGTTCTGCTCGTCCGGGCTCTTGATGGCGCGGGCTTCCATCATCGGTGTCATGCCGTCGGTCCAGGCGATCCCGGCTCGCTCGAAGGCCCGCATCATGTTGATATCGATGAAGTCGACGCCGAGGGGCTGACCGCGCACGCCCGCGTCCTCGAGGTCGTTCAGCAGCGCGTTCGTGAACTTCTCCACCTGCATCTGCGAGGCGGGGCCGGCCGCGCCCTTGATCCAGGCGAACGAGTGGCGGACGTTCCCGGGGGGGATCCACGGCGAGTTGTGGAGGATGTGGATGCCGATGTCCCCCTGCTCGTACAGGATCGGGTCCTTCCCCTCGCACAGGACCGCGTACCGCAGGCCCGGCTTCAGGCGGTTCCACCCGGGGGTGAGCGTGGAGGTGACGTACCTCACGTTCTCGTCGTACATCAGCAGGAGCGCACCCAGGCCGTGCCGCTTCATGGCCTCGCGCGCCCGAGCGAGCCGCCACGCCCGGACCTTGGCCCAGTCGATCCCGGCCTTCCACTCGAGGTTGGCGAATCCGAAGGTCTCTTTCATCCTCGTCCCTCCGCCGTGCGATGTCAGCCGACGACGCGATCAACGATCGCCAGGAAGCGCTCGTCGTCGAGCAGGCCCTTCTCTGCCAGCGACCGCTCCTTCACCTCGTCGAGGATCTCGGCGATCTGCTCACGCGAGGCCGTCCGGCCGAGGCGTTCCAGCCAGGCCGCCACCGAGTCGAGCCCGGACCCCTTGCCCAGCACGAGCTTCGGTGGGTGCTGGCCGACGAGCTCGGGACGGAACGGGAACGCCTCGGTCAGGTGCTCCTCGCCGACGTTGCGCACCCAGGTGCTGATGATGCCCGACTCCACGTTGAACAGGCGCTCCCCGACGATCGGCCGGTTCGGCGGCTGGCAGACGCCGGCGAGCTCCATCACGAGCCTCGAGATCTCCACGAAGCGCTCCGTCTTGATCCCCGTCTCGACGCCGTACATCGTGAGGAGCGCGAGCACCGTGTCCTCCATGGGCGTGTTGCCGGCACGCTCCCCGATCCCGGTCACGGTGGTCTGCACGACCTCGACGCCCTCCGCCACGGCGAGGAGGGTGTTCGCCACGCCGAGGCCGAAGTCCATGTGGAAGTGCGTCTCGAGCGGCACGCCAAGACGCTCACGGGTCTGCCGGACGAACATCCGCACGCCGTGTGGGGAGAGCACGCCGAACGTATCCACGAGGCCCACCGCATCGACGTGGCCCTCGGCGGCGACCCTCGAGATCAGGTCGAGGTACTCGACGAGCCCGGCCCGGGTCGCGTCGATGGGGAAGAAGGAGACGCGCAGACCGAGCTCGTGCGCGAGGCTCGTCGCCTCGATCGAGAGGTCGATCGCCTTCTCGATCGGCCAGCGGTACGCCTTCTCCACGAGGTGATGGCTGGAGGGGATCTCCATCACGACGCCGTGGACGCCACAGTCGGCGGCCATCTTCACGTCGTCCACCATGCACCGCGAGAACGAGTAGATCCTCGACGGGAGGCCCATCTCCACGATCTCGCGGATGGCGGCCTCGTCGGCCCTGGAGACCGCGGGGAGCCCGGCCTCGATGCGGTGGACGCCGGCCTCGGCGAGCGCCTCGGCAATCCGCAGCTTGTCGTCCTTCGTGAAGACGACGCCGGCCTGCTGCTCCCCGTCGCGGAGCGTGACGTCGTGGACCTCGAGCGAGGGCGGGAGCGCGAGCTGCTCGCGCACCTCCGGAAGGAAATTCCACGGGCTCGTGAACCACCGCTCGGTGCGCCAGGCCTCTTCGGTCACAGCTCTTTCCCCTTCAAGTTCCGTACATAACACACAATACACAAACTCGAATTCCGGCTCACGCGGTCCCAGCCCCCTCACTGAGCGCCACCGGCTCCGGGAAGTTGTTGTCGCCCGGCGCGAACAGCCCGAAGGCCACGTGCGGGTCCCCAGGGCGGTACGTGCCTGCGAACTGCACACGGTTCCCGACGTCCCGAGCGCGGGCGAGGGCCCGACGCCCCACCTCGAGCTGCTGGCGCTCCCACCTCCGGAGGGCCGCCTCGACACGCCCCTCCCCGGCGACCGCCTCCCCGAGCGCGTGCGCGTCCGCTGCCGCCTTGGCCGTCCCCGCGGCGAGGTGGGGGCGCAGGGCGAAGGCCGCGTCGCCGGCCAGGCACACGCGTCCCGCGACCATCCGGGGCACGCCGATGTCGACGATCACCTGCACGAAGGGCTCCGGCGAGGCCTCGACGAGGTCGGCGAACCCAGCGGGCAGCGATGCCCTCCCAGCGGCGCGGAGCGCCCGGACGTGTCCGGGCTTCACGGAGCCCGGGGGCATGGACAGGTCGTGTCGCGCGCCGTGGACGTCGGTCAGCACATCGTCGAGCGGGGGGCCGGCCGGCACGTTCCGGTACCACACCCAGTTCGTCAGCCGCCCCGTCCGCCCGTGCTCGCCCGCGGGGATCGGATACGAGAGGATGTGTGTCCCGGTCGACACGAAGTACGTCAGTGCTCCGAGGAGCCCGGCGCGGGCGCGCGGGGGGACCTCGCGCTCCGGCAGGGTTCCGCGCCAACCGACGTACCCGGCGTAGACCGGCGACACGTCGGGGAACAGCAGACCCCGGACCGTCGAATGGATCCCGTCCGCCCCGACGACGAGGTCGAATCGAGGGCTCCGCCCATCCGCCAGGCGGATCACCACCCCGTCCCGATCCTGCTCCATGCCCACGCACTCCGAGCCGAGGTGGTACCGCTCGGGCTCGAGTCGCTCCACCAGCGCCGCGTACAGCGTCGCGTAGGACGTGAACAGGTACCTGACCTCCTCCTCCAGCAGCACCTCGCCCTCCTCGGTGAGGTACCGGAGCACCCTCGCCCCGGCGGCGACGCGATCGAGATCCAGCGCCCGGTTCGCCTCCAGGTAACGCACGGTGACCGGATGGAGCACGATCCCCGCGCCCCGTCCCTCGAGCGGGAGCCTCGACCGCTCGAAGACCTGGACGTCACAGCCCGCGTCGCGAAGCACGAGCGCGGAGATCAGGCCCCCGAGCGAGCCCCCCACGACCCCGACGCGAGGACCCTCACGCAACGTGATCTCTCCACCTCCCGCCCCCGCGACGCTCAGTGCTTCAGCTCGACCGTGACGAACCGCAGGGTGGTCTCCCCCGCGTTCTCGAGGTCGTGGATGAGGGGATGGTCGGGCGAGTGGACGAGGTACCTCGTCTCACCGAGCGCGTAATCACGCTCCACGTACGAGCCGTCGGGAAACCGCTGGCGACCACGGCCGGGCTCGACCACGGTCCAGAAGTACGTCGTGTCGTGCACGTGGAAGGGCCCTCGCTCCCCTGGCTCCAGGCGCACCTCGAACACCCGTACGTGGTCGTTCTCGAACCAGAGCGACGTGCCGACGTGGTGGTTGCTCGGCGCCCGCTCGAGCTCCCCGGCGTAGTCGGCGGGATCGAACGTGCCCCGCGCCTCGCGAGGCGCGGCCGGCTCATGCGATGCGTCCACGCCGTCCCCCTCCGGCCCTCAGATCTCGCCGCCCGGAGACCCCGGGTAGCGGTGCTGGGCGGACGGCCCGCGGAAGCTTCCGAACACCACGCACCCCTCCGGATACTCGAACGGACCGTGCGGGACATCGGCCGCCGCCCACAGGTAGTCGCCGGGCCGCTGATGCTCGCCGCGAACGATCTGAAGGCCCTCGAGGACCAGGATCGCGTGGGTGCTGTGGTGCGCGTGCTCGGGCTCCACGTAGCCGGGAGGGAACCTGATCAGCATGTCGACCTGCCGGTTCGCGGGATCCTCGAAGTAGATCTTCACCTGGACCCCGTTGCCGAGCGTGAGGACGTCGACGTCGTCCCGCCACTCGAGGTCCCAGCGATGAGCCGTGTGGAACGTCGTCGTTCCCATGCGAGCCCTCCTCGGGATGCCTGTCGCGCAGGCCGGAAGGATCGTACATAAAATGCAATTCATCGTGGGAGCCGGATCCGGGCGGCTGGTGGACCTGAGCGTCGTCGTGGACGCCTCGACGCAGGGACCCCCTGCGGCCGGGAGTCCGCCGGTCCTCTTCGACACCACGCACCGCGGTCCGGGGCACTGGCAGTCGAGCAGGATGACCACGCTCCTGCACACCGGGACGCACGTGGACGCCCCCCTGCACGTCGTGACGAAGGGCGAACCGATCGATCGGGTGGCGCTGGAGCGGGTCATCGGGGAGGCCGTGACCGTGGACGTGCACGACGCCCGCCCGCGCGAGGCGATCGACACGGACCGCCTGGAGGCCGCGCGGGCCGAGATCGTCGAGGGCGACATCGTGGTCGTGCGGACCGACTGGACCGACCGCACCTGGGGCCGGTTCCCGGAGTACTACACGCGATCCCCGTTCCTCACTCGGGACGCCGCCCGGTGGCTGGCCGATCGGCAACCGAGCGCCGTCGTCGTGGACTTCTTCGAGGAGGAGTGCGCGATCTCCTCGGACTTCACCTCCGAGGATTTCGTCGTCCATCGCGAGCTGCTCGGTCGGGGCATCCCGATCGTGGAGCAGGCGATGAACCTCGGCGCCGTCGGGCGCGAGCGCTTCCGGCTGTTCGCCCCCTTCGTGTTGCTGGGGGGCGTGGAGGCGGCGCCTTGCCGGATCTTCGCGATCGCTCCGGACGGTCCCGTCTAGCCGTCTCCGCCCGCCCGCGCGCCCTTCCTCCCCCGCCTTCCTCCCATGTCGCGTGCCCCGGCTCCCGGCAGGAACCTCCCCCGAAACGCGTCCCGCGCCACACCGTCGCGCGCGATCTCCTCGCCTCGGAGGAACACCGCGACCACATCACCCCGGATCCGTCGCCCCGCGTAGGGGGTCCAGCCCGCCTTCGAGATCACGTCCTCGTCCCGGACCTCGACCTCCGCATCGGGATCGACGAGCACGAGGTCCGCGTCGGCGCCCACGTGGAGCCCGCCCTTGCGCGGGAACAGCCCGTAGATCCTCGCCGGCTGCTCCGAGTACCGTCGGACGAGGTCGGACCAGCCGAGCCGACCCCTCGCCACGGCATCCAGGAGGAGCCGCAGCGTCGTGTCGAGCCCGGGGAGCCCGAACGGCGCCTCCCAGATGTCGCGCTCGAGCTTCTGCGCGCGCGTCGACGGCGCATGGTCGGTGGCGACGTGGGTGAGGACCCCGCTCGCGAGCAGGGACCACATCGCGTCCTCCTCCTCGTCCCGGCGGATCCGGGCCGGCGGCGTGAACTTCCGCAGCGGCCCGTCCCGTCGGACCTCGTCTTCCCGCAGCACCAGGTACTGGGGACACGCCTCGGCGAACAGCCTGGCCCCCCGATCGCGGCCCGCGACGACCAGGTCGGCGACTGGGGGCGAGCTCACGTGGGCGATCGTCGCGCGGACCCCGGTCCGTACGGCCAGCTCGGCCGCCATCGAGACCGCGCGCAGCTCGGCCTCCCGGGAGCGCCACTCGACCAGCAGGCCGGGATCGCGGCGTCCGGCGGCGCGGAGATCGAGCTCGGCCCCGCGGGTCAGCTCCTCATCCTCGCAATGGAGGAGGCAGATGCCGTCGAAGCTCGCCACGGCCTCGAATGTGTCCAGGAGCTCCGCCTCCCCGAGGCCCGGGACGCCATGGGTCGTGCAGGTGAACGCCTTGAAGAAGCTCGCCCCGGCACGCCAGGTCTCGGCGAGGCTGTCGATGCGGTCCGGCCACACGTGCGCCGCGAGCCCGTGGTCCACATGGGAGCGGCCTCGCAGGTACCGGGCCTTCTCCTCGAGCTCCTCGGCGGTCCGGACGGGGTGCGCGTGCGTGTGCTCGATGACGGTCGTGATCCCGCGGGCGGCGGCGGCCGCCGTGCCCGTCGGGAAGTCCTCGCGTTCGGTGTCGCCCGGGTCCATCAGGTGGACGTGGGAATCCACCATGCCGGGGAGGACGTGAAGCCCCGCGGCATCGACCGTGCGCGACACCGCCGCGTCCACCGACCCGGCGGCGACGATGCGACCGCCCGAGACCACGAGATCCGCGCGGGCGACGCCGGTCGAGGTGACGACGGTGCCCCCGACGACCGCGAGGTCCGCCCCGGCGCCCATTTGGCGGCGGCGTCAGTTCAGCCGGTCCACGTCCCCGCCGTACCAGTCGACGGGATCCGGCGCGATCCGGACCGTGACCGTCCGGAGGTGCGTGAACTCGTGGAACGACTCCCAGCCCCCCTCCCGCCCGACGCCGCTGTCGCGCAGTCCGCCCCAGGGAACGGCGGGGTCCAGGCGGTGGTGGTCGTTCACCCACACCAGGCCATGGGCCGACCGCTCTGCGACGCGCAGGGCCCGGGCCACGTCGCGGGTCCAGATGGAGGAGCCGAGCCCGTAGGGGGAGTCGTTCGCCTGTTGGACGGCGTCGTCCTCGTCCTCGAACGGGATCACCACCAGCACTGGGCCGAAGATCTCCTCGCGCGCGCAGCGCATCTGGTTCGACACACCGACCAGGACGGTCGGCTCCACGTAGTAGCCGCCGGCGAGCGCCCGATCCTCGGGAACGCTCCCGCCGGTCGCGATCCCGGCCCCCTCCTCGACGCCGATCCGGATGTGCCCGAGGACCCGCTCCCGCGCCTGCGCCGAGATCAGCGGGCCCAGCTGGGTAGATTCGTCGAGCGGGTTGCCGATCCGGACCTTCCCGGCGATCTCCACGAGCGCCTCGACGAACCGGTCGTGGATCGAGCGCTGCACCAGCAACCGGCTGCCGCAGATGCACGTCTGTCCCGCCGCGACGAAACCGCCGAACGCGACGCCCTTCGCCGCCCCCTCGATGTCGACGTCCTCGAACACCATCACCGGCGTCTTGCCGCCGAGCTCCACCGTGACCTTCGCGAAGCGCCGCGCCGTGGCCGTCGCCACCGACCGTCCGGCGGCCGTCCCGCCGGTGAACGTGATCTTGCCCACGTCGGGATGCTCGGATAGGCGCTTCCCGGCATCCCCGCCATATCCTGCGAGGACGTTCAGCACCCCCGGCGGGATGCCGGCCTCGAGCGCGATCCGTCCGAGGAGGAGGCTCGTGAGCGGCGTGAGCTCGGAGGGCTTCAGCACGACGCTGTTCCCGGTGGCGAGCGCGGGTGCGAGGCTCTTGGACCCGATCATCATCGGGTGGTTGAAGGGGCTCAGGATGCCGACGACGCCGATCGGGAACCGCGACGTGTACGTGTGGTACGGGCCCGGCATCGGGATCACGTCGGTGCGGTCGGCGAGCAGCAGCGCGGCGTTGTAGCGGTACCACTCGGGCAGCCGGGAGAGTTGGGCCCGCGTCTCGGTGATCGGGCGGCCGTTGTTCACGGTCTCGACGCGGTACAGATCCTCGATCCGCGCCTCGATCGCGTCGGCGAAGTGCTGGAGGACCTGCGCCCGGCGGGCGGCTGGCATCCGGCTCCACGCGCCCCCCCCGAACGTGGCCTTCGCGACCTCGACCGCGCGGTCGACGTCCGCCGCGCCCCCGCACGCCACGTCGGTCACCTGGAGGCCGGTCGACGGATCGATGACGCTCAACCGATCCCCGCTCGCGGCCTCGACCCATTCCCCGCCGATCAGCAGCTCCCTGGGGAATGAGACCGAGCCGAGGACCGACTCGGCCTCCGGGCGTGTGGATCGCCTCTCTACCTCGGTTCGTTCGATCATCGCATCGCGGACACCGCTCCGCCGTCGCCGCGGGGCCGCTCCACCTCCTCCTGCATCGCCTCGAACCGCTGCAGGATCTCCGCCTGCGCGGTCGCCACGGACGTGTCGGATGCCCGCCGGGGCCGGGGGAGACCGATCGGGATGTCGGCGTACAGCCGACCCCCCTGGGCGAGCACGATGATCCGGTCGGACAACTGGACGGCCTCCACCACGTCGTGCGTGACGAACAGCACGGTCTTCTTGGTCCGAACCCAGATGTCCTGGAGCTGCTCCCGGAGCGCCCGTGCGGTGATCGCGTCCAGGTGGCTGAACGGCTCGTCCATCAGCAGCAGGTCGGGCTCCACCGAGAACGCGCGCGCGATGCCCACCCGCTGCTGCATCCCTCCGGAGAGCTGGGCCGGGAACCTCTCCGCCGCGTCCCGCAGCCCCACCATGTCCAGGTAGGCGAGCGCGCGGTCCCGGGTGTCGTCTCCCCTGCCGTCGAGGACGTACAGCATGTTCTGCAGGACCGTCCGCCACGGCAGGAGGCGTGGGTCCTGGAAGACGTAGCCGAGCCGTGCGGGTCGGTCGCCCTCCGAGACGGCCACCGTCCCCCTCGTGGGCGCGTCGATGCCCGAGACGATGTTCAGGAGCGTGCTCTTGCCGCAGCCCGACGGGCCCACCACCGCCACGAAGACGTGGCCGTCGACCTCGAAGCTGAGGTCTCCGATCGCCGTCGTGGGCTTCCACCTTCGCTCGATCGCCGGAAAGGTCTTGTTCAGATGATCGACCCGTAACGTGGCCACTCGCCCGCTCCTTCCGGGGACGCCGTCACGCGCCCCTCACCCCCAGATCCACCTCCTCGGCCCGGCGCTCGACTGCGGAGTGCAGCGCGTCACGCCAGCGGAACGCGCGGCGCTGCAGGCGAACGAGGACGAGTCGGTCGAGGAGCACGATGAACAGGATGAAGATCACCACCCACCCGACGAACCCCTTGTAGCGATTGGCGTCGTACCAGTATCGGCTGCGCCAGCCGACGCCGGACGACGCCGAGAACCACTCGGCGAGGAGCGCGGCGTTCCAGCCCACGATGATCGCGAAGCGGAGCCCGGCGAAGACGTAGCCGGTCACGGAGGGCACCTGGAGGTGCCGGAATCGGCGGTAGGTCGACACCCCGAACGCGCTCGACATCCGGCGCAGGTCGCGGGGTATCGCCTGCATCCCCTGCACCACGTTCACCGCGACGAACGGGAACGCCGACAGGAACGTGGTGATCACGACGGCCTCGTCCCCGAGTCCGAACCACATCTGCGTGAGGAAGGCCCAGATGATGGCGGGCAGCGCGAGGAGGACGAGCAACGTGTCCTTGAAGAGGGCTTCCGCGAGCTTGGAGCCGCCGATCACGACCCCCGTGAAGATGCCCAGGGCCATCGAGATCACGATCGCGATCCCGAAGCGGGGGAGCGTGGCGGCGAAGTGCTCGAGGAATTCGCCCCTGACGACACCGCCGTGTCGTCCCCCCGTGATCTCGATCCACAGGAAGCCGAACACCGCCGCCGGGCCGGGGAAGCGGTGCTCGTACAGCGCGACGAGCTGCCACAGCAGGAGCAGGAACAGGTAGCTCGCGCCCCGGGCGCCCGTGTCGGAGGTCACGGCCCGACGCACGGCGTGGACCGCGCCACGGGCACCCGCCGGTCGCTGGAGCGCCTGTCTCACGCCTGGTCCTCCAGCCGCCACCGGAAGAGGTAGCGCTCGAGCCGGACCAGCACGAAACGCTCGACGAGGAGCATGAAGATGATGAAGAGGAGGACCCACGCGAGGGTCCCGGGGATCGAGAAGTCCTCGAACTCCTTGCGGATCTGGAACCCAACGCCGCTCGAGGAACCGAAGACCTCCGTGAGCTGCTCGACCTTCCATGCGAAGGCGAAGGACAGCCGCACGCCCGCGAACGCGAACGGGGCGACCGACGGCATGAGCACGTGCCGAACCACGGCCGGACGGCGGCGCCCGAAGGCTGCGCTCATCTGCACGAGGCGCCGGTCGACCGAGTCGAGCCCCTCGGCGACGTTGATCGCGACGTAGGGCATGGACACGAGCCCCACAGAGATCACCGGTCCGAGGACGGAGATCCCCAGCACCACGAGGGCCATCACGGCATAGGTGATGCCCGGGACGCTGCCGGCGACCATCACCATGTCGTGGAAGAACGCCCGCCAGTACCGGCTGGTGCCCATCAGGTAACCGATCGGGAAGCCGATCGCCAGGGCGAGGCCGAAGCCGTAGGCGAGGCGGAGGATCGTGGGCACGAACTGGTCGATGAACGCGCCCGACCGGACGATATCCCACATCCTCGGTGCGATCCTGAGCGGCGAGGGGAGGAGGAACTTCCCGACGACGAACTCCGATAGGAGTGTCCAGACGAGCAGGAACCCTCCGGCGCCGACGACGAGTCCGAAGACGCCCCGCACGCGCCGGCGCGCGGCGATCGACAGCTGCGTGGTCCCTCGGGGGGCGCGCTCGACCGGTGTCGGACCCGCAGCGGGGGCGCTCCCGCCGCTCAGGTCGGGCACGAGGCCCGGCTTACCCGGAGGGCGGCTCGACCACGTCGAACCGCGGCGGCTCTGCGCTCTTGCTGAGCCCGGCGTCCGCGAGCATCTGGAAGATCTTCGACTCCGTCGCGACCCACTCGTCGTCGAGGTAGACGGAGTCGACGAACCAGTCGTGCTCCGCGAGGTAGTCCTTCATGAACTTGATCTCTTCGGGGGTCTCGACGGCGAAGTGTTGCGGGTAGCTCTCGATGATCTTGTCCTGGTTCGCCTGCCACTCCTTGATCCCCCGGTCCCACAGCTCCAGGAAGAACGCGACCTCCTTCGGGTGTGAGTCGTACCAGTCCGTCGGGGCCATGAAGATGTTGATCATCGGACCCTCGTGGTCCGGCGCGTCCACGGCCTCGCCGTACAGGTCGGCGGCGGTCTTGCCGTCGTAGAGGACACGGACCTTGTCGTTCAGGAGCACCGGGACGTTGAAGTCGGGCAGGACCAGGGCCCCGTCCACCTCGTGGTCCGCCGCCAGCGCCCCCGTGTTCCCGATGTCGGCGACCACCAGCTCGAAGTCCCCGCCGCCCGTGCGGAAATCGAGGCCGTAGAGCTCGTTGGCCAGCGCGCCCCAGATCACCGTCGACGACACCGAGTCCCACACCGCGATCTTGCGGCCCTTCAGGTCCTCGAGCGTCTGAGCGTCGGAGTCGGCCGGCACGACGAGGATGCTCCGGTCGATGTTGTACTTGCCGAAGACCGTCGCCGGCCTGCCCGTCTCCTCCTCGAGGAGCGGGACCTCGAACGAGCCGATCGACACCACGTCGGCGTGGCCGCCGGCATAGATCCCGAACTCGTCCCACGTGGACTGCTCGAGGATCCGGACGCCCGCCTTCTCCTCCATCGCCTCGCGGATCCCCGAGTCCTTCAGGTAGTCCCATACGGGGTCGGGTGCGAAGGTGAACCGGATGATGCCCTCTTCATCGGTGTCTCCGCCGCCTCCCCCTCCGCCCCCTCCGCCGCCGCAGGCGATCCCCACGAGCGAGAACACCGTGAGCAGGGCTAGGACCCTCCGGAAGCCGCTCATCCATCCCATCGCTCCGTCCCCTTCCGCCAGGCGTCCGAACAGCCGTCCAGGGTCGCAACCGATTGTATATTATGCGCCGACCCTAGCCCCCCGGCCGCCCCGGCGTCAATTCGACCGGACCGGGGCGCTGCGCCCTCGGCTCCGTCAGATCTCGACCACCGTCTTGAGTCCGCCGCCGGCGGCGGCGAGCGCATCCGCGAGCCCTTCGAGCGGTAGGCGGCGGGACATCAGCGGATCGAGCCGGAGCCGCCCGGACGCGACCGCCTCGATCGCGACCGGGTAGTCCTCGGCCTGCGCCGCCCGCGGGCTCGTCACGACCAGCTCCTTGTAGTAGAGCTCGTAGAAGGGGAAGGGGCCACCGGGTTCGGCGATCGTCCCGTAGGCGAGCACCCTCCCTCCCGAACGGGCCATCCGGACGGCTCGTCCGAGCGTGGCCACGGTCCCCGCACATTCGATCGCGACGTCGGCGCCACCGCCCGTCGCCCCGATGACCCGCTCGACGGCGTCCTCATCGCCGGCGGCGACGGTGACGTCGGCCCCGAGCGCGCGCGCCAGCTCGAGCTTCTCGGGGCTCCGGGTCACGCCCACCACCGGCCATGCGCCGCGGATCTTCGCGAGCTGGACGTGCAGCAGCCCCGTGACCCCGAGCCCCACCACGACGACGGAGTCACCGGGAAACACCTCGGTCATGCGCTGTGCGTGAACGCATGTCGTCAGCACCTGGATCAGCGGTGCGACGTGATCCTCGAGGTCGTCCGGGATGCGGTGGAGGTTCCCCGCCGGTGCGGCCACGATCTCGCGGAGGCCGCCGTCGCGATCGCGACCGAGCAGCCAGCCGTCACGGCAGAGGTTCGCTCGACCCTCCCGGCATCGAGGGCACCGTCCGCAGGCGACGTTCGGGTCGACGATCACGCGGGTCCCGGGCTCGGGCGAACCGGCCGGGCCCGCGATCACCTCGCCGACCATCTCATGGCCCATGATGCGGGGGTACGCGACCGGGATCTTCCCCTTGAAGATGCTGAGGTCCGTGCCGCAGATGCCGACGGCCCGGATCCGTACCGCGGCCTCGCCGGCCTCCGGCACCGGGCTGTCGACATCGCGGAGCTCCAGGAGCCCCGGTCCCGTGAGCAGAGCGGCCTGCAGCGCGTCCTCCTGTAGGGGCACGACACGTGAGCGAGGTGAGAGTTGCACATAATACATAGAGGCGGTGCGAGCTCCGGCAGAGCTCCGGCAGAGGAGGAGTCATGCGGCTAGTGGACCTGTCCCAGGACATCTACCAGGGGATGTTCGTCTACCCCGGCCACCTGAAGACCGTGCTCTTCGAACACGCCACCCACGAGGAGACGGCCCCGCGGTTCGACAGCGGCTTCTCGTTCCAGACGCTCGGCTTCCTGCTGAACGACAACGGGCCGACGCACGTCGACTCCTTCAGCCATCTCGATCCCGACCCGTCGGCGGACACGATCGACCGGATGGCGCTCGACCTGTTCTACGGCGACGCCATCTGCGTGGACGTGGCGGGAGCGGAGCCCCGGACCGACATCCCGGTGGCGCGGGTGGAGGAGGGGCTCGCGGCCGCCGGGCTGGAGGTCCGGCCGGGGGACATCGTGCTCTTCCGGACGGGGACCTTCGAGCAGCACGGCGGCACGAGGCGGTACGTGTCTGAGTTCCCCGGGCTCGGCGCCGATGTGGCCGACTGGATCGTCGAGAGGCGGGTGAAGTGCTTCGGCGTCGACAGCTGTACGCCGGACAACCCCGCGAGCAAGAGCTACCCGCTCCACATGATGGGCCGGAAGCATCACATCACCCACTACGAGAACCTGGCGAACCTCGACCAGGTCGTCGGGATGCGGTTCACCTTCGTGGGGTTTCCCCTCAAGCTCCGCGGGGCGCACGGGGGTCCGACTCGCGCCGTCGCGATCCTCCCCGACTGACAGCCCTTGCTCCCGCGGCGGCGCTTCCCCGCCCTATCCCGGGAGCACACCCGATCGCGCCCCGCCGTAGGAGTCTCGCGCGGCCGACCCGGCCGGGGCCGGATGGCCCGCGCCGGGCATCATATATAGTGTCGAATCTCCGTTTTCCCCTGAGGCGAGCGCTAGGGACGACCATGCCGGAGGGAGTGCACACGACCTACTCGAAGCCCGTCCTGCTGGGGATCGGGCTGGCCACGGGCCTGGTCTCCGGCCTGCTCGGGATCGGCGGGGGGACCGTGGCCGTCTTCGGCCTCGTGGTCCTGTCCCACTGGTCGCAGCATCCCGCCCACGCCACCGCCCTGGCCGCGATCCCCCCGATCGCGATCGTCGGCGCGTCGATGTTTGCGCTCTCGGGTCACATCGATCCGCTCGTGGGGTCCCTGCTGATCGCCGGCGCCATCGCCGGGGCGGCCCTCGGGGCGCGCATCATGGCGCGCATGCCGGAGCACCTGCTCCGGCGAGCGTTCGGGATCCTCATGCTGGCCGTCGGGATTCGTCTCCTGCTGCCGTGAGCGGCCTCGAGATCGTCCTCACCGTGATCGCCGGGATCCTCACGGGCATCCTCTCCGCGATGTTCGGCGGGGGCGGCGGGCAGATCTCGATCCCGTTCATGATCCTCGTTCTCGGCCTGTCCCAGCACGTCGCCGAGGGGACCTCGCTGTTCGTGATCGCGCCGGTCGCCGCCGTCGGCGCATGGGCGCACTCGCGGCGCGGCTACGTTCGCTGGTCCCCGGCGTTCTGGCTCGGGGTCGCCGGGATCGCGGGTGCGGCGATCGGAGCCCTCCTCGCCGTCCGCACGGACGAGGTCCTCCTCCGACGGTTCTACGCCGCCTTCGTCCTGTTCGCGGCGTTCCGGTTCCTCCGCCCGGAGCACGCGCGGCGGGACCGAGCGCCTGCGGCGGGACAGCCCCTCCTCGGGGAGAGCGATGGGCCCGCAGCCTGAGGCCCGGCGCGCCCCGGTGACCGGCGAGCACCCGAGAACCGGCGTGAATGGAGCCCGGGACCCCCGTCTCATATTGAACCCATGGACCGAGGAGGGACCGTGATCCAGGGCCTGGAGATGGAACGGCAGGGAGCCTCACTGGTCGCGACGGTCGAGCGGGGTGAGCAGAACTCGTTCAGCGGCGAGATGATCGACTCGCTCTGCACCGCGATCGACGATGCGGCGGAAGATCCGGATTGTCGATTCGTCCGGCTCCGCGCCCGGGGCGAGGTGTTCTGCCTGGGGCGCGATCGTCAGGGGACCACGCCCCAGGAGCTCCGTATCGAGGCGGCGAGGATCGTACGCATCAACGAGACGCTCCGCACCACGCCACTCGTCGTGCTTGCCGAGGTGGCGGGGGACGCGGCTGGCTTCGGCTGCGGGCTGATCGGCGCGTCGGACATCGCCGTTGCATCGGAGGCGGCGCGCTTCTGGTTCCCCGAGATCAAGATGGGGCTCGCTCCCACCGTCGTGATCAGCTGGGCGAGCAAGATGCTGCCGACGAAGCGCGCGTTCGACATGGTCGTGACGGGCGAGCCGATCGACGCGCGGACCGCGGCGCAGATTGGCCTGATCACGGAGGCAGTCCCCAAGGAGGAGGTGTCGGCGCACCTCGACGAGCGGATCGAGGCGATGGCTGCGCTCGACGCCGAGGCCGTCCGCGAGGTCAAGCGGTTCTTCACGCATGTCCGGACGATGGATGGCCCCTCGGCGGCGCAAGCCTCCGTGGATCCGCTCGTGATGGGGTCGCTCCGACTGCAACACCGATGATCCGATGAAGGGAGGCCGGGCGGTGGAACCAGGCGTCGGAGACCGAGCTCCGGACTTCGAGTTGCGACGGACCTTCGAGGAGTCGATCGCCCTCAACGATCTGCTCGCGAAGGGTCCCCTGCTGCTCGCGTTCTACGTCTTCGATTTCGGCCCGGTGTGAGGGAACGAGCTGTCCCAGTTGGGGCAACGGATCGACGACATCCGACCGACCGGCGGCGTCGCCGCGATCGCGGTCACCGCGACGTTCTCGCAGATGGCGTTCGCCGAGCATCTCGGCGTTCCGTTCCCCCTCCTCTCCGATTGGGGTGGGAGCACGTGCGAGGCGTATGGCGTGCGCTACGACGAGTGGAAGGGGCATGCGGGCGTTGCGAAGCGATCGCTGTTCGTCGTGGGCCGCGACGGCCTGATCCGGTATCGGTGGGTGACCGACGACGCCCTCGTCCTCCCCGAACTGGACCAGCCGCTGGAGGTAATGGCGGGTATGAGGTGACCGCGGTCGGCGGCGTGTCCACGCTGTCGTGAACGTGCGTGGGGGCCGGCCAATCCCCATTCGTCCGTTACGAAATCGGGCCGCGTCCCGTACCTCCCCGCGTCCCCGAGCCATTATCGAACCCGGCGGGAAACGCGACCGCACACTCCTCCAACGCTCAGTCGAGCCTAGATGTTCGGCCGCCCCCGAGAGCAACCGATGGTTGGGGACCGGGCGTGTTGGATCGGTCCGCTTCGTCGCGAGTGTGGAGGGGCTCACTCCTCCGTCGCTCGCTCCAGGCGGACTCGCCGGTCGACGTCCGCGAGATCCGGCGGAGGGACGCGGTTGAGGACCTCGATCACGCGGGGAACGTCGTTGCTCTCAGCCGCCCGGATGAACAGCAACCCGAAGCTCAAGAGACCAGGATCGAGAACGATCCGAGCCACGCGAGCGACTCGGGCGTCCCGAGCCGAGAGGGGGCCTCCCCACGAGTCCCGTGGGAGGGGAGACAGCTCGGTGGCGAACCGCCACGCACCGGTGCGAGCGGCCTCGACGCTGAACCGGATCACCTCCTCGTCCCGGCGTCCGCCGATCCGGTCGAGCAGCCCGATCAAGGGGGAAACTTCGCCGATGTCGAGGAGCACCTGGCGGATCAGGGTGGCCAGCATCTCGTTCACCCGGTCGAAGTCGCGCCGGAGGGACGGCAGGGCGTCGCCTGGCGCGGTCTCCGCGGCGGAGATCCCGAGGTCGAGGTTGATGTGGGCGTTCACCCCCACCAGGAGGTGTTGCACGATGAGGGGGCGCCACCCCCGGGCGGCCTCGAACGAGACCTGCCAGGACCGGGTGGCAGGCTCTCCGGCGCGGAACCGCTCCACCGCGGTCAGGTACCGGTTCCCGAAGCCCACCGCGAGCCGCTCCATCCGCGCACCGTCGTCGAAGAACCCGTCCAGGATCCCCTCGGCGGCCCTCGCCGTGACCTTGCGGTAGAGCGCGGCGAAGTAGCCGACCCGATCCTCCTCCTGGACGGCCCGCTCGACGATGCCGTCCAGCGCATCCAGGAACTCGACGACGGAGCTGACCACCCCGCGATTCTCGCCGCCCGGCCGCTCGGGCGCCAACGTCGTTCCGTTCACGTGACGCGCCAGAGCTCCGCGGTCATCACGCCCGTGTTCAGCCCGAACGTCGTCGATGCTCCTCCCGTGTTGAACCGCAGCTTGATGGTGTGGGAGCCGGGACCGAGCGTGGGCGACACGGTCTGGACGGCGTGCCCCTCCTGGAAGTTGTCGCCGGTGTCGTCGACGGCCATCCAGAAGGGGCCCCGCGTGTTGGTGTCCACGGCGACGTACAGGATGCACGGGACGCGGGCGGCCCCGAAGTTGCAGTTTGTCGCCCCGCCCACACGCACGACCGCGAGGAAGGTCTGGTCCTGGGGACGGTGAAATCGATGATCGCACCCGGGACGTCCTCGATCGTCGACGGGTCCGCGTCGGTGGCGGCGCTGATCCCCTGGACCACCAAGTCACCCCTGCCGGGTGATCGTCCGGGTAGGGTGCTGCGCATGACGCGCTCCGGGGTGCTGCGTCGCGTCCTGCCGCTGCTCGCGGCGGTCGTCGCGATGGGTCTGTTCGCCGAGCTGACGGGCGGCTCGGACGGGCCGGACTGGCGTCCGCTGCCGCCGCTGGACATGGGGCGGCGTCCCGAGCCGGTGGACGCGTCGCGCTTCGAGACGCGGTGGCCCATCAAGCACGTCGTGTTCCTGATCAAGGAGAACAGGACGTTCGACAACCTGTTCGGGCGGTTCCCCGGCGCGAACGGGGCCACGTCCGGCCTGGACCGGGGAGAGCGGCGGCCGCTGACCCAGGCCGTCGACCGGCTGGACGAGGACATCAAGCACTGCTATCCGTGCGCGTTGCAGGCGTGGGACAGCGGGAAGATGGACGGGTTCGCCACGATCAGCGCGACGGCGGACCGCTCCGCGTACACGCAGTACCGTCCCGATGACATCCCCAACCTGTGGCGGTGGGCCCAGGACTACGTCCTCGGCGACGCGTTCTTCGCCAGCGCCCAGGGCCCGTCGTTCCCGAACCACCTCTACTCGATCGCCGCGACGTCGGGGGGCACCCACGACAACCCCACCCTGGACTCGGCGACCCTCCTCCAGCGGCATCGTGAGACGGGCCTGTTCAAGGCGTGGGGGTGCGATTCGATCGAGCGCGCGTCGATCCGCGTCACCGACAGCGAGGGTAACGAGGTCACCGTTCCCCCCTGCCTCGACTTCCCGACCGAGGGGGACCTGCTCTCGGGCGCCGGCATCCCGTGGGCCTACTACTCGGCGACCCAGTACCAGAACGGGTACCTGTGGTCGGCCTACGACGCCGTCCGCCACGTCCGGGCCCACGCGCAGGTGTGGCAGCGCCACATCTTCCCCGTCGACGGGTTGGTCCGCGACGTGCGGGAAGGACGGCTCCCGCCGGTGACGTGGGTGACCCCGCGGTTCGAGCTCTCCGACCACCCCGAGTACAGCATGTGCTGGGGCGAGGACTGGACCACCCGCGTGGTCGACGCCATCATGCAGAGCCCCATGTGGGCCGACACCGCGATCTTCATCACGTGGGACGACTACGGCGGGTTCTACGACCACGTGCCTCCGCCCCAGGTGGACGGGTTCGGGTTCGGGTTCCGCGTCCCGCTGCTCGTCATCAGCCCATACGCCAGGAGCGGCGACGTGGACCACACCACGGGCGAGTTCTCGAGCGTCCTCCGCTTCATCGAGGACAACTGGGGCCTGACCCAGCTGACCTACCGGGACGAGGACGCGTTGAACTACTCTGAGGCGTTCGACTTCACCCAGGCCCCTCGTCCTCCGGACCCGCTCCCTCCCCGCGCGCCGGACTGCCAGGGTCCCCGGTTCCCCGACGGGTGACCTGTCCGCCGACGAACCCTACGGGCGGAGCGTGGCCGAGTAGACGTCCTGGGCCACGGGGCCGTTGCCCGTCCACGAGACGGCGACGAGGGCGTCGGTCGAGTCGATGCCGTTGTAGTCGCCCATGAACGGCGTGTGGCCCGGACCACGAGGCGGCTGGGCGTCGCCGTCGATGCCGGACTGGACGACCGTCCGGGCGAGCGTCGTCCCGGACGACGACACCTGGCCGTACACGAAGCCCATGAGGCCGGTGGACCGGTCGTAGTCGTAGAAGATCGTGCCGATCCGGCCGCCGGGGGCGATCGACATCCACGGCATGACCTGGTCGTTCGTGTCGCCGGTCAGGTTGACCTGGCTCGGGAACGTGCGCCTCAGGGGCAGGCGGAGGGGCCGGTGGTCCCGCTGCACCGGAGGCCGCGCGCGATCTCCTGGTCCAGTGCCGTGGTGTCCGGATCATCCGTGGCCGTGCCGTCGGCCAGCAGGTTCGTCAGCTGGAACGGGTCCGTCGCCAGATCGTAGTACTCCCGGAAGATGACCTTCCCGTCCGGCCCGAACCACTCCACGTACTGCGCCGACGGCGAGACGATCGAGGACCACGAGGGGACGCTCGGGTAGATCGGGTCCCGGTGGTACTCGAGGTAGGCCCCCGTCCGGTCCTGCCGGGTCCCGTCCGCGGCGATCACCGCGTCCCCGGCCGGTCCCAGGGAGTGGCCGTCCATCGGGGGGTCCGTGGGGAGCGCCACGCCGGCCGCGTCCAGGATGGTCGGCGCGAGGTCGGCCGTGGTGACGGGGGTCTGGACCACCCGTCCCGGCCGGAAGTGCCCCGGCCACCGGGCCAGCAGCGGGGTCCGGACCGAGGGCAGGTACGGGAACCGCTTCCCGGTGAGCGTCCGGACGGGCTCGGTCTCGACCTCGCCGCGCGCGCCGGCCAGGCCGTGCTCCCCCCACAGGAACCCGTTGTCCGAGAGGAAGAAGGCCAGCGTGTCCCGGTCCTGGCCCAGCGCCCGGAGGGTCCGGAACAGCCGGCCCACCATGTCGTCCACCGACATCAGGGTCCGGAGCTGCTGGGCCCGGTCCAGCTCGATCTTCTCGTCGGTGAGGTGGAGGGCGTCCCGGACCCACTGCGGCTTGTCGATGGTATCTGTCTCGCGCATGGCCGGGTCCTTCACGAACGGCGGGACCGGCGCGTTCGCGTACTTGGGCTCGGGGATCCAGGGGTCGTGAGGCGCCGCGGTGGCCACGTACAGGAACCACGGCCGGTCCGGCTCGGACGCGAAGTCCCGGAGGAACCGCACGGCCTGGTCGCCGATGAACGTGGTGGAGTACTCGTTCACCCTCCTGACCCGGCCGTCCACGTCGAACGTGCCCCCCAGGTATCCGCTGCTGAACAGGGCCCAGCGGTCGAAGTTCGGGGGCGCCGTCCCCACCGGCCAGTCGTTGAGGAACTTGCCGACCATTCCCGTTCGATACCCGGCGTCGTGCAGGTACCGCTGCACGGTGGTGTCGTGGTCGAGCTTCAGCGCGTCGCCGTTGCCGAGCACGCCGGTGTCGTGGGGGAACCGCCCCGTCATGATCGTGGCCCGCGACGGGCAGCACAGCGGCGTGGTGACGAACCCGTTCGCGTACTCGATGCCCCCGCCGCCGAAGAGCCGCCGGACCTGGGGCATGACCCCCAGCGTGTCGGCCCGCTGGTCGTCGGTGAGGACGATCAGGACGTTCGGCGGGCGCTCCGGCGCCGGCGTGTGGCCCACGTCCGAGCCCGTCGGGCTCGGGAAGGTCGGGGACGCCGGAGGGCTCCCGGTGACGGTCGGGCCGCCTCCCGTGCAGGCGGCGGCCAGGCACGCGACCAGCGCGACGAACGCCCGGCGCACCGGGACCGTCACTCCGGGACTCGCTCCAGGCGGCGGGTGCGGGCCTCGAGACGGTCGGGCAGCGGCTCGAGGCCCAGGCCGGGGCCCCTCGGGACCGCCATCGTCCCGTCGGGGGCCATGCGATGCGGCTCCGTGAGGTCCTCGGCGAAGTAGCGATCGCTGGCGCTGATGTCGCCGGGAAGCGTGAACCCCGGGAGGGCGGCCAGGGCCAGGTTCGCGGCCCGGCCGATGCCGGTCTCCAGCATGCCGCCGCACCACACCGGCGCCCCGTGCTCGCGGGACACGTCGTGGACCCGCCGGGCCTCCAGCAGCCCTCCCACGCGGCCCTGCTTGATGTTCACGATCCGGCACGCGCCCAGCTCCAAGGCGGCTCGGGCGTCGGCGGCCGACCGGATCGACTCGTCGAGGCAGACGGGGGTGGCGATCCGCCGGGCCAGCACGGCGTGCTCCAGGAGGTCCTCGTGGCCGAGGGGCTGCTCGACCATCACGAGGTCCAGCGCGTCGAGGGCCTCGAACACCGGCAGGTCGGCCAGGCGGTACGCCGCGTTGGCGTCCACCGAGAGCGGCGTTCCCGGGAATGCGTTCGCCACCGCCGTGACCGGCTGCACGTCCCACCCCGGCTCGATCTTCAGCTTGACCCGCCGGTACCCCGCCTCCACGTACCCCGCCACCTGCTCCACCAGGGCCTCCGGCGACGCCGCGATCCCCACGGACACGCCGCAGGCCACCCGGTCCCGCTCGGCCCCCAGGAACGCCGCCAGCGACCCGTCACGCGCCCGGAGCCAGGCGTCGAGGAACGCCATCTCCAGGGCCGCCTTCGACATGCGGTGGCCCCGGACCCAGGACATCGCGGCCACCAGGCCGTGCGGGTCGAGCGGGCCCGCGTCGAGCAACGGCGGGCCCAGGTGGTCGCGGATGGCCAGCCACGCCGCGTCGTTGAACTCCTCGGAGTACAAGGGGGACGGCGACGCCACGCACTCCCCCCATCCCGTCACGCCGTCCGGGGTCTCCAGGCGGACCAGCACCGCCACCTTGTCCCGCTCCTCGCCGAACGACGTCCGGAACGGCCGGACCAGCGGCAGCGCCACCAGGCGCAGCTCGATCGCCGCGATCTCGATGGACGGGCCGTCCGTCACGCGTCCGCCTCCGCCCACGCATCGGGCCGGTCCACGATGGCCTCCGGCATGGCCAACTGGTAGGCGGGCGGGCGCGGGGCGTCCGAGTCGAACGCGGCGACCACCATCCCGCGCGACACGCAGCCTTCCAGGGCATCGGCGACGGCATCCCGCCACGCAGCCGCGGCCCCCGGATCCCGTTCGCGCAGCGATGGGTAGTCCCGCACGAGCTCGATCCGGAACCCGCCCTCGGGCAGCGGCTCCGGGTCGGTGGCGCGCACGGGCCGGCCGTCGACGTTCCGGAGCAGGACGCGCTCCACGCCGGGAACGCCGGGCCGCCGTACCGGTCGCCGGTCCAGGTCCCACCGGGCCTCCAGCCTGTCCGTCCGCTCCCCCCGGTTCAGCACGTCGGTCATGTCCCCGTAGTAGTGGCGGTGGAACCGGTCGGCCGTGGTCCCCAGCTTGTTGACGTTGAAGTGGGCGTTCCGGGACTGCATGGGGTCGAACGTCCACCGCACCACGTGGGTCCCCATGTCCAGCGCCGCGGCCCGCTGGGCCAGCTTCAGCGCGTACCCCACGCCGGCGTGCCGGAGGTCCGGCACCACGGCCAGCATGTGGGAGTGGACGTGGAGCCCGTCCGACGGGTCGTGACCCAGGAACCCCAGGACGTAGCCGATCATCCGGCCCTGGCGGAACGCCCCGTACGGGACGTTGCCGCTTCCCTGGAGGGCCCGGATCAGCTCGTGCGGCAGGAGCTGGTGGGGGCCCCAGGTGGCCACCATGACGTCGACGATCGGACCGGCGTCGGCGAGCTCGGCCAGGGGACGGAGATCCACGCCGGCCGCGCGGGCCGCCGCCTCCGCCGCTCGCCAGGCCTCCGACCCCATCGAGGGCCGAGTCTACCGGTCACTCCCGCCCGAAGGCGGTCCCCAGCGCCGACGGCGGATCTCCGGCCAGGAAGCGGCGCACGGCGGGGTGGCGCTCGCCCAGCCGGCGAAAAGCCGGCAGGTACACCAGGACCAGCGCCACGATCATCAGCGCGAACGGCATCAGGGGCAGGATCTGGGACAGGCCGGGGAACACCGGCTGGAGCTTCAGCGCGGCCACCTGCAGCGCGCCGAACAGGTACGCCCCGAAGGCCGCGCGCAGCGGGTTCCACCCCCCGAAGATCACGATGGCCAGGGCGATCCATCCGTAGTTCGAGGTCGAGCCCTCCCGCCATCCCAGCTTCACGTCCAGCGAGAACGCCGCGCCGGCCACCCCCACCAGCGCCCCCCCGATCACCGTGTACACGTACCGCAGCCGGTTGACCGGGATCCCCCGGGCGAACGCCGCCTCCGGCCGCTCCCCCACCCCCTGGAGGTCGAGCCCCCGTCGGGTGCGGTACAGGAACACGCCCGCCACGATCATCACCACGTAGCTCCCGTACACCGAGAGGTTGTGGTGGAACAGGACCGGCCCCAGGAACGGGATCTTCGACAGCCCCGGGATGGCCACCGGCGGCACCCGCTGCCCCACCTTGCCCACCAGGTCGTCCCCCAGGAACGAGCTGAGCTCGATCCCGAGGAGGGTCAGCACGAACCCCACCGCGATCTGGTTCAGCCGGAGGCGGATGCTCGAGAACGCCACGATGAGGGCGAAGGCCACCCCGACGGCCATGGCCGCCAGGAACCCCACCAGGAGGCTCTTCGTCCCGTACGCGGCCCCGAACCCCGCCATGGCCGAGAGCATGATCGAGCCCTCGAGCGACAGGTTCACCACCCCGGCCTTCTCGCCGATGGTCTCGCCGACCACCGCGTAGACCAGGGGGGTCGCCGCCGCCACGATCGATGCGAGCGTCGCCTTCATCCGGCTCCCTACGGCGGGCTCACGACGGTCGGTTCCACCGGCGGCGTCTCGACGGGAGCGGTGGCCGCGGCGACGGGCTCGGCGGACTCCGGAGAGATGCCGGCCCGCTTGCGCCGCCACCCCGCGGCCATCACCACGAACAGGACCAGCACCCCCTGGAGCACCCCGCCCAGGGCCGAGTCCAGGTCCAGCCGGAGGGTGAGCTGCGTGCTCCCCACCGAGACCATCACGAAGAACAGGGCGATCGGCGCGATCAGCGAGGCCCGGAACCCCGCCAGCAGGACCACCAGGATCCCCAGGAACCCGTACCCGCCGGACAGGGAGGGGACCAGCTTGTGGTGCACGCCGAGGACCTGGAGCCCCCCGGCCAGGCCGGCAAGCGCGCCGCACGTGGCGAATGCCCCCAGGAGGTAGCGGCCGGTGGGGATGCCGATCAGGAACGCGCTCCGCGGGTTCCGCCCCACCGCCTTCAGGCGCAGGCCGAAGCGGGTGCCCCGCATCAGGAAGAACACCAGCACGACCGAGAGCGCCGCCAGCGCCAGGGCCACCGGCGACAGCGTCGTGTGCCCGAACGTGGGCAGGTAGCTCTCCTGGCGGAACAGCTCCGTTCCGCTGGTGGACGCGATGCCCGCGCGGGCCCACGGTCCGATGATCAGGTAGATGGCCAGGCCGCTGGCCACGAAGTCCAGCCCGAGCCCCCCGAAGATCTCGTTCACCCCGCCCCGCGTCTTCAGGACCCCGACCAGGACGGCCCACAGGGTTCCCCCGACGATCGCGGCCAGGAGCGCCGCCGGGATCAGGACGAACGACGGGCCGGGGAGCTCCCTGGCCACCAAGGCCGCAGCGATGCCCCCCATCACGATCTGGCCCTCCACCCCGATGTTCCACAGCCCCGCCGCGAACGTGACCACCAGCCCCGACGCCGCCAGGGCCAGCGGGACCCACGCCGACAGGGTCTGGGCCACCTTGTTCGTGCTGCCGGCCGCGCCCTCCCACATCAGCCGCAGGGCCCGGAACGGCGGCGCGCCGACCACGGCGAGCAGCAGGACGACCACGGCGAGCGCCATGACCACCGGCAGGAGGGACGAGCCCGCCCGGGCCGCGGCCTCCCGGGACCGGGACGGTCGCGAGGGCGTCCCGGCGTGTCTCACGCCACGTCCTTCCCGCCGATGAGATAGCCGAGCCGCTCTCCGTCCGTTCGCCGGGCGTCCAGGACCTTGAGGATCCGCCCGGCGAAGAACACCAGGATGCGGTCGCTGTACCGCAGCAGCTCGGCGAGGTCGGCCGAGGCGAACACGATGGCCGCCCCGGAGTCGCGACGTTCCAGCAGGCGCTGCCACACCCAGTCCGCCGACTCGATGTCCAGGCCCCGGGTGGGGTGCTCCATGAGCACCAGGCGCTTGCCCTCGGGGACCAGCGCGAGCAGCAGACGCTGCTGGTTCCCCCCGGACAGGGACTCCGCGGTGGAGGCCTCGGTCCCCCGGATGGAGAACCGCCCGATCATGTCGTCGGCGTCGGCCCGGGCCGCCCCCCAGTCCACGAACAGCCCTCCGTGCCCCCCGGCCAGCGCGACGTGCTCGGTCACGGTGAGCCCGGCCACCAGCCCCTCCTCCAGCCGCCCCGCCGGGAGGAGGTGGACCCCGGCTTCCAGGAAGCCCCGGTACTTCCGGCCGGTCATGTCCCGTCCGCCCACCCGGATCCGGCCCTCGGTGGGACGGAGCATGCCCGCACAGGCCCGCAGGAACGTGCGCTGGCCGCTGCCCTCCAGCCCGGCCAGCCCGATGACCTCGCCGGTCCGGACGGAGAGCGACACTCCCGCCGTGGTCAGGTTGCGGTCCTCGAGCGTCACGCCGTCGAGCTCCAGAACCGGTTCCCCGGGCTCGGCCGCCGCCGGCTCGGCCTCCACCAGGACCCGGCCGAACATCAGCTCCACCAGCTCGTCGGTGGGACAGGGGATCTCGGCCTCGCCCACCACCCGGCCCCGGCGCATCACCGTGACCCGGTCGCAGATCTCCTCGACCTCCTCGAGCTTGTGGGAGACGAATACGACGATCATCCCGTCGGCCGCGAGCGACCGGAGTGTCTCGAACAGCAGGGCCCTCTGGGTGGCCGAGATGCCGGAGGTGGGCTCGTCGAGGATCAGGACCTTGGCCCCCAGCCACAGCAGGCGGACGATCTCGAGCTGCTGGCGCTCCCCAACCGTGAGGGACCGGGCGGAGGCGTCGGGGTCGAGGGAGAAGCCGAACCGCCGGCACATCCGCAGGAGCTCCCGCTCGCCGGCGGCCCGGTCCACGAAGGCCCGGCCCGGGCTCCCCACAAGGAAGTTGTCGAGCACCGTGAACGGGAGGAACACCAGGGGGTCCTGGTGGAGCATGCCGATCCCGGCCCGGATGCCGTCACGCGGCGAGGACAGCCGGAGCGCGGTGCCGTTCAGGGACACCTCACCGGAGTCCGCGCTGAGGTAGCCGGACACGATCTTCATCAGGGTGGACTTGCCGGCCCCGTTCTCCCCCAGCAGGCCATGGATCGTGCCGGCCGGGGCGGTGAGCGTGACGCCGTCGTTGGCCCGGACCGGCCCGAACGCCTTGTGGACTTCGCGCACCTCGAGGCTCATGGCCCCGTCCCCCCTGCCCCGCCTCCAGAGGCGGGGAGGAGGACCTGCCGAGTCCTCCTCCCCGTCAGTTCGCTCACGCCGGGCGCGTTCACTCGTGCTAGGTCGAGCTCGCCCCCTTCATCCCTTCCAGGAGCTGCTCCGCGTACCAGATCTGCTGGTCGGTGGCGGTCTCGCCGTCGCCCAGGAACGGGGAGCCGTCCTGCCAGTTCAGGGGGCCCTGATACAGGTCGATCGACCCGTCGGCCAGTCCCGCGATGAACTGGTCGAGCATCGAGGAGTTCTCTTCCGTCAGGGCCGGGCCCTTCTCGAACCCGACCGCCGAGGTGTCGGGGTCGTTGATGTTGTTCCAGTCCGGCGGGTTCCACTCGAAGGTGGCCTCGAACGTCCCGTCCTGCACGGCCGTGGCGGTCTTCAGGTAGGCCGGCCCCCAGTTGAAGTACGGCACCCCCAGGCAGACGTCCGGGCCCTCCGTGCAGGCCCCCTTGAAGTCGTAGGGAACTGCCCACACGTCGTCGCCGCCCTCGGCCCGCTGGTTCGCCCGGACCAGGGCCTCGGTGGTGTCGATGCCTGACAGGACCACGTCGGTGCCGGAGTCGAAGAAGCCGTTCGTCACCTCGGTCGGGTCCAGGGTCACCCCCGGGATGTTGAACCAGAAGCCGATCCAGTTCACCGTGAACCTGAGCTGGGCGGGGTCCTCGTGCCGGAAGCTCGTCCAGCAGTACTTCGCCCCGAGGTAGGCCGAGTTGGCCAGGCGCCGGGTCTCGGCGTTGATCAGCGGCCCGAGGTACCCGATCTTGCCGGTCTGGCTGGTGAGAGCCGCCGAGCACCCGCCGATCATCTTGCCGTACTCCATGCGGCCCATGATGTTGCCGAGGTTGGTCAGGTCGGCGTGGTAGTCCTGGCCGTCGGACCAGGCGCTGTCGCCGGAGGACCAGATCATCGGCACGTCCGGGTGGGCGGCGGCCGCGGCCAGGATGCCGTCCTTCATGTCGTCGGACGTGGCGAAGATCAGCTGTGCGTCCTGGTCGATCATGTCGCTGACCGCCTGTTCCACCGAGGTCTCAGGACGGTCCGACGGGTTCACCTTGTCCAGGACGATCATCTTCGCGCCGAGCTTCTGCTCGACGTACTGGCCGGCCTCGAAGTGGGCCTGCGACCAGCCGTGGTCGTTCTTCGGCCCCACCAGGAGCATTCCGAACGTGAGCGGCTTCGCCGGCGGCGCGGACGTGGTCGGCTCGGTCCCAGTGGGCGCGGAGGTGGTCGATCCCCCCCCACCCCCTCCGCAGGCGACGGCCACGAACGCGACAACGAGGCTGACGGCGAGCAGAGCGAAACCGTTTCGCCTGCGAGCCATTGCACACCCCCCTTTCGGGTGTCATGACGTCATGTCCTGGGAAACGTACGCGCCACCCCGGGCCCCGCGACGGGACCTCCGGCCCTGGTTTCCCGGGCCGGCCGCCCCGGTGGGGGCCGGAGCCTCCCTGGAGCCTGGTCTGGCCTAGCCGCCCTCGGGAGGCGGCAGCTCCTGCCACTCGCTCTCCTCGATGCCCTGACCGCGGCGACGCTTGAAGAACGCCGCGATCGCGGCGACGATCCCGGCGAAGAAGACGAACAGGAAGAACTTCTTCTTCCCGCCGCCCTTCTCCTTGTCCTTGCTCATCCTGCCTCCTTCCCCCAGTGGGCCTGGATGGACTTGAACCATCGACCTCATCCTTATCAGGGATGCGCTCTAACCGCCTGAGCTACAGGCCCGTTGGGCGTGCTGGGCCGCCGGGCGGCGCCATCGATGCCGAGGATACCCGGGGCCGCGAGACCGCGCCAATCGTGGGCGGGGCCGGCCGCGGTGGAGCGGGCGATGCGGGCCCATCGGCGGGCCCGGGAGTCAGCGGCGCTCGGTGAGCGTGATCTCCAGACCCCCCACGAGGTCCGAGATCAGGTTGTACATGAAGGTCACGACCAGCTTCACCAGCGACCAGAACACCACCATGACCAGCCCGAACGCGAAGGCCCGGCTGAACAGGAACCAGCCGTTGATGTGGAACTTCTTCTTCTCGTCGAGGAACTCGCCGATGAAGTCGGCGATGGAGTCGATGGCCCCGAGTGCGCCGAGGATGTTGTACAGGATGATCAGGCCGGTGAGGACCACCAGCATCACGCAGAAGTAGAACAGCAGCGAGAAGCGGAACACCGACCACGGGCCGACCCGCTTGACCACCACGCGGGTCTTCCGGGCGGTCGTTGTGGACTCCTGCGCCCGGGGGACGCGGGGCGGGGTCACCTCGACGGTGCGAGCCATCTCGTTCCTTTCACATCGACACGACGAACCCGCCGGCCCTCGTCCGGGGCCCGGCAGGACCGCCGCGCCTGCAGTCGGATACCTCTTTGTAGCGGTCCTCGGCGCGGACGGCAAGCATATTGAGCCCTCGCGCGCTCATCCGGAACCCCCGGCCGTGCTCGACGCGCTCGGAGGGCTCGCCGGGCCGAACCTCCCGAGCACGATCCTCACGTGGGCCGGGCCCAGGAGGGCCATGGCGGCCGGGACCGCGATCCAGTCCGCCGTCAGCACCCGGTCCTGCACCACCAGGGCCCCGGCCCCGACGGCGGCGCTCCCCGCCGCGACCAGGACGAACACAACCGCCGCGGGCACCGCCGTTCGCAGCCACAGGCCGGTGGCCACCGTGACGGCGGCGCCGGCCACGATGAGGAGCACCCCCGTCCCGTCGCCCACGAGCGCGCATGATCCCAGGTTGGCGGGGACGCCGTCCCGGCGGTGCGGGAGCCGGAGCCCCGCACCTGTCGATCCGCCTCCGGTACGCTCGGAGCGCCATGACCTCCTCCGACGGGCCCGGCCCCGTTCCCATGGTCGCCACGGTCGGGCGCGGGTTCGCCCGGGCCACGCCGGACGCGGCCCGGGTGAGCCTGGAGGTGTGGGCCGAGCTGGACACGCCGGACGCCGCGATCGACGAGGTGGCCCGGCGGTCGGCCGCCCTGGCCGAGGTCTTCGACGAGCTCGACATCCCCACCGGAGCCCGGACCACCTCCGACGTGTCCCTGACCGAACGATGGGACCATCGCCGGGACGAGGCGGTCTTCCGGGGGTATCGGGCCGGGGCGCAGATCCAGGTCCGGGTGGTGGACCTCCGGGTGGTGGGGCGGCTGGTGTCCCGTGCGGCCCAGCGGGCCCAGGCCCGTCCGCAGGGGACCGCCTGGGAGGTCGACGCGGCGAACCCCGCCCGGTCCGAGGCCTGCCGGCTGGCCGCCGAGGACGCCCGGCGGAAGGCCGAGGCCTACGCGACCGCGCTGGAGCTGCGCCTGGGACCGGTGGTCTCGATCCGCGAGCCCGGCGCCCGGCGCCCCATCGGGGCCCGGATGATGGCCTCGGGGGCCGGCCCCATGCAGCCCATGGAGGGGTCTCCGGACCTCTCGGTGGAGGCCGGCGACGTGGACATCACCGCGACGGTCGAGGTGGTGTTCCGGCTCGAGACCGGCTGACGTCCGGCCGCCGCCCGGCGAGGGCTTCGGGTCAGTCCTCGCCGTCCATCTGGGTGACCACCGGGGCGATGGCCACCACGATCCCGCCCTGGTCCACGCGCATGGTCCGGACGCCCTGGCTGGACCGGCCCACCCGGCGGATCTGGGCCGAGGGCACCCGGATCACGATGCCGGTGGAGGAGATCACGAACAGATCCTGGTCCTTCGACCCGACGAAGGCCCCGGCCAGCCCCCCGGTCCGCTTGGTGAGCTTGTGGACCACCACGCCCTTGGTCGGCCGGCCCTTGCGGGGGTACTGCGTGATCGCGGTGCGCTTGCCGTACCCGTGCTCGGTGACCGAGATGAGGTCGTCGCCGGCACCCGTGTCCACCAGGGCCAGGACCTCGCCGCCCTGCTCCAGGCGCATGCCGATCACTCCGGCGGTGGCCCGGCCCATGGGCCGCGCCGCGCTCTGGGAGAACCGCGCGGCCAGCCCCGACCGGGAGACCAGCATGAGGTCGTCCTTGCCGTCGGTGAGGAGGACCCCGATGAGCTCGTCGTCGCCCTTGAGGTTGATGGCGGCCAGGCCGGTCCGGGGGGAGTCGTACTCCGGCAGGGCGGTCCGCTTCACCATCCCGTGCTTCGTGGCGAACACCAGGAACTTGCCGTCCTCGTAGTCCTTGAGGTCGATGACGGCTGAGATCCGCTCGTCGGCGGAGACCACCACCCCCGGCAGGTTCGCCGCGAACATCCCCCGGCCCGTGCGCGAGCCCTCCGGGATCTCGTGGACCTTGACCCGGTACACCTTCCCCGTCGTGGTGAAGAACAGCAGCCAGTGGTGCGTGGTGGTGGTGAAGACGTGGCTGACCACGTCCTCCTCCTTGAGGTTCGCCCCGATCACGCCCCGGCCGCCGCGGCCCTGCCGCCGGTAGGTCTCGACCGGGAGGCGCTTCACGTACCCGGCCCGGGAGACCGTGATGACGACGTCCTCCTCGGCGATGAGGTCCTCGACCTCGAAGTCACCCTCGTCGGCCTTGATCTGACTCCGGCGGGCGTCCGCGTACTTCTTGCGGATCTCCGCGAGCTCGTCTGAGATCACGGACCGGACCTTCCCGGGGTCGTCCAGCAGCCCCCTGAGGTACGCGATCCGCTCCAGAAGGTCCTTGTGCTCCTGCTCCAGCTCGCTGCGGGCCAGGCGGGTCAGCCGCCGCAGCGGCATGTCCAGGATGTGGTTGGCCTGGATCTCGCTGAGCTCGAACCGCGACATCAACTTGGTCCGGGCCTCGTCGGCGTCCTGCGCGGCGCGGATGATCCGGATGACCTCGTCGATGTGCTCGAGCGCGATGAGGAGGCCGAGCACGATGTGGTCGCGCTCCTCGGCCCGGCGGAGCTGGAACTTGGTCCGCCGGGTGACCACGTCGATCTGGTGGTCGATGTAGTACCCGATCACCTCGGTGAGCGGCATGACCTTCGGGACGCCGTCGGTCAGCGCCAGCATGATCACGCCGAACGAGTCCTGGAGCTGCGTGTGCTTGTACAGGTTGTTGAGCGCGACGTGGGGGTTGGCCCCCTGCCGGAGCTCGATCACCAGGCGCATCCCCTGCTTGTTGCTCTCGTTGCGGATGGCCAGCCGGTTCGGTGAGTCGTTCGCGATCTCCGGGATCTTCCGTTCCTTGCGGAGCAAGGCCACCTTCATGAGGAGGGCCGCCGGGTTCACCTGGTACGGGACCTCGGTGATCACGATGCGTTGGCCACCGCGTGAGGTCTCCTCGACCGCGGCCAGGCCCCGGACCCGGATCGAGCCCCGGCCCGTCTCGTACGCGTCGCGGATGCCCTGCCGGCCCATGATCACGCCGCCCGTCGGGAAGTCCGGCCCCTTGATGTGCTTCATCAGGCCGGCCACCGCGATCTCCGGGTCGTCGATCATCGCCACCACAGCGTCGATGACCTCGCCCAGGTTGTGCGGCGGGATGTTCGTGGCCATGCCGACGGCGATCCCGCCGGCGCCGTTCACCAGAAGGTTCGGGAACCGACTGGGCAGCAGGACAGGCTCCTGCTCGTAGCCGTCGAAGTTCGGGATGAAGTCGACCGTCTCCTGGTCGATCTCCCGCAGGAGCTCCATGGCGATGGGGGCCAGGCGGGCCTCGGTGTACCGGTAGGCAGCAGCGGGGTCGCCCTCCGGCGAGCCGAAGTTCCCGTGGCCGTCGACGAGCGGGGCCCGGAGCGACCACGCCTGCGCCATCCGGACCAGGGCGTCGTACACGGACTGGTCGCCATGGGGGTGGTACTTCTTCAGGACCTCGCCCACCGCGGCCGCGCACTTGCGGTGGGGGCGGTCGGGCCGGAGGCCCGACTCGAGCATCGAGTACAGGATCCGCCGCTGGACCGGCTTCAGTCCGTCCCGGACGTCCGGAAGGGCCCGCCCGACGATGACCGACATCGCGTAGTCCAGGTACGACCGCTGGATCTCGTCCTGGATGTCGACCGGTTCGATCCGCCCCGCCAGCAAGCTCTGCGACATCAGGGCGTCACCCCTCGAGACGCTCCGGTCTTCCGCGCGGCCCTACACGTCAAGGTTCTGCACGTCCTTGGCGTTGGCCTGGATGAAGTCCCGCCGGGCCTCGACGTCGGTCCCCATCAGGATCGAGAACAGGCGGTCGGCGGCGGTGGCGTCCTCCACGTCCACCCGGAGCAGCGTTCGGCTCTCGGGGTCCATGGTGGTGTCCCACAGCTGGTTCGCGTCCATCTCGCCCAGGCCCTTGAACCGCTGCGGGTTGTCGAACTTCTTGTTGCCGTTCGCCGCGCGGAACTGGTCCCACTCGCGCTCGGAGTAGAAGTAGTGCGGCTGCTTGTCGGCCTTCACCATGTACAGCGGCGGCTGGGCCAGGTACACGAAACCGGCCTCGATGAGCTCCTTCATCTGGCGGAAGAAGAACGTCAGCAGCAGCGTGCGGATGTGGGCGCCGTCGACGTCGGCGTCGGCCATGATCACCACCTTGTGGTACCGGGCCTTGGCGATGTCGAACTCGTCGCCGATCCCGGTCCCCATCGCCGCGATGAGGGCCTGGATCTCGGTGTTCTCCAGGGTCTTGTGCAGCCGGGCCTTCTCGACGTTCAGGATCTTGCCCCGGATCGGCAGGATGGCCTGCGTCACACGGTCACGGGCCTGCTTGGCCGAGCCGCCTGCGGAGTCGCCCTCCACGATGAACAGCTCGGACAGCGTCGCGTCCGTGGACTGGCAGTCGGAGAGCTTCCCCGGGAGCGTGGTATCGAGCAGGCCCTTGCGGCGGGTCAGGTCCCGGGCGGCGCGGGCGGCCAGGCGGGCCTTCTGCGCCGCGGAGGTCTTGGCCACCACCCGCTTGGCGTCGCCGGGGTGCTCCTCGAACCACGTGGCCAGTTGCTCGTTGACGGTGGTCTCCACCAGCGAGCGCATCGACGCGTTGCCCAGCTTGGTCTTGGTCTGGCCCTCGAACTGCGGGTGGCGAAGCTTCACCGACACGATGCCGATCAGGCCCTCCCGGACGTCCTCGCCGATGAAGTTGTCCTCCTTCTCCTTCAGCAGCCCCTTGTCCCGGGCGTAGCGGTTGATCACGTTCGTCAGGGCCTTCTTCAACCCCTCCTCGTGCATCCCGCCCTCGTGGGTGTTGATGGTGTTGGCGAAGGAGTGGATCTGCTCCGCGTAGCCCGTGTTCCACTGCAGGGCCACCTCGACCTCGGAGTCCTCCTCCACGCGCTCCATGTGGATGACACGGGTGTGGAGGACCTCCTTCCCCACGGCGAGGTGCTTCACGAAGTCGCCCAGGCCCCCGGACGCCTTGAAGGTCTCCCGGACGGTCTCCTCCTCGCGCTCGTCCACCAGCGTGATCTCCACGCCCCGGGTCAGGAACGACAGCTCCTGGAGCCGCTCCGCGAGGAGCTCCCGCTTGAACTCCATGCCCTCGGTGAAGATCTGGGGGTCCGGCCAGAACGTGACCGCGGTGCCCCGGCGCTTCGACGGCTTGCCCTTGACCAGCTTTCCGGTGGCCTTGCCCCGCGCGTACTCCTGGCCCCACTGGAAGCCGTCGCGCTCCACCGCGACCACCAGCCGCTCGGACAGCGCGTTCACCACAGAGACGCCGACGCCGTGGAGACCGCCGGAGATGCGGTACCCGCCTCCGCCGAACTTCCCGCCGGCGTTCAGGGTGGTGAGCACGACCTCCACCGCGGGCCGGCGGTCCTTCGACCTGGGGATGGGGGTGACCGGGATCCCCCGGCCGTTGTCCACGACGGAGACCCCGCCGTCGGCACGGAGATTGACCTGGATCCGGGTACAGTGCCCGGCCATGGCCTCGTCGATGGAGTTGTCGACGACCTCGTAGACCAGGTGGTGGAGCCCTCGGGAGCTGGTGGTCCCGATGTACATCCCGGGCCGGAGGCGGACGTGTTCGACGCCCTCCAGGACCGTGATGTCGGCTGATGTGTACTCGTTCGGATTGGTCGCTGCTGCCAACGTTCCTCCGCCTCACCACGCGCACGGCGACGCGAGCCACACGTTCGCGAGGGGGCCCACCGCGCAGGGAAAATGCCAGTTGAAGTATACCATGCGAACCCCCCTTCCGGCGGGTTTCCGCGGCCTTCGAAACCCTTGCGCTACAACGGTTTTGGGCCCTGGCCGATGGTGTCGTCCACCACCACCGTGACCCGGGTCACGGGCTCCCCCTCCAGTGTCCGATTCGCCCCTTTCCGGATCTCCCCGGCCAGGAACTTCACCTGGGCTCCCCACGGTCCCGAGGAGGCCGCCACGACCAGGTTCCCGCCCTCCAGCCGGACCGGCCGACACTCGGCGGCCAGCCGCTCCCCGACCACCTCGGGCCATCGCCGGGCCAGGTTCCCCAGGCGCACCCCCTCGGCAAAGGCCTTCTTCCCGAAGAGCCCCGCCAGGATCTCGCCGACGGTGAACGTGTCGTCGGACCGGACCCTGGGATCCCGGGGCTTGGGGCGGCGGCGCCGTTCCGCGGCCTTGCGCTCCCACTGCGACTCGGGGGTGCCCCGCCGCGGTCCCTGCCGGGGCCGCTCGCCGGGGAAGCTCCCCCGCTGCCCCCCGGTCACGCCGCCGCTCCCCGGTCGGTCACGGTCCCCGCGCGAACTTCCCACACCCGGTCGGCCTCCGGGGGGACATGGGCCTGGTCCGCCACCGACAGCACGGTCTGGCCCCGGCCGGTGAGCCGCTCCGACAGCCTGCCCTGGCGGATGGGATCCAGGCCTGGGAACGGGTCGTCCAACAGGAGCACCGGCGGCTCACCCACCTCCCGGGCCACCGCCGCGGCGAGCCCCAGCCGGAGCGACAGCCCGGCGGCCCAGGCCTCCCCGTGGGAGGCGAACGACCGTGCCGTGAGGTCCCGGACGGCCATCTCGAGCTCGTCGCGGTGGGGCCCCACCAGCGTGACCCGGCGGATCAGCTCGTCCTCCCGCCGCTCCGCCAGCCGGACCCGGAACTCGGCCTCCACGTCGTCTCCGGACGGCACCGACGGCGCGTATCGGACCTCCAGCCCGCATCCGGTCAGCGCCTCGAACTCCGCCGCGGCCCCCGGCCCGAACGCAGCCGTCGATGCCCCCCGGTCCCGGGTCAGCTGGGCGCCCGTCCGGATCAGCTCCTCGTCCCACGCTTCCAGCCCCGGCGGAGCTCCCCCGCCTTCCCAGTCCTTCAGGAGCCGGTTCCGCTGGCGAAGGGCCTTCTCGTAGGCGTTCGCCGCGGTCTCCCTCGGCGGCCACAGCACCCCGACGGCCTCGTCCAGGAACGACCGGCGGACGTCCGGCTGGCCCAGGACCACGTCGATGTCGCCCGGAGAGAAGAACACCGCCCGGACCAGCCGCCGGACGTCGCGCTTGCGCCGCACCGGCGAGCGGTTCACCTGCACGCGGTTGGCCCCCGAGCCCCGGACCTCCACCTCGATCAGGGAGCGCCCCTCCAGCCCGTCCACCTCGCCCCGGAGGAATGCCGACCCCCCGGCGGCCCCCCGGCGGACCAGCGGCTGGTCCGAGCCGACCCGGGGCGAGCCCAGCGAGAGCAGGTAATAGACCGCTTCCAGGAGGTTCGTCTTGCCCTCGCCGTTGCCGCCCACCGCCACCACCAGCCCTTCGGGGACCTCGAGCTCCGTGTGCTCGTGGTTGCGGAAATCGCGGGCCTCCAGCCATCTCAGCCGCACGAGGTCAGGACGGGCCCGGGGCCCCGGAGGCCACCCGATCAGCCCACCGGCGCCGGGAGCCGGACCGGCATGACCAGGTACGTGAACGCCTCGCTCTCGCCCCGGACCACGCCCGGCTTCAGCCCGTCCCGGACCTCCAGGCGGACCATGTCGCCGATCGACGCCTGCAGCCCGTCGGCCAGGTACCCCGGGTTGAACGCGACCGTGATGTCCTCGCCCTCGTATCGCGCCTCCACCGCCTCCACCGCGTTGCCGAGGTCTGGGGACGACGAGGTCAGCCGGACCCCCAGCGCGTTGAACTCCAGGCGGATCGGAGTGTTCTCCCGGGCCAGCAGCCCGACCCGGCGCACCGCGTCGAGCAGGGCCTGGCGCCCCACCTCCAGCCGGTTCTCGTACCCCTCCGGCAATAGCTGCCGGTAGTTCGGGAACTGGCCTTCGATCAGGCGCGACGTCATGGTCAGGCCGCCGGCGCGGACGGCCACCTGGGCCTGGTCCACGAAGATCTCGATCTCTCCCTTGTCCATCCCGCTCGCCGCCCGGCCGGCCTCGGCCATGGCCCGCTCCGGGACGATGGCCTGGGCCTCCCCGCCGGCGGTGGCCGGCAGCTCCCTGACGGCCAGGCGGTACGAGTCGGTGGACACCAGCGTCACGCCCTCCCTATTCACCTCCACCAGGACCCCGGTGAGCGTGGGACGGGCCTCGTCCTTGGACGCCGCCCGTCCCACCTGCGACACGGCCTCCCCGAACGACGGCGCGTCCACGGTGACCCGGATCCCCGACGGCTCCTGCCACGTCGGGAAGTCCTCGGCCGGGAGCAGCCGGACCGTCCCCTCGTATGCGGCGCACCGGATCCGGGCCTGGCTGGAGTCCGCGTCGAACTCCACCGGCGCCTCCGGGAGGCTCTTCACCATGTCGGCCAGCAGGCGTCCCGGGACCAGCGAGACGCCGGGCTCCCCCACCTGCACCGGGACGGACAGACGGGCCGAGACCTCGAGGTCGGTGGTGGTCAGCACGAGGTCCCCGGAATCCTGGGCCTCGATGTGCACGCCCGTCAGGGCGGGGATCCCGGGTCGGTTCGACACCCCGCGCTGGACGGTCTGTAGGGCCTCCGACAGGTCGTCTCGATCGCACCGGAACTTCAACCCGTTCACCTCCCGTGTCTTACGACGTTGGTTCCATTCACAAGCCCGTAGTCGTGTGCGCGGTGGATTCGGTGGAAAGCGGTCGTCGTCGCAGCGTAGCGGGTGGGTACGACACGCGTTCCGATGTGGAGAACGGTGCGGTTCGCCGGCCCGCCCGAGCGGATGACACCGCGGTCCCCCCGGTTCCCACCGTCATTTCCCCTGGGCCTGGGACCGGATGCGGCGGGTCAGGTCCTGGACCTGGCGGTACAGCCCGCCCCGTTCCTTCATGAGGGTCTCCACCTTCTTCAGGCCGTGCATGACGGTGGTGTGGTCGCGGTCGAACAGCTCGCCGATCTTGAGCAGCGAGAGGCCAGTGCACTCGCGGACCAGGTACATGGCCACGTGGCGGGCCGTGGTCAGGGGCCGGGACCGCGACTTGCCCACCAGGTCGGGCCGGGAGAAGCCGAAGTAGGACGCGCTCTCGGCCAGGATCAGCTCGGCGGGGATCTCCCGGTCGGTCTGGGGGATCAGGTCGGCCAGGGCCTGCTCGGCGAGCTCGGGGCTGATGGGCTGGTGGAGCAGGGAGCCGAACGCGGCGACCCTGAGCAGCGCCCCCTCGAGCTCCCGGATGTTCTGCTCGAACTTGGTGGCGATGAGCGTGAGGACGTCGAAGGGGACCTCGATATGGTCGCGCTTCGCCTTGAGCTGCAGGATCGCGATGCGCGTCTCGAGGTCCGGCGGCTGGACGTCCACCGACAGCCCCCACCGGAACCGGTTGATCAGCCGCTCGGCCATGCCGGCCAGGTCCTGAGGGGGCCGGTCCGAGGCGATCACGATCTGGCGGTTCGATGCGTGAAGGTAGTTGAAGGTGTGGAAGAACTCCTGCTGCGTCTCCTCGGCCCGGACCAGGAACTGGATGTCGTCGACCATCAGCAGGTCCACGTCGCGGTACTTCCGCTGGAACTGGTAGGCCTGGCGCTCCCGGACGGCCTTGATGAACTCGGTGACGAAGGTCTCGGAGGTCACGTACTTGCACCGCATCCCCGGGTTGAGCCGGGTCATGTAGTGCCCGATCGCGTACAGCAGGTGGGTCTTGCCGAGGCCCACCCCGCCGTAGATGAACAGAGGGTTGTAGGCCCTCGAGGGCGGGGCCTCGGCCACCGCGAGCGCGGCAGCGTGGGCGAATCGGTTGGACTGGCCGGGGACGAACGTCTCGAAGGTGTAGCGCTCGGGGAGGCCGGTGAGGGCCGCGGGCTCCGCGCCGTTCGGGGCCGGCGTGCGCCGTGCGGCCGCAGGGCCGCTGTTCGGGCCATTGCCGGTGGCGATCCCGTCGCCGGCGCCCTCCGGTGTGGTCGGGATGTCCCCGGCCAGGAGGGGGTCCGGAGCGACGGCCTCCGGCGGGTCCTGCGCTTCCGCGTCCGGTGGCTGGGGAGGCGCGATGGGCTTGGCGTGGGCCGCCTGGTCGGCCCCGAGCTCGATGCGCAGGGGCGCCCCCGCGGCGTCCTGCGCGGCGCCCTGTATGAGGTCGAGGTAGTTCCGGGCCAGCCAGTCCCGGACGAAGTCGCTGGGGGCCACGAGGTGCAGCACCCCGTCCTCGAGCTCCGCCGGGCGGACCTTGGAGAACCACATGTTGAACGAACTGGAGGGGAGCTCCTTGCGGGCTCGCTCGACCACCCGGGCCCAGACACCCTGGGCGGTCGGCTCGAATGCGGTGACCGACATCCTTATTCCACAGCACCTTTCCACATGTGTGGAATCGCCTTGGGGAAGGCTCAAGGCTCGATCGAGCCGGGGGGGAAGCGGGGCGGAGTATAGCGCGGGCCTTTCCGCAGGCGGGAGGGCGGAGGGGGTATTTGACGCTCTTTTCTCCACAGCATCGTCCACGTCCCGGGATTTCCGGGACCTTCGGCCGGCCCCGGCCCCGCTCGGACGCGGACAGGACCCTGTCGGCTTCGATGGGGCTGCCCGCGGGCGGTTTCTCGAGCCGGTCCGGGGAGCCGCGAGGCCGGTATACTGCGGACTCTTCCGCAGCCCGAACCGGGCCGCGGGCCCAGCCCTCGCAGGTGAGCCGTGAAGAAGACGTTCCAGCCGAACACCCGCCGCCGGAAGAAGCGGCACGGGTTCCGGGTCCGGATGCGGACCAGGGCCGGCCGCGCCATCCTGGCCCGCCGCCGGGCCAAGGGCCGCTCGCGGCTGTCGGCCTGACCGGGCCCGCCCCCCCGCGGCGCCCACGTGCCCTGACCTCGAGCGAGATCCGTTCCGTGCGCGCAGGCGGCAGGCACCGGGCCGGACCCCGGGTGGTACTGTACGTTTCGCCCGGTGCGCCGGGTGTGCGGCCCGCGTTCGTGGCGGGCCGACGGGTCGGCGGAGCGGTCGAGCGCAACCGGGCCCGCCGGATCCTCCGGGAGGCCTGGCGGCGCCTCGCTCCCCTGGTCCCCGAGGATTCGCACATCGTCGTGGTGGCCCGAGGAGCGATCCTCGGTGCCCGGACCAAGGAGCTGGAGACCGAGATGCGCGGCCTGCTCGAGGCCCTGGGACTGCTCGGAGCGGCATCCCGATGAGCGCGGCACTCTCGATGCCTGGTCGAGGCTTCGGGGCCGCACCTCGGGTACGGCGTGCGCTCCACAGTGGCCTGAGAGCGGTCGGCTGGCCGGCCCGGACGCTGCTCGTCGGCCTGATCCGGCTGTACCGGGCGACGCTGTCGGGGGTGCTCGGAGGCCAGTGCCGCTTCGAGCCGTCCTGCTCGCACTACGCGGAGGAGGCGGTCCGTAACCGCGGGGCCGTCGTGGGCTCGGCGCTGGTCGCCTGGCGGATCCTGCGGTGCAACCCGTTCGGAAGGGGCGGGCGGGACCCGGCCCCGGAGCGGCTCGGAGCGGCGGGCTCAGGGCGGGAGTATGACACTGTCATACTACGGGGGGATGGATCGTGACCGCGCTCGCAGTGTGGCAGGACCTCCTGAAAGGCCTGGGCTGGGTCCTGGCCCGGCTGTACGACCTGGTCCCGTCCTACGCCGTCGCCATCATCGTGCTCACGGTGGTCATCCGACTCCTGCTGCTCCCCCTCGGGATCAAGCAGATCCGTTCGATGCAGGAGATGGCCCGGCTCCAGCCCAAGGTGAAGGCTCTCCAGCAGAAGCACCGGGGGAACCGGGCCAAGCTGAACGAGGAGATGCAGAAGCTGTACCGCGAACACAACGTCAACCCGCTGGCCGGGTGCCTCCCGATGATCCTGCAGCTCCCCGTCCTGATCGCCCTCTACTCGGTGCTGCGCTTCCCGCTGAACGTCGGCGGCCACCTGGAGTCGGTCCACGTCGAGCCGAACAGCCACATCCCGGTCTCGAGCCAGCTCTATGACTCGATTCTGAACGAGCGCGGCGATGTCCAGTTCCTCCAGTGCAGCGCGGGTCAGGCCGGCACCGGGCCCCAGAACCTCACCGGCGGCAAGGAGGGGGAGCGGCTGGTCGGGGCCGACGGGAACGTCATCAAGCCGCTCGACTGCGGATCCGGAGTGCCCATCCGCATCCCCTACTACCTGCTCGCGGTGTTCATGGTGCTCACCACGTACTACCAGAGCCGCCAGATGCAACGGGCGAACCCGTCGGGTTCCCAGCAACAGCAGGCCCTGACCCGGATCATGCCGCTGATGTTCGGGGTGTGGGGGTTCCTGTTCCCGGCCGGGCTCGTCGTCTACTGGACCACGTCGAACCTGTGGCAGATCGGGCAGCAGCATTTCATCATCCGCGCCAAGGATCGCGAGGAGGCCGAGATCGCCGCAGGCCGCAAGCCGGCAACGGCGCCGAAGCGCCGCGGGATCATGTCCTCGATGATGGAACGGGCCCAGCGGGCGCAGCAGGACCGCTCCGGCGGTGCCAAGCCCGCCGGGACGTCGCGTTCGGGGTCGGGAGCCAAGGGCGGTTCCAGACCCTCGACCGGAGGTGGAGGGTCGAAGGACAGCCAGCAGCCGAAATCCGACGGCAAGCCGCGCGGCTACAAGCCCTCGGCGACCAGCACGGGGGACGGGGGCGCCTTCCGCCGGGCCCCCCGCGGCACGAAGTCGCCGCTGGGGCGGGCCGAGGAGCCGTCGGGCGATGGCGGTGCCCAGGCCCCTCAGCAGCAGGGACAATCCGGATCGAAGCCCAAGCCGGCGCAGTCGTCCGCACGCGGGTCCGGTCGCAGCTCGGGGAGCAGGAATGCGGGAAGTCGAAAGAAGCGCCGGAAGCGTTGAGGAGGCCCTCGAGGTCGCGCTGGCCGAGCTCGGGGTGAGCGAGCAGGAGGCCGACGTCGAGATCCTCCAGGAGCCCCGGGGTGGGTTCCTGGGCATGGGGTCCCAGCCGGCCGTGGTCCGGGTGCGCGTGCGTGGGGACTCGACGGACGACCGGGCCGGCAGCGGGGTCCCGTCGACACCCGTCGATGACGACGGGATGGGGCCACCCCAGGCCCCAGGCGGAGCGGCGGAGGACGGCGACGCCGGCGAAGGCCCCGAGCCGGACTCGGACTCGGCGGCGGAGGAGCAAGCTCCGGAGATGCCCGCCGACCTCCGGGAGATGCTGGAGGACCAGGCGGACATCGTGGCGGACTTCCTCGAGGGGCTCTTCGACGCGATGGACCTTCGAGCTGAGGTCGAGACCGGTGTGGAGCAGGGCACGATGTACGTGGACATCTGGGCCACCGACGACGACGAGAACGTCGGGTTGCTGATCGGGCGGCACGGGCAGGCCCTGGACGCGTTGCAGGAGATCGTGCGCGCCATCGTGCTGCGCAGGACCGACGAGCGGTGCCAGGTGGTCGTGGACGTGGAGGACTATCGCAAGCGTCGCAAGGCCCAGCTGGTATCCCGTGCCCGCCAGACCGCCCGGCGGGTCCAGAAGAGCGGGCGTCCGGAGGAGCTGGAGCCCATGAACGCCTTCGAACGCAAGATCGTGCACGACGCCGTGGCCGCGATCGGCGGCGTGACCACCGGCAGCGAGGGCGAGGACCCCGACCGCCGCGTCGTCATCAGCCCTGGCTGAGTCTTCCACCACTCGTCAAGGCAGGAGGCCATCCCGCCCTGACGGGACGCTGGTTTCACGTGAAACAGCTCTCGCTTGAGTTGCGCCGGTCTCGGTCGAGCCCGCCGACCGCGTTTCACGTGAAACATGTACTCCCTATTCATCACTCGGGAGGGGCGTGCGCGGGGGAGAATGCCATCCATGAGTCGGGAGGATGGGGAACGGATCGCATCCGGGGCGGAGCTGGTGGGGGTTCGGCTCGAAGTGGCCCAGGTCGAACGGTTGGAGCGGTTCGGCCGGCTGCTCGCGGAGCGGGCCGTTCCGCTCGGGATGGTCGGCCGGGGAGATGCCGGCCGCCTGGTGGAGCGCCACATCCTGGACTGCCTCCGCGCGATCCCCCCGCTCCGGGAGGCCGAGGCCCGATCGGTGGCCGATCTCGGTTCCGGGGCCGGCCTCCCCGGCGTGGTGATCGCGATCGCCCTGCCGGGGGTTGGGGTGGTCCTGGCCGAGGCGCGGTCGAAGCGGGCCGCGTTCCTGGAGATGGCGGCCGTGGAGCTGGGCCTGGCAAACGTCGCGGTTCACGCGTCTCGGGTCGAGGCCCTCCCCGGGCCGTTCGACGCCTGCACCGCCCGGGCCTTCGCTCCTCCGGACCGCGCCTGGGCCCTGGCTCGCCCGCTCCTCCGGCCGGGGGGCCATCTCCTCCTGTTCGCCGGACGGTCGTGGACCGCCGAACGGCCGGCGCGCGGTTTCGAGGGGGGAGAGGAGCGCGTGATCGAGCTGAGTGCGTCGCGAGTCCCGCCGGCTTCCGGCGACAGGCCCCGCCCGGGATCCGGAAATCGACCCTCGACTTCTGCTGGATGGCTTGAATCGGCGGGACCACTCGTTATGATCACCCGGACGTGACGTCAGACTGGCTCCACGCCGATCCCGGCGCGACGACCGATTTCCCGCCGCCTCCCGAACCCGGGGACCCCTCTCCGCCGGTCGCAGCGCCGGAGGCGGAGTCCGCCTCCGGCGGGCCGCACGGAGCTCCGTACCCATGGGATGGCCGGCACGGCGCGATCGCGGTGGGGGCGAGCGAGACCGGGAACGCGGCGGAGAACGGGGATGGCGCGGTATCGCCGGGGTGGAACCATGCCCCCGAGGAACCTGGCGCCGCCGCCCCGGCACCCGCCGAGGAGCCCGCCCCGGATGCCGTGTACCGGGAGGAGCCGGCACCCGCGGAGGCCCCGGAGCCAGGAGGCCCCAGCGTGGAAGATGCCTCACCCCGAACCGATCCGTCAGCACAGGCTGAAGTCCAGGTCGAGACCCAGCCCGTTCCGCCGTCGGTCGCGGCTGCGGCCGAAGCGGCGGCCGCGGAGGCCTTGACCGGACCCTCTGAGCCGGCCGTGTCCGAGCCGGCCCCGACCGCCGTCCGGAAGCCGGGGGCAGTGGCCCGGGTCATAGCGGTGGCCAACCAGAAGGGCGGCGTGGGGAAGAGCACCACTGCCGTCAGCCTGGGGGCGGCGCTGGCCGAGCAGGGCCACGAGGTCCTGGTCCTGGACCTCGATCCCCAGGGGAACGCCTCGACGGGATTGGGGATCCGCCACGTGGCCCGGGAGGTCACCACCTACGAGGTCCTGCTCTCCCAGGCCCCCATCGCCGATGCCGTGGTAGAGACCCCGGTCGAGCACCTCGCCGCGGTCCCGTCGACCATCGATCTGGCGGGCGCCGAGATCGAGCTGGTCAGCCAGTTCTCCCGCGAGACCCGGTTGCGCAAGGCCCTGGAGCCGGTGCGGGAGGACGCGTACGACTTCGTGCTGCTCGACTGTCCCCCGTCGCTGGGGCTCCTGACGATCAACGCGCTGACGGCGGCGGACGAGCTGATCGTCCCGATCCAGTGCGAGTACTACGCCCTGGAAGGGCTGGGCCAGCTGCTCCGCAACGTCCGGCTCATCCAGCAGAACGTCAACCCCAAGTTGAGACTATCGGGCATCGTCATGACGATGTTCGACGCCCGCACCAAGCTGTCCGAGCAGGTGGTGGCGGAGGTTCGGCGGTACTTCGGCAGCCGGGTCTACGACACCGTGATCCCGCGGACGGTTCGGCTGTCCGAGGCCCCCGGCTACGGCCAGCCCATCACGGTGTACGACCCCAGGTCGAAGGGGGCCCAGACGTACCGGGCGCTGGCCCTGGAGGTCGCGGCGAAGATTCCCGACGGCGAGGCGGTCCCCGTGATCGGCGAGCTGCCGGCGGTGATCACGCCGGCGGAGCGCCCCGCGCCTTCGCCGGCGCCCAAGGAGAACGGCCAGCCGAAACGTCGATTCCGACTGTTCCGAAGAGGAGGCGAAGAGTGAGACGAGGCGGATTGGGCAGGGGGCTCTCGGCGCTGATCCCCGGCGCGGCGGAGGAGGCGGGTCTGCTCGAGATCCCCGTGGGGGCCATCGAGCGGAACCCGCGGCAGCCCCGGACGTGGTTCGACCAGGAAACCCTGGAGGCCCTGGCGCACTCCATCCGCGAGGTCGGCGTGCTCCAGCCCGTCGTGGTCCGGCGGATGGACACGGGCTACGAGCTGGTGGCGGGGGAGCGGCGTCTGCGCGCGGCCCGCCTGGCCGGGCTGGCCACGATCCCCGCGGTCCTCCGCGACGCGGACGACGCGGAGGCCCTGCGGGACGCGCTCATCGAGAACATCCATCGCGAGGACCTCGGTCCGCTGGAGCTGGCGGAAGCGTTTGCGGAGCTCCTGGAGGACCTCGGCGTGACCCAGGAGACGCTGGCCGAGCGGCTCGGCGTGTCCCGCCCGCACATCGCGAACACGATCCGCCTGCTCCAACTCCCGGCCGAGATCCAGCGGCTGCTGGGGGAGGGGCGACTTGCCGCGGGGCACGGCCGGGCCCTCCTGGCTCTGCCCGACCGCGAGGCCCAGGTGTCCCTGGGGCTGCGCGCAGCCGCCGAGGACCTCTCGGTGCGGGAGGTGGAGGAGCTGGTCCGGACGTACAGCCAGGCCCCCGCCCGGGCCCCTGCGCCGGCTGCGCGGAGGGTCGTGCGGCCGGTCGTCGACGGCGCGTTCGGCGAGGCCGAGGAGATCCTTTCCGAGCAGCTCCAGACCCGGGTCCTGATCAAGATGGGCAAGAGCCGCGGAAAGATCATCGTCGAGTTCGCTTCACCCGACGATCTCACCCGCATCGTCGACGAGATCGTCGGCGCCCGCGTAACGGTGGGGTAGGCGCCGCCGCAACCCTCGAGTAAACGTCCAGCCTATGGGTGGGTCGTGTCGGGAGTGACGCCCGCGCCGAATCTTCAATGTTCCACGTGAAACATCCGGGGCGGGGTTGTCTGGCGGGAGGCCCGGCGACTAGCCAAATGACCACACGGCCCGAAAGGTGACGATACTCGCGGCTTGGCCCAAGGGGAACGCGTTTCGAAGAGCGGTGTACCCTCCCAGAAGCCCCCGACATTCGGACGCGGCTGCATCTCGAATGGCGGCGGCGCCCGCAGCTTGCTACCGAGACGGATACGCGGCGTCCAAGACTCGTGTCCCTGGCTCAGCCGCGTCCTCGGTGGGCAAGGGACCTCTGAGACGGACGGCGCGCTGGGAAGCGGCTGCGGCTGAGAGGGAGCGCTTTCGAAGCGGCACTGCGGCGGACATGCCAATTCAGGCGGCCGCCGAGACTCCAGGGCGATCGCGTGGCCGACGAGGCGATATGCCGTCTTTCCAGGGATGAGCGAGGATCGCCGTCCCACCTCGCGATCCGAAGATCCGTTGAGGAGACCACGCCGCAGAGGCCGCCAGCCTGTGTGCCAGCTCGGCTACGGCCAACAGCACCGAGCTCGGCGTGGATCTCGATGTGCGCCTGCCGGAGCTCGAGGGTCGACCTCGACGCCGCTGACTGCCCCCTGGGCCCTTACCGCAGAATCCACGCCGGAGGACATGGCGATCACCCGTGCTCCGTACGCTCCTCGGGTTGCCTCAGAGATCGCGAGCAACACGAGACATCGGCCGAGGGGGAGACGTCCGGGGAGGCCGAGGGGGAGACGTCCGGGTCGGCCGAGGGGCAGACGTCCGGGGAGGTCGATGCTTCTTCCGGGCACGACTCTCGAGCCGGCACCAGGTCCTGCCAATCTCAACCTCAGGTTCACGACCATATCTCCGCCGCCGCAATTGGAAGCCAGATTGAGAGTGACCTCATCTCGGGCCGGCGAGCCCCCATCCACCACCGATGCGGGTGGTCCCCAACGGGCCAGTCGGGACACCCCGGGAGAGCGGATCGAGAGGCGGGGCGACCGAGGGGCAGTTGGATCCCCGCGCGAGTTGGGTCCGCCTCGCCTCGGGGAGAGAGCGGGCTCGAGCTCCTGGGGGAACTAGTCCAAGACAGACTAGTGCCCCCTTCTGGAGACACGTGGGACCACGTACTGGATGCCGGGTGCGGCGTCCGTTGCGTCAGTTGCCGACGGCGGGGCGGAGGGCCGACTGCTCGGCGAGGAGGGCGCCGAGGCGGTGGATGCCCTCCCGGATCGCGTCCTCGGGCGGGTAGCAGAACGACAGCCGCATACGGTCCCCTCCGCGGCCGTCCGGGTAGAAGGCGGTTCCGGGCACGTATGCCACTCGGTGTTCCACGGCCAGCGGCAGGAGGGATGGCGTGTCCACACCCTCCAGGGTCGCCCACACGTAGAATCCGCCGGCGGGGCGGGTCCACGTGGCGGACGCGGGGAACTCGCGCTCCAGCGCCTCAAGCATCGCGTCGCGCCTGGCGTGGTACACGCTCACCAGGGCCGCCAGGTTGGCCCGCCACCGGTCGCCGTCCAGGTATCGCTCCGCCACCAGCTGGGTGAACGCGCTCGAGCAGAGGTCGGCGGCCTCCTTCGCCACGACCAGCCGGTCGAGCGTCCCCGGCTCCGCCAGGGCCCACCCCACCCGAACCCCCGGCGCGAACACCTTCGACAGCGTCCCCAGGTAGATCACGTTCGCCGGATCCAGCGACCGCAGGCTGGGTACGGCGTCGCCCTCGAACCGGAGCATGCCGTACGGGTTGTCCTCGACAATGGGGACCCCGGCCGCCCGGCACACCTCCACCAGGCGCTCCCGTCGCGCCAGCGACATGGTGACCCCGGCGGGGTTCGAGAAGTTCGGCACCGCGTACACGAACTTCGGCCGGACCCCCCCGCGCAGCGCGGCCTCGAGCTCGTCCACGATCATCCCCTGGTCGTCCATCGGGATCTGGACGAACCGTGGCTCGTACGCCGAGAACGCCGAGATCGCGCCGACGTAGGAGGGCTCCTCGACCACGACCTCGTCGCCCGCGTCCAGGAAGATCTTCCCGAGCAGGTCGAGGGCCTGCTGGGCCCCGTTCGTGATCAGGACCCGGTCGGCAGAGGCCTCGACGTCCTCCTCGGCCATCAGCCGGACCACGGCCTCACGGACCCCCACCAGGCCGATCCCGCCGCAGTACTGCAGCGCGGCGCTGCCGTGTTTGCGGAGGACCCCGTCCACGACGTCCATGACGTCGCCGGCAGGGATCGCGTTCACGAACGGCATGCCTCCGGCCAGCGACACCACGTCCGGACGGGAGGCCACCGCGAACAGAGCGCGGACCTCCGACGCCGACATCCCGGCCATGCGGTCGGCGTACAGATCGATGTATGGATCGACGAACAGGTCAGTCATGGGTCCCCGATGCTAACAACGGATGGGCACTGCAGCCCGGAAGGTCGAACGCCTTCACCTTCCGACGCGTACGGAAACCTCGCGGCGCATCCCGCCGCCGCCCCGCCTTGGTATCGTGCCGGGCCTCATGGGGCGCGTGCTGTCCGGGATCCAGCCGAGCGGTGACTTCCACCTCGGGAACTACATCGGGGCGGTCCGGCACTGGGTGACCGACCAGGACCGCAACGACTGCTTCTACCTGATCGTCGACCTCCACGCGATCACCCTCCCCCAGGACCCCCGGGAGCTCCGGAGCCGGACCATCGAGCTGGCCACGATCCTGCTGGCCGCCGGGATCGACCCGGACCGCTCCACGCTGTTCGTGCAGTCGCACGTCCCGGAGCACGCCGAACTGGCCTGGGTCCTGGAGTGCATCGCCACGCTCGGGGAGCTCCGCCGGATGACCCAGTTCAAGGACAAGTCGGCGAAGGGGCAGGAGGCGTCATCCTCGGCCGGGCTGTTCACCTACCCGGTGCTCCAGGCGGCCGACGTCCTGCTGTACGCCACGGACTTCGTCCCGGTGGGGGAGGACCAGCGGCAGCACCTCGAGCTGACCCGCGACATCGCCGAGCGGTTCAACCACCGGTTCGGCGAGACGTTCGTGGTCCCGGAGGCCACCATCCCGCCGGTGGGAGCCAAGATCATGGACCTCCAGAACCCCGGGTCGAAGATGTCGAAGTCGGCGGACTCGCCGCAGGGGACGATCGCCATCCTCGATCCCCCGGACGCCATCACGAGGAAGGTCCGGTCGGCCGTCACCGACTCCGGGCGGGAGGTGGTCGTCCGCGAGGACAAGCCGGCCATCACGAACCTGCTGACGATCTACTCGGTAGTGTCTGGCGAGCCCATCGGCGCGCTGGAGGATCGGTACGGCGGCTCGGGGTACGCGCAGTTCAAGTCGAACCTGGCCGAGGCCCTGGTGGCGTACCTCGAGCCGTTCCAGAAGCGGTACGCGGAGCTTCAGGACGACCCGGGCGAGATCGCGCGGCTCCTCGCCGTCGGTGCGGGCAAGGCCCGGGCCGTGGCCGGCGAGACCCTGACGGCCGCGTACGACCGGGTGGGGTTCCTGCCGGCGGGACGGAGCTGAGCGTCGTGGAGGATCGTCGGCGGGCCGAGCTCCTCAGGACGTCGAAGGCCGCCGCGCTGGGGCTGGCCCTCGGGGGAATCCTCCTGCTGCTGGCCCGTCGGCGCACCGCCCGGGCCTGAGCCCGAGCCCGCCACGCCTACGCGGGGAGCCGGGTCTGGCCCTCCGGCGGTGTCTCGCCCGGCCCGGCATCGGCAACGCCCGGCGCGGCGCCCTCATCGGAGGGAACGCCGGCGCCCGCATCGGCAATCGCCGCCCCGGAGCCACCGCCCCCCGCCACACCAGACCCCGTCCCCGACGGGCGGGCCCCCAAGAACCGCTCGACCCCGTGCACGATGGCGATGGCCACGTCGCGCCGGAACGGCTCCTCGCCCAGCAGGCGCTCCTCGCGGGGGTTCGACACGAAGCATGGCTCGACCTGCACGGCCGGCATCCGGGTCTCGCGGAGCAGCGTGATGGTCATGGGATGGGTCCGGCCGTCGGTGAGCCCGATCCTCGAGGTCAGCTCGTCCTGGATGGCCTCGGCCAGGCGCAGCCCGGCCTGCGAGGTGGCGCTGTCGTGCCCGTAGTACAGGCACATGCTGCCCTCGGCCCGGGGGTCGGTGTGGGCATTGAGGTGGATCGAGAGGCACACCTCGGCTCCCCACCGGTTGGCCCGCGCGGCCCGTTCCGCGGCCGGCGGATCCTCGTTCCCGGTCCGGATCAGGCGGGGCTCGGCCCCACGGCGCCGGAGCTCCGCCTCGATCGAGGAGGCCAGGAGCCAGGCGGCGTCCGCCTCGGTGAGGCCGCTCGGCCCGACGGCGCCGGGGTCCTGGAGCCCGTGGCCCGGATCGATGGCCACCCGCGAGCCCTCCAGCGAGGCACGCATCTTCCGCAGCGCCTCGACCTCCCGCAGCGTGGCCCCGGAACGCTCGTCGTCGGTGGGCGGCCGGACCCGTTCCAGCTCCTGGAGGGTCTCGTGCCCGACGATGCCGTCCCGGTCCATGCCGACGTTCCGCTGGAAATCGCGGACGGCCCGGTCGCACCCTTCGCCGAAGATGCCGTCCTCCCGTCCGGCGTCGAACCCGAGCGAGTTCATCCGCCGCTGCAGGGTCCGCACGTCGTCGCCCCGGAACATCGGCATGCGCAGGTACAGGATGCGGTCCCCCAGGCGGTAGCCCGCCTCGACCAGCTCGTTCCACGTCTCCGGCCCGACCCGGCCGTCCACCAGCAGACCCCGGCGCTGCTGGAATGCCCGGACGGCCGACTCGGTGGTGGGCCCGAACACCCCCTCGAGCTCGCCGGAGTCGAGGTGCGACCCCAGCGCGGACAGGCGACGCTGGACGTCGCGGACGTCGTCGCCTCGGTCACCGGGACGAATCGTTCTCACGGCGCCAAGTATCGAGACACGCGGGCTCCCCTCGCAAGGCGTCCGTGCCGTTCGGGCGAGAGATCGGGTCGGGTCTCGGCCGGACCCGCGCTCGGGGTCAGGCCGCGAAGTGGGGTTCGATCTCGCGCAGGATCGCGTCCTTGCCCCGGGCACCAACCACCCGCGCCTTCTCCTGGCCGTCCTTGAACACGATCAGCGTCGGGATCGACAGGACCCCGTACCGCCGCGGCGTGTCCGGGTTGTCGTCGATGTTGAGCTTGCCCACCTGGAGCGCCCCCCTGTGCTCGCGGGCGATTTCCTCCACCACCGGCGATACCATGTGGCAGGGCACGCACCAGTCCGCCCAGAAGTCGATCAGCACGGGCGTGTCCGATTGCAGGACCTTCTGCTCGAAGTCCCGGTCCGTGATCTCTCCGATGTTCCCCATGTCGTCCTCCTCGAAGCCGGCGCCGGACCACGCCCGCGCCCGCCTCACTACAAACGCCGCCGAGGGCGGGGTTCTTCCCGCTTGCTTACCCGTGCCGGGACGTGCGTACCCGGCGGCGGGGGGAAGGTGCCGAGATCGTACTGCTCGCCGGAGCCCGGCGCCCGGAGGAAACCCGGTCTTCAGTGCCCCAGTGCTTCCAGGAACCGCTCGGCGTCGATGGCGGCCTGGCACCCCATCCCGGCGGCGGTGATGGCCTGCCGGTACGTGAAGTCCACCACGTCGCCGGCGGCGAACACGCCGCCCACGCTGGTCCGGGTGGTGGGCTCGTGGACCACGATGTAGCCCTGTCCCATCTCGAGCTGTCCCTCGAACAGCGACGTGTTCGGGATGTGCCCGATGGCCACGAACACCCCACCGGCCGCGAGATCGGACGTCTCGCCGGTCTCCACGTCCCTCAGGCGGACCGCGGACACCTGCCCGTCGCCCAGCACCTCGTCCACGACGCTGTTCCACACGACCTCGATCTTGGGGTTGTCGAACGCGCGGTCCTGCATGATCTTCGAGGCCCGGAGCTCGTCCCGACGATGCACGATCGTGACCTTCGTGGCGAACCGCGTGAGGAACGTGGCCTCCTCCACCGCCGAGTCGCCGCCTCCGACCACCACCAGCTCCTGCCCCCGGAAGAAGAACCCGTCGCACGTGGCGCACGACGAGACCCCACGGCCGCGCAGCTTGTCCTCGCCGGGCACCCCCAGCCATCTCGCGCTCGCGCCGGTGGCGATGATCAGGGTCCGGGCCCGCCACTCCTCGTCCCCGGCCCACACGCCGAAGGGACGCTCGGAGAGGTCCACGCGCGTGGCGGCCTGGTGCAGCAGCTCGGCCTCGAACCGCCCGGCCTGCTTCTCCATGCGCTCCATGAGCTCGGGGCCGAGGATGGCGTCGGGGAACCCCGGGTAGTTCTCGACCTCGGTGGTGAGCATGAGCTGCCCGCCGGCGTCGATCCCCTTCAGCACCAGCGGGCGGAGGTTGGCGCGGGCCGCATAGAGGGCGGCGGTCAGCCCCGCAGGCCCCGACCCCAGGATGATGACGTTCCGTTCGTCCCCCACGTCGCGCTCCATTCTCCCATACGCCTTAACCGCTCTCTATTCCGAGAAGCGTGCCTGGAGCGTCGGCCCAGGAGGTCGGTCAGGGGATGCGCTGGTAGGCGTAGTGGAGGAGCGAGCAGTCGCTCGCCGCCACCCAGATCGACACGACCCCGCCGGAGCGGGCGGGCTCGTCGCGGTAGATGCCGATGAGGGCGGGCCGGCCCTCGAAGCGAGCCTCGATGATCTCCACCGGCGGCGAGCCGGCCGGGAGGTCCCTGGCCCGGTTCAGGCACGCCACGGGGTCGTCGGCGTAGACGTCGCCGGCCATCGAGCCCGATCCGATCGGACTCGGCTGAGGTGGTGCCGAAGCCGTCGGCTGCGCGGGCGACTGCACGGCAGCCGTGGGCTCCGGCGGCGCCCCCTCCTTGGAGCTCGATGCCACCGCCCGCGCGAGGCCCTCGATGGACCGCTTCGAGTAGTTGGTGTCCTGGTGGACGACGGTGGGGCCGCTCGACTCGACGCCCGCCTCACTGGGGGCATTCGGCGAGGCCGAGGACCCGCGCTCCGCGCCGCTGGGGGCGGGGGCAGCCCGGCCGGCGTCCTTCCCCGCGCCGTTCTGGAGGACGGCGACGCTCAGGCCGACCACCAGCGCGATTGCCGCGGCCGCGGCGAGCCCGGCGGTCGCCCGGCGCCGCCACGAAACCCGCCCGGAGCTCCGGGCCTCCTCGATCGCCGCCCGGCCCAGGCCCCAGGGGGGTTCGATCTCGGCCAGGCCCAGCAGCGCGGCTCGAGCCGACCGGGCCAGGCGGAGCTCCTCCCGGCACCGCTCGCACCCGTCCAGGTGGGAACGGACCTCGACGTCCTCGGTCGTGGTCAGGGTGCCGTCCACCAGGGCGGCCAGGAGGCCGTCCGGGTGTCCGTTCGACGGGGTGCGGTGGAGGTCGCTCATTCCGGTAACCGGTCCTTGGACGGACGGGCGGGGGTCTGGTGTTCCTGGCCCGGTCCCGGGGCCTCGGCGGTGTCTCCTTCGTCCGGGGGGCCCGGCGAGCCGAACGTGCCCCCCAGGGCCTGGGCCAGGGCCACGCGCCCGCGGTGCAGGCGGGACTTCACGGTCCCCACCGGGATCCCCAGGACCTCGGCGATGTCCTCGTAGGCCATGTCCTGGACGTCGTGCAGGACCAGCACGGCCCGGAACTCCTGCGGCACCTTCACCAGGGCCCGCTGGACGTCCACCGCGGCCACGGCGCTGTCCGCGTGGTCCGGCGACGCCGGCCCCGGCGGCTCGGGCGCGTCCTCGTCCCGGGGGCCCTCCAGCACGGGCTCCCGTTTCTTCCGGCGGAGGATGTCGTAGCAGGCGTTCACGGTCACCCGGTGCATCCAGGTGGTGAACCGGGCCTCGCCCCGGAACGACGACAGCTTGCGGAGGGCGGTGAGGAAGGCGTCCTGCGCGGCGTCGCGGGCGTCCTCTTCCCGGCCCAGCATCCGGTAGCACAGGTTGTGGACCCGCCGTTCGTGCCGCCGGACCAGCACCGAGAACGAGGCGCTGTCGCCGCGGAGGAACCGCTGGATCAGGTCCTCGTCGGAGCGGTCCTCAGCCACGCGCGCTCATCCGCCGGGCCCGAGGACCGAGAACTCCGAGATCTCGGCGCGGTTCTGGCCGTCCGGCGCCCGGACCACCCGAGTGATCCACACCAGCACATACCGCCCGGTGGCCGGCGGAAGCGCCTTGCCCATGGTGGCGGCGTCCACGATGAACGATTCCTCTGGCTGGGCCCGCATGGCCTCGAGGTCGTCACCGACGCTGATCTCGAACCGCCACCCTTCCAGGCGGGTCTGCAGACTGAACCCGTCGACCTCCTGCGGGCTCCCCAGGTCGAACGCGATCCCCACTCCCGGCTTGTCGAGGTCCGGCGAGTTGTATCCCTCCGTGAGCCAGTACGTGCCGGGGTCGCCGTCCGTGGCGTACTTGAGGTCCTCGTCGTGCTCGCCACCGGTGCCGAATGGATCGAACGACTGGACCCCCTTGATGTCGAGCGGCCGTGCGGACTGCGGAGGCTTCGACGATCGCGGCCTGGAGCTCTCCTTCGGTTCGATTCCCAGCGGCCCGCCGAGCTGGAGCTTCCCGGCCAGGAGCGCGATCACGATGACCACCGCGGCGACCAGGATCGCCAGAAGCGGGACCACCATCCAGGACCGGAAGAACCCGCCTCCGTGCGCGGGTTCCTGCTCCACGACCACCCGCGGCAGGGACGCCGTGGCCCCCGGCCCCTGCAGGCGCGAGAGGGCGCCGGCCATGTCGGACGCGGTGGCGAACCGGGCCTCGCGGTCCCGGGCCAGGGCCCGCAGGACGACGGCCTCGAGCGGACGAGAGATGCCGGCCCGGATGGCCCGCGGCGGGACGGGGTCGTTCGTGAGCCGCATCATTGCCGCGGCGATCTCGGTCTCGGCCTGGAACGGCGTGCGCCCGGTGAGGAGCTCGTAGAGCATGATCCCGGCCCCGTACACGTCGGACCGGGCGTCCACCGGTTCGCCCTCCACCTGCTCCGGCGAGAGGTACGGGACGCTCCCCAGGACCTGCCCCGTGGTGGTGGGGTCGGCCCCCTCGTAGGCGGCCTTGGCGATCCCGAAGTCCGTGACCTTGACCCGGCCGTCCGGCGACACCAGGACGTTCGCCGGCTTCACGTCCCGATGGATGACGCCGTTCTCGTGTGCGAGCTCCAGCGCGGACAGGACCTGCACCATCACGGACGCGGCCTCGCCGGGGTCCATGGGCCCGTCGCGGGACAGCCGCTCGCGGAGGGTCTCGCCGTCGAACATCTCCATGACGATGAACGCGACCGGCCCGTCCGTCCCGGTGTCGAACACGTTCACGATGTTCGGGTGGGTGAGGCGGGCCGATGCCATCGCCTCGGCGCGGAACCGCTCCAGGAAGGCGGGGTCCTCGGCCAGCTGGGCGTGGAGGACCTTCACCGCCACCGGTCGGTCCAGCACGCTGTCGGTGGCATGCCACACGGCGGCCATGCCGCCCGAGCCCACGACATCGTGCAGCTCGTAGCGGTCCCCGAGCACGGTGCCGGACGCCAGGCGCTCCACGCGCAGGAGTCTATCCGGGCGCCTCCGGCCGCCCGGCCCCGGAGGTCCGTCTACTGCGCCGGCGGGCCGGCGGTGGCGGTGGCCTTCACCACGCTGAGCTTCTTCAGGAAATCCACGTGCTGCACGATGAGCGTCGGGGCCACCTTGCGGAGCCTGATGGAGACGATCCCGGTCGAGGGGTTCGCGTTGCACTGGACCAGCCTGGCGTTCTTGTCGTTCTCGAGCGCGGATCGGCGCGCGGCGTTGCACGCGGCGGCCTGGGTGCTGCCCGAGGAGGCCAGCTCCCGGGCGGCGTCGGCGGCGACGGAGGCCGCCGTGTTCTCCAGTGAGATCCTGGCGAAGATGATCGAGCCCGCCTCGATGAGGGCCAGGCCCACCACCACGATGAGCACCAGCGTGACGACGATGACCTTGCCGACCAGCCCCCGCTCGTCCGACAGCCGCTGCCGGATCGCTCCGGGCTCCGGGCCGGCGGTTCCGGTGGCCGCGGCGCTCACCGCCGGAACCTCCCCGCCACCATGCCGATGACCTGCCGGAGATCTTCCATCCGCAGCAGGAGCGCCATCGCGGCGAACACTAGCAGCCCCACTCCCACCGATCCGAGCACCTGCACGGTCTGCTCCGGCAGGGTGGCCGTGCCGAAGGCCCGGGCCAGCAGGTGCGACGCGCCCCACGCCGCCGCGGCCGTGAAGGCCGACGCCACCACGACCTTGCCCAGGCCCTCCAGGATGGTCCGGCCCTCCAGCCCGCCCAGCCGGCGCCGGATCAGCAGCACCAGCACGATCGCTCCGAACGTGTAGGCCGTGGCGAACCCGAGCGCGAGGCCCCGGACCCCCAGCACCTGGAACAGCACGATGTTCGCGGCCGTGTTCACCGCCACGGAGGCGATGTTCACCAGGGCGGGCGTCCGGGTGTCCTGCATCGCGTAGTACGCCCGGAGCAGTAGCTGGAAGGCCGAGAACGAGAACAGCCCCATCGCGAAGAACTGCAGGACCCGGGCCACCTGCTCCGCGTGTTCCGGCGAGGTCGCCCCGTGCTGAAGGAGCAGCCGCACGATGGGGCCGGCGAGGACCAGGTAGCCGAGGGCTGAGGGGATCACGATGAGCGCGGTGAAGCGGATCCCCCGCGCGAGCATGGACCGGAACTCGCCGACGTCGCGGCTCGCCCACCGCGACGACAGCGCGGGGAGCAGGGCTGTCATGATCGACACCGAGAAGATGGCGTGGGGGAGCTGGAACAGGATGAACGCCGCCGCGTAGGTCGTGTAGTCGGTGGCGCCGGTGGCCAGCACGATGATCACCACCAGCCCGATCTGGTTCACCAGCACGTAGACGAAGACCCACAGGGCCAGGCGGGCGATCCGCCGGACTGCCTCGCCCCGCCACCTCCACCGCCAGGCGAACCGGAACCCGGTGGCTCGAAGGGACGGCCACAGAGCGACCGTCATCCCCACCACGCCGAGCGTCGTGCCGATGGCGAGGACATACCGCTGGAGGTCCGAGACGGACTCGGGAGTGGGAACCCGGGGCCCGGGGAGCAGGACGAACGCGGCGAAGGTCGCGATCACGATGAGGTTGTTGAGGATGGGCGCGAACATCGGCGCGGCGAACCTTCGGTGGGCGTTCAGCAGGCCCGTGGCCACGGCGCCGGCGCCGTAGAACACGATCTGGGGCATGAACCACCGCAGGAAGAACGTCGCCGTGGCGCGCTCCGAGGCGGCGGCTGCGTCGTGCCCCAGCCTGACCGTGTACAGGTCCACGATCCATGGGGCCAGCAGGATCATCAGGACCGCGATCCCGGAGAGGACCACGACAGCCAGGGTCAGGACCTGGCGGGCCACCTCCCGCGCCTCGTCCCGTCCCCGGGAGTGGAGCCACTCGACGAAGACGGGAACGAAGACGGAGGTGAGGACGCCCCCAAGGACCAGCTCGTAGACGATATTCGGCGTGTTGTTCGCGACGTTGTAGGCGTCCGCGATCCTCGAATTCGCCACGTCCAGGGCGTAGGCCAGCGCCGTGAGGCGCAGGAACCCCGTGATGCGCGACAGGGCAGTCCCCACCGACATCACGGCGGTGGAGCGGAGGAAACCTGCGCCGGTGTCCTCGGCCTCCTCGGGGGGCGGCCGCAGATCCACCTCGCTCACGCCTGCCGGGCCCGCGGCAGCAGGCGCCGGGCCCACCACAGCAGCAGGAACAGCGCCGCCCCCAGCGTGATGATGAGGGCCACCAGGTTGTAGGCGGTGGACCGGATGACCAGCTCGTGGGGCGGCCCCAGGGGCAGGCCCGAAGGGGTCAGCACCCGGACCTGCACGGGGAACCGCCCGGTGGTCCTGGTCTTCAGCCGGAACAGCAGCTGGGTGGTGTCGTTGGCGCGGAGCTCGACGGTCTGGGTCTCGGCGGATGGATCGAGCCGGACCGAGACCATACGGATCTGGACCCGCACCCGGTCCCGCGTCTCGTTCACGACGCTCAGCGGGACCACCCCCTGTCCCGACGCCAGGGTCACCACGGCCGAGGTGTCGGGCCGGATGCCGGTGAACAGGGCTCCCAGGCGCGTCCGGAGGGAGCCCAGGAACGAGACGCCGTACGTGGGGTCCCGGGCGAACGCGTCGCCCTCGGCCTGCAGCACCAGGTCCTCCATCCGGTCCGGGAGGTCGCTCTGCTCCACCAGGATCGACCGGTAGGTCGCGATCGCGGCACGGGCGGCCCCGATGTCGTCGACGTAGTTCACCGGGAAGGCCGGTCCAGGACGGGGGACGAGGCGGGCAGGGTCCGCAGGCGGCGGGCGGAAGTTCTTGGTGATCGCGCTGATCTTCTGGAGCTGCAGGAACGGCGCCCCGCTGACCAGGCGGAGAAGCGGGTCGAACAGCCGGCCCGGGACGTCCAGCGAGTCGGGGAACGACATGGCCACGGCCCGGGGGATGCCCGGGCCCTCCAGCCAGATCTGGGCCAGCTCGCCGATGATGGACTGGACGGTGAGCCGGACGTCGTGGTGGGCCACGGGCGAGGCCAGGATCGCGCTGACACCGGCGTCGGGGACGAAACCGGTGACGGTGGTGATGGGGCTGTTCACCAGGGCCGCGGTGGCCGGCTGGGCGAACTCCTTGGGTTGCGGGGGCCGGGCCACCAGGCCGTCGTCGAGGATGAACGTCCGCACGCCACGGGCGGCCAGGGTGGCCAGCGACGCCTGGTCGATGTAGCCGTCCGGGGGGAAGAAGATATCCGTGGCCAGGGAGGTTCCCGTGAACTCCTGGACCCGGTCTCGTCCCAGCGTCAGCTGCACCGGAAGGTCAGAGCCCAGCCCGGCCTGGATGAGCGAGGGGATGGTGGAGCCGGTGTACGGCATGGCCGTGGACTCGGCGAGCGGGGCCTGGGCCAGCCGGTGCAGCGCATCGAGCAGGGCCCCGGCGTCAGCCGAGCCGCCCTCACCGGCCGGGACCTCCTGGCGCGTCTCCCCATCCTCCACCGAGTACCCGTGGCGCATGCTCTGGAGCTGCGACAGCAGCGTGGGCGACCACACGACGTCCACCGGCCGGGGGTGCACGGGATCGTTGGCCAGCTGGTCGAGGGCATGGACCTCCTGGGCCAGCCGCCCCGTGGGCGCCGCGTCGTCCTGGAGCGCGGGGTGGCGGAACGTCCCGTCGGGGAAGTAGTCGATGGGGTGGTGCAGCACGAACGCCCAGCCCAGGCGGAGCCGGGTCGCGGCCACATGCTGATGGTTGGCGAAGTTCAGGAACACGATGGGGGAGCGCAGGGCCGCCACCGTCTCGTCGCCCGAGCGGAGCTCGACCTTCATCGGGTACACGGCGGTCTCGTCCCCCTCGGTGAGGGCCCGCCCCAAGTAGTCCACGATGGTCTGCGCCAGCGTCACTCCCTGCGCCTGGCCCGGTCCGATCTCGCCCGGGACCCGCTCGAACCGGGCGAACAGGACACCGGCATCCGGCGGATCGCCGGTGAGGGACCTCTCGTACTGGGTCCGGGTCCGGGCCGGCGTGAACACGGTGATCCCGAACCACAGGTCGGAGACGGGCTCCGTGCCGAGGTTCACCGCGCGGACCCGCAGGTGCAGGCGGGGATCCTCGGGTGTGACCCACGGCGACTGCCCCGCGAGCGTCAGGCGGACCCCGGGGGTGGTCGCCGTGCCCGCCGCAGGCACCGCCACCGCGAGCGGGACCAGGATGCAGAGGACAGTGAGGATGCCGGGGAGCCGTCTCATGGCGGCGGCGCCATTGTAGGGCCGCGACCCCGTCACGGGGGGTTCCGCAGGAGCTCCGAGGCCTTGCGGATGACCCCGGTTTCCGAGGGGTAGCTTGCGGCGCGGACCGCCTCGTCGAGGGGGAACCAGCGGACCTCCTCCATCTCGTGGTCGTGCAGCGAGACGTCGCCCCCCGTGGTCCGCATCAGGAAGAACCTGACGGACTTCCTGACGCGCTCGCCCTCCCACACGTAGAAGTAGGAGATCCAGCCGAGGTCGTCCTCGATCTCAGCCTCCAGGCCCGTCTCCTCGCGGACCTCACGCACGGCGGCCTCCTCCGGGCGCTCGTCGGGCTCGATGAGGCCCTTCGGCAGGCCCCAGGCCAGGTCGCCGCGCCGAGTCCTTCGCGAGGCCAGGGCGATCTCGAAGCCGACGTCCCCCTCGGCGGCGGCCGGCCGGAACACCACGCCGCCCGCGGAGCGCTCGGTCCTGGTCTTCACGGTCCGCCGGGCGACGGCCCGGTCTCCCCCGGGCCGGTGCCGATGGGGGCCACCTTGGCGCCGGCGGCGCCGGCCAGGTCTTGGGCCCTGACCTTCAGGATCGCCGTGGCCTCTCCCCCCGCGAAGTACAGGACCTCCTCCGAGGCCAGATCGCGGTCCATCACCACCCGGAACGACGGCGGGAGGCCGACCGGCGGGATCGCTTCGAACAGGTACTCGGACAGCTGCGATGCCTTCGCCGGGCTGGCCGCGTGGATCTCGGAGGCCCGCACGGCCCGCCGGACACGCTTGGGGTCGGCGTCACGGCTCGAGGGGACCAGCGCGGCGACGGGACCCCGGTCGGTCTCGAACACGACGACCTTGCCCACCACCGCGGGGGGGAGCCCGAGCACGGCGGCGATCCGTTCAGCGGAGCGCAGCCGGCCCCGAAGCGGGAGCAGCTCGTGCCGGACACCCCTGTCCACGAGGTGGTTGTGGACGTCGACGCTGGTCCGCATCCGGGCAGTATGGCAGGGGGTCTCTGGGGTCAGGACCGGCCGGCCGGTCGGGGGGTCGGGGTGTATGGATGCGCGGGAGCGCAACTCCGCGCGCCCTGGCCCCGGGCTTGACCCCTCCGAGGCGAGCCGAACGCGACGGGCCGCCGGCGAGGTTAGCGGGAGCCTCCCTTGCGGCCGATCTGCTGGTAGAACTCCACACCGTAGCGGCGCTTCGTGGTGTCGCCGCCCTTCTTGCCCCCGATCTTCCCGATCTTGCCGAAGAACTCGGCGCCGTACCGCTGTTTCGTGGTCATACCGCCCTTGCGGCCGGCTTCCGCTCGGGACATCCGCTTGCCGTTGCTGCTCGATTCCGCCACCGGGAACCTCACCTCCAACACGGGGTTCGCCATCGGTCAGTCTGACCTTTCCCCGGTGCCTGCCAGAGCAACCTGCCAATGCCTCGGAAATTGGCCGCCGAGGGTCTCAGCGAGGGGCGGGGGCTAAAGGAAGACCCCTGCCCGTGCCGACGCTAACAGGGCGATGGAAGCATGGGAACTCCTGCGCACCATGGTCGAGATGGGGGGGAGCGACCTCCACCTGAAGGTGGGGGCGGTGCCTTTCGTCCGCGTGGACGGGACCCTGAAGCCCACCCAGTTCCCGGCCCTCAGCGGGCAGGACACCGAGATGTTCGCGGCGGAGCTCCTGCCGCCCAGGAAGGCCTCGGACTTCGCCGAGACCAGCGAGGCCGACTTCGGCTACACCCTCCCCGGCGTTGGGCGGTTCCGGGTGAACTGCTTCCGGCAGCGGGGCTCGGTGGGCCTGGCCATCCGCCGGGTCCGCGCCGAGATCCCGACGTTCGAGGAGCTCATGCTGCCGCCCGTGGTCCGGACGCTGGCCGAGGCCCCTCGCGGGCTGGTCCTGGTGACGGGGCCGACCGGGACCGGGAAGACCACCACCATCGCCTCGTTCATCGGCCACATCAACATGACCCGCCGGGCCCACATCGTGACCGTGGAGGACCCCATCGAGGTCATCCACGAGGACTACCACTCGATCATCGACCAGCGCGAGGTCGGGGTGGACACCGAGTCGTACGCGGCCGCGCTGCGGCACGTGGTGCGCCAGGATCCCGACGTGATCTTCGTGGGGGAGATCCGCGACCAGGGCTCCGCGGAGGCAGCAATCCAGGCCGCCGAGACCGGCCACCTGGTGATCTCGACCCTCCACACCATCGACTCCACCGAGACCGTGAACCGGCTGATCGACCTGTTCCCGCCGGGGCAGCAGCGCCAGGCCCGCGTGTCGCTGGCCTCGGGCCTCCGGGGGATCCTGTCGCAGCGGCTGCTCCCCCGGGCCAACCACCGCGGCCGGGTCCCGGCCGTGGAGGTGCTGATCAACAACGGCCGGGTCCAGGAGCGCCTGCTGAAGCCGGAGAGCACGTTCGAGATCGTCGACGTCATCGCCGAGGGCGAGTTCTACGGCATGCAGACGTTCGACCAGTCGCTGGTGAAGCTGGTCATGGACGGCCTGGTGCTGGACCAGGACGCCATGGAGGCGTCGTCGAACTCGCACGACTTCCAGCTCGCGCTGAAGTCCGCCCGCCTCCACGCCGACGTGGTCGGTCCCCGCCCCACCGGCGACGTCGCCATCCCGGTCGGCGAGGTCCCCGCCGGCACATGACCCTGCCCGGCAACCAGGTCCGGCCCCTCCCCCCTCTGCGCCGCTCGGTCAGGCGCAGTCTCGTTTCGCCACGAACGGGGCGGCTCCGTCGAGACGGCTGCCGCGTCCGTGAACCAGGCTCCTCCGACCGGTGGCCCGCCCCCGCCATCGACCACGCCTCGGTTCGGCGCCGGGACCACGTTCCAGGTCGTCCCGTCCCAATGCTCGATGAGGGGGTGCGTGACGATGGGCGGTCGCGGACCGCTCGTAGGCCCGTGCCAGGGCCTCCTGGGCCAGGTCCTGGCCCTCGGCCCGGTCTCCGGTCATGAGGTACATGGCCGTGGCCAGCCGCAGGTACTCGGAGCGGAACAGGTCCTCGAACTCCAGCCCGGCCTCTCGACCGACGACAACCGTTCCTCCAACAGAAGTCACCGAAGGATGAAGCCCCTGGGAGACGCGATCGTGACGCGGGTCGTCCCCGCTCTCAGGGTTCGATCACGACGCAGCGCACCGGCGGGACGCCGCCGTCCGCTCGTTCCCAGGTCCAGCCGGCGTCGTCGGAGCGGTACAGGGGGGCGTCGGGTCCTGCGAGGACGGCGGTCTGGCCGTCGGCGTCGAGGCGGTGCGTGTCGAGGTTGGCGTCGAACCATTCGGGAAGGCCATCAGTGCACCGTTCGAACGGGCCGTCCGAATCGAGGGGGCGGCGGTAGATCGCGGCCTGCCGGGTCCTGGGGCCCGTGGACGCGGTGAGCAGGACGTGGTCGCCGGCCACCGCCACCGCTCGGGCGTAGGACGCGTGCAGGCCGGCGTCGTCGATGGTCCACGACCGGCCACCGTCCCGGCTGAGTGCAAGGCCGTATGCGCACGCGGCGAGGATCGTTCCGGGGCGATCCGGGTGCACGATCACCTGGTGGACGTCGGCGTCGACGTCGATGGTGGGCTCCCACGTCGCGCCGCCGTCCGCGGAGCGCGGGATCCCGCCGACATGGACGTTCACGTACACGACGCCATCGGGCCCTGCCGCCATCGAGCGCACGTCGGGAGGGCCGCCCCACGGGGTCGACCACGTGTCTCGCCCGGCCGTCGCGTCGAAGGACCGCACCGGCGCCAGCTCCTCGCCGGCCAGGCGGAGCAGCCTGGCCTCCGTGGCGCCCGCCAGGACTCCGGCCGGTCCGTCCAGGACACAGTGCAGCCGGTCGCCGCCCGGTGCCGGCGCGACCAGCCGCTCCGAGCCGACGTCGAGGTGCCAGATCTCGGCGCCGTCCGCCACCGCCCACCAGCCGCCGCCCGCGCGCGGCGACATCGCGGTGACGTCCCGGCCCGACAGCGCGACCGGGTCGGCACCGGTGCCCGCCTCGAGCAGGCCCGCGGCCGTTCCAACGAGGATCCTCATGACGCCCGACCCTCCTGCGCCGCAAGGGTCTCCGTACGCCCAACGGCGTGGGTCGCCGCGAGCTCGAATGGATGCCGGCGGTCGCCGGAGCGAAGGAACACCAGCGACGACGCGTCGAGGAGCCGGGGGCCCCGGAACGACAGGGCGCCGGGCCCAGGTCCGACCACGGAGTTCGGGAGCAAACACAGGGATCCCGGTACGGCGCCCACATGGGAACGCTATCGCGCTCGGGGACCCGGAGTAACCTCGAGCCGATGAGGGAGGAGCAGATCCGGGCAGCGACGGTCGGGGAGCTCCGCGTGCATGGCGGCCCCATCGAGCTCGTGGACTACGATCCTGCGTGGCCGAGCGGGTTCGCGCGCGAGGCCCGGCGGATCGCGGTCGCGCTCGGTGAGCGTGCGCTCGGGATCGAGCACGTGGGCTCGACCTCGGTGCCCGGGCTCGCCGCCAAGCCGATCATCGACATCCTGCTGGTCGTCGCCGACTCGGCCCACGAGGAGAGCTATGTCCCCGCGTTGGAGGCCGCCGGCTACGTGCTCCGCATCCGGGAGCCGGACTGGTACGAGCACCGCATGTTCAAGAGCCCGGAGTCGGACGTCCAGGTCCACGTGCTGACGAAAGGGTGCCCCGAGATCGAGCGCATGCTGGCCTTCCGTGACCGGCTGCGGGGCAACAGGGATGACCGCGAGCTGTACGGGCGGACGAAGCGCGAGCTGGCCGGGAGAGACTGGAGATACGTCCAGAACTACGCCGACGCCAAGGGGGCTCTGATCGAGGAGATCATCTCCCGTGGTCGCCCCTCGGCGGGAGCCTGAGCCGGCGGCGCGGTTGCCGGAGCGCGCCCGCCGATGATCGCGGGAGGGGATCGGGAGTCCCCGCCCCCGGGCACCACGCGGGGCCCGGCCGGGCTGTTGCCGCCCGCCCAGCGGAGCGGGGCTCCCTTCCGTATGAATCCTGGCCCGCGCCCGCCGTTCGCGACCGGCGTGGCGAGCGGGCCTGCCCCTGGTTCCATCGACACGCGACGGGCGGGGTTGAGCGGCGGGCCAGGTGGCCGGTCGGGCCAGGCGGCAGGGGTATCCTGACCGCGTCATGGCCGAGCCCCCCTCCTCCGACCGGCCGACCGGGGCTGCCCTCGTCGAGATCGATCCCCTGGCTCGGGAGCTCGGCGAGCGGTTCCGCGCGGCCGGCTTCGAGCTGTACCTGGTGGGCGGCGTGGTCAGGGACTCGTTGCTGGGCCTTCTCGATCCGGACGCCGAGCTGGACATGGCCACATCGGCACATCCCGACGAGACGCTCCGCGTGCTGAAGGGATGGGCCGACCGGCGTTACCTCCAGGGGGTCCGTTTCGGGACGGTGGGGGCCCGCAAGGACGACCACGTGTTCGAGATCACGACGTTCCGCGAGGAGATGTACCCGGAGGCCGAGCGGAAGCCGGCGGTCACGTATGCCCGGGACGTCGACACCGACCTGTCCCGCCGCGACTTCACGATCAACGCGATGGCGGTCCGGCTGCCGGAGGGCGAGTTCCGGGACCCGTTCGGCGGCCTCCGGGACCTCGCCGCGAAGCACCTGGACACCCCCCTCGAGCCGGAGGTGGCGTTCTCCGACGACCCGCTCCGGATGCTCCGGGCCGCCCGGTTCGTCTCCCAGCTCGGCGTTACGCCGTCCACGCGGGTGGTGTCGGCGATCGAACGGATGCGCTCGCGCCTGGCCATCGTGTCGCGCGAGCGGATCCAGGACGAGCTGAACAAGCTGCTCCTGGGGGCGGAGCCCGGCCGGGGGCTCCAGCTGCTGTGCGACACCAAGCTGGCCGAGGAGTTCATCCCGGAGCTCCCGGCCCTGGAGCTGGAGCAGGACCCCATCCACCAGCACAAGGACGTGCTGCGGCACACGTTCGCGGTGATCGAGAACTGCGAGCCGGACCTGGTGCTCCGGCTGGCCGCGCTCCTCCACGACGTCGGGAAGCCGAAGACGCGGGAGTTCACGGCCGAGGGCGTGCAGTTCCATCACCACGAGGTGGTCGGGGCGCGCATGGCCGAGGCCCGCCTGCGCGAGCTCCGCTACCCCAGCTCGGTGATCGACCAGGTCCGCCGCCTCATCGAGCTCCACCTGCGGTTCCACGGGTACGGCGAGGGGTGGAGCGATTCGGCGGTCCGCCGGTTCGTCCGCGACGCCGGTCCGCTGTTGGACAAGCTGAACCAGCTGACCCGGGCCGACGTCACCACCGGGAACCTGTTCAAGGCCAAGCAGTTCCGGGCCCTGCAGGACGAGCTGGAGGAGCGGATCGCGAAGCTGGCCGAGCAGGAGAACCTCGAGGCGATGCGGCCGCCGCTCGACGGGCACGAGGTCATGGAGCACCTGGGGGTGCCGCCCGGGCCGGTGGTGGGGGAGGCCCTCGCGTTCCTCATGGAGCTCCGGCTCGAACGAGGGTTGATCGACCGCGAGGAGGCCGTCCGGCTGCTCGACGAGTGGGCGGCCGAGCGGGGCGTGGCGCTCTCGGGTGCCCGTCCGGCGGCGAGCCCGTCGGAGAACGGTGCGGCGGCGGGCGACGGTCCGGCCGAGCGGTAGCCTCGTAGCGAGCTCAATGGAGATCCCCCGCACCGACCTCGACCCGTCGCGCGCGCCCGGAGGCCACCGCCCGGCCTCGCCGGACGGGCGGGGACCGGGGCCCGGCCTGTTCGCCAACCGGAACTTCCGGCTGTTCTTCTTCGGCCAGATCGTGTCGAACACCGGCACGTGGCTCCAGAACGTGGCCCAGGGGGTGCTGGTCCTCCAGCTCACCGGGCGCTCGTTCATGGTCGGGGTGACCAACGCGGCCCTGTTCGTCCCGGTGCTGGCGCTGGCGCTGTTCGGGGGACGGCTGGCCGACATGTTCGACCGGCGGCGACTGCTGATCTCGACCCAGGTCCTGGCGCTGGCCGCGACGGGGGTGCTCGCGGTGCTGGCGGGTTCCGGGAACGCCACGGTCGCCGCGGTGATCGTGGTGGCCGTGCTGGTCGGCGTGCAGTACGCGGTGTCGATCCCGGCCATGGGCGCGCTGCTTCCGGCGCTGGTGCGGCGCGAACACCTGGGGCAGGCCATCGGGATGAACTCGGTCACGTACAACCTGGCTCGGGTGGTGGGACCGGTGGTCGCCACCGCTACCATCGCGGGGCTGGGGTTCGGGTGGGCGTTCGGGATCAACAGCCTGTCGTTCGTGGCGCTCATCGCGGCCCTCGCGTTGCTCCGGCTGGAGCGGGCGCCGCGGGTGGAGGCCGGAGGTTCGATCCGCGAGGTGCTCGGGGTGGCGTGGAGGAACCCCCGCCTGCGGACGATGCTCTTCGGGGTGGCGGCGGTCTCGATCGCCTCGGATCCGGTGATCACCCTGGGACCGACGTTCGCCCAGGACGTGTTCGGGCGGGCCGACCACGACGCCGGGCTGTTGGTGGCGGCGTTCGGGATCGGCTCGATCCTGGCGGCGGTCCTGCTGGCCCGGACGTTCCGGGCGCCTCCCGACACGCGGCTACGGATGCTGCCGTGGACGATGGCGCTCATGGCCGCCGGCCTGGCCGGGTTCGCGTTCACGCCGTCGTTCTGGCCGGCGCTGGCCGTGCTGGTGGTGGGAGGGCTCGGCTACCTGGCGTCGAGCACCGCGTGGACCACCGCGCTGCAGGAGGAGGTCGAGGACCGCATGCGCGGCCGGATCATGGGCCTGTGGACCATCGCCTTCCTGGGAACGAGACCCATCGCCGCCCTGGTCGACGGTGCGGTGGCCGACGCCGCCAGCCCGAAGGTCGCGGTCCTGGTGGTCCTGGTCCCGCTGCTGCTGGTGACGGTGTTCGGCGTGCGGACGCTTCGTGCGACCGAGGCAGCCGAGGCCACCGCGTAGCCGGCTACCGGGCCGGCGGCGACGGCGCGGGGCGGAACTGCAGCGAGTCGAGGATTCGCCAGACGTCGTCTCGCAGGCGAAGCGAGCGGCTGGTCGGCCACGAGATGCTCCTCACGCACTCATCCTGGACGACGCTGGAGGTGCCCGAAAGGTTGAGGGGGGATGGGGGATTCGGTCCCAGAGGAAGCACTGCCGGCCGGGACGTTGGTCCCTTGACGCCACTCGGCGGGCCGGGCACAGTGGCCTCGCGTCCGCGGGGAATCGGCGTGAGGACGCGTGAGGGGACCGCTTCGACGGTGGACGTCTTGGGCTCGCGGCGGGGGATCCTCGAGCATGCGCCGCCCGCGGCGTCCGAAGCGACGCTCCGGGCGGAGCGCGCCGTCGCGGCATCCCCGCGTTCGGACGCGCGATCCACCCTGCGCGTCTCGCTCGCGGTCCTGGCCGGATACGTCCTGGCCTCGTTCGTCCTGTTCGGCCTGCCGGTGGCCGGGCGGTTCGGGAGCGCGTACGTCGGCGGGCCGGGCCCCGACCCGAAGCTGTTCATGTGGTCGCTGGCATGGTGGCCCCACGCCCTCACGCACGGGCTCAACCCCTTCGTCACCCACCTGGTGTGGGCCCCCGGCGGCTACAGCGTCGCCTGGACGACGGCCATCCCCGGGCCCAGCGTCGCGCTGGCGCCGCTCACGTGGTTGGCCGGGCCCGTGGTCTCCTACAACGTCCTGGCACTGCTGTCACCGTCGCTCGGCGCGTGGACCGCGTTCCTGCTCTGCCGGCGACTCACGCGGTCGGTGTGGGCCTCGATCGCCGGGGGCTGGGTGTTCGGGTTCTCGAGCTACGAGCTGGGGCACCTCCGGGGCCAGCTGAACCTGACGCTCGTGTTCCTGGTGCCGCTCATTGCGCTCCTGGTCGTCCGGGCGGCGGATGGGACCGTGTCGCGGCGGCGGTTCGTGGCGGGCATGACGGCGCTGCTCGCCGGGCAGTTCCTGATCTCCGTGGAGATCTTCGCGTCGACGGTGACGTTCGCCGCCATGGCGTTGCTGCTCGCGGCGTGGATGCAACGGGGCACCGCCCGGGCCGCGCTGCTGGGGGTGGGCCGGCTGGGTCTCCGCTCGCTGGCCTACGCGGTGGTGGCGATCAGCCCGTTCCTGGTGGCCATGGCCCTCGGACCGTTCCCGGCGAAGCACTTCGACCCGCGCGGCGGCTCCGCGGCGCTGGCCAACCTGGTGATCCCGACATCGCTCACCAGGCTGAGCGGCGGTCCCCTGCGCGGGGTGGCGGAGGCCTTCAGCGGCCCGCTCGCCGGGCAGGGCGCCTACCTGGGGATCCCGCTCCTCGCCGTCCTCGCGGCGGTGGCGCTGCGGCGCCGTGGCGCCGTCTGGACCCGGTTCATGGCCGTCGCCTTCGGGGCAGTGGTGCTGGTCTCGCTGGGGCCCTGGCTGGAGATCGTGCGCCGCCCGGTGGTCCCGTTCCCCTGGCGCCTGGCCGCGTTCGTGCCGCTCGTCGCGATGGAGCTCCCCGGCCGCTTCATCGTGTACGCGACACTCATCGCGGCGGTGGGAGTGGCCGTGTGGGCGGCCGACCGGCGGATCGGGCCCGGGGTGCGTTGGGGGGCCGTGGCCCTCATCGTCGTCTCGCTCCTGCCCATCTCGGCGTCCCACTGGGTCGCGACGCCCCGCCGGCCCGCGTTCTTCACGGAGGGGTTGTACCGCACGTACCTCCCGGCCGACGCGAACGTCCTGGTGATCGGGCCGGGCGCCCCCGGCGAGCCGATGCTGTGGCAGGCGGACGCCGGGATGGGCTTCCGCATGGCGGCCGGCTATCTGGGCGCCGTCCCGCGGGAGCTCGAGACGTCACCGATCGCCCACGCGGCGTACCACGGAAGGTTCCCCCTCGACGTCGAGGCGCTGGTGGACTTCGCCCGGGAACGGGGCGTGGACGACCTCGTGATCGGGAAGGACGCCGCGCTGGTCGAGGGCCGGATGGCCGCCTTCGGCATCGCCCCCGTGCGGGTGGGTGGCGTGGTCCTGTACCCGCTGAGCCCGCAGGCCGTCGACGCGCTCCCCTGAAGGGGCGGCGCCGGCGGCGGCACGGCCGAACACCGCCGGTCACTCGGGCAGGATCAGGGACACCTCGACGGCCTTGAACGAGGCGTGGACGGGGATTCCCTCCGTGAGGGCCAGGCGGGCGACCGACGCGACGGTCACCTCGGACACGATCGGGGGCGAGCTGGCGATGCGGACCCTGGCCCGGTCGGCGTCTCGGATGATGCTCCTGATGGGGCCGTGGAGGACGTTCCGGGCCGAGCCCTCTGGCGGGGTCAGGAACAGGGCGACGTCGGCGGGGCGGAGGATGCCGAGCACGCCGTCGGTCTCTCCGGCACCTCCGGCGGGCCAGCCCACCACCACGTCGCCGTCCGGGGTGCGGAGCAGTCCGCTGCCGTCGTCCAGCCGGAGCAGCCTCCCGGCGAACAGGTTCACGCCGACCAGCTCGGCCGCGTAGGGGGTTCGCGGGGCGTCGCGGATCTCCTGGGGCGTCCCCACCTGGGTCACGCGTCCCTCCTCCATGAGCACCAGCTCGTCGGCCAGGGTCATGGCCTCCACCGGGTCGTGGGTGACCAGCAGGCGGACGCCGGGGAACCCGGCCAGCAGCTCGCGAAGGAGCGTGCGGATCTCGCCGCGCGACCGGACGTCCAGCGCGGAGAGCGGCTCGTCCAGGAGCAGCAAGCTCGGTTCGTGCACCAGCGCTCGAGCCAGCGCCACCCGCTGGGCCTCCCCGCCGGAGAGCTCGGCCGGCTTCGCCCCGGCTCTGTGGGACACGCCCAGCCGCTCGAGGAGCCGCGCCGCGCGGGCCCGGGCCTCCCGCCGGGGCACCCCGCGGGCGCGGAGCGGGAACGCGGCGTTCTCCAGGGCGGACAGGTGCGGGAACAGCAGGAGGTCCTGGAACACCACGCCGACCGCCCGTTGCTCCGGAGGCAGGCGCCTGCCGTCGCCGTCCAGCGTCCGGCCGTCCAGCGTCACTCGGCCCCGGGACCGCGGCTCCAGGCCGGCCAGGGCCCGCACGACCGTGGACTTCCCGGCTCCGTTCGGCCCGAGGAGCGCGACGGTTCGGCCGGCCGGGATGCGCAGTTCCGCACGGACGTCGAACCGCGCCCGGGGGACCTCGACGGCCGCCTCCAGGGTCCCGGCGGCCGTCATCGGGCCAGCACCCGGCCGCCCACCGCGATCAGGACGGCAACGGAGACCACCAGCATCGCCAGGGAGATGATGGAGGCGGCCCCGGCATCGGTCTGCAGGGCCTGGAACACGGCCAGCGGAAGCGTCTGCGTGGTGCCCGGGAAGTTCCCGGCGAACGTGATGGTCGCGCCGAACTCGCCCAGCGCACGCGCCCACGCCAGCACCAGTCCGGCCACCAGAGCCGGCCGGACCTGCGGCAGCGTCACCCGCCGGAACACGTACCAGCGCGACGCGCCCAGCGACCGGGCGGCGTCCTCGAACCGCGGGTCCAGGGCGCGGAACCCCGCCTCGAGCGCCAGGACCAGGAACGGAGCCGAGACGAACGCGGCCGCCAGGGCCGCGCCCGCGGTCGTGAACACCAGCCGGACGCCGGCCCGTTCGAGCAGGCCGCCGATCAGGCCGAGGCGCCCGAGCGCCGCCAGCAGGGCCACCCCGGCGACCACCGGCGGCAGGATGATCGGCAGGACGATCAGGGCGCGCACGAACCGCCGCCCCGGGAAGTCCACCCTGGCCAGCGCCCACGCCGCGGGCATGGCCACCAGCAACGAGATCGCCGTGGCCCCCAGCGTGACCTCCAGCGACACTCGGAGGGCCGCCCACGCGCCCGATCGGCCGAGCGCGGATGCCGTCCGTGACCACGGCGCCCTGACGGCCAGCGCGACCAGCGGGATCAGCACGAACACCAGCGCGGGCAGGACGGGCCATGCGGCGCGCCATCGCCGCGACGGCGGCGATGACCGGGCCCGCACGTCGCCGCGGCCCGGGGAGCCCACCGCGCGGGTCGCCGTCATGGCTCAGGCCGCGGGGAGGAAGCCGGTCGCCTGGAGCGCGTCCTGGCCGGGGCCCACCACGTAGGCCACGAAGTCCGCGGCGGGTCCTCCATACCCCGTCCCGGCCACCACCGCGATCGGATACGTCCCGACCACGTTGACGTCTTCGGGGATGTCCACCACCTGGACCTGGCCTCGCACCTCGGAGGTCACGTCGGTCACGTACACGATCCCGGCGTCCGCCTCTCCCGAGGTCACCGCCTGCACCACGCCCTTCACGTCGATCGCGTTCGACACCACGTTGCCCAGGGCCTGGGGGGAGATTCCGGCGTTGTCCAGGATCTGACGCCCGTAGTCCCCGGCGGGGACGCCCTCCGCGGCCAGCACCAGCCGCACATCCGGCTTCGCCAGGTCTCCCACCGACGCGATCCCCGCCGGGTTGTCCTTCGGCGTGACGATCGTCAGGCGGTTCCGGGCGAATTCCGCCCGGCCGGACACCCCGGGGTCCTCCGCGACGGCGTCCATCCACGTCGACGACGCCGAGGCGAACACGTCCGCGGGCGCACCGGCCTGGATCTGCGCGGCGAGCCCGTCGGACGGGCCGAACGAGAACCGCACGTCGACGAGGCAGTGCTCCCGTTGGAACCTCTTCCCGATCTCGGTGAACGCGTCGGTCAACGACGACGCCGCGAGCACCGTGAGGGTCGCGTGCTCTCCCTCACACACCGGTCCGCGGGCTCCGCCGGAACACCCCACCAGCAGCGAGCAGGACGCGAGCAGCGCGACCACTGGCCTCACGCCGGCAGCTCCACGAAGACGTTCGTCGCCTTCACGGTCGCGACGGCCTGCATCCCCGGCCGGAGCCCCAGCTCGTCGGCCGACTCCCGGGTGATCAGCGCGAGCACCCGGTGGGGTCCGGCGAGGATCTCGACGGTCGCCACCAGCTTGTCCTTCTTCACCGCGGTGATGACGCCCGGGAAGTGGTTCCTCGCCGACGTCGCCGCCATGGGGCCCTGCCTGTCCCGCCGGTCCGCCAGGAGCCTGGCCACCTCGCCGGCCGGGACCATGCGCTGGCCTCCGGCCGTGCGCGCCGTGGTGAGCTTCCCCGCTCGCTCCCACCGCCGCAGGGTCTCCACCCGGACCCCCAGCACCGCCGCCGCCTCGCCGATCCGGTAAGCCTCGCCCAAGGTATACCTAGGGTATCCCAATCCGAACTCCAGGAAAACCTGGATATCGAGCCATGCGACGCTAGACGTTGAACCGGACGTGGAGGATGTCGCCCTCCCGGACGACGTAGTCGCGGCCCTCGACGCGGAGCTTCCCCTGCGCCTTGGTCCGGTTCCAGCCGCCGGCGGCGATCAGGTCGTCGTAGCTCACGACCTCCGCCCGGATGAACCCCCGCTGGAGGTCGGTGTGGATGACGCCGGCCGCCTCCGGGGCGGTGGCACCGCGGCGGACCTCCCAGGCCCGGGTCTCGTCCTCGCCGGTGGTGAGGAACGTGATGAGGTCGAGCGCCCGGTAGGACGCCGCGATCACCGACGCCAGGCCGGGCTCGGCCACGCCGAACTCCGCCAGCAGCTCCCGGGCCTCGTCCTCCTCCATGCCCGCCGTCTCGGCCTCAATCGAGGCGTACACCGCCACCGTTCCCTCCGGGAGGCCGTCCGGAAGCGATGCGCCCTCCTCCAGGTTCGCCACCGGGATCCACGGCTTCAGCGTGAGCGGGGCCAGGCTCCGCAGGTGCTGCAGCGAGTCCTCGTCGAGCCCCAGGTCGCGCAGGTGCCGCTCCTCCGACAGCGCCGCCTGCGCGCGATCCAGCGTGTCCACCTCCGGCACGGCGCCGGACCGGCCCCTGGCCCGCCGCCGGGCATTCTCCACCGCCGACTCCACCACCCCGAGGTCCGCCAGGAGCAGCTCGGACATGACCTCCGAGAGGTCGGCGGCCGGGTCCGCGTCGGAGCCGAAGGCCCGCAGCACCACGCACAACGCGTCGGCCTCGCGCATCGAGGCCAGGCCCTGCGCGGTGGTTCCGCCGGGAACGTCGACGAACCGGACCTGGGCGTGGACCGTCTTCCGGGAGCGCTCGAGATCGGTCAGCATGGCCAGACGGGGATCGGGGACCGGGACCACGGCCTGGTTGGCCCGGCCCCCCGCCGCGCCGGCCCGGGTGAGCGCCGTGAACAGCGTGGACTTCCCGGCGAAGGGGAGCCCCACCAGTCCGATGTCCTTCATTGGGCTGGCGAGCCTATCAAGGGCGGGAGTACCATTCGCCCGCACCGGATGGGGCGGGGGCAATCCGAGGATCGCCCCGTTCGTCCGGGCAGGGTCGTCGCAGGGAGGGAGCCGTGAAGCGATCGGGTCGGCCGCGCCGTCACGCCCGCGCCTTGGCCCTGCTCATGCTGTCCGTGAACCTCATCGGCGCCACCTGGCTGGGCGTCAAGCTGGCCGCCTCGGAGCACGAGGTCATCGGCGCGCTCGGCATCGGGCTGCTGGCGGCGGCGGTCTTCGTGGGGAACCAACGCGCCATCCGCGCGGCGCGGGACGTGTCCCCCGGTCCCCGCGCCCGGATGGTCCGGCAGGGCCACGTGTGGATCACCGAGCCCCGGACTCCGGAGATCCGGGTCACCGACCAGGTCGATCCCTCCCGGCCCAAGCTCGGGGCCCCCGGCTCGCTGAACTGAACCGGATCCCGGCACGCCACCACGCGGAACGGGCGGGCCAGAAGAACCGGCCCGGCCCGCCCGACGAACGTTCAGAGGTTCGCGACCTACGCGGCCTTCTTGGTGGCCCAGAAGATCTCGCCGATCTGGTCGATGAGATCGAGGAGCTTCTTGCCCTGGGCCGGGTCGGTGGACTTCTTGGCCTCTCCGGCCTCCTTGGTGGCCTTCCAGAACAGGTCGTGGAGGTCGGCGTGCTGCTCGAGGTGCTCGGGCTTGAAGTAGTCGGTCCACAGCACCCACAGGTGGTGCTTCACGAGGTCGGCCCGCTCCTCCTTGATCACCAGGCACCGGGCCTTGAAGTCGTCCTCGGTCTCCGAGGGCTTCTTCTGGTTGGCGGCGTCGTTGTACTTCTCCTGGATCTTCGCCACCGATTCGGCCTCGATCCGGGCCTGGGCGGGGTCGTACACGCCGCACGGGAGATCGCAGTGGGCGTGGACGACGCGGGCCGGCATGAGCAACGCTTGCAGCAGTTGGCGCATCTCGCCTCCTTGCTCGAGGGACGGAAGTGACTCCCGGGACAACCTATCACCGAGGCCGGAAACGCCGTTTCGCCGGGCCGGCGTCGCCGGCGGTCGTCGCGTTCGCCGCCCTGGCCCTCGCCGTCGTCCGGTTCCGGCCGTTCCGCGCGGAGGTCCGGGGGCCGAGCATGGAGCCGGGCCTCCGCGACGGGGACTGGGTCCTGGCCCTCCGCCTGCGGCCCGCCGTCGGCGACGTCGTGGTGGTGGATCATCCCGCCCGGCCCGGGTTCGAGATGGTGAAGCGGGTCGCGGCCGGCCCCGGGGACGAGGCGCGCGCGCTCCCCGGCGGCGAGATCCTGCCGGTTCCCGTGCGCCTGGGCGCCGGCGAGTGGTTCGTGGCCGGCGACCGGCCCGCGGCGTCCACCGACAGCCGGTCGTTCGGTCCGGTCTCGACCCGTCACATCCGCGGGGTGGTCCGGCTGGCCTACCGCCCCGGGACCGGCTTCGTCGCGATCGCCCGCCCGTAACACGCCCCGGGGCCTCGGGACTACGCTCGCAATTGGGCCGGGCCGTCCGTTTCGAGTCCGGCGCCGGTCACCTGCGGACGGAGGAAGGGGAGATCCATGGACTACGACCTGGTGGTGATCGGCTCCGGCGCGTCGGGCGAGGCGGCGGCGTACGCCGGCGCGGAGGCCGGGCGGAAGGTGGCCGTGGTCGAGCGCGACCTGGTGGGAGGGCTGTGCTCGTTCTGGGCCTGCATGCCCACGAAGACCCTGCTCGACTCGGCCCGCCGCCGCCACGACGGCGTGGACTACCCTTGGGAGCGAGCGGCGGCCCGCCGGGACTGGATGATCTCGCGGGAGCGGATCGACTACCCCGACGACTCGGGCCACGTGAAGGGCCTGGAGGGCGCGGGGGTGGAGGTGGTCCGGGGCGAGGCCAGGATCACCGGCCCGGGGCACCTGGAGGTCTCCGCGAACGGGAACGGCGGGCGGGCCCGGTCGTTGGAGATCGGGAGCCTGGTGATCGCCGCGGGCTCCACGCCCTTCATCCCCCCCGTCGAAGGCCTGGCCGAGGCCGGGTACTGGACCAGCAACGACGCCTCCTCGGCCCGCGACCTGCCGTCCTCCATCGTGATCCTGGGCGGGGGGCCCGTCGGCGTCGAGCTGGCCCAGGCGTACGCGCGATTCGGCGTGAAGGTGACGCTGGTCGAGGGGAGCCGGTTGCTGGCTCGCGAGCATCCCCGCACGGCCGAGGTGGTCTCGGCCCAGCTCGAACGGGAGGGCGTGGACGTCCGGATCGGCGCGCACGCCGTGAAGGTCGGCCGGGGCGGCGCGGGGCGGATCGTCGAGCTCGCGGACGGGACCACGGCGGAGGGTGCCGAGCTGCTGGTCTCGGTGGGCCGGCGGGCCGCCGACCTCCGGGCCATGGGCGTGGAGGAGGCCGGCGGCCGCCTCACCGACCGGGGCCTGGCCGACCACGACGAGCACCTCTCGATCGGCGACGGCCTGTACGTGGCCGGCGACGCCGCCGGCGGCCTGCAGTTCACCCACGTGGCCGACTACGAGGGCCGGGTGGCCGCGGCGAACGCCATCGGGCGCCCGTACGCGCTGGATCTCGAATCGGTGCCGAAGACCACGTTCACCGAACCGGAGACGGGCGCGGTGGGGATCACGGTGGAGGAGGCTCGGCGGCGGGGCATCGACGCGTTCGAGGTGACCCAGGACTTCTCCGTGACGGCGCGCGGCTACTCCATCGAGCCGCCGTGGCCGTCGGACACCGCGATCCTGGAGGGCTCGCCGGGCCACGTCACCGCGGTGGTGGACCGGGAGCGCAGGGTCCTGGTGGGCGCGTTCGCTGCCTGTCCCGGGGCCTCGGAGCTGATCCACGAAGGCGTCATCGCGATCAAGGCCGCGATCCCGGTGAGCGTCCTGGCCGACACCATCCACGCCTTCCCCACGGCGGCCCGCGTGTTCGGCAACCTGATGCTGGACGCGGAGAAGCAGCTGCGGTAAGCGGGTCCCCGCCGCCATCCACGCTCCCGCCCGCGTCCCGTAGCATGGAGGCGTCATGGTCGTTCTCGTGCTGCTGCTGCTCCTGGCCGCCGCCCTCGGGATCCTGGGGGCGGTGATCAAGGTCGCCGTGGTCATCGTGCTGTCGGTGGTGCTCTCGATCGTGCTGCTCACGGTGATCGGCTACTACTACGTCCGGCACCGCCTCCGGCGATTCGTGCGGGAGGCCCAGCGCCGGGGCCAGGTCCCGCCGGGAAGGCCTCCGGAAGGTCCGCCGGGCGGACGGGGATACCCCACCACCGGCACGAAGGGCCCCGGCCCGCAGCTGCCGGAGTAGCCGGGTGGAGTTCGACATCCGCGTTGTCCGGGCCGACCAGTGGCCGGATTTCGTGCGGGCCGCGTTCATACCGTTCGGCGGCCACGCCACGGAGGGGGACATCGAGGACTCCCGCGTGGAGTTCGAGCCGGGGCGCTCGTTCGCGGTGCTCGACGGCGACCAGATCGTGGGCACCACGTCGGTGGTGTCGCTGCAGATGACCGTCCCCGGCGGCGGGCAGGTCCCGGCGTCCGGGGTCACGACGGTCGGCGTGGCGCCGACGCACCGGCGGCGAGGGATGCTCCGCGCGCTGATGCGACACCAACTCGACCACTCCCGCGACCATGGCGACGTCCTCTCCGCCCTGTGGGCCAGCGAGGCCGTCATCTACCAGCGGTTCGGGTACGGGATGGGCACGCGAGCGGTGATCGCGCGCGTCTCGCGGGACCACGCCGCGTTCCTGCGCCGGCTCCCCGACCCCGGGCGGGTCCGGCTCCTGCCGTTCGACGACGCGATGAAGGAGCTGGCGCCCGTGTACGACCGAGTCCGGGTCGAGACGGCGGGGATGATCGAGCGGACCCACGACTGGTGGGTGTATCGGTTCCGCCACCTCAACAGCGAGCACCATCGCACCGGCGGATGGGGCGAGATGTTTTTCGGTCTCCACGAGGGCCCCGACGGCCCCGACGCGTACGCCGTCTACCGCGTGAAGATGGAGGACCAGGACGGGATCGACGTCGGTGCGGTGGAGGTCGTCGAGGCCATGGGAACCTCGCCGGCCAGCACCCAAGCCATCTGGTCCTACGTGTTCGGGATCGACCTCATCGCCACGATCGAGTTCTGGAACCATCCCCCGGACGATCCGCTGCTGTCGATGCCCGTCGACATCCGGCGTTTCGGGATCAAGATCATCGACGGCATGTGGGTCCGGCTCCTGGACGTCCCGGCGGCGCTCTCGGCGCGGACCTACGGCACGGAGGGACGCGTCGTCCTGGAGATCCGGGACGAGTTCGCGCCGTGGAACGAGGGCCGCGTCGAGGTGGAGGGCGGCCCCGACGGCGCCGAGTGCCGGAGGACCGACCGCGACCCGGATCTGGTCCTCACCGCGAACGAGATCGGGGCCGCCTACCTGGGCGGCACGCGCATCCGCGACCTGGCCCGGGCCGGCCGCGTCGAGGAGCTCACTCCCGGAGCGGTCGCGGAGGCCGACGCGATGTTCGCCGGCGACCGCGAACCGTGGTGCCCGCACCAGTTCTGATGTCCGGGGTCACGGCGGGAGCTCGCGGTCGATGTGCCAGGGGCCGTCAGGATCTGGGCGGGCCACCTCCAGGCGCGACCCGTCCTGCAGGCGGAGCCTGAAGCACAGGAGCCGGACGCCGGCCCGCTCCTCCCGCCAGGACCGCTCCACTTCCACCGGCTCCTCCACCCCGGCCAGCACGATGCTCCGCGGGGTCTCGTCCGCGCGCGACCCCGCGTAGCTCCGGACGTCCACGTCGACGGTCCGCCCGATCCACAGCGGCAGCACCGGCCCGTACAGCACGAACAGCAGCCCGATCACTCCGACCTCGACGGCCACCGCCGATTCCCGGACCACGGCGATGGCGAGCAGCGCGGCCACCACTCGGGCCATGTTCTGGGCCACGTCGTACACGGCGAACACCCGTCCCCGGTACCGGTCGGGGACGGACTGCTGGACCATCGTGTCGATCGGGACCTTCTTCCAGGCGAACCCCACGCCGAGGAAGAAGCTCGCCACCAGCACCGACGGGCCAGAGATGATCGGCGCGACGGCCAGCAGCGGCAGGCCGGACACCGCGAACGCCACCGCGACCGCCCGGGGCCGCCCCACCCGGGCGTCCACCCAGGCCACGGTGGCCAGTCCCACGAACCCCCCCACGGCGCCCGCGGCCACCAGGAACGAGTAGGAGCCCACGCCCTGCCGGAACCGCTCCCGGAACACGACGAACGACATGACCAGGATGAGGCCCTGGAGGAACTGGTCCCACGTGTACGAGGCGATGGGCCCCAGGGCCCGCGGGGTGTGCAGCAGTCGCCTGGCTCCGTCCCGCAATTCGCCGGCCACCCGCACCACCGCCGCGGAGAGCGTCTCCAGGTCTGGACCGAGCGCCGCGGCCGTCGAGAGCGGTGTCCGGATCCGCCGGACCATGAACGGGACGACGACCCACAACCCGGCCGACACGAACACCAGGGGCCGGAACCCGACGGCATCGGCCAGGAGTCCCCCGACCGACACCCCGATGATCGTGGAGACCGTTCCCCCCACCGAGTTCATCGAGTTGGCCACCAGGAGGTCCTCGCCGAGGACCAGCTTGGGGGTCACGGTGCCCGCCGTGACCAGGAAGAACCGGTTCCCGGACAGCACGACGAGCGCCCCGGCGTAGAACGGCGCGAACGCGCTCTCCCCGGCCAGCAGCAGCAGGGCGGCGACCGCCCGGACCAGCGGCGTCAGGGCCAGGATGCGCTCGCGCCGCCACCGGTCCACGAACACGCCGGCGAACGGCCCCAGCACCGAGTACGGGACGACGAGCACCGCGGTGGCCTTGGCGAAGCCGACGGCGGTGTTCTGCTTGTCCGGCCCGAACACCACCGAGGCCACGATGACCGCCTGGAACAGCCCGTCGGCCAGCTGGCTGACCAGACGCGTCGCGAACAGCCACCGGAAGTCCCGGGACTCCAGGACCTCGCGGGCTCGGGCCAGCGTCGACCCGGGCTTCACCGTCCCGCCGGCCCGCTCGGGGCCCGCACCGCCAGGTTCCTACGCTGGCTGGACGTCGAAGATTGCGGTCCAGTCGGCGGCCTTGGAGGCCCCGTTGCCCATGATGAACTCCTCGACCATCTCCCGGGCCGCCTCGTCGGAGAACTGCACCGGTGGCGACTTCATGAAGTAGGCCGAGGGCCCGATCAGCGGCCCGGCCACGCCGCGGTCCAGGGCCACGCGGGCACACCGGACGGCGTCGATGACGATCCCCGCCGAGTTCGGCGAGTCCCACACCTCGAGCTTCAGCTCGATGTTGAGCGGGACGTCGCCGAAGGACTGCCCCTCCAGCCGGATCTGGGCCCACTTGCGGTCCTCCAGCCACGGCACGTGGTCGGAGGGGCCGATGTGGATGTTCGACTTGTCCAGCGGCTCGCGGAGCTGCGACTGCACCGACTGCGTCTTGGACTGCTTCTTCGACAGAAGGCGTTCGCGTTCCAGCATGTTCATGAAGTCCATGTTGCCGCCGAAGTTCAGCTGGTAGGTCCGGTTCAGGCGCACGCCGCGGTCCTCGAACAGCTTGGCGAGGATGCGGTGCACGATCGTGGCGCCGACCTGGCTCTTGATGTCGTCGCCGAGGATCGGGAGACCGGCGTCGGCGAAGCGCCGGGCCCATTCCACGTTCGACGCGATGAACACCGGGATGCAGTTGACGAACGCGGCGCCGGCGTCGATGGCGGACTGGGCGTAGAACTTCGTGGCCTCCTCGCTCCCCACGGGGAGGTAGGAGACGACGACGTCCGCGCCGGCCTCGCGGAGGGCCGCGGCCATGTCCACCGGCGGTGCGTCGGACTCCGTGACGGTCTCGCGGTAGTACTTGCCGAGCCCGTCGAGGGTCACGCCGCGCTGGACCTCCACGCCGAGGGGCGGCACGTCGGCGAAGCGGATCGTGTTGTTCGGCTCCGAGACTATTGCCTCGGAGACGTCCTTCCCGACCTTCTTGGCGTCGACGTCGAACGCCGCGGCGACCTCGATGTCGGACACGTGGTAGTCGCCCAGCCGGACGTGCATGAGGCCGGGGACCCGGTCCTCGGGCGAGGCGTCCTTGTAGTACTCCAGTCCCTGCACCAGCGACGAGGCGCAGTTGCCGACGCCCATGATGGCCAGACGGATCTTCTTCACGATGCACGCTCCTTCGTCCGAACCGTGCCCCCGGCGCGGCGGGTGCCGCCGGTCCGTGGACGCCCCCCGTTGGTTCCCTTCGGCTTCGGCGCGACGCGCCGGCGGGCCCGGGGCTTGGGGCCACTCCCCGGGACGGGCTGCTCCGCCGGCGTCGGTGGTGCCGCCTGGGCCCCGTCGGCGCCGGCGCGAACCTGCCGGCGCTCGCTCTCGATGAGGCCGTCGAGCCATGCGATGTCCTGCTCCGTCGCCTCCGCGCCGTGGCTCATCAGCGACAGCGTGTAGGCGTCGATCCGCTCGCGGTACGCCTTGAGCGACGACTTGATGTCCGACAGACGGTCCTCCAGGTACGCCCGGCGCTTCTCCAGCAGGCGCAGCCTGGTGTCCGGCTTGAGGTATCGGAAGAACGCCAGCCGGACCCGGAACCGGTTGTCCTCCCACGACTCCGGGGCGGCCTCCTGGAGCAGCTCGGAGAACAGGGTCTCGCCCTTGGCCGTGATCCGGTACACGTTCTTGCGCCGCCCCACGTCGTCCTTGTCGAACACCGGCTCCACCGCGCCCTCCCTCTCCAGGCGCTTGAGGGCCGGGTACAGCGAGCCGTAGGACACCTTCCAGAACGCCCCCAGGGTGTCGGTGAGGCGCTTCGAGAGCTGGTATCCATGCATCGACCGCTCTTTCAGCAGGCCGAGGATCGCGAGCTCCAGCATCGGTTCCTTCTTCCCTTACATTTCGACTCGATATATCGGCTGCATATATCGTCTCGATATATTCTCGCACCCCCCGCCGAGCGTCAACTCACCCGCCGGAGCCTCCGTCGGGCTCGGTCACCTTGGCGGCGGGGGGCCGGGGATGGTACACAGGCCCATCCGCCGGGGCCAGGCCCGGCCGTGACCAGGAAGGAAGCCCACCGCATGGCCGGTCGCCGGCTCCGACACCGACTCGTCCGGACCCGCTTGGCCCGCCTCCTCGCCGTCGCCGCGGTGGGCGCCACCGTCACGGTCTCGATGCTCGTGGCCGCGCCCGGCGCCGGCGCCGCGCCGTCGATCGTGACGGTCGGGCCCAACGTCGACGTCTCGCTGAAGCGGGGAGGGCAGTCCGAGCAGGCCATCGCCGTGGATCCCACAAACCCGCAGAACCTGGTGGTGGTGTCGAACGAGGACCGCACCGGCCCCGGGCTGCTGGAGTCCGTGAGCCACGACGGCGGCACCACGTGGACCCACCACGACATCGCCACGACCCACGACGGGTTCGGCTTCGGGTGCTGCGACCCCACGCTGACGTGGGACGAGTTCGGGAACCTGTTCTTCGGGTACCTGGAGTTCAAGCCCGACCACGACCTCGTCTCGATCCTGATCTCCACGAACGCGGGCGAGTCATGGTCGCGGCTGGAGTCGTTCCGGGGGCGGATCCGGACCACCGGCACCAGCCGGTTCCAGGACCAGCCCACCGTGACCTCCGGCGCGGGCGCCATCTGGGTGACGTACTTCCTGGCCCACCGGGGAGTCGTGGCCCGGGGCGCCCCGGTCACCGGCCTCGGGACGGTCGGCGACTTCACGGCACCGGAGGTGGCCCCCCAGGCCCACCCCGGGAACTACGGCGACATCGCCATCGGCCCGGCCGGGCAGGTCATGGTGACATACCAGATCCCGCAGACCGGCGAGACCAAGGGGAAGGTCCGCGTCTCGACCGACCCCGACGGACTCGGTCCGGCGCTGTTCGGCCCCCGGGTGAACATCGCCCTGACGAACGTCGGCGGGTTCGACTACCTGCCGGTCCAGTCGGGCCGGTCGGTGGACGCCGAGGCGGGTCTGGCCTGGGACCGCTCGGGCGGGCCGTTCACCGGGCGGGCCTACGTCATGTACACCCGCGAGGACCCGGACGAGAGCGACGACATGAACATCTGGCTCCGGTATTCCGACGACGACGGCGCCACCTGGAGCGCCCCCGTCCGCCTGAACGACGACCACGGGGTGAACAGCCAGATCCTGCCCAGGATCGCCCTGGACCAGACCACCGGGTGGATCGCCGTGACCTGGCACGACGCCCGCAAGGACAAGGGCCTCGGCGGCGGGGGGGACACGGACGGCGTCCCCAACGACGACACCCAGTTCTGGGGCACGGCGAGCCTGGACGGCGGGCAGTCGTTCCTGCAGAACTTCCGGGTCAGCGAGGGCACCTCGAACGACGACCAGGCGTTCGACGGCGTGGACTACGGCGACTACACGGGCCTCGCCTTCTTCGGCGGGGTGTTCCACCCGGCGTGGGCCGACAACTCGAACTCCACCCACTCGAACCCCGACGGCAAGCTGTCCCGGTTCGACGTCTACACGGCCCGCGTCGAGCTCACGCCGAATCCGTAACGGGTCCCGTCCCGGGCCGCCGATTGGCCCTTGCGGCGGGCCGCCGGTTGCGTCGAGACTCACCCCAGTATGCCCGACGTCGCCGTCCCCGGGCTGATCGGACGGGAGGCCGAGCGCCAGGCCGTCTCGCGCTTCCTCGACGCCGTGCCCTCCGGTCGGGCGGTCCTCACGATCCACGGCGAGCCCGGCATGGGGAAAAGCCTGCTGTTCCGCGAGGCAGTGTCCGGCGCGATCAGACGGGAGTATCGGGTGCTCGTGTCCAGGCCCGGGCCGCGCGACGCCACCCTCTCCTTCTCGGGGCTGGGGGACCTCCTGCATCCGGTCGTGGACGAGATCTCCGGCACGCTTCCCGAACCGCAGCGGCGGGCCCTCGAGGTGGCGCTGCTCCTCCGAGAGAGCGATGACGAGCCGCCCGGGCCGCTCGCGGTGGCCCTTGCGGTGCGGGGGGCCCTGGTTGCGCTGTGCCGCTCCCTCCCCCTCATCGTCGCCCTGGACGATTCGCAATGGCTCGACGAACCCACGGCGGCGGCACTGGCCCATGCCCTGCGACGACTCGAGACCGAACCGATCGGGCTCCTCGCGGTGGCCCAGCCCGAAGGCTCGGTGGACCCCGGGCAGGGGGTCCTGGCGTCGATGTCCGCCGACGAGATCACGCGCGTGCGCCTGGCGTCCCTGTCCCAGACCGAGATCGGGGGGCTCCTTCGGGCGCGCCTCGGACTTTCGCTCACGCACGGGCGGCTCGAGCGCCTTCATCGACTGTGTCGCGGCAACCCCATGATCGCGTTGGAGATTGCCGGGGCGGTGGTGTCGGCACGGGGCGCCCCGCACGCCGCCCCGGGCTTCCCGGTGCCCGCGGATCTGGCCGGCCTGCTCCGGAACCGCCTGGCGGGCCTCCCGCCCGAGTCGCGCCAGGCCCTGCTCGTCATGGCCGCCGCGGCCGAGCCCACCCGCGCCCTGATCGACCGCGTGGCAGAAAGGAGCGGAGGGGTCACCGTCCTGGACCTTCCCGCGCTCGAAGGGATCGTGGAGGAGCACGACGACCGCCTCTGGTTCACCCACCCCCTGTTCGGATCGGTCCTCTACGCGGACGCCGAAGCCGAGGCCCGTCGGCGGGTCCATCGAGGGCTGGCCGACGCCGTCGAGGATCCGGTCGAGCGGGCCATGCATCTCGCCCTTGGAGCCGACGGTCCCGACGCCGAGGTCGCCGACGTGCTGGAAGAGGCAGCTCGCGCCACGCGTGCTCGGGGGGCTCCGTCCGCGGCTGCCGAGCTGTGCGAGCAGGCCAGGACCCTCACGCCGACGGACGGGGTCGCCGACGGCCATCGGCGTGCGTTGCTCCAGGCCGAATACCACCTCGACGCGGGCGAGCTGGCCCGGTCGCGTGCGCTCCTCGAGGAGCTTCTGGAGGTGCTCCCACCGGGGCAGGCTCGAGCCGCGGCGCTGCAGCGTCTGGGCTGGGTCCGGTACCACGAGGACAGCTGGATCACCGCATCCGAGCTGTTCGGTGAGGCGGCCGTCGCAGCCGGGGACGATCCGGCCCTGCTGGCCTCGGTCGAGCTGGACCGGGCGCTGGCCAGCCTGGTCTCGGGCGACGTGCAGGGTGCGGCGGAGCACGCGTCGAGCGCGCTGGAACGGGCTCGCCAGACCGGCAAGGCGACGTTCCTGGCCGACGCGTCCGCGATGGTGGCGAGCATCGACTTCCTGCTCGGGCGCGGGGCGGCGGAGGAGGTCATGGAGCGCGCCGTCGAACAGGAGACCTGGAGCCGCCCCCGTCCGACCCTCGAACGTCCCAGCGTGGCCTATGGCGTGCTTCTGAAGTGGGCCGACCAGCTGGAGGCCTCGCGCACCCTCCTCGATCGGGCCCGTCGACGGGTCGAGGAGGATGGGTCGGAGCGGTCCCTGCCCTTCATCCTGTTCCACCTGGCCGAGCTGGAGTGCAGGGCGGGGAACTGGGCTACCGCCGCCGAGGAGGCCGGGGCCGCCTCGGACATCGCCGAACGGACGGGGCAGGACACGGGGCGGGCCTTCGCCCTGGCCGGCCTGGCCATGGTGGCCGCCCTTCGGGGGCGGGTCGACGAGGCCCGGACGGCGGCGACCCGGGGGCTGGCGTTCGCGCAACACGCGGGAGCCGTCCCGGCCGGGGTCATGCTGGAATCCGTCCTGGGGTTCCTGGAGCTGTCCCTGGGCGACGCCGGCCGCGCGCACCGCCACCTCGGGCCGCTCGCCGAACACGTCGCCGAGGCGGGCATCTTCGAGCCCGGCGCCCTGCGGTACCTGGGAGACGCCGTGGAAGCGCTGGCCGGCGTGGGGGACATCGACCTGGCCTCGCGGATCACAGACGACCTGGCGCGGCGGTCGGCGGAGCTGGACAGGGCGTGGGGGCTGGCCGTGGCGGCGCGGAGTCGAGGGTTGCTGCTCGCGACCGGAGGGGATCTGGTCGGGGCCATCGAGGCGTATGAGGCGGCCCTCGTGCAGCACGAGCGGCTCGGGCAGCCGTTCGAGCTCGGCCGGACACTGCTGGCGATCGGGGTTGCGCGCCGCCGCGACCGGCAGAAGCGCGCCGCACGCGAAGCCCTCGAGCGAGCCCTCGAGATCTTCCAGGATCTCGGGGCCGACCTGTGGGCCGGCCGCGCCCGGGACGATCTCGCCCGGATCGGCGGCCGGGCGGCGTCGGCGGTCTCGCTCACCCCGACGGAGGACCGCATCGCCCGCATGGTGGTCGAAGGCGCCACCAACCAGGAGACGGCCGCGGCCTTGTTCCTGGCGGTGAAGACCGTCGAGTGGAACCTGTCCCGCATCTACCGAAAGCTCGGGATCCGCTCCCGCACCGAGCTGGCCCGCTGGCTCGACGCTCCCCGCCGGAGCTGACCGCGCGCTCCCGCGCGGGGTGACCTTCCCACACCCCATCAGCCATTCCCCCCGACCCGTCCGGGACTCCCGAACTCCGGGGATTCCCCCGGTTCCCCCGCCGCATTCCGACTCGAGCCTCGCCTCCAGGGCCCCGCCACGAGCGCGGGGCAGCAGATGAGAGGAGGCGGCGATGGGCTCGACAGGGAAGCCATCGAGGGGATGGGTGAGGCGATCCTTGCGATCGATGCTCGTGATCGCGATCCTCGCCGGGGTCTCGGCGCTCGACGCGGGGAGGGGAGCGGCGACCACCGCCGGAGACCTGTCCAGCAGCGGCGGACGGGCCACGGCGCAGAAGCCCAACATCGTGCTCATCCTGAGCGACGACCAGCGGTGGGACACGCAGTGGGCGATGCCCAACGTGCGGTCGATGATCGTGCGCAAGGGCGTCGAGTTCACCGACGCGTACGTGGTGAACCCGCTGTGCTGCCCGAGCAGGACGACCATCCTCACGGGGCTGTACTCCCATTCGACGGGCGTCTACACGAACGAGGCGCCCCACGGTGGGTTCACGGCGTTCCACGATCGGGTCACGATCGCCACCCGGCTCGACGCCCGCGGGTACACGACCGCCATGATCGGCAAGTACCTCAACGAGTACCGGCCGGCGGCGCTCCAGGGCTACCGGCCGCCGGGGTGGGACCGGTGGGTGGCGTTCGCGGAGGACAACGGGAAGTACGTCGACTACGACCTCACCATCGACGGCCGGATCCGGCACTACGACGAGGCCGTGGCCGACTACTCCACCGACGTGCTGGGCGACTACGCGGATTCGTTCATCCGCCACGCGCGTGGCCCGCTGTTCCTGTATTTCGCACCGACCGCCCCGCACGACCCGGCCACTCCGGCGGCGCGGGACCGGGACACGTTCCAGAACCTCGCGCCGTATCGGGGCCGCGCCTTCAATGAGGCGGACGTCTCTGACAAGCCTCGTTGGGCCCAGCGGCCGCCGCTCACGCCGCAGGGCATCAGCAACATCAACTGGTTCCGGCGGAGCCAGTATCGTTCGCTGCTGTCGGTGGATCGGGCGGTGGCCCGGATCGTCCACGCGCTGGCCGACACGGGGCGTCTGCGCAACACCCTGCTGGTCTACATGTCGGATAACGGGTTCATGTGGGGTGAGCACCGCCTGACGAACAAGCAGGCGCCCTACGAGGAGTCGATCCGGGTCCCGATGGCGATTCGGTACGACCGGGCCGGCATCGCTCCGCACCGGGACGCGCACCTTGCGCTGAACCTCGACCTGGCCCCCACCTTCGCCGCCGCCGCGGGCACCACGATGCCGAACGCGGCCGGCCGCAACCTCCTGCCGCTGATGCGCGATCAGGCCCACACGGCCTGGCGGTCGGAGTTCCTGGTGGAGCACGCCATGAGCAGCCAGAAGGTGCCGATCCCCTCGTACGTCGCTCTGCACACGGACCACTCCGTGTACGTCCTCTACTCCACCGGGGCGCAGGAGTACTACGACCTCGCGAACGACCCGTTCCAACTGCAGAACCTGGTCCACCGTGCAGCCGTTCGGGAGATCGTCAGGCGGATGCGAACCCGGGTGCTCGGGTGGGCCCGTCCCCTCCCGCCGGGGTTCCCCGATCTGAGCTGACGGCGACACCCCCGACGCACGCGCGGGAGGCGAGCCGAGCCGCCGCCTCCCGCGCAGGCGTTTCCGCCCTCCGCTTCTCCCACGCCTTCTCGCTCCTTGGTGAGCGGCTTCCGGCCCCGGGTCCGGCCTCGTCTCCAGGACCAGAGCTCCGGGGTGGGAGTCCGGGGCTTCCTCCGGTTTCGCGCCGCCATTCCGCCTCGACCGTCGCCGTGGAGGGCCACGCGAGGGAGCGGGCCCGCAGCGGAAGGAGGCGGCGATGGAAGCGAGGAGCACGGCCAGCACCCGGTGGGCCCGCACCGTGGTCGGTCTGGCCTCCGGGGCGGCGCTCGTGTTCGCCACGCTGATCGCGGCGGCGCCCCACGCGCGCGCGAGCGGGGCTTCGTGCGGCGGGAAGGCGGCGACCATCGTCGGCACGGAGCGAGACGACCGCATCGCCGGGACGCCCGGCCCGGACGTCATCGTCACGCTGGCCGGCAACGATTCGGTGGTGGCGTGGCAGGGAGACGACGTCGTGTGCCTGGGTTCGGGCGACGACGCCGTGTTCGGCCTGTCGGGGCGGGATCTCCTGATCGGCGGGGACGGCGACGATGCGCTGTTCGGGCAGGAGGACAGGGACACGGAGTACGGGGGTCCGGGCGACGACATCGTCACGGGGGGGATGGGAAACCCCGCGTCCGACGCCCTGTACGGCGGACCGGGAAACGACCTCCTCTCGGGGGGGCCGGGCGATGACGTCCTGGACGGCGGCGACGGCGACGACGCTCTGTTCGCCGGGGCCAACCTCGGAGACGGCGACGACCGCGTCCTGGGGGGAGACGGCGACGACACCGGCTTCGGGTACGAGGGGAACGACGTCATGGTCGGGGGCCCGGGCGATGACCGCATGTACGGGGGGGACGGCGAGGACTCGCTCGAGGGCTCCGAGGGAAACGACGTCCTGGACGGCGGCGACGGTCGGGACACGATCTCCGGCGGCCCTGGGACCGACGCAGTCCTCCGCGGTGAACAGGGCCAGGGGACCGGATCCGGCGGCTCCGCGCCGGGTAGGCGCGGCACGTCCGCCGCCGAGTGCTGGGGCCAGAAGGCCACCATCGTCGGGACGAACGGGAACGACCGGCTGGTCGGGACGCCCGATCGGGATGTGATCGGCCGGCCTCGGCGGGAACGACGCCATCGACGGCATGGGCGGCAACGACCTGCTCTGCGGCGGCTCGGGTCACGACAGCCTCGCCGGCGACGGCGGCGACGACACGATCATCGGCGGCGACGGAGACGACGGTCTGTTCGGCGGCCCGGGCGACGACCGGACGGTGGGCGGCCCGGGCGACGACTTCTTCGCCTCGCCGGACCGCGACTCCAAGGAGATGTCCGGAGGCCCCGGCGACGACGTGTTCTCCGCGGCGGGCGGCGGGGGCCCAATGCTCGGAGGCGACGGGGCCGATGCTTTCTTCGGGTGGGGGGGGAAGGACCAGATCGCGGGGGGCGCCGGCGACGACATCGCCTACGGCGAGGACAACGACGACTGGATGGACGCCGGCCCCGGCAACGACCACTTCGCCGGAGGCAACGAGAGTGACCGCATCCTCGGGGGCGACGGCGATGACGTCCTCGACGGCGGGATGTGGCGCGACTCGATTTCCGGGGGAGACGGAACGGACGTCTGCACCAGCGGGGAGGTCACGGACGGCTGCGAGTGAGAGCAGTCCCCGGCTCCGATCCGGCGTGGGCGGGCCGCCTTTGGGCGGCCCGCCTCGCGATGCGACGGTGGGATCAGCCCGTCGCCGGGGACCCTGGTGAGGAGGTCGGGATCGGCGTCCCCACCCACACCGCGGCGTTGCCGTCCCCTTCCCGGGTGGCATGACCGACCGCGACGAGGACCCCGTTCAGCATGACGACGCCCTTCATGCGCTCGCCTCCCGGAGAGGAGAGACCCGGGTCCGAGGACACGGTCCACTCCATCCCGTCCGGCGAGGTCCACACGCCCGCGTCCACCCCATCCGCTCCCACGGCGACGACGCCTCGCCCGATGACGATGGCACCGTTCATCTCCTGCAGGGCGGGGCGGCGGAACCCGTCGACGTCCTGGCGTTCCCAGGTCTTCCCGTCCACCGACGTCCACACCGCAGCGTCGGTCCCGAGCCCGCCCGTGTCGCTCCCCACCGCCACGAGGCCGGGACCGGCCGCCACGACGGACTTCAGCACTTGGCTCTCCCGAAGCCGGAACGTCGACTCCGCGACGCGAGACCACTGCTCTTGCGCACCGTCGAAGCGCCACACGGCGGCGTCCTTATCGCCATGTCGGGAATCGCTGCCCACGGCGATCAGGTCCCGGCCGAACGTCGCGACGTTCCACATCTCCTGGTCACCGGGACCGGTGCCCGACGCGGGCAGGGTGCGGGACCAGCTGGTGCCGTCGAAACGCCACACCGCGGCGTCTCGTCCCAGCCCTAGGGAGTCGTCCCAGCCGATCGCGATCAGCCCGCCGGGCACCCGGATGATTCGCCTGATCTCCTGGTTGCCGGGCCATCCGAAGGCTCCCACCCCCTCGCGGTCGCGGTACCAATTGCGCCCGGGGGGCCACCTCCACACCGCCCCGTCCTCGTCGTCCGCCGGACCGGTGACGGTACCCACGGCGACGAATCCTCGGCCGTCGTACTCGATGGCAGCCATGGTCTGCGTGCCCGGGCCGGCACCGGAGGGGATGAACGCGCGATCCCAGGTCACACCATCCGAGGACACCCACACCGCTGCATCGGAGTCGATGCTCCCCTCGTACCCGACGGCGACCACCTTCGACGCGGCCGAGACGGCCCGGTTCATGGTCTGGTCGTCCGCCCCGTCCAGGAGATGTCCCGGATCGGGGACGCGCATCCAGGAGAATCCCGCCGGGAAGGGGGTCGGAGTCGACTCCGGGGACCGGGTCCCGGTCGGTCCCGGCGAAGGCGAAGTCGCCGCCGACGGCTCGCCGGTCGGGTGCCCCCCCGCCCCTGGGGCGGGGCCCCGACCCCACAGGACGACGGCGCTCACCACGGCCCCGGCCACGATCGCGACGGCGACCCCCAACAACAGCCTGCGGGGGCCACGGCGCGCCACTGGCGCTTCGGGTTCGGCCCGGGGGGTGCGGTCGTCGTCTGGCACTGCGGCGGCCCGCGCCGGCAGCGGCACGCCGAGCGCCTCGGCGGCCGCAGCCGCGAACTCGGCGCAGGTCGGGAAGCGGCCTTCTCGGGGTTTCGACATCGCCCGGCGGAGCACGTCGTCCACGGCGGGCGGCGCTCCCGGCCGGAGGCGCGCCACGGCGGGCGGCGTCTCCTGGAGGTGGGCGTACATCACCCCCACCTGGTCGTCCCGCGGGAACGGCACCCGCCCGGTGAGGCATTGGAACAGCACGCAGGCCAGCGAGTACTGATCCGTGCGGCCGTCGATGGTCCCCCCCGTGATCTGTTCGGGAGCCATGTAGTCGATGGTCCCGAGGAACTGGCCGGTCGTGCCGCCGTCGGCCTCCAATCGTTTCGTGATCCCGAAATCCGACAGATAGGCCCGACGGGGACGCGACTCGCTGCGTTCGCGCTGCAGCAGGATGTTGGCCGGCTTCACATCACGATGGACGAACCCCTCGGCTTGCGCGGCGTCGAGCGCGGAGGCGACCTCCCGCAGGATCGCGACGGCGTCGGCGGGTTCGAGGGCGCCCTGCTGCCGCAGGATCGCGGCGAGGTCGGCTCCCTCGATGTACTGCATCGAGAAGTACGCGATGTCCCCGACCTCTCCGGCGTCGTACACGGAGACGATGTTGGGATGGTCGAGAGTGGCGGCGGCACGCGCCTCGCGGAGGAACCGCTCCCGGAACAACGCGTCCTGTGCCAGCTCGGAGCTCAGGACCTTGACCGCCACCTTCCGTCCGAGACGGAGGTGTTCCCCCAGGTAGACGACCCCCATCCCCCCTCGGCCGATCAGCGCCTCGATCCTGTGTCCCGCGAACACGTCCCCGACGCGCGGAAATTCGGTCATTTGTCGCAGTCCTAACACCGCCGGCTTCCGATTACCACTCCAGATGACCCGGACCCGACAGGGCCACCGGCCCCCCGCGACCGGGTCCAAGTTCGTTTTCGGTGGCGAATCCGTTGCGGCCGGTCGTGGCGTGTTGGTGGGGCCCCCAGCGTTCCCTACACTTGGCCGAGCCCTTCGCGCGGCCACGACAGACCTTCGAACCTGGAGCCCTGACATGTCCCGAGTCCTGCTGATCGGCTGGGACGGCGCCGACTGGCGGATCCTCGATCCGCTCCTCGAGGCCGGCGCCCTTCCCAACCTCCAAGCGCTCATCGACCGCGGCGCGAAAGGGGTGTTGCGCTCGACCATTCCCACGCACTCGTGGTCGGCGTGGCCCTCGTTCCTGACGGGCGTGGAGCCCGACGACCACGACGTGTGGGACATCCTCGAGCACGACCCGCCCGGGGCCGACAAGCACCTCCCGGTGACGTACCGGTCGATGAAGGAGCGCACGTTCCTGCGCGACCTCACCGCGGCGGACAAGGAGCAGCTCACCGTGAACGTGCCGCTCACGTTCCCGCCGCCGGAGATCAGGGGGCGGCTCGTCGCCGGCGGCGTGCTCCCCAAGGGCAAGGCGTTCACGTGGCCCCACGCGCTGGCCGACGACCTGGAGCGGGGCGGCACGCCGTGGCCCATCAACGGGATGTCGTGGACCACGTACCAGAACAAGATCGAGCCCTTTCTGGAGGAGGTCCACCGGGTCACCCGGCCTCGGATCGCGGCGTCGCTGCGGCTCATCGACCAGACCGACTGGGACGTGGCCACGTTCGTGTTCTTCTGCACCGACCGCGTCCAGCACTGCCTGTCCGGGTTCCTGTCCAGCGACCACCCGGACTATGCGAAGAACGCGAAGACGCCGGTGGCCGAGAGGATCCGCGACGTCTACCGGATGCTCGACGACGCGCTGGGACAGCTGGTGGCAAAGGCCCGCGACGACGACCTGGTGATCTTCATGTCGGACCACGGGTTCCAGTCGTGCACCCGGGCGGTGCACATGGACCAGCTGCTGAAGAGGCTGGGATTCCTGGAGTTCTCGGCGTCCCAGGCCATCTACGGGCCGATGCAGTGGGGCCCGGTTCGGTCGGCCGCCCGGAAGGTCTACGACATGCTCGGCCTGCACGGGAAGGTGGCGCTGCGGCAGTCGGTGAACTGGTCGAAGACCCGCGTGTACACCTCGATCCGCTCCACCGGCGAGGGGGTCAGCGTGAACCTCGAGGGCCGCGAGGTGAGCGGGTCGGTTCGGCCGGAGGACTACGAGAAGGTCCGCGACGAGGTCGCGGCCAGGATCGAGTCGTTCGTGGACCCGGCGACCGGGCGGTCCCCGGTGAAGAAGGTGTGGCGCCGCGAGGAGCTGTTCAAGGGGAAGTTCCTGGAGTCCGCGCCGGATCTCATCTTCGAACCCGCCCCGCTGTACTCGCTGACCCACGCGAAGTCCGCGGTCGAGACCGCGGACTGGGTGTCGGGCGACCACCGGATCGAGGGCGTGATGGTGGCGGTCGGCCCGGACGTCGCCCCCGACGCGTTCGAGCAGCAGCCTCCGAACCTGATCGACCTGGCCCCGACGATCCTCGCGGCGCTCGACGCCCCCGCCTCGGTGCAGCACACGGGCAAGGTCCTGTCGCCGGTGGTGGGCAGGGACGCGGCGGTGCGGGCCGGCGAGGCAGCGTCCGAGGTCGCCATCCCGGGCATGGACGAGGCCGCCGTGAGCGAGACCGAGGCCGACGAGATGGAGGAGCACCTCCGCGGCCTCGGGTATCTCGAGTAGTGGCGCGGTGACCGAAGGGCGAGAGCCGGGCCTCGACGCGCAGGAACGCGCCGACGAGGCCGCCGAGGGGGCCGGCCTGCCGTTTGAGCACCGACCCGCGGGAGCGGCCCCCGCGGGCAGCCGAGGGCTCCGGGCGGCGCTCGACTCCGTGCTCCCCCGGAGCCGGTTCGGTGACCAGCGCGACATCCTGGGCGGCGCCGGCCAGAACGTGATCGGCCTGGTGGCCGGGGTCCTGGCCACGTTCGCCACCCAGATCGTCATGACCCGAACGCTGGGCCCCGGCCTGTTCGGCGTCGTGGTGGTGGCCACCCAGTTCGCGTTCATCGCCAGCGCGGCCACGCGGTTCGGCATGGACGTGGCGAACGTCCGCCTGGTGGCCATCCTGGTGGGCCGGGGGGAGCACGGCCGCGTGCGCGCGCTGGTCCGGAAGTCCGCGCTGATCGCGGCGGTGGTCAGCGTGGCGTTCGCAGCGGTGACGTTCCTGTTCTCGGGATTCCTGGGCCGGTCGCTGACCTCGCTCCCGGATCCGGATCAGGGCAAGGAGGCGTTCTGGGCCGCGGCGTTCACGATCCCGTTCGCGGCGGTGACGTGGGCGTACCTGGGGGGCACCCGGGGGCTCAAGATCATGCGGCACACGCTGTACGTGTTCTGGATCGGCCAGCCGGTGGGATGGATCGCGTTCAGCCTGGCTGGCTGGGTCATTGCAAAGAACGCCGGGATGACGACGTTCGCGTACGGGCTGTCGTGGACGGTGGCGTGCGTGCTCGCGTGGTGGGCGTGGGAGCGGGAGACACGCGGGTTCGAAGCCCGAACGGACGTGGGCGGGATCCCTGAGGAGCACCTGGGGGCGCTGCTCAAATTCGGTGCGTTCCGGGCGCCGGCCACGCTGTTCGCGCAGCTCCTGTTCTGGACCGACCTGTTCGTGCTGGCCCGGTTCGCCCACTCCGGCACCGTGGGCATCTACGGGGCCGCCGTGCGGACGGCTCAGTCTCTGCTGTTGTTCTTGACGTCGCTGTCGCTCGTGTTCAGCCCATTCGTGGCCGACCTCCACGCCCGGGGGGAGCGCGAGAAGCTCGATGCGCTGTACAAGAACGTCACCCGGTGGGGGCTGGCCGCGACCCTGCCGGTCCTGCTGGCCCTGGCCATCCTCCCGGCCCCGATCCTGCGGGTGTTCGGTGAGAAGTTCGTGTCCGGCGACACCGCGCTGGTGATCCTGATCCTGGGGATGATCGTGCCGGTGTCCGTGGGCACCGTGGGGTTCATCCTGATCATGGTGGGCCGGACCGGGTGGGACCTCCTGGTCTACGCGGGGTCGTTCGTCATCGACATCGGGATCGCCTACGCGCTGGCCCGGCCGTCGGTGCTGGGGATGCGGGGGGCGGCCATCGCCCAGGCCACGACGCTGACGTGCTCGGCGATGGCCCGGCTCCTGCTGGTGAAGCGGTTCGTCGGCATCTGGCCGTTCGACCGATGGTTCCTCCGGCTGGTCCCCCCCGCGGTGGCGGGCGGCCTGGCCACGTGGGGGGCCCACGCCGTGCTGTCCGGGCCGAAGTGGCTCATCGACCTGGGCGGCTCGGTGATCGCCGGTGCGGTGGTCTACGCGGTGGTCCTGGTGGCGTTCGGGCTGCGGCCGGGGGAGCGGCGGACCATCCTGTCCCTGGCCTCGCGGGTACGGAGGCGTTCGGCCACGTAGATCGCCGTCGGTCCGCGGCTCGTCAGTGGAGTGCCGGCGAGCGGGCTCCCGCAGCGACGCGTTCTCCCGCGACAGCATCTCGACCTGCCGGCGGAGGACCCGCATCTCGAGCTCCAGCGACGCCAGGCGGCCGGCCTCACCACGGATCGTCGTCGGGTTCCTCGCCGAACAGGTGGCCGATCCACTCCGGCTCCTCCACGGCGACCGTCGCGGCTCGGCGCGACCGTGATGACGGCGGGGAGTCCTCAGTGTCGGCGGGCCAGGCGGAGGGCCGAGCCGACCGCCTCGGCCGGTGTCGTGGCGACGTGGATGCCGGTGACGGGCTCGCCGCGGCGGATCAGGTCCCAGGTGCGGAGGCCCACCACGGGGCGGCCGATCTTCAGGGCGAACGCGATCTCGGAGAGCGTGCCGAACTCGCCGCCCACGGCCACCACCGCGTCCGCCGAACGGGCGATGAGCGCGTTGCGCATCTCGCCCATGCCCGTCGGGATGGCAAAGGACAGGTACGGGTTGCCGTCTGCCCGGTCGAACCCGGGAAGGATCCCGATGCACGTCCCGCCCGCTTCGGCCACCCCTCGGGCCGCGGCCTCCATCACCCCGGTGGACCCCCCGCACACCACCACGGCCCCGGCCTCCGCCAGGAGGCGGCCGACCTCGAGGGCCAGGTCGTCCTCGGCCCCGGTGCACTCTCCGGGGCCGACCACGGCCACGTACACGGCATCCGGGCCCCTCATCCCCACCCCTCCCCGAGCATCGCGGCGAGGAGCGCCACGGCCCCCTGCTTGTCCAGGGGCTCGTTGCCGTTCCCGCACTTCGGTGACTGCACGCACGACGGGCAACCCCGGGTGCACGGACAGTCACGAACGGTCTCGAGCGTGGCCCGGAGCAAACGCTCCTCGCTCCGGAACCCCCGCTCCACGATCCCCGCCCCGCCCGGATACCCGTCGTAGATGAAGATCGCGCATGAGTCGGTGTCCGGGTGGTACGGAGTGGACACCCCGCCCACGTCCCACCGGTCGCACGTGGCGATGAGCGGCAGGAGCCCGATCGCGGCGTGCTCGGCCGCGTGCGCCGCCCCCGGGACGGCCGCCATCTTCAGCGCGGCGCGGTCCAGGACCCGGATCGGAACCGCCCACCACAGCGCCTTCGTGGTCAGGACCTGCGGCGGCATGGCGAGCGGGATCTCGTCCACGGTCTCGCCGCTCAGGTGGAGCTTGCGGACGTACCCCGTGACCTGGCGCGTCACGGTGACGTCACCGAAGAATGCCGGCGTGTCGCCGATCCGGGACTCCTCGACCACGCCCACCACCTCGATGTCCGTGATGTCGCGCGACTGCGTGTAGTAGTCGGCGTTCGACTGCCGGACCAGGGCCACGCCGCGCTCCAGGTCCAGCTTCGCCACCTCGAACTGCTCGCCCTGGTGCAGGTAGATCGCGCCGGAGTGGACCGAGAAGTGGGCGCGGTACTCGTCGGCCGTTCCCAGGAGCTCGCCGGTCTCCTCGAGGACGATCGCGACCTGCCCGCCGGAGGCGGAACGGATGTCCACCGTCCGGTGGGGCGGACGCTGCCCCCGGTGGTGGAGCGTGTCGCCCCGCCGGACCAGCTCGCCGCGGGCGATCAGTCGTTCCACCGCCGGCCCCACCACCGCGGCGTCGCCGAAGAACCCCAGCTCGTCCGTTCCCAGGGGCTGTTCCCGCGCCGCGCACAGCAGGTGGGGCTCGATCACGTACGGGTTCGACGGGTCGATCACCGCGGCCTCGGGGGGCCGGTGGAACAGGTCGTCCGGGTGCGCGACGAGGTACTGGTCCAGGGGATCGTCGTTCGCCACCAGCACGGCCAGCGACCCGGTCTCCCGCCGCCCGGCCCGCCCGGCCTGCTGCCACATCGAGGCGCGCGTCCCCGGGTACCCGGCCAGGATCGCGGCGTCCAGCGAGCCCACGTCGATCCCCAGCTCCAGCGCGCTCGTCGCCGCGACCGCGAGCAGCTCGCCGTCGGCCAGGGCCCGCTCCAGCCGCCGGCGCTCCTCCGGCAGGTAGCCGGCCCGGTAGGCCTTGATCCTCGGCTTCACCGCCCCGGGGACCTCCCGCCGGGCGAACTCGGCCAGCAGCTCGGCGGCCCGCCGGGACCGGGCGAACGCGATGGTCCGGATCTCCGACTCGGCCAGGCGCCCCAGGAGGTACGAGGCCTCGCTCACCGCTCCCCGCCGGGCCCCGGTCTCGTCGTCCACGATCGGCGGGTTCCACAGCGCGAACAGCTTCTCCCCGCGCGGCGAGCGGTCCTCGGCCACCTCCTCGAACGGCAGCCCGGTGAGCCGCGAGGCCAGCTCACCGGGGTTCCCCACCGTGGCGCTGGCCAGCACGAACCTCGGGTCGCCCCCGTACCGCGCCACCAGCCGCCGGAGCCTCCGCAGCGCCATCGCCACGTGCGACCCGAACACCCCCCGCGCGACGTGCGCCTCGTCCACCACCACGTATGCCAGCCGCAGGAAGAAGTCCGCCCATCGCGCGTGGTCCGGCAGCACGCTCGCGTGCAGCATGTCCGGGTTCGACATCACCAGGTTCGCGTTCCGCCGGATCATGGGCCGCTCGGCCGAGGGCGTGTCGCCGTCGTACACCGCCGCGCGGATCTGTGGCAGCCGCAACCCCCTGACCTGCCGCAACTGATCCCGAGCCAGCGCCTTCGTCGGAAACAGATACAGCGCGGTGGCCTTGGCGTCCTGCAACGCCCGAGCCGCGAACGCCATGTTGTAGACCAGGGTCTTCCCACTCGCCGTCCCTGTCGCGATCACGACGTTCGCACCCGAAGCCACGGCATCCAAGGCAGCCCGCTGGTGCGGATACAGCCCCGCGATCCCCATCAACGACAGCCGCTGCGTCAGCGGATCCGGAATCTCGGGAAACGGCTCCAGCTGGGGTGCGAGCTGTGGCAGCTCCTCCACATGCACCAACGAATCCGCAAACGCCGGATCGGACGAGAACCGCTCGAGGAAAGCCCTTGGATCCACGGGGGCATCGTAGAGGCGGCCGGGGACCAAGCACGGTCCAGCCGCCCCCCGCCGGTAGGATGCCCCGGCCATGGACTGGGTGCTGCTGGCCGTCGCCTTCGTGATCATCCTGGCCGGCGCGGAGCTGTTCACGAACGGCGTCGAGTGGGTCGGGGATGGATTCGGGCTGTCCGAGGGCGCCGTGGGCAGCGTGCTCGCCGCCGTCGGGACGGCGCTCCCCGAGACGGTCCTTCCGTTCATCGCGATCCTGCTCTCGGGGGGCGACCGCGGGGAGGAGATCGGCATCGGGGCGATCCTCGGCGCCCCGTTCATGCTCACCACGCTGGCCATGTTCGTCCTGGGGGTCGCCGTTCTCATCCCCTCGGTCCGCCGGGCGAGCTCCGATCTCCGCGGCGACCGGCGGGTGATCCGGCACGACCTGGCGTACTTCCTGGCCATGTACGCGCTGGCCGTGGTGGCCGGACTGTGGCACTTCACGCCGTACAAGGTGGCGCTGGCCGTGGCCCTCCTCGTGGGCTACGCGTTCTACGTCCGGCGGCACTTCGCGGGAACCCGCGAGGACGTGGTGGAGGCCGAGGCCGTGGGCGAGATCCGCCCCCTGTACTTCATGCGCCTGCGGGGCGGCGCCGCCTCGGGGCAGTCGCCGCCGCAGTCCCTCAGCGTGATCCAGTCGCTGGTCTCGCTGGGCCTGATCATCGGTGGGGCGAAGCTGTTCGTGGACGAGATCGACGTCCTGGCCGAACGGCTCGGCGTCCCCCGGCTGGCGTTCGCGCTCCTGGTGGCGCCCCTGGCCACCGAGCTGCCGGAGAAGTTCAACAGCGTGATCTGGGTCCGGCGGGGCAAGGACACGCTGGCCTTGGGGAACCTCACCGGGGCCATGGTGTTCCAGTCGTCGTTCCCGGTGACCATCGGGCTCCTGCTGACCCCGTGGCGGCTGTCCAACGAGTCGCTGGTGGCCGCCCTGGTGGCGCTGGCGGCCGGCCTGCTCCTGTACACGACGCTCCGCCGGCACGGGCCGCTCCCCGGGGGGCTCCTGCTGTTCCACGGCCTGTTCTACGCGGGCTACGTGACGTACGTCGTGACCCGCTTGTGACGCAGGCGCGGTACCCCTCAGTTGATGAGGCCGTCGTCCTTCATGTTGGCGTAGATGGCCTTGGCGCTGCCGCTGATGAACACGACGGACTTGTCCCCGACGTTCCCCGTGGTTCCCGGGACCACCTGGTTCTTCACCGCATTGGTCGGCACCTGGGATGCCGTGAAGCCGAGCTTCAGGACCTCCTGCAGCGACAGGTCCGTCTGCACGTTCCGCATCCCCGCCCCGATGTACGTGAGCAGTACGCCGGGGTCCTTGGCGAAGTCCTTGCGGAACTCTGTCAGCGTGGCCAGGAACAGCCGCCCCTGGTTCTCCGAGCGGGAGAAGTCGCCGTTCGAGAAGTCGTGCCGGTCCCGCGAGAACGCCAGGGCGTCCCGCCCGTTCATATGCACGGGACCCGGGTCGAAGTCGGCGCCCGAGAAGTGGTCGTGCATGGGCTGCAACACGTTCACGGTCACGCCGCCCACGGCGTCGATGGCCTCCTTGAGGCCCCTGAACGAGGTCAGCACGTAGAAGTCGATGTGGATGCCCGTGAGGGCCTCGATGGTCTTGATCGTGAGCTCGGGGCCCCCGGCGCTCATGGCCGCGTTGATCTTGTCCGAGCCGTGGCCCGGGATGCTGACCCAGGAGTCTCGGGGGAGCCCCAGGATCGAGGCCTTCTTCTTCGCCGGGTTCAGCCCGATGATGTGGATCGAGTCCGAGCGCTCCCGGGCGATGGGCTCGCCGGGCCGGGCGTCGCTGCCCAGGGCCAGGATGAAGATGGGCTTCTTCCCGTCCAGGACCGGGAAGGCCTGGGCCGGGTGGGCCAGGCCCAGGGCGAACCGGGGAAGGGCCTGGGCGACGGGGGCCGAGGCCGTGCCCAGGGCCGAGCCGGTCACCCACACCACGAGTGCCGTGACGGCGAGAGCGATGCGCCGCCTCATCCCGACCCCCCCGAGCCACTGGCCTCCGGCGCGGGCGAGCCCTCGCCGGTGTGGTCCGATCGCTTGGCCTTGTAGCCCACGATGATCCAACCCCCCTCACCGGATTGCAGGTAGTACGTCGCGTGGCTCTTGATCACCATCGTCTTCCCGTTCTTCTGCTTGCCGCTCGCCGTGAAGTCCGCCGTGGCCACGGTGGTGAACGGGTTCCCGTTCTTGTCGGTGAGGACCCTGACCACCAATCCACCGTACTTCGGCTCGACCGACTCGAACGTGTCCCCCGCGTTCGCCCCCAGGGTCAGGACCTCGGTGTCGCGCTTCGCGGCGGCCGCCGTCTTCCCCAGCGAGAAGAAGCCGTACACGGTCTCGTAGTCGCCCCTCTGCCATCGCGAGGGGTCCAGGAACGCCAGCGCGTACATGGTGCTCAGGCGGTCCCGGACCTCGTTCACCACGTCCTTCACCCCCCCGCTCGACCCACTGTGGCCGGTCGCGACCACCTTCGTGGACCGGAGACGGAAGTGGAACTCCGGGGTGGACGAACCGGGGCTCACGGTGCTGAGGCCGCCCGACTTGTCCGGGCCCGGCTTCCCGCCCCCTCCCCGGAACAGGAGGAACGCGCCGGTGCCGGCCACGAGGACGACCGCGACCACGATCGCGATCACGCGCCAGCTACGTGAGGAGACTGAATGAGGTGCTGGGGTGGACAAGTCTGGGAGAGGGTATCGACCGACTCGGAGAACATCAACCAACCGAAGCCGGCGGGGCGGCCGGCCGGGGGTGGCAGGTGGCGTTCGACCGGGGAGCGGGGGGGGCGATATCCTTCCGCCGACATGAACCTCGATCTGGAGACCAGCGCACACGGCAACACCAGCGTCGTCTCGCTGCGGGGAGAGATCGACGTGTACACCGCGCCCCGGCTCCGGCAGGCCCTCATCGACCTCGTGAGCGGCGGAGCCACCGACATCGTGGTGGACATGGACAAGGTGGACTTCCTGGACTCCACGGGGCTCGGAGTCCTGGTGGGGGGCCTCAAGCGGGTCAAGTCGAACGATGGCGACCTGCGGCTCGTGGTGACCCAGGACCGCATCATGAAGATCTTCGACATCACCGGGCTGTCGAAGGTGTTCCCCATGTACGACTCCCTCGACGCGGCGCTGCAGCAGGCGTGATCGATCCCGACGTCGACATCACGATCCCGTCACGGCCCGAGTTCGTGGCCCTCGTCCGTCACGTGGTGGGGGCGGCGGGCCGCATGGGCGGACTCTCGCCGGACCTCGTGGACAACGCGAAGCTCGCCGTGTCCGAGGCCGCCACCAACGCCGTCACGGTGACCGGCCGGGCCGGATTGGCCGTCAGCGAGATCCGGGTCCTGGCGGAGCTGGAGGGGGACCGTCTGCTGGTGGAGGTCAGTGACCGGGGCTCCCACGACGACACCGTCCGGACCCTGTCCATCGGGGACAGCGACGGCGACTCCCTCGACTTCAGCTTCGAGCGGGGACTGTCGCTCCCGCTGATCCAGGGCCTGGTGGACGAGTTCGAGATCGAGGCGCGGGACGGCGGCGGCAGCGTCGTCCGCATGACCCTCATCGACGCCGCGATGGAGGGCGGCGCGACCGGCTGACGCGAGCGCCGATTCGCGGCGAAGCACCACCCACAACCGAGCGAAGGACAAAGGTGCGCCGGGAAGCCTGGTCGGCGGGTTCCCGGCGCCGTGCACGTTCGGGCCTCGGGACCCCGGAGGGATCGCCGTGGACGTGATCCTCGAGGTGTTCATCGTGTTCGCCGGGGCCAAGGCCGCCGGGGAGCTGTTCGTGCGCCTCCGCCAACCCGCGCTGGCCGGCGAGCTGCTGGTCGGGGCGCTGGTGGGGCCGCACGTCCTGGGGTGGGTCCACCTGGGCCAGGCCATGGAGGTCCTCTCCCAGCTCGGGATCGTCGTGCTGCTGTTCACCGCCGGGCTGGAGTCCCCGATCTCCGACCTCCTTGCGGTGGGGCGGGCCGCCGTCCTGGCCAGCATGGGCGGGGTGGTGCTGACGTTCGGGGCCTCGTTCGCGGTGCTGGCCGCGCTCGGCATCGCGCCCGAGCTGGCGGCGCCGGCCGCGCTCGCGCTGTCGGCGTCCTCGGTGGGGATCGCCGCGCGCGCGTTCGGGGATCTCGGCGCGCTCCGCAGCCGTTCGGCCCGCGTGGTCCTCGGCGCGGCGGTGGTCGACGACGTCGTGGTCCTGGCGGCCCTCCCGCTGGCCCTCCGGGCGGGGTCGGGCGGATCCACGGGCAGCGTCGTGGCCGGTATCGTCGGGGCCGTCGCGTTCGTCGTGGCGCTTTCGCTGATCGGGCCCCGGGTGGCCCGCCGGCACGGCGGGGCGATCCTCGAGATCCCCCGGATCCGGCGGAGCCCTTTCGTGCTGGCCCTGGTGCTGTGTCTGGGGCTGGCCGTGCTGGCCGACCGGGTCGGCCTGGCCGCCCTGATCGGGGCGTTCCTGGCCGGCATGATCCTGGCCGAGACCGACCAGCGGAGGTCCCTGGAACGGCAGATGGAGCCCCTGTTCGACCTCCTGGTCCCGTTCTTCTTCGTCGTGTCGGCCGCCCGCGTCGACCCCGGTGCCCTCGACGACGCGGGCGTGGGGTTCCTGGCCGCCGTCATCGCGGTCGGGCTCCTGGCCAAGCCCCTGGGAGTGGTGGCCGGGGCCATGGGTCTGGCCCTTCGCGAGCGCCTGGCCACCGCCGGCGGCATGCTCCCCCGAGGCGAGGTCACCCTGGCCGTCGCCGCCGGCGGCCTGGCCGCGGCGGGCAAGGGCTCGCCCCCGGAGCTGTACGCGGCCCTGGTGGCGGTCGTGCTGGTCTCCACCCTCCTGGCACCCATCCTGCTCCAGGTCGCCCTCCCGCCGGCCGACCGAGGGGCCACCGCCCCCCGCCCGGAGATCCCGCCGGAAGCCTTCGAGGTCGAAGACGAGGACGAGTAGCCCCACCGGACGCGGGTCCCCGGCCACACGCGGTCGGCCCGGTGAGCGCCGACCTATAATCCACCGGCGTTTCCCCTCCGGAACGGCGGGAACGCTTCCGCACCTGACCACGGACACCGACGCGCTCGCTTCGACATCCAGGAGGGTTCATGGGGAACGTGCTCGCGGCGGCCGACACGGCGCCCGGCTTCAGCTCCACCGACACCGGCCTGCTGTGGGTGGTGGTCGTCATCGCCCTGGGTGCGCTCGCCGCCGGGTGGGTGCTCCGCCGCGGCGTCCTGGCCGCTCCGGAGGGCACCGAGCGCATGCGCGAGATCGCGCGCGCCGTGCAGGAGGGCAGCCGGGCCTACCTGAACCGCCAGTTCCGCACGATCGCCGCGTTCGCCGCGGTCCTCGCCGTCGCGTTGTTCTTCCTGCTGCCCGCCGACACCACGGGGTCCGGCCTGCACTCCGAGTTCGGCATCAAGCTGGGTCGCTCGCTGGCGTTCGTCCTGGGAGCGACGCTCTCGGGGTTGACGGGGTTCACCGGCATGTGGCTCGCGGTCCGCGGGAACGTCCGGGTGGCGAACGCGGCCCGGGAGGCGGGGTACCGGCGGGCCATGACCATCGCGTTCCGGGCCGGGGGCGTGGCCGGGATGTTCACCGTGGGCCTCGGCCTCCTCGGGGCCGGAGCCATCGTGCTGCTGTACGAGGGAGACGCCTCGCGGGTCCTGGAGGGCCTGGCGTTCGGCGCCGCCCTCATCGCGATGTTCATGCGTGTGGGGGGCGGGATCTTCACGAAGGCGGCGGACGTCGGCGCCGACCTGGTGGGCAAGGTCGAGCAGAACATCCCCGAGGACGATCCGCGCAACGCCGCGGTCATCGCCGACAACGTCGGGGACAACGTCGGGGACTGCGCGGGCATGGCGGCCGACCTGTTCGAGTCCTACCAGGTGACGCTGGTGGCCGCGATCATCCTGGGCCTGGCCGCGTTCGGCACGGCCAAGGGCATCGTGTTCCCGCTCCTGATCATGGCGGTGGGCGTGATCGTGGCGTTCATCGGGATCATGGCCGTCACCCCCCGGAGCGACTCCGAGCACGGCCAGAAGGCCATCAACCGGGGGTTCCTGGTGTCCGCCGTGCTGGCCGCCGTCGGGGTGCTGCTGGTGGCGTGGATCTACCTCGACGACATCCGGGCGTTCTGGGCGGTGCTGATGGGCATCGTCCTGGCGGGGCTGATCCAGCGCCTGACTGAGTACTTCACGTCCACGAAGCACCGGCCGGTGAAGGAGATCGCGGAGTCCTCCACCACCGGTCCGGCCACCGTGATCCTGTCCGGGTTCGCCAGCGGGCTGGAGTCCTCGGTGTACGCGCTGCTGCTGGTGGCCGGCACCATCATCGGGGCCTTCTACCTGGGCGGCGACGACCTGTCCCGCCAGCTGTACTACGTGGCCCTCACGGGCATGGGCCTGCTGTCCACCGTCGGGGTCATCGTGTCGATGGACACGTTCGGCCCGGTCTCCGACAACGCCCAGGGCATCGCGGAGATGTCGGGCGACGTGAAGGGACCGGGCGGGGACACCCTCAAGGAGCTCGACGCCATCGGTAACACCACGAAGGCGTCGACCAAGGGCGTGGCCATCGCCACGGCGGTCATCGCGGCGACGGCGCTGTTCGGCTCGTTCGCCGAGGCGTCGGGGGTCCTGAACTTCAAGGTCCCGGTGAACTTCCCGGACGTGCTGGTGGGGCTCCTGCTGGGGGGCTCGGTCACGTTCATGTTCTCGTCGCTGGCCATCCGGGCGGTGTCGCGCGCGGCCGGGACCGTGGTCCTCGAGGTCCGCAAGCAGTTCCGCGACCACCCCGGGATCATGGACGGCACCGAGAAGCCCGACTACGGCGCGGTGGTGGACATCTGCACGCAGACCTCGCTCCGGGAGCTCATCACGCCCGGGCTGCTGGCCGTGCTGTCGCCGGTCATCGTGGGGTTCTTCCTGAAGCCCCAGGCCCTCGGGGGGTTCCTGGCGGGCGCCATCCTCACCGGGCAGCTCATGGCCGTCGCGCTGTCGAACTCCGGCGGCGCGTGGGACAACGGCAAGAAGCTCATCGAGGAGGGGAACTACGGGGGCAAGGGCTCCGAGAACCACAAGGCGACGGTGATCGGCGACACCGTGGGGGACCCGTTCAAGGACACGGCCGGCCCCGCGCTGAACCCGCTGATCAAGGTGATGAACCTGGTGGCGCTGCTGATCGTCCCGGTGATCGTGAAGTTCGTCGACCGGGGCGACGACGCCGCCCGGATCGTGGTCGGCGCGGTGGCGGCCGCGCTGCTGGTCGGGGCGATCTGGTTCGCGAAGTCCCGCAAGCCCCTGGACCTGGCCGGAGACCGTCCGGCCGTCCCCGCGTCGAGCGGTGGGACCCCGCCGGACGCGACGTAGGCTGCCGATCCGTGAGCATCTTCCGGCGGCTGTCACGGCGCCTGCTGGAGACCGACGAGGAACGCCTGGCCGCCTCGGTCGCCGAGTGGGCGGCCACGGTCCCCGGAGCGGTCCGGATCGACCAGGCCGAGTCTCGTTCCAAGGTGCGCCTGGCCGGAGTGGTGAACCGGATCTCGGTGGTCCCGGGCAAGACCGGTGACTCCCTGGAGGCCGTGATCACCGACGGGACGGGCGAGATCGTTGCCATGTGGACGGGCCGCCGGGCCATCCCGGGCATGTTCCTGGGGACCCCGATGGTCCTGGAAGGGGTCCTGGTCCAGGGCACGGGCGGCCGGAAGATGGTGAACCCGGTCTTCGAGTTCGCCTGAGCAACGATCACGACGCGGCGCGCAGCCGCGTGTACCCGGCCAGGCCCGGAGCGCGCCCGGCCGAGCCGGGGGGCCCTCTGGCGCTCGGGCTGCCAGAGGTCCGGAGCGCGGCGGAGCGGCTCGGGATCCTCCTCGGCGTCAGGTGACGTCGCCCACCGACAGGTGCACGCCGTCGAGGACGGCGTCCGCCGCCGGGTGGTCCGAGCGGACGTGGACGCCGCGGGACTCCCGCCTGACCATGGCCGCCCGGACGAGCAGCATCCCCGCCCGCAGCATCGCCCTGGCCTCGACGGCGACCCGCCCGTCGCCGTCCACGATGTCCGACAGCAGTTCCCGGAGCGCGGTCAGCGCGCCGGCCCCGTCCGCTGCGTTGCGGATCGGTCCCGCGCCGAGCGTCACGGCCTCCGTCACCGCCCGGTGGACGTCGCCGAGATCCACCTCCGCCGAGCGAGCCGGACTCCCCGCCGGGGCCTCCCACTCGGGATCGGAGTCTGCCGGCGACGATCGGGAAACCGGCGCCGCGGCGGCCATGGCCAGCGCGGCCCGCCGTCCGAACACCACGGCCTCCGACAGCGAGTTCCCGGCCATCCGGTTGGCTCCGTGGACCCCGGTGGCCGCGCACTCTCCGGCCGCGTACAGGCCCGGGATCGTCGTGCGCCCCTCGAGGTCGGTGGCCACCCCCCCGATCAGGTAGTGGGCGGCCGGCGCCACCGGCAGGAGGTCGGTGGCGGGGTCGTACCCCCGGGCCCGGCACGACGCCACCACCGTGGGGAAGTGCCGCTCCAGCTCCTCCGTCCCGAGCGACCGGCAGTCCAGGAATGCCTCGCCGACGGCGAGGATGGCCGCCGTCACCACGTGCCGGGGAGCCAGCTCCGCGTCGGGGTGGCGGTCCACCATGAACCGCCGCCCCTTCCGGTCCACCAGGTGGGCCCCCGCACCCCGGAGGGCTTCGGTCAACAGCGGTCGGGGCGACTCCGGCACGGCCAGCGCGGTGGGGTGGAACTGAACGAACTCCAGGTCGGCCAGCCGGGCCCCGGCGCGCGCTGCCAGGGCCAGGGCGTCGCCGGTCGCGGCCGGCGGGTTCGTGGTGGAGGCGAACAGCGCGCCGGCGCCCCCCGAGGCCAGCATGGTGGCCGGGGCCCGGACCAGGACCCAGTCATGGTCGGGATCCAGCGCCCACACCCCGCCGCTCCGGCCGTCGGGACCCACGGCGAGGTCCACGGCGTAGGCTTCCACGCGCTCCACCGCCGGCCCCGCCGCGATCCGGAGGGCCCGGACGATCTCGCCGCCGCTCGCGTCGGCCGTGTGCACCGACCGCGCCACGGACTGCCCGCCCTCCCGGGCCAGGTGCGGCGAGCCGTCGGGGTTCCGGTCGAACCGGCACCCCAGCTCGGCCAGCTCCCGGACCCGCCGGGGGGCCTCCCGGCACAGGACCTCGGCGGCCCGGAGGTCCACCAGCCCGGCCCCGGCGGCCGCGGTGTCCGCGAGGTGGCGCTCCGGCGAGTCATCGGGGCCCACGGCCGCGGCCATGCCTCCCTGCGCCAGCGGGCTGGACCCCTCGCCCAGCGTGCCCTTGTCCAGCACGATGGCCCGCGTCCCCTGCGGCAGCGAGCACGCGGCGAACAGGCCGGCGATCCCGGCCCCCACGATGCACACGTCCGCGTCCACGGTCCGCGACACTGGTCCGCGAGCCTACCGGAACGACCCGGCGGGACAGACGGCGAACGAGGAGGAGGCACCATCTTCCTGTCGACGTTCGTGATGATCAGCCAGAATCGACGAGAAACGGCAGGCGCTGGCCGACCACGGGTGGCAGATCGTCCAGGTCGAGGAACGGCAGAACGAGCGGCTCCTGGACCTGACGAACCGGATCCTCGAGCTGACCAAGGCCATCCACCAGGTGACCGCGGCGCACACCTCGAGCTCGGAACCGCCGGATCGGTGAACGGAGCCCGGCGGGCTCGCGCCGAGCTACTCCGGCTGCGGCGCGGACACCACCACGGCCTGGCGGAACTCGTCCTCCGCGTCGGGGGAGGCCAGGGCCAGGATCTCGTCGCCCACGGCCAGCACGGTCTCCGGCACCGCGATCACCACGTGGCCCTCGCGGATGATGGCCACGATCGCGGAGTCCGGCGGGAGCCGCAGCTCGTACAGGGGCCGCCCGGCGTTCGGCGACTCCTCGGGGAGCTTCATCTCCACGAGCGTGACCTGTCCCTTCTGCAGGCGGAGCAGCCGGACCAGGTCGCCCACGGAGACGGCCTCCTCCACGAGCGAGGTCAGGATGTGGGGGGGCGACACCGAGTCGTCCACCCCCCACTGGTCGGTGAACATCCACTCGTTCTTCGGGTGGTTGACCCGAGCCAGCACCCTGGGCACGCCGTACTCCTGCTTCGACAGCAGCGAGATCACCAGGTTGTCCTCGTCGTCGCCGGTCGCCGCGACCACGACGTCGGCCTCGGCCACCTGGGCCTTCTCCAGGACCCACAGCTCGCAGGCGTCGCCCAGGACCACCTCGACACCCGGCGCGGTGCTCTCGATCTTGCCGGCGGTCCGGGGCTCCTGTTCGATCAGCGTGATCTGGTGCCCGTGCTCCTTGAGGTCGGCGGCGAGGTGCCGTCCCACCGCGCCCCCGCCCGCGACGATGACCTTCACGCGCTCATTCCTCCGCCAGCGGGGTCAGCAGGTCGTCGAGGACGTCCATGGCCTCCCGGTGCACGATGACGTGGGCCACGTCACCCTCCTGGAAGGTGCTCCCGGCCTCCGGGATGAACCCCTGGCCGCCCCGCTCCACGCCCGCCACGATGACCTGCTTGTCGGCGCCGAGGACCGAGACCGGCTTGCCCACCAGGTGGCCGGGAACGACGACCCGCAACCGGAACAGGTCCCCGCCGCCCAGCGACTCCTTGATCTCCTCACGGCTGTGGAACAGCATCAGCATGACCTGCTTCGCCGCCCACTTGACGCTGGCGACGGTGGGGATGTTCAGTCGCTCGTAGATCTCCGCCCGCCGGGGGTCGTAGATCCGGGCGATCACCGTGGGCACGTGGTAGTACTCCCGCGCCACCCGGGCCGACAGGATGTTCGAGTTGTCCCCGGAGGAGACCGCGACGAACGCGTCGGCGTCCTTGATGCCGGCTTCCTCGAGGTCCTCGCGATCGAACCCGATGCCCACGAACCTCTTGGCATCGAACCCCGGAGGCAGGCGGTCGAACGCCTCCCGCCGCTTGTCGATGATCGAGACCTCGTGCCCGGCCTTCGCGAGCTGCACGGTGAGCTCCGCGCCGACCCGGCCGCACCCCATGATCAGGACCTTCATCAGGAGCCCTAGCCTACTGCCCGCACATCGGGTTGGTGAGCGCCTCGTCGTCGCTCCCGGGGAGGCCCGGCTCCACCACTAGAATCGCCCGACGTGTCTACCGCGACCAGAAAGCCCGGCCGGACCCCCGGGGCCATCGTCAAGACCATCCTGGTGGGGCGGACCAGGCCGTCCTGGCAGCTGGCCCACACGACCCTGCCCAAGGTCCTGGCGCTGCCCATCCTGTCGTCGGACCCCCTCTCGTCGGTCGCCTACGCCACCGAGCAGATCATGCTCGTGTTGCTGGCGGCGAGCGCCGGTTCGATCGGCAGGGTCATGCCCGTCGCCATCACCATCGCGGTTCTGCTGGTCATCGTGATCGCCTCCTACGTCCAGGTGGTGAAGGGATATCCGTCCGGCGGTGGTGCGTACGTGGTGGCCAAGGACAACCTGGGGACGCTGCCCGCCCTCATCGGCGCCGCGGCCCTGTTGGTCGACTACGTCATGACCGTCGCCGTGTCCGTCGTCGCCGGCGTGGTGGCCATCGTGTCGTTCGACCCGTCTCTCGGCGGCGCCCGGGTCGAGCTGTCGATCGGGTTCGTGGTACTGCTCACGCTGGCCAACCTCCGGGGGGTCCGAGAGGCCGGCCTGACCTTCGCCGCCCCCACCTACCTGTTCATCGCTTCGGTCCTGTCCATGCTTGCGGTGGGGATCGTGCAGTGCGCGTCCGGGGGGTGCCCCGCCGTCGAGCCGGTCAAGCCTCTCCACGACCTGGCCAGGACGGCCGGCCCCATCGGCCTGTTCGTGATCCTTCACGCGTTCTCGTCGGGGGCCACCGCGCTCACCGGAGTGGAGGCCATCTCGAACGCGGTCCCGATCTTCCGCCGCCCCCAGGCCCGGAACGCCCAGCGCACCCTGATGATCATGGGCTCCGTCTCCATCACGATGTTCGTGGGGGTCTCCTATCTGGCCTGGCGGATGCGCCCCACGGTGAGCGACGAGCGGTCGGTGGTGGCCCAGATCGCCCACGCGGTGTTCCATGGAGGGCCGGGGTTCGCCCTGGTCCAGATCTTCACCACATTGATCCTGGTCCTGGCGGCGAACACGTCCTACCAGGGGTTCCCGCGCCTGTCCGCCATCCTGGCCCAGGACTCGTTCCTGCCCCGGCAGTTCCGCAACATCGGGGACCGTCTGGTCTACTCGAACGGCATCGTCGTACTGTCTCTGGCGGCGATCGTGCTGATCGTGGCGTTCGACGCGAACCTCGACAAGCTCATCCAGCTGTACATCGTCGGGGTGTTCACGGCGTTCACCCTGTCGCAGGTGGGGATGGTCCGGCACTGGCTCCGGGAGCGCCGGCGGGGGCCGGCGGGCCAGCGCGGCTGGCGGACCTCCATCGCCATCAACTCGGTGGGGGCGGTGGCCACGGCGCTGGTCCTGGCGATCACCTCGATCACGAAGTTCACCCACGGCGCGTGGATCGCCATGGCCGGGATGGTGGTCATCGTGTTCAACCTGCTGATGATCCACCGGCACTACACGATGGTGGGCCGCCAGCTCCGGCGGATGGTGGTGCCGGCCGGGGCCGAGGTCTCGAACCACGTCGTGCTCCTCGTGCCCGACGCCGGACCGGCCGTCGCGGAGGCCCTGGGGTGGATCCGTTCGTTCCGGCCTCCCGACGCCCGCGCCGTCGAGTACCCGCGGGGCAGGCCCGACCCCGAGCTCCGCCGGAAGTGGATGGCCCTGTCGCGGGCCAGCGGCCCCGACCTCGAGCCGCTCCCGCCCGGTCCCGGGGACCAGTTCGACCGGCTGAAGGCCTATCTGCGGTCGATCCCACGGTCGGAGCTCGACTTCCTCACGGTGGTCGTCCCCGAGCTCATCGATAAGCCCGGCCTCGGTTACCTGTTCGGCCGGCGGGACCTGATCCGGCTGAAGGCAGGGCTCCTCCGCGAGCCCCGGGTGGTGGTCACCGACGTCCCGGTGCTGATGGAGGGCGGGCTCCCGCTGGGCGTGGACGGCCGGGCCCTGATCCCCACCCGGACCGCGGCGCTGGTCTTCGTCTCGGCCGTGCACGACGGGGTGACCCGGGCCGTGAACTACGCGCGGTCGCTGGCCGCCACCGAGACCCGGGCCGTGTTCTTCGCGTTCGAGCCGAAGGACGCCCCGGCCATCCAGGAGGAGTGGGGGGCCCGCGGGTACGGCATCCCGCTCGACGTGGTGGAGGCCCCGTTCCGGGACCTCCGGCCCCCGATGCTCGAGGAGGTCCGGCGGTACACGACGCGGGAGGACACGGTGGCCACCGTGGTGATGCCCGAGATCGTGGTGAAGAAGTGGCGCCACCTCCTGCTGCACAACCAGACCCCGCTGTTCGTGAAGCGGCTGCTGCTGTTCGAGCCCCGCGTGATCTTGACGAGCGTCCCCTACCAGGTGGAGTGAGTGCCATGGAGCTGACGGAGGCCCGGGCCCTGGCCCGGGAGAAGTGCGTGAAGGACACGACGTACCGGCACCTGATCTCGGTGGAGGGCGTGATGCGCGCTCTGGCCGGGCGGTTCACCGGGGAGGAGCCCGAGCTGTGGGCCCTGGCCGGGCTGTTCCACGACCTGGACCAGGACCTCACGGGGGACGACCTGTCGAGGCACGCCCACCTGGCGGCCGGATGGCTCCGGGAGGCCGGGGTGGACGAGCGCGTGGTGAACGCGGTGCTGGCCCACGCCCACGAGCCCTACCGGACCGACACGATGTCGAAGGCCGTGGTCCACGCCGACGCCGTGGCCGGCCTGCTGGTGGCGGCGGCACTGGTCCGTCCGGAGCGCGCCACCGGCATGAAGGTGTCGTCGGTGAAGAAGAAGCTCAAGGAGAAGGCCTTCGCGCCCGGGGTGAACCGCGAGGAGGTCACGTCCGTGGAGGAGTCGATCGGCCTGCCCCTGGACGACTTCATCGCCGTCGGCATCGAGGGCCTCCAGGACGTCGCCGCGGAGATCGGTCTGTAGTGAGGTCCCGGGTCAGGCGCCGCCTCGATGTGCTGCCGCTGATCCGGAGCATGGGAAGGCAGCCCCCTGGTCGTACCGGACGCCCCGACCCGTCCGGGCGGCGTCAGCGCCCGGTGACCAGGGCCCTGTTGAGACGGCGGAGCTGCCGGAGCTCGGCCAGCCGGAACGCCACGTAGACGCCGGCCGCGCCGGCCACCCAGGGCTTCCACTGCCCCTCCTCGATCGTCTCGCGGAGGCGCACGGCCCACTCCTCGGGCAGCACCTGGATCACCGCGTTCACCGGAGCCGCCGCGGCCGCGGCCTTCTTCTTCTTGCTCCGGCGGCGCTTGATGATCCACAGCGTGACCGTGGTCGCTGCGCCCCCGGTGGCCGCGATCCCGACGAGGCGCTTGACCCAGACGGCGGGCCGGGGCATCCGCTCCTGGAGCTCGGTGAGCTCCTCCTCGAGGCGGTCCCGGGTCTCCTCGATCTCCCTTACCGTCGCAGCTGCGCTTTCGCCCACTGCACGTCCTCCTTCACGGTTCGCTTCGTCTCGACGGGTGCGAGGGGCGGCCGCTTGATGCGGAACCTCCCGAACACCGCCGCGACGCCGGCCACCAGCAGGAACCCGCCGGCGACGATGAGGAACGCGGCCCACACCGGCAGGACCAGGGCCAGGGCCAGCGCTCCTCCCACGGCCAGGAACAGCACCGCGAACAGCGCCATGACGCCGGCCGCGCCGAACGCCGCGACGCCCTTGACCCGGGCCACCACGGCCTCCACGATCTCCTGGCGGGCCAGCTCGACCTCCTTGCGGACGAGCGTGGCGGTGTCGCCGGCGATGGCCCGGATCAGCTCCGGCGTCGAACGGGCCTCATGCCCGTCGGGCGACGCCCGGCCCGCCTCCTGCACGGGCGTGGGCCCCGTCGTCTCCTCGATCGCCTCGTGTCGCTCCGCCTGCTCGGCCACAGGACCACCTCCCGGTTCGATCGCCTCCTGCACAGGAGCATTCCCCCGTCGTTCGATGAGAACCGCGTTCAGCTCGGCGCCGTACAGGAACAGCCGCGCCGCCAGGTACATCAGCGCGAGGATGCCCACCGCGGTGCCGAACACCCCGTACACGGCCGTGGCCTTGCCCACGGCCCTGGTCACGTACCACGTGCCCACCAGCTTCAGCAGGGTCCACCCGGCCGCCGCGAACACCGACCCGGGGACGATCTGGCGCCACGCCGGGCCCCTGCGCTGCAGCAGGATCCGGTAGGCCACCATGAACATGCCGAAGTCCAGGGCGAACGACACGGCCAGGCCGATCAGCCAGACCCCCACGGCCGCCCAGCCGGTGGTGTGGAGCCCCTGGACCACCCCGTCGATGCCCCCCGACGCGATCACGATGAGCCCGATCGTGACGAGCGACCCCAGGGCCCACAGCCGCTTCTTCAGGAAGCCGGTGAGCTCCTGGATCCGGAACACCCGTCCCAGGGCCCACCCGGCCGCGTTCACCGCGCCGATCCCGGTGAGCAGCAGGCCCGCCAGGCTGACCACCAGGGCCACGACCCGGAACTGCACGACCCCGTGGATCTGCTTCTGGAGGAACTCGCCGATCCCGGGAACGGCGCCGGTCACGTCGTCGATGAAGCTCTGCTGCGCCTGCGGATCACCGGCCAGGACGAACCCCACCACGGACAGGGCCAGCGCAGTGAGGGCCAGCACCGCGAAGAAGCCGTAGTACGTGATGGTGGCCGCCATGTAGCCGCCCGAGTCCGCGCCGTAGCGGTCGTTCACGGCGACGACCAGACGGATCCCGCGGGCCCGCTTGATCCTCTGGAGGTCCATCTGCCTCCTTTCGTTCCCGCCCGCGCCCCGGCGCAACCTGGACGGGAATGGTCCGTCAGAGGCGCTCCGCCGGCGTCGTCTCGGCGGCGCGGCGAACGCGGACTCGCCGGACGATCCACCACACGACGAACCCCACCAGTGCCACCGCGAAAGCGATCGAGACCGGACGGAACCACCGCTCCACCGTGCGCCAGTTCGCCCCGAGGGCCGTCCCGGCCCAGGCCAGCCCGGCGATCCACGGGATGCTGCCCAGCAGGCTGTACAGGGAGAACTTCCAGAACGACATGCGGGCCACCCCCGCGGGGAGGCTGATGAAGGCCCGGGCCACCGGCACCATCCGGAACGCGAACACGGCGAACTCGCCGCGGTGCTCGAACCACTCGTGCGCCCGGTCCACCTCGTGGGGCCGGATCAGCAGGTACTTCCCGAACCGGTCGATGAGGGGCCGCCCGCCCATATAGCCGATGCCCCAGGCGAACCACGAGCCGGCCATGGTGCCGGCCAGCCCGGCTCCGACGATCCCCCAGTACGACAGCTGGGCCGACGGGTCGTGCAGGGCCTCCACGGCGAACCCGGCGCTGGCCAGGGCCCCGCCGAACAGCATCACGATCTCGCTCGGAACGGGGACGCAGGCCGACCCGATGGCCATGAGCAGGAACACCGCGACGTAGCCGTGGCGGGCCACCACGTCGGTGAGGAAGTGCTCCACGGTGCCGGTCGCCTTTCGTTTGGGGCGGCGGGAGGCCGGGAATACGGGACCCGCCGAAGCCGTTCAAGGGTAGCGGCTCCACCCCCCAAGAGAGGCACGTGTGCTTGACACCGCCCTCGGCGGGTGTGGAATATGCCGAACTCCTCTATGGCAAAGAAGCTGGTCGTCGTCGAGTCACCGACGAAGGCGAAGACCCTCGAGCGATACCTCGGGCAGGAGTTCACCGTCCGGGCCTCGTACGGACACATCCGGGACCTCCCCAAGAACAAGCTCGGGGTGGACACGGAACGCGAGTTCGAGCCCGAGTACGTGGTCCCCGAGGATTCGAAGAGGGCCGTCGCCTCGCTTCAGGCTGCCCACCGCCGGGCCGGCGAGGTCATCCTGGCCACCGACTTCGACCGCGAGGGCGAGGCCATCGCTTACCACGTGGCCACCATCCTCGGCCTGGAGCCGGGTGTCACCAGCAGGGTGACGTTCACCGAGATCACCAGGGACGCCATCCTGGAGGCGTTCGAACACCCCCGGACGGTGGACCTCCAGCTGGTGGAGGCCCAGCAGGCCCGGCGGATCCTGGACCGCCTGGTGGGGTACCGGCTGTCCCCGGTCCTGTGGAAGAAGGTTCGGCCGGGGCTCTCCGCCGGCCGGGTGCAGTCCGTGGCGCTCCGGCTCGTCGTCGACCGGGAGCGGGAGATCCGGGCGTTCGTCCCCGTGGAGTACTGGTCGATCGACGCCCGGCTGTCCACGGACCTCGAACCGGCCTCGGAGGACACGGGCTTCCTGGCCCGGCTGATCCAGATCGGCGACGACAAGCTGGCCGCGTCGCCGGACAAGACGGGGCTGCTCCTCGCCACGGAGGCCGACGGCGCGCAGCACGTCGAGAACCTCCGCCGGGCCGCCTACCGGGTGCAGGAGGTCCGCCAGCGCGAGGTGAAGCGCTCGCCGGCGCCGCCGTTCACCACGTCCACCCTGCAGCAGGAGGCCGCGCGCAAGCTGGGGTTCTCGTCCCGCAAGACCATGCGCGTGGCCCAGCAGCTGTACGAGGGCGTGGAGCTCCCCGGCGAGGGCCAGACCGGCCTCATCACCTACATGCGAACCGACTCGGTGAACATCGCCGACGCCGCCCTGGCCGAGCTGGCCGAGGTGGTGCGGTCCCAGTTCGGCGCCGAGTACGCGCTGGACAAGCCCCGCCGGTACAAGAAGAAGCAGCGCGGCGCGCAGGAGGCCCACGAGGCCATCCGGCCGACCTCGTCGAAGCGCCTGCCCGACGCGGTGGAGCGGCACCTGGACCGGGACCAGGCCCGGCTGTACCGCCTGATCTGGCAGCGGACCGTGGCCTCGCAGATGGCCGAGGCCCGGTTCGACCAGGTCTCCGTGGACATCGCGGCCACGGCGGACGGGGGGTTCGGGAGGGTAGCTCGCCCCTCCGATCACGAAGCCCCGAGGGAATCAGCGAGCGGACCCCCCGGTCGAGAAGAGTCCCCCGCGTACCTGCTGCGGGCCACCGGCCAGACCCTGAAGTTCGACGGGTTCCGCCGGGTGTACTTCGAGGGCCGGGACGAACCCACCGACGAGGACCAGGAGGGCGTCCTGCCGGCGCTCACCGCCGAGCAGGTCCTGCGCCTGCTGGAGGTCCTCCCCGAGCAGCACTTCACCCAGCCCCCGGCCCGGTTCTCCGAGGCGTCGCTGGTGAAGACCCTGGAGGAGCTGGGGATCGGGCGCCCCTCCACGTACGCCTCGATCATCTCGGTGCTGTTGGACCGCCAGTACGTCCGCCTGGAGGACCGTCGGTTCCACCCGGAGGACGTGGGCGAGGTGGTCATCGACCTCCTGGTCGAGCACTTCCCGGACATCGTGGACGTGAACTTCACGGCCCACATGGAGGATGAGCTGGACGACATCGCCGAGGGCAAGATGCGCTGGACCCAGGTCCTCGACGAGTTCTACGGCCCGTTCGAACGCCTCCTGGAGAAGAAGGAGGACGAGATCGAGCGACCCCAGGAGGAGCTCGACGAGCTGTGCCCGCTGTGCCCGCAGGAGGGCCGCACGCCGGCCAAGCTGGTGATCAAGCTGGGCCGGGCCGGCAAGTTCGTGGCCTGCCCGAACTACCCGGAGTGCAAGTACACCCGGAACGTCGGTGGGGCCACCCCGAGGCCGGAGCCGGAGGAGACCGGCGAGGCCTGTCCGGAGTGCGGGCGTCCCCTGGTGCGGAAGACGGGGCGGTACGGCCCGTTCGTCGGGTGCAGCGGCTACCCGGACTGCAAGTACATCAAGAAGGACCCGCCCGAGGGGACCGGCGTGAGCTGCCCGAAGTGCGGCCAGGGCGAGCTGGTCACCAAGCGGAGCCGCCGGGGGAAGGTCTTCTACAGCTGCAACCGGTACCCGGACTGCGACTTCGCGGTGTGGTCGAAGCCGCTCGAGGAGCCCTGCCCGAACTGCGGCGGCCTGCTCACCGCGCAGGCCGGGGGGAAGGCCAGGTGTGTCGCCTGCGGTTCGGTGGTGCAGGATGGCACCCTGGTGAAGGTGGGCACCGCGCCCGCGGGCGACGGCGCGGCATCGCCGGATGGCGACGCCCCGCCCGAGGAGCCCACCAGCTCCTAGTCTCCGCGGAGAAGCGAGGGGAACCGAGTGTCGAGCATGGCCGACGAGGTCGCGGCCCTCCGGGGCACGAAGCCCGCCACGCTCAAGGACCTCCTGCGACACCCCGCCTTCTCCAGGCTCATGGCGGCGATGACCGTGTCGTCGCTGGGCGACTGGGTGGGGTTCGTCGCGGTGGCCTCGCTCGTCGTCCGCCTGGGAGGTTCGTCCGCCAAGGCGTCGTACGCGGTGGCCGGCGTGATGCTGGCCCGGATGCTCCCGTCGATCGTGTTCGGGCCGTTCGCCGGCGTGATCGTGGACCGGGTCAACCGCAAGCACCTCATGATCGGCGCCGACATCGCCCGGGGCGCGATGTACGCGTCCATGCCGTTCCTCGGCAAGCTGTGGGCCATCTACGTCGTGTCGTTCTTCATCGAGTCCCTGGCCCTGCTGTGGGTGCCGGCCAAGGACTCGACCGTCCCGAACCTGGTCCCCCGGCGGCAGATCATGAACGCGAACACCGTGAGCATGGCCACCACGTACGGCACCCTCCCGCTGGGCGGCATCATCTTCACGCTCCTCGCCGGCCTGGCCGCGGCCATCGGGCAGAAGGTGCCCTACTTCGCGCACAACAAGGAGTTCCTGGCGCTGTGGCTGGATGCGCTGACCTTCCTGTTCTCGGCGTTCATGGTCAGCCGGCTCCCCATCCGGGCCATGCGGCCGAAGGCGGCCGAACGCTTCCGGCTGTCCCGGGCCGGGCAGGACATCCGCGACGGCATCCGGTTCCTGCGGGGCCACTCCCTGGCCCGGGCCATGACCGTGGGGATCGTGGTGGCGTTCGCCGGAGTGGGATCGGTGATGGCCGTGGGGCCGGTGTTCGCCCAGCAGACCGTCCACGCAGGGGCGCCGGGGTGGGGCTTCCTGGTCACCGCGCTCGGAGTGGGCATGGGGATCGGGATGGCGGCGGTCCCCCAGATCAGCAAGTTCTTCGAGCGCGACGTGCTGTTCCCGTTCACGATGCTCGGCGCCGCCGTGATGCTGGGCGTCGTCGCCGCCATGCCGAACATCGCGATCGCGGCCGTGATGACGGTGGTGATGGGAGCGTTCGCCGGGGCCACGTGGGTGAACGGCTACGCGCTGCTCCAGGAGAACGTGGCCGACGAGTACCGGGGCCGGACGTTCGGCGCCCTCACCGTGATGTCCCGCCTGGGGCTGTTCGTGTCGCTGGCCGGGTTCCCCGCGCTGGCCGGCCTGCTCGGCACCAACCACGGGTTCGACATCGGGAACTTCCGGGTGGACCTGTCGGGGACCCGGCTGGCCCTGTGGATCGGCGCCGGGGTCGCCGTGCTCGGTGCCCTGGCCACCCGCCGGGGGCTGAAGCGCCACCGGCTGACCAAGCCGGTACCGTTGACGCTCATGCCGCGTCTGAAGAAGGGGCCTCGCCGGGGGGTCCTCATCGCGTTCGAGGGCGTCGAGGGAGCGGGCAAGGGGACGCAGATCCGACTGGCCCGCGAGTACCTCGAGCAGGAGGGGTTCGAGGTCCTGGTGACGCGCGAGCCCGGGGGCACCGACCTCGGCGAGCGCGTCCGGAGCCTCCTGCTGGATCCGGCCATCGGAATGGTGGAACCTCGCACCGAGGCCCTGCTGTTCGCCGCGAGCCGCTCCCAGCACGTGGCCACCGTCCTCCGCCCGGCGCTGGAGGAGGGGAAGGTGGTGCTGTGCGACCGGTACGTCGACTCCTCGCTGGCGTACCAGGGCGTGGCCCGGGGGCTCGGGGAGCAGGACGTGCTGACGCTCAACGTATGGGCCACCCAGGGGCTGTTCCCGGACCTCGTGATCCTGCTCCACATCGAGCCGGAGCTCGGGCTGAACCGGGCCGGCACCGCCGACCGGATCGAGTCCGAGGGGGCGTCGTTCATGGCCAAGGTGGCCGACGCGTACCTCCGCATCGCCGAGGAGCATCCGGAGCGGTTCGTCACGGTGAACGCGGACCGGCCGCCGGACGTCGTGCACGAGGACGTCCGCGACGCCCTCCGCCGGCTGCTCCGGTCGCACGTCGGCACCGACACACCGGCCTACGGGACGGTGATCTCCCCGGCCGCCCGGACCGAGCCCCAGGGGAACGGGCGCCGGGGGCCCCGGCTCCCCCGGGCCGAATAGGGGACCGGCGGTGTCGGAGCCGGCCCACACGCCGTCCAGCCCGGTGCTCCGCGCGGTGCCGGGGCAGGACGCCGCGGTGTCCTTCCTGGTGCAGGCCGTGCACCGCCCCCACCACGCGTACCTCCTGGCCGGGCCGGAGGGCGGGGGGAAGCAGCAGGCTGCCCGGGCCTTCGCCGCCGCGCTGCTGTGCCCGGACGGCGGATGCGGGGAGTGCCGGGCCTGCGCGCTAGCCCTGGCCGACAAGCACCCCAACATGTTCGTGGTGGAGCCGGAGGGCCGCGACATCCACGTCGAGACGGTCCGCCGGGAGGTCTGGCATCCGGCGTACCGGACCGCTCCGGAGCCCGGCCGGAAGGTGTTCGTGATCCGGGAGGCCGACCGGCTGAACCCGAGCGCGGCGGACGTGTTGCTGAAGGTCCTGGAGGAGCCGCCGGCCGACGCCGTGCTGATGCTGCTGTCGGCCCGGCCGGACGAGCTGCCGGAGACCGTCCTGTCCCGGTGCCACGTGGTGACGTTCCAGCCCCTGGCCGAGCCGTTCGTGGCGGAGGCCCTGGAGGCCGAGGGGGTTCCCACCGAGACGGCGCTGCTGGCGGCCCGGCTGGCCGGAGGGAACCTCGGCCGGGCCCGGCGCATCGCCACCGCGGGCGACGGCCTGTCGTTCCGCGACGCGGCCCGGGAGGCCCTGGCCCTCGCCGCCGCCGGGCCGGCCGGGGCCCTGGCCGCGGCCGACGTGGTGCTGGCCGCGGCCGACAGCTATCGCGACGGGCTGAAGGACGAGCTCCAGGGCGAGCTGGCTCCGTTCCGGGACGCCCGGGGCCGGACCGAGGACTCGTTCCGCGGGCTGGTCCGGCGTCTCGAGGACCGGCACAAGCGCCGACTCCGCCGGGCCGAGCGCGACTACGTGGACTGGGTGCTGCTGTCCGCGTCGGCGCTTCTCCGCGACCGGCTGCTGGTCGCGACCGGCGGCGACCTCGGGTGGAGGGTCAACCTCGACATCGACCCGTCGTCGGGGGACGTCCCGCCCCTGTCGCCGGCCGCCGCCGGCAGGACCCTGGCCCGCCTGGAGGAGACCCGCGCCGACGTCGCCGACGAGACCAACCTGAACCTCCGGCTGGTGCTCGAGCAGGCCTTCCTCTCGCTCTCGGCATGAGCCGGTTCGAGCTCCGGGGATGGCACCCACCCCCGGAAACTGGCATGCGGGCATCACCGACGATCCGCGCCGGCGATGGGACGATCTGTGCGGGTGATGTGACATGACCGTTCGCGTGATGATCGTGGATGACCAGGCGCCCTTCCGGCTGGCGGCCCGGATGGTGGTGGAGACCGCCGACGGGTTCGACGTGGTGGGGGAGGCGGAGACCGGCGAGCGGTCCATCGAGCTGGCCCACGAGCTCGATCCCGACCTGGTGCTGATGGACGTCAACCTCCCGGGGATCGACGGTCCCGAGGCCACCAGGAAGATCCTCGAGGCGGCGGACCACCGCGTGGTGATCCTGCTGCTCTCGACGTACGAGGAGGACGAGTACGGCCCCCGCGCCGCCGAGTGCGGGGCCGCGGCCTACATCCCCAAGTCCTCGTTCAGCCCCGACCGCCTGGCCGAAGCGTGGGCCGCCGCGACCAGCGCCTGACCGCCCGGCGGGCCGGGTCTTTAGTCCCGGGCGGGGAAGCCGCCCTCGCGCAGGAACGCGAGCACGGCCATGACCCGGCGGTGGGCCTCGGTCTCCTCGGTGAGGCCCAGCTTGTGGAACAGCGAGTTGATATGCTTCTCGATGGCACGCTCGGTGAGGAACAGGGACCGGGCGATCGACGCGTTGTTCTTGCCCTGGGCCATCTCGCCGAGCACCTCGCGCTCCCGATCGGTGAGCGAGGCCAGGGGGGACCGCTCCCGCCGCGACTGCCGGGCCACGAGGGCCTCGACGACGGTGGGGTCCAGGACCGAGCCGCCCCTGGCCACCTCCGTGAGCGCACGGGCCAGGTCATCGACGTCGGCCACCCGTTCCTTCAGCAGGTACCCCAGGCCTGCGGCGCCGTCTTTCAGCAGCTCGTAGGCGTAGTCCTCGTCGGCGTACTGCGACAGGACCACCACGCCGGTCTGGGGATGCTCGGCCCGGATGGCCCGGGCCGCCCGGATCCCCTCGGTGGTGTTGGTGGGGGGCATCCGGATGTCCGTGAGGACGGCGTCGGGGCGGTGCTCCTCCACGGCGGCCAGGAGCTCGTCGTACCCCGACACCGTGGCCACCAGGTCGATGGCGTCCACCTCGTCGAGGAGGGCGGCTGTTCCTTCCCGGACCAGGTAGTTATCCTCGGCGAACACCACGCGAACCGGCACGGCCGGATGGTACATGGGGCGGTGAGGGGGATGACCGTGGGGGGAGGGGTCGGACGATGAACATCCGGGTGGTCCTGGGGGAGGACAACGTCCTGGTCCGGGAGGGAGTCCGGGCGCTGCTGGACGCCTCGGACGGGATCGAGGTGGCCGGGGTGGCCGCCGACGCGCCCTCGCTCATCAAGCTGGCCGACGAGCTCACACCGGACGTCGTGGTCACCGACATCAAGATGCCTCCGAACTTCCAGCTCGAAGGCATCGACGCCGCCCACGAGATCCGGGCCCGCCACCCGGGCACCGGTGTGGTGGTGCTGTCGGCCCACGACGACGAGGCCTACGCGCTGGCGCTGCTGGGGAAGGGCCAGAGCGGCCTGGCGTACCTGTTGAAGGAACGGGTGGCCGAGGGCGAGGAGCTGGTTCGGGCCATCCGCGAGGTGGCGTCGGGCGGCTCCACCATCGACCCCACCATCGCGGCGAGGCTGTCCGGCCGCCACGACGCCCGGGCGGCGGACCGGGAGGTCCTGGACGCGATGGCCCAAGGCCTGGGCTACGCGGAGATGGCGGAGCGCCTGGGCACCACGCAGGAGGACATCGACCGCCGGGTCACGTCGCTGTTCGAACGCCTGGCCGGGGAGGCCGGTCGGGGGGCCTCGCACGCCGTGGACGAGCTGAAGCGCCTCCACGCCGCGGTGGTGGACCGCGAGGCCTCAGCCCGGACCCTCCGCTCGTTCGTCCCGAGCGGCGTCGCCGAGAAGATCGGCCGGGAGGGGGCCACGCTGCAGGAGGAGGTGGAGGCCTCGATCCTGTTCTCGGACATCCGGGGGTTCTCCACTCTGGCCGAGACCACGCCGGCCCGGGAGATGGCCGAGATCCTGGTGCGGCACCTCTCGGCCATGGCCGAGGTGGTCACCGAGAACGGCGGGATGATCGACAAGTTCGCCGGCGACGCCGTGATGGCGGTGTTCGGCGCGCCGGACCCCGAGCCGGCCCACGCCACGTACGCCGTGCGGTGCGCGCTGGCCATGCAGCAACGCCAGGCCCAGCTGAACGAGGAGGCCATGGCCCAGGGTCTGCGCCCGATCCACGTCGGGATCGGGGTGAACACCGGCGTGGTGATCGCGGGGACGGTCGGCGGGGGCGGCCGGCTGGAGTACACGGTGCTCGGTGACGCGGTGAACGTGGCCCAGCGACTGCAGTCCACCGCCGCGGCGGGCGAGGTCCTCATCACCGGCGCCACGGCGCAGGCAGCCGCGTCCGGATGGTTCCGGCTGGAGCCCCGCGGCGTGCACCCGGTGAAGGGGCGCAAGGAGCCGGTGGAGGTGTTCCGGGTCCTCGGCTGAACCGGGAATTCGCTTCGGCAGGCGGGGGATGCGAGGATTCCTCCCGTCCGTTCTCCGGGGCGGTGCGGGGATGCCCGAGACGAGGTCCGGACGCTATTCGCGAAGGAACACGCGTCTGATCTGGTTCCGTGCGCTGTGCGTCCTGTTCTTGCTGGACGCGGCGGTGGGGCTGTTCGGGATCGCGTCGGCCGCGTACCGGCACGCCGCCAGCAGCCCGGCGAGACGGTGGGGCGGCGCCGCAGTTCTCGGCGGCGTCGTGTTCATCGCTGCGGCCGAGTGGGACCGCCGCCGCCTGAAGGAATGACCCGGTCAGGTCGTGGCGATCTCGACCGGGTGCTCGTCGATGCCGGAGAAGGAGTCGCCTCCCTCCGCCACGAATGCGAAGGCGATCCCCTGGGCGCTCCCGGCCGGAACAGCCCCTGGGACGCCTGGACCCTGACCTCCACGGTGTGCCGCCGGCCGTCGCACGTGGGCGTGAAGACGCCGTTCCCCACTGTCGACTGGCCCTGTGCGGCGTTCGTGTAGGACTGCTGACCGCTCGAGCCCACCGGGCACGCCGTGGTGACGCCGATCGCCACCGCGTCCCCTCCGTCCAGGAGCAGGGCGCTCCCCTATGCGGGCCGCCCACCGTTGTCGTCTGGACCTTCTACGGCCGGCAAGGGGGCCCCGGATTGTGGGCATTCGGGCATTGAGGAAGGTTGGGCCGCCCCGGACTGTCTCGACGCCGCGGCCGGCCATGCCGCCACCGGGGCGACGGGATCGATTCCGCAGCATGGCTCTGGAATCGGCCACAAGCCCGGGTGTAGGGTCGGCCGGGGGGCGGGAGCCCTCACCAGGGAGGAGATCATGCGTCGGATCGTGCTCCTGGCATTCGCCGGAGCGTTCGCGGTGGTGCTTGCCCCGCCTGCCCACGCCGGGTCCATGCTCGCCGCCTCGAACCGTCTCGGCAGGATCGTGGTGCTGAATGGGAACACGGTCGTGGCCCGGGATCAGGTCGCGAGCATGGTGGTGGTCTTCCACGGCAGGACCGTCGTCGACGGCACGGTGAAGGGGTCCGTGGTCGTGTTCGACGGCGCTACGCATATCTCGGGCGACGTGCGCGACAACGTGATCGTGTTCCGGGGCCGCGTCCAGGTCACCGACGGTGCGCACATCGGCGGCGACCTGGTCACGAACGGACGGCCCGAGGTCGCCGAGGGCGCGCGGATCGACGGCGCCAGAAAGCGGGTCTCGAACCTCCAGTTCACGTCGTACTCGTGGCTCGCATCCCGCTGGGGCTCTCGCTGCTGCTCGCCCTGTGGTTCCTGTTCACCGTGGGGTACACGGTCGGCGCCTTCGCCATCGGCCGGATGCTGGTGAAGCCGCCCGCCGGCCGCGCGAGGTCGTTCCTGGCCGGCTGGGGCCTGTCGCGCGTGCTGGGGCCGGTCCCCTTCCTGGGCGGTGCCGTGTGGACGGTCGTCGCGCTCCTCGGGCTGGGGGCGACGACCTTGGCGGTTTGGCGCTCGCGGAGGGCCCTGCGCGCCGCGGAGGCCTCGGCCGCTCCCCCGAGGGCGGCCGCGGACACCCTGTGCCCGGCGCCGGCCGCGGAGTCCTAGATGGCCGACGGGCCCGGCTCACCGGCCCCGCCGGCGGCTCCCCGGTCCCGCCGGCGGCGCATCGTCCGCGCCGTCCAGGTCGTGGTGTCGCTCGCGATCGTCGTAGGCATCTTCGTCGGCGTCCTGCCCAAGATCGCCGATTACTCGGCGGTGTGGGCGACCATCCGCGACCTCACGTGGCTCGAGCTGGTGACGCTGCTCGCGGTGACCGTGCTGAACATCCTCACCTACTGGCCGCAGATGGTGGCGGCCATGCCGGGGCTCACGTTCTGGCAGGCGGGTGTGAACAACCAGTCCTCCACCACGATCGCGAACACCCTTCCGTTGGGAGGGGCGCTCGCCACCGGCGTCAGCTACACGATGTTCCGCTCGTGGGGGTTCACGAACGGCGAGATCGCCCTGGAGGCGGTCGTCACGGGCGTGTGGAACACGTTCATCAAGCTGGCCATGCCGGTGGTCTCGCTGGCGGCGTTGGCCTTCACGGGCCAGGCCACCGCCGCGCTCGTCGTGCCGACGGCCATCGGGATCGCGGTGCTCCTGGTGGCCGTCGCGCTGTTCGCGCTGATGCTCCGGAGCAAGGAGCTCGCGCGCCGGATCGGATCGGTGGCCGGCCGCGCCGCCTCCCGGGTCCGCGGGCTGTTCCGAAAGCCCCCGGTGGAGTGGGGCGACGCCACCGTGCGGTTCCGAAAGAGGATCATCGGCCTCGTCGAGAAGCGGTGGATCGCGCTCACGGTGTCCACCGTGGTCAGCCACACCTGCCTGTACCTGGTGCTGCTGCTGTCGTTGCGGCACGTCGGCGTGTCCGAGCACGAGATCTCCTGGGCGCAGGTGCTCGGCGCGTTCGCGTTCATCCGGCTGGTGTCGGCGCTGCCGATCACGCCGGGCGGCGTCGGGCTGGTCGAGCTCGGCTACATCGGGACGCTGTACGTCGCCGGCCGGAACCGGACGAACGTGCCGCTCGACGTGTTCAAGACGCAGGTGGCCGCGGCGGTGCTGCTCTTCCGTGCGCTGACCTACGGCGCGCAGATCCCGCTCGGCGCGCTCACCTACGTGATCTGGCAGCGGAAGAAGTCCTGGCGGAAGCCGGTGCCCCACGAGCCGCACGACCCCGACGCCGCCGCGGCACCCGGACTGTAGAGGGTGCCGAGGCCGCAGGCCTAGTGGGCTCTCAGCCTGGACACTCCACGCCGGCCCCGCACAGGGTGATGCCCTCGCGCCGGAGGAGCTCCACGCCCTTCGCCCGCGAGAAGAACGTCAGCGCGCTGGTCGCCTCGAGGGCTGGCGTGAACGTCGCGCCGGGGCGGAACGCGAAGCGGTACGTCACGCATCCTCCGGGGAACGTGTAGAAGCGGTTCGAGACGAAGCGCGGCGGGAGCGAGCGCGGCCGTTCGAACCGAACGGTCCCTGCCTCGTCGGGCTCCACCGGCACGCGGACGGCCCCGGTCGTGTCGCACGTCCGGTCCAGGGACACCGTGACCGCCCGGAGGCCCGCCCGGTCCGAGTCCAGCCAGAACACCGAGCTCCGGGCGTCGATGTGCTCCCCGCCGAACGTCCATCCCACGGGGAACTCGGCGATGCACGGGACGAACGCGGCCGAGGGCACCGACTGCGCGATGAGGATCAGGACGTTGCCGTGGTCGCAGGTCGGGGCGGCGCGGGGAACGGACGACGCCGCGCCGGCGCAGCCGGTGACCGCCAGGGCCATCACCACGGCGGCGACCGGCGTCCGCCTCACAGCGCTCCCGACTCCAGGTTCGCCTGGAGCAGCCCCCACAGGATCAGCGCGCCGAGCAGCACGCCCACGGTCAGGGCGATACGCCGGAAGCTCCATCGCTGGATCGCGATCGGACGGCGCCGTGGGGCGAGCTCCCGGTAGCGCTTCAGGACGTCGCGCCCCTCCTTGCGCATGCGGCGGAGCATCGACCGCGACTCCGTCGGGACCGTGACGCTGCGCGTGGCGGCGAACGCCTCGCCGATCTCGTCCATAGAGAACTGCTCCAGGGCCCGCGCATAGACCAGGTCGGCGTCGGCGCGGAGTCCGAGCACGATCATCATGTTGGCCAGGTCGACGGCCTGTCGCCACGGCGACGGACGCAGCTCGCCGAAGGCCAGGTCGATCAGCACGACGTGGCCGTCGCGCACCAGGACGTTCGCCGGCTTGACGTCGCGGTGGGCGAGCCCCGCCTCCCACATGCCGCGCACCGTCCGGAGCGCCTCGTCGATAACCCGCTCGTCGACCTCGGCCTCGGAGATCTCCACGCCGCCCTCCAGGAACTCTGTGACCAGCAGGTACTCCGCCTCGGGCGAGATCTCGACGAAGCCGTACGAGCGCGCGCCGCCGATGCCCGCGTCGTGCATCACCCGCAGCACGTAGTCCTCGTACTGCACCAGGCGCCGGACCGAGCCGTACGCCTTCTCGTCCTCGAGCGAGCCGTACAGGATCGTGCGCCCGAGCTTGTACCACCGGTCCGCGCGGAGGTGCGTCTTCGCGTAGAGCTTCCCGAACACATGTCGTTCGGGCTCCCCGGCAATTGTGAGCCGCATCGGCGTCGACCCGCCGGATCCCCGTTGCCCGAACGGCTGGATGTCGGTGACCGTGAGTCCCAGCTGGTCGCCCACCGCCTGCCGGATGGCCTTGCCGCGCGCGCCGCCGAGGTCGAGGTGCGCGGAGCGACCCCGCCGGTACGTGACCGGGAACACGGAGTTCGGCACCAGCATCCGGTAGGCCAGCAGCGGCAACGCGACGCCGAGGACCAGCGCCACGACGTCGTCCATGGGATGGTCGACAGCGAGGTACCAGTCCGCGGCCACGAGCAGCGCCAGCAGCGCCCACAGGACCCACTTGCCGATCCGGCGCGCCTTGCCCGGCTCGAGGATCGTGTACAGGACGCCGATGCCGGTGATCGCCGCCGCGGCGACCGTCGCCGACGGGAACGAGAACCCCTCCCAGCTCCCGATAATCCGGACGCCGAGCGGCCTCGTGCGCGGCTCCACGTACTCGATCAGCGCGACGAGCCAGGAGACCACCAGCACCGTGCCGACGAACACGAACAGGTGCCGCCACCTCTTGAACAGGACGAGGACCAGGATCACGCCCCACCGGGCGATGCGGTTCGGCCACTCCGCCCCGATCCCGGCCAGGAATCTCGCCGCGTCGGTGAGCCAGCCGGTCCGGATGCCGGAGAGCCATCCCAGGAACTGCCCTTCGCGCCGATCGAAGGTGTCGCCGATCGGGACCGTGAACAGCAGGACCATGAACACCACCAGGGCGGCCACGGCCCCAACCCACAGCTTCCCGCTGACGCCCAGCTCATGTGGCAACGGCGGGGGCTTGCCGGAGGGCCGGCGGCGGCGGCGGGAGAGCCGGGCGCCGGCCAGCGCGACCGGCTCGCGCCAGCGCTGAGGGCGGCCGATCGGCGCCTCGTCCGAGGAATGGGGGGGTCGCTCGGGGTGCGGTCCGGCATCGGGGCCCATGCTCGCTCAGCCCAACCCGTTCCGCGCCAGCCAGTCGCGCGCAACGTCGGCCGGCGGCTGCCCCCTCGCCACTGCGTGGTTCAGCTGCAGCAGCTTGCTGGTGGTGAGCAGAGCCGAGACCGCGTCCACGGCGCCGGAAAGCCGGGTGCCGTACCGGCGAAGGAAAGCCCGGCTCACGAGCGGCGTGACGTTCTCCGCGGGCTCGAGCAGCAGGTCGTCCCGGAGCAGCACGAACCCCAGCTCGGCGACGGTCGGGTCGGTCGTGAACATCAACGCGGCGTCCACGTCTCCCTCCGCGAGAGCGCGCGAGGTGAGCGGGCCCCCCGCGTCGAGCGGGACGAAGGCGCGAAACCGGAGCCCGTACACGTCGCGCAACCCCTGGAGGCAGAGCGGCCGCTGCGGGCACTCGGGTGGTCCGCCCATCACCATGTCGGACGCGACCGGCGCGAGGTCCGAGATCGAGCGGAGCCCGTATCTCGCGGCCGTGGCCTTCGTGACGGCGAGCGCGTTCGCGTCCTGGGCTGCGGCGCTCGGCAGGGCGGCGGCTCCGGTGCCCGCCAGAGCCCGCTCCAGCGCCTCGTGGGTCGCCTCCGGGTTGGCGGTGGCGCGCTGGGACCGCGCAAGGAAGTCGAGGGCCGAGCCGAGGTACTCCGGCACCAGGTGCACGAGCCCACGGAGCAGGGCCGGCTCGACAAGCTCCCGCGGTCCGAGGCGGAGGGCCATCCGCACGGGGATGCCCCTCGCCAACAGCGCCTGCCCGTAGACCTCCGCCAGGACCTCGGACTCCGGGAAGTTGAAGGACGCGACGACGACGGTGCCGGCCGACGGCGCTGGGCCGGGCGAGGCCCCGGACCCGCCGCATGCGACCAGGAACAGCAGCGCCGCCGCCGCGGGCCTCCAGCCTCGTGCCCAGAGGAACCCCCGCATCGAATCGGACAGTACGCGGTTCGGGTCGCCGGGCCAAGGCCGCTACGATGCCCGCTCCATCGACGACGGTCGGACCCGAAGGAGCCACGGCCCCCTGACACGCAAGGAGCACGAGCACGCCCTGCTCGACAACGAGCCCCGCGACCGGGCCGTCGCCGCCGCGCTCGCCCTCCTGGCCGTCGCGATCTGCGTGCTGGTGGCCATCCCGTCGACCCGCGACCTCGTCCAGCGCGTTGACGACGCGTTCCTCCGGTGGGTGGTCGATCACCGGGCTGCGCGGCTCACCTCCACCGCACACGTCTTGAACGTGCTCGGATCGGTGAACGTGACGCTCCCCTTGAGAATCCTCGCCGCCGGCTACCTGGTGTTCCGCATGAGATGGTGGCACCTCGCGGCATTCGTCTCGGCGATCGTGCTCTCGGAGATCGCCATCGGCGTCCTCAAGGCCTCGTACCACCGCGCGAGACCCCCGGGGTCGCTGGTTCACACGAGCGGGGGTTCGTTCCCCTCCGGACACGCCGTGGCGACCGCCGTCACCGTCGTGGCCCTGGTCATCGCCTTCGTGCCGACCGGCCGCCAGCGGGCGATCTGGGGGACGGTCGCCGCCGTCTTCGCGTTGCTGATGGCGCTCTCACGCGCCTACCTCGCCGCGCACTGGCTGTCGGACGCCGTGGCCGGGACGCTCTTGGGTGTGACGTTCGCGCTCGTCCCCGCCATCGTGGTCCAGGAGCGCCGCGAGCGCCGCGAGCGCCGCGAGCATCCGACCGGGCCGGGGCCCCCATGAGCATGTCGCGCGAGCCGCCGGAGCCATCCGGGTCCGTTCCTGATCCGAAGGTCCCCGTTCCTCCTCCGCCCAAGGGCGGCCGGCACAAGCGCGCGACCCGCACCGTCCAGATCCTGCTCTCACTCGGCGTGGTCGTGGCGATCTTCGCCCTGATCCTTCCAAAGATCGCCAGCTACTCCGCCGTGTGGAAGACCATCACCGCGCTCACCTGGTTGGAGCTCGCCTCGCTCGTCGCCGCGACCGTGTTCAACCTGCTCACGTACTGGTGGCAGATGATGGCCGCGTTGCCCGGGCTGACACTCTGGCAGTCGGCCGTCAACAACCAGACCACCACCACCCTCTCAAACATCCTCCCCGGAGGTGGCGTCATCGCGCCCGGCATGACCTACGGCATGCTCCGGTCGTGGGGCTTCACCGGCTCCGAGATCGCCTTGATGCTCTCGACCACGGGCATCTGGAACAGCTTCCTGAAGCTGGGCATGCCCGTGGTCGCCCTGGCCATCCTGGCCATGACCGGTCAGGCCACGGCCGCGCTGCTGATCCCAGCCTTGATCGGTCTTGTCATCCTGGTCGGCTGTCTCGTGCTCTTCACCCTGATGCTGTGGAGGAAGCAGTTCACCCGGACGATCGGCGAGGGTATGGGGAGAGCCGTGTCGAGGATCCGACGGCTGCTCCGGAAGCCCCCCGTCACCACGTGGGGCGAGGGCGCTGTGCGCTTTCGAGAGCAGACCATCGAACTGGTGGCGACGCGCTGGGTGTCCCTCACCGTGACGACGCTCGTCAGCCATCTGGTGTTGTGGTTCGTCCTGCTCCTCGCCCTTCGGCACGTCGGGGTGTCCGAGCAGGAGGTGAGCTGGGTCGAGGTGCTGGCGGTGTTCGCCTTCGCCAGACTCCTGTCGGCGGCGCCGATCACGCCGGGAGGTCTCGGCGTCGTCGAGCTCGCCCTCATCGGCGGTCTGTACGCGGCCGGCAAGTCCACCGCAGACGTGCCGCTCGACCTCTTCCGGGCGCAGATCGCCGCCGCGGTCCTGTTGTTCCGGACCCTGACCTACGGGGTGCAGATCCCGCTCGGCGGCCTCACCTACCTGATCTGGCAGCGCAACAGGAGCTGGCGAAAGGCTCCTCCGTACGAGGAGCCCGCGCCCTTACCTGCCCCGACGCGATGACCCGGCATCGGTCCAGGTCGGCGTGCATCCACAGGAAGATCCGTGGACCGCGCCGGCCCGTGCTATCCGCGAGACGTGACGGCCGCGGCGAGCCGCTGCCGTGGCGGCTTCGCTCGGATCGGCGGACGTGTTCGGACCGATGCCGCCAGCGGGCCCACCGGGCGGGCCGCCTGGGGAAATTTGCGATCCTCGGCGGGGATTTGACTTCGTCGTGACCGGAGTTGACGCGCTGACCGGCAGCGAGCGTCGCGTCGCCAAGCTGGCCGCCGAGGGCATGGCGAACAAGGGAATCGCGCAGGCCCTGTTCGTCACGGTGAAGGCCGTTGAGGTTCACCTCACGAGCGTCTATCGCAAACTGGGGATCAGATCCCGCCTACAACTCGCCGAAGCACTGAGGCCATCCCCAACCCCGTCGGAGGTCATCGCCCGCTGAGTTTGTTGAGCTGCCCGCTTGTCAGTCACCAAGAGCTGATGCCTTCGTTGCTCGGCCCCCAGGACCGGCGCGACCGCCCCGATTACGCCGCCGCCTTCAGGGCCGCCCTCGTCTCGTTGCTCACAGCGACCTCGAGCCCTGGATCGTGATGAGTTCCGCCCGCGTTGCAGCAGCGGGGGATGATGTGGAACCCCCGCCGGAGGATGTGCGAGTCAGGGCACCAGGAGCGAACCGATGCTGTGGCCTGGGTGACGCCCTCGTCCGGGAGCACCGCATCGACCACACGGCGAGCGAAATGGGCAGTGAGTGGGGCGCCACAAGGGGTTGCGTCAGCTAGGACTTGACGAACCGAATTCTTGGGGTGATCTCTGGCTTTGGTACGGGTTCTACAAGGAGCGTCCCGAACTCTCCACGTACCCAGCTCGGCGCGAACACGTCATCCGACGATACCAACCTGCGCTGGAGGCCCTTGACGGACTGGAGATGCCACGTCTGGGCACCGGGATCCAGGCACCGGAGACCGGCTGGATTCCCGTCGATGACCAGGTCCGACAACTCAATCAACGGTACCTCTCGGCGCAGACTCCTGAGGACTTCCGCGCCGTAGGGTTGCTGTGCCGGGATATCTTGCTGTCCCTTGGACGTGTTGTCTTTGACCCCGATCGGCACGTGAAGCTGGGCGACCCCATGCCCAAACTTGACGACACGAAGCTTCGGATCGGCCTCATGCTCAACGCCGAGTTTCCTGGGGAAGAGGGGGCGCGGATTCGGACATTCACCACAGCCGCCTGGGTCTTTGTCCAACATGTCGTTCACGCGCAGATAGACACAGAGACGAAGGCCAGGCTCGCGGCAGATTCGACCGTCTACATCGTGAACACACTACGCACTCTCATGCCAGAGCCGTCTGGGCGGGCGGAAGGGAATGAGGAAGCCGGCGACCTCGTCGGCGGATCGGCTTGGGATGAGCCCCCTGAAGACGAGGATTGGGAACCAGATCCCGAAGACCTCGCCTACCTGGCGGAGTTCGCCGAGGACTCGGAGATCGAGCCTCCCTGGGAACCCTAGGCCTCCACTACTGTCGTCCCCGCAGCGCCCGTTCGTAATCCAGAACAACGGATGATGTTCACCGATGGCGCTCGGGCTTCGGCTTCAGAGCGCATTGTCGAGGCTTGAGCCGCACTTGACTATCGAGGCCGAGAGTTGGAGACTGCCGTTACAGGGAGGGGCCGGTTCGTCCACCGGCTTCCGGACGCAGGGAGGGGAGAGTAATGCGCATCAGATGGATGATCGTCGGCGCTGTCGTGGCGATGACAGTGTCTAGCGGCGTGGCGGGCGCCGCTCACGTGCCGCAGGTCGATCCGGCAACCGTTCCGGTCGGCTTCTTGGCGACGCACAACGACGTCGGCGAATTCGCCGTCAGCCCGATTGCCCGCGCCGTCAAGCATCACCACGCCGACGTGTTCGTCTGGCACCTACGGGGCGCCCCGGGAAGCGCGCTCGCCTGGCACACGCATCCTGGGCCGGCGATCGTGACCGTCGTGCGGGGGTCGCTCGGGTACCAGCACGAGGTCCAGGGCGAGTGCGTGACGACGTGGTACACGGCTGGAATGGGATTCATGGATCCTGGATTCGGGCACGTCCACCGCGCCGTTGCCCGGGACGACGGCTTCGACGCCTACACGACGTTCATACTTCCGAGCGGGACGCCGAACCAGACCATCCCGACGGATCCGCCAGGGGCCTGCTCCTAGCGCACAGACAGGTCCAGGGGTGAGACCCCTATGCCATTGCCCCGCAGGACTTGCGTTGTCTGCGAATGCTTCAGGCGGCGGTCGCGTAAGCGGTGGGGAAGCGGAGATCGTGGACGGAAATTGCCGCTGATAGGACGCGATGCCCGTAGGCGGTGACGCGGTACAGGTTGTGCCGGGGAACCTTCGCCACCAGCCCGTGGCCGCGAAGCTTGGCGATGAGGCTGGAGACTTGGGCACAGCGACGGCGGGCCTCGTCGGGATCGCCGGGGAACAGGGGCCACAGCCGCTTGCTGATGTAGGCGTTGCGGAACCCGACGATCGAGTGCTCCCCCGCCATCACGGCCCGGAACGCGGCGAGGTCCCGTCCGGAGACCGGGTTGAACCGGGCGTGGCGGCGCCCTCGGTTGCGTCGGGGCCGGCACAGTCGGTCGAGCGCGGCGACCCCGTCTCTGTTGTCCCCGGCCGAGGCCAGGGCCTCCAGGTACCGCTCGTTCGCGCCCGAGCCGACCTGGAGGTACCGGGGGAGGTTGGCCACCCCCTTGCGCATGGGGCACCACTGCCGACGCCCGTCCTTGAGACGCAGGACCCGGAACTGTGCCGGATCGTTGATCGTGGTCTCCCCCCGGAGCAGGGAGACCTTGTCGCAGCACTTGATGGAGTTGCGCCCCATCCGGTGCTTGACCCGCCACCCCTCAAGGCGGCGCCGGGCGTCGCTCCTCACCTCGGCGGCCAGCGCCGGATGAAGCTTGCGCCCGAGGAAGCGCAGGACGTCCTCGGCGGAGAAGGCCTGCGCGGCGTGGGAGAACAGCTGGGGGAGGATGCCCTCCAGGGCGGGGCGGGAGCGGAACGCCACGTCGGTGGCCACCTCCACCTGGTCGGCCACCCAGTAGTACCCGCCGAACCCGGTCCGGGCGAGCGTTCGCAGATGGGGGTTGACCTCCCGGGCCATGTGGTCGAGGAGCCGGGGCCACCGACGCCGGGCCAGCTGGTCGGCCAGGCGCTGGGCCACGGCCCAGTCACCGACCCGCAGGAAGGCGTTGGCGTGGCGGAGGTAGGGGATCCGGCGACGATCCAGGGATCGGGCCAGGGCCTCCCGGCCGTTGGCCCAGATCTGGACCTCGAAGGGGAACCAGGTCTGCAGGCGGAGGTGGCAGAGCCCGAGCTCGCGGTGCACGAAGTAGAAGTACAGGTGCAGGCACTTCCGGCGTCGCCGCGCGATCTCCAGGCGATGAGTGACGCGGTTGCCGGCCACGGCGAAGGATGTGCACGGCTCGACTGCGCTGAGCACGCAGACGAGGCCCGAGTGGACGCCGTCTCGGGCGGCGATGTCGCGGGCGACGTCCTCCTTGGACCGGCCCTTGGCCTTCGTGTGGTTCTCGGCCAGGTACAGGTACGGCCGGCCGGCATCCTCGGCGAGATGCTTGGCGTGGGCCTTCAGCTCCTCGGTGACGCGCTTCACGTATGTCCCGAAGTGCTTGAGCAAGACGTGCTGGGAGTCCAGGAACGCCTTCATCCCTCCGGGCTGGTACAGCCTGGACAGGTGGCCCTTGAAGATCATGCGGTCGAAGCAGGTCAGCTTGCCGACGATCCGATCCTGGTGGACGATCTCGAACGCGGACATGGCCCCGCCTCCTCGTGGCGAACGGACGTCATCCACGCGAAGTTCACCACGTTCGGTGGCCGGGGCCAGTCCGCGCTCGACGGAGGAGGCGGCAGTGTCGAGCACCACGGGGTGCCAGTGCCAGAGGGCCGGCTCCGCCGGCCCGACCACGGTCCCGCCCCGAGATGGTCAGGCTTCAACCCGCAGGCTCCGGCCGACCTTCAGTCGATACCACGCCCGAGCTGCCCGAGGCGCTTTCGGTTGCGGCCGAAGGCTGCAGTAGGACTTAAGTCCCACACCCGACGCTGATGAAGCTAGCCGGATCATCGATGAGCTGCTCTCAGCCGTCGGGGTCGGGGCATGGACCCCTCACAGATCGGATGGGGACCCGGGCCGGGCGCCCATGTATGATCGCGCGGGTCCGTCGGCACGAACGCTGGTCGACTTGGCTTCCGTAGAGGCAGGCGGTTCTAGTCCATGCGTGCTGGTGGTTTTGCCTGACTAGACTTGTCGGCGAGAGCGATACTCAGGGGTTCTCAACCAGGTATCGGGCCAGCTATTCTGCAACGCCCGCCGGGGTAGCTCAGTTGGCAGAGCAGCGGTTTCGTAAACCGCAGGTCGTGGGTTCGAGTCCCACCTCCGGCTCAAACCGATAGGGTCGCGGGTCATCCCCGGGCGATCCGAGTCAGCTCCTCCACCGTCCGGTCTACCTCGTCGGCCGAGTTGTAGTGGCAGAAGCCCACCCGGACCGCGCCACCCGTTTCCTCCAGGCCGAGCCGCTCCATCAGCGAGAGGGCGTAGTAGTTCCCGTCCCACACGTAGATGCCACAGTGGCCGAGCTCTTCGGCCACCGCGCCGGGATGGCGGTCGCGGAGCCGCAGGGCGAACGTGGGCGTCCGTTCCGGCCACCGCCCTGGATCCGCGATCCCGTACAGCGACAGGCCCCGGACCTCCGGAACGGCCTCCAGGAATCGGCGGGTGAGCGAGCCCTCGTACGCCCTGATGGCCTCCATGCCGGCCCGGAGCCGCTCGCGACGGGGCGCGGCTCTGGTCGCCGAACCGAACTCCGTCCCGAGGCCTGCCAGGTAGTCGACTGCCGCCCGGAGCCCGGCCAGGCCCTCGTGGTTCAGCGTCCCGGTCTCCCACCGCCACGGGACGTCGTCGGGAGCCGGTCGGACCTTGGAGGGGTCCCACCGCTCGAGCAGGTCCTTCCGCCCGAACGCGACGCCGAGGTGGGGGCCGAAGAACTTGTACGGCGAGGCGAACATGAGGTCCACACCGAGGGCGGCGACGTCGAGCGGGGCGTGGGGGGCGAAGTGCACGGCGTCGGCCACGGCCAGCGCTCCCGCCTCGTGGATCCGCTCCACGACGTCCGCCGCCGGGGTGATCGTCCCGACCGCGTTCGAGGCCAGCGTGAACGCGACCATCCGCGTCCGGTCGGTCAGCACGGCGTCCAGCGCGTCGAGGTCGAGCGTGCAGTCCTGGGGCCGGATGTCCACCGTCCGGACCGTTGCTCCCGCGTCGGAGGCAGCCCGGGCCCAGGGCGCGACGTTCGCGTCGTGATCCAGCACCGTGACGACGACCTCGTCGCCCGGCCCGAGCGTGCGGCCGATCGCCCTCGAGATGTGGAACGCCAGGGAGGTCGTGTTCTGCCCGAAGACGATCTCGTCCGCACCGGAGCCCAGCAGGTCCGCCGCGGCCTGCCGGGCCTCGGCCACGACCTCGTCGGAGCGGCGGCTGGTCGGGAACGCCCCACCGAGGTTGGCGTTCGTGCTGCGCAGGTAGCGGGCGATCGCATCGATCACGGACTCCGGGACCTGCGTCCCGCCCGGGGCGTCGGCGAACACCACCGCCCGGCCGCCATCGGTCCGAGCCAGACCGGGGAAGCGCTCGCGGACCCCCGACAGGTCGCGAACCGCCGGGATGGCCGTCGAGATCTCGGGAGCTTGCTCTGCGCTCACTGCGCGAGCGTACGCGGTGGGCGGCCCGGTGCGCATCGGCAGCCCTCATCTCCACTGTCGATGGACCGCGCGACGGCACACCAGCCACCGCCCCGGGCCAGCCGGAAACAGCCGGCGGTCCCGGACCGGACCGAAGCGGGAGTCGGATGATCGCCGTCCGTCCGGCCGGGGGCGGCGCGGGGGAGAGGGGCTTTAAGTAGAATCGTCGCCGATGCGCAGGATGCTCCGCAGGACCCTCGTCGCCCTCGCCGGGAGCGCGATGCTCGCCCTGTTGCTGGCGGGGCCGGCGTTCGCGCAGGTCACGATCGACCCCACCGAGACCGCCGGCACGGACACGGGCGGGTGGGTGTACTGGATGGCCGAGGGGGCCATCGTGCTCGGGGTCCTGATCGTCGTCCTGGCCGGCGTGGCGTACCTGCGGTTCGCGCCGCGGTTCCAGCGCGAGGAGGAGGACGTCGTCCCCCGGGCCGGGGTGCGCGCGCCGGAGCCCGCCGTGGCGCTCCAGGCCTCGTGGCAGCAGGCGTCGCCGGTGGCGGTCCAGGCGGTCCCGGCGCCTCAGCCCGTGCCCGCCGGTGTGGCCGCCGCGCCGGCCCCCGCCGCCGCGGCACCTTCGGCAGCGGCTCCCGCTCCGGCCGCGACGTCGGCCCCCGCCGCCGCACCCGCGACGGCTCCGGCGACGGCACCCGCGGCCGCCACCGAAGCGGCCCCCGCCCCCGGCGATGCAGCCCCAGCCGCAGAAGCAGCACCGGCCGCCCCCGCCCCTCCCCGGCCCAAGGGCGAGCCCGTGGAGCTCGACCAGGAGACGTTCGACCGGGTCCTGGCCGAGGAGCAGGCCAAGGGCACCGACCGCCGCGTGGCCGAGGGCCGGGCCCGCTCCGCCGCTTTCCGCGCCGCCCGAGCCCGCTCCGCCGGCGGGTAGGGACACATCCGTCGTCGCGTTCCGGCCCGATCCGGATCGGTCGGGTAGGCTGGCTGGACGGACCTCCGATCTGGGGAGCCACCCACCTTCATGGAAGCCGTCGACTGGGAGATGCACGACCGGGCCGCGAACCTGGTCGACTGGAGGCTGGCCTCGCAGGTCGGCGCCAGGCTGACCGGCGGCGGTCCCCAGCTCACCGACGTCCAGCGGGCCCGGCTCAGCGAGGACTTCGGGGAGCTGGTTCCCGTGGCCGAGGGCATCGTGAGCGAGTTCACGGGCCTCGCCCCCCAGGGGTTCCGGGCCCGGGCCTGGGTCATGTCCCGGAGCCAGTGGATCGACCAGAACCTCCGGGGGTTCCAGCTGGTCCTCGAGCCCCTCGCCGCCAGGGTCCTGGCCAGGCGGGCCCAGGGCGGCTCGGTCCGCCGCAAGGGCCTCGGCCTCCAGGTGGGCCTGCTGATGGGGTACGTCTCGCGGAAGGTCCTGGGCCAGTACGACCTGTTCCTGTCGCCCGACGACGAGGGCCTGCTGTACTTCGTGGGCCCGAACGTCGCGGCCGTGGAGCGCCGCCTCCGCTTCAAGCCCCGCGACTTCCACATGTGGCTGTCGCTGCACGAGGTGGCCCACCGGGTCCAGTTCGGCTCGGTGCCGTGGCTCCGCCAGCACCTCACCGGCCAGGTCGACTCCTACCTCGACTCGGTGGAGCTCGACTCCAAGCGCGTGCTCGAGGCCCTGAAGCGGGCCGTCGAGGAGATCCGGTCCTCCGGGAACCGCCGGGCCCAGGACTTCATCATGCTGTTCATGACCCCCGAGCAGCGGTCCATCCTGGAGCGGGTCCAGGCCCTCATGTCGCTCCTGGAGGGTCACGCGAACTACGTCATGGACACCGTGGGCGCCGAGCGCGTCCCCGGTGCGGCTCGCATGCGGGGCGGCCTCCACGAGCGCCGGAAGTCCTCCGGCATCGAGCGGACGTTCCAGCGGGTCATCGGGTTCGAGTCCAAGGTCCGCCAGTACGACGTCGGCGAGAAGTTCGTGGCCCGCGTGGTCGAGCGCGCCGGCATGGACGGGTTCAACCGCGTGTGGGACGAGCCGGCGAACCTCCCGGACCTCCCGGAGGTCATGGACCCCGACCGCTGGCTGGCCCGCGTCGGCCCGGACCCCGCTCCGTAGGCCCGGCCCCGAGGAGCGACCCCGTGCCCAGGCGACCCCCGGCCGTGGCCCGGGTCCTGGAACGCGTCACCGCCACCGCCCGCGAGCACGGCATGTTCTCGCCCGGCGACACCGTCCTGGTCATGGTCTCCGGCGGGCCCGACTCCATGTGCCTGCTCCACTCGCTGCACCTGCTGCGCCGGCTGTTCCGGATCGAGCTCGCGGTCTTCCACTTCGATCACGGGCTGCGACCGGACAGCGGGAAGGACGCCGCATACGTCCGCAGGGCGGCCGCCCGCCTCGGCGTGCCCTTCCTCGTGCGATCGGCCGCGGGGGCTCCCGAACGCGGCCAGTCGGTTGAGGCATGGGCCAGGACGATCCGCTACGCGGGAGCCGTCGCCGCGATGCACGAGGTCGGGGCGGGCCGCGTCGCTGTGGGCCACACCCTGGACGATCAGGCCGAGACCGTGCTCATCCAGCTCGTTCGGGGATCGGGCCTGCAGGGGGTCGCCGGGATCCGGCCGGCCAACCGGCGCTTCGTCCGTCCGCTCATCGACGTCCGGCGGTCCGAGGTCGAGGCCTTCTGCCGGGCCCTTCGCCTCCGGCCCCGCCTGGACGCGACGAATGCGGACACGCGCTTCCTGCGAAACGCGATCCGCCTGGAGGGTCTCCCCGCGCTGGAGCGGGCCACGGGGCGCGACGTGAAGGGCCCCATTGCCCGGGCCGCGCGCCTCCTCCAGCGCGATCTCGACCGGCTGGGGCCACCACCACCCCCGGAGGCTTCCTCGAAGGACTGGGAGCAGGTGGATGACGGATACCACCTGTTCCTCGACCGCCTGGCCGAGGACTCCCTTCGTCATCGGGTGGTCGCCGGTCTCCTGCGACATCTCGACGCACCGGTGACCGAGGCGGCCATCGATTCCGTGCTCGACGTGGCGAACGGACGCCCCGGGAGGCGGCGGGATCTGGGTGGGGGATTGATCGCGGTTCGGGACAGGGAGTATGTTCGCCTCTCCCGAACTTCCCCCGGGGTCGGCGATGAAGCACCAACGAGAGCCGGGAAGGGGAATTCGGATGGATCTGCAGATCGCATCTCCCGCCGCACCGCCCGTCGAGGCTCGGGTCGAGTCGCGCCCCGACCCCACGCTCCATAGACTGCTCGCTCACGTGCCGGCACTCGAGGACGACATCGAGAAGGTCCTGATCACCGAGGAGGAGATCCAGGCCACGGTGCGCCGACTCGGCGAGGAGATCACGCGCGACTACACCGGGAAGGACGTCCTGCTGGTCGGGGTGCTGAAGGGCGCGTTCCTCCTGATGGGCGACCTGGCCCGGCACATCCGGCTCCCGCTCGAGTTCGACTTCATGGCGGTGTCGTCCTACGGGGCGGCCACGAAGACCTCCGGCGTGGTCCGCATCCTCAAGGACCTCGACCGCGAGATCGAGAACCGCCACGTCCTGCTGGTCGAGGACATCGTGGACTCCGGGCTGACCCTGGCCTACCTGCTGAAGAACCTCCGCACGCGCAAGCCCGCGTCGCTCGAGGTGTGCGCGCTGTTGTGGAAGACCGCCATGCAAAAGGTCAGCGTGGACCTCAAGTACGTCGGCTTCGAGATCCCGCCGGAGTTCGTGGTGGGGTACGGGCTGGACTACGGGGAGCGGTTCCGCAACCTGCCGTACGTTGGCACGCTCAAGCCATCCGCCTACCAGGGCAACGGCGAATAGCGCGCCGAACCCCGGAACCCAGCCCGGACGCCGGACCGTCCAATGGCCATGGGTACGAAGCGTTTCGTGGCGGTGGCTGTGGCGCTGGTGGCCCTCGGAGGATGCGCCAAGGCCGGATCGAACGTCGGTGGAACCCCCCGCCCGACCGACTCGGGGGTCCGGGGCATGGTCGTGCTCGGGCCGCAGTGTCCGCTGGTGATGGCGAACAGCCCCTGCCCGGACAAGCCGTACCAGGCCGAGGTTCAGGTGCTGGGAGCGAAAGGCGACGTGGTGGCCACCGTGACCTCCGGGACCGACGGGACCTTCGAGGTCGCCCTCGAGCCCGGCCACTACGTGCTGCAGGGCGTGTCGCCCTCGTCGGACGTGCCGTTCCCGGCTCCGAAGCCGGTGGACGTGACCGTCCGCCCGCACGCGTTCGCCCAGGCCACGGTGGTGTTCGACACGGGCATCCGGTAGCGGCCCGGCGGTCCGGCCGGTGCCCCGCCGAGGGAGATCTTCGGGGGGGCCGTGTCGGACCCCCGTGGTACCATCGATCGAGGCTCGGGGCTTGGCTTCCCCGGGCCCTATTGGCTTCCCGCGCTCAACTCAGGAGACTCACACGGACCGGCCCGACACCTTCCTCGGACGACTGCTCCGGGGCCCGCTCATCTGGATCCTCCTCGGCCTGCTCGCCCTGTGGGTCTTCCTGAACTTCGCGGCCCGCCCGGATGAGGCGAAGCAGCTCACGCTGTCGGAGTTCCAGGAGCTCATCCCCGACGGCAAGGTCAAGGACGCCACGTTCCTGGAGGGTTCGCAGGCCATCGAGGGCGAGCTGAGCGACGGGACCAAGTACCGCGTCAGCTACCTCCAGGACCTCGGCGACGACCTGGTCAAGGAGCTCACCAGGGCCAGCGTCCCGTTCAAGGCCGAGCCCGCGCACGGCAACGCGCTGCTGTCGATCCTGCTGGGGACGGTGCTCCCGGTGGCGCTGATCCTGTTGGTCCTGCTGTTCGTGATGAACCGCATGCAGGGCGGGGGAGCGCGCGTGATGTCGTTCGGCCGGTCCCGGGCCAAGGTCATGAACAAGGACCAGCCCAAGACCACGTTCGGCGACGTGGCGGGGGTGGACGAGGCCGTCGAGGAGCTCGGGGAGATCAAGGACTACCTGAAGAACCCCGCCCGGTTCCAGGCCATCGGGGCCAAGATCCCGCGCGGCGTCCTGCTGTACGGCCCCCCCGGGACCGGCAAGACCCTCCTGGCCCGGGCCGTGGCCGGGGAGGCCGGGGTGCCGTTCTACTCGATCTCGGGCTCGGACTTCGTCGAGATGTTCGTCGGCGTCGGCGCGGCCCGGGTGCGGGACCTGTTCGAGCAGGCCAAGCAGACGGCGCCGGCCATCGTGTTCATCGACGAGATCGACGCCGTGGGCCGGCACCGCGGCGCGGGCCTCGGCGGTGGCCATGACGAGCGGGAGCAGACGCTGAACCAGCTCCTGGTGGAGATGGACGGGTTCGACCAGCGGACCGCGGTGATCCTGATGGCCGCGACGAACCGGCCGGACATCCTGGACCCCGCGCTGCTCCGCCCGGGACGATTCGACCGGCACATCGTGATCGACCGGCCGGACCTCGAGGGCCGCAAGGGCATCCTGCGGGTCCACGCCAGGGGCAAGCCCTTCGACTCCTCGGTCGACACCGACGTGATCGCCCGGCGGACCCCCGGGTTCACCGGCGCCGACCTGGAGAACGTGATCAACGAGGCCGCCCTGCTCACGGCGCGGCGGGTCAAGCGGACCATCACGATGTCGGAGGTCGACGAGGCCATCGACCGCGTGATCGCCGGGCCGGAGCGCCGGACCCGGATCATCTCCGACAAGGAGAAGCGGGTCATCGCGTACCACGAGGGCGGCCACGCGCTCACCGCGTATCTCCTGCCGAACGCCGACCCCGTGCACAAGATCACCATCATGCCGAGGGGCCGGGCCCTGGGGTACACCATGACCCTGCCCATGGAGGACAAGTTCCTGATCACCCGGGAGGAGCTCATCGACGAGCTGGCCATGCTCCTGGGTGGGCGGGTGTCGGAGGAGCTCGTGTTCGGCGACATCACCACCGGTGCCCAGAACGACCTGGAGCGGGCCACCCAGATCGCCCGGCAGATGGTCACCGAGTACGGCATGTCGGACCTCCTCGGTCCGCTCACCCTGGGGCAGAAGCAGCACGAGGTGTTCCTGGGCCGCGACCTCTCGGCCCAGCCGGACTACTCGCCCCAGGTGGCGTTCGAGATCGACTCGGAGATCCGCCGGCTCATCGACGAGGCCCACGACGAGGCCCTGGAGATCCTCCAGGAGCACCGCCATCACCTCGACCGGCTGGCCGACGTCCTGATCGAACGCGAGACCATCGACAAGGACGAGCTCATCGCGCTCCTCGACGGCCTGATCAAGCGGCCCCAGCGGGTCGGCGGCGCCGGCATCGCCGTGGCTCGCCGCATGGCCGGCGGCCGCTCGGGGAACGGCGGCTCACCGCCCGGCCCGACGCCGTCCGGCGGCCCCGGGCCCTTGCGGTAGCCGATCTGTCACATCGGAATCAGGTATCCCGCGAACGAGGCCGTCACCGCGGCCTGGCCGGTCGTGGAGTTCCGCGAGATCTCCACTGTGAAATCGCGGCCCGGACCCGCGTAGGCGGTCGCGTCCTGAGTCACGGCGAAGTCGTCGAAGCCGCCGAATGTCGCGGTTCCGTGGCTCCTCCGGGAGCCGCGCCGACTTCCTCATCCCTCTCCCCTTTCGCCGGGTACGGGCGGACGGTATTCGAGCGCCCGGGTGCGCACGGGACCGCCACCGGAACGGCGAGCGGCCATGTCGCCGGGCGCGGTAGCCTGCCCGGCGAGATGGCCGACCGGTGGGCGACGTTCGACTGCTACGGGACCCTGATCGACTGGGAGCTCGGGATCGCGCAGGCCATGGCGGAGGTGTGGCCGGACGCGGACGAGGAGACACTGGAGCGGCTCCTGGAGCGGTACCACCGGGTGGAGCCGGAGATCGAACAGGGCTCGTCGGCGCCGTACCGGGATGTCTTGCGCGACTCGCTGGCCCGCCTGGCCGCCGAGGAGAACCTCGAGGTGGCCATCGGCATGGAGAACGCGCTGGGCGACGCCCTGCCGACGTGGCCGGCGTTCGACGAGGTTCCCGGGGTGCTCCGGCAGCTCGTCGAACGCGGATGGAAGCTCGGGATCCTGTCGAACACCGACCCGGACCTCCTGGCCGCGTCGCTCGAGCACGTCGGCGTCCCGGTGGACGTCACGATCACGGCCCAGGACGCCGGCTCGTACAAGCCCGAGCACGGCCACTGGCACCGGTTCTTCGAGCGGTCGAACGCGGACAGGGACCGGCACGTCCACGTGGCCGCGAGCGTGTTCCACGACATCTCGCCGTGCGCCGAGATGGGCCTGAAGGCGGTGTGGGTCAACCGGCTGTCGGAGGTCACGAACCTCCCCCGGGAGGCGGAGCTCCGCGACCTTCGGGAGCTCCCGACCGTGCTCGAGGAGATCGTGCCGCCCGAGGAGGACTCGTGACCCGGGAGCCGGGCGGAGCCGGGTTCGACGCGGAGAAGGTCCGGCGGGGCATCAGGCTGGTCCTGGAGGGCGTGGGCGAGGATCCGGGCCGCGAGGGGGTCGTCGAGACCCCGGAGCGGGTGGCGGAGATGTACCGCGAGATCCTGGCGGGCATCGGCCGCGACCCCACCGAGGAGCTCTCGGTGGTGAAGGGCGCTGGCCACGACGAGATGATCATGGTTCGCGACATCCCCCTCTACTCGCTGTGCGAGCACCACCTCACCCCGTTCAGCGGGCGGGCGCACGTCGCCTACATCCCGAACCAGGACGGGCGGATCACCGGGCTGTCGAAGATCGCCCGCGTGGTGGACCTGCTGGCGAAGCGGCTCCAGGTCCAGGAGCGGCTGACCACCCAGATCGCCGACGCGCTGGACGAGGCCCTGGAGCCGAAGGGCGTGTTCGTGGTCATCGAGGCCGAACACCTGTGCATGACGATGCGCGGGGTGAAGAAGCCCGGGTCGGTGACGGTGACATCGGCGGTGCGCGGCCGGTTCCGGAGCGATGCCCGCACCCGGGCCGAGGCGATGAGCCTGATCCGGGACCGAGGCTAGCCGGCGGCGGCCGCCGGCGGGGCGGTCAGCGGGGACCTGCCCTCCAGCGCGAGCCGCGCGTACGGACCCCTCGCCAGGCGCTCGCGGACCGCACGGAGCGCTCCCCGGAGATCGGCCGCCCTCCCGTCCGGCAGTCCCGGCAGGGACGTCTCGAACACCGTGTGGGGCATGTCATCGACGCAGCTGGTGTCCTGTGTCGCGTTCGGATGGTTCAGGAAGAACGTCGCGATCGACCGGGGACAGTCCTGCCACCCCAGCCACGACACCAGCGCGCCGTGCCCGATGTCCGGCACCTGCACGAAGGTGCCGTCGTGCAGGTGCGCGGCCTCCGCTTCGATGGGCGCGTTCGGGACGGCAGGGTCCCACTGGCCCTCGAACATCAGGGTCGGGACGTCGACGTCTGTGAATCCCCCGACCCTGTTGTCGCGGCCCACGTCCCACAGCGTGCAGCGTCGGTGCTCGGAGCGGAACCCGTCCCGAGTGACCCAGGCCCACCGGGGGTACCGGTCGACGATCGTCTGGATCGCGTCGCGGTCCTTGTGGCTGATGTACTCCCGGCACCGGTAGGCGATGGTCCTCCCCTCGGCGACGACGTCGGCGATCGGGAACGGCGGACCGATCGTGAAGTCGTACAGGGGGTCGATCCCGTGTCGGAGCAGCTCGTCGAGGATGGCCGGGGCGAACTGCTTGCCGAACGGGTCGGCCATGAGGAACGCGACGTCCTGCTGGAAGAAGTGCCCGTAGACCCTGAACGGGATGCTCCCGCCGCCTTCCACCTTGAAGTGGACCAGGTGCGGATGGGCCTCGAGCTGCTCCACCTCGTGCCAGAACCTCGACTTCAGGTTCGGGAACGCCTTGTTGCACGACGGCTGCGCCTCGCATCCCGCGAGCATCCCGGACAGCAGTTGCCGTGGGATCTCCGTCCAGAACACCCGATCGACGGACGCCTTGGTGACCCCGGTGATCGGGGCGTCGATCACGGCGGCGCGCGTGCCGGCCGGATCGATCCGCAGCAGCTGGAACGCCGGCTCGCCGCCGGCGGAAAACGCCATCACGTTCCACTCGTCGTAGCCGAGGGCCTTCCGGAGAGCGCGGAGGTCCATGGCCGTGTCGATCGAGCCGTAGTGGCGCAGGTCGGCGATCCGTGCGAGCCGGTCGCGGCAGGCGAGCTGGGCCGTCTCGTCCTGCTCCTGCGTCGGGCCTTCCGGCCAGGTCTCGGCCGCCAACCGGTCGAACTCGGGACAGTTCAGGAACGGTCTCGACGACCGCGTCCCGCGGAGGTCGACGAGGATGAGGTCGCGGTGCTGCGTGGAGGCCGTGTGGTCGAAGACGAACCGCATGCTGAATCCGTCGATGGCCGGGTAGCTGGGACCACCCATGACGAACACGATGGGATCGGGGCGCACCGGTGCCGGCGCCCGCACGATCGCGAACGCCACCCGGATGATTCGGCTGTCGGGGTCGCCC